>Ga0209164_1000017_pt1 | contig 504653 bp, 409 predicted proteins | sample MTBNYHSulfiMetaG_FD_187458 | JGI IMG/M metagenome (GOLD analysis project Ga0209164, IMG submission 187458) | Enrichment culture microbial communities from rom New York Harbor, USA that are MTBE-degrading - MTBE-NYH (New York Harbor Sulfidogenic)... | ecosystem: Environmental > Aquatic > Marine...
TACCTCAAGGGTTACCGTATAGTTACCTGCTGTTGTAAAGGTATGGGTGGCCGTCTTGGTTGTTGTCCAGCCTGTATCCCAGGTTCCGTCACTCTCCCAGTCCCAACGGATCTGAAGATCAGCCAGCACATCTTCTGCATCCGATGATCCCGATGCATCAAAGGTGAATACCGTTTCCGTATTACCGCTGTTGGCATCCACATCGATCACGGCTAAGGGAGCTGTGTTTGCAGAAGATACCAGAACTGTTCCTGTTTTTATACTTGTTAATCCTTCACTATCGCGAACTTCTAATTTTACGGTATAGGTACCCTCCGTATTATATACATGATTGGCTGTTTTCTTTGTTGAATATCCCGTATCCCAGGTCCCGTCATTCTCCCAATCCCATCGGACTTCGAGATCTGTTACATCATCTTCATAATCATAACTGGATGATGCATCAAACTGGAACAGGGTTTCTGGAGGACCCGATTGAGGATCGACAGTAAAATGGGCAACCGGTGACGTGTTAACATAATCCTCAACAACGACAGAGATCAGTGTGTCAGCCGTTAAACCACCTCTGTCCCTGACCCGAAGTTTTACCCCGTATGTTCCTGAATTTGTATATCGGTATTGCATCGTCTTATTTGTTGAAAATTCCGTATCCCAGATCCCGTCATTCTCCCAATCCCAACGGACCTGGAGATAGTTTGCTCCATCTTCTTTATCATAACTTCTGGAAGCATCAAAAGTAAAATCTGTCCGTGTATTACCTGTGAGAGGAGATACTTCTGCTATGGGTACAGGTGCTGTATTTATATTGGCAACAATGACCTGTTTTGTTGTATTACCTGTAAGTCCTTCTGTATCAATTACTTCAATTTTAACATTGTACGTTCCTGCAGTTGGAAAAGTGTGGGTAATTGTTTTTGTTGTGTCAAAATCAGTATTCCATGTCCCATCGTTTTCAAAATCCCAGCGAACCTGTAAATCATTGATCGAATCTTCTCTATCCGATGAACCGGATGCATTAAACGTGAATACCGTCTCCGTATTACCAAAAGGTGGTGTACATTCAATGACGGCGATCGGGTTGGTATTCTTATAACTGACAGTGATCAATTGACTTGATGTATCGGTTAATTCCCCGCTATCCCTTATTTCCATCAAAACACGGTATGTTCCGGCTGATGTAAATCGGTGGGTTGCCGTTTTATTTGTAGAATATCCCGTATCCCATGTACCGTCATTTTCCCAGTCCCAGCGGACTTGCAGATATTGGGTACTTTCTTCATTATCATAGCTTCCTGAGGCATTAAACGAAAACAGTGTCTCCGTATCACCCGATTCGGGGGTAACGGTAAACCGTGCAAAGGGAGCGGTATTGAGCTGTGATATAAAGATCTCTTTTGTATCAAAATCAGATAAACCTTCTGTGTCTCTGACTTCTACTTTAACGGTATAATTTCCATTATTTATAAAACTAAAGGTCATTATTTTGCTTGTATCAAATCCCGTATCCCAAATCCCGTCATTTTCCCAGTCCCATCGAACCAATAGATCAGAAATACTGTCTTCGGAGTCTGAACTGCCGGATGCATCGAATGTGAAAACTGTCTCCGTTGTTCCATAATTTGGAGTACCGGTGAGCACAGCTACAGGGGGGTGATTTTTATGGGATACTTCAATACTTTGTACCAAGGTGTTTGTTAAATCCCCGCTGTCTTTTACTTCAAGTTTAACATTGTATGTACCACTTTGCCTGAAGGTGTGATTTGCGGTTTTTGTTTTTGAGTAGCCCGTATCCCATGTACCGTCATTTTCCCAGTCCCAGCGGACCTGAAGATTGGCTGATGGTTCTTCATCATCAAATGACGTCGAAGCATCAAAAGTAAAAAGAGTTTCCGTGTTTCCTGTTATAGGGCTAAATGTAAATCTTGGTGTTGGCGGAGAATTATGGTCTTCAACAAATATTTCATTTGTAGTCCGTCCGATAGCACCTTCCGTATCAATTACTTCCAATGTTACGGTATATGTGGCGCTCTGGTTAAAAGAATGTGTTGCTGTTTTAGTTGTTGAATAACCTGTATCCCACGTCCCATCGCTTTCCCAATCCCAGCGGACTTTCAAATCGGCCGCATTGTCTTCCGTATCATAACTGGCTGATGCATCAAAAGTAAAGATTGTTTCCGTTGTACCATGTTCCGGTGTGTTTGTAAAAACTGCAACAGGCTTTTCATTTTTATGGCTTACTGTAACCGTATGGGATATTGTATCCGTTAACTCACCGCTATCAATCACTTCCATTTTTATATAATAGGTTCCGGGCTGGGAATATTGATGGGTAATCGTTTTTGTTTTTGAATAACCTGTATCCCAGATCCCGTCGTTTTCCCAGTCCCAGCGGACTTGCAAAGCAGTTGTCTCTTCCTCCGGATCAAATGATCCTGAAGCATCAAAATTAAAAAGAGTCTCCGTATCACCCAATTGGGGTGTTACCGTGAATTTTGCTGTGGGAGCTGAGTTATAATCAGAAACAAATACATCTTTTGTTGCTATTGATGTCAGTCCTTCCGTATCCCTTACTTCAAGGCTTACGGTGAACGTTCCCTGGTTTGAATACCTGTGTGTTGCTGTTTTTTCCGTATTATATCCCGTATCCCAATTACCGTCACTTTCCCAATCCCAACGGACCTCCAGAACTTCTTGATTATCTTCTAAATCAGAGCTGGATGCAGCAGAAAAAGTAAACAGTGTCTGAGTATCTCCATATCGTGGAGTATATTCGATTACTGCATTGGGGGGCTGATTTTCATAAACGACCACAACATCCTGTGACGTCTCATCAGTCAAACCGTCAGAATCCCGTACTTCGAGCCGAACCGTATAAGCCCCTTCAGTTGTATAAGTATTTTTTGCTGTTTTTGTATTTGAAAAACCCGTATCCCATTCTCCGTCATCATCAAAATCCCAACGGACGACCAAAGCCTGGATATTATCTTCCATATCAAAACTTTCTGATGCATCAAATGTTATTTCAGTCCCCGTATCCGGTGTGTCAGGAGTAAAATTAAATTTGGCTGTTGGCGGCGAGTTATATGCTTCAACCCGAACAATCAGTGTCATATCACTTGTCAGATCATAACTGTCTTTGACTTCCATTCTTACCGTATATGTTCCGGGAGCTGAATAACTGTGAGTGATAATTCTGTTGGTTGAATAGTTTGTATCCCAGTTTCCGTCATTTGTCCAGTCCCAGCGTATCTGTAAAGACGCCGAATCATCCGATAAATCATAAGACTGAGTTGCATCAAAAGTAAAAATATCGTAGGTGTTGCCAATTTCAGGATCTATTGTAAAAAATGGTACAGGTGGACTGTTTACAAGGAAAACAATAATTTCATCCGAATCACAGTCATCATCATTATCATAAGCAATGGCCTTTATTTTATATGAATTTTCCTGTATGCCTGCAGTATTCCAGGTGTAAGTCCATGGAAAAGAGTCAAGTTCGGCTACTGCTATATTATTAATATAAAATCGCACATAAGATACTTTACCGTCTGCATCTTCCGCTTCAACAGATATATCCAAAACGTCACCGATATCATAATCCATACTGTCGAGTGGACTGGTAATAATACAGGTTGGAGGATCATTTAAAAACCAGTCACATGATACGACAACAAGCAATGAAGCTACTAATAGTATTTTATATATCTTCATCCTTAGCACTCCTTAATCCTCAAAATGTTTTATCACACAGTATGTTGTTTGAACGAATTATTCTATATAAAAAGTAATCAATTAGATTATTCAGCACAACTAATTCTACAAAGAATAATTTTTTATCAAAAAATGTATACCTAATAATGTTTAATAAAAAATTCCGAACAAAAATATCATCTCTTGAGTTCATAATTATTTAACCCTAAATTTTCATCGCTTTTTTTCATTGCGGGTGTAGTTCAATGGCAGAACACCAGCTTCCCAAGCTGGATACGAGGGTCCGATTCCCTTCACCCGCTCTTTTCTCTTATCTTGAAGTTTTCTCTGAATAATATTAACTTTATTAAAACTTTGCAGTAAGGGTTACAAAAATGAATAAAAAATATTTCATTATTCTGCTCATCAGTCTTGGACTTATCGGGTTGGTTTTCCTTCTTTGGTTCTTTATCATCCGGGAGGTATGATTTTGAGCGAAAGCTTAAGTAAGTTCATTTTAAACGAATTCAATCCAATAATTTGTTCAACTGTCCTATTATATTGTCATTTTTCTGCACTATCATCTCTTCGATATTTTTTATATGGATAAATCTAATATCAATACACTTCTTTATCGGGATACCTATGACTATGATCTTCCGGAGGAACTGATTGCACAGTATCCTCTTAAAAAACGGGATCATTCACGCCTGTTATTTTTAAACAGGGAAACCGGTGCATTACAACATAAGCATTTTAACAATCTTCCAGACTATTTTGATAAAGGCGACCTTCTTATTTTTAATGAGACAAAAGTCATATCCGCCCGACTGAAAGGAATAAAGGAATCGGGAGGTAAAGCCGAAATATTCCTGTTGAATCAAATAGATGAAAAACACTGGGAGTGCCTGGTCAAGCCTGGAAGACGTCTGCGTCCGGGAACCGTTGTGCTCTTCTCAGAGACCTTCAGTGCAACGATCGTTGATGTGTTGGATAATGGGGGCCGCCTTGTGGAATTTGCATGGGAGGGCGGCTTTTGGTCTGTCCTTGATCAGCACGGACAGATTCCCCTTCCACCCTACATCCACCGTAAAACGGAGGATAGTGATAAAGATACTTATCAAACCGTCTATGCCCGAAAACACGGATCCGTTGCCGCACATACGGCCGGACTCCATTTCACGGATGCAATCCTAAAAAAATTATCAGAAAAAGGGGTTGAATTTGCCTATGTGAACCTTCGGGTAGGATTGGGGACTTTCAGACCTGTTAAAACCGAACGCATAGACGAACACACTATGCACAGTGAATATTGTGAAATCCCGGTAGAAACAGCTATGGTTGTAAATAAGGCTTTGGATGAAAACCGACGTATCATTGCCGTTGGCACAACATCCACCCGCACATTGGAAAGCTTTTCGGTAAACGGCAGGATCAGGCCGGGAGGACATTTCACGGATATTTTTATTTATCCCGGCGGAAGGCCCATTCAAATAATCAACGGACTGATTACCAATTTCCATATGCCTAAATCGACACTCCTTATGCTTGTATCCGCTTTTGCCGGTTATGATAACATTATGAATGCCTATGCGGCAGCGGTCAAAGAAAAATACCGGTTTTTCAGCTACGGTGATGCGATGATGATGTTATGAGAGTGATGAGTTAATAGTTAAGAGTATTGAGTTTGAGTTTTGAGTTTTGAGTTTTGAGTCTGGTTTTGTGCGTTAACGTAGTGAGAGCTGCAAAGTACTTGAGCCTTTGAGCTTCCATGCCTTTTATGTAAATTAAATAAATCATTCATTGAAGGGATTCTTATGAACGAACTGGAACGGGTGTCGGAGCTTTTTAGAAAATTTTCAGGCGAAAAACCAGCATCCGTTTCACCTCTTCCTCTTTCCGGTTCGGATCGTCATTATTTCCGGATAGAAAATCATAAAAGTAAATCGTTTATTGCCGCAACCAATCCGGATAAAAAAGAGAATGAAGCATTTCTATCGTTTACCAGACATTTTCGGAACAAGGGTTTTCCCGTTCCTGAACTCTATTTTGATGATAAAGATAATGCCTGCTATCTTCTGGAGGATTTAGGGGATTTGACCCTTTTCTCCTTTTCCCAAAAAGTAAGAACATCCCAGATTTTTCCCCGTACACTCATTAACGTTTATAAAACGATTCTTGAAATACTGCCCAAATTTCAAATAGAAGGATATGAAGGATTGGATTTCAGTGTTTGCTATCCACGGGACAGCTTTGATAAACAATCCATGATGTGGGATATGTCCTACTTTAAATACTATTTCCTGAAACTGGCTCACATTCCTTTTGACGAACAGCTTCTGGAGGATGATTTCAACCGACTGTCCGGTTTTCTACTTCAGGTGGATTGCGATTATTTTCTTTACCGTGATTTTCAGTCCAGGAATATTATGCTAAGGGGCGATTCTCTTGAACCCTGGTTTATTGACTATCAGGGCGGACGTAAAGGAGCGCTTCAATACGACCTCGCTTCTCTTCTTTGGGATGGTAAAGCAGATATTCCCTATGACATCAGGACATATCTTCTGGATTATTATCTTGAACAACTTGAAAAATATTTTCCGGTGAACAGAGAATCTTTTATTGAGTATTATTACGGGTATGTCCTTATCCGCATTATGCAGGCTATGGGTTCTTACGGATACAGGGGTTTTTACGAACGAAAACGGCATTTTCTTCAAAGTATTCCCTATGCACTGAAAAATGTGGAATGGATCCTGAAGAATGTTCCTTTTTCTATTAATATCCCTACCCTTCTTCATGTCCTTCAGGATATGATCAGTTCCAAAACACTGAAAAAGTTTTCCCGGAACCATGAAAAATCCGATCTGACAGTTGTTGTAAACAGTTTTTCATTTCATAAAGGGATGCCTGATGATCCCGGCGGACACGGGGGCGGTTTTGTCTTTGACTGCCGGGGCATCCACAATCCCGGGCGTTATGATGAATATAAAACCCTCACGGGCAAGGATGAACCCGTGATCCGTTTTCTGAAAAAAGAGAGTGATATGGAAGAATTTCTCATGAATGTATATCAAATCGTCGATCAGACCGTTGAAGCATATATTGAGCGTCATTTTAAAAACCTGCAGGTAAATTTCGGCTGTACCGGCGGACAGCACCGGTCCGTTTACTGTGCCGAATCCCTTGCCCGTCATCTTTTAGATAAGTATGATTTGAATGTTATTCTGAATCATAAAGATCAGGCATCATGGAACCAATGAAACTGATTGCATTTATTCCTGCTGCCGGGTTGGGAACCCGCCTTGGGGAAGAAACACAGGATATTCCAAAAGCATTGGTAGATATTCACGGTCAACCCATGATTTTCTGGATAATAAAAAAGCTGAAATCCTGCGGAATATCCAACGTAGTTGTAAATGTCCACCACCATGCCGATAAAATGATAACATGGCTCAGTACATTCCAATCCCATAACAAAGATTTTAATATTCACATATCATGGGAAAAAGATAAACTACTGGACACTGGCGGAGCTCTGAAGTTTGCCGGACATTTCTTTGAGGGTTTTTCACAGGTTCTGGTTCATAATGTAGATATTTTTTCCAATCTGAATATCCCCTTACTGATCCGTGACCATACCCGCCATAACCATGAGGGGACACTCTATATTGCACACAGGATAACGGACAGATACCTTTTATTTGATAAAAAAATGAGACTCTGCGGATGGGAGAACAGGAAAACACATGAACACCTTGTTACACAAGGGGATACAAATTCACTCACTCCGCTCGCATTTAGCGGTATATATATTATAAATACCGAATTGATTAATTTTTGTCCTGATGAAGATGTTTTTTCTGTTGTTCCCTGGCTTCTTCATATCTCCAAAAACCATGAAATATATGGTATGAAACATGATCTAACTCGTTGGTATGACGCAGGTAAGCCTCCCTCGTTGAAAGTAATTCGAGATATGGATTATGAAGTATTCAAACAACTGACGGAGTTAAAATGAACCGTATAGATTTAAGAAGCGATACAGTGACAAAACCAACTGCACCCATGCTTGAAGCCATGATGAAAGCTCAGGTTGGCGATGATGTTTTAGGAGATGATCCCACAGTTATAGGTTTACAGAAAAAAGTTGCGGAAAGATTCGGAAAAGAAGCCGGTTTGTTTGTCCCAAGCGGCACCATGAGTAACCAGATCGCCATTAAAACTCATACACAGCCTGGACAGGAAGTAATATGTGATTTTGGAGCACATATTTTTAATTATGAGGGCGGCGGTCCTTCTGTATTATCTGGTGTTCAGATCAGGCCTGTCATAACCCGGAACGGTATTATGGATCCCGATAAAATTGAGGAAAGCCTTCGTTTTCCCGATAATGTTCACCACGCTCCCACAGCTTTAATCGAAGTGGAAAATACCCATAATCGTGGCGGTGGAACTGTTATACCCCTCGAAAATATTCAGAAGATCCGGAAAATTGCAGATAAATACGGGCTTCCCATGCATCTTGACGGAGCACGAATCTGGAATGCCCATGTGGCAACCGGAATATCCCTGAAGGATTATGCCTCATATTTTGAGTCTGTTTCAGTATGTTTCAGTAAAGGATTGGGGGCACCTGTGGGCAGCATGCTTTTAGCTTCTGCAAAATTTATTGAAAAAGCAAAACGATGGCGGAAAGTTTTCGGAGGCGGCATGCGTCAGTCCGGATATCTGGCCGCGGCGGCGGAATATGCTTTTGAAAACCATATAGAACGATTAAAAGAAGATCATCGAAGAGCCGCATATTTTTCTCAGGAACTGAATAAATTATCTCAAATAACAATAAGCATCCCTCCTGTTCAGACAAATATTGTCATGATTGATTTGTTAAACATTCCGGCTCAGGATATGCAGCAAAAACTCAATCAGCATGGAGTTGATATACTGGCCATTTCACCTAAACGCCTCCGTGCGGTATTTCATCTGCATATCGATGATGAAATGACAGAAAGAGCGATTGATATATTCAGAAGAGTTATGAGTGATGAGTGCTGAGTGATGAGTTGGAGTTTAGAGTTTAGAGTTTTGAGTTAGGGGCTGCATAAGACTTTTGATGATTCTTGTAACGCCTATATGAGAGAGTATTCTAATAAGAAAAGAAGGATTTCTTTGACTATCATGCATAAAATAAAACTGAAACGTATTACAATCCTTTCCTTGTTATTTATAACTTTCATATTTGGAGAAAATATGGCTGAGAAAGATAAAAAGATCTTATATAAAAATTTGTCCCCTGAATCGTATCATGTTACGGCCGAATGTGGCACCGAACCGCCCTTCTCCGGTAAGTATTTATACAATAAAGAGAAAGGTACATATAACTGTATTGTTTGCGGGAATCCTCTTTTTTTATCAGATAAAAAATATGACTCAGGTTCAGGCTGGCCAAGTTTTACAGATGTATTGAAATCAGAAAATATTAAAACTGAAACGGATTTTCGTTATGGAATGCGTCGGACAGAAGTGAAATGCGCAAAATGTGATGCTCATTTGGGACATGTATTTAATGACGGTCCGGGTAAAACCGGACTGAGATACTGTATTAATTCGGTCGCACTGGATTTTGAAAAAACTGATGATTAATACCCGGATAATGTACTGCACTCATTTTACCGGGTAAGATGAAGGATATTCGTGATTTCCTGTTTAAAAATTCTATTCTCAGGATTCATTCTTTCTGTATCTTAAAATCGCTGCGGATATTACAGTAAAGGCCGATATAATTATAAACAGGAATTCACGCATTACATCCTGAAGTGCTGATCCTTTCAGCATGATCATACGGATTACCTTCATGAAATGTGCGAGAGGATTAAGTATATTGATTCGTTGTGCCCATACAGGCATACTTTCCACAGATGTAAATATTCCGCTCATAAGTATGAATACCATCATAAAAAACCAGCTGAGAAACATGACCTGTTGCTGTGTATGGGCAAAAGTACTTAGCAGAAGCCCGAGTCCCAGCGCCAGAACAAGATATGCACCTGTAAATAGGTATAGATCAAGTATTGGACCGGAAACGGTTACACCGTAAAACATATATCCTATAAAAAGCCCCAAAGACATTTCAAACATTGCTATAAGCCAGAATGGAATCAGTTTGCCGATTATTAACACCGGCTTTCGTATCGGTGTAACATTCAGTTGTTCCATTGTACCGGTTTCCTTTTCGCGAACAATATTGAATGCTGATAGGAAGATACCCACGGCAGACGTGAGAACAACCAGAAGACCGGGCAGCATATATTGCTTATAATCCAGTTCAGGGTTGAAAAAATAGCGTGGTTGGATGTTAAAACCGGCCTTGTGGGATAATAGATTCTGTGATTCCGACAATCTCAGCATAGTTTCAGGATAATATGTCATGATTGTATTTTGAACATATGCTGATGCAAGCTGTGCTTTCCGGCTGTCCACCGCATCAACCAGAATCTGGATATTAAATTTCCCCTGCTGAATATCCTTTTCAAACTGAGCGGGAAAAATCAGAATAAGATCATTTTTCTCCCTCTTGAATGTTTTTTCTGCTTCTTTTATACTTTCATATTCAGTTACCGAGTATAGTGGATTTCCCGTAAAAGCAGTTTTAATTTTCAGGGATGAAGGTGATGGTTTGGGGTCCACGACGGCCAGATCTATATGCTTTAAATCGAAGGTAGCGGCAAAAACAAGAATTGCCATCTGAATAACCGGCATTAAAAATATAACGGGAAGCATAAATTTATTCCGGAATATTTGAATCATTTCTTTACGAATTAGTGTCACAAGCTGGCGCATTATCATTATTCCAGTCTTATCTTGAATTTCTTGATACTCAATCCCATAAAAAGTACAAACATGCCGAAAATTATGACTGTTTCTCTCCAGACAAATGAGAAATCGGTCCCTTTCAGCATAATCCGCTTAATGATAACGATAAACCACCGGGGCGGCATAATAACACTGAACCATTGAAGAATTTTAGGCATACTGTCTATGGGAAAAACAAAACCGGATAAAAGCATGGTGGGCATCATCAGGGCGAACATGGAAATCATCATGGCAAACTGCTGGTTCGGGGATATGGTGGAAATGAGAATTCCCAATGCCAGTGCCATAGCAATAAACAATATGGATTCCCCGAGTAGCAGAACAATGCTTCCTTCAAGTGGAACTCTGAAAACGCAGAATCCCAGAAATATGATGACAACGGCATTGAATACAGACAGTATGAGATATGGCAGAACCTTACCGGCAACAATCTGATACGGTTTCATAGGAGAAGCCAAGAGTATTTCCATAGAGCCCATTTCTTTTTCCCGTGTTATGGATATGGATGTCATCATAGCGGATATGAGCATTAAAATTAAAGCCATGGTCCCGGGCACAAATACATGGGGACTCCGGAGTTCTTCATTAAATAACATACGTGTCCTGATGGAAGGCTGCAGTGTTGAGTTATACATGGTTTGTCTGAAATCCAAAAGGAAATCCTGCAGAACAGCCTCTGTATAATTGACGATAAGATGAGCCGTATTGGGTTCGGATCCGTCTGCCAGAATCTGAATAGAAACTGTGCCGTCCCGAACCAGCTTTTCAGCAAAATTGTTTTCAAAGACTATTATTTCATGAATTGTACCTTTGCGAAAAACCGTATCATAATCCGTTAATGCAGGGTCTGATATAACATTGAAAAGAGGGTTTCCGTCAAGTTTACTGATAACTGCCCGGCTAATTTCATCATTGGATCTGTCCACAACAAGTATATCAATGGACTTGATTTCATTTACAATAACAAATCCAAAAATCAACAGTTGGGATACAGGTATGCCAAACAGTACGATGAGAGTCCTTTTATCCCGAAATATGTGTAAAAATTCTTTTCTAAGGAATCCTAAAAATCGGCGCATATCAAATCTATTCCCTGTTTCTTGCCAGTTTTAAAAAGACCTCCTCTATACTTGTTGCCGAATAATTCGTTTTAAGGTTATCCGGTGAATCGAGAGCAACTATTTTCCCTTCCGTCATTATGGATACACGGTCACAATATTCTGCCTCATCCATGTAATGGGTTGTGACAAATACGGTAATTCCAGTGGAAGCAGCATCATAAATCAGTTCCCAGAATTGCCGTCTGGCGGAAGGATCCACACCGCCGGTGGGTTCATCCAGAAAAACAATGGCAGGCTGGTGCAAAATTGCAATAGAAAACGCAAGTTTCTGCCGCCATCCTGTTGGAATTGAACGGATGACCTGATTCTTAACACCGGCAATATGCAGTCTTTCAAATAATTCTTTGCTTCTTTCATTAAGTTCTTTTTTTCTTAATCCGTAAATCCCACCGTAGAACTGAATGTTTTCTTCTACGGTCAGATCATCATATAAAGAGAATTTCTGGCTCATATAACCGATCCGTTTTTTTACGGATTCCGGCGAACGTTTTACATTGTATCCACTGACATGGGCTGTTCCGGAAGTTTGTTTGGATAATCCGCATAGTATTCTGATAGCTGTGGTTTTGCCGGCGCCGTTTGCACCGAGAAATCCAAATATTTCCCCGGGAAAAACATCAAAACTCAAATCATCATTTGCAACAAAAGATCCAAACTTCTTTGTAAGCCGACGTACAGAAATAATGGGGTTAGTATTCATTCCGGCCTAACCTTTGCATAAAATAATCTTCAATTGACGGCTTGATACTCTGCAGTGCATAGTATGGGATATGTATTTGGAAGAGTTGATCTTCCATCTGTTGAAGTGATATATTTTTATCCGTTCTGAAATGTATATCCTGACCATTTGGATAAGCATGAACTACCGACGGTAATTCACGAAGAGAGTTCAGTATTTTTAGACGGTCCGGAGTTCTGAGGCTGAAAAGTTCCCCCTCAAAATCCCGTACGGCTTCATCCGGGAAATCTGTTTTGAAAATTCTTCCCTTATGAATGAGAGAAATACGATGGCACCGGGCTGCTTCATCCATATATGGAGTAGAAACGAGAATGGTAAGACCCAGATCAATAAGGTGGTTAAGCATATCCCAGAATTCACGTCGTGATACGGCGTCCACACCAGTTGTGGGTTCATCGAGAAGTAAAACGTCCGGTTTATGGATCAGGGCACAGGATAATGCAAGTTTTTGTTTCATCCCGCCGGATAATGCTCCTGCCCTTCGGTTTTTAAACGGTTCTATCTGGGAATATATGGGCCTGATCAGTTCGTAGCTGTCCTTTACACGCACCTGAAAAACTGCAGCAAAAAATTTCAGGTTCTCTTCTACGGTCAGATCCTGATACAAAGAGAAACGGCCCGGCATGTATCCAATCATTGTGCGGATTTTTTTATAATCTTCAACTACATCCCAATCCCCAATTGATGCTTTCCCGTCATCCGGAAATATGAGGGTGGTTAATATTCTGAAAAGTGTGGTCTTCCCTGATCCGTCCGGACCGATCAGTCCGTGCAATTCCCCTTTTTTTACATGAAGTGAAATGGATTTCAATGCCTGAACGCCCGAAAATTTTCTGGATATGTTCTGAATAGTTATCATTATTCCTGGAAATATATATCTGCCGGCATACCGATCTTCAGGGTTCCTTCGGGATTTGGCACACAGATTTTTACAGCATAAACAAGATTCACCCTCTCTTCCTGTGTCTGGATCTGCCTGGGAGTAAATTCCGCTTCAGATGAAATCCATTGGATGATTCCGCTGTGCTTCTGCTGCCCCTCCACCATGTCTGTCATGACGGTTACCTGATCACCCAATTTCAGTGTGCTTAAACGATTACCACTGATATATGCTCTGAGTATGAGCGTGTCCAAAGATGCAATCGTGTATAAAACTCTTCCGGTGGGTATCAGCTCACCCTGTTGGACAAACCGGGTCAAAACAGTCCCTTCAACCGGGTTAATAATTGAACATCTGCCAATTCTGTCACGAATCTGAAGAATTTGTTTTTCCAGAACATTCTTTTCAAGCAGTATACTTTTTCCTTTCAGCCGAACAGCATCCATCTGTTTCTTAATCACATTAATTTTGCCTTCCATATGATCCAGTTCCTGTCGGGTTACCGCGTCGGAACTGAACAATGACTCCATTCTTTCATGATCTTTCAGCAGAGGGGTTAATTGGGCCTCCAGAACCGACAATTCCGCCTGATATGTTTCCCGTTTGAAGTCAATCAGCTTATTTTGAGCTCTGACCTGTTCTCTATTCAGATGATAGGGTATCGTGTCCAGTATTCCCACATACTCATTATTCAAATACGTTTTGCCCTCTTTGATTATAAAGTGCATCAATATCCCGCTTTCCTGTGAGGAAACACGGATTTCATCTGTCTCAAAGTTGCCCTGGGCATCCGGCCTGTTATTTGGTTCGGAACAGGCTGTCATCAACAATACCACACCTGTTAACAAGGTAACTATTAGCCCCTTTTTGGATTTATCAAAGGCTGTATGCATTGTATAGTATCTCCTTGATTGTTTTTTTCCGATCCTGAATAAATTTCTTCCAGTGGTTATCATCTCCTTGGAATAGTACCTCCTTTAATACCGGTTCTGCAGCAAAAGGAAAAATACAGAGAGAAAGTGTATTAATAATCAGATGAATAACAAAATCTTTCTGAACTTTTTCATGAAATCCCTCCATCAGCTCATGAATTAAACGATCTGATTTCACACCCGTGTTTTTCAGATAATTCGAGAAAAAAAAAGGATTATTTGTCATTTCACGAATAACAAAAACAGGAATAAAACTGTTTTTGCTGAAGAAATCAATGTAGATATCCACAATCATTCCGATTTTATCACGGATGGGTATTGAACCGGATACTGTTTGTAAAAGATGGGGAATAAATAATCCCATCATTTCGCTAAAAACAGTTTTAAACAACTGCTCCTTGCTGGTAAAATAGTAATGAAGAAGCGCTTTGTTGATACCTGCCCTATCTGCTATTTCCTGCATTCGGGCTCCGTCATACCCTTTTTCAGAAAATATGTCCCGGGCTGAATTAAGTATGATTTGTTTTGTCTGAGATGTTTCTGAAGCCATGCTGTTATCCTTAACCGTATAGTTTAACCACATGGTTAAAATACTGAAATTAAAATTTCTATGCAAGTATGACTTGGTTTATCTGACAACTTTTTATTCTAAATTATTATCTAAATTTATGTATTGTTCTTAATCGCTTTCTATAAATGGAGGGAAGTATGAAAAATTTTTTCTGTATTCTGATGGTAATGTCTTTACTGCCGATAAGTCTTAAAGCAGTAAATATTTTTGATTCCGATGATATACAGCTCTTTGAATCCAATGATAATATCCGATTTTCAATCAAAGCAGAACATGTGAAGATCTATCCGAAAAACCGCTCATTCCAGAGTGTTGTTATTACCCGATCCGGACTTTTATACGTTAATGATGAAGAAATCTCTCTTAAGCCCAGTGAGAAGGAAGCGGCAGTAGAATATTTTGTCTTGTGTGACAGTATTATGGCGGATGTAAAAATTCTGATCAAGGAAGCATCAAAAATCGGTATTGACGGGGCAAAAATCGGTATTTCTGCTGCAACCGGCGTCCTTCGGATGTTGAGCCCGTTTTATAGCTCAGAGGATTTCGAACGGGATATTGAAGCCAAAGCATCACAAATTGAAGAAAAAGCAAAGGATCTGGAAAAATACGGAGATAAAATCGAAGAAAAATCCGATAAACTTGAAACACTGCACAGACGACTAAAGCTCCGGGTTGATCAATTGTATGAGTTAGATTGGTTTTAGAGGTTCACTGTGTTCGCTGTTTAAACGTTTAAATGTTTAAAGGTTGATATGCTTAAGATCTTCCCAATATATGGTATTTCAGCGGTTTTCGGGACTGGCGATTCGCACCAGTAGGGATTCAAGCGTCTTACGGTGTTCAAAAAACCTCCGCATCTCCACGTCTCTGCGGGAGAAATCGCTCCCTATCACTCCCCCTCACCCTCGTCCTGACTACCGGCTACTGGCTACCGGCTACTAATATGTCTATTCTTTAAAACTAAAATCACATCTTCCAGCGTCACGTCAAGAGCTGTTGCAAGTACGATAAGATGATAAAACAGATCGCCGATCTCTTCCATTAAACGTGTTTGATCCCCTTTCATGGCTTCAATAACGATTTCCACAGCTTCTTCGCCCACTTTCTGTGCGATTTTTGGAATACCCTCATTGAATAATCGGGTCGTGTAGGAATTCTTTGGCATCTCTTTCTTCCTTTTTCGAATGTAAGCTTCCAAAGTGCGCAAGAATTCATAAGGATGTTGCCGATTAATTTCTTTGAAACAGGTATCCGCTCCGGTATGACATACTGGTCCCATAGGGTTTGCTTTAATCAGAAGTGTATCCTCATCACAATCTGTGAGAATTTCCTTCACAACCAGATAATTGCCGCTTGTTTCCCCTTTTGTCCATAATTTCTGCCGGCTCCGGCTGAAAAAGGTGACTACTTTTTTCTTTTTCGTTTTTTCATAGGCTTCCCGGTTCATATAGCCCAGCATGAGAACAACCCCGCTCCGGCTGTCCTGAATGATAGCAGGAACGAGTCCGCCTGATTTGTTAAAATCAATCATAATCTGACCTCGATATTCTGTTCTGATAAATATTTTTTCAGTTGAGGAATCTTTATCTCAACATAATGAAAGACAGATGCAGCAAGGCCTGCATCGGCCTTTCCCACAGTAAAAACATGCGCAAAATGTTCCATCGTTCCTGCACCGCCGCTGGCAATGACGGGCACGGACACTGTTTCTGAGGCTTTCCGGGTGAGTTCCAGGGCAAAACCGTTTTTTGTACCGTCATGATCCATAGATGTGAGGAGGATCTCCCCTGCACCCCGTTCCACTCCTTCCTTCAGCCATTCAAAGGTTTTCCGCTCTGTGGGTGTGCGGCCGCCGTGGACATACACAATATCCGTTCCGTCCAAATTTTTTGTATCCACCGCAAGCACAACGCACTGACTTCCGAAACGCTTTGCCAGAATATCGATCAGTTCCGGATTGTAAACCGCGGATGTATTTACGGAAATTTTATCCGCCCCGGAGTCCAGAAGCAGACTCACATCATCAGCCGTTGAGATCCCGCCGCCTACAGTAAAAGGAATGCTGATAGCCCTGGCTATTCTACGGACCAGTTCAGCCAGTGTTTTTCGTTTTTCCACTGTGGCGGTTATATCCAGAAAAACCAGTTCATCGGCGCCCTGATCCGAATAGGCCTGTGCCAGCTTCACCGGATCACCGGCATCCTGAAGGTTTATGAAGTTCACACCTTTCACCGTTCGCCCGTCTTTGATATCCAGACAGGGAATAATTCTTTTTTTCAGCATAACCACTCCGCCAGTTCTTCGGTTTTCAGTTTTCCTTCCAACAGGGCTTTTCCGGTGATAACACCGTAAACACCCAGACTATCCAGCATATAGATATCCTCCACACTGGTCACACCACCGCTGGCAATGAGCCGGACAGTGGGAAATGCATCCTGAATTCTTTGATAAAAATCTTTGGACACACCGCTGAGCATGCCATCCCGGCTGATGTCAGTCATGACGAAGGTTTTCGCTCCGGCTTCAATGAGGGATTGCATGAGTTCCTGCCATTTGACCGGCGCTTTTTCCTGCCAGCCGTGGATGCGAACATCCTCCTCCAGCAGATCCAGACTGATATAAATCCTGTCCCTTCCATATTTCTGAATCAGCTCAGCCGTCTTTTCCGGTTCTTTTACAGCTAAACTTCCAATATTTACAGCTGAAACGCCATTCTCAAGGAAAAAAGCGATATCCTTCTCTTTTTTTAATCCACCTCCCACATCCACCCGGAGTCCGCTTTGCCGGACAATATCAAGAACCAATAATTGATTGACAGGCTTTCCCGCTTTTGCCGCATCCAGATCAACCACATGCAGATGGGAAAATCCGGCTGTTTTATAGGATATGGCAAGTTCAACCGGATTTGTGCTGTATCTTTTCTTCTTGCCGAATTCACCTTGTTTCAGACGGACTACCTGTCCATCCATAATGTCTATTGCCGGGATAATGATCATGTCTTCTCCAGAAAGTTTTGAAGTATTTTCGAACCGGTTTTACCACTTTTTTCCGGATGAAACTGTACGCCATAATAGTTGTCCTTTTCCAGAGAGGCGGAAAATTCCTGTCCATAATGACAACGGGATGAACTTTGCCCAGACAATTCGGCATAATAGCTGTGGACAAAATAAACACTGCTTCCTTCAGGAATTCCTGAAAAAAGCAGGGAATCCATGTTATGCAGAGTGTTCCATCCCATGTGGGGAATTTTCAAATCCCCCCGGAATTTGCGCACCTTCGGACTGAAAATTCCAAGTCCCCGGGCATTGTTTTCCTCCGTATCGCGGCACAGTATCTGCATGCCCAGGCAAATCCCCAAAAAGGGACGGTCAAATCTTTTAATAAAATCCGTAAGTCTCCTTGAATCAAGGTCTTTTAATGCTGTAGCTGCTTCTCCCACACCGGGAAAAATGACCCGGTCGCAAGTCTGTAAAAGCTCCGGATCATCACTCACAAGATAAGAAGCATTCAGCCTTTCCAGAGCCATGGAGACGGAATAAATATTGCCGGCGGAATAACGTATGATACCGGTTTTCACAGGACTCCTTTCGTACTGGCTGTGATGGCGTTTTCAGGGTTGCGTTCCGCCGCCTGCCGCAGGGTTTTGCCAAATGCTTTAAAGATAGATTCAGCAATGTGGTGTTCATTTTCACCGTCTGCCTTGATATTCAGCGTACAGCCGGCATGACGGACGAAACTCTCGAAAAAGTGCTTAAACAGTTCCGTAGGCATATCGCCGATTTTTTCACGGGTGAATGTCACATCCCACACAAGGTAAGAACGGCCGGAGAAATCCAGCGCCACCTGCGCCAGGGATTCATCCATGGGCAGTAAAAAGCCATAACGGTTGATCTGTTTTTTATCCCCTAGTGCCCTTGCAAAGGCCTGTCCCAACGCAATGGCCGTGTCCTCCACAGTATGATGTTCATCCACCTGCAGGTCGCCCTGAACCGTGAGTGACAGATCACTTTTACTGTGAAAGGCAACCTGCTCCAGCATGTGGTCGAAAAAACCGATTCCCGTGTTGATATCCGTTTTCCCCGTTCCATCTATACTGAGGGACAGTGAAATATCCGTTTCCCGGGTTTTACGGATGATTTCGGCTTTGCGCTGATCAAAACAGAGAATTTGGGGTATCTCTTTCCAGGAAGATACAATAAAATCGGCTTTCAGTTCCTTCTGGTCAGTAATCAGGATGCTTTTAATGGCCAGATTCTTTGCCAGATCGGCGTCACTCTGGCGGTCTCCGATGACATAGGAAACCCCCAGATCATAATCACCGTTCAAATATTTCGTGAGCATGGCCGTGCCGGGTTTTCGGGTTGGTGCATTCTCTTCAGGAAAACTCCGGTCAATGAGGATATCGCTGAAAATGATCCCTTCCCCTTTCAAAATCTGAAGCAATTTATTCTGGACAGGCCAAAAAGTCTCTTCTGGGAAACTATCCGTTCCCAGTCCATCCTGATTGGTGACCATGACCAGTTCATAATCCATATTTTCTGTAATATATCCCAGATTCCGGATCACACCGGGAAGAAATTCAAACTTTTCCCAGGAATCAACCTGTTCGTCTTCCGGTTCACGGATCAGGGTCCCGTCCCGGTCTATAAAGAGGACTTTCTTCATGTGAGGATCTCCTTCATATTCTTCATCAGGCGTTCATTATCTTCCGGCCGGCCGATGGTGATACGTACGCAATTCTCACATCGGGGCAGACTGCTCCGGTTCCGAATGATGATTCCCCGGTCTGCAAGGGTCTTAACAAGATCGTTCGCGGAATTTTTCACACGGACCATGAGAAAATTGGCATCCGAGGGAAAAATGGTCCCTATTCCCGGCATGTCCGCCAGCTTCCGGCGCATTTTCTCCCTCTCATTCTGAATCAAAATCCGTCTTTCTGTGTATGTATCTTTTCCTTCCAGCAGAGAAAGGGCTTTTTCCGCCGTGAGCCGGTTGATATTATAGGGATATTTGACAGCGTTCAGATATTTTATCACCTCAGGATTCCCGATGGCCACACCCAGACGAATTCCCGCCGCCGCCCATGCCTTTGAAAAGGTCCGTAGAACCACAAGCCGGTCATACTCCCGGATTTTTCCAATCACACTTTCAGCATCTGAAAAATCGATATAGGCCTCATCCACAACGACAAGTCCGGATGTGGCCTTCAGCAGTGCTTCTATATCCTGGTGTTCAAAACTGTTCCCTGTGGGATTGTTGGGTGTGCACACAAATGTGAGTTTATCTCTTTCATCTACTTCCTGGGCATAGTGATCTACCGGCAGTGTAAAATCTTCATTCAGAAGGATATTTTTGACGGCTGCGTTTTGAATCCGGGCCTGGACTTCGTACATGCCGTACGTGGGAGGAAACTGGACAATCCGGTCTCTTCCCGGTTCACAGGTGACCCGGATGACCAAATCAATCGCCTCATCACTCCCGTTCCCGATGAAAAGGGAATTTTCATCTACATCGAAATATGCAGCAATTTTTTTCCGCAGTTCTTTCTGCATGGGATCGGGATAGCGGTTGAGCTGTGAACCATCATCCCAGGGGGATTCATTGGCATCGAGATAGAGTTCCGCTTTCCCTTTGAATTCATCCCGTGCTGAAGAATACGGTTTGAGTGTGAGGATATTTTCCCGGATGATTTTATCCATTGTTGTTTCCTTCCAGGCTGTTCAACCGGATTCGGACTGCTTCGGCATGGGCATCCAGTTCTTCGGCCCGGGCCATCGTCATGACCCGTGGCCCCAGTTCTTTAAGTCCTTCCTGGGTGATTGTCTGTGTTGTCATGGTTTTCATAAAGGTTTTTACTGTAACTCCGCCTGTGTTGGCTGCATTTCCCGTTGTAGGCAGGGTATGATTGGTCCCGGAGGCATAATCTCCGGCAGATTCAGGCGTCCATGGACCCACAAAAACAGAGCCGGCATGGATGATTTTTTCTGAAATCTCTTCCGGTTTTTCCATCTGTATGATCAGGTGTTCCGGGGCATAGAGATTGATCATGTTTATTCCATCCTCCTTCTCGGGGACATAGATCAGAAAACTCTTTTCCAGAGATTGTATTGCCATGTTTCTACGTGGCAGTTGGTTTAACTGAAGTGTGATTTCCGGGATCAGACCATCAAAAATCCGTTCAGATGTAGTTACAACCAGAACCTGGCTGTCATATCCGTGTTCGGCCTGTGAGAGGCAATCCGCCGCAGCAAATGAGAGATCGGCGGAATCGTCGGCAAGAATAGCCACTTCCGAAGGACCTGCAGGCAGATCGATACCTGTCCCGTTCAGAAAAGCCACCTGTTTGGCAAGGGTCACCCAGGTGTTTCCCGGTCCGGTGATTTTATCCGCCCGGGGAATGGATTCGGTCCCGTACGTCATGGCAGCTACAGCCTGTGCACCACCTGCCAAAAATACTGTGTCAATCCCCAGGTAAGCCAGGGTATATCCAATAATCGGATTCACTGAGCCGTCTTTATCCGGTGGTGTACAACAGACAATCTTTTTACATCCTGCCAATTGTGCGGGAATCACCAGCATCAACACACTGGAAAAAAGAGGCGCTGTGCCACCGGGAATATAGATGCCTGCTGTTTCAATGGGAAGATAACGTAATCCGCAGGATATGCCGGGACGGATATCCAGGGTATAGTTTTCATCATCACCCGGGACCTGTTTCTCATGAAAGGTCCGTATATTCTCCGCGGCCCAGGCGATGGCTTCTTTCAGCGTATCATCCACCCGGGATTCAAAATTTTCCATGCGTATGGGAATGGACAACCTCGATAGATCAACCCCGTCGAAGGTTCGGGTGTATGCTTTCACGGCTTCATCGCCGTTTCGTTTCACGGCTTCAAAGATTGCCATGGTTTTCTTCAGCATCTCCCCATCAGGAGTGCTTTTCCGGTCGAAGAGCCGTTTTATAAAATCCGGTACCGGTTGATAGAGTTTTTGCACCGTTTAACCCTCCTTAGCGAACCATCTTTTCTATGGGAATGACCAGAATACCTTCAGCACCGGTCTTTTTCAGTTGCTCGATATTCTCCCAGAAATCATCCTCACTGATCACGGAGTGGACCGAGCACCAGCCTTCCCGGGCCAGGGGAATCACGCTTGGACTCTTCATGCCGGGAATAATCCCGGTGATTTCATCCAGTTTTTCTCTGGGAGCATTCAGGAGAATATATTTGTTCCGTTCCGCTTCCCGGACTGCTTTGATGCGAAAAATCAACTGATCCAGAATTTTTTGTTTTTCCGGTTCAAGATCTTTGCCGGCCAAAACAGCTTCTGATGTCATCACCGTGATAATTTCTTTCAATCCGTTACTCAGAAGCGTGCTGCCACTGCTTACAATGTCGAAAATGGCATCTGCAAGCCCGATGCCGGGACTGATTTCCACCGAACCGCTGATTTCATAGATGGAAGCTTGGATATTTTGAGAATCCAGGTAGTCTTTTAAAATTCCTGGATAAGACGTAGCGATACTAAGTCCGTTCAGATCTTCCGGATTCTCAATATTCAAGTTTTTGGGAACGGCAATGGATAGACGACAACGGGCAAATCCCAGTTTTTTTATAATTTTCAGGTCTTTCTTTTTTTCCCGAATTACGTTTTCGCCCACAATGCCCGCATCGGCAGCACCGTCGTTTATACATTCGGGGATATCATCATCCCGCAGATAGAGGACCCGGAGCGGAAAATTATCCGAATCTGCAATAAGTCCTTCTTTGCCTCCGTTACTCAGGCGGATTCCACAGTCCTTCAACAAGGACATGGTATTGTCATGGAGTCTTCCTTTTTTCTGAATCGCCAGGGTGAGCATGATTTCTCCTTTAATTTGTCAATACAACCAAAAAAGCCCGATTCAGAGGAATCGGGCTTTGAAATTTTATGGGATATACACGAGACCTACCCGGCTCCTCCGACTGATGTGTGAAGATGATGATGGTGATGTCTCTGTGTTTTTTTCATTTCGACGGAATCTAAAATAAATTAACAATGAAATGCAAATAAAAAACGTTTTTAACAGTCAACAGTCGGCAGTGGACAGTCGAAAGTCAACAGTCGATTTATTTGATTGAATTGATTGGGGGATTGGATGATTGGGCCACTTGTCACGCGTTACTCGTCACTTTTTTGTAGCGAGGGGTGGGTAGCAAGATAGTGATGCGTCACGCGTAACGAGAGGGAAATTCGCTCCTACAGCCAAACACCTGTCCACTGATGACTACCGCCTGCCCACTGTCGACTGTCAACTAACGACTAATGACTTTCGACTTTCGACTTGTTAATGTAATATTTACAATGAAAAAATATCTTACACTTTTGATCATCATTGTATTATCAGGAATACTTATGAGTTGTAAAGAGAAAAATGACAAAGCCGCCCTTATCCGCGGTATCAAATTCTATCCCGAACACAGCCGGTGTACCGATGCAGAAATCTGTGCAAACTCCATTCATGATGCCGGTTTTAATACGGTGTTTATGCCTGTTCGGGGAAAAGATCTGTCGGATGAACCTGAATTCGATCTCCATGCATTCCGTCTTGAACTGCAACAGCTGGATATCCGCTTCACAGCCGTTGTACAGGTTTTCCATGACCCGGAACTGTGGGATGAACATCCTGAATGGCGTTCTATGGATCAGAATCTTGACGATAGTCCCCAATCCTGGCAGAAAATGATTTCCCCCGCCAGCGAAGATTTCAGGAATCTTAAACTGTATCATATCAACCGGATTATCCAGGAACTGAAACCCGATATGCTGGCTCTGGATTTTATCCGTTATCCCGTATTATGGGAAAACGTACATGTGGATTCAATCAAAAGTATCACACGAAACTATGATTATAATCCATTGACTATCAGTATGTTCAAGGAAACATACAAAGTTGATTCCATCTCATCCGGGTTACCGGAAAATCTCCCATCCCCGGAATGGGAATCCTTTAAAACCAATCAAATTACATCTTTTGTCCGGGATGTTCGGTCACTGACCGGAGACATCCCCCTGATACTTCATATTCTCCCCTGGCTGGAAAAGGATCAGGAGTTTTACCTGAAATCTCTGGCCGGCCAGGATGTAGATTCGCTGGCACTCTATGCAGATTTCCTCTCCCCCATGCTATATACAATGGTTCCCGGACTTACACAGGAAAGAATCCGTCTGATGCTTTCAGATTTTACGGACAGGCATCCGTATATAAGGCTGCTTCCCTCCTATCTGATTCCGGATGATTCTGCAGAATCTGTTTCAGGCTATGATCTATCGAAAGGATATTTGCTTTTTCACTGGGGAAAGGTTGAAAAAAACGTGAATTTATTTAAAAATTTGAACAAAGCAGGTCACAATTCCACTGCATCCGGAAGAAAAAAATGAATAATCATGTCATTGCCGGTAAGGACCGTCAACCTGAAGAGACTATTGACAGAATTCAACATACATTGAAATCTGAAGGATATTTTCCTGAAATACTATCCGAACAGAATAACAACAGACTAATTTCTGTTTTGATCGGTGACAGACAGCATCCTCATTATACAGCAAATGGTAAAGGTATCAGCCGTGAACTGGCCCTTGCCAGTGCATATGGTGAATTCATGGAACGATTCATGTCCCGCTTTTATGTCTATGATTTATGGCTGACAAAAGACGGTCCCCTCCCATGGGTTTATGATAAAAACGAAATCTGGACATCCGAACCGGAATCTTTGTTAAAACCCCTGAAAAAAATCTATCCTGTAAAGTTTCTCAAGCAGGAATACTGTTACGATATCAACCAATCCCCGAAAGGTGATTCATACTGTTTTCTTCTTTTTAAAACATTAAAAGGTGAATCTTGTCATATTCCCGTCACTTTCTGGCGTGAACTCTATACTTCCAACGGTCTTGCATACGGCAACAATATCTATGAAGCCAGGGTTCAGGCCTTGTGTGAGATAATTGAACGGCATGTAAAATATCGTGTTATCGGAGAGGGGCTTTCTTTACCATCCATGTCTCCGGAAACGTTAAAAAATCCGGAAGTTTTTTACAGAGCTCAGTCCCTCCTGTCTGATGTGGGATTACAATGCACGTTGCTTGACGCTTCCCTGGGAATGAATTATCCGGTGATGGCTTTTCTGATCTTTACACCAGATCAACAGGAAGCCTTTCTCTCCTTTGGTGCCCATCCTGATCAGGAAATTGCCATCGAGCGAACCATCACAGAAGCCTTTCAGGGACGAAATCTTAGGGAGGATACGCAGGATTTTCTGAATATCGTTTCTGATGATGCGAAACTAACAGGCCTCCCTGAAAACCTGGAATCCCATTTTATCAATTCCACAGGCATTCTGCATGCCAATATATTTAAACCGCCATCTCCTCCACTTTCAACGTTCCGTTCTTTCCACGGGACATCAGAAAAAGAATGGGATCACCTGTGCGATATTGTAGAGAAAACAGGATTTACGATTTTAATCCGGGATATCATTTGGAATGGCCATTCAGCCTGCCAGATTATTATTCCGGGATTTTCCGAAGTATATCCCTGCCAGGATCTGATCGAGAAAGATTTTCAGGGATATTGCATCACACGAAATGAAGTTATATCCCTACTGGAAAGGTATCCCCGTGATACGGAAAGATTAGTAGAATTATTAGATTCAGAGTATTTCCGTCCGGACCAGGATTTGGGCGAAGCCCTTGGTATCCTCTTTCCACCGGATTCACCGTGGTTTGATCATTCCGTTGAAGAGTTATTAGTCGACAGTTGACAGTCAGCAGTTGACAGTCGGTAGTCAAAAGTCCAAAGTCAGCCCGAATTGCTTCGCTACGACAGCACTCAGAAATTCAGAATTCAGAATTCAGCACTCAGAATTCTTTCCAAAGCCATTTCCAATCGTTTTCTGGGCGTGGGAACGCAAAGCCGTTGAAAATGTTCAGAACCGGCTCCAAATAGTTTACCATCTTCCAGAAAGACGTTGGCTTTATTGTAAATCTTATCATGAACCTCGTCAGGAGAAAGTCCTGATGCACTGAAATCAAGCCATGCAATATATGTCCCTTCCGGTTTTCTGAAACGGACCCATGGCATTTTTTTTTCGAGAAATGCTTCAAGAAAATCAAAATTCCCATCTAAATAGGCTTTTAACTGTTCCAGCCACTCCTCCCCATCCTCATAGGCTGCAATCAGCGCTGATATGGCAAAGGGGGACGGACTTTGAATTCCCATCTCATTTTGAAAAGATTTTCTCAAATCGGGATTTTCAATTATAATATTGGAACAATGGAGACCGGCTGTATTGAATGTTTTGTTGATTGCCGTACAAACGATGATGTTTTCTGTATCGCCTATATTGGCTACGGGATAGAATTCAGCATTACAGCGGATGAGATCCCCGTGAATTTCATCACTGACCAGTATGATACCGTTCTTCCTGCAAATATCATTTATTTGTTTAAGCTCTTCCGGTGACCATATTCGTCCGACCGGATTATGAGGACTGCAAAGTATCATCATGGTTGTTTTTGGATCTTTAGCCAAATCCTCAAGTTCATTAAAATTTATCCTGTAGAAGTTATGATCATTTATGAGTTCGTTATTGGCTACAATGCGTCTGTTTTTTTCAATTACTGATGTAAACGGAGCATAAACAGGACGTTGAATGATAATTTTATCTCCGGGTTTTGTAAAAGCTCGTACTGCAACATGCAGAGCATGAACAGTTCCGGGAGAGTAAACAACGGAATCAGGAACAATATCCCAATTTTGACGCCTTTTGAACCATCTCTGCAGAGCGTTTATATACCGTTCATCGGAGAGATGATAGGTATATCCGAACATTTTTTGCTCCACTCTTCTGTGTAAAGCATCCAATACAGGCTGTGGACATGCAAAGTCCATATCAGCCACAAAAAGTGGAATGGTTTCATCATCATAACGTTCAGTGAAACCAAGTTTGATTAACAGATCCCGGCAGTCCCATTTGAGGGAGTTTGTGCCGTGGCGGTCAATTATTTCGTCAAAGTTGTATTTCATAATGTTCAGGCTCGCAATGCTCGCTGTTCAAGAGTTCATGGGTTCATAAAAGGAACTCAGCGTTTCCGCGTCCTCTGCGGGATGTTAAACCCCTCTGTATCTCAACGAGCACTGTAGGGGAAATGCTCTCCCTGTATCCCACTCTTTCCCTCGTCCTCAGAAGCTACCCAGCTGAGATTGCCGGTTTTTTGTAATGGCTTTCAGATGACCTGTAAGAGTTACACCATCGGACGGACGACTCCAGGAATATCGAACCATATTTCCGGGGACCTCTTCTGAAATCCACCATTCATACACCAGTTTATCCGATATACCTGCAGATTCAGCTGCTTCCGGATCAGTCTCGCTATAATCCACTTCAACCCGGGCATATTTTGTATCGAAAGTTCCTGCCGGGACCGAAATTGACTCTGTTCCCTTTACGTACGGCAAATAATCTCCTTCAATCATTGCATCAGAATAACTTTCAACCTGTGAATAATTTTCTGTTTCTTTATCTGTATCTTCTGTTTCATACCGTGGTAGCCATTCACGGATATCATTATATTCCGGATCTTTATAGCGGAACTTCAGAAGTTTATATTCCGTGTCTAACAGAGCTTCAGCTATAATTTCATCACCTTCCTGGGAACTGTATCGCAGTAGCCACCACTGGCTTCCATCATCCATGGATTTAAGAAAGGCTCTTTCAATTTCAAGACGTTCTTCCTCATCATTTTCTTTACTGACAACTTCCCAGACAACACCTTGACCCTCCGAATAATCCGCATAGCCTCCGGCATAGCCCCCGGCAATAAATACCTGCATATAAACCATTGAGGCAATCATACCAGCCTGCATATCGGCAATACCCGTAACATCCATGAGTGCCGTACCTATGCGGTGCTCTGCACTCTCAGTAACCGATGTCATCGGTGTCGTACCGCCTAAATAAATATCCATTAATGTTGCACAGTTACTGAGGAGTAAGACAGTCAATCCCAACATCAAAACAAGAATCATGTTCTTTTTCATGGTAATCTCCTGATTAATATTTACTTTGATGATAGGAAATCATTTCAATTTTATCAAGGCTCTAAAAGGTTTTTTTAAAAAAATATATGACTAGATGATATTGAGACTTTGCTGACAAGATCTTTTATCTATATTTCATTATACTTTATTTCTTGAATAATCAGTTTCAACCATGTCCAGTCCCCTTCATCCAGTTTCCATGTGGCAGTCATTTTTACAGGAACTCTTACGCCGTCCATTACAGCGTAATCCTGAACTGAAATAATCCATTCATAGCGTTTGGCGTCAGGGGTGTTTCCTTTATACCGCATGGCACTGAATTTGATGAAATCCCCTTCCTCATTAAAGAAAAAAGTTCCACTTCCTTTGGTCCCGTTAAATGTCATAGTCGCTTTAGCAGTAAGGTCATCCACAGCTTCCCAGGTTATAAAGGGACTCAATGCTGCTGATGGATACCAGACAATTTCTCCCAGATATCGTTGAATTGTACCCTCATCGATCTTTTCACCACGTTCATTGACGACATTGATGAGTGAGTTCATCCGAATGTGCATCTCCCCTTTTCCATCTGTAAACTTATCCCGTCCTTTAATGAAGATCAGAGGATTCATTTTCATTTTAACGGTCCATAGGAATGCAGGGGGTTCTGTTGTGAAAATCTGTTCTGCCTGAGCTGAAAACCATTGCTTTTGTCCGGGTTTCATTTGCATCTCGGCAGATTGCCGGATCCATCCATGGCGGATTTCCTGTCGGCCAACGATTCCTGTCGTTTCCAGCCACTTCCTGACAGGTTCCGGCAATGATTGTAACTGCTCTTTAGTTACTGTACCCGGTTCAGATTCTGGGACGTTTGATAAAATTTGTTCTTTTTCTCGTTGTATCATACGGTTCATACTGCAGGATGAAAATAAAAGAAAGAGGATCAGGATGGAATATTTCATGGTTTGTCTCCCTGATTTTTAAAAATTACATGATTCAGGTTTCTCCGGTAAGAATATGGCATGTTTTTCCTTACCCATAACAGAGAAGCAGTACGGAACGGGTCGTTTTTAGATGCAAATCCTGTCTCATTTAACAACACAGAAATCTTAAGCAATTAAACTAAATATTTTTTATAAAAACCTGCAATTGTTTTAATCAAAAAGATTTGTAAGTCATCATAGAACGATAAGAACTATTTTGAAGGATTACATACCTTTATTTTTTAACATTCCGGAAGGCATCACCAAGCCGCCAGAGTCCGGCTGAACAGTCACGGCCGGGAATTAACGCATCGATGAGGATGAGTTTACAGGGTTCCTGTTTTGCAGTATTCAGGGCTGCCACCAGATCTTCCTCTGTTTCAACCCGGAATCCCAGACTGTTTTTCCCATCAGCGAAGATGTCCGGTAATTTTGAATAATTCCACATCTGGATATCATTGTATGGGCCGTCTTCATGGAGTACACGTTCGATCAAGTAGCCATCGTTATTGATGACGACAATGATCGGTGAACATTTTTGACGGATCAGTGTGGATATTTCCTGAACAGTCATTTGCAAAGCGCCATCACCGGTAAGTACTACCGGCCGTTTTTCCGGCCGGGCCAGGGCAACGCCCAGAGAAGCAGGTGTTGTATATCCGATGGACGCATAGTAAGGCTGAACAATAAAATTTTCAGCCTCATCAATATGAAACTCCGGGGAAGCGCAAAATGCATCACCCGGTTCGGAAAGCAGGATCATGTCATCATTCAGAAAATCGTCCAGGCATTCATAAAGACGGGTTGCAGTCAGCGCTTTAGATGGTTTTGCATGAAAGGGTTTTGGCTTTTCAAAGGCATGAGCCGGATGTGAGGCTAAATAAGTCCGCTGTGCCAATTCAATGATCAATTTTTGGATAAAATCTTGTAACTGTACATTGGGATAATAGTGACTCCCAATCCGGACTTCATTGGCATTCGCAGAAATAACATGCTTCTCATCCAGATTTACACTGAAAAGTCCGGTATCAAGATCAGTCATCCAAACACCCAGGGCAATGAGACAATCCGATGTTTCCACTTGTTCACGGACATGTTTTTTACTCCACCCTCCCTGATAAATTCCTGAAAATTGCGGGTGCAGTTCCGGTAAAAGGCTTTTGCTGCTGAGCATTGTGGCAAATGGGATTTCCACTGTTTCGATCAATTTCAGGGTTTCAGCACCCAGGTTATGACGCATCAGCTCAACACCGGCCAATACAAGGGGACTATTAGAACGATTGAATATGGAAACCGTTTCGGCAACGCATTCATTCAGACTTATGGGGTCAGATTTCTGAGTTTCCATCGTGAGTTTGTCTGCCGGTTTCAGGCAGGGTGCCAATGCCGTATCGGCGGGAAGTTCAAGATAGACCGGCAGTTTATTTCTCAGACAATTTGCTAACACGCGATCAATAATCTCCGGTGCATTTTTCCCACTGTAAAGAATGGCTGAATCGGTTGTGACTTTGCTGAAAATTTCCAATTGAAGCTGATAATTATCCACAAGATGGTGGACCAGTGCTCCGCTTTCTCTGCGTTTTGACGGCGGAGCACCGCAAATAACGATCATGGGGACTCTTTCTGCGTACGCACCGGCAACGGCATTTATGATACTGAGTCCGCCCACACCATAGGTTACAACAGCAGCAGAAGCTCCATTCAGTCTGGCATAGCCATCCGCTGCATACCCACCATTCAGTTCATTACAGGTTCCAACCCATTTTATTGGACTTTCAATCACATGATCCAGAAAATCCAGCACATAATCACCGGGAACGCCGAATAGGTGTTTTATCCTGATTTCTTCAAGCCTGTCAAGAATATAATTTGATACTGTATAGTGGCTGTTCATGAATGAATCCTTTCAGTATGGTTTATCATTTAATCATTTATATAATCAAACATAAGAAATAGAATTCTGTCTTATATTTCATCGGGAACCATTTTGAGAACTCTTTAATATTCGAGTCTTCTTCTGATATTATTATACACCATTTCAGACCTGTTTTCACGATCTGGTTTCTGTCCGGATTTTTTAAGAAAGATTGAAAAATCAATGCCATTACCAATGACAATAACCTGATCCGATTCGATTATCTGGTTCTCGATGTAAATAAAACCATAACCATCTCCGGTCATATTGGATTTTGCACCGGGTTCCGGGAAAGGTCCGTTCAAAGGCGTAATTTCAAAATAGCTAAGCATTCCGTCTTTATTGAACCGGGAGCCTTCAAAAGTCACGCTGTTTCCGGTAACCACAGTATCAACACTGTAACCAAGCCAGTAGCCTTCGCCTTCCATCCAGTCATGAAAAAAATATACATCATAAAAATCAGCATTGCTGCCGGTCCAGGATATTGTAACCGGTGTGCCCAAAGGAACGGTATCTGCCGTAATACTGATCGTCATTGTCTCAATGGTATCCGGGACAGTTATGGAACCTTCAAGTAAACCTAAATCCGTATTAATGCTGATGTTAATGGGATCAAATTTTGGTTCAGGTATGCTGTCTTTCCATATCCGGGTGTAGGATGAAAAATAGACATAGCCTAATTGCTGATAAAAGGAGCCGGGATCAAATTTAAAGGTTTTACCGGCAACCGAAACATCACTGACATCCGGAATTTTATCCCCGCTGATTTCAGCTCTGGCCCATATACTGGGAACATGAATCACATTCCAGTCCGGGGCTCTTCTGCCTGCATAATAGTGACGGATCATGACTAAAGCACTGAGCGTATCTTCTCCCTCCCCGTCATCACAATTCCAGAATAAAAACGGAATGCAAACAAGAAGTCCCATAAATAACATTGACTTTTTCATCTCTTATCACCTTTACATTAGTGTTGATTGATTTAATAGATAGTAATGTTAAACATGAAGATATTCAAGATAAAAATATTGATGCTTATAATCATCGAATTTTATACACTTTCTTGCAAAACATTGAAAAGATCAGTAATCTCACCGGTTGAAATGTGAATGAGCACTAAAATGAAATTAGAAGATCTGGGATATGGCAGCATGCCTGCCGGAAATATACAAAGGGAAGATTCCACTGACTTTGAGTTGGGCAGGATTATTGCTGAGCACAAAGAACGATACATCGTCAGGACAATAAACAGTGAAGTTGAGGCTGAGATTACCGGTAACATGAGGTTTACGGCAAAGAACCGTGAAGATTTTCCTGCAGTTGGTGATTGGGTATATTTAACAGTTTATGATTCCGACTTTGCCATCATACATAAAATCCTCCCAAGGTTTTCAGTCATAAAAAGGCAGGCTGTCGGTCAGTTCGGTGAAGTTCAAATAATTGCGGCAAACATTGACTATGCCTTTTTGGTTCAGGCTGCTGACCGGGATTTCAATATTAACAGGCTTGAAAGGTATCTCACACTATGCAATTCATCACGGGTCAGTCCCATAATTGTCCTTACTAAAATTGATCTGATTGATGAGATGAGACTGGATGAAATCCTGAACAGTATAAGAGCTCGTATTGATAACATCCCCCTTATTCCGGTCAGCAATGAGACAAAATCGGGTTACGAACTACTAGAAAATGCAATACAAAAAGGGAAAACCTATTGTCTTCTTGGATCTTCAGGAGTTGGGAAATCGACATTATTAAATAATTTGTCCGGTAGAGCCTTAATGAAAACAGGGGAAATAAGTCAAAGCACTCATAAAGGACGGCATATAACGAGCCACAGAGAACTCATCATACTGGAAACCGGTGGAGTATTGATTGACAATCCCGGAATGAGGGAAGTCGGGATAGCGGATACGGAAAGTGGCCTGGAGAATACATTTGGGAAAATTTACCAATTTGCAGAAAAATGCAAATACCGGGACTGCACCCACATAAATGAATCGGGATGTGCCGTATTGGAAGCCCTTGAAAAAGGTGACATTGAAAAAGGTTCATATGAAAATTATATGAAAATGCAGAAAGAAAAAGCGCATTTTGAATCCACGATCGCAGAAAGAAAGAAAAAAGGAAAGCAATTTGGGAAAATTGTTAAGAATTATAAAAAAATCATAAATAACAGAAAATATTAACTCATACTTCAACGAATAGTGCTTGTATTCTATTCAATATATCATATAAAGTATAAAACCCCTGTAACCGTTTGATTATCAGGGGTTTTCTTGAGTACCGAAGGCCGGACTTGAACCGGCACGGAGATATTCTCCGAGGGATTTTAAGTCCCTTGCGTCTGCCAATTCCGCCACTTCGGCAAACATGAGGTGACGGCCGGACTCGAACCGGCGAATAAAGGTTTTGCAGACCTCCCCCTTAGCCACTTGGGTACGTCACCGTCTCTTTTGAAAAAGCTTGATAGATTAACATTTCTTGTTAAGAAAATCAATTAATTTGAGATTAAGGTTGAGAATAAGGTTGAGAATAAGATTGAGATTGAGATTGAGATTAAGCCCTGTGAAATGAGTGAAGCGTATTTCACGGGGGAGGTTAAGGTTGAGACTGAGAGCTGTTTTTTTTTGAATACTGAAATTTATTGTGTACGTATATGAGCAGGTATCTCCTGACAATCCTGAATATCTATATTAAATAAAGAATTCTGTTGGGGTAATTGAATCTCTTCTTTCTTTTTCAATTAAAAAGAGAACTGTAAATTTTCTTTTTGAAAAGGATGTGCGATGGGTAATAAACTGATTCCAAAAGTCATATTAGAAGGCACACGGCTCACATTTAAAACCGATATTGCTTTTATGCTCAATGAACATCCGGACATTGTGGGTCCAAGAAAATATCGTTACCATAGTCCACTCATATCTGCCGAATGGTGTGCCTTTACAAATTTTCCATGGGGACGGGGACTCATCAATTTCCTGCCGGAAGAAGAATCCCTTGCCATGGAAACCTATGATACATGGATCCGACTATTTGAACTACAAAAATATTATTCCTGGATCATTGACCGATTTCATATTTCCACCCGGACCTATCAAAAAATTTATCATGGCATTGATTACGATTTTACTGGTCTGGAAAAACGTCTGCATGCACTGGGATTCCATCTCGTTTTCCTGACCCGTACCCCGGAATCATTCATTGAGACCCGGGTAGAACGGCTTAAGGTTTCGGGAAATCCCTCCCAATATGATGATCTGAATGTTTTTATCAATGAACAGACCGTTATGGAAGAGCTTGTATCACACTCCCTTCTGCCTGTAATGAAACTGGATATATCAGATAATGATAAAGAAAAAGCAACAGAATCCATCGCCCAATGGCTGAAAGAAACCGGCGGTTTATACTGGAAAGACTAAATAATTTTAAAAATCAATTTGAATTTTTCAGTATACATTAGCAGGGATTTCATGATCGTTTTTCTAAAATGGATTTTTAGGATAATCAAATCTTTCAGGTTTTATAAATAACATGAATGAGCAGGATATTCAAGATATTTAATATTGAGTACGGATATGCAAATTTACCTTGTAAAAAAACTGATCAACCTTCTGTCCAAACCTACTCAGTCTTAATCTCCCCCGTGAAATACGCTTCACTCTTTTCACAGGGCTTAATCTTAATCTTAATCTTAATCTTAGTCTTAATCTTAACCTTAACCATCCTGCCTTTAAAAAATCGACAGCGATCTATAATCCTTCCCCAAAATAATCACCGTATTGGCATTATCCCGTTCACTGTTTAAATGTTTAACCGTTTTGGGTTGTATACCAATAAGTTCCAGCCAAATATGATCCTGAGGATTATCCGATGTTGAATATACAATTGTCAAAGGGTAATTGAAATTATCGGCATTTTTACTGTCCACAACCCGTATACCGTTACGGGACAGATGTTTTGATAATCTGGCGGCTATGCCTGGCACACCGCATCCGTTCAGAATTAAGACTCTGGGGACGAAAATATCAATAATCTCCCTGGATACCGGCGGGGTTACGGGATGTGTAACTTCATCAGACTGGTCTGCTTCAGTTTTTGGAATTATTGCATCCAGTTTTTCATCAATTTTGGATTGTATATCATCGGCATAAGGTCTGGACGGCTCAGGAACTGCAGTCCGTCTGTCGCCCTCCGGTGTTTCCAATGATTCATATATCCCGGGGATATTTTGGTCACGGGGGCTCCAGCTCCTGTTCAAATATGCTGTTATCCATCGGTTTACCATGATGAAAGCAAAAACAATGACAACAAAACCCATTGTATATTTAAATATTCTACCTGAAGATTTTTTTTCAGGAATACCCTTTTTTCTACTGCCCCTCGGGGCTTTCTCTGTATCTTCACCTTCCATCATGTCTTCAAGATTATTCAAAGCAACTTTTAGACCGGATGATTGCTGTTGAAGAACCGTTAGGATTTTAAGTGTCGTTGCCTGTTTCTTTGAGATATCTTCAATTTTTTCAGCCAGATCATCATATCTCCCTGTCAAATCCTGATAAGCATCCGCCTGAAGACACCCGCCTTCTTCTTTAGATTCTTTAATTTCGCTTTCAATTTCCGATAATTTCTTACGGATTTCAGCTAATTCATTTTTACTGTAATCTTCCATGAGAACCTTTTCCTTTTATTGCTTCCTTTGCCAGACAGTCTGCCCGTTCATTCCACAGGTTTCCCGTATGGCTTTTTACTTTTACCCAGTGAATATCCAAAGGAAGCTGCTGAACATATTGCTGGTACTTCTGTGTCAGTTCTTTTTTAGCCTTCCACTCCCCCGTTGCCCATTTTTTTATTCCTTCATAATCATAATGAATGGTACACTGTGTAATTTTATTTTCAACGCACCATTGAAAAACCTTCGATGCAGCAGCCAGTTCACCCCCAACCTGATGATGCTGAAGGTATTCGGGACGATTCACCTGACCGCTCAACTCATGTAAAACAATCCCCTTTTTAAGGATAACGGCACCATAACCGATAATACCGTCAATATAACTGCCGTCAACAAAACCATGAATATCTCCGTTTTTCAGGATATCACCATATAGAAATTCATGCCAAAAAGATTGGATCATTTCATGGGTTTCTGGATTTTCACACCGTATAACTGTCATTTTGGATGTTTTTCTTTTAGGGCTGTACCACAGTGTAAAGCGGATATTCAGTGTATCAATGTCAATGGAAACACAATAATCCCGGTAAGACATTTCATCTATCCGGGCTTCAATTCCTTTCTTCTCTTTCAGAAAAGCAGTAAATGTACGTGCTGCATATTCAACTTCCTGGCGGCATTTTGTCATTTATTTTCCACTTTTAAAACAGCTTTATAGACATCCAGTAATTTAAGTTCTTCAGAATCCCAAGTAAACCGGCTGATAAAAATATCTCTCGCCCTTGGTTTCATTTCCATCAACAACTCTGTATCCGGATATGCACTCATGATAAGATCGGACAGCCCTTCTTCATTTTCGTCTCTGAAAATAAGAGCTGCAGGACTTTTCCACAGCAGGTGGCGGACATTGCACATATCGGAGACAACAACAGGCAGCCCGCAGGCAAGGTATTCAAATACCTTATTCGGCAAACTGATATTAAAGGGGGCTTTATCCGGCAGAACGCCCCATCCTATGTGTGCTTCTTTCAGGATTAAGGGAATTTGGTCATGAGGGACATTTCCAAGGTGAAGCATCTGATCCGGAAACTCATTACAGAGTTTTATCCAAATTTCTTCATCCTTTATGTCACCACTGCCCAAACTGACACCCACACAGGCATATCCTCTTTTATTCAGGGAAACAACTGTATCCCGGAAGAGTTTTAAATTACGGTTGACAGATATATTTCCTGTATAAATCAGAATGATTCTTTCTCCTGCAAATTCCTTCATTCTTTTAGCAGACGGTTGACTTAAGTTTTTATCAATTTGAAAGAGTTCTTTCCTTGGATAATTCCGGATTTCAGTAACATTCTTATGCCATTTGGAAAAACGTTCCGTTAACTGTGGAACGACGGTTATAATATGATCAGCCTTATTACTGTAACGCTTTTCTTTATGACTGAGCACTAACTTATGACACATTTTCTTAATCCACATTCCAGGCAAATAACTCTTAACGAGCATGGGAAAATGTTCATGGACATCATAAATCAGCGGAATATTCAGTTCCCGGGCATAGTAAAGGGCTTCTTTAAGGATAAACAGATCATGAACATGTACAACAGATGGCTTATCCTTCCGGGCTTCGACCATGATATTTCTGATATTGTTTTTATAGCCTTCATCTTTAACCGCGGTTGTTTCGATTCCCTGAACCGTTTCATGCCGATATTCCCTGTCAACACCAATAATCCTGACAGATGTGATGATTTTTAACAGACTCAGGGATTCTCTGTATAAAATACGGTCATCCGCAGGAATGTGTGTACAGGTCAGGTGAAGTATTCCGGGGTATTTATCCATTTTTTAGCATCCTTTTTATATGACTGAAATCAACAATTCTGAAAAGAAACATCAACAGTATATATAATAAAAATGCAGCTGACTTTATATGGATATTCTGAAAACCTGACAATAAGTAAAGGATCAGTACAAAAGCAAGCAGCCCGTAAACCTGGAGGACTTTCTTCCAGTTATAGGGAATTAAATACCAGCGGCGTACAACAAAGTATGTTAGTCCGGCCATCCAAAGATAGGAGAGGAATGTAGCCCAGGCGGCCCCGGTCATGCCATAGAGTCTAATGAGAAAATAATTCAATATTATATTGAGAAGGGCTGCAGAACCACTGATTAGAGGTATGACACCTGTTTTCTCGGAAAAATAAATGGACGGTAAAAAATTTATATACATCCCGAGAAAAATATAGGCTCCCAAAATTATGGGGACAATGGATTCAGATCGCCAGTAATCTTCACCAAAGAGAGGTGTACCAAACAGACGAAGGGTAATAAACTCATGGATAAATAGTGTCACGCCAAGAAAGACAAAGGCCATGAGAACATTAAAAACAGTAAAAACCCGGGCAAAAACCGCAGGTGCTTCCGGATCTTCGGCTTTATTCAGAAAAAAAGGCTGCCATGCGAATTTATATCCCATAACCACGATCATCATAAAAATTCCCAGTTTATAACCGGCTGAATATATTCCTACCGTTTCATAATCCGTCATAATTCTTAACATATAACGGTCAATCAGCTCTAATATCATGGAAGCAATACCGCCCGGAACAAAAGGAAGCCCGAAACGGAGCATCTTTTTATATAATACGGAATTAAAAACTGTTTTCAGGTTTTGTTTTAAAACAGGTGTTAAAAGAATAAGGCTTAGAAAAGATGCGGATATATTGGCAAGGAAAATACCTTCAATCCCAAACCCTTTAAACCGGATGAGCCATATATTCAGGCTCATATTCAACAGAACATTTGCCAGGTTGATCACAGTAAATGTAAGAGCTTTATTGTTCATCCGTAATGTGTGTAAGGGAATGTTTACCAGAGTATCCAGTAAAAGAATGCCTGATGCAAGACGGATAAGCCTGCCATATTCATCGCTCCCCAGAAAGATCCTGCTCATGAAATTTGCATTCAGATACAAGATCAGAGAAAAGACTGCCCCTGATATGAAAAGCGAAAAAAAAGCGGCTGAGAAAGCTTCTTCGCGGCTGTAATTGCCTTTTTTTGTGTAAAAGCGGAGAAAAGCACTGTCCAGACCATAGTGATATATAATATTAAGAAAGGCAATACCAGAAAAAACAAGAGATGCCACACCGTATTCAGAAGGTGCAAATATATGACTGTAAAAAGGAAGGAGAAAAAAATTCAGCATCCGGGCAGAGATATAACCTGCTCCGTATACAAGGGTCTGGTTTCCTAATTTTCTCAGATCTCCCGGCATTACTTCAGATCTAAATATAGGGTGTCACGAAAAATACCGCCGGCCCCGAAAGACTCTTTGAAGCGTGCAAGTCCCAGATTCGGTTCCATGTTCACGGTAAAAATACCGTAATCCAGATATTTGAATCCGCGTTTTATACTGTCACCAATTACTTCTTTAAACAATATATTCACGGACCGGTATTCCTGCCAGGATTCATCATGGGATATGTAAAAGGCAAGCGTTACTTTGTCATTGGCATCAAAGAGGACAACACCCGCTATCATTCTTTCTTTTAAATAAGCAGAATAGAGACGGATTCTGTCAGGATAGCGCTGCCTGATATTTATCAGTTCGTTGAGTGTGTGTGTCGGCTGGACATTGTGACGGATTTTCAGATTTTTTTTCAGAATATCATAAAAGGAAGCAAAATCATCAGACTCTCTCACAAAAACACCCATTTTCAGTGCTTTTCTAAATGCTGTCCGGGTGGATTGGCGGAATTTGGCGATATTATCATCAATAGACTCTTCAAGATAGAGCACGGATGAAATATCCCGCTTTAAATAACGAAAATGATTTCTGAAGAGTGAAAACTCCGTATAATTTGAAAGTCTGCGGTTATAAATAATGGGAGGAATGGTAACTATAACCCTGTGAAAATCATGTTTATTCAGATAGTATAGAAAGGATTCAATAATTTTCAGATGCATATCCAGAGACATATCAGACTGCTGAACAAATCCTCCGAAACTTGAACCTCTGTGAGAATGGAAAATACGCATACCGGCCTGTTGATATTCAACTGCCGGTATGAGAGATACGGGTTTTCCCTCACAAAAAAAGATCAGAGAGTGGTCTGTAAAACGGTCCTCCGGATGGTAATTCAAAAATTTTCTTTCGTGGAAAATTGTCCCGTTATTGGATGAAATAACAAAATCATCCCAGAAACCGTGCTTATCCGATACAAATTTTTCTACATGTATATTCAGTTTACCAGTCTTCATAGAAAATGCTTCCCCCCTTCTTTCGATCATAGGGTTTAAAGCCGCTTTCACCTAGAAGTTCAGTCATTTGGCGGATCATTTCAGGATGGCCGCAAAGAAAAACTGCCGTATTATCCGGAGTGACCTGCATATGCCAGAGATCATCCACAATACCGTCATTCCACAAATCCTGAACGAAACCGGTTTTTCCTCCCCAGGGAATTTTTTCCGTATCCTGATGACTGATTACCGGAATATAGGAGAAATTGTCACAGAGTTTTTCCAAATGTTCCAGTTCGGCACGAAATCCCAGATCACCGGAATTCAAAGCACCGTGAACAACGGCAATTTTTCGTCCTTCGGAGCATTGCATATCCGACCTTATCATACTCATATACGGGGCTAATCCGGTCCCTGTTGCAATGAAGATAATGTTTTTTTCTTTTTCCACATCATCCATGGTAAGGATTCCACGAAGTTTTGGGAACATGTATAATTGATCACCCGTATTCAGGGCAAAAAGACGGGGTGTCAGTTCACCGGAATAGACAAGTCTGATATAAAATTCAATATAATCCTTCTGTTCCTTTGCTGATGCTGCAGAATATGGACGCCGGATCCAGGCGTTTTTATCTTCAGTTTCCGGCGGTTCGGCCTCCGGGACATTGGGTGCTGTTCCGGGTAAGCCCAGCATGGTAAATTGTCCCGGTTTAAAAGATGGCAATTTCCATCCTACAGGCACTACCTGCAGAATCATAAGAGATGATGATATGCTAATTTTCTGACTTACAACCGCATTAAAATCTGTTTTCATGACTAAAACCTCATGAGACTATGATACATATTTAAATAGTTCCGGGCTGCCTTTTCCCAGGAAAAATCCATTTTCATCCCGTTTTTCTGTATATCGGTCCACTCTTCTTTTTGTAAAAACATTAAATATGCCCTGTCCAGAGTTCTTAAAAAGGAGTGGCAATTATAAGACTCAAAAAGAAAGCCGGTCTGCAGTCCTGAACTGTCAATGATTGTATCTGCAAGGCCGCCTGTACGGTGGGCAAGAGGCGGTGTACCGTATTTCAGTGAGTAGATCTGACTCAGACCGCAGGGTTCAAATGTGGAGGGCATGAGGAATAAATCCACACCTGCCAGAATTTTATGAGCCAGTTCCTCATTGAAAGAGGTATTCAGGTAGAGCATGTGAAGATCTTTCTTTGCCAGATCCTGCCATATATTTTGGAGATCCCTGTCGCCGCTTGCAAGAATGATGAATTTAATCTTCCTTTTTTTAAGCTCCTCCCAACAATCCAGAAGAAGTCTGAATCCTTTTTGTTCTGTCATTCTGGCGACCATGCCGCAGATCAGGGTTTTATCATCTTTTTCCATACCGATCCGCTTAAGTAATTCCTTTTGATTAATCGCTTTAAAATCCAGAGTATCACATGTATAATTTTTATAAATCAGGTTATCTGTTTCAGGATTCCAGTAACTGTAATCCGCACCGTTTAATATTCCCCTGAACTTATAACTCAGAGCCTGAAGAACATCATACAATCCATAAGAATAATCGGGAAACTCCAGGAGTTCTTTGGCATATTGGGGACTTACCGTATTGATTACATCTGAAAATTCCATACCGGTTTTAACAAAATTCGTTTTTCCGTAAAACTCAAAGGGACTTAGAGCAAAAAAGGCTGTTTCGCTGATACCGCCTTTAAAGAGAACTGAAGAATCGTATACGCCCTGAAATAAAAGATTATGAAGGGTTAGCACGCATTTAGCATAACTGAAATGGGGAGACATTCTGTAATTTGTCCGGATCAGAGCAGGTATGAGAGCCGTATGAAAATCATGAACATGTATCACATCCGGGTAGATATTTAAAGCTTCAACTGAACGGATAACAGCAAGCTGAAAAAACATCCACATCTCTCCTTCATCCTCAAAAGGAATATTATTCGGATGTGAATATATACCTTCTCTGTTGAAATAGCGGGGACAATCAATAAAAAACACGGCGGCTGACAGGATGTTGGGGTCTGAATATTTATACAATCTGAATGGAATATCTTCATCTCCCATATTTATAAATAATCCATCACTTTCCGTAACATCATCAATTTCAAGATCAGCGGACTTTATCTGTCTGTAGAAAGGAAGAAACAGATAAACATCATTATCATAAAATGCCAGGTGTTTCAACAGGGAACCAACTACATCTGCTAAACCTCCGACTTTGACAAATGGAACGGCTTCGGCACTGGCCATTACAATCTTCAACAGTCAGACCTCCTGTTATTTAAAGATTTTTAATCGAGAAAGAAAAAGTCAGAACCGCTGTTTTTCCGGGTTCAATTTTCACATTCCAGAGAGGTAAAAGAGTTGTACTTTGGAAAATCTCTTCCTGTCCTTCGGGTTTTTTATGTTTTGTGTATATCGGATACGTTATCATTCGCACCGGTTCATCAAAAGTCAGGCTGACATCAATACCGACAGCTTTATTAGCTATTCCAAAAGATAGAATTTCAGGGATATCTAAAAGGGATTTTATATCCTTTTCAGGAAGATTTTTATCGGAATGGAAGAATCGTTCTTCCGGGTTACCTACATTCAAAGCAAGATTGAACTCAGGACCAAAAAGAAAAGCGTTGTTTGAGAAACCCATGTTAGATATTCGATATTCTGTTTGAAAACCGTTATCATTCATTTTTACAATTTTCTTGAGTCCGCATCTTTGCCAGTTAATCCAGCCTTTACGGGCAAAAATTACCGTATCCGCATCACTGCCTCTTCGAATGTCTACAGGTTCATTAAGAAAATCACTGGCTTCCTGATAAACATTGTTCATAAGACCCACAGGATTTATCTCAAAATCGAAATAACGTTCAATTAGTGAATGTCTGGGATATTCATCATAAACATCGTCATTACCGGGGCAGCAATCATATTCTTTATAGCGGGCAATGGTATTGCACAAATTGTAGTTTGCAGGTCTGTAGTCATATTCAACCAGGGAACCGGCATATTTGGAACTGAATACAGCATTGATTCTATTGGATGAAAGGGAAATTTCCGTAAAACCATTTCTGTCAATATCCGATTCTTCCCTCAGATATGAACCGTCGTCCTGATTATAAAGCCGTTTATCAATTTCTTTTTCTGCCCGTATCAAATGAGTCCATAGAGCAGACCGGAGATGAGGCAGATACAGACCACCGGAAATGTTGTACCAATAAGCATTGTTACACATGGAGCGCCACAGGTCTTCCCGAATTTTACGAAGGCAGTCATTTCTTTTATATTGGGATGCCAGAAGATAATATTTTCTGCTGACCTGCTGCATTCTTTTTTGGAGCCAGTTAGATTCGGCATATTTTGTTAAGGAATTCCGCCACATCCCGCCGCGGATAAAAGGACGTGCCATAGAATCTTTATGGAAATCTTCGAGTGATTTTAAAACTGCTTCAAAATCTTTTCTCACATCGTAGTGCAGGGTTTGCCGCCCCATATCGAAATAACTGCTGGTGGGCAGATAGATCAGCGACTTCGGGGGATATGATTTCCAGTAATTCTTAAAGGTTGTTGTATTTATAAACGTACTGTCTTCAAGCTGTGTAAAAAAACGATCAAGCCAACCGCGGTTATAAACATGTTGATATGAATCTGAGATATGCCCAAGTTTCTCCCCGTCATCAATAACAGAAATTAGATCTTGAGTATTATCTGTCAGTTGTTCTCTTAAATAAGTGACAATCTCCTCCGGATCTGCATAGGGAATCATCTGTTTAAGTTTGTATGAAATGGGAAAAACACCGATTGTATGACCTTCCTCCTCTGTATTGTAATATCCTTTAAGAGGCTTTTCATAAATTCCGGTGGACATAAAATTAAATTCGTCAATAAAGGTATAATTCAGTCCGGATTGTTCGATACAGAGGGGTAAATGTGGCTCCCAAACCCTTTCTGTCAGCCAGAGTCCCTTTGGTTCAAAACCAAAATGATTCCGAATAAACTGATTTTGTTTTACAATCTGACCAATGCGGTCTTTTTCGGGTATTGCCGTGAGGACGGGTTCATAAAAACCACCGGAGATTAATTCAAGGTTCCCTCTGTGAACCAATATTTTAATTCGGTTAATAAAATCCGGCTTATGTTTCATCAGCCATTCCAGGAGAGAACCACTGTAATGAATAGAACAGGACAGCCGGGGATGATTCTCGACAACATTTATAAAGGGAAGATAACTCTTCTGAAAGGCTTCCTCAAAAACCTCATCAAAATTCCCTACAGGCTGATGATTGTGAACACCGAAAATGAACTGGATTTGATTGGTCATATTCATATAAAAGGGAGAGGATTTGAGATCCTCTCCCCCGGATAAGAAGTTGATTACATTTTTGCCATTTTTTCTACAAGGTCAACAACACGAACGCTGTATCCCCATTCATTATCATACCATGCCAGAACCTTAACCAGTTTTCCGTCAACCATGGTAGATTGTGCATCAAAAATGGATGAATTGGGATTACCTACAATATCCACGGAAACAATGGGATCTTCCGTATACTCAAGAATCCCATTCATAGGCCCTTCTGCAGCTTTTTTAACTGCAGCATTGATCTCTTCTTTGGTAGCTTCTTTTTCAAGAATCACTGTCAAATCCACTAAAGAACCATCAGGAGTCGGAACACGCAATGCCATACCGTCCAGTTTGCCTTCCAGTTGAGGAATTACTTTACCGACAGCTTTGGCTGCACCGGTGGTTGTAGGGATAATCGACATGGCAGCGGCTCTTGCACGGCGCAAATCCTTATGAGGAAGGTCAAGTATCTGCTGATCATTGGTATAGGCATGAACCGTGGTCATCAAACCTTTTACAATACCGAATTCATCATTCAGGACTTTGGCAACAGGAGCAAGACAATTCGTTGTACAGGATGCATTTGAAACAATTTTATCGTCAGGACGCAATGTTTCATCATTAACACCCAGTACAACCATATTATCAATTTTATCCTTGGCAGGAACAGTCAGAACGACTTTCTTAGCACCTGCTTCCAAATGTTTGGCAAGTTGTTCGTTTTTACGAAAAACACCGGTTGCTTCAACAACATATTCCACACCCAGTTCTTTCCATGGAAGGTTCGCAGGATCTTTTTCTGCAAAAATCCTGATTTCCTTTCCATTGACAACAATGGAATTTTCTTTTACTTCAACAGTACCTTGAAATTTCTTGTGTACGGAATCATATTTTAACAAATGGGCCAGAGTTTTGGCGTCGGTTAAATCGTTAATGCCGAGAACTTCAAAATTTTCACGGTTCATCATCTCACGAAAGACAAGTCTTCCGATCCGCCCAAAACCATTGATACCTACTTTTACGCTCATGTATTCCTCCTTTTTCTATATTTGAGCATTTGAATAATGTACTTTTTTATTCTTTTTACTGCTACCCTTTTATGCATTTTCCTCATTATCCCTCACATCTTTTACAAGTGACTCAATACAACCATATTCAAATCCCTTATTGAGAAGATAACGCAAAATTATTTCCCTCTGATTTTCACCTTTATTTCGGATTTTCTGCATTTTTTTATTTAACAGTCTAAAAGCATATTGTTTCCATTCATCCTGAGATATGGATGTTATTTTTTTTTCGATGATTTGTGAATTCACACCTTTTTCAAGCATTTTTTTCTTAATCATGAGCGGACCGTAGTTTCCCTGTCTCATGAGTTCACGAAAATAAAGCCCGGCAAAGCGTTCATCATCCACATATCCTCTTGACATCATGTTTTCGATGACTGTATCTGTAAGTGTACGGGGAAATCCTTTCTGCAGGAGTTTGGTCCTCAATTCTGATGAGCTGTGTTCACGGTATGAGAGAAGTTCAATTGCTTTTTCATGGGCAGAGAAACTTTCCGTTTCAGTTTTCAGTGTATTATACCGCTCCTGAGGGATATCCATATGAGGCTGAAGGGAATATTTAACCTTTATATTATCATTTACTATAAGGGATTCGCCGTTATCAAAAGTAAGCAGCCACTCTTTCCTGTTCTTCCTGTATTTCAGGGAAAGAAGAATCATTTTTCGGCAGACGGTTTCTGTTCAACCATTCCCAGTGCGGATTTCACTTCATCTGCAACTGCTTTTAAAACATCCGGATGTTCTGTAAGATAGGTTTTTGCATTTTCCCGCCCCTGGCCGATTCTTTCATCGTTAAAACTGTACCATGATCCGGATTTGGCGACTATATCAAGTGTCACGGCCAGATCAAGCACATCCCCTTCGTAGGAAATGCCTTTTCCATACATAATATCAAATTCACAGCTTTTAAAAGGCGGGGCTACTTTATTCTTTACGATTTTTACTTTAGTCCTGTTACCCAGAACATCTTCACCGCTTTTAATGGAGCCGATTCTTCGCACATCAATCCGGACACTGGTATAGAATTTCAAGGCCCGACCGCCGGTTGTGGTTTCAGGATTTCCAAACATGACTCCAATTTTTTCACGGATCTGATTGATAAAGATAACAGCCATATTGGATTTGCTGACGGCACCGGTAAGTTTTCTCAATGCCTGGCTCATAAGACGTGCCTGAAGACCCACATGGCTGTCTCCCATTTCTCCTTCAATTTCAGCTCTGGGAACCAAAGCCGCAACAGAATCGATAACCACAATATCCAGAGCATTGCTGCGGACCAGTGTTTCTGTAATCTCAAGCGCCTGTTCGCCGTTGTCAGGCTGAGAAACCAGCAGATTATTAATATTTACACCCAGGTTAGCAGCATAACTGATATCCAGTGCATGTTCTGCATCAATAAATGCAGCATACCCTCCGGTTTTCTGTGCTTCCGCAATACATTGAAGCGCCAGAGTTGTTTTACCTGAGGATTCCGGACCGAATATCTCCGTTATTCTGCCCCGGGGAATGCCGCCAATACCGATAGCCGCATCAAGACTCAGAGCTCCGGTTGATATGGCAGAAATCGGAATGATGGGTCTGTCATCCCCCATTTTCATAATTGAACCTTTACCAAATTGACGGTCTATTTGTGAAATAGCCATTTCTAATGCTTTTTCTCTGTCTTGTCCAGCCATTATTCCCTTCCTTTCGTTAGTTTTAAAGGAATTTTCATTCTTTCTATATATTCAGGACCTGCTGATAATAAAATGCTTTCATACCAAATGATATGATCCGCTGTAAGAATAAGTTCTTTCCCATTTATCTGAAGATATTGTTCCATAATCTCTCTTGGTACTGTTCCTTTTACCCGGCCCACAGTGACATGAGGTTTAAAACGCCGGTCATCCCTTGAGAAACCGTATTGTCGGAACAGAAGATTCAATTGTAAAACAATCTGCTGAAGCGGCAACGGAATATTTCTGTTCCCAATCCACAATATACGCGGATTGGTAATATTTGGAAAGACGCCAGCCGTTATTAATTTAAGATGAAATTGATTGATTTGCTCTATACTTGTCCGGATTTCTTTTTCAAGATCCGGTAAAAGGTTATCCGGTGTATCTCCCAGAAATTTCAATGTTATGTGATACTGATCTGAACGGATTCTCTTTATATTTTTACAATCCTGAAGCATTAGTGTAAGTGAATCAATACTTTCTGACAGTTCTTTTCCGCATGGCAGAGCAAAAAAAGTCCGAATAATATTTTCACTCATCTGAGACACCTGCGTAAAAGTTCAAGTGCCGCCTGTGATGCAAAGGATTTATTCAGACTGCGGGATTTGTTGAACAGTATCTTACGGGTTTCTCTTTTCTCCGGTGTAATCACACAGATCCAAACGGTTCCAACCGGTTTGTCAGGAGTTCCACCTCCGGGACCTGCAATTCCACTGATACTTAAAGCAACATCGGTTGCGGAACTTCTTTTAAGTCCTTCAGCCATTTCAACCACTGTTTCTTCACTGACTGCACCAAATTTATTCATTGTTTGTGAAGATACACCAAGATGATGCATTTTCGATTCATTGCTGTATGTAATTCGGCCTTCCAGGAAATATTGGGATGAACCGGGATTTTCAGTAATCCTGTGAGAAATCAATCCACCGGTACAAGACTCTGCCACAGCCAGCTTCCACCCCTTTGAAAGAAGCAAATCAGCAATTACTTCAGTTAAATCTCTGTTATCTTCCGTATATACATATTCGCCAATCGCGTTGTAAATAAAAGTGCGGATCTTTTCTCTCTCATGGGGATTATCTTCTTTTAAACCGATTTTCAGTGTAACACCAAATACTGAGGGATAGTATCCCACTTTAACATTTTTAAATCTTTCAAAGCCTTCATCTATACGGTCTACGATTTCCGATTCCATAATTCCAGTTGTACGAAAAATCATAACCCGGAATTTTTCCTTTGAAATATTGTTGAGTTTTTCCCGTATGGATTCGGAAAAGATCTGTTTCATTTCAGAAGGAACACCGGGTAATACATAGATTTGTTGCAGTTTATCCTTAAAAAGGAGTCCGGCTGCCGTTCCGGTGTTATTGGGGAGTATTTCGGCATTATCGGGTATAAATGCCTGTTCCTTATTACTTATGGGAATCAGGGGATTTCTGCGTTTCAGTTTATCAAGAATATTTTGATAGAGGGCTTCGGAAAATAAAAGTTTACCGCCATAGTATTCCGTGATTGTTTTTTTAGTTATATCATCACGGGTAGGCCCTAATCCTCCCGTAATAATGATAATATCTGTTTTTGGAGCCAAGGATTTAAGCGCGTGAATAATTTCATCCTTATCATCGGAAATCGTATGCCGTCTGATGACGGAAATATTCATTTCGTTCAATTCATAAGTCAGCCAATGAGCATTTGTATCCAGGGTTGATCCGGATAGGATTTCATCGCCTATTGATATGATTTCAGCAAATGTAGTCATGGAACCAGGTAAAAATATGCGGCATTAAGGATCAGGGCAGCAAGTCCGGCTAAAATGTCATCCATCATAACTCCCCACCCGTTGGAAAGACGCTGGACTCTGAATATTATCCAGGGTTTCCAAATATCGAAAATTCTAAAAAGAACAAATCCGCCGAACACGACAGATAGTGTTTTAGGAAGCATGAAAACCGTAAGCATCATGCCTGCAACTTCGTCAATCACAACATATTTCGGATCTTCCTGCCCTCTTTGTTTTTCAATTTTATCACTTACAAAGACTCCGGTAAAAATTACTGAAAGAAGCAATGGAAGTTCAAGCAGGAGAGTTGGTTCAAACGGATAGACAAATTTGATTCCTACAGCAGCAACAAATGAGGCAACCGTACCAGGAAACCAAGGGAAATATCCGATATAGAAAAGTGTCCCCAGCAATTCACTAAATGTTAGTTTACCTTTTTTTGGCAAAGACATGTTTGTTCTCGAATATATAGAGAATTCCACTGTATAATGTAATTATTGTCGTTAAGAGCATTAAGACCCAGAGAATATGATAATCAATCAGGATTTTATTCAGGAATTGGTATAAAGATTCAAAGAATGGAATACTTTTAATAGCCATAAAAGTGAGGATAAAATAAATCATAAACATCTGTATGCCTGTTTTGACCTTGGCAAATGAACGGGTTACCATACTCTTGCCTTTACGGATCATAATACTGCGCAGAACTGTCACAAAGATATCACGGAAAAGAACTATAAAAATCATCCACCATGGAACGAGGTTTTTTATTCCGAAAACAATAAATACGGACATAACCAAAATTTTATCTGCCAGCGGATCCAGAAATTTACCAAACTCCGTAGTTGCCTGATATTTTCTGGCATACCATCCGTCTACACCATCGGTAACAGAAGCAATTAAGAAAAGTATCATGGCAATGAGATTATAGTAATTTCCATTACTTAGCATAAAATAAAGACAGGCCGGTGTAATAAGGACTCTTAGAATGGTAAGAATATTGGGGACGAATTTCTTTTTTATCATCATGATTTCCCATTTATTATTGAACGGCCTTCAAGAGCTTTGGCGAGTGTTGCTTCATCCGTAAATTCCAGATCACCGCCTACAGGTATACCTCTTGCAGGCGAAGTAACCTTAATCCCTTCATGACGGCTGATAATTTTTGCCAGATAATGGGCTGTTGTATCACCGTCTACGGAAGGATTTATGGCAAGTATCACTTCTTTAACATGATCCAGTCTTTTCACCAGAAGATCAATGGACAGATCTTCCGGTCCAACTCCGTCGAGAGGACTGATCAGTCCGCCGAGAACATGATATTTACCGTGAAAAACAGCTGTTTTATCAATTGAGATCACATCCATGCTGTCTTCTACGATGCAGAGCTGGGATTCATCCCGTTTTGTATCAAGACAGATGGAACAAGGCGTCTCTTCCGTAATAAAATGGCAGACCGGACAATAGGTGATCTTATCTTTCAAATCTATAAGGCCTTTGGCATATCGGACTATTTCATCTCTGGGGCGATCCATCAGATAAAAACAGATCCTTTGGGCACTTTTCTTCCCAATTCCGGGGAGTGAAGAAAGAAGATCCGTAAGTTCCAGTATTACTTTTGGAATAGATGACATTTACAGCCCGAATCCCGGTAAGTTCCCAAGTCCGCCTGTTAATGATCCCATTTTTTCCTGTGCAATTTCATCAGCTTTACGTAAAGCCTGATTGACAGCTGCCATAATGAGATCTTCAAGCATTTCAGAATCTTCAGACATGGCTTCAGGAGCTATTTTAATGGATTTAATCACTTTTTTTCCTGTTGCTACAACAGTAACCATTCCACCGCCGGCACTGGCATCAACCGTTTCCTGTTCTAATGCCTCACGCGCCTTTTCCATCTCTTTCTGAAGCTTCTGGGCCTGCTTCATAATCTCTTGTAATCCACCTTTTGGAAGCATAGATACTCCTCTAATCGTATTTACTGGACAATATCTCCTTCAAAGGCATTTAAAATATTATGAACGCCTTTATCAAGAGTATTGTTGTGTTTTTTTTCAGCTTTTTGATTATATGAAACATTTAAATGAACCGGATTTTTAAAATATTTCTTCAAATAATCGTCAATAAACTTTTTATTTCTCAATATTTGTTGCTGTGTAAAGGCATCAGAACACTCAGCCTCAACCCTCCCTTCTGTCTCATCGATTGATTTAACAGTAAGAAGGCACAGCAAAGATGAAATTTTCGGGCTCTCACCTTTCATACTGACAATAAACTTATTCCATGTCCCCTGATTAAGGTCTTCCGAGGTTTGTACTTCTTGCGGGCTTTTTTTTGATTGTGCTACTGCGCTTTTTTCATCCTCTTTTACCTTTTGTATAGCGGTCTGTGAGGTTTTGACGGTGGATTCGGATTGTGTTCCGGATATTCCATGAGTATCCTGTTTCGGTAGTCTTTCCAGGATTTCATTCAGATTTATAAGATCGTCCATCCGCGTAAGTTTTAAAAGCATGGATTCCGTTAAAAGCCGGACATTGGGTGAGTATGATAACTGAGGTAAAATATTGTGAACAATGGACAACATCTGAATAAAAGTTTTTTCATGAGCGAGTTTACTGATTTCAGCCATCTCTTTCTTCATTGTGTCCGTTGTTTCAATTTTATCAGCAGTACCGGTGACCCGGATAATATACAGATCACGGATAAATGCAGAAAAATTTCGAATAAAATCCGGAATATCATGGCCGCCGTTTGATACCTGACGTACCTGTTCAAGGATAGTGTTAATGTCCTTGTCAAGAATAGCCCGAACCAGAATACCATATACTTCATCCCTTACAATACCGAGTAAATCAACAATTTTGTCATAAGTAATATGGTTATCTGTAGAAAATGCAACTGCCTGTTCAAGTATGCTTTGACAATCCCGCATACTGCCGTCACCTTTTTGTATGATGAGATGAAGGGATTCCTCATCAACATCAATTTTTTCTTCAGAACATATAAATTTCAGTCTTTCCATAATTTCTTCCGTAGATATGCGGCGGAATTCAAAACGCTGGCAACGGCTTAAAATGGTAGGCGGAACTTTATTCAATTCTGTTGTAGCGAAGATAAAAATGACATGCGGCGGGGGTTCTTCAAGGGTTTTTAGCAGAGCATTAAAGCCATCCTTTGTAATCTGATGGAATTCATCAATAATATAGATTCTGTAATTACCCCTGGACGGAGGATATTTAACCATTTCCCGGATTGATTTGATATCATCTATGCCTCTATTCGATGCTCCGTCAATTTCGAGAACATCCATGGAGCGGCCGTTTGTAATTTCCAGGCAATTAACACATTCATTACACGGATTAAATCCATCAGGTTTCTGGCAATTGACGGCTTTGGCAAAGAGTCTTGCAGTGGAAGTCTTTCCTGTCCCCCGGGGACCGCTGAAAATGTACGCCTGGCCGATTCTGCCGGCTTTGATGGCATTTACAAGGGTCTCAGTAACATGAGTTTGCCCGATAACATCTTCGAAACGTTGTGGCCGCCATTTTCTCGATATTACCTGATAGCTCATACCTGCCTCATATTAGGATAAAAAAGGACCCCAGGCTGACCGGCACATTGTTCTGTTGCCTACCGCTGCTTCCTTCCGGATCTGACGGGGTTCAGCATTTCCCAATTGCACGGGACCTGAGGCCTTAATTGTTTTTTGCACATCGGTTAATTTAAAGGAAGAGCGTTATAAAGACAAATTAATTGTCTTTATTCCATATAATATCAAGCCTATAATGTTTGGGGAAATACATCAAATAGGACTCTCTGATCAAATGGGACAAAAACAGGAAACCAACAGCGCCTGATGTTGTTTTTAAATTCCGCACATGGGTTGAATTCTCTCTTGAAATATAGTATCCTGCCCCGCCGCCAGCAAGAGCACTGCCCCAGTAAAAATAAGGATTTAATTTGGAATTTCGCATGCGCGGTTCAAAGCGCAGACCTTTTCGAACCGACAAATAAGGAATGATCCTTTCCCTTTTTCCGTCAAATAAAAGAAAACCCTCCGTCCTGTGTTCTAGCAGAATACCCCGGAATGTTTCCTTATTGATTGTATAAAGCTTTAAAAGGGATCCAACCGGGACAGTCTGAAATATTTCAATCTGTTTTAAAACCACATATTTACCAGTTATCCTGTTGATGTCATCCGGTTTTGGAAGGGGTGTTAGATCCACTCTGTTTTTTAGTTTTTCAAACACATCTCCGCTAAATATTATGGCATCCCGTTTCAGGGAAAGACTTTCCGTATCCCAGTAAATGATCCGGACTCCGTAATGTGTTTCATCAATCATGATAATCTGTGCAGAGTAAAGATTTTTCACGTCAGGGAATATATTATAATAAATGTTTTCTATATAATTGATCTCTGCACCGATTTTCGAGCTTAATACAACCACACTGCCTCTCTCCGGTGCATTTGCCGGCAGAGAGGCAGTGATGATAAGTAAGAGAAACAGTATTTTTTTACAGATCATACACCCGTATTATCAGAATGTAAATCCTGTTTCAATAGTTGTGATTTTTAAAGATTCATTTTTGGGATCAATGATCCCGTCCCCATCTTTATCCCTGTAAGTGGTCATAAAATTCCAGATCAAAGAAACACCCGGACTGACTTCAAGTCCAAGTTTGTATCCCCAGATGGTGTTTTCAGAGGGTTTTTTAAACTGGAAGGGATTTTTATCATTATTCCGGATATAATAGGCTGACGCATCCGAGATTTTCGGAACAAGACCTTTTTGGATACCGGCCTGGGCTGAAAAACTTCGGACTTCGTTTTTATCTTTGGAAATCATGTGCATATAGGATGACTGGATAAAGGCTACATTAAAGAGACTCACTCCTGCAGCACCGTAAATACCCTGAGCAGAAGGAATATTTTCATCCAGGATTTTATCAAACTTTGTACGGGCAACTACATTACCCAAAGAATCCCGTTCCACATAGACTCTGTTAAAGTCATAGTTTCTGTCAAAGAAATTGAAACGGAAATACTCCTGAGCCCAGCGGTATTCGACTTTTGCATCAATAATTTTTATGATATTGGCAGAAACACCAAGCGGTGAGGCACCGAATGTGGTCTTATCCACTTTTCCGCCCGTATATCCCAGTAAAGCGGCTTCTGAATAGACATTCAGGCTGAGGAAAGACATACTCAGGATGGGGACTGTTACATCTGCACCAACGGAGTAAACCGTGGGGTGATCATTCATCATTTGTGATATGGTAGGCATCCCCATGAGAATACTTGTTGAATCCGGTCCGCCTGTATATCCCAGATTCTGGAAATATTTATCCAGTTCATTGAGTACAGCCGGCGAAAAACCAAGGCTTGTATCGTAATACCATCCACCGGATCCTGCCGGATCAACATCCCTGTTATCCGGAATACCGTCTCCATCTGTATCTCTGTAAGCTCCTGGATCATCAGGGAACATATCCATCAGATCGGAGTAACCGTCACCATCTCTGTCACGGTCAAAGGCATTATATGGGTTAACATCCGATATGACACTCAATCCAAAACTGATGGGAAGGATGATTTTTGTATTATAGGATAAACGACCGCCGATGAGACCGGGTGTCATTTTTTCACCGCCCAGTTCATTCCAGTCGGCAATAAAACCGGTGAATCCGATTTTATTTCTTTGGACTTTAAGATGGGTTCCAAGGCGTTTCATATCCGGATATTCAAGCATATTGGTATAGCCTGATACTATCAGTCCGTTAGCCATGGTAATCTGATCCAGACCGCCTACCCGGACATAGAAAGGATCACTTAAGGCCCCCCAACTGATAAAGTAGATTTTATCAAGTATATCGTCCAGACTGTTCCAGTTGTCTTCCAGAATCCCTCCTTCTCCGTCAACATAAATAACAATATCAAGCCCTACACCCAGTTTTCCCATTTTAAACGTAGGTCTTGCTGCAATTTGATTGTACAGTTTGCCGTCAATTGTTACAGATCCCACTCCCAATCCCATACCGTAAGGTTTGTCGCCTTTATCTTTTGGTTCTTCTTCCGGTACTTCCGGTGTTTCAACTGCTTCCTCAGCTTCGGGGACCGTTACTGGTTGAGCAGATGTTTCTACAGAACTGGGCTGAGGTTGTTGCTGAGGTTGTAGTTGAGGTTGTGGTTCGGGTTCTTCTTCAGGCAATGATTCATCTATCGGTTCCTGGAGCATTTCGTTGAAAGCGTTTTCACTCGGCAATTCGGAGGGTGAATAATTCCGTACCTGCATATCTCCGGATACCGTACTGACACACATCTGACCGGCTGTTAAAGTACCCGTTTCTCCCGATAAGGTGTTAAAAACATCCACAACACCATCAGTGGTATAGATCCTGTCAGTATTTCCTTGACAATCAACCCAGAACTTCGTGCCTTTAACTGAAGCAACGGAAACCGGTGTCTGAACTTTAAAATCTTTTATTTTCTGAGTACTGACTTCAAATAGAGTTTGTCCTTTATCAACTTTCAATGTACGGGAAGCCGGTGCATCGTTCATTGTTATCTGAACATTTTCACGCAGTTTCAGAAGGGTTTTATCATCATTATACATGATAATGGCAAAACCGTCCTGAGCTGTTTGAATAACATCGCCATTTTCCAATTGTGAACCAATTTCCATGGAGAACATTTCAAAACTTCCTGCAGGCAGGAGTTTCACATCGCCTTTTACTTTTATTACACTTGCAATGCCCCCGAACATATACGAGAATGTTATCAACAGGAGCATAATAAGGTACATTAATTTCTTCCCCATCAAAGACCTCCGGTTTTTATGATTTATAAAATATATGAATCCTGATTGAATTAAAGTAGATAATTGTATAAAACCATCCGTTTTTAATCGATATTCATGCTATAAATCACAAATATCATAAAATACTCAAAAGATTTTCATGGATGGTTATTCTGAATTGATTTCATTGTTTAGTGATATTTAGGAAAGAACATGGTGTTCAGCCACATTTTTCGTAATATTATTCATGATGAATCTTTATGATGCAGTAATTGTCGGTGCAGGTCCGGCTGGTTTGATTGCGGCAGGTCTTATTGGAAAATACGGCTATAAGGTCTGTATACTTGAAAAAAATGAACAGTCAGGTTTAAAACTTCGTATTACCGGTAAAGGCCGTTGCAATATTACAAATAACCGTTCTAAAAATGAATTTATACAGGCATACGGTAAAAACGGAAAATTTCTATACTCCGCATTTTCAGTTTTCTTTCGGGATGAACTGTTGGACTTCTTCCGGAATACATTGAATATCCATGTTACGGAAGAAAGAGGCGGACGTATCTTTCCCCAATCTCAGAATGCACATGAAATTGCGGATAAACTTACACGCTGGGTACAGGAGCAGGGTGTGGATATCTTTTACGGACATCGATGTATTTCTCTTAATAAGACTAAAGATGAGCTTATATACATTCAGGTTACGTGTGAAAATAAACCTTTGGAATTTCAAACAAAAACTGTTCTTTTAGCTACTGGCGGTAAGAGCTATCCGGGTACGGGTTCAACAGGAGACGGATATGTGCTGGCAAAAAATCTGGGGCACAGTATCATTCCTCCCATACCGGCTCTCGTACCACTCATAACCCGTGACGGTGATAATTACGAACTGAAAGGGCTCAGTATAAAAAACTGCCTCATAACCGTTCTGACAAACGATAAAAAATCAGATCAACTTTTCGGTGAGTTTTTATTTACACATTTTGGCGTATCCGGCCCGGTGGTTCTCACCCTGAGTAAAAAAATCGTTGAATCTCTGGATAAGGGAGCTCAGATATTATTACATATTGATTTTAAACCGGCACTTGATGAGAATACACTGGATAAACGTCTTATCCGTGAGTTTTCCATACACAGCAATAAATTTCTTAAAAATATTCTAAAATTTATTATTCCGGAAGCATTGGGGCCTGTTTGTTTATCTCAGACCGGTGTTTCAGGTGATTTTCCCTGCCATTCAATCACGTCTGCTGACCGAAAAAAAATCGGTCGCTGGCTCAAGAATTTTGTATTGCCCATTTCCGGTTACCGTTCCATAGATGAAGCAATTGTTACTGCCGGAGGTATCAGCCTGAAAGAGGTAGAACCGGCAACCATGCAATCCAAAATCACACCTCATGTGTATTTCGCCGGTGAAATACTTGATCTCGACGGTGATACGGGTGGATATAACCTGCAGGCGGCCTTTTCAACGGGGTGGTGTGCCGCAAAAGGAATTATCTCATTTTTAACTCATAAATGAACGACTGATTTTTTCCCAATGCTGATTTTTTTTGTTAAATTGAATAAACAAGTTTAGAAGTCAGGAATTGAGATGAAAAAAATATTTCTTTTCTTTGCTCTTTATTCAATGCTCTTGGCAAATCCTCCAATTTATATAGCCTTCCACTGGCACATGCATCAACCCGTTTACTGGCCATATGAGTCTGTGGTTGAAACGGATCAGGTTCAACGGTATGACTATTCCGTGGTTGATATACACAATCAACGGAAAGGGCCCTACACATCATGGCCTATGGATGCCATTCAGGCAGCCATTGACGCAGGACTGGATCATGCCGGTGCTCAGATCAGTTTTTCCGGTTCACTTATCGAAAATCTTAATGCTCTGGAAGATGCAGGTCATGAAAATTTTTCCGGCTGGAAAAACAGATGGAAAGCATTTCATGCAAAAAAAACATCTCTGGAAAATCCCCGTCTTGACTTTACTGCTTTTGGTTATCATCATCCTTTGATGGGACTGTTACCTAAAGAGGATATCATAAGACAAATCATTGCACACCGTGAGTTTCTATCAAGTGAACTTGGATACAGTACGTCAAAAGGGATTTTTCCACCGGAAAATGCTTTCAGAAAGGAGATGATTCCGGCCCTTACCGCCTGTGGTATTGAATGGGTTTTGGTGGATAATATCCACTTTGAAAGAGCCTGCATGAATTATCCCTATAACACCGGTGGAAATTTGTATGAACCCAATCCCGCTTATCAGTTGAATCCCGATCCCGGGGACTGGCTGAGTCTGAATAATGTTTGGGCGCCGACACAGGTTTCTGCATTATGGTCCAGACAACCCCACTATGTTGAATATATTGATCCGGAAACCGGTGATATCTCACGGATCATTGCCGTACCTGCAGACCGATATTTGGGGAATGAGGATGGACGGGGAGGTTTTGGAGCGCTGGATTACGAAAACGTATTATCCCAGCTTGAAGGCTATAATACGGATCCTGATCACCCAATGCTGGTTGTTCTTGCCCACGACGGCGATAACTACGGCGGAGGTTCGGAAAGTTACTACAACAGCAATTTTCAGAATTTTATCGACTGGCTTCTATCCAACAGTGACCGTTTTGTGTGCACAACGATTCAGGATTATCTTGATCTGTATCCACCGGATACAGATGATGTAATAGAGGTAGAAAACGGAAGCTGGAGCGGCGCCGACAACGGTGATCCCGAATTTAAGAAATGGCTGGGGGATCCATATAACGGATACAGTCCGGACAGGAACAGTTGGGCTGTTGTTACGGCCGGCCAAAATGCAGTGTATACAGCTGAAAGCAACAATCCTTCATCACCAGATGTCCATACAGCATGGAATCTTTTAATGAATTCACAAACAAGCTGTTATTGGTACTGGGATGGTAGCCAGGAAGGCCGGTGGGATTCCCACCCAACACGGGCAATCAATCAGGCTGAGGATATCATCAGCCAACTGATTCCGGATACAGAATCAATTCCCCCTACAATATTCCACCCTCAGCGTGAACCGTTTAATCCCGGAGGAACGGAATGGATGATTCCTCAGACAAACAGAGATACAATATGGACATTTGTCTATGATGTGAGCGGATTGAAACAGAGCTACGGTAAGGATCACGTCTATTTAAAATACCGTTTTGACTATGACGGCATAAATTCTCCCGTGACTGATCATAACGAACGGTATTCCGGCGGAACGGATGTGTCCGAATGGTATTCTGTACAAATGGACATGAAGTTATTCCCTTCCAATACAGATCCCCTGCCCAACATCAAAGCACCGCTTTATACGGCTGTTTTACCCGATACTCTGAATGTCATGATTGATTATTATGTTGAAGCAGAAGATATTCATGGAAATACAGGGAAAAGCATTATTCAGCATGTTTGGGTTGGTCCAAATCAGGGCTCCCCTCACGAAAACAGGAATAGTCTCACCTGGATACCTGCAGAACCTACCTCTGACGATACAATCACCATTATTCATCTGAGTCCGAAACCCGGACCGGTTCTTCACTGGGGTTATAACGGCTGGCAGACACCTCCCGTTTCGATCCGCCCCCCGGGAACGGTTACAACTTCTGGATCTGCCGTTGAAACATCTTTTATTCAAACCACAGTATCCGATTCCTTTGTAATAAAAATCGGACCTCTGGCACAGGGAGGCGGTTCATACCAATCTCTGGATTTTGTCATTCGATATGCCGATAATACATGGAATAACAACAACGGAAATGATTTCCATATAGCTATTCAAGATACAGGGACTATAACAGATCCGGTGATAATTGACGGCTATACTGAAAACGGCATAACACCGGTATTTGAAGATAACGGGATAGTTTTTTATTGTTTGGTTATTGAGGACCAGTTGTATGTTGCCACCACACCTGCTCCTGCAACAGGTCAGGACATATTTATTTTTGTCTCCACCCCTTCACAGATCATGACCAATATGCCCTGGGCAAAATCAGGTCAGACCATGCAATGGAAGGCATATCTGGCACAGGAAAGCACCAACGGTTGGAACGGATGGACAGCTAATGGACAATCGGCCCAATCAGCATCGGCAGATATACTGGAGGGATTGATCAGCCTTGACGGGTTACTTTCCGGAGAAAACGATACATTGCATGTCGCTCTGATTCACACTGAAACACAGGATAACGGGCAGATGTCTTTTCAATATCCTGCCGGAAACGGGGATTTAAATCTGGATCCGGATGAATGGATAAATGTTTTAAATCCTGTTTCTATTGGAAAATCGTCATGGAAGGCACGGGCTTTTAATATAAACGATGTCTATCCCAACCCATTTAATCCCTTAATAACCATTCATTTATCCACACCGGGAACTAAAAGAGCGGACCTGGTGATTTATAATCTGAAAGGACAGCTTACAGATATTGTTTTTACGGACAGATCATTTGATTCAGGGATACATATGGTTAACTGGGATGGTTCTCTCTACTCATCCGGAATTTATGTCATGGTATTCAGGGATAAAAAAACAGGCAATATTTCTATTAAAAAAATTACCTTATTAAAATGATCAGCGTTTAAGTCTGATGCTGTAGATTTTATTGTGTTCAGCTTCAGTAATGTACAATTTGCTTTCATCGTGATTAAATACAAGGTTTGTAACCCGTTTGCCGGGTATTTCAAGACTATCCAGAAGGGTTTTATTCTTTATATCGGCAGTATAGACTTTTCCTCCCCCAAAATGGGCAATAAAGAGGATTCCCTTTGAATTAAATTCTATACCGTCAGGATCTCCTCCGGGAAGCCTTACTATCACTTCGCGTTCTTCAGGATCACTCATGGAAAGGGAAATAACCCGATTCCTTGCAGATTCACAAACGATTACTTTTTTACCATCGGGAGATACGGAAATTCCGTTGGGAAAGGCGAGATTATCCGCAAAAAGTTGAATCTTTTCCAGATCGGGATCAAATAAATATATCTTGCCATCCGCTGTTTCCTTAGAATAGGATTTCGGATCGGTAAAATAGATCAATCCTTTGTGAAATGTCATATCATTAGGACGTGAAAACTTTTCACCCTGATTATCAAGGACTTTTAATACTTCTCCCCTGCCGTTCAGTTTAAGAATTCGTCCCTGGTTGTATTCACAAGCCCACAATTCATTATTTTCAGTCCAGTATAAACCATTGGGTTTAAATTCCAAAGCAGATAAATCGGCAAACGTATCCAAACGGCCATCCTCATACAGACGGCCGATCCACATACCGTAACAATTGGAAAACAGGAGTTCATTACCAGCAAAAACAGGCCCTTCCGGAAAATCCAGTCCTTCCGCTTCAAGAGTGAGCGGCGGAATAAACTGTACGACAGGCCTGCAGCATGAAAAAAATAAGATAACCAATATAAGTCCGAAATATTTATTAATCATCTTCATCAAAGCTCCCGTCTTCAAAAGACTTTATACGTTCAAGATAATCGGCGGACACCAAGACTTCACGTGCTTTTGATCCGGTAAAGGGACCTACAATTCCCTCCTGTTCAAGCTCATCAATCAGCCTTGCCGCTCGGCTGTAACCGACTCTGAGACGTCTTTGAAGCAAGGAGATAGATCCCTGCTGATGTATGACAACCAGTTTAAGAGCTTCATTAAAAAGGGGATCTTTTTCAGTGGAATATTCAAATGATTCATCGCCTCCAGAATCTTCATCCTCGGATTTGGGGGTTGGAAGGACGAAATCGAGATCATCTGCCGGCTGAGTCTGAATATGTTCCATTACTTTTTCAATTTCTTCAAGAGTTATAAAGGCGTTATGAATACGGATAGGTTCGGAACGACCGGGAGACAGGAACAGCATATCTCCTTTTCCTAACAATTTTTCTGCTCCACCTGTATCAAGTATTGTACGGCTGTCAATTTTTGTCGGTACCTGAAACCCGATTCTGGCAGGAAAATTAGACCGGATTACACCTGTGATCACATCCACACTTGGGCGCTGTGTGGCAATAACCAGATGGATTCCAACAGCTCGTGCCATTTGGGCAAGCCGGGCTATGGGTTCTTCAATTTCCTTGCCGGCTGTCAGCATCAGGTCCGCTAATTCATCAATAACCACTAATAGATATGGTAAAAGCTCACCTTCCAGACCATCTTTGATTTTCCGGTTGTATTCATCAATATTCCGGACGGTTGCATTGGCAAGAATTGTATACCGGCGTTCCATTTCAACTTCTGCACTTCGTAAGGCAAGAACAGCATTTTGGGGACGGGTTATGACATACTCACCAATATCTTCATTTGTAACCAGATGATACTTTTCAAGCGCTTTATAGACGGAGAGTTCAAGTTTCTTGGGATCTATGAGAATAAATTTTACTTCATTGGGGCGTGCCCTGTATAGAATCGACATAAGTAAGGTATTGATACAGACCGATTTACCCGATCCTGTTGTTCCGGCAATCAGCAGATGGGGCATCTTAGCAAGGTTAAAAACAAAGGGTTCACCGTTTGCCGTTTTACCCAGGGCAATAACTAATTTTTCCTCAGCAACCGTAAAACGTTCGGAATTGACAATGGATTTAAAATAAACAACTTCCGGTTTTCTATTGGGGATCTCAACACCTACAACTTTTTTACCGGGTATGGGCGCGATAATACGGATACGTTTAGCAGCCATAACGCGGGCGATATCATCGGATAAAGATGAGATCTTACTCACTCTCACCCCTGTTGCCGGTTCAACTTCATACAGTGTTACAACCGGTCCGGGGATAACTTTTACAACTTTACCCGAAACACCAAAATCAGCGAGTGTTTTGGTGAGAATATCCGCGTTTTCCTGAAGCTCATTGGGATCGATTTCGTATCCGGGCGGCGGATCATTCAGCAGTTCAACACTGGGTAGATGATATTCCTTCTTTTTTACGTCTTCTTTGAATTCATCATAATCAACCTGATCGTCACCCCGTTTTTCACTGACTTCAAAATCATACGATTTTTCATCTTCAGGGATCTGATCCTCTTTTTTTGAACCTTTTTTTTCAGTTTTCTTTTCTTTCTTCGTCGTTTCGGGTTCAGATTCAGGCTCAGATTCATCAAAATTATCATCGAAGGTCCCGATGATAACCGGCTCTTTATTTTTAACTTGCTCTTCTTTCTTCGATTCTGTTTTCTTCTCTTTTTTACCTGAAGATTTTTCTTTTTTTGCTTTTTTCTTTACGGTAAAGAGTGTTTTTATAGAAGCGATTTTTCTTTTAATCCACAAACCCAATAATTGTACAGGGCGGTACATACTGATTCTGAAATACAGGCTCACTGTGAGAATAATAAGCACAGATAAGAGGATTATTACAGGAATCAATCCAAGCCAGTCCATAAGAAAAACACTGAGTGAACCGCCGATAAAGCCGCTGATATTAAAATCTGCTGTTTTAATGGGAACATGTCTGTTTATTACAGTAGTTGTCATCAGTGATGAAAAGAAAATGAAAATGACCCAGTAAAAAGTAAAACGGGTGACTTTCTTAAGATCCCGGTCTGCAAAGAAACCCAATCCCCAGGCCAGAAGAATAATGACAAATCCCCAAGAAAAATAACCTAAACCATATTTTATAAGAACATGGGAAATAAAAACCCCTACAATCCCCATAGCATTATCGATAAGAAAGAACCTGGAGAAGGACAAAACATCCGATGAGGAATAAGTCCCCAGACTGATTCCGATAAAAACAGCCGTTACGAGGAAGAGAACACCAATAATTTCATTTTTTAAATTTGTTTTCATAATCTTTTAATCAGCAGGTTTAGAATCGACAAAAGGTGTTTTTACTATACTAGCTTTCATCATTCTGTTGCGTATATTGATCAGAATTTCTGTTCCGATTTTAGCCATATCCCGACGGATATATGCCAGTCCGATTGCTTTATTGAGTGTTGGGGACTGTGTTCCGCTGGTTACAATCCCAATTTTTTCATCATCGGCGTACACATCGTATCCATGACGGGGAATTGCCCTGTCATCCATTACAAATCCCATTAATTTACGCTCAGGCTTATTCGCTTTAACGGCTGAAATCACTTCTTTTCCAATAAAATCACCTTTATCTGTTCTCGATATCCATCCCAAACCGGCTTCAATAGGATTTGTAGTATGGTCAATATCGTTACCATAAAGACAGTATCTCATTTCAAGACGGAGTGTGTCTCTGGCTCCCAGACCAATGAGAGCTGTTCCGAATTCTTCTCCTGCATTCATGATAGCATGCCATAATTCTTTTGAATACTGTGTTTTGTGATAAAATTCGAAACCGGGTTCACCGGTATAACCGGTTCTTGACAGGAGGACCGGTATACCGCCAACACTGGTTTCCATAAAATGATAGAATTGAATTTCATGTGGATTTATATCCGTTATTTTTCTCAAGATTTTCATGCTTGCCTGTCCCTGCAAAGCCAGAAGTCCGTAAGCATCCGAGTCATTCTTTATGGAGACTTTCCCGGACAGGTGTTCTTTTATCCAGGAAAAATCCTTATCAATATTTCCTGCATTGACCACCATCATATATCTGTTTTTTTCAAAACGGTAAATGATAAGATCATCAACAATTCCCCCGTCCGGATAGCACATAGCCGAATATTGAGCCTGCCCGTCAGCAAGTGCAGACACATCATTGATGGTTAAATAATTGAGAAAGGTTTCGGCATCAGTGCCTTCAATGAAAAATTCACCCATGTGGGATACATCAAAAAGTCCGGCTGACGTCCGTACCCTCTGATGTTCTTCGATAATTGACGTAAAAACAATAGGCATTTCAAAGCCGGCAAAGGATACCATCTTAGCATTGTTAGCCACATGTATTTCATAAAAGGGTGTTTTTTTTGCTGCATCCATATCCTGCTCCAGTCATTTTTTCAGCAATGAGTCTATACCGTTTCTTATACGTTTAATGCCTTCCGGAAATTCTTCAGGTCTTCCTCCGTAACTGAGACGCATGAATCCATGAGAGTATTCTCCGAAAGATTTTCCGGGTACTGTCAGAATACCGAAATTATCTTTGAGGTAAAAGGCGAATGTTATTTCATCCATGGTTTTTAGTATTTCTTCAGGGATTTTTAATAAAACATAAAAAGATCCCTGTGTCGGGACAAATTCCAGATTGTTCTTTTCTAATTCTTTAGTGATTATTGTCCTGTTTTCAATAACTCTGTTCCGGTTATTTTCCAGCCATCCCTTGTAATCGTGTTCGGGAAAATGGCTGAGTATGTGTTGGGATATTGATGGTGCAATAGCAACCATAGCCTGATGAGCGGCAAAAATCTGATGAATTACAGGATGTTTGGAAAAAGCCCATCCCATACGTAATCCCGGTAAACCGAAGCATTTGGTAAGTGAACTGACAATAATCGTATTTGCTCCAACATGATGCCAGTTATGGGAGACAGGCCTTGCCGGATTTCCAAAAAAACGATAAACCTCATCTACCAATAGAAAACAATCAGACGCTTCACAAACTGCTTCCACATCCTGAATGTCTTTTTCAGTCATCATCAAGCCGGAGGGATTTGCAGGTGTATTAAGAATAACGATTGCTGTATTTTCAGATATTGAATCCTGTATGCTTTCCGCAACAGTACCTTTACAGAATGGCGGAATCGGATAGGTTTTCAAATCCATACCCAGCATTCGTGATATGGTGGGATAAGTAAGAAAATATGGAGAGGGTATGAGTATTTCATTCTTTTTTCCCTGCCAGTAGAGCTTTGCAGCACCCACACCGGAACTGATTCCCTCTTCAGCACCGCACACCATACAGACATTTTCATAGGTACCCGGAAATTCGTTGATGGTAATAACCGCTTTCCGGGCTTCATCCGTACCCGCCGTGGGTGTATAGGCAAAATCTCCCAGAACATCCTTATTTAATAGTCCGTAAAACCAATCCGGAATGGAAAAAACCGGTTCACCTAATGCTAAATTTATACTTCCCTTTGGAGCTCCGTCAAAAATCTGGCGAATAATTGACTTCTGTATGGTACTCATTAAAAACTACCTTCCAAAATTAACTTTTTCTTTTTTCCAGTCTTTCAATAATAACCTGATCGTCATTCGTGTCAATGTCTTGTTTAGTCTCAATCTCAGTTTCTGGTTCAAAAACAGATTCTGTCTTTTTCAAATCGGCAATTTTTTTACTTTTTAACTTAATATCCGGGAGTTTTTCAAAATAATGACTGTCCTTATTCTCAATATCTGAGAGCACACTCATTACATCTTTATCAAAATCATCCAATGTTTTTTCAATTCTTTTATAGAGAATACTAAACATTTTCTCTCCGTAGGATGATTTTACGGAATCCAGAATATCATTGAGATATGCACCGAGATCCCGGGGGGATTTCTCTTCTTTTGCTTTATTCGTGTTTACCATGTTTTATTCCTTATTATGTTGAGAAGTTTAGATGTTTAGAAGTTGAGAGGTGTTCAAGGGTTCAAGGGTTCATGAGTTTTTGATCTCGTTTTACTCCGATATAACTCAGCACTCAGCACTCAGAACTCAGCACTCAGAACTCTCAAGTGACCTCCTACCACAAATCCCGTTTCTTAAAATCTTCGAAATGGATTAACTGACGGGATATTTCTTTCAGTGCACCTTTGAGAATACCATTCATTTTTACGGTTGCTGTATCACTGCCCGGAATTTTTTCCAGCTTCTGAACCAATTGTCGAAATTCCGTTAATTGATCATCATCCAATTCAACCGTAAGTTTATTCAGCATTTCAAGTTTCCCTTTTTAAGTACATTTTATAATTATAAGCGTCTAACTTTTCAATTACAATAATGTCACCGGGTTTTATACTCTTATCGGACATATAACGGGTTGTTCCTTTGGTGTAACTTCTGTTTCTGAGAACAAAACGTTTGTCCACTATATCCGTTTCAATTGAAAAACCTGCATCAGTATCAATATTCATTGTTTTAACTTTGTAACTCAGATTCACATTATCAGCAGGATTCATAGCCCCGATCACATCGTACGGAAAAAAATTAATAAATTCCGCAACGGAGAACTGTCGCTGCAGATAAAATAAATTTTGCCGGGTAATCTCAATTTCGACTGAATCTCTTAGTTTAATACCGGTCCAGTTTTGATCATCAAATGGTTTCATTTATCAGAATTTCTGTTTTTGTCGTTAATAATGTCAATGAGCCGTCCACAGCTGCATACCCTTTCCGATTCAAGTCTGCCCTGATAGCTCTGCCGCTTTACAATCACAGCATGACAATCAGGACAATAGGTAGAATTATCTACACCGTGAACGTTGCCAATATACACATAATAAAGTCCAATTTCCATTGCCAGCTCTCTTGCCTTAATCAGTGATTCCCGTTTTGTCTCTGGATGATGCAGTCTTTTATATCCGGGATAAAAAGCAGATAAATGGAGCGGTGTCTGATTACCCAGGGTATTTAATATCCATTCAAATTCTTTTCTGAGATCGTCTTCAGAATCATTGAGTCCCGGAATTAGCAGTGTTGTTAATTCTATATGCTTTCCCATTTTTTTCAGACCAATCATTGTTTTCTGAATTTCAGGGAATGAAGAACCGGTATATTTTCTGTAAAAAGTGTCTGAGAAGCCTTTCAGATCTATGTTAAATGCATCAATCCTGCCAAATACTTCCGGAATGAGTTCGGAATTTATATAACCATTTGTCACAGCAACGGTTTTAATATCTTCCTGATGGGCAAGCTCTGCTATATCCATCATGTACTCGGCGAAAACAACCGGTTCATTATAAGTGAAAGCTATTAAACGGAGATCAGCCCTTTTACAGGCTTCAATAATGTTCTGAGGAGAATAATAATGCATATTTTCCGCATTATCATATCCTGTTTGAGAAATATTCCAGTTCTGACAGAAATCACAGGACAGATTGCAGCCGAAGGTTCCTATACTGAATATTGATTCACCGGGAAAGAAGTGATACAAGGGTTTTTTCTCCACAGGATCGATTTGCATGGCTACAGGATAACCGTATGACATAGCACGGAGTTTTCCCTCAATATTTTTACGGACCTTGCAAATACCGGAATGACCGGGATAAATAATACATTTATGGGGACATAAAAAACATTGGATCTTTTCCTGTGAATCAGGCAGGCTGGTCCACCAACGGCCTATACGATATGTATCAGAATAATTCATACAATCTTTTATCGAGTTCATTTTTGCGGACTGTAACCGAATCCGCTTCAATCGAAATGATAACCTCAATCTTTTTTTCTGCCCTGTTAATCGAAGTTATCAGAGATTCTTTACCTTTGGTCCACGAATGGGTATAGAATTTCCTTTCAGGAATATATCTCCGGGCTTCCAAAACCGTAACCTTTCCTGGATTTCCATATTTTTCTGATAGAATGCGGACAATTCTTTTATACCGTTCCAGCAGAAATGAGTCTGATCTGTTTTCCGGCAGGTAATCTACACGAAATCCCAAAAGATAATCAGACTTATAACAGGGATAACAGAACAGGGAATCATCACCGGCTTGTGTAACCCACATCTCATCAGATTGTTTCACAAATTGATTGGCTTCAAGTAACCATTCCACTCGATTTTTAGGTAAATGCCATGATATTCCGGAAAAACTGAAATTATAAACATCAAGATCCATAATGGTCAATGCTGCTTCCGGGATGGGACGTGTTTCATCTGCTGATTCTTCAGGTATTAATGTGTCTCTGTCAGAAAATATGGTATCCTGTTCATAAATTACTGTATCACCGATGGCCTCTAAATCAATTTCCGGCAATATAGCTTCATTCACAATAATACTATCAGGCTCCTGTCCGAGAGAAGGGACAATAAAAGCCATAAGAGATAATGGAATTAGAAAAAAATATTTATAATTTTTCATGGTAACACCACATTTGAGTCGTTCGTTAAGAGTCCTTCTTTCGTTTCATCACATAGGCTGATTAGTTTGAATATTCTTCATCCCCGATTATAAAAATTATTAATTATTTTCTTTAAATGCAAGTTACCTGACCATTTTTTCAGATAATTTTTCAATGATTGTATCAAGAATCACCCATCCTTCCGGCTGAACTGTTATTCTGCTTCGATTTACTGATATAAGTTTGCTTCCACAATCTCTGTTTAGGTCTGACAATAATTCGTGTATTACCTTTGGACGGAATAATTTAGACAATTCATCCAAGTCCAATCCGTCAGATGTTCTGAGTCCTAGCATAATCTTTTCCTCAAGCCATTCCTGATCACTGAGGAACTCCTGCCCTGTTTCCCTGTTTCCCAGGATATATGCCTGAAGATTTCTGCCGTTCCATGATCGGGTTCTACCGGATTTTGAATGGGCCGACGGACCGAAACCCAGATAATCACTTTCATCCCAGTATTTTGTATTATGCCTGCTTTTATACCCGGGAAGACAATAGTTTGATACTTCGTAATGGTTGTATCCTGCAGATATAAGCCGGTTATGGACAGTCAGGTATATCTCCCTAACAAGATCCGGATCAGGATAGGAAATATGTCCGGACTCAGCATCCCGGTACATGGGGGTGTTTTCTTCCATTGTCAATGTATATACAGAAAGATGTTCCGGACGAACGGCAAGGAATTGTTCAAGATTATATTCAACGTTTTGAATTGTCTGATCTGGAAGACCGGCAATCAGATCACAGGATAAATTTTTAAAATCATGATTTCTTATTAGATTTACGGCTTCATGATTTCTTAAACTGTTATGAATCCGGCCTAAGAATTGTAATTCACTGTCAATAAAGGACTGACATCCCAGGGAAAGGCGGTTGATTCCCAACTGCTTGTATAGTATCAGGTCTTCATTCTTTAAAAATTCAGGATTGATTTCCAGTGTAATTTCCGTGTTGCTGTGGAGAATGAAAGAATTTCTGATCTGAGTCATGATACGTTGAAGGTTATCACAGGAAATCACATTTGGAGTCCCGCCCCCAATATAGACGGTATCATAAATCTTGTTCGTATGAACACATGCTATCTCTGTTATTTCATTCAATAGAGCCTGAACAAATGCATTCTGAACATCTTCCGTTGCGATAACACTATAAAAATCGCAGTAGGGACACTTTTTAAAACAAAAAGGAATATGAATGTAAATCCCGGGATATTTCATGATTGAATCAGGAAACAGTGTGTAGAAGGCGATTCCACCGGATTTTTTTGTAAAACCGGGACCAAGGAACAGATTTATCCCATGAAAAATAGAGAATAAGCGGTTTTCCCATAACATATTCATGGGGAACCAATCCCCAGTAACGGCTGTCAAAACTGTTATCCCGGTTATCTCCCATCATAAAATAGTAATCCTGCTTAACCTGATATTTCGGTTCTCCGTATTCATAATAGATACCGAAATTGTCTTTCTGGTCGTGTCCGTCCAGAATCATAATATGACGAATATATTCAATTTGTGTAGGAGTCAGTTCTGACAGGCTGAAAATATCACCTTTCTGTGGAATATAGATCTTTTCATACTGATCCCTGTTCCCGTTGCCTGAGGGAAAAATACGGGGTTCTTCATACGTTTCCGGCCAGATATTTCCATAATTCACGATAGAGTGATCCGGGTCGTCGAACAGTTCGCCATTCACATAAACCTTTTTATCGATGATTTCCACCGAATCTCCGGGAGTTCCCAGACACCGTTTTACATAATTGGTCCACGGATCCAGAGGGAATTTAAATATGACCACATCTCCCAGTGACGGTTCATCAAAAGCAGGAAAGCGGTAGTACGGGATATCAAAACCGATCCGTGTAAAAGGAATGCCGACCCAGTCCGGTGTTCTGGCACCAAAAACAAATTTATTTCCCAGAAGAAAGTCTCCCACATTGATTGTTTTTTCCATGGAACCGGTTGGAATCTGATAGGCTTCAATTATACCGGCTCGGATAAAGAAGACGGCAATAATAACCAGAGTCCATGATTTTATTTCATAAATAACCCGCTCTTTGCGTGTTTTAAAAACCCGTTTACCGGTTTTTTTTCTTTCCCGGTATTTTTGATAAACTTCCCTGATATTCATGAATCCAGCTCACTTTCTTTGCCGTAAATAATATCGGCATAATGTTTTATTATTGGATTCCGCCAGTTGGTGGCTTTCACTATCACCACATCCAGGCGGACATGATATTCTTCATAGCCTAATTTATAGAAATATAATTCTGAGAGTTGAAGCATTTTTTTTATTTTGTGATCGGTTATCCACTCTTCGGGATCCAATTTATCGTTAGGACCGGAAGTTTTAACTTCAATAAGAACATAGAGTTCCCCTTTTTTCATAATCAAATCTATTTCACCGTAATGCTTCAGCCTGACATTCCGCTCAACAAAATCATATCCTTTTTGCATTAAGGCATATAAAGCCCAGCTTTCCCCCCATGCTCCCAAAATATTTCTATCAGGAAAAGGGGGAAAACAATAGGATTTTAAGGGTTCAAAGGTTAAGCGGTGTTCGGGTGCCGGCAGATTTTCCTTCAGGCGCTGCAGATGGAGTTCGGTTCCGTATCCTTTATGCTTTTCCAAATCGTAAAACGGATATCGTTCTGCACATTTCTTTATGTATCTGTCCCGATCAACTTTAGCAAGGACAGACGCGGCAGCAATAGAAAAGGATTTTCTGTCCCCGCCTTTCACAGCAACACAATTATCCAAATTCTCCGGTATTCTGTTTCCGTCAATCAGGACTCTGTCGGGCTGTATATCAAGCTTCTCTACTGCCAGTTTCATCCCGTTTAAAGTTGCAGAAAGAATATTAACACGGTCAATCTCTTTATGATCAATTAGTATAACATTCCATGCAAGGGCGTGGTCAATAATCCATTGATACGCTTTATCACGCTGTTTTTCAGTCATCTTTTTTGAATCACGTATCAGAGGATCCGGTTCATAATAGAGAGGAAAAAGAACTGCCCCGACAGCAACCGGACCGAAAATTGGCCCCCGTCCCGCTTCATCAACTCCTGCAATAAGTTCAGCCGGATTATCTCGCATGGACTGATCAAATAGCCACAGAGGATTTTCACTTACCATATTCTGAATGACTCCTTCACATTTGAACTTTTTAATATGGATATCATTTGTTCGTTATCTTCTATCATACGGGCTATCAGGAATTTATCGGTTCCACTCCGTATTTCACTGTATTTTTTGCGGGATAAATAAAGTTTTGCAGGCATGTTCGGCGGATACTCCAAAACTCCAGTTATACACTCATCCTTTTGTAAAAAGACATTTAAGCGATTATTTTTGGGAAAAATGGATATTTTAATGTTCCCGAATGAAAAAACCGTATCCTGAAATACTCCTACAGTTTTTATGGACTTATCACTTTCAGGGACAATAATTTTCATTTTAGGGTATCTCTTTTGTAGTGTCATAATATTTTTAATATCGTTATGATACACATTCGTCACAATCAGAATTGTTGGTTTACGGCCTGCTAACCTGAACCGTTTCAAGACTAAGTTGTCAAAATTATTCATACCTGTACCATTAACCATCAGAACATTTTTACGGTTCATGATATAAAGAGAATTGTCTATTTCAGATGAGATTGCCGTAAAACGATTTATTCCGGGAACGGAACAGGCAATTAGAATAATTCCTGTGTATAGAAAGATTTTATGGATTCTCTTCCGGGGGATATTGAAAAACAACAAGGTTCCCGTAAGCCAAAATACGCCGGTAAGAGGAATACCTCGAATCGTATAAACGAGATATTCCGAATAGGGATATACAGTTTCAAGCAGATAGAAAAATACTGCCGATAAACCAGAATAAATCCATGATACACATTGTCCCAAAAATGGGATAACACTGAAAATGACCTTCATTATAATTGTTCCAAGCATCAGGAATACGAGTGGAATCATGATAATATTCAAAAATATGGCCAGGGTTGATACAGTTCCGAATACAAGCATTCCTGCAGGAATAATCCCCCATGTGGCTGAACAGGACACAAGCACCATATCTGATATGTAGCAGACGAAACGATTCTTAGAGTGAACCTTTTGTGACAGAACCGGAAAAAAAATCAGAATACCCAAAACAGCCAGATAGGAAAACCAGAATCCAACTTGTGATATCTGATGCGGATTCAGAATCAGCATAATCAAAGCACTAAGAAAAACAATATGAAGAACATGAATCTTCCGGTTAAACATGCGAGAAATACTGTATAACAATAGCATAAGGACTGTCCGGAAAACAGAGGATGAAAAAGGTGTTAAAAAAGCATAGAAGAATGAAAACAGACAGATCAATATCATTTGTGAACGAATACCGATCCCCAGATGTTTTAATAAAAGAGTGAATAATAAAACTATAAAGCCTACATGAAGACCGGATACGGCAAAAAGATGGCTGATACCGCTTCCATTTATTCTTTTCTGAATGGGATCAGGAATCATTTGCTTCTCTCCTAAAAAGAGTCCGCAAGCTATAAATCCAGACCTTAACTCGTTGTTATTCAGTAATATTGATCTTATTATCTCACGTATATTTTCAAGATAATATTCCAGAGAAAAGGGCTGATGTGATATCTCACCGATGTATGATTTATCCATAATTGAAACTGTTATTCGATATGAATCTTTAAACATTCGGCAGTTTATTCGGGGATTATGAAGTAAAAAAGTCTGTTTTAAAGAATGGTCCGAGGTTCTTGTAAATCGGTCATTCTCATCCAAAATATCAGATGTCTCATCCTTCGGATCTCTCAACATAGCACTCCTGATATCCCCATAAAGAACAGCCGGATACCATTTATCTTCAGAGAATATTTCCACATCCTGTTTAATATCATTTTTCCAATCAGTTTGGCGCTTTAAAATCCTAACGTTTACGGGATTCAGGGATGTAATTTGAGAAACTGTTTCTTCTTTTAAGGAATTTGATTTTAACAAAAACAATACTATCCAGAATAAAAGGCAGTAAAAAGATATACATCGCTTTAAAAAAAGTGCTGACAGAAAGAAAAAACTCAGAATAGTTATGAACAGAACTAAAGAGAAAAATTTGTATGAAATAGTGATAAGGACTGCACTGATCAGGACATAGGGCAGTGAAGGTACCGGGCTGAATACACCGGTAAAAACGTTATAGTTTCTGATCTTTGTCCATAAACCTGTTTACGATTGGTATACGTCTGCCCATCCCAAAGGCTTTTTCGGTCACCCGGAGTCCGGGAGGTGCCTGTCTCCGTTTATATTCAGCAAGATGGATCAGCCTGCTCAGTTTCAGAACGAGTTCTTTATCATACCCTTCCTGAATTAGCTGTTCCGTGCTTTTATTATTTTCCAAAAGTTCTTCTACCAACGGACTTACGACATCATAATCAAAGGGGTCATACTGATTTTCCCTTAATTCTGCAGAGGGGCGTTTAATAAGTGTATTTTCCGGAATTCTGTCATAACCGGCTTCAGAATTGATAAAACGGGAAAGACGGTACACATCTTCCTTATTCAGATCGCTGATTGGGGCTAATGCACCGGCCATATCGCCATACAAAGTGGAATATCCCAGTGCCAGTTCTGTTTTATTGCCGGTTGTAAGAACCAGTCTGTTGAATTTATTGGCAAGAGCCATCAGGATAATCCCCCGGCTTCTTGCCTGTATATTTTCCTCAGCAAGTCCAAAAGCTGTTCCTTTGAACTGTTCATCCAAGGTTTCCATGATCTTTTTATACATGGGTTGTATGGTTATAACTTCATGGTGAATATTGAGATTTTTCGCAAGTTTACGGGCATCGGCCAGGGAATGAGCCGAACTGTATTGTGAAGGCATCAGGATGCCCCACACATGATCCGGCCCCAGAGCTTCTGAAGCAATAACCGCCACCAACGCAGAATCTATGCCTCCGCTCAGACCAATCAGAGCATCAGAGAAACCGGTTTTTTGAAAATAATCCCTGACACCGATTATCAATGAATTCAGAAGTTCCCGGTCCGGTTCGGGTTTTGGTTCTTTCACACTGCTTACTGCCGTATAATCCGGATTAAAATCTGCAAATGTCATATTTTCTTTATGGCCGCCGCTGAAAGCACTCCACGTTCCTTCTCTGTCCACGGCAAAACTGTTGCCGTCGAATATCAGCTCATCCTGTCCTCCGGTCATATTAACATAACAAAAAGGAATATTGAAAGAATGGACTTTATCCAGAACGAGCTCTTTACGTTTCTCAAATTTATTATAACTGTAAGGTGATGCGCTGCAGTTAACAATGATTTCTGCACCTTCCTTAACCAGTTCACCGGTAACTTTACGAGGGTATGTATCATCCCAAAGATCTTCACAAATCTCAAGTCCCAGTTTTAACAGATTACCTTTGATCCGAAGAGGTACAGGACTGATATTGGTATTGGGAATAAAATACCGCTTCTCATCAAAAACATCATATGTGGGTAAGTGTGTTTTATAAACGGATTTTATAATCTCTCCTCCACCAATAACTGCCAAAGCATTGTAATAATCCTTTTTTAAGGGATTATCTATATAACCTACTATAGATACTATTTCAATAGCTTTTGTTTCTTTTATAATTTTATCTAAATATTTCAGATTCTGGTATACAAAATCCGGTTCAAAGATCAGATCCTGAGGCGGATATCCTGTCAGGGCCAGTTCAGGAAAGATAATTATATCGGCAGAATGTTTACAGGCTTTACGGATGGCATAAATAATCTTTTCCGAGTTACCTTTCAGATCTCCCACTGTTGAATTCATTTGAAAAATAGCAATACGCATTGCTTGTATCCTGTTATCTTATTTCAAAGCGTTGATAGATGTCATCGTTATCCGGAGGTTCAGTACTCATATTTTGAACCCTTGCATAAGAGGGGCCCCGGGATAATTCTGTTTCAAAACTTTCAATGTTATCCATAAGTCCCTGAGAAACAACAACAACCGACCCATCATATTCGTTTTTAACATAGCCTTTGATTTTATATTTATCGGCAATATGTCTGGTAAACCATCGGAATCCAACGCCCTGAACACGTCCGGTCAGGATATATTTACGGGTTATGAGATCTTTTCTTCGATCCATTCAAAGGCCTCTAAAGCACTATCGCAAATATGGACACCGTCAACATCCCAGGATCCAACGGATGCTATGGGTTTATTATAATTCAAAGTATGGGCAATTTCTGAAAGAGTGCCGTATTTACCTCCGAAGGCACAGGCGGCATCACAGGCCGTTGCCAGAATCTCATTCCGGGCATATCCCAGTCCTGTTGCCAGAGGAATTGTGACAAATTTATTCGATTTTTTGGTATGGGCTTCAGGCAAAAGGCCGATGGTAATACCGTCCATAAGATCCATCCCCCGGCAAACAGCCTCCATCACTCCCCCTTTTCCACCGCAGATGATTACCCAACCTGCTTCTGCTGCCAAATGTCCGAAAAACTCTGCTTCTTTCAATGTCATTTCATCTGCATCTTTTCCGCCGAAAACGGCAATAATGGGTTTCTTGTTCTTCATGAGATAAATTTAAAGATTAATCACACTAATAAGCAAAATAATATTAAAATACATATATGGTAATCTGAGTAATGAGTTATGAGTTATGAGTGCTGAGTGATGAGTTGGAGTTTTGAGTTGAGAGTTTGGTTTTATGGGTAAATTAAGTTATAGGTTTGTTTGCTGTCCTTATTTTACCAAAATCATTATAAAGCGGGTTATCTCTATCTAATAATAATCATTATACATATTATTCTCTTATTTAATAACCTTCTTCTTTTCTATAAAATATAACCATTATTTAAAACAGTTTTTGAAACACCAGCCCAAACTCAAAACTCCAACTCATCACTCAGCACTCATCACTCAGCACTCCCATCAGGGATTCAATCTGACCATCGTTCTCGGCCAGGGAATGCATTCCCGGATATGGTGAGAACCGCAAATCCACTGCACTGTGCGTTCAAGTCCCAGCCCGAAACCGGAATGGGGTACGGACCCAAAGCGGCGGACATCTATAAACCAGTTAAAGACTTCTTCAGGAAGGTTTTCATGTTTAATTCTGGCAAGAAGCTTATGAATATCATCTTCCCTTTGGCTACCCCCGATAATTTCGCCGAAACCTTCGGGAGCGATCATATCCACACCCAGCACATAGCGTTCATCTTCCGGATCCCGTTTCATATAAAAAGCCTTGGTTTCTGAAGGCCATTTCCAGATCATAACCGGTTTGTCAAAATCTTCGGATATGGCTGTTTCATGGGGAGCTCCGAAATCACTCCCCCACTCAAATTCAATCCCTTTGCGATGCAAAATTTCAACGGCTTCATCATAGCTGATACGTGGGAACGGGGGTGCAATTTTTTCTAATTTCGATAAATCTCTTTCAAGAATTTTTAATTCATCCGGACAGTTTTTCAGGGCGCTTTGTACAAGATATGTCACAAATTCTTCTGCCAAATCCATATTGTCATGGATATCATAAAAAGCCATTTCCGGTTCAATCATCCAGAATTCCGTAAGATGACGGCGGGTTTTGGATTTTTCCGCCCGGAAACAGGGGCCGAAACAGTAGGTTTTATTGAATGCCATGATCGCCGCTTCACTGTATAGCTGTCCGGATTGTGTAAGATAGGCTTTCCGCCCGAAATAGTCTGTCTCAAAAAGGGTTGTAGTTCCTTCTGCGGCATTGGGAGTGAACATGGGAGAATCCACAAGGACAAAATCCCGTTCATCAAAAAAGTCCCGGCAGGCTTTTTCCACAACAGAACGGACTTTAAGAATGGCATTGGGTTTACGGCTCCTGAGCCAGAGATGACGGTTATCCAGAAGAAACTCTATTCCGTGTTCTTTTAATGCAATGGGGTATTCTTCGGCAATCTGATAAACGTTTATATTCTTTACCAGGATTTCAAATCCGAATTCCTGCCGCGGTGCGGACTGAACAACTCCACAGATTTCAACGGAAGATTCCTGAGTCAGGGTATCTTTCAAATTAAATACCTCTTCCGATACTTCATTTTTTAATACTACACACTGTATCCAATTCGTGCCATCCCTCAGAATCAGGAACCATATCTTGCCGCTTTTACGAATATTATAAACCCATCCTTTGAGGGTTATCTCCTTCTCTGCATGATTCGGTACATGTTTTACAAGAATGTGGTCAGGCATTTTATTATCTCCATTTTAACAGTTGTCAATTCAGCGTTAAATATAGGGAATTAATTGATAATTGATAATTGATAATTCAGTAGCCAGTAGCCAGTAGTTAGTAGCCGGTAGTCGTATTTGGTAGCCGATGATCAGGAAGATAAATCATTAATATTTTGGGAAAGAGATGACGCAATATTCAACATTTAAAACTCAAAATTCAAAACTAACTCATAATTCTTTAATTCAATTAATCATTCATCATTCTTAATTCATAATTTTCCATCTACCGTTTACTGAATCTGCCTGCCAAACATTCTTTTCCCGCATCCGTTTCTGAATATCCATCACAATTTCAGTTGTGCGTTTACCCCATAGCGGAGCAATGAGATATGAACCGGGTGATTCTGAGAAAAGACGCTGGAAAATTATGTCAGGCTTGATCTTTGTAATGAATTCCATTATAAAATTCAGGTATTCATTGTAAGAAAAAAGTGAAAAGGGATTTTCTTTATACATTTTTTCCAGAACAGTTCCCCGGATTACCTGAAGATGGTGAAGTTTAAGAAATCGCATATTCCATTGATTTATCCATGCGGTTATTGACATCATCTCATCATGGGTTTCTGTTGGAGACCCCAGAATAATATGGGCTGTAACGTCCATAGGATAGCTCTCCAGCGTTTTTAATGCTTTTTCCGTATCTTTTACCGTATGACAGCGGTTCATCCAGAGGAGTGTTTTTTCATACACTGATTCAACCCCGATTTCCAGATTCACATAGGCCTGTTTTTGAACATCGTTAAGTAATTCCAAAACATCCTTATCCAGACAATCCGGACGGGTGGATACTGAAATACCAACGATTTCCGGATCATCAAGAGCGGTTTGTATCTTTTTTTCGAGAATGGATAAAGGTCCATACGTGTTGGTGTAACTCTGGAAATAGACAATAAATTTATCTGACCCGAACCTTTCCCTCAAATATACCTTACCCGCTTCAATCTGATTCTGAAGCGATCCGGATACGGCGTAGGGCGGCATGAATGAATGGTTATTGCAATAAATACACCCCCCTGTCCCCTTTATACCGTCTCTGTTCGGACAGGTGAAACCCGTTTCAACAGATATACGCTGAACCCGAACACCAAAAAGGTCTTCCAGGTAATACCTGTATTGATTATATCTAAATCCGTTTCGGGCAAAGGGAAGAAGAGTCATAATTGATAATTCAGTAGCCGGTAACCGGTAGCCGGTAGCCGGGGAATTATGAATGAATAATTATTGCATGGGATGTTCAGCTTATGACTTGATACTCGCACCTCGATACTGCCTTTCGACTTTGGACTTTCGACTGTCCATCCTGAGCCCTTGAACTCTTGAACTCTTGAGCCCCTCTCAACTTTTCAACCTCTCAACATTTCAACAGCGAGCGCAGCGAGCCTGAACAGTTATTTTGAGAAATTCCGGTAGAATTCCATATAGTTGTTTATGATAAGTTTCCGGCCTTCACGTGAAATAAGACCTTTGTTTTCCAGCATTTTCAGCATACGGGAGACCGTTTCTCTGGATGTCCCGGCCATATTGGCGATATCCTGCTGGAGGGGAATATCGTTGATTGTAACACAGCCTTTCAGGTGCACACCCAGATCTTCGGCAAGACGAATAATAGTATTGGCGACCCGGTGTTCCGCATCGCTAAGAGAGAGACTTTCTATCTGCTGGTCACTACGGCGCAGGCGGCGGGCCAGTTCTTCAAGAAGATGGATGGATATTTTGGGATATTTTTCCAGCATATCAAGAAAATCCTGCCTTTTCAGCATGAAGACTTCGGATTTCTCCAGCGCAACCACATTGGCTGATCTTGATTCTCCGTCCAGAATGGACATTTCACCAAAGAATTCCCCATCCGATAGAATACTGAGAATTACTTCTTTCCCATCCTCATTGATCCTGCTGATCTTCACCGCACCCTGACTGATAATAAACAATGTATCACCCAGATCTTCTTCTAAAAGAATCAGCTTGTTCTTATCATAGGTTCTGATCTGAATTGCTTTCGCTATGTGTTCCAGTTCACAATCTTCCAAATCTTCAAAAAGGGGAATATGGCGTAAAAAAGAAATATCCATTTATTCTTCCTCCGATTGTTCTGCCTTCCGTGGAACGAAGCGATCCAAAAGATCGGGGACCAGATCGAGAATTTTCCCGATTTGCTGTTCCTTTCCGGTAAGCATCATCAATTTTGTGTTCCCTCTATACACGGCAATTACAGCAACAGGCTGGATATTCATTCCCCCACCCATACCTTCTGAGATTGCCTTGTTATTCTCATTTGAATGCGATGTGTGATCGCCACTGCCGAACCCAACACTAATTTTTGATATGGGAATAAGTGTGAGATCATCAATATGAATGGGATCACCCACCACAGTCTTTGTGTTTAAAAATTCGTGAGCCTTATCAAGCAGTTTTTCCAGGGTCTGATTCATGGCTGATCCTTATTTGTGCACGGGACATTTTTCTGTAATGCCACCAAATAATAAATAATCTAATAACAATACCATACAAATTCATAGAAAAATATAGATCGGCATAGAATTCCGCTGTTTTTCCTACATAATCAAACCGGACAGATACGGGTTCCAGATATTTTACTTTTCCAACAAAGGGGACGATTGCTGAAACTGCACCCTGTGCAATACCCACAAATGAAGGATCTTCACCGGCCACGGTCAGATCCAGTTTTTTTACCCGGATGTGAAAATAGTGAAGCAAATATTTCAATTGCGGCAGAACAATTTCCCTGATGAATGGTTTGTATTCTTCATATGTAGATTTCATATCAGTAATTCGGAATGTCTTCTTTTCTTCTTTTCCGCTTTCAGGGATATTTCCCTGCCTTTGTTTATCATTCCCCATTTTTTCGGATAAGGAAGCTTTTAACGGTTTTGAAGCTGTCTTATCAGCAGCAGGCTTCTTTTTTTTAAGTTTAAGGGGTATCTTTACGGGAATGCCAAAAACTTGTATAAATAGAGTCAGTTTCTTATCAATAAAATAAATTTTTACGGCTAAAAGCCATGAGATCCAGTAGACTTTACTCCGGAGTGCAAGGCTACCCTGCCGATTCCCGGCAGTTAAAACTGTTTTAAAGGGAATAAAGAGAACACCTGCAAAAATTAAAAGCAGGAATAGGATAAGAAAGAGGATTATTTTCAGTATAAGTAACATGAACTCCGGAATTTAAACATAACATACTAATTCAAAAATTATTTATTCAATTTTATTGACATTACCTTTAAATAAAAATAAATTTTCAGGCTGTAAAAATGAAATAAAGGAGTGATATGGCATATCCATTATCGACAAAGAAAAGAATTCGCCAGGCAGACAAGCATAACCTGCGTAACCGTCATTATAAATCACTGGTTAAAACAGAGATCAAGAAATTTTTAACGACCGACACAAAAGAAGCCGGTGAAAAAATTTTGCAGAAAGTCTATTCTCTGGTTGACAAGGTTTCGCAAAAAGGGATTCTTCATAAAAACCGTGCCGCTGGTATCAAATCCAGGCTTTCCCGTCATTTGAATAAGATGGCCTGAAAATTTATTGACAACACACATTTAAACCCTCTGTTGAGGGTTTTTTGTTTGGGAATTGTTTTAGCAGGCGAATGATGAATGAAGAATTGAATTTTTGAATGATTGAATTTGGTTTTATCGGTTGACAGGCGGCAGTCAAAAGTCGAAAGTTGAAAGTCGAAAGTTGAAAGCCGAAAGTCGAAAGTTGAAAGTCAAAAGTCGAAAGTCAGTATCGGGTAATGAGGAACGGGGAACGAGGGGGAAGCTCACTTAAACAAAATCCTATATTATATCTGCCTTTTATTTTAATTTCGTTAATAGGTAATATCTGAATCAATATGGACGAATTTTACCAACCTCATCCTCAACCTTAAACTCAGCCTATTATGGTTTAGAGGTTGAATCGGTCAGAGGTCATAACAGCTCTTGTCACGCGTCACTTTCCCTGACTTTCGACTTTCGACTTTTGACTTTCGACTGTCCACACTTATCTTTTCGCCGTATTCTGCAGAAATCCGCTTTTTACAATAGCCAGTGCTTTATGTATATCAACGGACATGTTTCTGTCTTTATCCAGATGGGGTATGTCCTGACGAATCCGTTCATGTATTTTTTCCAGAATAGGACTTGTTTTCAAAGGACGATGAAAATCAACGCCTTCCGCTGCCGCAAGATATTCAATAGCAAGAACAGTTTCCGTATTGTCCAGAATCTCCAATATTTTACGTGCGGAACGGTGTCCCATGCTTACATGGTCTTCCTGATTGGCTGATGTAGGTATACTGTCCACCGATGACGGAAAAGAAAGGCCCTTATTCTCGGACGCAAGAGCTGCCGCCGTTACATGAGCAATCATGAAACCGCTGTTTATACCGCTGTCTTCAACAAGAAAGGCCGGAAGCCTGGACATGTGAGTATCAACCAATTCGGCAATCCGCCGTTCGGATATACCAGCCAGTTCACTTACGGCAATAGCCAGATAATCCAGTGTGAGTGCCGGTGATTCCCCGTGGAAATTACCGCCGCTGACGATCAGTTCCTGATCCTCAAAAATCAGCGGATTATCCGAAACACCATTTGCTTCCCGGACAAGGATGTGTTTTACATGATCATAGGCTTCCCACACGGCACCGCATACCTGGGGAAAACAACGATAGCAGTAAGGGTCCTGAACTTTGTCACAGTGTTCATGAGAGCGGTTTATTTCACTCTTTTGCATGTAATAGCGAATCCTGTCTGCACAGGCTGTATTAAACGGCGAACCCTTCACTTCATGGATTGCCCTGTGAAAGGGTGCCAGTGATGCTTTCATGGCATCCAGAGACAAACTGAATATAAGTTCGCCTGAATAGAGAAGGTTTTCTGTCCGTATCAATGCCATTATCCCATGGGCTGTCATGGACTGTGTCCCGTTGATAATTGCAAGTCCCTCTTTCGCCTTAAGTATCAGGGGTTCACGTTTCAGGGAATTCAGAACCTCACGGGACTCCTCCTCCCTGCCCTGATACAAAACATTCCCTTCTCCAATGAGGGCCAGAGCCATGTGGGCAAGAGGGGCAAGATCTCCTGAAGCCCCTACGCTTCCCTTTGACGGAATTCTGGGAAGAATGCCGTTATTCAGAAAGAAAATCAACTGATCCACAACATCCGGGCGAACACCTGAACATCCCTGGATAAGGCTCTGGACTTTCACAAGCATGATCAGTCTGACAATATCCTCTTCTATATATACTCCCACACCTGCTGCATGGCTCCGGATCAGATTCACCTGAAGTTCATCCAGCCGTTCATCAGGAATGCGGACCTGGGCCAGATGGCCGAAACCCGTATTCACACCATACATGATCTTTCCGTTTTGAATCTGTTTTTCAATAAATTCCCGGCTGTCTGTAAGCCGCCGGATAACGGCATCATCAATCGAAAGCTGTGGATGCACCTGCAGATAATACTTAAAATCATCCAGTGTAAGCGGGTGTCCGTCCAAACACCAAGTATGATCTTGAAACTTCATAGAATTGATCCCGTCCGATTATTTTAAGAAAACCATTTTCCCTTTCAGAGAACCCAGTTTTTTATTATTAATTGTATAAAAATAGACCCCGGAAGCCGTAGTCTGCCCTGTTTGATTTCTCCCGTCCCAGTGAATTTCATGAATTCCCGGATCCGGTTTTCCGTGATAGAGCTCTTTTACCAGCCTTCCCTGCAGATCATGGATTCTGATTGTGAATTCGTCGTGATACGGAACCGCAAAGGAAATATGCGTTATTCCGTTAAAAGGATTCGGATAATTCTCATACAATTTATAGGTGGCGGCAATCAGTTCCTCGGATTCAATATTCGTCAGAATACCCGGTTCGGGGAGCGATTGTTTGATATTTGTATAAATATGAAAACGTCCGGGAGGCAGTGTAAAAGACCGGACTCTTTCAAGGTTTCCGAAACTCATGCTGTCACCGCTGAAATAGTCATACCATGTCCCCGCTTCGGGAAAAAGCACATCGGTATTCTGTTCCACCACATCAAAATTACCAACAACTATGGCTTTCATATCACTGTCTGACAGCTTAACTACTTTCACCATAGCATCCGTATTCAGATCCACAACTGTCTCCCCGGAATAAAAGAGTTTATTGGCAGTCCGAAGATTGATCAATGCCGAAGTTGTTTTGTACAGGTTCAACCGCTGTGCATTTTCATAGTATTCCCAACGGATGGGTTTTTCACATATCCTGCAGGGATCATCAATGGAAACGTCATATCCCAGTTCACCAAACTGCCAGAGCATTTTGGGGCCGGGAAGTGTATAGAAAAATGCCGAAGCCAGTTTGACACGGTTCAGGGCAGTGGATAGGTCCTTTGTGGAATAATCCCCGGAACTTTTACCCCACGTGAGGTTCTTATACATCATCCGTTCTTCATCATGGCTCTCCATATAGGTCACAAGATGAGGTTTGACCCATCCCCGGGATTTATAATATCCCCATGAAAAATTTGACGCATATCCCATGGCTGCTTCCTGATAATCGTGGGTCACATTTCCCCAGAGTATCATCCCGTAATCCGAGAGGATTTTCTCTTCGCTGTTATCCGCCCAGTGTTCCAAAATCAGGTATGCATCCGGATCTCTGAGCCATACTTCATCCGCCATGCGTTTCAAATGGTTGATTCGGCTCAGATCGTACCCGGGATTGCCGGCAGTATTGGTAAAACCCTTGGTGAAATCCAGCCGGTATCCGTCAATGTGATATTCCCGTATCCAGTAAGCCAGAACCGAATCCATGAATGCCTGTGTCCACGGACTGTCATGATCAAAATCGTATCCCCAGGAGAATTCCTGATTGGGAGAGACTTCATTGAACCAGGGGTTGTTTGCTGCAGGACGGGACAGTGTGCTATTCCAGTACATGCGCACCATGGGGGATTGTCCGTAGGAATGATTCAAAACCATGTCCATTATTACGGCAATCCCTTCCTCATGACAGGCATTGATAAAGCGTTTCAGGTCATTATCCGGTCCATAGTATTTATCGGGGGCAAAATAAAAAACAGGATTATATCCCCAGCTTGAATTCCCTTCGAATTCGTTAAAGGGCATGAGTTCTATTGCATTCACACCCAGTTTTTTCAGGTATGGTATACTGTCGATAAGAGACTCATAACTGTGATCCTCCAGAAAATCCCGGATAAGCAGTTCATAGATCACCAGCGCATCGTTTTCCGGGCGGACAAAGGCTGAATCGGTCCAGATAAACGTCGGATAATCGAATGTATTGAATGTTGCGGCGATCTCTTTTGTTTTGCCTGCAGGATAGGGTTTGAGGCCGGGATAAACTGACGATGGGATATAGTGATCATTCCACGGATCCAGAATTTTTGATGTATAGGGATCGGCGATACGCACTACCCCGTCGATCAGGTATTGAAATGTATATTCCTTATCAGTTTCTGCCGGGATTGTAAGCCAGTACCACACCGCATCTTCCGACTGTTCATCCCGGTACATTTCATAATCCGGGGAGACCATCCAGTCGTTAAAATCACCGATAAGGTGTATAAAACCTTTGTATGGAGCAAAAAGAGAAAAAGTTACCGTGTTATTCCCCGGGTTCACAGAAATGCCGTCCCGGAGTCCGGATGGCCGGACAAGCTCTTTATTTCCGGGATTCAGAATGATCATAAAGGAAGTTGTATCACTTACATTATGGACATCCGCGGCAATGAGCCGGACTGTTATCATAGGATCGGTGAAATCCCTGCAGATGAGTTCATAAGTCAGTGTATCGTCATTTAATGTGAGGACGTTATCATCATTGACCCACAACTCGGTCCGGACTGTTTCCGTAAAGAGCTGAATACTGGTCCCGATAATTTTTACCGTATCCTCATCCGTTTTGAAAAGAGGTTCTCGCCGGGGATCATTGAATGTAAGACTGATGGAAGGAGAAACAAATCGTGCCGTGATACCCGCCTCATACAGGGGGAGAAAGATGTCTTTATTGTCCACATCCTTCCCTTCTTTATAGCTCCCTCCCGGCTGTAAGGAAGAGCGGAACACGAAAGCAAGATGGGTTACTATGACACTGTCCGGAATACCGTAATAATCCCGGGGATAACCGATGGTCAGTTTCCACAGGTTGGGTGAGATATAATCCAGTTTTGTTTCGGGTGTGTCCTCTCCCCACTCTGTCACTACAAATTTCCATTGGGATGTGGTGGCGCTTTCGCTGGTCAGAACGCCGGTATGGGCATAGACGGGACCAGCAAAATCCTTGAGTCCCTGATTTCCCTCGGTGGCATCAAAATAAACCACAATGGAGTCATTCACCGTGGGGAATGGCGGTTCGGATGTGACAGGAGATGCGTTTAGCGTTCCGGAAAGCACCAGCAGAAGTGCCAAAACTCCCCAATATGTATAATTTATTTTCATTTCAGCAGAACCATCTTTTGTGTTGCATTTTTTCCACCCTGCGTTGCTCTTAGAAAATAGACACCCGAAGGGAGATTATCCATAGTTAAGATAAGAGTAAAATTTCCGGGAGAGGTTTCAACATTGTGATTTTCAAACACCGGTTTTCCCTTAATGTCATAAACCCGCACACTCAAGGGGGATGCTTCCGGTAATATGAGTTCAATCCGGACCGTGGCATTGAACGGGTTGGGATAGAGTTTTTCAATCCTGAAATCCTGAGGAATGAAACCCATTTCCTTCAGGGAAACAGGCAGGGTTGTATCAGGTGCAAAGAGCTTTTTATCCGTATACAGTCGGTATTCTCCCGGTTCGAGGGTGAATGTCATGTTCATATCATCTATCTGCAGGCTGTCCCCGGAGAAAAATTCATGCCAGCGACCGGTATGATGAAATTCAGGCCACGAAGTATGTGTAATCGTACCGAAATTCCCTACAATCACTGCATTCAACTCCGCAGATGAGAGTTTGATCCGTCTGTCCGGCACGTTACTTGGAGTATATATGGATACATCCGTATCCGATGAACGGAACAAGGGATATTCCTTCCGGAGTCTGAGAAGATTTTTATAAACATTGAAGAGCCTCATCCGGTTCCGGTCATTTTGATACTCCCAGAGAATGGGTTTGGGTTCGGTCCGCCCGTCTTCCGCCGGGAGTTCCTGATCATACCCCAGTTCACCGAACTGCCAGATCATTTTGGGACCGGGAATAGTGAAGAGAAAAACGGCATTAAGCGCCATGCGTTCAAGGGCTGTCGCGGTATCTTTTGTACAATAGGACGGTGTGCAGTTTCCATATTGATAATTTTTAAACATGAGCCAGGGTTCGTCATGACTTTCCATAAAGGTCACCAGATTCATGGCCCACCAGCCCCGATTCCGGAAATAGCCCCAGTTAAAGTCGGAGTGGTCCAGCCATCCCATGGACGCCTGACTGTAGGGTTCGTTCATATTCCCCCAGAGCATGAAACCGTTGTGCGCCAGCGCTGTTTCCTCATCGTTATCGGCAAAGTGTTCCAGAATCAGGATGGCGTCCTGTTTTATGGAGCGGATATGAGTTGCGTATTCATTGAGGATATCAATACGGCTCTGGTCGTACCGGCTCCAGGCACCAATATCATCACCGGTATAATTTTGTGTAAATCCTTTGGACAGGTCGAAACGGTAACCGTCAAAACGGAATTCATCAATCCAGTAAGCGGTGATTTGTTTCATCAGTTCTTTTGTCAGAGGGGATGAATGGTCAAAATCATATCCCACGCTCATGGGATGGGGAGCTGTCACATTGAACCACGGGTTCTCCGGCAACGGTTGTCCGTAATCTCCTTCATTGTAGAGCCGTACGAGGGAAAAATCCCCGAAGGCATGGTTCAGGACGATATCCATAATCACGGCAATTCCTGCTCCATGGCAGGAATCGATAAAGGCTTTCAGATCATTTTCCGTGCCGTAGGCTTTATCCGCTGCAAAAAAGAAGGTTGGATTGTAGCCCCAGCTGTCATTTCCACCGAACTCGATCACGGGCATAAGCTGTATGGCATTCACACCCAGTCTTTTCAGGTAGGACAGGGAATCAATGAGGGATTTGTACCATCTGTCCTCCAGAAAATCCCGGACCAGCAATTCATAGATCACCAGGTCGGTCTGAGGCGGCAGGGAATAATCATTGTTCTGCCACACATAGGTTTCCGGAAAGGTTGAAAATGCCGAGACTGCATGTTCGGTTAAACCGTGGGGATAGGATTTAATATCCGGATATACAAAATCAGGGATATAATCATCCCCCGGATCCAGAATCTTCCGGGAATAGGGATCGGCAATGCGGATCTCGCCGTCCACAAGGTACTGATATGCATATTCAATATTGGGATTGAGTCCGCTTGCAGTTATCCAGAAATATGTTTTATTTCCGTCAACCTGTTTATTCATCAGCCAGTCGTCATCCACTTTCCAGTCGTTAAAATCGCCCAGCAGATAGACAAAATTCTTGCCGGGAGCCATGAGGCTGAAAGCGGCCGTATTGTTGTCGATGATTGTGAGTCCGTCTTTTACAGAGGATGGTTTGGTGATGAGTGGGGATGAAGGTTCCACGATAAGTGAAAAAGTCAGGGTATCACTGATACCGTGTGAGGAAAAAGCCACGCAGTGGAGACTGCTTCTCCCCTTCCATGAGGGCTGAACCGTTCCTTCGTACGTAAGCGTATCAGAGGATGTGGAAAAGAGTCCGGTATTATTTCTCAGGAGGATAAGGGAATCGGCATCCACGCCCAGGGCGGCGGCGGTAAAGGAAATTTTCAGTGTATCGGAAATATTGAGAAACACGGGAGAGCGGTCCGGATGGCCGAATTTATCCACGCCGGACGGTTCAATCAGGATTGTTGTCAGTCCGGGTTCATAGAGCATAACATAGATATCCGAACCCTCTTCACTCCTGCCCACCAATGAACCGTCCTCATTTCTGAACACGAATGCAAGGCGGAGGATTTTTTCATCCGGGGGAACGCTGTAGAAATCGTAGGGATTGCCCACAGTGAGTTTATACAAATCTTCATCTTCAGGAATGAGTGTGTTTTTATCCTGATTGGCACCGGGAGCTTCACCGGGCCATGGCGTAATCACGTATTTCCAGTCCGACGGAGATGTGCTTTTATCCGTAATCACGCCCGTATGGGCATAAAGCAGACCTTCAGCGCCTTCCAGGGCAGCATTTCCTGCGGACGCATTGTAGAACACGGTTATGGAATCAAAGCGGGTGGGAAAGGGAGGAATGGTTGATACAGGAGTAGCGAAGAGGTGAACAGAAAAGAGGAAGAGAAAGACGAGAATTCTGAATTCTGGATTCTTCCCGACAACGGTCTGGATGAATTGAATGGATGAATTTTGAATTAATTCTGAGTCTTGAGTTTTGAGTCTTGAATCTTGAATTTTGAGTCTTGAGTTTTGAATCATTTTCTACTCTTATTCATTTAGGTTTATTTTTTCCCGCTGAGGGCGCTGGGACGCAGAGGCTGGACAATTCGGGCGATCGGCCCCGGTGAAATATACTTCGTTAATTTCACGGGCTGGCTGGTACGGGCGACCCGCAGGTCGCTCCTAACAACCGGCTGCTCCGCAGGATTAATCTCACTTTAAACACACAATCCCGACATTCATCGGGATCGTGCAATTTTTCTTGAATCTTGAATTTTAAATCTTAAATCTTGAATTGTTTTACCGCACCAGTGTTAATTTCATGGCCTGCCTGAATTCACCTGCATTCATCTTCAGGATATAGAGTCCGGACGGCGCAGGGGCGCCTTTCAGGTCATTGCCGTTCCATGTGAGTTCAAAGGTACCGGCACTTGTATGAGCCCGTTGGGCGGACCAGATCGTACGGCCGGTGAGATCACTGATGAGGAATGTCACTGTTTCCATGGCAGGAACCTGATAGCTCAGGGTCACCGAGGGATTGAAGGGATTGGGATAGGCGGTTTTCAGGGCATAGCCTTCAGTCAGCATTGCACCCTCAGCCTCAACCTTAACCTCAACCTTCTCCAGAACCGTCTCATTTCCGGCATAATCCACATCAGCTAACGTATAAACGTATGTCTTCCCCGGTTCAACGGACTTATCCGTATAGGCATACTTCGTTGTCTCTGTGGTTGTCCCCTGCCCTTTCAACGCATCAACCGTGGTAAAATCCGCGATGACCTCCGACTTTTGACTTTCGACTTTCGACTTTCGACTGATAACAAACCCCTGATTCTCAATCTCCGCGGAGGTTTCCCATTCCAGCACCACCGTTCCTTTCACCGCTTTGGCTGTAAAGGCGGAGAGGGTGACGGGGAGGGAAGCATCAGTTGTAAAAGTAGCAACATAGTTATTAGTATTGTTAGATAGATAATTATCACCTTCTCCAGTTCCCCAATGCTTTGCCCATATATGTAATTTATATGTTACACCTCCAGATAATCCAGAAAGAACATTTATACTTCCAGACCATAATCCTTGATAATCATTACCTTCTAATGAACTTTGAGTCCAAATAACTTCTGCCGGAGGTTTTATTTGTGTGGTATTTGTAGCATCCATTATTTTCCAATAAAAGGCTCCTCCAGTTCTATCCTGTGTATCACTCCAATATCTCATATCAGCACCGGTGATTTGCAAGCTTAATACTCCATTAAATGTATGACTGTTTAATTCAGTACCAAAACTTGGATCGTCGCCTATCCAATAATATGATGACTCTCCTCCATTAACACTGATAATAACATAATCTGAATACCATCCTGTAGCTGAATAAGCAATCGCTGAAACTAATAAGATAATTAATACCACTCTCTTCATCATCCACCTCCATTCAAATAGTTTTCATTGTCTTAATAATTTTACTTCTAATTGACATTTTAATCAATCTTTTTTTATCGGGAATCATTCCTGATTTATGTTTAATCTGAGGGTTTGGAGTTGCCCTGAGAAGTCCGTCACAATGAGTGTGACCGGGTGTTCGCCCAGATCATCCGCTGTGGGTGTCCAGGTGAATACAGCCGTGCCGTCGCCGTTGTCTGTCAGTACGGCATCGTTCGGTTTTTCCGGGGCTGTCCAAATCAACGGATCCCTGTCTGCATCGGTGGCGGTGAGGTTGAGTGTGAGGGTCTGTCCCAATTCCACCGTCTGATTCCCTACAACCGATTCAATCACCGGCGGCTGGTTTCTATCGGAAATCACCTGCCAGTTGGCACCGCTGTTGGTATTCCAGGTCAGGGTCAGCAGGTCCGGATTATTATCCAAATCACCACCGGGCGCATAGTCCAGCGTGCTGGTCAGGGCGTAGTAGTGTGTGGTATCCCCCAGGGCTGCATTATTGGGCAGGATGGCGTAGTAATCCGTCCCCCCTGCCGAAACAGCCTGAACAAAGCCGTCTTGCTCAAATCCGTTCACCCCGTGGCGAATATAGAGTTTCTCTTCGGGACTCAGGGCCTTATCCGTCGTGATCAACACTGTATCAATCAGGTTTTCAGTAACATAGCTCCCTCCCGCTCCCGGTTCTCCGGCCTGGGAGACGGTGAGAATGTTGGCGGGCTGTTCCGATGTTCCCATGAAGATCGCCCGTGTATCGGTATATCCTTTGTCTTCCCAGTTTACCGTGTACCATTTTCCATTACTGATGGTAATGCTGTTATTTGCACCTGTATTAAATGTATATGTCTGTAATGTATTCATTGTGATATTGACACCAGCCCATTTATTGGAAAAATAATTATCTGAGGGTCCACTGGTAAAGAGCCATTCGTATGTTCCACCTGTGATATCTCCACCGCTTTCCGCCACATGGATCGTTGTCTGCCAGCGGGGTGTTCCGGTTGTGATTTTGGTGATTTTTCCACCAGTGGTCTGATTTCCATTGGCCAGAGCCATGACTGTCGGTGGATTCGCCCATGAGTTCCAGGTGCCGGGCATGTTTATTCCTTCCGGTTCGTAGATATCTGCAGCTAACAGTGTTGGAATCACAAACCATAGTATGTTCAGGAGTTTATGTTTCATTTTTTTTCCTTTTTGGTAGGTGGTAGGTCGTAGGTCGTAGGTGGTAGGTGGTAGGTCGTAGGTTAGAGGGGGTTCGTGTGTTTTGTGGTAGGTTGTAGGTGGTAGGTTGTAGGTGGTAGAATTTTTTTTATTTTTAAGGGCGGTTATGGAGGCTGTGAGTTGTCTGGCAACTTTATCCAGCATGTTTTGCAATTTTTTTGTGTGCTCAATATATTTTAAATCTCTGGAAAGAATAATGTAATAGTGGCACTCTTCCAGGGATCCCTGGCTGATATTCAAAAAGCGCATTTTGTCTGCAAGGCCCCGTTTTTTGAAACCTTCTGCAATATTGGCCGCAACAGACACCGCTGCACGTCTGAACTGGGATGTGAGTCCGTATATTTCCGTTTTTGGATAAGCTTCCGTCACTTTATAGACTTCCAGAACAAAGGCATGGGCATTTTTCCAAACCTCCAAATCCGTAAACTGTTCAATTTTTCCCATACTCTTCTCCCATCTACAATCTACAACCTACCCCCTACCACCTACGACCTACCACCTACCACCTGCCATCTACAACCCACCATCTACTACTTCAAATAAACCATCTTCTTTTGCCCAAACCGCTCTCCTGCTCTCACGGACAAAATATAGATCCCTGAGGCCAGGTTTTCAGGATTCCAGTCCCATGAATGAAAACCCGACTGCAAATACCCCTGATAAATAACACCGGCGGTACGTCCCGACAGATCATAGACCCGGATATCAACAATTTCCGCTTTCGGGAGATCCAGGTTAATAGTGACAAAGGGATTGAAGGGATTGGGATAGGGCGCATGGAGCCGGAATTCGGCGGGGAGCCCGTTTTCAAGTCCGCTCACCCGGTGAATGGTAATGGTCACATTCAGCGTATCCGCGGCAGAAAAAAGCATAAAAGGCAAGATCAGGCAGAGTGCAAGATATTTCAGCCGGAGTGTCATCGCCGGGCTCCCGGTCTGCTTTCCCGGGGCGGTGCAATACGGATCACGGCTTTACCGCCCTGTCCGTCCGTGACAATAAACAGAATATTCTCATAGGTTCCTGCCTGTCCCATTGCGGGAGTCCAGGAAAAGGTGGCTGTATTATCCTCATTATCGGCAAAAGATGCGCCTGAAGGAAGATTTTCAGATGTCCATGTGAGACCATCACCATCCACATCCGTGGCTGTAAGTGTAAAAGTCAGCATTTCACCTTCGTAGGCAGATGTATCCGTAATAGCAGAAACTATAACCGGTGCATCATTGACGGGAGTAACCGTTATTTTTATCAGGGATGTATCCGCACCCAGATAGGCATCATAAGCCCGGACGTAAATACTTACTGTATCTCCGGGTGCCGTATAATAATTTTGGGCCGGTGTCAGTGTGAGCAGGGAGTCCTGAGACAATGAAGGCTGGACAGTTTCCTCCGAGCCGCCCCAGACGGCAAAGCTCACAGGATCACCGTCAGCATCCGTGGCTCTTAAGGTCAGTTGGTAGGGGACATCCTCCGTCACTGCGATATGGGCGGGGACATCCAGAACAGGGTCATCATTCCCACGCTGAATGGTGACCTGAATGCTCACATTGGTAGTCCCGTCCCAGAATCCGCCGCCGGATGCATTGTATCCGCCGTAAACCCAGTTGGAGCCGTCCAAAGAAAATCGGGAGGCAACATAATAGATGCCGGTTTCAGAAATTATATTATTCAGATTGAGCCAGTATTCGTCGTTATTACCCGAATCCTCATTAAATGCAGCATCGTGCCAGGTCCATCCTTCTCCGGACGGATTCGTATTGGATGCAGACAAACCGAATTGTGCATGCATTCCCGATCCCTGTCCGGAAGCATCTGTAACTCCCGGTTCATACACCTGTGAATAGACCCAAAAATCCTGCCCAAGGAGTCCCTCCCCTCCTGCCGGCCACTGGAAATTGGCCCAGTCCGGTAGATTAACCGTCACAGTTATGCTAAAGGTTAAAGTATCACTGGCGGCAAAAGCTGTTCCAAGGCTGAAAACAAGCAAAACACACAATAATTTTCTTACGTTATTCATGGCTACTCCTGACATTTCAATTATGTTTTAAGAGATCCGTCTATTCCTGCATTTTATCCGTTTATCAGCTTTTCCAGTCCGTTCAGATGTCCGTTCATCATATCGGTGACGGATTCACTCACATCCGTATGCCGCCGCTGTCCGAAAAGGGTTATGTCAAGGATAATATAATTGATTGCAATGGAAACAATCGCGGGGTTATTGGTCCACGCGGCTCTTTGAGAGAAGCGTTTGTCCGATTCACCCATGAGAACTTCTTCTTTGTCGGAAACCAGAACTATTTTATGATTCCAGTTCTTTTCCAGAAGCTTTTCTTCAATATTGTAGGAATAGAAAAAGTCGTGTTTTACCGGCAGGGGATTAAATGAAAAAATTATCACTTTCACATCCCGTTTGAGGGCGTCCCTGATGTCATTTTTCAGGACATCAATTTCAGAGCCCCAGGCAGAGATATAGACCGTTTTTTTTGCTTTTTTTATCAGTTCTCTGGCTTTCTGAATAATTGTATCGTATCCGCTGATATTCCAGAGATGACCGCTGTGACTGTCTTCAGAATACTCATTCAAATCAAATTTCAGGCTTTCAATATTGTGATGGAACTGGTTATCCAGCTTAGAAACGAGCTGGTCCGGCGGAAGAGGGACATATTTTTTCGGTTTATCGTGGACAATCCCGGCCACACCGGCTTTTTCCAGTTTACGCAGAACGTCATAGATAACACTGCGGGGAACACCCGATTCCTGAGCCACTTCATAACCGCTGGCCGGATTAATTTTAAGCAGAGCCAGATAGGCTTTGGATTCATAAATGGTGAATCCCAGGGTATTCAGTTTTTTGATCAATTCTTCATTCATTGGCATTTAATTTCATCCAATAAGGCAGGACCATTCAGACAGTCCTGCCATTTCGTTTTTTATTTATTTTTTTTTCACTCTCGGATTGCGCGGAATGCGCGGTTTGGTTGACAAGTGCCGGAACCAGTTAAAATAGAGACCTGCACTTAAAAAGACCAAAAGGATCAGGAGGATAAAGAACTGATTCCACACTTTGAAAATAATATTCATCATGAACATAAAAAGGACAATCTGCCACGGAACGGCAATAAATGTGGATACGATATCCCGTCTATTTTCCTTGTCAATCATTTCCACTTCCTTTTCCGGCAAAGTATTTTTAAACCGTTTCCAGAAACCAAAAGGGCGTGTACGGTTGTAAAAATCCTGAAGTACCGCATCGTTGGTAGGTTTTGTCAAGATAGTCCCGATGATGGTCCCTGCAAAAGAAATAACAGACGCAAAGAGAAAGGAATAGTATTCCGGCAATGCCTGAGGGGCAAAAGCTTTCCAGAAGATCGCCGTCAGCATTCCGGCAGCCATACCGATGGCATAGCCGTACCCGTTCAGTCTCCACCAGTACCACCTGACAAGCTGGGGAATGATGAGTCCGGCTCCCATACTCATGGTAATCCATGCCCAGATATCATTTACATTCTTTATAATCAGCATGAGTCCGAGTCCGATCACAACGATCAATATGGAAGACCAGCGGCTGTGGCGCATGAGCTGCTTATGATTGGCTTCGGGGTTGATATAGACCTGATAGATATCCTTGACCCAGTAAGCCGCGCCTGCATTCACCGTGGAATCAAAAGTCGACATGGCGGCGGCCATCAGACCGGCAATGAGAAAGCCTTTCACACCCATGGGTAAGGTATTGACAACAACAGGTAAAACCATCTCCGGATCGGTAATACGGCTTCCAAGGGAGATACCCCAGACGGCGAGTGCACCGATAAAGGGCCAGCGGAAACTGAGCAAGAATGTCCAGAATAAAGAAAGGTAACCGGCTTCTTTATCATTTTTAGCCGCATAATAGCGCTGGATCATGTAGTTCCCGGTTCCCCCGCTTCCTTCAATAATTGTCTTGAAGATATAGAACATGGTGAGAACACCGAAGAAATTGTACATGGAATAATCACTGTCCGGGTTGATATTCAATCGCCAGCGGGGCAGCAAATTCGCCCATTCGCTAAACGTTGTGGGAAAAGCAGAGAATGTCCCGTCTTTCATGGGCATGGTAACGGAAAACGTCTCGGGAATATTCAATGACAGTGCTTTCACCACAACATAAATAATTGCGGCAAAAATAAGAATTCCCTGAAAAACGTCAGTCCAGATAACCCCGTACAGACCGGAAGCAACCGTATATATCATGGCAAGGATTATCAGAATTGTAGCAGCCCAGAACGCTCCGGGAAGTCCGAAAAGTGAAGGTATTCCTAAAAATTCATCCAGAAATTTCCCGCCGCCGATGGCAAAATAGGTCACCATGGCAATGGTTCCGATAATGCTTACAATCGCAGTAATGGTCCGGGCAAGCTGGCCTTCGTTGTCATTGCCGAAACGGACACTCATCCATTCAGCCATGGTCATAACGCCGGCCCGTCTGTTCCATTTTCCCATAAAGATCATTAAAAAGGCCATAATCAGGGTAACACCGCCACGGATTTCGATGTAAAATCCTCTGGCACCGATGGCATAGACCAGAGCAACAATAATCATTGTACCGCTGATGTCAAGATTGGAAGACATACCCGATGCTCCCAGAGCCCACCATGGAAGATTCCGGTTTCCCAGAAAGTAGGATTCTATTCCCTGTTCGGCTTTTCTCTGCATCAGAAGTCCCACAGCAATCATTCCCGTCAGATAAACGACAACAATGGCGTAATCAATTGCAAACATAGTGTTCACCCTTTATCTTGTTAATAATTTTCATAGTATTGATATACTTTGGACATATCCGTTTGAATATTGGATTTCTCACGTAATGTCACATATTTCTTATAAACTTTTTCATTGAGTGTCTGTCTGAAAAGTATACTTTGTTCATCTTTAGAAAGCCCGGCAGGATATGTAATCCGCAATGTATCAGAAATATGCTTAACCAGTTGATTTGACAGCCAGTCTTTGAGATGAACATTCACCTGCATTTGAACTTTTTCAGATTTATCAAATCCCTTCTCCAATCCCATTTTATACACCAGTTCATTTCTGAATGCGAAAAGAAGAGCCTGAGGCGGATTCCTGTAGATCAGTCCCTGGGGGATGGATTCCAGAAGAGGGAATAAATCCAAAAGGGAAAGAAACCGATCGTCATAGTAGAGGACCGGCTGATTCCATATATCTTCCGACCGGTTCAGAATATCTTCAAAAAAAAGTTCTTTGGGATAACCGGTAATATCATCCATCAGGTCTTTTTCTTTATTTGGATAGGTCATAATCAGCCGGGTTAAGTGTCTTACGCCTTCCGGATCCAGAGTCACACGACGTGATTTAATAAGGGATTCATAAAAAGAAGAAAGAATTTTCTCCTTTTGAACCCGCATGATTTTCTTTTGGATTTTATCCCGGTTCACCTGATAGTCATATTCCGAGGGAATAACATCGCGCTGGATATTCTCAACTTTCAGTATATGCCAGCCGAAGGGTGTTTTAAAAGGCTGGGAAATTTCTCCGGCTTCGGTTTGAAAAGCCGTTTCTTCAAATTCGGGAATCATATCGCCATAGGAAATGAGTCCAAGATAACCGCCATGGTTCTGTAAAAATGTATCCTGAAAAGCCTGAGGAGCCAGTGAATGAAAAGAAGCCTCACCGGACATAAGTCCATCATACCAGGCAATAATCTGTTCCGGATCCGATGTAAAAAGGTGCCTCACTTCCCGGTATTCCTGACTTCTGAGATAAGCATCCCGGATTTCCTCTTCCGGCAGAGCCTGAACCGAATCCAAAAGTATTTTTTCAACCATGGCATCAATAACAGCCTGTCTCAACCGTTTTTTTTCACGTTCTTTGTACACCAGGGGATCATAGCCTCCCTCTTTTTTGACAGCTTGGGAAAAAAGGACAGACTGGATCATTTTACCACCGTGATAATTCATCCGGTCTTCATCAAAAGGATCTTTCATCATACGGATTTGCAGGTTATAAGTATAAATAAATTCAGCAAGGGAAATCTCATCGCCATTCACAACGGCAAAGACATTATCCTTTAAATCACCGGAAGAGCGGCAGCCGGCAAGTACGGATAAGATCACGAAAAAGAGTATGACAGATATTTTTCTCTTTCTTAACATAGCAAAACAGGGTGAATGAAACATTCACCCCACAAGATTCCTTTTTAATAGTAATCAGAAATAAAGAATAATCGAAAAATACTGGGGTGCATTGAGATATTTCATACTTTGATAGGCATAATCAATCAGCAATTCTCCCCGGGCGGCATAAAAAAGCCTGACACCACCGCCGAATGTAAGTCCGCTTTCACTGTCAACCTGCCCCAGATCCTTATAGCCTGCTCTTAGATAAAAGCGTTCCATAAAGGATAGCTCCGTTCCCAGATTCAGGCTCGGTGTATTATCATTGGGATACAGTGCATCTGCCGCAACCGTTACTTTAATCGGATCCCTGGCGAAAGCCGTCATGGAGATTCCTGCCCTGAAAAAGACGGGAAGGTTAAATTTTTCCGTCAAAAGAACCGCATTGACATCCGGATTGGATCCGTAGCTGTCATCAATGTCATGATTAACATAGAGTCCTTTTCCGTCCATTTGCATTTTTGTCCCGAAATTGGAAAAACTCATGCCGATTTGTGCTTCTCTGAAATCAAGTTTATAGAGGGTTCCCAAATCAAAAGCAACACCGGAAGCCTGCTGAATGTCAATTTTCTGTGTAATATATTTGACCGTACCGCCAATTGAGAATTTATCACTCATTTGAGTGGCATAATGAAGATTGATGACAAAATCGTATGAATCAAAGTGGGTACCGTCTCCGTCCTGCCGTTCAATTGTGGTTCTTTCCATTGAGCCGTAATCCAAATAGGTTGAACTGAGTCCGAAAGTGCCGGCATAACCCAGTTTGTAGGTAAAGGCAAAATACTGGTAACTGATATCGGCAAACCATTTGGTATGGGTAAAAAGGAGTCCGTTCTTTTCCAGATTTGCCGCACCGGCTACATTCCAGTAAAGAGCCGACGGGTCGTTGGCTACCGCACTGAAAGCACCACCTGTGGACAAGGCTCTGGCTCCCTGGCCGATCCCGAGGAATTGTGCCGCAGTTGTGGCAACTTTGGATTGTGAAGCAAGCAGAGAACTGCCCATGATAAGCATAATTCCCAGAAATGCTGTTAATCTCTTTTTCATAATCTTATCCTTTGTTCACTTATCTTATAATTGCAAATTTTCCGGTTTTCGTTCCAAGATCTCCCGCATCCAGATAATATATATAGACGCCATAGGCGATCATCTGTCCATCTTTATTTTTCAGATCCCAAAAAACGCTTCCGTCTTCCATGGAACCATTATGAACCAGTTCTTTCACAAAGGCTCCGTTTACGGAATAGATTCTTATTTTACTGTTTAATGGTACGTGAGTAAAACGGATACCGTCCTGATAGCCGCTGTATTCATCGCGGAACGTGTAAAGTGAGGCTATACCGAATGGATTTGGTACTACTTTCACCTTATCCAGTTCTTCTTTCACTGAATCGGTGTTCACATAAGCCTGTTCCAGACTGAATTCAAAAACGTCTTCTTTACGGAAAGGCTTTTTAGTCCTGACAATCAACTGGTCATCGGATGCTATGGGATAGAAATTCAATACGACAATATAGGATATGGACAATGTGGTGCTGTCGGTTGTTTCCGGATACCAGACGAGAGCAAGAGAATCCTCATTCATTAAAAAGAGGGAATCGATATAGATTTCCTGCCATGCAGGATCGGGAGTAATTGTAATGGTTTTATTCAGAGAACCTGATTTTGTTATAAAAGCCAAATTAACATCTTCATCATTATTCGTTTTAACCAGGAAGTGAGAACGGTAATAACCGGGATCAATATCGTATCGTCTCCAATAGTAAACCGGATCATTGCTGTATGTTTTAACATTCGACATTCGCAGGGCACGGGTGCCCAGAATGGTTGGGGGCCTGCCGGATATAGGTGCATCAGTCTGAACCAGTGTCCCTTCTCCGGTCCAGTATCCTCTTCCACCCTGCTGTTCATTCTGAAGACTGATTACATTTTTACCCTGAGATTCCATCTTTACAGACCATGTAGGTCTGTATATGTTTGTTCCGGAATAATTCACCGTGTCTTCATAGAAAAAGTAAATGATAAAATTGTTGTATGTGTTAGCTATTCTTGAAAAACCGGTTTTGACATCCCTGCCGCTTACCAGATCCTTAACCTTATAGTTTATGGGGAGAGGGTCCAGACGATCAAATGTGGAGACAAATTCCAAACTTGTATCCACAATATCGGGGTAAAAGGTCACTTCGTAATCCGTGGGATAAGGCCTTCCTGAGAAGTTGGGTGTTGTGGAAAAAACCAGGTCCGGCCGTTTAAAAGAATCAGTGGCAAGCCACTCTGTCTGTTCATTCCAGATTGTGATTGTTTTCTCATTTCTCATACTAAGCCGGAAACCTTCCACAACGGTTGTAATAGTATTAAAAGTTGTTGAATTATCGATCAGAGTATCTCCGGTAGTGGAATTAATCAGGGAATAATCCCAGGTATAGGGAATAACACGATGAAAAGACTGAATCGAAGGATCAATGATATTTGTATCCCGTGTATCCCTGAAAATGACCTTATACAGATTTTTATCTGTGACTTTCGACGGATCCAGAATTTCAAGAGAGAGAAAGGACGTCCCCGGACCTGCTGTATGATTTAAAAAATTTCCACCGCCTTCCATCTTTGCCGGTTCATAGGCAGCGGCTTTTGCGCCAGGAACTATAGTCACCACATTTTTGGACATATCCAGAACGCCGGTCATAGGATCATATTCTGATGTAAATCCGGATTCAGCAGGAAAAATATTGTAAAGTGTATCACCTGAATCAAAAGTTGTAAGGGCATAAAAGTACCGTTTTCCATTAACCGCATCCTCATCTTCGTATGAATATCGCAAACCGCTGTTTTCGCCCAGATAATACGTCACACCTCCCTCGCCGTAAATACTGGGGACATTTTCTCCTTTGAAGAGATCAATAACGGTACCTGAAGGTGACTTAAGAGACATATCCAGCATATAGACCCAGTCATGTTCCATATCAAGGATCATATCAAGTGAGGATAAGGATCCGGATGAAGAGACATCAATTGTATCCCTGATTTCCGTAATAAACTCATCTCCGAAATAGCGGTTGCCCCGGATTTTTACATTATCAACATAGACTGAAACTGTATCATTGGAAATGAGCCTGATAAAAAATTCTCCGAAGAGGTAGGATTGATGGAGGGTTATGTTTTGGGAATAGGTGAATTTCTGACCGCCGGATACGGATGTTGTAAAGCGGCGGGGACTCATCTCCTGGGATGTGGATTGTGAAAGTCCGCTGGCAACGGCATAATATTGTCTGAAACCAATATCAACGGTCAGATTGCTGTCCAGATAGAGATCAGCCGTTAAGGTATAAGTTGATTCTTTCACCAGACTGTTAATTCTCTGATAGACTTCAATCGTATCAAGAGCTGTGGCTACGTTTTGATTTCTTAGCAGGATCTGAGCCGCATATTCCCCGTCTGTGACAAAAAGGGCTGAATCGGTTTTATAATAATGAGCATTCGTATCAACAGCTTCCCAATGGGACGGTCTGAACATATCCCATTCTTCAAAAGAACCATTGGTTTGAACTTCAATATGATTTACGGTCCCCGTATGTGTGGTACCGTTCAGATTCATTTTCCAGTTCCTGACAACACCGATTTTCGCATCGGCAAAGTTGTCACGGACAGTCAGTATCCACTTTCCATTAATATTTTCACCCAGCAGTGTGGTAAAAGGCTGATAAGGTCTGATATCAGGGAAAAAGGGCGGCAGGGATTCAGTCATGGGATTTTCACTGTCATCTTTCAGAACGAGAGGAATTTTAATCCCGAAATTTCCCGTAAAAAGGTCCTGATGTGAATTAATTTTATCAAATACAGCGATGGGCTTGTAGAAAACCGGATTGCCGTGAACATCGGTAATTACATAGGCATCTTCAAAATCGTGCCGTTCACTTTTATAAATTCTGTATCCTTCAAAGTCATTCCACATGGATGGTGAACCGGGATAGAGCATTTGCCGGACAGAATCAATATGGTTTTCTGTTTCCGGCCCCCAATATAGCGTCACTTTATTGTCACCCGGCACTGCATTCAATGTTGGCATATCGGGTGGAACGGGCCGTATAGCCTGAGCTGTCAGGCTTACATGGAACAGCAGGATAAGGATAGCTGATAATATACTCAAGCGCTTCATCTTACTTCCTTATTTTATCACAGCAAATTTGCCGGTGAATGTTTTATCGGAAAAAGGGACAGAAACATGGAATACATAAACCCCATAGGCAATTTCAATCAGATCTTTTGATCTCAGATCCCAGAAAATGCGGTCTGATATTCCGCCATCATGTTTCAGAACATGTACAAGATCACCGCGAACCGTATAGATACGGATAGTAGCATTCTGGGGAACATTGATAAAAGCGATTCTCCTGTCCCCCCGGCCAACCTGAGAACTGGCAGCAGCAGCAGATCCGCGGAACTCCCAGCTTGCAGCGGCATAATAGGGATTGGGCACAACCTTTACGTCATCAATGGATTCAACGGCTTCCTCTTCATGAACTTCAGGGCCTTGAATTGTAAAGTGGAAAACATCATCGGATGTAAAGGGACGTTTAAACCTGAATTCATAATCATCATTCACGGAAGCAATATTGCCTGTGAATGTAATTTCCCATGTGGGATGGAGTGTTCCGTCTTCCAGTTCACGGAGAATGATGATCCGGTCTTCTTCTGTCAATCCGGCATCGCCCTGATCATCATATGCAAAAGCCATGTCATAGGGGGAATTGTCATTCATCAATACGATATTGAAACCGGTTGCAACAGCAGGAAGACCGTCATGGCTGACGGATTGACCATTGATGTCCGTTTTAAGATCAAATGCATCGCCGTCACGGTAACCGTTCAATGCCTGTGCAATTTCCACCGTGACTGAACTTCCCTGTTTCCATCCGCTTTCAACAATATCCGGTTCAATCAACCAGTGATTATCAAATAAGATTTCCAGTCCCAGTTCATTGGATGGCAGACGGTAGATACCGAACGGCTGCCAGCGTGATGCGATATCCGGTTCATTCATAGACAGACCGATCTGAGGAAGCTGCGATTGAGGCAGCATCATATATTCCTGAAGGGAAACAAGAATTTCTTCCTGTGCAGTGGTCACATCCACAAGATACCATCCGGTGGTTATCCGTGTCAATGCTTCTGCAGGATCCAAACTGTTATAATTGGGTTCACCGTCATCCGGATACTGATTGTTGTTCAGGTCATCGGTTGAATCAGCCAGAGTTTCGAACCAATTCCCGTTGTTATCATATTCATCATTGCTTGTATCTACGAACCGAATTTCAAGTTCACGGGTTGTTCCCTTCCAGGCTTCCGGTAATAAAGCAGAATTAATGACATCTATATGGACATCACCGCTGCCGGTTCCCTGTAAATGATTGATTGAGCCCGATATATGTCCTTCTTCATAACCGGACACATAAGCTCCGGGTCGAATCACAATAACATTGGTTCCGAGACTCCATGTATTGCCGGAATAGACTGCCCGTTTGGAGCATTCGGCAGGAGGAATACCCAGATGGCTTCCCCCTCTGTCGTAAGAAACAAGGGCATAGATATACATTTTTCCATTTTCAACAGTTGTATCGGTCCAACTGTGAGTAATACCCTCATCTGTTTCCAGCCCATTGTCGTCATTGCCAAGATAAAAAGAAATACCGCCGGAAATATTCAGATCGCCAACGTAATTGCCTTTGATTCCGTTTACAAAATCAAACTGGGCCATTGGCTTGTAGAATTGCTTATTTCCATAGGCATTGGTTATGGTATTGATATCATTGAAGCCTTCAACCGTGGCACGGTAGATGCGGTATCCTTCGAAATCGTATCCCAGCCACGGATCAAATGAGAATTCGGCCACATCATCCCAGTACAGGGTTACTTTACGGTCACCGGGAACAGCTTTTACAGTCGGTGTTTCCGGCGGCCGGGTGAAATTATAGTTCTCATCGTATATCTGTTGTGCAATACGTTTATTTTTATACATTTCCGCCTCGTCCTGGCCATAGACAAGTCCCAGCGAAAAACGTTCGATCTGACCTTTTCTTAAGGGAAAATAACCGGCACCGTAAATAAAATCACCATCAACCGGCTCAAGACTGATTTCATCATAGTTTCCGGGCTGCATTCTGTTCCACAGTCCGCCCGGACTGCTCAGATCCCAGTTATAATCATCATTCATCCTTACTTTTCCGGGAGGTGTAAAATAGTTGAAAGATGTGAGTCCTATCTGATCGGATTCATCAATATCCGTGGCATCAAAATTGGGCTCACCCGGTGTTGGAAATCCATCACCTTCTCCTTCATCGCGGGTACCGGGTTTTCCATCCCGTCCCACATCATCGGTCAATGGATCCCAGTCCCCGTCATTATCAATAAGATCATCCCGGCTTTCGTCGATCATCTGGTTATCCACACCTTCACCGGTTATAAAATTCTTATATCTCAAAGGCGGTTTGGGTGTCACTTCGGCACGAAGAGGCTGTATACGGTACAGATAGTGGGCATTGTAGTTTTCATCAATCAGACCGTTTAAATTATCATCGAACAGATTTCCAACAATCTCACGGTAGCTGACACCGGGAAGTATTGTAACCTCTTTCCCCTGTGTTACGATGGTTTTGGGCAGTGCATCAATTGTAACAACTTCTCTCTCAAAGGTTTCCGCATCGATAAGAACAATCTGATCACCGATGTCAAAAGTTCGTTCCTGAAAATCTGCTGCCGAGAATTGCGGTGCCGGAGCTGAATGTTTCCAGGAATCCCCGTCGTTGTCAATACCGTCATAGGGATTCCCGGGAGATTCAAGATAGGCATATCCCACATATCCGACAGGACCGTCGAAACAGGGGGAATATGCCGGCGGGGCATCCCAGCTGTAGCACATATTTTCTTCCATATCAAAATAGGAAAGATCATCCTGGGCATCGATATGATCGTTGCATCTGCCGCCACTGAGAGTACCGACAACCATACCAAAGGCTGCTTTATTATAATCCTTATCCGAGAAATTTTCAATTTCGTAGAGCCAGAAAATGATATCCTGTGCTAAAAAGTGAGCCCACTGCATAGCCCGGACTTTAACACGGAGTCCGAGCCCGAACCGTGCTGTATTTGAACTGTCCGGAAGATAGATAACCCTGCCGGTACCATTTTTTTCGTAATTAAATTCATAATCATTTGCATCATCCATATAGAAAAAGGTCTCTTCATCTGCACTGGAGATACCCCGTCCGAAATACCCATTCCATTCTGGAATACCTTTGGCATCTACCCAGGTCGGCTGATCAGGCCATGACCATGGCCAGGTGTCGGGTTTACCGTCACCGCTCAGATCCAGATCAGTCGCCAGAGGAACATAATCCTGATTTGGGTCAGTAAAACCGGGAAGTGGTTCAAATGTCCATGAAACATTCGCTGCACCGCCCGGGCCGTCAGAAGCACCCCTGGGACCGTCATTTGTCCCCACATAGGTTACGGTGTCCCCGAATGTCAGATGAATATGGTCATCATAAATATTAAATGCCTTGCAACTGTAAAAATACCGGCTGATATCATACTGAATACCTTTAATTGAAACCCGGCTGGGTGAGATAAGTGTGACAGTATCTTTGTTGGCATTTATATAGCGGGTTTGGTCAATAATCTTTAATTCAACACCGTCCAGAAAAGCGATGGAATTTTCATCAATGTCGGCAATCTTTTCCCAGGCTCTGGGGAGTTCGACACCGATAAGTATGGAGACATCGCCAATATAGCTGTTTCCACTGCCGATGGGCCATTCGCCTTCCGGCGAACTCCCGGTAATATCACCGCCGACCACACCGTAGTTATAGAAAAGGGTCCGGACCTTATTTCCGGCAATAATTCCGGATTTTCTGGCGGTTCGGTCCCCCATCAGGTGATTCAGGTTTTCCTGTTGGGCCGACATAAACTGACAAACCGCCAACAGGATCAGGGTTCCACGAAACAGATTTTTTAATAGTACTCTCATATTTTTCTCACAGATCAAATTGAATGCCTGCAACGACCCGTCTCGGATGGCTGAAATCTGTCGGTTTGATCAGATATTCCCTGAGATTATTGATCAGTCTGCTGGCTTCTGTTTCAGAGTATTTATTTTCAAGGGTTGTATATGTGGCACGTCCTGTGTCATCAAATACATTGTTTTCATTCATCTTATCAAACAAATTGGTAATTCTGAGATAGACATCAAAATTGATCCCGGCAAGATAAATATTTTTATTGATCCGCATATCCACATTAAGTTTGGCAGGTTTCACACCCGTATTTCCAACCTGTGAAAGCCTTACCAGTTCAAGATTGCCGATTGTATACGGCATACCGGTGGACCATTTTGCAATAATTCCCACATTCCAGTTACCCGGGACACCAATATTTGTTGTTACATTTAATGTATGACGCTGATCGTGTCCCAACGGGATCAGTTGTTTTTCCGGAATCATATTATTATTAATTGCGTTGTACGCCGAATTCCTGTCAACAGAAACCCCTTCGGCAATCTGAAATGTATAATCGACAAATGCACTGAAGTAGTTGGAATATCGTTTGTCCAGTGACAGGGTAATTCCTTTGATTTCAGCATAATCATTGTTACTGAATTCGGAATACATGGTTCCCTGCTGGTATGTCTCAACAATTCTGTCGCCACTTTGCAAATTCCGGATATCCCTGTAAAAAATATCCAATTGAAGTTTTATATCTTCCGTGATTTGCTGTTGAAGACCGATTTCATACTGATTGGTTCTTTCCGGTTTCAGATCCGGATTCCCCATTTCGCCCTGCAGACCTGTTCCGGTTCCAAGACTGTAAAGAGGATTTTTATAGAGTTTATCCATTAACGGCATCTGCAGGAACTGACCGAAGGAAACATGGATCGAACCTCTGTCGGAAATGGGGTAACCGAAACCGATCCTGGGCGAAATCTGATATTTGCCATTTACATCCGTATACCAGAAATCTGCCCGTTCTTCAATGGAATAGGCATTATTTTCAGTCATCTCTTCCTGTTGAATAACTCCATCTCCGTTTGTATCCTTATACCGGTTTTTCGGAGCAATCGGTGTAAAGATATTGGGATCCCTTGGATCTGACAGAACCCTGAAATTGGGATCAAAATAATCCAGCCGGATACCTGCATTTACCACTATTGTATTGTATTCAATTTTATCCTGAATATAGGCTGAAAACTGCCAGGGCTTTACCGGATTTTTATGAACGTATTCAGAGAAATCAATCAGCATGTTATTTGCTTGTTCAATCGTTTCAAATGAACCGAATAAATACCTTTCAAGAATGGCATAATCCCCATTTAAAAGCATATCAAAATAGGCGTTACCTGATTGCCCGTCCAGACCAAACTTAAACTCTGACAAACTTGTCTGTTTAAATTCAATTCCCGTCTTCATTTCATGATGTAAATTAATCTGATTAACATAATCGGCTTTCAGACTGGACATATTAAGCCGTCTTTCATAGTATTCATTTTCCATGCCGCCTACATTAAATGTATTCAAAGGTTTGCCTGCATTGTTAATTGAATTATTAATGATTTCCATGTTAAGGATCTCATCACTGCTAAAAGGATAATGATGGTAATTCGTTGAATAATATGAATACCCTAATGTGAAGTACGAGGTTGCAGAAATACCCCGATGAAAATTTATATTATGTGTCAGAGCACTGCTGTATTTATTGTTAAGACCATCCGGTGTATACCGCCAGTCATGGCTGTACTCGGTCCAGGATATATTATCTCCAAATAAATTCGGAAGATTGTTGCTTATAAAATTATATGAAACTCTCAAGCGCGGATTAATCCGCCACGTAAGTTTTGTCTGAAAACTCAGTTCCTCGGAAGTATTCATGGGGACCCATGACATATCTCCTGTTTCGTACAGCAGGTTTAATGTATCATTTTCAACATCACCTCCCGCACCGGGATTTATTGAATTCATGTGAGAAATGAATAAATCCATATCATCTGTTACAACCGTGGAGTCCGGTGAATCCAGATGATGAAAAAAATTATTCATATCAAAGCGGCGTTGACCCCATAGAGGTCCTTCATGGGTATAATATCTAATGTTGCTGTAGAAAAAAAGTTTATCCTTGACAATGGGTCCTTCCAGAGAAATCTGAAAATTCTTGATACTGAGTGGATTAATCTGATCGATATGAGGATAATACTCGGTTTGGTTTGAAATATAATCACCGGCAAAGGCATGAATATTACTTTTAAAGGTATTGGATCCGTCTTTGGTTACGATATTAACAACACCGGACATGGCATTACCGTATTCCGCATTAAATGAACCGGTAATAATCTGAAGTTCGGCAACAGCACCTGCTTCAACCGTTACACCCTGGTTTCCCGTAAAGGGATCGGTAACAGGAATGCCATCCACCATATACATGGTTTCACCTTTACGACCGCCCCGGAAGTGTCCGTCAACAATACCTGCTTTGGTTCCGATTACTTCTCCAATGGTTTCAACCGGCATATTGGCAATATCATCTCCACTCACATGCGAAGCTGAGGATGTTCTGTCACGGACAATCATGGGTCGTTCGGCAACTACCGTTACAACCTCGCCTTCAACGGCTTCAACCCGCATTTCAACATCCAGATTTGTTGTCCGGTCCACAGAAACGGTAACACCGGTCAGGATCTGGGGTGCATATCCGATCATGGAAGCCCGGATTGTGTAATCCCCCGGTGCAACATTCAGAATTATAAAATTACCGTCTGCGTCAGAAGCCGCTCCCAGATATGTCCCGTCAATAATGATATTACATCCTATAAGAGGCTCCCTCGATCTGGCATCTGTCACCCGGCCGATTATTTTCCCGGTTGTACTGGGATACAACAGTCCGGCAAAGACAGTAAATATCAATGATAAAACAAGAATTTTAATCTTCATTGTCTTCCACTCAGTTAATTATTCAAACAACTTTCAAAAAATATAAACTGAGATAAAAATTAAAACAAACAAAAAGTCACTCAAAACTGAACAAATAAGATAATTTTTTAGAAGACTGCTTTTGTATTCTCTTTTAGCCATACCCTTTCATCATTATCGAGCATGGGGGAAAGTTTTTCAAAAACAATTTGATGATAGGTGTTCAACCATGATTTTTCATCCGGCGTCAGAAGTTCCGGAAAAATCAGATTTATATGGATGGGACACAAGGTTATTGTCTCAAAATCAAGAAATCCCTCAAGCGTTGATTTTTTACACAGAATAAGATTTTCAATCCGAATACCGTATTTCCCTTCAAAATAGACCCCGGGCTCGTTGGACAAAAGCATACCGGGTTTCAGGGGAACGGCAGAATTCAAAGAAATCCTCTGAGGTCCTTCATGAACATTCAGAAAACAACCAACACCGTGACCTGTTCCGTGTCCGTAATTAAGTCCGTTTTTCCACAGGTATTGCCGTGCCAGCACATCAAGGTTTGAACCGCTAGTCCCTTCTGGAAAAACTGCACGGGCCAGGCCGATCATTCCCTTTAATACAAGTGTAAAATGCTCCTTTTGCTCAACCGTGGGTTCGCATAAGGCCAGCGTACGGGTAATATCCGTCGTTCCGTCAAGATACTGGGCTCCGCTGTCCACCAGCAGAATACCCTTCGGTTCAACAACTGATGCCGTCTCCGGTTTTGCCGAATAATGAACTATGGCTCCATGTTCTTCATATCCGACAATAGTCGAAAAGGACAATCCATGATAATATTTCTGTTGGGATCTGATGTTTTCCAGTTCATCGGCAATAGTGATTTCCGTTTCATTCTTCTGCTGAATGGTTTTTTCAAGCCAGATCATCCAGCGAACCATAGCGGCTCCGTCACGAATATGTGCGTTCCTGATTCCGGCTTGCTCCGTTTCATTCTTTATGCTTTTAAAATGATAAGACGGGTTTTCCGATTCAATTGTCTTCAAGGCAAGGGATTTTATGAGATCATAATGATAATAAGATATTCTATCCTTATCCGTTAATACACTTTTGTTTATTAAAGTATTTTTAAGAAAATCATCCGCCTCGGCATAGGGTTTACAGTCTATTCCCTCATTTTTTAAATCACATCTCACACTTTCGGATATTTTTTCCCTGTCCACAAAGAATATTGCCTGTTCACGATCAATCCAGGCGAAAGAAACGACAACAGGATTATATGCCACATCATGACCGCGAATATTAAATATCCATGCAATTTCATCAAGCAAGGTCAGAAAAACAGCGTCTGCATGTTTTTTATAAAGTTCCTGCCGGATTCGTTCAATTTTTTGTGGACTGCCCTCTCCTGCATATATCTGTTCGTATCTGAAAACAGGTTTTTGAGGTAGTTCCGGACGGTCTGTCCAAATACTGTTTATCAGATCTTTATCTCCACAAAAAGAATACTTTTTATCCGAAAACACTTTTTTCCAGTTTTCTATTTTTCCGGCGGTAAGGCACTTTCCGTTAAAACCTATTGCCGATTTTTCAGGAAGATGGTTGATAATCCATTCCTCCGGTGTGGGTACACTTTTTTCACCGGTTCGCAACAAATGAATACCGGAGTTCTCAAGTTCTTTTTCTGCCTGCAGATAATAACGGAAATCTGTCCACAGACCTGAAAAGTCCTTTGTAATCAGTACAATACCCGCTGATCCGGTAAAACCGGTGAGCCATTCCCGGGTATGCCAGTGAAGCGGAATGTATTCTCCCAGATGAGGATCGGTTCCGGAATCGTACCAAAGATCCAGACCGGCTTTTTCCATCTCTTTCCGTACGGATTCTATCTGCTTTCTGATCATTTTATGTCCTTATGCGGGTTTATATGTAATAATGTTAAAAATAATATAAATACTCCACTTACACATGTTTTTTACTTTAAAACAATGAGTTTTCGGACTTGTGAAAAATGTCCTGATGTCATCCGGCAAAAATAAATACCTGCCGGAAGCCCGGCACCCTGTATAACAAGGGAGTGATATCCTGAAGGTTTTTCTTCATTAACCAGAACGGACAAACATTTTCCACGAATATCATATATTGCAATGACAACAGGTGCCTTTTCCGGTATTCCATAACGGATATGAGTTACAGGATTGAAGGGGTTCGGATAATTCTGCCCCAGGTAATAATCAACTGGCATGTGTGTTACAATTGAACTTGTCTCAACAGTAATGTCTTCAATGCTTCTGGGAAGTATTTGATAACCTGAATTATACGGTGCTTCTGAAATATACTGCCCCAAAACGCCGGTAATATGGACAGGCACAGCGGGAATTGGTTTTCCGATCAGGTCAACCGATCCTGTAATTCTCAGATCAAGGGATTGTGCTCCATCGGAGATTCTATAATTCTTTTCAGCTTCAAATACCCCATCATCGGTAAATGTCATATTTTCGAGTTTAATCAGCATTCCCTCAATCATTTCTCTGCCGTTCCAATCCTGATTTAGAATATCTGTCACGGTTGTTGTGAGGGGTTCAGGGATTTCAGTCTGTTTATGAACATTTACGACACTGTTTACATTATCCCACATCAATTCTGTCAGTCCCCTGAAGAAACCGACTTTCCCTGTAAGACTCACGGAGTCACCCGGACTTAACATAGAAACAAACCGGCTGCCATATACGGCAAGACCAGAGTTTTCATCCTGAATAAAAGCAGGACCGTTTGGTCCGAAAACATCAGATACGGTAACAATTCCGCTGACTGACCGAATCCTGTCCATAAGAACCGGCATACCATTCGAATTGTTATCCCTGAGAGGTGAAATCGAAAGGTCGGAAGATACGAGAAAATCTGCAATTACCGGAAAATGGTCGCTTGCCTTTTCCGTATCATCTGACTGAAGACCGTATATATTCAGACTATCGGAAGGCAGAGAATTAGTATAAAAGACAAATGAGTTTTGCAGATCTATAACCGATCCGGAGTAAATAATGTAATCCAGACGTCCTTTAGCATAGGTACCGGCATATGTCCCCACACCCTGTGTAAAAGTCATGGGAAGATGTGTGACATATGGCTTTGCATCAATAAAATCCTCATCATTCCAATCCGGCCTGAAATCCTGACCGAATTGTCCCTGATTCACGATATCACCACGTAAAAGGGTCTGTAATTGCTGCGGATCGCCAACAAAATTCATGTCACCGAGAATTATTATGGGAGAATTATCCGTTATTGTCAGTGTCCCTCCGGGATTTTTGGCATCCCGGATAAAAGCGGCCATGGCATCCACTTCCGCCTGCCGCTGGCTGTCATTACCGGCACAGCAGGGCGGATGAGCGACTAAAATCAGGGCATGTGTGGGGTAATCGGGACGTAAATCAATATAAAAAGCACCATTTCCGTATGATCCGCACCAATAAGAGCCAAGGATAGTGTAGCGTGTAGCAATAAAATTATCGGCTATTTTTGCAGCATTCCAATTCTTCCCCGGTTGTGAAGGCAGAATCTCTTCAAGCCGTGCCACAAGTTCGGAAGGTGTATGATCATAGATTTCCGAAAAACCTATAATATCCGGTTGAATGGCTTTATAAAGCTTCTCAAAGGATGGTTTCTCCTCATCACTGAAAAAACCGTCGAACTCCACATTGTGTGAAAGGATTCGAAGTGATTCGGGTGATCGCTTATTTATAGAATAGGACGGCAATGATTCAACCGGTCCGTCAGAGAATGTATAGGATACAACATCGGTTTTTGATGCTCCCGAAATCAGGGTAGATTCATCTTTCATCAGGATTCTTATTATATTTCCGCTGAAAACACTACTTCCTGCGATTTCGGCATTTCTATCAACGGATATTTCGTATTCATCGGACCATACCGTAGGCGTCGTAACCATAAACAGGTGAGGAAAGCCAATATTGTAGCTGGAATTATTAACATAGGCTTTTCCTCTTCGGGTATTGAATGTGAATTCGATTTCGGCACCTATCCCGTCAACAGACAGACCTGTAGCCGGATTGTTATCCGTATCCATATAGAGTTTCAGTGCAAAATCTTCCTGTAAAGAGAAAATTTCGGCCGTTTTAAAATAAATAAATAGAAATCGTTCGTCATTTTCTGCTTTAAGTCTTTGCAGTGTGAGATTCCCGGCCGATGTTGTCTCATCGGAAGACCAGAGCATAGTAACCGCTTCCCAGTCCGAGAAATCTTCATCAAGCAGGATCCGCTGATTTTCAGACTCAGCCATAAGTGATGATTTCGATCTAAAACCGTATAAAAGCGTCATAATAATGAGAAGTAAATTAATCTTTTTAATCATCTGTCCTTTATCTTTTGTTAACACCATCAACCATACCTTCGTACCCTCATCTGTGAAATATCCAATTAATCGGGACTTATTTCACGGGGAAAGCTATCCATCACTCCATCTCTCCCTCACACGATCTCTCACGATCTCTTCCTCACCCCCTCTTCTCCTCATTTTCCCGCAGCTTCTTATCAACCGATTTGAACTGCCGTGAGAGTTCATTCAGACGGAATTCGATGGAATTAAGAATGTGAAACTGAAAATGTTCTACCCGGGTCTGTTTGTGAATCATCCAGACAATTTTAATGGATACCAGCATCAGGGCTACTTCAAGAGACAGAATGGGCGGCAGGGCTGTAATGGCAATATTAAAAACATGCCGAAGGATATCAAGGGTAAAAATCAATCCTACAAAAACTAAAAAGATCAAATTGATCCGTTTATCCCGATCAGCAAATTTAACCCCGCCGATCTGACCAACAAGTTTTCTAATCTTTTCCTTTTCTGCTTTAAATTCTTCCAGTTCCCGGAGTAATTGTTCCTTTTCATTCTGATTTGTGTCATAATTCATTTCGCTTTACCAAAAATTTAAGTTAATGGATTATGTTCTGATATGTTATTAATGAAAGCATTGATAAATGTAAAGATTTTCATTAAATAATAAAATGATCTTTCTAATCTGAAGGCTTTTATTTTATGATAAATGATTTAAATTTCACACATGAACCCATTATTATTTAAGGGAGACAATTCATGAAGAAAGATCTTATATCCGTACCGTATAAGCAATTCAGCACAAACATATTCAGGTTATGGGAGGATCAGTGGTTCCTTCTTACATCGGGAGATTTTAAATCCGGAGATTACAATACCATGACAGTGGCATGGGGAAGTCTTGGAATAATGTGGTCAGTTCCCTTTGCACAGGCGGTCGTCCGCCCTACCAGGCACACCTTTGGGTTTATGAACAAGTATTCCGATTTCACGTTATGTGCTTTTTCTGAAAAATATCAAAAGGATCTTTCCTGGCTGGGTTCACATTCAGGAAGGGATGGAGATAAACTGGCTAAAACCTCTCTCACCCCCTGTGCGTCTGATAAAGTAATCTCACCGTCATTTGAAGAAGCCGAACTAATCATTGAATGCCAGAAAATGTACGAACAGGATATGAATCCTTCAAAATTCCTGCATGAATTCATCCATACAAAATACAAAGAGAATGATTATCACAGGATTTATTTTGGAAAGATTGTAAATATACTTGTAGCCAATTCTGAGTTCTGAGTTCTGAGTGTTGAGTTCTGAGTGTTGAGTTCTGAGTGCTGAGTGTTGAGTGCTGAATTGAATTACTGAAAGATGAATGGGATGGTCACCATTGGGCTTTTGACTCGCTACTCGCTACTGACTTTCGACTGAAGCCTGCCCCGATAAATCGGAACGACATTCGGGGACTTTCGACTTTCGACTTTCGACTTTCGACTGATCAACTTCAATTCATCATTCTTAATACTTCATTTTTCATTTAATTCAGAATCCAGAATCCAGAATCCAGAACTCAGAATTTTTCACCTGCCAACTACCACTTGCAAGCTCAGTTCATCTTTTCTAACTTTTACCGTTTGTTTTAAACAAAAATTTCAAGGGAGTGTTTCGGTATGGAGAAACCTGATTATCCGACGATGAAAATCGATGCAATTCATATTTACCCTTTTAATATTGTGACACAGGAAGTGTTTAAAATTGCTACCATGAGTCTTAGCGGAGCGAAAAATGTTTTAGTTGAGATAAAAACAAACCAGGGACTCACAGGCTGGGGTGAAGCCAGTCCATTCAGGGCAATTGTCGGAGAGACCCAGAGAATCAATCTTGCCGCAGCTGTAGAACTCCGTGAAGCACTGCTGGGGAAAAATCCCCTTGAAGTCATGGCTTTAACCGAACTTCTGGAAGCCTGGCTCCCGTACAATACAACGATAAGGTCAGCTTTCGACATGGCCCTGTACGATATTGCCTCACAGGCTGCAGGGCTTCCTCTTTATGCTTACCTTGGCGGCACTCGCAGGCCTGTGGAAACTGATCTGACTATCGGCATCGGCACAGCAGAAGAAGCGGCACAAAAGACTAAATCAATCCTGAATAAAGGATTCCGGATGATCAAAACCAAAGTGGGGATTTCCATCGAGGATGACCTGAAACGGTTGAGAGCGATCCGTGAAACGGCCGGTCCCGGAATTAAGATCCGGATTGACGCAAATCAGGGCTGGGATCGTGTAACAGCAGTACGTTGTCTTGAAAGTTATAAAGAGCTGGATATTGAATTTTGCGAACAGCCGGTGAGAGCCCGGGATTTTGAAGGACTGAAATACGTTTCAGATCATTCGGAAATTCCCATTATGGCTGATGAATCGGTTTTTTCTCCTTGGGATGCTTTGGAAATCGTTCGGACCCAGGCCGCACCGTTAATAAATATCAAACTGAGCAAATCAGGCGGTATATCGGCCGGACTCAAAATCGCACACATTGCACAGGCAGCCTATATTACCTGCATGACCGGATGTATGTCCGAATCGGGACTTGCAAACACGGCCTTCACGCACTTTGCCATGGCCAATTCAGTTGTAAAATATTTTGATCTGGATGCCAATGAAGGACATATAGACGAACCCATTATCGGTGGTGCTTATTTTGAGAACGGACATGTGATCGTTCCGGACTCTCCGGGTATCGGAGCATGGCCTGAACCTGATTTTATCAGGGACCTTCAAAAGGAGAAACTATAATCCATGAAAAATCCTGTTTCAGTTTTAAAAGCAGTTGATCCTACACATGTGGAATATAAAGGTAAGATTTATCTTTTCTTCGGTGGCTATGATTATCACCGGCTTTCCTGGAATACTGACATTATGGATGCCATGAATCAGGCTGCAAGGTCTTACGGAATAAACAGCGGCGGCTCCCGATGTACTACGGGGAACCACCCGCTCCATGTAGAACTGGAACAGACAATTGCTCAATTTTTCAGTTTTGAAGATGCCCTGCTCCTTCCTACCGGATACCTGGCCAATCTGGCCTTTTTTCAGGGCTTACGAAAGCATTTTGATGTGGTTTTTATTGATGAAAAATCCCACCCTTGTATTAAAAACGGGACCCGGGTTTCCGGACTGGAAGCCAATATATATCCACATATGGATGCCGATTATATCGAAAATGAAGTAAAGATACTTCCTGAGGATAAAAAACGATTTCTGATTGTAACAGAGGGAACAGGTTCGGTTTACAGTCCGATTGTACCGGCAGACAAGTATATGCACATTGCCGAAAAATATGACGGCATGCTTCTGGTGGATGAAGCACACACTGCCGGGATCTTAGGAAAAAACGGCCGGGGAATACGGGAACATTTTAATCTGCCCCGGGAACGCTATTTAATTTCAGGAACGTTGAGCAAAGCTTTTGGGACTTATGGAGGTTTTCTTACAGGTGCAAGACAATGGATTGAACCGGTACGAAATGGTGCGCATGCTTATCAGGGAAGTTCGGCTTTCCCCATCCCCCTGTGCGCTGCCGGAAAAAAAGCCATAGAAATCATCGACCACTCTCCGGAAAGAGTCCAAAAACTTCAACAGGCAAGTTTAAGTGTCAAATCATATCTCAGAGATAAAGGGTTCCAATTGCCTCTTACTCCCACCCCGACGATCCCCGTACTCTATGACAATCCTGTTCAGGTAGAAAAATTAAAGATCCTTCTTAAGAAAGCAGGAATTTACCCGACGTATATTTTTTATCCGGGCGGACCTAAAGAAGGGTATTTTCGGTTTGCTCTCTCCAGTGTTCATACCAATGATGAGATAAACGCTTTTATAGAATGCATAGACAAGTCATTATAAACCCTAGAAAAACAGGAGAAATATATGGATTACGGATTTCTGTCCATTCTGCCGCCTCTGATTGCCATTTCCCTGGCACTTTACACCCGGGATGTTTTTGTGGCTCTTTTTACCGGTTGTTTAAGCGGATACCTGATTCTCAGTGATTTTCAGATATTTACGGGACTGGATACTACGTTTATGTCCTTTATTCATGTCTTTGCCGACTCGGATAACACCATCGTTATTTTTTCCGTAATTCTCATTGGTTCACTTATTAAAATAATTGAACAATCCGGGGGGATAAACGGCTTTGTTAACGTGATGGTGGAAAAGAAAAGCATGATTGCGGACAAACGGGCTGCCGGATTATTTACATGGTTTATCGGACTTATCGTATTTACATCCGGAACGCTCAGCACACTTCTTACCGGTGCCATCAGCCGTCCCCTCAACGATGCCCTGAAAGTCCCTCATGAAAAGAGTTCACTCATTGTGCATTCAACATCCACTCCTGTATGTGTGCTTCTACCTTTGAGTGCCTGGGGAGCTTATATGATCGGGCTAATAAAAGCTCAGGGGGTGGATAATGCCACAATGGTTCTGGTGAAATCCATTCCTTTAAACCTCTATGCAATACTGGCGGTTTTTCTTCTTCCCATTCTCCTTTTTTTCAGACTAGATTTTAAAGGGATGCGTCTGGCCGAAAAACGGGCAGACTCTACAGGATTATTGGATAACCGTGCCGATCATGATATGGTCAGCAATAAAGATCCGAAGGATAATCCCACAACTCATGTTCGGAATCTTCTGATTCCCATTGTGACCCTGGTAGTTGTCATTTTAATCGGACTTATAGTAACCGGCGGAGGAAGCATTATTCAGGGAGACGGGATGCGAAGTATTCTTTGGGGAATTATAGTCGCCCTTTTAGTGACCTATCTTTTATACCGCTCTGAAAAAATCATGCATTACAGGGAATTCATGAAGCACCTGTTCACCGGCGCCGGAGATATGCTTAATGTATCCTCTATTCTTATTTTTGCTTTTTCCATGGGAAGTATGGTGAAAATGCTGGGAACAGGTCCCTATCTGGCACATGTATTTTCAAGTTTTCTCACTCCCGGGCTTCTCCCTGCCCTGATTTTTCTGTTCAGTTGTGTGATCTCATTTTCCACGGGAACATCCATGGGAACCATGGCCGTCATGATGCCTCTTGCCGTACCCATGGCTTTGGAAATGGGAATATCCATACCTCTCATTTCAGCAACCGTTTTCGGCGGCAGTATTTTCGGCGATCATGCATCACCCATTTCCGATACAACCATTATGAGCTGTACAACAACGGGCTGTGATGTAATGGATCATATCCGGACACAGTTGCCCTATGTGCTGAGTTATGCCGGTATCGCTCTGATTGGGTATATTATATTGGGGTTTTTAAGAGGATAATAATTGATGATTGATAATGTGTTCGCTGGAGAAAAATTAAACAGCCTGTGGTTCAGTGATTCCAGCGCTTTCGGCATTCAAATCCCTTACATTTCCTTGTAGAATCATGCCCTCGTACTTTCTCTCCCAGTCCCTCCCTCGTACCCTCATCCCTTCGTTCATCTCAATTTATCAGATTTTTATCTCAAAGGTTTTCAGCGTAACCATATCCATTGCCGTCAATGTCCGGTTATACCCTGCACCTGTATCAAGATTAATAACATTGTATTTATTCTTTACAGCTGAACCGGATAAAGCTGTATGTCCCAGAAAATAACGGTTGTAAGGCAATTGCGGATTCTGTTCAAATACCCAGAAATAACGGTCCCATGCCAAGACTTCAGGATCCTGGTTTTTCAGCGGTATGCCAGGAGTAATCCCTCCGTGAAAAACGGCCATTGAGATTCCCTCAATTTCAATTTCCCGGTAATATGGCATATTTTCATAATATTCAATTATTGATTCTCGGGGAATTTTTTCTTTTTGCAGGGATAATAGCGTCTCATATCCGCCCTGATTTAGCCAGATACCCGGTGCATGACCATGGAGAAGGTAGTCCGTTAACCACATATCATGATTTCCGCAGACGGATAAAACCCGGTGTTTGATACAAAAATCCAAAACCATTGCCGAATCGGGCCCACGATCCGCCAAATCTCCGACACAATACAAAATGTCTTCGTTCGGATTATAATCCGCTTTCTTTAGAACACGGATCAAGGCATCAAATTGTCCGTGAACGTCTCCAAGAATAAGATAGCGCATGTTGATAATCAAAAGTTGATAGTCGATAGTCGAAAGTCCCCGAATGTCGTTCCGACTTGTCGGGGCCCGCTTAAAATCGAAAGTCGGGTGTTTTAATGCTGGATATTATAAGGCTCCTGGGTATGCAGGTCCCGGAGCCCTCTTGTTACGCGTTACATGTCACGTGTTACTGAATGAGGAGCCAGCATTAACCCACTCAAAACTCATCACTCTCCACTCAAAACTCCCACTCAATACTCATCACTCTCCACTCAAAACTCCCACACAATACTCATCACTCTCCACTCAAAACTCCCAGATGGAGTTCCCTCAGTTGTTTCTCATCCACAACATCCGGGGCATTATCCATGGGTGACTGAGCCGTGGTAGTTTTGGGAAAGGCAATGACTTCACGAATGGAGTCCGTACCGGCCAGAATCATAACAAGGCGGTCAAAACCAAAAGCAATTCCCCCGTGAGGAGGAGCGCCGTACTGAAAAGCATCCAGCAAAAATCCGAATTTCTGACGGGCATCTTCGGAAGATATTCCCAGAACTCTGAACATCTTTTCCTGAAGTTCCTCCCGATGAATACGGATACTGCCTCCTGCTATTTCATTACCGTTTAAAACCAGATCATAGGCACGGGCCCGAACCGATTCGGGATCACTTTCCATCCGCTCTTCATCCTCGGGCCGGGGTGATGTAAAGGGATGGTGCATGGCTGTAAATCGTCCTTCTTCCTCACTTCTCTCAACAAGGGGAAAGTCATTGATCCATAGTGCTTTATATGCTTTTAAGTCAAGCTGGTTTAAGTCCTTTCCAATCTGTAAGCGAACTGCTCCGAGAGCTGTCAACGCCGTTGTCCAACTGTCCGCACTGAAGAAGATAAGATCACCGGATTTTGCACCGGACAGTTGAATTAATTCACGGCTCAACGAGTCGTTTAAGAATTTTGAAATACCGCCGGCAAGTCCCTTTTCTTCAACCTTAACATAAGCAAGTCCTTTGAGTCTGTATTTTTTTGCCAACTCTGTATATGCATCAATCTGCTTCCGGGTAAATACACATCCGCCTGTGGCAACAAGACCGCGTACTACCCCTCCGTCAGCAATGACTGTCTTAAAAACCTGGAAATCGGACTTTTCTGCTAATTCATCTAAAGCAAAAAGCGGCATGTCAAAACGTGTATCCGGCTTATCACTGCCATATTTTTCCATGGCTTCATTGTATGACAAAACAGGCAAAGGGAGAGACAAATCAATATTCTTAACTTCTTTCATCACAGAAGCCAGGAGTCTTTCTCCCATATCCCGCACATCTTCCTCTTCCACAAAACTCATTTCTATATCGATCTGGGTAAATTCAGGCTGCCGGTCCGCCCGCAGATCCTCATCGCGAAAACATTTGACAATCTGGAAGTATTTATCAAACCCGGATACCATAAGAAGTTGCTTATAGGTCTGGGGGGACTGGGGCAAAGCGTAAAAGTGTCCCTTGTGAAGGCGGCTGGGCACAAGGAAATCGCGGGCACCTTCAGGGGTTGATTTCATGAGAACCGGTGTTTCAATTTCCAGAAAATCCTCATTGGTCATAAAGCGTCTGACTGCCTGTGCCGTATTATGGCGTAATATTATATTTTTCTGAAGTGTTCCGGTCCGCAAATCCAGATACCTGTATTTCAGACGCAGATCTTCGCTCCCCGTTTCCCGCCGCGTGATTTCAAAAGGCGGCGTTTTCGATTTGTTGAGCAATTCCACCTCATCCGCCAATATTTCAAGTGTACCCGTTTTCATTTTCGGATTTATTGCATCCTGAGGACGCAGTGTCAGTATACCTTTAACAGCAATCACATCTTCCGGTGTCATCTTCCGGACACGTTCCCGAAGTTCATCCGGCAGTTCTGTTCCCACCCGGACCTGGATCATGCCGTACCGGTCCCTCACATCCAAAAAATAAATACCCCCCAGATCCCGCCGGGTATTGATCCAGCCATTTACAATTACTTTCTGACCTGCAAGTGATTCATTTAATTCATGACAGCGATGTGTGCGTTTAAGTCTCATGGATTCCTCGTATATTTTCCTTTAAAGTTAAGTAATGCTGTCCATTTAATGAAAAAGATTTAGGTTTTATTACAATATTTTAGCTGTCTTATTCTGTGATTGAAAGCATGCTGAACTTTGTTTAGCTTTATGTTTATGAGAATTATAATTAAAAAACTCCTTATACTCATTTTTTTCATTTGTTGCTGGAGCCTGCTCAAAGCTCAGGATGAATATATTATTCAGAGTATAGACTTTAAAGGAAATACAGCGCTATCAACATCCAGATTAAAAAGGGAGCTGACTCTGGAAGAGAAAAGTTTGGCTCAGCGGTTTATATTCTGGAAAAAACCGGAGTTATTTAACGACGGATATATAGATCATGATGTTCGCCGTTTATATCTCTTCTATCAGAAAGAAGGGTTTATAAATGCTGACATTCAGGTCAGAAAAATTTTCCAAAAAAAGGAAAATCATATAAAACTGATCTTACACATTACTGAAAATGAGCCGATTCTGACAGACAGGGTACGATTCATAATTCAAAGCGGATCAACTGAAGACAGACAGCGGATTGATTCACTTATTAATAAACTCTCCTTTCAGATGCAAAAAGAAAAGCGTTTCAGGGATGCAGATCTTATGTCCGACCGGAATTCACTTATTAAACTGCTACTCAATCATGGTTATCCCGCATCGGAAGTTCAGTATAAAATCTCTCTCAATGATTCAGCCAAAACCGCTGATATTGACTTTCTAATAAACTCAGGTATGAGAATCAGGCTTGGAGATATTCGTATCACCGGCAATGATCGAATTGATTCAGAAATAATTAAAAGACAAACATCACTCAAAACAGGAGACTTTTACAGCCAGTCCGATCTGGAAAAAAATCAGCGTCTCATTCAGAAATTGGGTGTTTTCGAATATGTTTCTGTGAGAAATATGCTGAGGGAAATGGATCATACATCCGGCACCCTTCCCATTGAGATCTTTGTCCGCGAACTTCCTCGCTGGTCTGTTAAAACCGGTGCAGGTTATGGAATTGATGAAAAGATTCGTCTTTCCGCAACGATCCGTCGACAACCCTTTTTTGGTCATGCCCGCTTTGCAACACTTTATATGAAATATTCCTATCTGGAACCTTATCATATCAATTTAAAAATAACCCGGCCGGCATTTATAAACCCTTCAGGAAGTCTGACATACAACCCTTTTATTCGTAAAGAGAATGAAATTGCGTATGACCTGCAACGTTTCGGGATCAGTTTTATGTTTCAATACGGTTTTTCTGCTCAGACCCAAGCATTTATTAATTATACATTCGAAAGAAATCAGCTTGATTTGAACAAGGATGTATCGGAAGCATTTATTCTCACCAATACCTATTACAATAAATCCGGAATTTCCTGGGGAATATCCCTGGACTGTTCAGCGCCCCTCTTTTTTCCCGATAAGGGATATTTTGCTTCCTTTGTAACGACTTTTTCAGGATTACCGGGAAGTCAGTATCACTATCTGTCCGCATTGACGGATTTTCGTAAATATCAAAGGGTAACGAATTCACTGGTCCTTGCGGCACGTGTAAAAACAGGATCCATGAAACCAATCATGGGAGATGAGACAACACCCATTGAAGAACGATTCTATGCCGGGGGCAGTAACAGTGTAAGAGGATTTCTCAGGAGTGAACTGAGTCCCAAAAACGAAAACAATATTTCTATCGGCGGGAACAGTTATTTTGAGGCATCTCTGGAACTTCGACAGAGAATAAGAAATAATCTGTATGGTGTTCTATTTGTGGATTGTGGAAATGTTTGGAAAGAATATTTAGATCACAATCCCGCTGATCTTGTGTATACGCCGGGCCTGGGTATTCGCTTCCGCACACCCATCGGACCCATCCGTTTCGACGTGGCTTATCCGGTCAATCGTAAAGATGAAAAAATCCGTTTTCACCTGAGTTTCGGACAGGCATTTTAAATGAGAATAAAAATTATAACATACTTCGGCCGTTTTCTTCTCGGTTTGTCCGGACTCATACTTCTGCTCATGATTTTTACACAGACCCGGCCATTCAAAGCGTTTCTTTTGAATATTATCATCCGTCAAACTTCCGGAATTCTCATCAACACGGAATTGTCGGTTGAAAGACTTGAAGGAACACTCTTCAGAAATATTAGACTGTATGGTGTAAATCTAATCCATGAAGAAAATGACACACTCTTTTCACTCGACGAACTTTCCGCTGTTTACAAATTACTTCCGCTTTTTAAAAAGAGTTTAGTCATAAAGAATATTGAATTCTTGAATCCTACAATCCATATTGAAATTAAGGAATCAGGTTTATGGAATATTCCGGATATTCACATCGTTAGCCGGGATACAACTGAAGACCTGAAAGAAAGAGACAACAATAAATCCTTTATGAATAACTACAATATTGACAGGTTTCTTATAGAGAACGGAAAAATTTTCATGTCCGGTTTTAAGACAGGAGTTCCCATTCCCGTAGAAATCCGTGAACTGAACCTGAGTGGTTCATATAACATGGAGGGCGATTCTATACAATCTGATTTAACAACATTCCGGTTTAGAACAATAAATCCGGACTTTATTATTAAGAATATGAATATTCAGCTAACCCAGAGCAGAGAATTACACAGAAATATCTCCCTGATTATTCAGACTGCATTGTCACAAGTATCAGGAATGGCTGAAACCGATACACTGAGCTCCTTCCCCCTTTCCGCATCCTTAAAGGCAAATCCGTTAGCTCTGGAAGAATTTCGCGGATTTCTCGCGGATGATTTTCCTCTGATCACATTGCCTGAAATCTCCTTCACACTGAATACCGCCAGGGACAAAGGAAATATGAATCTGAAAATCATGCATGAAAATCAATTTATCCGGGTTAATATTAAATCTTTTTCTATCACACCCGAACCGGTATATAAAACAGATTTGTATATCCAAAATCTGAATCTTGCCACATGGTTCGCAGAATATCTACTCCAAACAGATTTGAATCTCAATCTTGTTGCTGAAGGTTCGGGAATTGATCCAAAAACACTGAGAACACATATAACGGCTGATTTTAAACATTCTGTAGTAAATGGTTATAATGTTGAGCCGGGAAAACTTGAACTCAGAAAAGAACTGGATGAATTAATATTTAATCTCAATTATCGAAGCACTTTTGGCCATGTCTGTCTTGACGGAAAACTTGTCAGTCTTTTTAATATACCTTCCTATGTTTTAACTGGAAATGTAAAGGGTCTCGATCCGTCAAAGTTTTTACCTGAATCGTTTCCAGAATCGGATATAAATCTGTCTTTCAAGGTACAGGGCAAAGGTTTTACTCCTGAGGATTTAAACGCCAATGTACAGCTTAAGAGTTATCAATCTCACATCGGTGATATAGTAATAGATACAGTAAATTTATCTTTCGAATATAAAAATGAAAGCTTACTTATCCGGTCAGGTATCCTGAGTAATTCTCTGGTTTCCCTGAAACTCTCTGGTTATGCCGATTTTAAGGGAAAGACCGATATCCGATTGGAAATCGAACCGGGGGATCTAAATAAGCTTGCATCATTCTTTAATATAGCACCGGTATCCGCAAGTGGAAGTATATACGGAAACCTTACTGGCCGCTATCCCGAACTCCAACTGAAAACCCGGCTACAACTTCACGATCTTATGTATGATGAAATGACACTGGCTGATTTGAAAGGCAGCCTTGATTTTCAATATAGAAAATCTCTCCTTTCGGGAGAATTGGATTTATCACTGACCAATTTAAGAATGGATAAGTATGTTCTGGATCAGATCCGAATCCTATCCAAAGGCAATCAGAATGAACTGTTTAATACAATATCCGCAAGTTCAAAAGATATTAACCTCTATCTTGAAACCATCATTATACCCGATTCAGTTTCAGAACTTCACATTCCTCAATTAACATATCAAATGGGACCTTTCCTGGTTGAAACAACGCACAGTGAAGGGAAAATATTCTGGGATAAACGTTCATTTTATATGGATAACATAGGTTTTAAAGCAGCAGACAGTGATATCGGAATTCAAGGACTGTTCCATCCGGGATTTAAAGGTTATAACGACTTTGAGATTCGCATAATGAATTTCTCACTGGATGCTTTGGATACTTTACAAATCCTTCCCTACCCTATCAAAGGGAATGTTTCGATAAATATTCAGGGACAGGGTACGTTAACAGATCCAAATCTGAAGATTGCTTCGGAGATTCAAAATTTAGTATTGGATAACTCATCACCTGGAAATTTGACTTTACTGATAGAACTTGCCGATGGAAAGTCAGGAATTGAGGCTCAATATTCTTTCAATCCTCAGGAAAAAATTGAGGGGACATTTTATTTCCCCTTTGTCATGGATCCTTATCCGGTCATTCCTTTTGAAGACAGTATCAAAGCAACAATTAAGACCAATCAGCTAAATTTAAGTCATCTGAATACATATCAGTTTCTGCCTTACTCACTTAAGGGACAGCTTTCAGCATCCGTCATACTGTTCGGTAATTTGAAAAACCCTCAAGCCGCCGTTTACACGGAAGTGGAAAATATTACTGTAGATGAACTTCAAATAAATAAAATTTCCATGAATTTTTATCTGAAGGAGAACAATCTGAATTCTTCATTCTTATTAGAGAAAACAGCACAGGAAAGAATCATCGGAACTGCAAGTATTCCGTTTTATCTTTTTCCGGAACAAGATAAAAATTGGGTTCCTCCGGATGAACCTGTAAATATTGATTTATCAGTTAAGGATCTGAATTTGAAATTTTTTGAACCTTTCAGTGATCAAATCCGGCATCTTCAGGGATACCTGAATCTTGATTTACAAATGAGAAACACCATCAATGACCCTCATTTATCGGGAGAAATTACATTGAACCAAGGCCGTTTAGTCATACCAAAGTATGGACTTGATTATCCGGAAGTCCGGATGAAAACCCTGTTCAACGGAAGACAGGTATTATTGGAAGAATTCTTTATCAGGGGCGGTGACGGGGATCTGGTATTGAGTGGTAATACAGTTTTGTCCGAGTCACTGTTCGACGGAGTAGAATCGTTTGATTTCCGTGCAAAAGCAAAGCAGTTTACGGCAGCCAACAGTAAAGATATTTTTATGCTCACCGATATGGACATCAATCTGAAAGGAACCCCTGACGAACCGGTTTACAACGGAAAGCTTCAGATAAACCGGGGGCGTTTAAACCTTGACGCAATACAGGTTTTTTCTGGAGAATCATACGATGCGAATGCCCCTCTTTTGGTTCAGGCAAGAAAAGAAGTATTGGATACAACAGCTATAATTCATAAAGTACAATCACCGGGCTTCATGGATAATCTTACCGGTAAACTAACCTTAACCATTCCGCGGAACACATGGATCCGTAATAAAAACATGAACATAGAACTGGGTGGAAATCTGGATTTGCTAAAGAACAACAAAAATTTTGAAATATACGGAACAGTCAGAACCTTGCGTGGATTTTATGAGCAATATGGAAGAAAATTTGATATTAAAGAAGGTAACATTACGTTTGAAGGCGGTTCTGATATAAATCCGATATTAAATATTTCCATAACACATTCTTTCAGAGATTTTAACCGTGTTCATAAGATTTTAAACATAAAATTGAATGGAAGAATGAATAATCCAACCATATCCTTTTTACTGAATGATGAAGACATAACTGAAGTGGATGCCGTGTCATATCTTTTATTCGGGAGAAGCAGTCAGGAAATAACGCAGGGCGAACAAAATGAAGTCAATCGTCAAACAGAGTCCGGATTGGCTAAAAGTCTGATTGCAAGGCAGTTAGGAATGCAATTAACCGGAGAGATCGGAAAGCGACTGGATTTGGATGTGGTGGAGTTTGCCGGTGGTGAGGACTGGAAGCAGGCTTCATTATATATTGGTAAGTATATAACCGACCGGCTCTTTCTCAGTTATGAAAAAGATTTTGTTATTGGTCAGACCCGGGAAATTGTTCCCGACAGGGTTTCAGCAGAATATGAACTGAACAGAAACATTTTTATTCAGGCAACCCGGGGAGATGAAAGCACTTCGGGATTTGATATTTTCTGGAAATTTAACAAACAATAGGAGAAACGTATGAAAGCACAAAAATTTTTACTGCTTACAGGATTGATTGTCTTTCTCATGTCCTGTACTGCCGGTCCTCGTGTTGAAGCACCGGTAAAGGAAGCCCGTGCTGTGTGGTATTCCCGGTTTGAATACTGCAATTCCACCCGGACCCATGATCAGGACTCCATTAAGCAGCACATATCACACGTAATTAACAAGGCAGCAGATGCCAATTTCAATATCATCATTTTTCAAATTCGCGGGAATGGAGATGCTTATTATAAATCGGATATAGAGCCCTGGGGAGAACTGTTGACAGGCGAATTCGGCAAAGACCCGGGATGGGATCCGCTAGAATACGCTATTGAAGCTGCCCATGGGCGGGGACTCGAACTCCATGCCTGGATCAATACGTTTCCTGTATGGCGAGGAACAAAACCTCCTAAAGAAACGGTGCCCCGCTCACCGTATCTGGCTTATCCCGAATGGCTGGTTTGTGATTCTTCAGGAACACCCCAGCCTTTAACCAGTCACTATGTCTCCTTTTCACCGGGAAATCCCGCCGTTCACGATTATTTGATTAACCTTGCTGCCGATGTTATCAATCGCTACGATATCGACGGAATCCATTTTGATTATATCCGCTATCCGGAAGGAAGTGTGGACAGGGGTTATTCCCATGACGCTGTCAGTGTTGAAAGGTTCAATAATAAAAAAACTTGCAACCGTTTTGATCTGGCCTGGGAAGACTGGCAGAGAGAACAGCTGAATCAGTTTGTTTTCAAAATGTACAATGCAGTACATAAAACAGATCCGGGTATAAAAATGTCCACAGCCACTATCGGAAGTTACGAGGAAGGGGCATGGACTGCCTACCATGCCGTTTATCAGGATGGCCGACGTTGGGCTGAGTTGGGAAAAGTGGATTTTCTTGCACCTATGATTTATTGGGAAAGATCCCATCCTACACAGCCATTTTTACCCAGAAGTAATGAATGGCGGAAAAATGCCTATGACCGTTACAGTTTTCCTGGACTCGGCAGTTATCGCTACAATACGGACACGCCTCCCCATACATGGGACGAAACACTGGGACAGATACATGACCTTCGGGAATTGGGTTTTAACGGAATGGTATTTTTTGATGCAGGAAGTGTGGAAAAACACTGGGAAAATCTGGGAAAGAAAGAATTCTCAACACCATCCAATATCCCCCCCATGCCATGGCTGGATATACCGGAACCTGGAGTCCCTTCAGATTTTGATGTGGAAATGCTGGAGAATGATCTCATCAGAATCAGTTTGAAAGATATAGAAAATTCTTGTAACTCATTGAGATACAATATATTTGTAAGTAATAGTGAAACCATTGATTCTACTTCATCCAGACAATTAAGAATGGTTACTCCAATCGGTAAAAAGGCCGTGGAAATTGAACTTAGAAAAGGTGACAAGTATCTGGCTGTATCATCGCTGAACAGAGCCTGGGTTGAGAGTCCACTGTCTGAAGTGGTTAAAATACAAGATTAAATTATTATTTACAGTTTATCCTTTGTTGCTTATATTAAAATGGTAAATGGATGAAGCAATGAAAAAAATAGTAATTGTCGAAGATGAGAGGATTATTGCCAGCGATCTTCAATTGACACTGGTTTCATGGGGATATTCTCAAACGGTTATTTTGAGTTCAGGGGAAGAACTGCTGGATAATCTTGAAGAAATCAACCCTGATCTGATATTGATGGATATTATGCTAAAAGGGAAAATGAACGGAATAGAAGCTGTTAGTATTATCAATAAAAAGAAAAACATTCCGGTCATATATATTACAGCATATTCAAACCAGATAACCATTGATAAGGCAAATCAAACAAACCCTTTGGGATATCTGATTAAACCTTTTGAAGAATATCAGTTAAAAGAAATTGTTGAGACTGTGTTTAAGTAGCCTGTAGTCAGTAGTCGGTAGCCGGTACTGAACGGTTTCAAACCGCTTCGTGAGGGAGAGAGCGGGAAACAGCAAACGCAGCATACCTGAATATTTCAACGTCTCAACCTCTACTTAAGCAACTCCTGATTTACAAAAGATCGATCAGGCCGTAATTGATGGAGTATATCATCGTAATCATGAGATTTATCTGAAAGTATATCAGCAGTTATTTCACCAAGACCTGGTCCCAGCATAAAACCCTGACCGCACATACCGGCTAAAAGAAAATAATTATCATAACCGGAAGCCCAACCCACAAGAGGGAATCCATCGGGAGTCATAGGATAAAGTCCTCTCCATATCCTTCGTACACGGATATTTCTCAACCTGGGATAGAGTTGAACCATTCTCTTTGCGACCATGGGAAGAAAAACGGACGTATTATCTATATCCTTACCCTTAATCGGCGGGTCCGGTGTTATACAAAAAACAATTTGTCCTTCCTTATTCTGATAAAAATAAAAATTCGACGAACCTTTACCCGGACGTATATCCACAATCATAGGATCAAAAAAACGTTTTACGGGTTCAGTAATGCCCCCTTCATGCGAATCGGGAAAAACCGGAATATCCAACCCGGACAGCTTATTCAAATCCCGCGAGCCGGCTCCGCTTGCATCAATAAACAGACCGGCTTTATATGTAGCTTTGTCTGTTTTAACTGAATGAATTCTCCCCGCAGAGAATTCAAATTTCATCACATTTTCATCAAAATAAAATTGCACACCGGCCGATCGGGAAAGACAGGCATAGGCATCAATCAGTTTCAAAGGACTGGCGGAACCGTCTTCGGGTGAGTAGGCCCCCCCCGTTAGTCCGTCCGGACTAATACCCGGAACAAGTTCCAGAACATTCTCTCTGCCTGCCCAAAAAATATTTAATGCATGCTTATGCTGGATATCAAACAATTTTTTCAATGATATTTCGTGTTCGTGTGTATAAACGGGAAATAAATATCCGCCCTGATGCCAGTCCACATCATAGCCGAACTGCTCCTGAAAAGTGTTTACAATTTTCAGTGTTCTCTGGCAAATTTTAATTTTTGCCGGATCGGAATGAGTTGCCCTGATCCCTCCAATGGCAGCGCGGTTCTGACCACGCCCTGCTGATGGTAACTTTTCAAGAACGGCTGTTTTCATACCTTTCCTTGAAAGGTAATAACTTAAGGGAACACCAATACTACCGGCACCAATTATAACAGCATCAAACACGTTCATGAATGATCTTCTTCTTCATTGATAATAGATTTGAGAGGAATTTCCACACTCAGGGGTCTGTATCTGGATGGTGTAACAGTTTTTAAATCCACACCTGCTCTCTTAAACAAAGCCGGATAGTGACTTGTGCAGTTTTTTCCGCCGCAGGCTCCCATACCGGCCCGGAGAATTTTTAACTGGTTCATATCCCTGACATGATGTTCGCGAATAAATTGAATGAGTTCTCCGGCAGTTACCCTTTCACATTGACAGACAAGTGCATCATCGGGGAAATAGGCAGGAGAAGGATCTGCTATATATTCTGAAACAGAAGAATTCTGAACACGGATACCGGCAACATTGAGAGCATCTTTTTCAGGAACGGTAACGTATACAAGTCGGGTTTTGGTCTTTCTATCTATTCTAATACGAAAAACCTTACCCATACAAAGGTCATTTCCATCCCCATCCGTAAGCGGAATAAAATCTCCAATATTAAAGTCTGGTATAAATTCAAAGGGTAAAATCACATCTGCTTCATTTTCACCACTTTTTCTCACCAGTACTATGGCAAGTCCGGGACAAATAGATACACATTTTGTGCATCCGGTGCATGCACCGGTATACTCCGGGATATCCATCAAATTATTTCTTACAGGTTTCAATCTTATTGCATGAACGGGACAGGATGATACGCACGGATTACAGGGAATTTCCTGTGAACAACGGATCAGGGGTTGAAAAGATTCAGTTAGTTTTATTTTTTGTTCCGGCAGGATTTTTCCCGGTTTACTTTTTAAAAGTTCGGCCTTTTGAAAAAACTCTTCATGAAATGGAACAGCTTTACCCAGTTTCCGGGCCAGTTCACCGGCTGCTACCCTTCCGCCAAACATGGCAGACGAAGCTTCTGCTATTTCACCCGCATCCCCGGCTTTAACTACGGGAAAGCCGTAGGATTCAGCCGCATCGAAATATTCATCGATGGGGATTAATCCGGCGGCAATCAGAAGTGTATCCACCTGATAGCATTTTGCCGTATGTAGCATTGGTCTGTATTGATCATCTGTTTCAGCAATTGTAATCTTTTCAAGTACATCCCTTCCTTCGGCGGACAGAATGGTATGATTGAGCCAAACAGGAACTCCCATGCGCCTGATTTTATCCGCATGGACCTTATAGCCGCTGACCTGAGGAAGAATATCACAGATTCCGGCAACTTCTATCCCGGCCTGCAATGCGTGATAAGCCGTAATCAATCCCACATTGCCGCTTCCTACAATAAAAATTCGATCGGATGCTTTCACCAGATCACGGTTTACCAGTGTCTGAAAGGCACCGGCCCCGTACACACCCGGAAGGTCATTTCCGGGAAAAACCAGAGACTTTTCCCGGGCACCCTCACTGATAATTAATCCCTGAAAAGATATCCGCCCATATCTTCTATTCTCTATGAATACACCTGCATATCTGTCTTTATAAACTGCAACAACCGGAGAATTCAATAAAACCCGGATATTTTTATGAGTTGAAACCTTTTGTGACAGGATTACGGCAATGTCAATTCCCCGTGTTCCGGCATAACAGTCTTCAACAGAACCAAAAAATTTATGGGTCTGAAGAAGCAGTTTTCCCCCCAACCGTTCTTTATCTTCAGCAATGATCACGGAATAACCGAGATCTGCACATTCCAGAGCTCCCGTCAATCCGGACGGTCCCCCGCCGATAACCAGTATATCACATGAATATTCATCCTGTTCTGTACCATGATAAACACTATCCTCTTCCGGAAGATCAGGATGTGTGTTGAGTAAACGGATATTCATATTCTCTTCAAGAGGGATCATACAGGATTTCTGAGGGTTACCGTTTATGAGTACCGTGCAGTGTGAACATTGTCCATTTGCACAATAGATGCCTTTAGAAGCATGATCTTTAGGATGTCGTGATAAAATTTTAATACCATTGGCTATCAGTGCTGAAGCCACCGGTTCGTCTTTAAAACCGGTATAATCATTGCCATCACAGGAAAATGAAACCCTTTCCTGATTTTCCGGTATATCTATAACAGGGTGTCTGGTAATTCTGTGATTCATCCATTCCTCAAAGCGGTATGGCTCTGTAAGAACTTCTGAAAATTCGTCCGGAAGGTGCAATGATCACTGCATCAATGCCACCGCGTCCTTCATCAGTGAAAGTTAAACCTGTATCGTGATTAAAGCGCCAAACAGATAATAGCCCGATATCCGAAATTTGTCGGTCATAATGGAGCGTGAGTTTATCCGGATTTTTACTGTGAAAGATAATCAAATCATCTGTCAGAGATTTATTCCATAAACGGCATTCATCAATCAAACCGGCAAATATATCGGTATCTTGAGAAAATGAATACCCTATTCTGAAAAATATATTATCTGCAGGAACGGGAATCGGTGCCGTATAGGCATTCCAAGTCCCGGTTTTCATTTCATCAATCCATAAATCAATCCGCTTGTTATTATAATTAAAATTGATAGCCATAAAATGAAAACCGTTCTCCCAAACGGGATTTTTAATCTCACTATTTATAATTGTATCTCTGCCGGACAGACTATACCAGAATGAAATCGAATCGCGAAGCATATTGACAGCTAAAACTGTATTCTGTGAAGCATCATTAATTGAAAAAAGGGTCCTGTTTTCCGGGAATTCAAGCGTATCGGCAGTAAAAAATATTTCAAAACACCAATTACCGCCGGAGATAAGCTGCAGACTGTCATGAGGGCCGATCTGAATATATTCTTCTCCGGTCAGAACAATAGAATGATATTCCGTCTCTTTCTCACCACACGAAAAAATGAGCATAAGAAAGATACAGGAAATCAGGAAATGTAGTTTCAGGAAATTCATATCAATTCCTAATTCTCATGGGACGCATGGGTTCAAAATATTTCCAGGAATCCGTCCGGATTAGTATACCTTCAGGATCATAATAGCGAATGGTGGTTAGTTTTCGTTTATATGAAAATTCAATCCGTTCCAGGAGCTTACCGTCGGCAGACCACTCGGTTCGTTCGATCAACCGGCCTTTCTCCGGATCATATGTATAGATACAATAACCGGCGGGAGTATTCGAACCGGTATATATACGGCTTCTGACAATGCGGTTATCAGCCCAGAAGAACCGGTAGCCAAATCGGAGATTCATTCCCTCGTCATAGACATATATCGTGAGTGGATAACCTTCACATGAGAAACTCTCTATGGCTTTCCATCCGGGATGAAGGCGTGAAAACCGCGACACGAACCGAAAAGGATCCAAGTGAAGCAGTGTGGGAAAGTCTTTCCCCGACGCAATCGTATCCTTCCTGCACGTACACAGATTCCCTTCTTCTGCTGATTCTCTATCCTCAGCAGGCAAAGAGATTGTTTGTGCTGCAGATTCATATAATACAACCGACATATGTTGGTTACCCTGATCATCGGATGTAATTTTTAAATGGTTTGTATGTTGAGCTTCTTCGGAAGATATGGGTTTATTCATAAGGATTCCGGGATCCAGTTCAATTTCATAATAGAACGGATTTCCGGAAACATCCTTTTCCCTGCCGGTTGAACCGGATGAACAGGACATCATCGTAAGGAAAATAAAGAAAAGCAGAGAACTAAAAAATCTCATAAAGACACCCACACACCGATAAATCCCAGAATTACCAATCCTGCCACCCCCATGAGAGTCCATTGCGTTCGCCGATGCTCTTTCTCCAAGTGTGCCAGCTCAAGCATAATGGGCTGCCATTGCATGATAACTGTCACAGTATCCCCGGGCATAATAAAACATGCTTTTGAAGATCTGTTCAGAATATCAAGGTATATTTCTTTGTCAAGATAACGAATTTTATTGTCTGCCAACGGTGGGAAAAATGTTATGATATACTCTTCAGGATTCAGATTACATAGAATATTAACAGGTGTTTTGCCTGAATAAACACCATTGACATAAATAGGAACGCCATCCGCATCACACTCAATATTCAGGCATCCTGCAGCAGGTTCCCGGCAAAAGAGAGGATAAATGAAAAACAGCATCAGACAGAAGATTAATCTGATAACTGTTTTTCGCAATTTTTGATAAATAGAAATATTATTCTTCGTCTTCAATGACAGTTAACCAGTCATATTTATCTTCAAGTTTTCCATATTGTATGCCGGTAATTGTATCATAGAGCTTCTGAGATTTTTCACCGATTTTACCATTATTGACAACCAAGATTTCATCCTGATAATGAAGTTCACCGACGGGAGAGATAATAGCCGCCGTTCCTGTTCCGAAGACTTCCTGCAGTAAACCATTTTTATAGGCCTCTCTTACTTCACTGAAAGCAATGCGTCTCTCTTCCACATCCCAACCCCAATCACGGGCAATCCTAAGGACACTGTCCCGGGTTATACCTGGAAGAATGGTACCATCCTCCAGAGACGGCGTGAGCAGTTTGCCGTCAATGACAAACATGATGTTCATGGTGCCCACTTCATCCACATATTTGTGTTCTTTTCCGTCCAGCCATAAAACCTGTGGAAAACCTTTCAATTTAGCCATCTGGGTTGCATAGAGACTGGCAGCATAATTTGCAGCGGCCTTTACTTCACCCAACCCTCCTTTCACTACCCGGCTGTATTCCGTATTAACATGAATTCTAATAGGATTTAATCCTTCTTCATAATAAGAGGCTACGGGAGAAGTAATAACGAGTAGTCTGTATTTATCTGAGACCTTTAGCCCCAGCGTATTATCCATGCCGATTATAAAAGGACGCAGATAGAGTGAAGTTCCCCATTCCGTGGGAATAAAATCCCGGTCTAAGCTCACAAGTTTCAGAACACTCTCTTTGTATTCTTTTTCCGGTGTTACGGGTATAAACATCCGTTTTGAGGAATTGATCAGACGTTTATAATGATTATCCAAACGAAAGAGACGAATTTTTCCATCAACACCTTTAAATGCTTTTTGTCCTTCAAAAACACACTGACCGTAATGAAGTGTAATATTTGCAGGTTCAACAGACATGGGTTGATACGGCACGATCCGGGGTTCTTCCCATTGACCGTTCACATAATCCATGATCAGCATATGATCGGAAAAGTATTTTCCGAATCCCAGTTTGGAATAATCAACGGATTCTATACGGGAAATCTTCACTTTTTCAATTTTCATATCAACCTCACTTATTTAAACATATTGAACCACTTCATAATATGCAAAATTCACACCAAACGATCAAACCGGTATTTTACTTTTTATGTAAATAAATTAACTGGGAAATAATGATCATTTTCAGGAAAATAAACAGAAAAATGAAGAATTATTCTCATTTTTAGTAAGGGTAGAGTGATTTATATATCCGTTCAAAGGATGAAATCCGGAAAAATTCGTCTGTTATAAAATCCTGATTATCCGTAGGAATAACGAGTGTATTGATTTCCCCGCTTTTCTGCAGGGAACGGATCCAGCCGTCATAATGAATATTTAAAAGATGAAGATATTCCGGATCTATGGACTGTTCATAATCCCGACCACGCTTTCGGATTCTTGAAATCAGCGAGTCTGTAGATGCCTGGAGGTAAACGATGAGATCCGGTTTTTTAAGGTAGGATGTCATTTCATGAAAAATATCCAGATAACAGGTCCAGTCCCTGTCGCTCATATTTCCGAATTCATGAATACTTTTTGCAAAGATCATTGCATCTTCATAGATGGTTCTGTCCTGAACAATTGTTTTAGTCAGATTCTGGATTTTCTTTTGAACTTTAAACCGTTTTCCCAGAAAAAAGATTTGAAGATGAAAGCTCCATTTTTTCATATCCGCATAAAAATCAGGCAGATAAGGATTATCCACAACGACTTCAAAATGGGGTTCCCATCCGTAATGATCACAGAGTAACCTGGTAAACGTGGTTTTACCAACACCAATATTTCCTGCAATGCCGATAAATGATGGTTTCAAAGGATCGTTCCTTTCAGTATATCACCATTAACTGATTCTATAAGAACATCATTAAGATGATTCAGTTCGGCTCTATCAGAATCTGTTTCGGTTTGAATATAATACTCATTAAAACCTTTTACACCTTTCACCTTATCAGATTCCCATAAAACCCGGACTTTTTTCCCCATGAATCCGGATGCATAAGAAAATCTGAGTTTTCTGTCCAGACGGTGAAGTTCATCACTACGGATTATTTTTACATTTTCCGGAATCTGATTTTTCATTTCTGCAGCCGGTGTTCCGATTTTAGGAGAATATCTGAAGATATGAAGATAACTGAAAGCAATATCATGAATAAAATTCAGGGTTTCTTTAAAAAGAGAATCTGATTCACCGGGAAAACCGGTGATGATATCCGTTCCTATGGAAGCTAAGGGAATTTTACTCCGGATATAATCCACCTTATAACGAAAACCAGCCTTCGTATATCGGCGGTTCATGGCTTTAAGTATTTTATCCGATCCGGCTTGCAGGGAGAGATGAAAGTGAGGAGCGGTTATTTCAGACTGGCTTATATGATCAATCAGCTCTTCTGTTAATGTATTCATTTCAATAGATGAAATCCGGATTCGGCTGAGTCCCCTGATCTTTTCAAGTTCACAAATCAGGTGTATCAGGGTTTTATTATTACTTTGATATGCTCCTATATCGATTCCTGTGAGAATTAATTCCCGGAATCCTTTTTGATGTACCAGTTTTTCTGCTTCCTGAACGGCACTGTCAAAATTCCGGCTTACCGGTTTTCCCCGGGCATAGGGAATAATACAGTACGAGCAGAAATTGGCACATCCCTCCTGCACTTTTAAAAAAGCCCGGGTTCGGCCGGAACTGCTGATAAAAATATTTTCCGGATAAACACCATCATCATCGCTGACAAAAACAATGGGGCTTTCAGTAACAGCAGGCAGTTTATCAATAAATTCAAAAATCCTGAATTTGTCCCTGTTTCCCAAAATCAGATCCACGCCTTCAATTTTTGACAGACTGCCTGAGGCAACCTGAGCCATGCATCCCATTACCACTATTTTACCTTCCGGCGAAGCTTTTATGGCCTGATAAATGGCACTGCGGGTTTTTCGATCTGCCTGATTTGTTACGGTACACGAATTGATAATGCTAATACCGGCTTGTTGACGAAAAGGAACAATAACCCACCCCTTCTCCAAAAACTCTGATTGGAGTGCATGAGTCTCTGCCTGATTGAGTTTGCATCCAAGTGTATGAAAAGATACGGTCTTTTGAATCAATCGTTAACCCTGTCAGCGAATCTGGACCTGACTCCGGTCACCTATGATGAAACGATGATTTGAAGGTATACCCTCTGACTTACTGATAACAGCCGATTTCCCCAGAATGCTTCCTTCAATCCGAATATCAACATAACGTACCGCTGAATCATCCATAAGAATTGAATATTCAATTTCTGAATTTACAACTTCACAGCCATTTCCCACGCATGTATAGGGTCCTAAATAGCTGTTTTGAATCCTGCAATTTTTTCCGATATGAACCGGTCCGCGAATAACACTGTTTTCCACTACACTGCCGCTTGACAGAACGATATTACCGGCCAAAACAGAAAGGTCATCTGTTGTTCCCTGAATGAGAGTCCGAACATCTTCCAGAAGCATTCTGTTTGCCTCCAGCAGATCTTCCGGTTTTCCTGTATCTTTCCACCATCCGGTTATTTCAGAATAGGTAATATTTTTCCCGTTTTCTATCAGGTGCTGGTGGGCATCGGAAATTTCCAGTTCACCCCGCGGACTGGGTTTGATAGCATTCACCGCTTCAAAAATGGACTCATTATAAATATAAATTCCTGTCACGGCATAATCACTTTTCGGGTGTTCCGGTTTTTCTTCGATGGATATAATTCGGTTATCGGAGAGTTCGGGAACCCCAAAGCGTTGTGGATCTCTGACTTTGGATAGAACCAGGTGACAATCCGATTTCAGGCTGTAAAAAGCATCTAAGAAAGTCTGAATACCACCCCTGAGTATATTATCACCCAAATAATAAACAAATGGTTCACCCTTTAGAAACGGTTCGGCAATCTTTACGGCATGTGCCAGCCCTAAAGGGGCTTCCTGAGGAATATACGTTACTTTCACCCCTAGTGTTTTTCCGCTTCCAAAAACAGCTTCAAGATCATGATAATCCGGGTTTGTGATAATACCGATATCTTTAATTCCGGCGGAAGCCACATATTCCAGCGCATATTGAAGCATGGGTTTGTTGACCATAGGAATTAAATGTTTATTATGAACATATGTTATGGGACGCAAGCGGGTCCCTTTACCACCGGCGGTAATCAAAGCTTTTTTAATTTTCATTTACTCTTCCTGTTTATCGTTTTCGGAGTCATGATGGTGACGGTTATTCTGCAGATCCCTGTTTAGTTTTTCTTCCAATGCTTTGGGATGAGTAATAGTTCCCTGCACAGCAGTGGCAAAACAACTGATAATACTGCCCAGAAATATGTGATGCCCTTCTGTCTGACAGGCTGACTGAAAAAGTGCGGGTGACGTTGTCATCACATGTACGGCTTTGGTATAAACACCCAACCCATCCTTCAGGACTTTAAACAGGGATGCGGGATAAATTTCACAGCCAAGATCCAGAAAAATCCCGGCCAGACCATCGTTAATCATATCGCTGTAAACAATGGAATCTGAGGGCATAATAATTAATTGAACGTTTTCATGAACCTGTGAATAACGGATCATTTTTAGAGCCCGGAGAAAATCCTCATATCGGCCTGCCCCACTAGCACCGGTCAATACTTTATGAATGTTTTTCCCGCTGAATGTTTCAACACCTGATATTTCAATCTCTTCACCTTCAACTGAAACAGCCAGCATGGGTGTAACCGCATTCAGATTAATTTCGAATTCATTTATATATTCAGCTTTATCATCAGGCTTTTCAAAATGAGCTTCTATAGACGAGCGCTGATTCAGATATTCTAGAACATCCGAATCCGGTTCAAACAGGACATACTCATAGCCGTAATATGCTAATATACGTGAAAGGTTATACCGTTCATTAATTGGCAGTGCGGAAATGCCTTCTCCGGAAAATTCCAAAACACATTTCGGATTATCCGGCAAATCATAATTTTTTATGATATACAAGCCTACATCCGTTCCCGTAACCCACTGTCCCATCTCTCCGTATAAACGGACTTTAGCACTGACCGGAACCTGAATCCACAGTTCACAGGTAGCCAGAGCAAGGGCCATTTCATGTTCTGTAGCCAATACAGACAGACATCCTAACACTCCCAATTCGGAAAAATGCTGCTCAGCCGAAACGGTAAGCATCCCCGGGACAATATGCCCGTTATTGATAACAACGTTAGACGGAAATCCGCTTCGTCCCAATTCATAATAGGATTTAATCTTATGATGATGTACAAATTCCTGAAATTGCAGTGTATCCCGGGTTTGGTGAACCGAATCCACGGGAGATGCATTATTTACCAGTACAAGCCTGTCGGGATTTGTAATGCTTTTCATACCGCTTTGATTAAATTTTCGGATTATTTTATTAATACTGAGATTCGATGCAAGAATGAGTTCAGGCTGGATCCGGATTAAATCACCTGTTTCTTCTATCTTATTTCCTGTGTTTCGTGATAATAATTTCTGTATCAGTGTTTGAGCCATTCATAACCTCCTTAAAGTTGAAAATACCGATATTTTGTACTTAAATCAATTAAAGGTATTCAATAAAAAGTGTTGGAATAATTAACAGACAGGTTTAGACTCTCTAAAAAATGAGGCAAACCATGAAAGTACTGGATTACATTCTTCATATGCTCAATGACATTTTTCCGGGTCAGGGTTTAAACGAAGAATCAACATTCAAAGATTTAATCGATAAAGAGATTGATGAACTGGCATTAACTCAATTTCTCTATTCACTTGAGCTGGAATATCTTGTAAAACTTCCGGAAGAGCTGACAGATCATCTTGATATGAACCTTAAGGATTTTGCATCTGAAGTTGAAAAACTCAATCCTTCAAAGGATGCAATGTTCCGTTATCATTTACTCAAAGAAATTTCAGACGAAATTGCCGCATGTTACCTGGATGATGATTTTGAAGAATAGACACTATTCTTTCGGCAAGACCGTTTTCAGATAAACAGACATATCAACCCGATTTTTCACCTTCATGGGTCCAAAGCCCGGGCGGGACAGCTCATATTCCGACAGGAGGATGTAGAAATCAGCCTTGGCTACCCAGGTATTGTTATTTCGGTGTATATGGCCTTCAATATCCAACTTTTTTTCAATATCATGTATCTTTAAGACACCTTTCAATATAAAATTCCCTTCTTCCGGATAGAGAAAATCAGTCGTGGCCACATAGCGGATGTGCGGATATTGGTCTTTCAGTAAAACACCGCTGAACATATGGCCATCCCGCCGTTCATTTTCCGTGGTAATTTTTTCAACAGGTATAAGAACTTCTATAGTCCGGTAACCACCCTGACTTATGTCCGAAATAGTAACATTAAATGCTGTAACCTGTACAGGAAAATCATGGGTTGGCGTTCCGGCTGTTCCTGTGATCGTTCCATCGGATTCATTGAATATAAATTCAGCTGCCTGGACTGTATCGAACAGACTGAAAACCATCAGCAATATTGTCATTATTATTATCATTTGAATCTTCCTCTGATTAATCAATTATTTGATTTAAACAAATTGTAAGTGTTACAAATTAAAACATAATACCTGTTTAATAATTAATGGGCAACTTTATAACACTGAATCTTTCTGATACTTATTGACCTTATTCGGAAAATCTGTTCTGTAATGGAGACCTCTGCTCTCTTCACGGCTTAAAGCCGAGCGGGTAATCAGGTATGCAATGGTTGTAAGATTTCGTAATTCCAGTAAATCCATAGCAACATGGGTCCGCTTGTAATAGTCCTCAATTTCATCAAACAGTAAATTAATACGTCTGATAGCACGCTGGAGGTGATTTTTAGAACGAATAATACCGACATAATCCCACATAATTGTTTGAATTTCCAGGCGATTGTGACGGATCAGCCCCCACTCTTCAGTATTTTCAACTCCTGAATCATCCCAGTCAGGAATAATAACCTCAAAACAGTACGGTTTTTTCTGGATAGCTTTCTGAGCCGCACGATGACTGAAAACAACGGCTTCAAGCAGGCTGTTACTGGCAAGGCGATTGGCTCCGTGGACACCGGTATGGGCATTTTCACCGCTTGCCAGAAGGCGATGCATTGAGGTCTGCCCATTCAGGTTGGTCATAATGCCGCCGCATATATAATGAGCTGCAGGAACGACGGGGATCAAATCCTTGCTTATATCAATTTCCAATGAATTTTTGCAGTGTTTATAGATGTTGGGAAACCGTTTTTTTATTTCATATACGGGGAGATGTGTCATATCAAGATAAACACATTTATCACCGGATTTTTTCATTTCATTATCAATCGCCCGGGCTACAATATCACGGGGAGCCAGTTCAAGATTTTTATCATAATTCTCCATAAACCGTTTTCCATCCCGGTTTCTTAAAACACCCCCAAAACCCCGTAGAGCTTCCGATATGAGAAAGGGTTCATGATCCGGGTCATAAAGAGCTGTGGGATGAAACTGAATAAATTCCATATTGGCAATTTTTGCACCGGCCCTGTATGCAATGGCTATACCGTCTCCAGTGGAAATTTCAGGATTTGTGGTATGAAGATAAACTCTGGAAGCACCGCCGCCTGCAAGCAATGTATAAGCTGCGCGAAAGGCTTCAACCTCACCTGAATTATTATTCAGTGCATACACACCAAAACAAATATTAAAAGCATACTGGAGGTTCCCCAATACCTGATGTTCCGTAATCAGATCGATGGCCGTAAAATTTTCCAATAGGCGAATCGTGGGTTTTTCGCTGATACGTTTTAACAGGGTTTTTTCAATTTCATCACCGGTCATATCCGCCACGTGAAGAATTCGTTTGACCCTGTGACCTCCTTCCCGTGCCAAATCCAGATTTTTTGTTTCGTCACGTGAAAAATTAACACCCCAGTTTAAAAGTTCTTTTATCCGTTCGGGGCCTTCTTCTACCAGGACTTTAACCGCATCTTTATGACATAAATCAGCCCCGGCAATCAGTGTATCTTTTTCATGAAGATCAAAATGATCATCATCTGAAAATACAGCAGCAATTCCGCCCTGAGCATATTGTGTATTGCTTTCCGTTGCTGATTTCTTCGTTAAAATTGTTACCGTACCGAAATCGGCTACTTTTAAGGCAAATGTCAGACCGGCTATTCCGCTGCCGATAACAAGATAATCTGATTTAGTGAGCTTCAAACCAACTGTCTCCTATTCCCACATCCACTTTCAGTGGAACATTGAGTGACATTGCGGATTCCATTTCAAATTTAACTATTTTCGATAGTTCATCAATTTCTTCAGGAGCGACTTCAAAAACGAGTTCATCATGGACCTGCAAAATCATTTTTGATTTCATTTTCATTTTAAGCATTTTCATGTCAATTTTTATCATTGCAAGTTTGATTAAATCAGCTGCTGAACCCTGAACAGGCATATTTACAGCCATTCTCTCAGCTGCTTCCCTGAGATTTCTGTTATCGCTGTTGATATCCGGCACCTGTCTGTAACGTCCGAAGAGAGTACGGACATAACCTGTTTTGCGTGCATCTTCCTTTAAAGCCTCAATATATTTCTTTACACCTTCATACTGATCGAAATATGCTTTGATGATGGCAGCCGCATCCTGTCTGCTCATATCCAGTTCATTGGATATACGGAAAGCACCGGCTCCATACATGATGCCGAAGTTAACAACCTTAGCGGTACGGCGCATATCCCCGGTAACATTCTCAACCGGAACGCCAAACACCAAAGAAGCTGTATAGGCGTGAACATCCCTTTCATGTAAAAAGGCATCCATGAGATTCTTATCTTCCGAAAGATGAGCCATGATACGGAGTTCAATCTGGCTGTAGTCCGCTGCCATGATCTTCCATCCCTTTTCGCCGGCTATAAAAGCCTTACGGATTTTTCTGCCCAGCTCTGTCCTTATGGGAATATTCTGAAAATTCGGATCCGTACTGCTCAGCCGGCCGGTAGCCGCCACTGTTTGATTAAACGAAGTATGAATCCGTCCCGTCCTGCTGTTAACCTGATGCGGAAGGGTTTCAATATATGTGGACTGCAATTTGGACAAAGTTCGGTATTCCAGAAGCAAAGCAGCAAGTGGATAATCCTTTTTTAAGGCCTCCAGAACTGTTACATCCGTTGAGTATCCGGTTTTTGTTTTTTTTACGACAGGATACTTCAATTTTTCAAAGAGTATATATCCCAATTGTTTGGGAGAGTTAATATTAAAATTTTCACCGGCAAGGGCATATATTTTCTCTGTTGTTTTATAAATTTCTTTTTCTACCTCAACCTGCATCATCCCGAGAAAATTCACGTCAATATAAACGCCATGGTTTTCCATTCGGGTTAAGACGGGAATCAACGGTATCTCAATTTCTTCTAATACCACTTTCAGCCCTTCATTAATGGTTTTCTCTTTGAGAATATCATAGAGCATCCAGGTTATATCGGCATCTTCAGCCGCATAAAAACCGGCTTTTTCCAGAGGAACCTTATCCATGGTGATCTGCTGACTTCTCTTTTCACCAATCAGTTCTTCGATAGGCTGCATCCGATAATTCAGATACCTTAACGCCAGATTATCCAGTTTATAAGAATTCATATCCGGATTAAGCAGATATTCGGCTATCATCGTATCAAAAAAAGGTCCTACAGTTTCCAATCCGTATTTTTTAAGGACCAGCATATCATATTTGATGTTATGTCCGATTTTGAGAACAGAGGGATTTTCAAGAATCGGTTTAAGCTGTGACAGGACTGTTTTAAGATCTTCTTCTTTCCCAAAAAGATCCTTTTCTTTATTAAGAAATTTTACAGGAATATAAAATGCCCGGCCATTCTTAAAACAAAATGACAGACCGACCAAACCGGCTCTGTTTGCATCTACATTATCTGTTTCCGTATCAAAGGCAAAGGCTTTTTTATCGGACACTGTTTTAAAGAATTTTTCAAGTTCTTCCGGAGTACTGATTATCTTATAGTTATGTTTAATATCCTTGTGAGAATCCCCCAGCTGCAGATCATTGATCAATCCGTAGAATTCTAATTTTTCAAGACTGTTTTTCAGTGCTTCCCTGTTAAAGTCCGAAAATTTAAATGCTTTAAGATCGGGTTCAACAGGCACATCCGTTTTTATTGTTACCAGTTCACGGCTCAGGTACCCGGATGCTTTATTCTCTGTGAGACCATTACGGATACGTGCATTTTTTTCCTTTTCTGCATTGGCAATGACAGCTTCCAAAGAGCCATACGTCTGCAGAAGTTTAACAGCGGATTTTTCACCAATACCCGGAATACCCGGAACATTGTCCGATGAGTCACCCATTAAAGCCAACAGGTCAATAATTTGTTCAGGACTGACACCCCATTTATTTCTCACTTCTTCTGCATCATAAATTTTCAGATCTTTCGAACCAACGGCCGGTGAGTATAGAAAAGTATGATCATCAACCAACTGCATAAAATCTTTATCTCCGGAGACCATATAGCAATCAATTTCATGATGAGGTACTTTCCTGGCCAGCGTCCCGATAATATCATCCGCTTCAAATCCCGGAATCGTAATAACAGGAATATTCATGGAATCAAGGAGCTCGTTGATCCATGGGATCTGAGGCCGCATTTCAAAAGGCATTTTTTCCCGTGTTGCTTTATATTCGGGATATTTTTCATGCCTGAACGTCTTTTCTTTTGCATCAAATACAACGGCCAGATAATCCGGTGACTCCTCATTAATAAGTTTAAGAATAGCTTTTATAAATCCGTATGCTGCACTGACATGCCGTCCGTCGCTTGTAATTAACGGGTTTCGAATAAATGCAAAATGAGCTCTGTAGGCAATAGCCATTCCATCTACAAGAAAAAGACGTTGTTTATCAGGCATATACGCAGCTCCGTTTAAGTCTGTTAAAATTACAGATTAATACTTTATGTTACAAAGTTCTGGTGTTTTCTGACAGTTCTTTATCAACATAAGCACCAAAGAGACCCGAAACAGCAGAAGTATTCATGGTTCCGCCTAACTCAGGCGTAAGCCAGCCTTTTTCCATCGCCTCATAAATACCCCTTCTTATTATTCTGGCAGGAATGACCATATCCGTCAAATCATAGAGCATGGCAAGAGAGTGATAAATATTCAGGGGCGATCTGTATTCCTTAATACCCGCATAACGATCGGTATAATTTTCAATGTAGATTTTACTTTCATTGGACAGCAGAGCATAACAGGAAAAAAAACCCTGATTCAAAAGGAAATTCAAACTGTTGAATAAGAAATCTCCAAGAGGATCCGGGGCAAATATCCATCGTAGATTTTGGGGTGTCTCAGTTACTGATTTCCAGAATTCGCGGACATTCATAACAACATATGGCAGTTCTTTTGCTTTGGCCGTTTGTTCAAACAGGATATGCCATTTTCCAAAAATTGTTGATTTGATATTAACAGGAATTACCATCGCAACATTTTCAGCACGTTTTTTTTGTGCAAGATCCATAAAAAGATTTAACACTTGTTCCATAAAGTGTGTTGAGTAAACGTGATTTTCTGTAACAACTTCAAAATCCCGTCCCGGATAAAAGGTATCCCGTAAAAGACTGACAGGGCGCAATCTGGTTTCCCGGCATATATAGAGTCGGACTTCCGGAACCTGAGGACCTTTAAGGAGGGTTTTACTGTTATGATACAGGATGACGGGACGAACAGCCAGATCATATTGCATGATTTGAAAAAGTTTAAGCCGTAATCCGGTTAGATAGGGTGACTGTGATTCAATAATCTGATCTGTCAGAATCGCTTTATATGTTTTTGCTGATTTTTTGAAAAATTCATCCGTTAAAAGATTTGTAGTTGCATCCAAATGGTTTTTGTCGGTATAAAAATCAATGGATACTTTGGTTTTAAAATAGGAATTAACAATTTCACTTAAAGCAAGAATATCTTCTTTAAAGGCTGAGTTATATCCCTGATATGAAAAAGACGCAACTTTCATTTCATGTATTAATATGTTAAATCAAACACGGGATCCGTTAACTGATAATCTCCGAAACCGGTATAATCCATAAAAACAAAGCGCCGGTTCAAATGATGATAATACCAGATTATATAAGGTTTATAAGAAATGTCAAATGAATGCTGTTCAACATCATCCGGCTCACCAAAAATAATGTAAATCATGCCTCTGTCACTTTCCCACCCTTTTCGGAAACCTGAAAAAAGCCTGTTGGACAGTTCAACCCGATGAAAATATTCATTCATTAGTTCATTTTGCTCTGTTGTTGGTGAAGGATCCTTTTTTTCCCAATAATTGAGAAAAAGTTCTTTCTGTTCATCTCCCTGGGCATTCTGCATTCTTTTATACTCATCCGGCAAAATAAAATTTGTCATTCTGAGATATCGCATCTGTCCGATTGCCTGATCAATATCGTGAATCATACTCGGCATATTTTCCCACCGGATTTGAAAGGGTGTTGAACGTTTCACTTCCTGTCCGTCAATCACTGCAGACAATTCCAGTATATATTCCTGATAGTTCAGTTCATCAATAGACACAGGAAAATAGTAATCATAAGGCATCATTTTTAGATTTACAAAAAAATAACCTTCGCGGATTTTCTTTCCATCCCGAAAAATACGGTATGTAAATTTTTCCCGTCCTTCTTTACCGGCCGCTGAGAATATAAATCTGATATAGTTTACCGGTGGATTTTTTGAACTGTCAATACGGACAGGGTCTTCTGAAGGAAATACCTCCCCAAAGGACCATTCCATATCATTAAACATAGACAGTGTTGCCTTAAACTCTTTTTTACCCTTACGCTGTGTAAAAATATCCGTTATATAGACTAACACATCCAGATCTTCACCGGACATTTCATAAGATTTACTTAATTCCACAAATTTATTACCGGACACTGTTTCCTGATATGAGTAAGTTTGAATAATTTCAAACCAAGTATCCCCGCCAACTTTTTTCCCATTCTTTAAAATGGATATTGTAACATCAATACGTCCTTCAAATATATTATCGAACTTTTTAAACAGAAGGGATTTGTTGGGAATTTTAATTGTAATATCAATTTGCCCCATGCTTTTATGATCTGAAGGTTTAATACGGTGGTTCACGGTAAAGCGAAGATCTTCCGCCGCATCACGTTCAAATCCCGAAGCAAAAGATGCCAACAGCAGTATCAGAAAAAATGCTTTAATTTTCAAATTCATAGAGAGTCATTCCTCTGTCAGTACCAATATATAGGATATTGTCTGATAATTCCAATGTTTGTATTCGATCGCTGCAAAGCCCTTCCTCCCGTGTTATCCTGGAGATTTGTTCTGTTTTCAGATTATACGAGAACAGTCCCTGATTCGTTCCGATCCACAGCCACTCGTCATTACATAACAAATCATTTATTCTATCGTTTATATTCAATCCGGGGAGATAAATTCTTCTGACATCAGATAAACGTGGATCGGCACTTAACACGGCATGTTCATCACTCCAGAAAAGCTTTTTTCCATTGCCGGTAATATTGCTGACAGCATGATTATGTCGTGTATAATCATGAACGGGGGTTATTAGAAGGGAATCGGAAACAGAATAAACACGGATACCATAATAACCGCCCAGATAGAGCCTGTCATTGTTTCTGAACCCTGAAAGAGAATTTCCGGGTATATTAGGAAGGGGTTTAATATACAGGTCTTCCAAATCAATTATAAAGAGTCCGGTGGAAGCAAGAATCCAACCATATTTATCATCCTGCATAACCTCTGAAACGGAATTTATCAAACCCACACCGGGTGTGATAGTCTGAATATCTTCCCTGACAGGATCATAAAAAATGATTGAATTATCGGTTACGGTTAGAAGTGTATCATTATTTTTAATAAAGCCCCTGACAGACTGATTAGACAGTGTTGGAACCCTAAAATTATCAATCCAACGAAAGGCCTGAAAATCGGTATCTGATTCACTCCAGCCGTTCCGGTCATCATGGCTTTTCATATCCGGTCCGTGGCCCACAAGAACGTTTCCGTCCCTGACAACAATTTTTGTCACATTATTGTTAAGCAGTCCATAAGGAACATGTTCAACAAGCATCATCAAACGATCGCCGCTGTATAAACCGTTTCCAAGGGTTCCCATCCATAAATTTTGATATATTCCGTATACGGAGAAAGCTATGGGATACTTAACAAAAGCATTTTGAACGATTGAACCATCTGTATCAATCAGGTATTCACCGGTAAACTGAACCTTATATAAATCCATTTCGATACCTGATACAGACCAGTCTATTGAAAAATTCACATATACATTATCACTAATAACAGCACCGTTTAAGGGATCCAGTTCAACAGTCCCTTTCCCCACATCTGCAAATAGTCTTTCACCGTTACTCCCTATCCGGATACATTTGTAAAAAAAATCCACTTTTTCCCAACGAAAAGCAGATTCTGAATAGAGTACATACAATTTATCCTCAACTGCCGCCCAAAGATAGCCTGTATCTTTATGATAGTAGACTGTTCGAATATCAAGACCGGGAAGCCCCACCGGCTGGTTCATGGGTTTTTCCCACTCTTTAAAGATATGAGAATAAACAACAATACCGTTTTCTGTGGCAAAATATGTTTTATCCTGACTTTGGGACATGGAATAGAAATACCGAAAAGAATGATAGTTTGTTAATTTATCCGAATAATAGGGACTATAGGCAAAAACCTTCCATGTTAGAATGAAAAGAAAAAGAGTACTTGATATGATTTTAATTTTCATATTTTTTTTGAGAAATCCCGGGCTTCAATCCATTTTACAGGAAATCCCTTAAAATTTCATGAAGCGATTTGAGTGTAATGGGAATTATGCCTACTTCCTCACACACTTTTCCGGCAGCGAGATTTGCCAGTACTGTACTGACCGGCAGCGAATATCCGGATGCACTGAAGGCAGTTACTGTGGATATAACCGTATCCCCGGCTCCAGTAACATCATGAATTTTCCGTGCCCGTGTGGGAATTTTCAAACAGGGGTCATTATCTTTATCAAGCAGCACCATGCCTTCTTCACCCAATGTTATCAAAATATGATCCGCTTTGATTTTTTCTCTTATCTTCACTGCGGCATTACAGGCCTGATCGGCGGTTTCAATTTTCGTATGAAGCAGCTCTGAAGCTTCCTTACGGTTGGGTTTAAATAAAAATACCTTCTTATATTCCATGTAATTTTCATATTTTGGATCAACAAAAACAGGTATATGATGCTGATGACAGACTCTAAGAATATCATGTATAACTTTCTGAGTCAATAACCCTTTATTGTAGTCCTGAAAAATAACGGCATTGAATTTATCTGCTTCCTGCATGAAAGCATTGATCAGTCTTTTTTCTGTTTCCTTGTCTATGGGTTTCCGTTCTTCAAAATCCAGCCTTAAAAGCTGTTGGCCATGGCTGAAAATTCTCATCTTTGTTGTTGTGGGTCGATCTTTAACCGGGATCAAACCTTCAGTACGGATATTATCATGAGTAAAAAGGGCTTCAAGTTTTATCCCGTTTTCATCCGTACCAATGGTTCCAAAAACAGTACAAACAGTCCCCAATGAAACAAGGTTTCTGCAGACATTAGCCGCGCCTCCGGGTTTCATTTCGGATGAACTTACATCTACTATAGGCACTGGTGCTTCCGGTGAAATTCTGGAAACATGCCCATGGTGATAGACGTCAAGCATCAAATCGCCAACAACACCGATATGGATTTTTTTCAGGCGTTCTTCAGCTTCCTGGAAATTAATTTGTCTGATCAGTTCAATCAATGAGAGCGTCTCCATCCATTTCCAGCGGTTTTGAAATACCAAGCCATTTCAGCATTGTAGGTGCAATATCCGCCAGTTTACCGTCTTCTTTAAATGTATAAGGTTTGGGATCGGGTTCCACAATAATAAACGGGACTTTATTCATGGAGTGCTGAGTGTGTGGCTGGTTATTCCCCTTATCCCACATCTCCTCACAATTTCCATGATCGGCAGTAACAAAAACAGTGCCGCCACAGGAATTAAAAAGTTCAACAATTTCATCAATACGGCTGTCAAGATATTCCATTGCCTTGATTGCCGCTTCAAGCACTCCGGTATGTCCCACCATGTCACCATTGGCATAGTTTAGAATAATGACATCAAATTTTTCACTTTTTATGGCTTCAATCAGCTTATCACTCACTTCAGGTGCACTCATTTCCGGTTTGAGATCATAGGTGCTGACTTTGGGTGAGGGAATCAGAATTCTTTCTTCTCCATCATACTGTTTTTCCTCACCGCCGTTGAAAAAATATGTGACATGAGCATACTTTTCCGTTTCGGCTATCCGGAGCTGTTTCATTCCTTTTTCACTGACAATTTCACCAAAAATATGTGACAGCTTTTGTTTATCAAACAGTACCGGATAAGGGAAATCCGCCTGATACCGGGTCATTGTGACATAGGTCAGATTGAGTTTCTTTGTTTTAAACTCATGAAAATCAGGATCATTCAGAACCGTGGCAATTTCACGCATCCTGTCCGCGCGATAGTTAAATGTCAATACCGTATCTTTTGGCAATATCAATCCATTGAATCCTTCATGATCAACAACGGCCGGTTCCATGAATTCATCAGTGATGTTTTTATCATACATATTTTTAAGATATGTAACAGGATCCTTCACATGTTCACCGGTACCGTCTGTAAGCATTCTGTATGCCTTCTCAACCCGTTCCCATCGCTTATCCCTGTCCATTCCGTAATAACGGCCGATAAGGGTTGACAGCTTTCCTGCCTGATGCTCTTTCATAAAATTCAGAATTTCATCAACATAATTTATACCGCTGTTTGGCGGTGTATCCCGTCCGTCAAGCAGGGCGTGGACATATATTTCCCTGATACCTTCATCCTTTAATTCAAGGATTATCTGTTTCAGATGGGATAATTGTGCGTGTACCCCTGCCTCGGAAAGGAGTCCCATAAGATGAATTCTGTCGGTTCCATTCTTTATTTTTGATACACACTCCTTGAAAACAGGGTTATCTTTGAATGTTCCCTTAGTAAAAGATTCATCAATACGAACCAAATCCTGTTTAACAACCCGTCCTGCGCCAATATTGAGATGCCCTACTTCCGAATTTCCCATCACTCCTTCAGGAAGACCGACAGCCAAACCATTGCATTTTAGGGATGTCCACGGCCGTTCTTTGAAGAATTTGTTTAAATTCGGTGTATTGGCAAGCTTAGCAGCATTATTTTCTATATCATCTCGGAGTCCATATCCGTCAAGAATCATAAGCAGTACTTTGTTTGGCATTGTTTCTCCTTTTATAAACAGATTGAAATGTAAGCTGTTCCCACACTAAAATCAACGGACAAGGAATATGAAGTGTAAATAGAATCACGAAGTGCAATTAAATTTTTACCGCCTGATACAGTTGACAGATCCCCCCGGATAAGGATTTCTTCCGAAGATCCGTAAAACTGGCCTGACAGAGCATTTGAACAAAGTTCCCGGGATCAGGAAAATCATTCACGGATTCAGGCAAATAGGAATAGGCTGTTCTATGCCCGGAAATCATTTTCCCAAAAACCGGGAGAATCCGATTAAAATATAAAGGAAACAATTGTTTTATCAGGAATTTTTCCGGAACCGAGAATTCCAGAATATTTAAACTACCGCCTGTTTTTATTACTCTGTTCAACTCTCTCAGTCCCTTATTCATATTCTCAAGATTTCTGATACCAAAGGCAATCATCACATGATTAAAAGATTGGGATTCAAAAGAAAGGTCTTCCACATCCCCTTCAACAAGACGGATTTGATAATTTTCCATTCTTTTTTGTGCCAGTTTCAACATACCGGAAGATAAATCCAAACCTGTTAAATCCGGGTTCAGGTATCCGAATTTTTTAAGGAAAAGAAAGCTCAGATCCCCGGTCCCGCAGGCAGCATCCAGTATGGATTCATCCTGCTTGACGTTCATGGAACCGATAAGTTTTTTCCTCCATATACTATCCATGCCGAGACTTAAAAAATGGTTTAAAAAATCATAGCGGGGTGAAATATCATTAAATAAATCCCGGATTGTTGCTTTATTTTTTTCCAGAATCATGAATTAGTTTTATTTTTTTTACTTTCAGACCATCTGGGAAAAAGATCATGGGGAATGTGCAGGTTGTCCAGAATTTTTCCGGAAATATAAGATAAAATATCCTCAATATTTTTGGGATCCGTATAAAAAGCAGGCATAGGAGGTATAATGACAGCACCTGCCTGAGAAGCCAGAAGAAGATTCCGGAGATGAATCTGATTCATGGGGGTTTCACGGGGGACAAGAATCAGGGGCCGGTTTTCTTTGAGCATCACATCAGCCGAACGTTCAATCAGTGTTGATGCATATCCGTGGGTTACGGACGACAGGGTTTTCATAGAACAGGGGATAATAATCATGGCATCTGCGGCGCCCGAACCACTGGCAAAAGGTGCTGAAAAATCCATGGTATCCCACAACCGGATCTTATGATAATCCGTTTCAAAGGAAATTTTCAAAAAGTCAGTCAGAGATGTATGACGAAGAATCTTTAATTCCTGATAAAAAACCTGTTTCCCCATATCTGAAAAAAGAAGATTGATTTCTACAGCATGACACAGCAACGCTTTAATCATGTGGAAAGCCAGGGGTGCACCAGTGGCACCAGTAACAGCCACAATATATTTTTTTTCTCTTTTCATAGTAAAAAAATACGATCAGTCAGAGCAAATAAAAAGTATATAACGGAAACCCGGCCATTCATGGTGAAGAATGCCTTATCAATATTTTCAAAGCCTTTGGATATGAGTATGTGTTCATAGAAAATGAAAAAAGAAATGAGGAGCAAACCTGATTTAAGAATTGCACCTGCTGGCAGGAGAAGGTTTATGATTACCAGAATAGCCAGCATCAGAGCATGGCATATACGGCTTATTAAAATGGCGCGATGAATTCCAAACCGTACCGGAACAGATCTGAGTTTTGAATTTAAATCGAAATCAATATCCTGAATCGAATACAGAATATCAAAACCGGCAGTCCATAAGGCAACGGCACAACTTAAAAGAAGAGGAATGATATCCAGGCTTCCCGTTAATGCCAGCCACGCACCGGAAGGAGCAATACCCAGTGAAAGTCCGAGTATAAAATGTGAACCGCTCCAGAAACGTTTGACATAGCTGTAACCCAAAAGGACAACCAGAACAGGGAAAGCCAGTAGAAAACAAAGAAAGTTGAGCATAAATGCAGAAATAATAAATATAAACGCTGAAAGTGTAACAAAAAGAATGGCAGAACCAACCGGAATAATTCCTGAGGGAATTTCCCGTTTACGTGTTCTGGGGTTTAATGCGTCCAAAGTCCTGTCACTAATACGATTAAAACCCATGGCTGCACTCCGGGCGCTTACCATGGCGATCAGTATCCAGAAAAATTTTTCAACTTGTGAATGAATTGTTAATCCGTAATGGTCAATGGCAAAAATCAGGGAGGCTCCAGCAAACGGCAAGGCAAAAACAGAATGTGAAAATTTGATCATACGCCCGTAATCAAATATCCTCATATTTTTTGACCTTTGAAAGCTTCAAACCCTTTTTTCCGCAGAAGGCATGCAGGGCATGTTCCGCATCCGTATCCCCAGGAATGAAAAGTGACATGATCACCAACATAGCATGTGTGAGTATCATGAATGATTGTTTCAAGACAATTCAATTCTTCAGCTAAAGACCATATCTGCTTCTTTGATAGTTTTTGTAAAGGTGCTTCAATTTTTATGGAATAATCCAGTCCAAGATTCAGTGTTCTTTCCATGGATTGTATAAAATCATATCTGCAGTCGGGATAACCGGAATAATCCGATTCATTCACACCAATAATGAGTGTATTAAATTTCCATCGGTAGATCAATGATGCGGCAAGCGTGAGAAAAACAATATTTCTTCCGGGAACAAAAGTATTGGGCAGTCCTGACTCCTCTGTTTCAATGGATTTTTCCTCAATCATGGCAGAACCGCCTATCTGCCGGAATGCAGGGACATCAAGACGATGGAGTTTTATCCCGTTATCTGAACAGATTTTTTGCGCACAATCCCATTCAATTTTATGCCGCTGATCATAATTTAAAAAAAGAGCTTCTGTTTGATCGGCAGTTTTCAAAGACCAGAACAGACAGGTTGAGGAATCCTGTCCACCGGATAACAGAACCAATGCTTTCATTTAATACCCAGATATTTATGGAGTTGAACATTAAGACGCCATTTAGGATTCTTCAGAACATATTCGATGCAGTATTTGAGGTTTTCCTCATGGATCAGACTCTTTTCGTTTAAGCCCGGGTTCAGAGGACTGATAAAATAGTGATCGGCAGAGATTCCTCTGTCTTGCGGAATTTCGCCCGATTTGATCAAAATTTTTACTTCATCGCATTTTCTTACGAGGGGATTGTTTGTTTTGGGTGAAACCGTAACCCAGTCAAAAAGTCTGTCAGGAATTGCGATTGAACCGTTTGTTTCGACATGAATCTTGAAACCTTCAATTTTCAGTATTTTTACAAGGTCTGCAAGGGGATGGATAAGGGGTTCACCGCCGGTAAAGATCAACGTTCTGGCCGAAAACCCGGAGACTCTATCGGCAATTTCTTCCGGCGCGAGTTTTTCCCGGATAGAAAAGTCCGTATCACAAAAACTGCAAGACAGATTACAACCGGCGAAACGGATGAAGGTCACGGGAAGACCTGTCCAAAAGCCTTCACCCTGAATACTTGTAAAAATTTCATTTATAGGGTAAGAACAGCTTTGCTGCTTGGGGTTTCCCATAGGATTATTTTCGATATATTTAATGATCGTGACTGAAGTCTCCCGGCTATCCAGATACATAGATTTTCAGCTGTGGTTTCATAAGGAAACATAACTGTCCGGAATGTGTCTGACATTGCATTGAGCAACAGTGTATCTTTAACATAAACAGCAACGGCATGATCAAGCAGATCAATAATTTCTTCCCGGACTATTTTTTTCAGATCTCCAAAATCAACAACGAAGCCGTTCGAGTCGGGTTCTCCCCGGACAAACACTTCCAATTTATAGGTATGACCGTGAAGATTCCTGCATTTTCCCTGATGAAACGAGAGTCTGTGAGTCATATCAAAGTGAAATATTTTAGAAATCTCAAAGGTTTTTTTCATTCTATTTTAACAGAAATATGTGACCCTGATAAGCTTCAGAGTTAATGTTTATAAGGTTATCACTTAATGTAAAAATATCTGAACCATAAATTGACTGAGCTTGTTGAATATTCAGTTCTGAAGGTAATTCAAGTTCAATTACTCCCGGTTTCGCATTTCTGTAAGTAACAATGAGAACTGTTTCTCTGGGATCACGGCGTAAATAGGCAAACGTGTTCTGGTCTGCCTTCACAGTATAAAAAACACCGTACCGCAGTGCAGAGTGGGTGTTCCGGATATCAATCAGACGGGATATCTGCATACGCAGTTCTTTTTCAACATCCTTAACATCTTTACCCCAGCGCATCATCCGACGATTATCAGGATCTCCCCCGCCGGTCATACCAATCTCATCCCCATAGTAAATGATTGGAACACCGGGTGTAGTAAGCAAATATGTCATATAAAGATTAATCAATTTGTATGTTCTTGGCCGATTAACCTGAATATCTCTAACCCAGCCGGCTTCTGTTGCATCTTCATCCCATCTTAAGTCACCGTCAGCATAGGCTGCAAAACGGGGCTGATCATGGCTATCCATCATATTACCCATCACGTGAAGCTGACCATAATAATCGAGAGATCGTCTCATCTCCCTGTCCAGATTTCTAAAATCTGAAGAATCGGTCACATAGGCATATCGGGCCGGCCAGTAAAGATTAAAATTGAACTGGGCATCCAGTTGTCCGTTACTCACATAGGAACTGACCAGATCATAATCGCCGAAGGTCTCACCAATCTGATAGAGTTGCCTGTCAGGAAAATTCATTTTTATTTTACGTGTCAATTCATGCCAGAATTCATTAGGTACATGTTTAACGGCATCATGTCTGAATCCGTCAAACCTATAATTTTCTAGCCACCAAATTGCGTCATCCGTAACCACCTTAAGTGGTTCATCCGAGCCGAGGAAATCATAACTGGGAATATACGGATCAAACCAGGTAGTGAGCCGGTGCTCATCCCAGAGTCTGAGATTCTTACGGCCATCGGGTAAATCAAGCATACCAAACCACTCCCGGTTATTCTGAAAATAGGGATGCTCTTCGTGGACGTGATTGGAGACAAAATCCTTCAGGACCCAAATACCGTTCTTATGTGCTTTATTGAGAAAATCCTTCAAAATATCATTGGAACCGAAACGGGGCTCAACTTCTTTCGGGTCAACCGGCCAGTAGCCGTGATATCCTGTAAACCAGCGGTGGGGTTCAGGTGTTTCCTGAAAAGCTTTATCGGTTGTTTTTTGAATCGGAGATATCCATAAAGTATTTACACCAAGACGGTTAAAATAGCCTTCAGTGAGTTTTTCAGCCAATCCTTCAAGATCACCACCGTTGAAATTCGCCCTGTCTGCCAGTTCATCATGTTTTACAGGATTATCATTATCCGGATTACCGTTATAGAAGCGGTCAACCATTAATGAATAGATCACTGCATCATTCCATACAGTCCTATCATTTTTTAAAAGAAGTGGTGAACCATTATTCAGAAAAATTTCCGCAACATTGCTTCTTACTTTGTGATTGGCAAAAACACATCGTATTCTGTGCAAGCCTTCCGTATCAAACTCTTTAGGATGGAGACTGATAACAATCTTATTGCCATCATCAAAAACCATCATATTTTTATCGGTAATATTTTTATTATCAAACAAGGCAAAAACATGTGTTTTATTCAGTGGAATAATCAAATCACCTTTTGCGATGGTAAAATGGATATCGATTCGACCGTTATCTCTGGAATATACATTGTCAGGAAAAAGAAAGGGCTCTTTACCGGGGAATTCAGGATCCACAGAGAGAATTGAATTAAAACCGCCCAGACCGTTAGGCAGAGAATCCGGATTATTCGGATCAAGATATTCCACCCCGTCCACATAGAATTTATATTCATAACGGCCCGGATCAAATCCTAAATCAACTGTGTAAATGCCGTTCACATTAGGATCTTTCATGAAATGTTCATTTCGATTCCAGTTATTAAAGGAGCCAAAAACGCTGATTATATCCGGTGCAAAGCCCGGCTTAAAAGCGAAGGTATTGTTTATGAGATTTTCGACTTTTAAAGGTATGATATACTCTGCATCTTTAAACAGAAAGGGAAGAAAGGCGATTTTATTACCGGAATTATTAACTTTTACGGTTATCATTGATTTCAGCGTATCATAACGGACACTTATTCCGTCATAATTTCTGAAAGCAATATTATCATAAGAATCAGAATAAAAAAGATCGGATAAAGAAATTGTTGTAGAGTCTCCGTTATATACACGAATAAAAGGAATAATATCCAGATCCTGTGCTCCGGAATATTTTTTTTCAGAGCAACCGATGCTTAAGATTAATAACAAGAATATGATCTTAATATATTTCAAATGCATTTTCTCCTCTCAATTTTCAAAGTGTAATTTACTTGAATAGATAATAAAATGAACAGAATTATCTTATTCATTTGATTTCTGGAAATTGTTATAATTATATTAATAATAACAAAATTATTGTCAAAGTGAGATGCATCACAAAAACTAAGAAAAAAAATATATAGGTTCACAAAGCCAATATTAACTAACGGAGAGTTTTTATGAAAATCCGTTTTTGGGGAGTCCGAGGTTCACTGCCAACACCGGCAACCAATGCACAGTATACTGATAAAATGCGAAATATTCTTGCATTGGCATCAAAAGCAGACATATCCACACCTGCATCAAGAGAAGTATTTATTGAGAATCTGCCGAAAACAGAGAGAATCAATGTTGGCGGTAATACTGCCTGTCTCGAAGTCCGTGCAGATGATAAGTTAATAATCTTAGACATGGGAAGCGGAATTGTCAGGCTGGGTAATTATTTGAATGAGTATGAACAGAATGGAAAAAATCTGGATATTCATATATTCCTGACACATACCCACTGGGATCATATCCATGGTTTTCCTTTTTTCAAACCTGCTTTTCTTCCCCAGAATACTCTTACATTCTACAGTCCACATCCCAATCTTCAGGGACGTCTCGAGTATCAGCAGGATTTCCGTTTTTTCCCTATTTCCCTGTCACACATGGCTTCCAAAAAAGTTTTTGTTCAGCTAGAGAAAAACAGTGAAATAAAAATTGGTAATGTTAAAATTAAAAATATTCTCCAATATCACCCGGGTGATTCTTTCGGTTACCGCCTGACTTATAAGGGTAAATCCTTTGTTTATGCTACGGATTCAGAGTATAAAAATCTAACCCCTGATTTTGTCACCCGTCATTCGGAATTCATACAAAATACGGATTTACTTGTATTTGATGCTCAATACACATTGGAAGAAGCCATTCATAAAGAAGACTGGGGACACAGTTCCGCAATGCAGGGAGTAGATTTTGCCATTTTGTCCAAGGTTAAAAACCTGGCATTATTTCATCATGAACCGGACAATGACGATTATCGGATTCATGCCATGCTTAAAAGAGCCATTGAATACAGGCGGGCAAATTATCCTGAATCTAAGTTGAATATTTTTCTTGCTCATGAAGATCTTACCATAAACCTCTAAAAATTACTTTCAATGAAAAAGCCCCGAATCGGGGCTTTTTTATATAAAAATATTTTTCCGGTATTAATAGAGGCGTGTTCTTAGTTTGAGAACCATACCGGGTTCAAGAACATCATAATTATCCCCTAACAAATCAAAATTATCTCTTAAAATCACAACCCATGAATAATTATTGCCGTATTCATTATTTGCGATACTCCATAGAGATTCACCCTCATTTACAACATAATCATAAAGGTCATATTTAACCGGTTTAGCCAGTTCACGAGGCTTTTTCAGGTCGTATTCCTGATAAGGATAAATACGATTGGGATTGTCACCGATCTTTTCATAATTCCAGTTCCATATCATACGCCAAACAGATGCCCGTCCGTATTCATTGAGTGCAATTTTTGTTAAATAATCACCGGGACGTGTCATATATATAACATTAACACTATCAGAAAGACTGACAACTGTTTCTTTTTTCTGGACTTCTTTTTCTTTGACTGCTGGCAAAGTTTTTACATCTTCTTTTTTTACTTCAGGTTGTGCTTTTACTTCAGGTTGTGCCGGTTTTTCTTCAACAGCCACAGGTTTTTGTTCTACCGGACTGCTTTCCTCCGCAACGACTTCTTCCTGTGGTTGTGCGGCTTCTTCTGAAACTTCTTCAAGAGCCTCTTTACTGGAACATCCGATCATCAGTCCCAGAACAAACAACACAATCAAAATTTTACGCATCTTTCCTCCATTAATGTTTAATATTTAATGGTTTAATTTTAAATAAGTTTCAAAGAATCTTAAAAAACCGATAAAATTTAATAAAAAAAAGTAAATTAATTCAAAATTTCTTTATTTCCGTGATTTTAACCAGAATTATGCTGATCTCATACACAAGAATCAAGGGTAAAGCCATAAGCATTTGAGTAAAAGGGTCGGGCGGTGTCAGAAAAGCTGCAAGAATAAAAATAACGATAAGAGCATATTTCCTGGTTTTTTTCATAAAATCTGAAGTCAAAATCTGCATTTTTGAAAGTATAAAACTCAGGACGGGAAGTTCAAATATTACACCGACACTCATCATCATCATGACAATAAACCGTATATAATGATCAATTGCAATAATTGGTGAAACGTCATAGGGTTCACTTATTCTCATAAAGAAATTCAAAGCAACCGGTAACATAATAAAATATGCAGTGGATGCTCCTGCAATAAAACAAAAGAATGTTACAACAATAAGAATCCCAACCCATATTCTCTCATTTTTATATAAACCCGGTTTGACAAAAGCCCATATCTGATAGACCATAATGGGAATTGAGAGGGCAAATCCCCCGAAAAAAGCAACCAAGACCTGAATCAGGAACATTCCCTGAACCTTTAAAACCTGCAGATTGAGAGGCGGATTCAGATTAAGAGCCGGATAAAGGAGAAAATCTATCATGAACCGAACAAATACAAAACATAGAACAGATGTCAAAACCCATGACAAAATCAGATACAAGAGTCTCTTTCTCAGCTCTGTAAGATGATCCAGAAAACTCATTTCAGAAAGTTTATTTTCCATGTTTTCATTGAGTAGACAACTGAATGATTTCTTTAAAGTATCGAGAAGCCGGTAACTCTTTCGCTCTCACTCTTACATTCATACATATTTACTCCCCTTCCCCATCTCTCATACAATCTACCGGCTACCGGCTACTAGTTACCAATTTACACAAATTTCATTTGCCTGCCAATTTGGAACTGATTATATTTTCCCGCTTTTTGAAACATACGGGGAATTAGCTCAGCTGGGAGAGCGCTTGAATGGCATTCAAGAGGTCAGCGGTTCGATCCCGCTATTCTCCACCAATATCCGATTAATCCTTGCTATAGTAATAAATTATATGGTTTAAACCCTTCCGAAAAATTTATAAATCAATTATTTTTATTTCACGAAGAAACAAAAACCGTTTTTTTTGTGGGACGCGGTGCTTTTATAACCATAAAAACCAGGTCTTCATCACTTTCATTATACCAGCAATGCAGAATATCTTTCGGACTTTCAACAAGTATCTGTGCTTTCACTGTTTCCTTATCATCGCCGATTTCCACGATTCCCTTTCCGCTCAATACATAAAAAGCCACATCGACAGGCGTAATATGTCTTTTCAAAGACTGTCCGGGTTTCAGGGTTATAACAGTAACGACTGCATCCTTTGTATCATAAAGATTCCGGGCATCAACTCCGTGGGCAGTTTCCATTACCGGTGTCTCTGATAATTTATGTTTAACAATCATGGTTTCTTCCTTTCATTTATTAACATAGCAATTTAGGGCTTTTAAATTTTCTCTCTCTATTTAAAAAAAAGATCCGTCCAAATGACAGAACGGATCTGTATGCATCAAAAAATACTATCCTTTTTTAGAAATAGTAACGGGCACCCAAACCGCCGTTTACTCCAAATCCCGTACTTGGAACAAGGTTTACTCCGGGTACAATTTCAAGAAAAATGTCTATGGGGGCATCATTCAGTTTGTGAACGAGTCCCACAGGAATCCGGATTCCCAGTTGAACATCATCCGTCAGTTTAACTTTTACGCCTAGTCCGTAATACAGGGATGCAAATTCCAGAAGATCATTTTTATGGAACAGATAATCGGCATGCAGATGTATGGCCCCGTTATCACCAAAGGACCATGCTGCAGCTCCGACAATGGCTGTATTTCCGCCAAGCCACATTTTACCGCTCAATCCTGTGGGCTCACCAAAAATAATACCCAATCCAATCCCTTCTCCTTTAGCTGTTACTGGTCCTGCAAACACAATCAGGATCATAACCAGTATAGTAAATAACTTTCTCATACTTCACCTCGCTTCTTGCTAACATATTTTCATGTTATTACGATGAATGCAACCGTTTAAGTTACAAAAAATCCTCATAAATATTATAATTGGTATCATTTCATACCCCCCCCCCCAAAAAAAAAAATGATTCGATGTACAGCCATCAGTCAGCAGTTAACAGACTTCAGAACTCATAACTAAGAATTCAGAATTCAGAATTCCAACTAATAAATATCAATTCCCACCGGACAGTGATCTGATCCCATGATATCATCCAGAATAAAGGCGTCTTTTAAGCGGGGCTTTAAATCGGGTGTAATATAAAAATAATCGATACGCCATCCAATATTCCGGGGACGTGCGTTGGTGCGGTAGGACCACCATGAATAGCGATCCGGTTCATCGGGATGAAAGATCCGGAACGTATCCAGATATCCGTGTTCCTCCAGTTTATCCATCCATGCCCGTTCAACAGGCAGAAATCCGGATGTCCCTTCATTTTCTTTCGGCCGGGCCAGATCAATGGGATGATGGGCGGTATTATAATCCCCGCATATAATTAGCTTTTCTCCCCTTTCTTTCAAGGAACCAAAATACTTAAGGGTATGCTCATAAAAATCAAGTTTATAGCGAAGACGTTCTTCACTCATCTGACCGTTGGGAAAGTAGATATTCAAAAGGGTAAAATCTTTAAACCTTGTCGTAAGGACCCGGCCCTCATTGTCAATCCATCCGTTTCCCGGTCCGGTGGATACTTCCAGAGGTTCAGTCCGGGAATAGGTTGCAACACCGCTGTATCCTTTTCTCTCTGCGAAATGGTAGTGGGTATAAGGATATCCTTCGGGCCGAATCATTGCCGGCGTCAACTGATCATCCTGTAACTTCGTCTCCTGAAGACAAACAATATCGCCGTCCATATCCTGTAGAATTTCCATAAACCCTTTTTTCCAGACAGCTCTCAAACCGTTAACATTCCAGGAAATAAGTCTCATATCATTCCTTTTACTTCATATTTTTTGACAGCAAACAGGCACTTTTGTTACTGAAAGTACATATTTTTTTCTGTAACCCAATATTATAAGAGTAATCATAATTCATCAATTGCACAAAAAAGGAGAAAAACATGATTTCGAAGAAACTAGAAAAAGCCATCAATGAACAAATCAACAAAGAGCTGTATTCAGAATATTACTACCTTGGGATGGCAGCTTATTTTGATGATGAAGGACTTCCCGGCTTTGCCAATTTTTTCAAAATTCAGGTTCAGGAAGAACGGTTCCATGCCATGAAATTTTACCATTATCTGGCTGAAAGAGGTGGAAAAGTTGAACTGGATGCTATCAAAAGACCGCCTCAGGATTTCGAATCCATTGAGGATATATTTAAAAAAGCCTACGAACATGAACAATTTGTAACACAATCCATCAATTCTCTTGTAGATATTGCAATATCTGAAAATGATCATGCAACCCGCAATTTTCTCAATTGGTTTGTTGAGGAACAGGTTGAAGAAGAAGCCTCCATGGATGATTTGCTGAAAAAAGTCCGCAGAATCGGTTCGCACGGACACGGGATTTACATGCTGGACGGACAATTAGCTCAAAGGACTTTCAATCCGGTAGAGGAATAATTTTGGTTCACTTCGTTCACCTTTGAGATGTTGAAAGGTTGAGAGGTTGAAATATGTTCAATGAGTTTCTATTTATGGTGATATATTAAAGGGTTTCAGATTTCACATAAAAAGAGATCAATAAGGAGAAATAATTATGCCTGTTAAAGGAGATATGCTCTATTCACCCATGAGCAAAACGCTTGTGGAAGTGATTCACGGAAGTGACGTTCTGCCGGAGTGTGACGGATTTCCAATGAAGAAACTGGATCCGAAAATAGAGGATTCCAAGCATGAGAAACACGTTCCGTACGTGGAAGAAAAAGAAAACGGCGTTCTGGTTAAAATTGGTCAGAATGAAGATCATCCCATGACCGAAGAACATTATATTTATTACATCGAAGTTCGCACTGGCGACATGTCTATTCGAAAATATCTGAAACCCGGTGATAAGCCCCAGGCCTGGTTTCCCGTGGAATTATCCCAAATTGTTGAAGTATTGGAATGGTGCAATATTCACGGGTTGTGGAAGGCGTAATGGTTATAGGTTGAGACGTTGAGACGTTGAAAGGTTGAGGCTCACTTCGTTCGCTGTTCAAGGGCTTCCCGATGCGCTACGCTTCACCCCATATATCGGGATCGCTGTGCTCCGGCATAGGGCTCACGGAGTAAGGGGCTCAGGCGCTCGTGAGCTTAGTAATCGAAAATGCAAAGTCGAAAGTTGAAAGTCACCGAACGTCGTTCCGACTTATCGGGGCAGGCTTCAGTCGAAAGTCAAAAGTCAACTGATCAAATTCAATCATTCTTAATTCAATTTATCCCGTGAAATAGGGTTCCCAATATGGATTGGGAATTTCATGGGATTTATCCTTCTTCATTCATCATTCTTCATTCTACAGACTACTATCAAGTATTCCACATTTTTATGTCAGAAACACCCATAATTCGTTAAATTTTAAATTGAAAAAAAATGGAGGTAAAACAATGACTGAAAAACTTAAGATGTATGAATACCAAACCGAAATTAAGAAAATTCTGGATATAGTTATCCATTCTATTTATTCAAATACGGATGTTTTTGTCCGCGAACTGATCTCCAATGCTTCAGATGCTCTTGAAAAATTCCGTTATATCAGTCTTACAGACGGAGATATCAGCGATAAGGATTTATCTCTGGAAATCCGTATAAACATTGAAAAAGAGTCCGGAAACCTGATCATTGAAGATACAGGCATCGGAATGACAAAAGAGGAACTTATTGAAAATCTTGGAACAATAGCCCATTCCGGAACAGCCGAATTCTTAAAACAACTTCAAAAGAATCCCGGCCAGTCTGCACAGATAATCGGTCAGTTCGGGCTGGGGTTTTATTCTGTTTTTATGGTTTCCGATCATGTCAGGGTTATCACCCGGTCCTGCAAGCCTGAAGCGAAAGGGTATATCTGGGAATCAGATGGTGCAGGCGGATTTACAATTTCAGAGGAAGAAGGTATTCAACGGGGGACACGCATCGTTGTCCACCTGAAAGAAGATAAAAAAGAGTACCTTGATGAGGAAAAACTCAAGGAAATCATTCATGAATATTCAAACTTCGTAACATCCCCCATTTTGCTCTCAGGGAAAAAAATCAATACTATACAGGCAATCTGGACACGCCGTCCCAACGAGATAAGTGAAGATGAATACAAAGAATTTTACAAGTTTATAGCAAATATGGAATCGGAACCGTTGTTTCGCTTACACACATCATCCGATGCTCCGATTCAGTTGAATGCCCTTTTATATATTCCGAAGGAAAACTACGAGGTATTCGGACTCAGCCGAACAGAACCGGGTGTTCATTTATATTGCAATAAAATCCTTATTCAATCAAAAGTCAAAGATCTTTTGCCTGAATACCTGCGGTTTGTAAAGGGTGTGGTTGATTCGGAAGATCTTCCTCTTAACATATCCCGTGAAACCCTTCAGGATAATCAGCTTGTAAAAAAGATTGGAAAACATCTGACAAAAAAAATACTGTCAACCCTTAAAAGCCAAAATAAAGAGAATCCGGAAAAATATAAGGAGTTCTGGAAGCAGTTTTCAGTTTTCATAAAAGAAGGAGCCAATACCGATTTTGAAAACCGGGAAGAACTTGCCGATCTCCTTCTTTTTGAATCCAGTAAAACAAAACCCGGAGAATGGACATCCCTTGAAGAGTATGTTTCCAGAACTCCTGAAGATCAAAAGGAGATTTATTACTTAACCGGATTAAGCCGGAATGAACTCGAAAACAGTCCCTACATGGAATATTTTCGGGATCAGGATATTGAAATATTTTATCTGACCAATCCCATCGATGATTTTGTCATGACATCCATGCGGGAATATAAAGAGAAAAATCTTGTCTCTGCCGATAATGCCAACATCAAACTGCCTAAAAAATCTGTCGAGGAAAAAAAGGACGCGAATGAGAAAGACAAATCGGAAGAAAAAGATCTGAAAAATTTCATTAAATGGATCACGAAACACCTAAAAGACAGGATTTCTGAAGTAAAAGTATCTGACAGGCTGGTTGACAGTCCGGCCATTCTGGTCAATCCGGATGACATGATGACTGTCCATATGCAGAAATTACTGGAACAGGCAGGCCAGACCTTTTACAGTTCAGGACAAAAGGTTCTTGAAATCAATCCAAAACACGACCTGATTAAAAGAATGACTACTCTGCATAAAGAAGGCGGACATGACGATTTATTAAAGCTTCTTTCAGACCAGATTACAGACAATGCATATCTGATGGCAGGACTTGAAACGGATAAAACAACCATGATTAAACGAATTAACACCATCATGGGAAATATTTTGGAAAAATAGTTTTTGAATACATACTACATTGAAACATACGGCTGTCAGATGAATGTCTATGACAGCGAGATTATTTCCGCCATCCTGCAGCAGGAAGGCCTTGAGGAAGTGGATACTCCTCATAAGGCCGATCTGGTACTTCTGAATACTTGCAGTGTCCGGGATCTTGCTGAACAGAAAGTACATACCAGGCTGGGACAGTTACACATGATTCAGGAAGAAAGCAATCCTTCCATGAAAATGGGAATTGTGGGATGCATGGCCCAGAATCTGAAGAAAGATATTCTCCGGAAAAAACCCTATGTCAGTTTTATTCTGGGTCCTGATTCCTACCGTCATTTACCGGAGCTCATATCATCAGACGGAAACCGGAAACGCATTATTGAAACACGTTTATCCTCTTTTGAGCTATATGACGGTCTTTTTCCGGCACGGCATGATGGAATAAACGCATGGATCTCCATTATGCGGGGATGTGACAAATTCTGTTCATACTGTATTGTTCCCTATACACGGGGAAGGGAAAGAAGCCGTAAGCCCGATAGTATTCTTGAAGAAGCAAAACGGGCGGTTGACAAAGGATTTTCTGAAATCACTCTCCTTGGGCAGAATGTTAATTCTTACCGTTCATCTTCAGGCGGATTTCCTGACCTCCTGGAAAAGATGGCCGGGATTGACAGGCTCCTCCGGATCCGATATACATCACCTCATCCCCAGGATGTAAATGATGACTTGATAAGGGTTCACAGGGACTACAAACATATTATATGCAATCACATTCATCTGCCTTTACAAAGCGGTTCCAATGCTGTTTTAGAAGCCATGAACCGGACCTATACCCGGGAGCATTATCTGAATCTTGTAGAAAAAATCCGAAAGGCTGTACCCGATATGGCCATAACAACCGATATGATTGCAGGGTTTCCCGAAGAAACGGAGAAGGATTTCGAAGAAACTCTCGATATCATGGAAAGAGTCCGCTACGATGCGGCATTTATGTTTAAATATTCATCCAGACCCGGAACTAAAGCGGCTCTATTGACAGAAACACTATCTGAGGATGAGAAATCCAACCGTCTGAATCGAATGATCCGTCTTCAATACAAACATACACTTGAAAAAAACCGGGAACTCATCGGTCAGGAAGTGGAAATTCTTGTTGAAAAAGAGAGTAAGAAAACCAGCAAAGAAATGATGGGCCGTACCAGCACAAACAAAATTGTCGTCTTTCCTGCCATGAATTACAAACCACGTGATTTAATTCACCGAACAATTACGGATGCACAAGGGGTAACTTTGTTTAGTAGCCGGTAGCCGGGGAATTCTGAATTCTGAATTTTGAATTATGAGTTCTGAATTGAAGTTGATCAGTCATTAGTCAAAAGTTATGGAACATGACGCGTAACAAGTCAGATCATGAACCTCTCAACCTTTCTACTTCTCAACTTTTCAACTTTAAAACTTCTTAACCCATGATCTCAATACGGACTGAATTGCCACATAACGGGCCGGTGATCCGAAAGAACCTGAAAATAATCAGCAAAAATATTATCCAGTCGGAGTGTTGTTACGGTAGAATTTTCGTACGCTTCAAATAATACCTTGGTAATCATAATATTATCAATAAAACTGGGCCACCCTGGATAGGATGCATAATTGGGATCAGCAGACAGTTCCTGAGTAACAAACATGAACTCTTCAGGGTAATCAAGTATAGGGCCAAAGCTGTATAGTCCGTTGTCTGTCGTCAGATCATCATTCCAGTCCCCGGCAAGAATCCAGGGACTTTCTGACAGGTTATCATTTCTCAGATACTGAGAAATCACATCTGAAGCATTTCTCCGTCTTTCCCGGGATGATGCATCTCCCATGGCTTTCATATGAAGACTCACAACGTTAAAGGTAAACAGAGAATCTTCCCGGTTCCAGCGAAACTTGACGCGTAAAGGCGGTCTGGATGCAAAGTAATAGGAATAACTTGTAAACATATCTTCTATTTCAAGTTCAGTAAACTCATCTTTCTGCCATGCGATAACCAAATGCATCAAGTAGGTTTGTGTAGAAATGGCCACATTATAATCCGGCAGATTTCTGAATATTCTCAACAGGCTTGATGTGTTTTCTATCTCCTGAAAACAATAAATGTCTGCATGTAAAGAATCCAAAACGGCCTGCAATCGATCAATGGTTTCACCGGATTTAGGAAAATTTTGAATATTCCAGGTAACAATTTCAATGCGCTCCGGATCATCCACCGAAGCCAGTTTCCATTCCGGCCTGTCATTGTTCCCCTCCGTGGGCTGTGCACAGGATATAAAAATGCCGGCAAGAAGCAAAACAAGTATTTTATATTTTTTAAACATAGATTTTAATTTAAGATGAAACCTCTGATAAATCATAAAGTTAAAATCGGTGATGGTAAAATTTTTCAGGATGTTATATATTGCCCTGATTACAAAATACTATAAAAAAATAATTATGGAGAGGTAATGAAAAGAATTATTATTCTTATAACCCTGATGACAGTCACGGCATTCGCAGCCCTTCCCCTTGTGGAATCTGTCGAAAGGATTCCTTTTGGAGATGAAGAAGAATTCTACTTTCCGAAATTCGGTCCGGAAGGAGAAAGAATTCTCCTAACCCGTTCCAATTATATAGGATTGTGGGAATATGACGTAAAAAACAACCGGACAATACAGATTGCAGATAATCTGAGTGCAGGTTACGAGGCTTCCTATTCTCCGGATGGAAAAAGTATTTATTATTTAAAAGATGTATACGAAAATAAGCGGCGCTTCCGCCATTTAATGAAATATGACAGGGACAGTAAGGGTGTCCGTGAAATCATAGGAAAAACGCGTCTGCTCACACATCCCCTGCTTGTCAGTAATAATGGTGTGGTTCTCAGAGCGGATTCAAAAGTTGTAATGGTTGATTCACAAAATAAAGATATCAAATCCGCCGAGCCATTTGTATATACTTTTGAGAATGTTCTGACCCTGGTTTCTGACGGTAATGAAAAAACACTCACACCTTCTGGTGCAGGGAATTATCTTTGGGCTTCACTGTCTCCCGATAAAAGCAAGATTCTGTATAACAAAGCCGGCTTCGGTACGTATATCTGTGACTTGCAGGGGAATGTTCTGGCCGACCTTGGATATGCCAATGCACCTGTTTGGTCGCCGAACGGTAAATGGATAGCCTATATGGCGGACTATGATGACGGACATTTTTATACTGAATCCGAAATATGGATAAGCTCTGTTGACGGTAAAGAGAAAAAACAACTGACTTTTACCGATGATGTCATTGAAATGTATCCAAGATGGGCACCGGACAGTCAGCGTCTAGTCTATCATGATGATTTGGGACATATATATATTCTCAAACTCTCTGAAGTGGAATAGGAGATAATCATGCTGAAAAAAATTACACTTTTTATCATACTTTCATTATCTGTTTCATACTTTGCATCAGCTCAGGATCTGAGTGATTACCGAATATATGTCAATCCCGGACACGGCGGACATGATTCCGATGACCGGTATATTTCTGCAACAGGGTTCTGGGAATCGGAAAGTAATCTGACAAAAGGACTCCATCTGAAACAACTTTTGGAAAACATGGGTGCAACTGTGGGAATATCCCGGACAACGAACTTCACGTCAGATGACCTCCCTCTTTCAACTATATCCACCCTGGCCAACAATTTTCAGGCAGATATTTTTGAATCTATCCACAGTAACGGATTCAACGGAGAACTGAATTATACACTCATGCTGTACAGAGGCTGGGATCCGGGTGTGACAGGTGTTAATTACAACACTACAGTGACTGGTGCCCTCTATGATGATTCGGAAGATCTGTCCTTTATTATGGCCAATGAAATCTATACTGCCCACTATACCACGGCAAAGCATGTTAGAGGAGACTGGAGTTTCTATTCCTGGACAGACTCGTACGGTAACCGCAGCGGTTTAGGCGTCTTGAGAGGATTGACCATGCCAGGCGTCTTGTCTGAAGGTTCATTTCACGATTACGTTCCGGAATCCTGGAGACTTCAGAACTTAGATTACCGCCGGAATGAATCATGGGCAATAGCGCGGTCATTTGTAAAACTTTATGATCAGCCGGACTTTCCGTTTAAGAACCTTTCCGGCGTTGTCCGAGATCCTCTTGAAACTGTACAGTATTTCTCCATATCAAGCAGGGGTGATCATCTGAAACCGGTCAATAATATAACAGCCACCCTGAAACAGGGAGATGATACCCGGGTCTATAACGGCGATAGCATGAATAACGGTTTTTTTCTTTTTGACAGTCTGTATCCCGGAACTTATACACTGATCATTGAAGCACAACATTATTATCCCGATACCCAGGAAGTGGTTATCGGTGATTCCTTCTTCAACCGGAAAGTTATCAATCTTGTCTCAAGCAAACCACCAACATTAGTTTCAACACTTCCTGTTCAAAATGAAGCCGCTCATCCGGCATGGGAACCTATTGTTCTTACATTCAGTCATGAAATGGATACGGCATCCGTAAGAGAAGCAACATCCCTCGAACCGGAAGAAAATTTAATTCTTACATGGAATTCAACATTAAAAGTACTGGCTCTGTCTCCGGAAGATGACTCCCTTGCATTTGAAACCGCATATACGCTAACGATTGAAGGCAGTGCTATTAACAAGCAGGGACTTCCCTTTGACGGGAACAACGATGGCGTTGGCGGCGATGATTTCGTTCTGAATTTCAGCACTACCAAAGCCGACATTGATCCGCCCCGGCATTTGTACACTCTTCTCTACCCTGCCAATATTGCCACCAATATTGAAACTGATCCAATAATCAATATGATTTTTGATGAACGGATTTCCGACTCTGCCGTAGATTCGGATCACTTTAAACTTGAAAAGTATACAACAGGAACTTTTGAACCGGTTGATATTTTTCATGAAGTAATCAACAAACAAAGTGTTGTTACTCTTGTTCCACAGTCAGATTTGGAACCTTTTACGGTATACAGAACAACCATTAATCAGGGTGGCATTACAGATCTTTTTGGAAATGCTATGGAAGACAGGACTCGCGCATACCGGTTCACAACAGGTCCGGATTTCGCTATCAATCAAACCATCGATGATTTCACAACAGAATTTTCCAAATGGCAGTCTCCCACATTCAGCGGTTCAACAACCGGTATCCTCAGTGCATCTATTGAACAATCCACAGAGAAAGTATTACCACTTAATTCCAGCCAGCATTCCATGAAATTGACCTATCATTTTGATGAAACGGCCTCAACTCATCTCATTCGCGAATACCAGAATCCACAGACGCTTCAGTTTGATAACTCTTACCTGCTTCAGGTCTATATTTACGGAACCGGAAGCAATATCTCATTTCGTTTTTGTGTAGATGATAACGTAACCGCATCCGGTACAGGCCATGAAGTGAGTCCATGGTATAAAATAGACTGGTTCGGCTGGCGCCTGGTAACGTGGGATTTAGCAAATGACGAACCGGGAGAGTGGATAGGTGACGGATCGGTTGACGGAGCACTCAGAATGGATAGTTTCCAGTTCACATGGCATGAAGATGCCGATCCACAGGGTGAAGTCTATATTGATAATCTGAGACTGGTAAAAAAGAGTACCACAAGTATCCTGCAGGAAGAAACAGCTGTTCCCCGGACACTGGTATTACACGGTAACTATCCCAACCCCTTCAATCCGGAAACGGCTATCGCTTTTTCTTTACCGGAGGGAGGAACTATAAACATCAGTATATTCAATATCAGTGGAAACCTGATCAGAAACCTTACCGGCAGATATCTTTCCGAAGGCTATCATGAGATCATATGGAACGGTAAGGATAATGCCGGAAAGAGTGTTTCCAGCGGTGAATATATTTACCGTATTGAAACTCCAAATCATGCTGCTGCCGGAAAAATGCTCTTTATGAAGTAAATTTCCAATATTATATAATGCGAAGGGCTGTTATCAAACAGCCCTTTTTCTTAACAGACAATTAACAATTTCTTTCTTTCTTTTTAATCCGGCATGGAATATTTTAACTCCATGAATGTAAAGGTAAATATCCATGAATGAAATAATTGCAATTGTGGATGATGAGGCGGATATTCTTGAACTCGTTTCTCTTCATCTTAAACGGTCCGGCTTTAAGGTTGAAACCTTTATGGACGGAAAGAGTTTTTATACCTATCTGGAAAAGAACAATCCGGACCTGACCATTTTGGACCTGATGCTTCCGGATGCAGACGGACTTGATATCTGCCGGGATATCCGGAAAAATAACCGCCATAACAATATGCCGATAGTTATGCTTACAGCCCGCGGGGATGAAACAGATACTATTTTGGGACTTGAACTGGGAGCCGATGATTACGTAACAAAACCCTTTTCACCCAAGGAGTTGGTTGCCCGGGTAAAAGCAGTACTGCGTCGGGGTATTACAAGTGATGATACAACACACCTGAATATTGCCAATGAAGTGTTTATTGATTCAGAAAAATATCAGATAACATACCACGATGACGTAATTCCCATGACACCCACAGAATTCAGAATATTAAAAATCCTCACGGAAAGAAAAGGCATGGTATTCAGCAGGGATCAGATACTGGATAAACTATGGGGAAATGAAAAGGCTGTGCTTGACCGAACCATTGACGTTCATATCAAACATATCCGGGAAAAATTAGGGGAAGCGGGAAAATATGTCATGAATCTCAGAGGTATCGGATATAAAATCGAGGAATAGGTGAACAGTATTTTTTATAAAGTATTCAGCCGTTATGTGATTATAATTCTAATCCTGTCACTGGTAATTTTTCTTTTTTCTTTTTCAATCATCAAAAATAACCATATAGAAACACTTTTGGATTCTCTTGAAAACCTGGCAATATCCCTTGAAGACCGGGTCCTCATCTTTATTAAAAACAACCAATTTGAGGAACTGGATCAATATGTTAAGGCTAAAGGAAAGAATATTAACGCCCGGATTACGGTTATCCGAACAGACGGTATGGTTCTGGCTGATTCGGAAACCGATCCTTTGTTAATGGTTAACCACGGTGACAGACCTGAAATCATCCAGTCTCTTCAGAGCGGAATAGGAAAAAGTGTCCGTTTCAGTTCAACCATTCAGGCTGAAATGATGTATATCGCCCTTCCGATTATAGAACATGACAAAACATACGGTGTATTGCGCCTGAGTATTTTCCTGAAGGAGATCAACTCTCTTCTGTCAACACTCAGAACTCGCTTTCTGACTATAACTTTGATCTTTATAATAATATCTCTGGTCATTGCATTTTATTTTTCCGATAACCTGTCCAAACCCATCAAAGAGCTTGTTACAACCTCACGGCGCATAGCGGAAGAAACCCTTGATATTACTTATAAAGAGAATCCACAAAATGAAATCAAATTTCTGGCAAACAATTTTGATGAAATGGCGGCTCAGATTACCCGTCTCTTTGCCAAAACAAATCGTCAAAAGGAAGAATTAAGAGCCGTTATATCAACGATTCAGGAAGCACTGGTTGTCCTGAATCCGGAAGGAAAGATTTCTCTTTATAATGAAAGTTTTGCCAATCTGACAGACAGGGAGACGTTAAAAAACGTGGATGTACACGATGTCCTGCCTGAAAACTTCACTGAAATACTGATTCATGTCAATCAACAAAATCAATACTACACCAAAGAGCTGGATCTGAAGGGTCAGACGTATTTGTGCAGTTTTAATTGTCTGAAAACTCGAAAAGAGATTGTAATACTCCTGCACAATGTGACTGAATTAAAAAATCTTCGCCAGATGAAGAGGGATTTCATTGCCAATGTATCCCATGAACTGAGAACACCACTCACATCCATCAAGGGCTTTATTGAAACACTTCTTGAAGACAGCAATGAAGAGAAAAAACATTATCTGAATATTATTAAAAGAAATACGGACAGATTGATCAATATTGTTGAAGACCTCCTAATTCTGTCAGAACTTGAAAAACGTAATTTTGCAATTAAAGTATCCGCTGTGGATCCTTCCCTGCTTATTCGAAATATCGTTCAGATATTTAAGCAGAAAATGGAAGAAAAGAACCTGAAGCTAAACCTTGAACTGCCGGACAATCTTCCAACAATTGAAGCAGACGAATTCAAACTTGAACAGCTTTTTGTCAATCTCATTGATAATGCTGTTAAGTATACGGAATCAGGAAGTATAAGTGTCCGGGCAGATAAATGTGAGGATAGTATAACGTTTATAATCTCTGATACGGGTATCGGCATACCTAAAAACGATCTTTCTCGCATTTTTGAACGCTTTTATGTCGTGGATAAATCACGTTCCAGACGGGTCGGCGGTACCGGTCTGGGCCTCTCAATCGTAAAACATATTATTCTGCTCCATCACGGGCGTATCGAAGTGGAAAGTATTAAGAAAAAAGGCACTGCATTCCATATTACTTTACCAATAAAACAAAACAGCACCGGGGTTTGAGTTCTGTGTTCCGTAATAAAGCGATATGAAGAGATATACCCATTATATTATATTATAATTATTATTTAATTAATTTGAACATACCCAAACTAAATATTTAATAATATACTATACTCATTATTATATATTATTATTTAAATATTACATTGACACATGCCCAATTCTGTCATATCTTATCCCCCGGGGCGGGGGGAATTACCTAAAATAATCCATATATCCCACCATCCATATATAAACTCCTCCCTCCTGCTTTAATCAACTCTTCTTATCTGATTTTATAATTGAACGCATCATAGACTAATCTTTACTTCACCCCCAATCTCCCCCGTGAAATCTCATTCTTATCCTCAATCTTTCCCATGATATACACTTCACTCATTTCAAAGAACTCAATCTTATTCTCATTCTTATTCTCATTCTTATTCTCAATCTTATTCTCAATCTTATTCTCAATCTTATTCTCATTCTTATTCTCAATCTTATTCTCAATCTTATTCTCAATCTTATTCTCATTCTTATTCTCATTCTTATTCTCAATCTTATTCTCAATCTTATTCTCATTCTTATTCTCAATCTCAACCTTTCTTTATTTCAATTCATTCCATTAAATTAAGGCTATGAAAAAAGCTTTTTTTATACCATTCTTTCTCACACTGATCATGCAGGGGTGTTCATCATGGTCCTTTTTACCAGAAAAACGGCAACTGGCAACACAGGCAGATATTAATGAAAAAACATTATCCTTGTATGCTCAGGTATCAACACAGAATCAACTTATAATCAATCTTTACGAACATCTGGACTCACTCAATAAAAATCTTGATTCGACAGAACTCTTTCTTAAAGAAAAAGATATTGAAATTGATCAGCTAAAAGCTGAAATCAGAGCATTGAAACGGGAAAATAATGACCGGTTCCGTTACCTCCAGGAAATTATTATTTTTCAGGGTATTACAATTGATTCCTTATTTGCACACATTATGGAACAACAGGAATTTCAACTGTTTCTGACAGATATCCGGGATCTTTCAAATGATGAACAAAGCAGTGTTTTTATACAAAAGCAGATTGGACTCTTAAAATCAAATATGGATTCCCTTAATCAGAAGGTCCGTACAGTGGTTCAACACCAGCACTTTCTCCGCGAGGACCTTTCCATTGTAGAATCTTCCATCATGGATATTATAAAGTTTTCCTCCGATAAGCATGTTCGGGAAATTGAAAGACGGCATCAAAAAGTTATGGACAAACAGGAGCTTCTTGCCACCAGACAGGATTCCATTATCGCAGCCTATGATACACTTATGATTCAGATTAAAGATATGGCCGATCAACTTAGTAATAAAAATGAACTGATCATGGATTCATTAAATATAACCATTCTTGGTTTAACAGATCGCCTGAACAGTTTTCAGATTCAAATGCATGAACTCATTCAGAGTCAGGCTGAACTTCATTCTCAATTGCGCTTTCTAAAGGAAGAATTGAAATCAGAAATGCATTCAACCGAAACGATTATAAAAACACCGGCGGATTCCTTATACTTAGAACAGGGGCCCGGTCAGCATGAAGATTAAACTATTTTTAATAGCAACTATTGTTTTAGTGAACTCACATCTTAATGCTGAGATCCATCAGATTAAATTCAGAAGAATCAATACTGATTTAAACAAACTTACCCGGATTATCAGCATTGATGCTATTGATCCTGACAGTATTACTGCATATGCCAACGAACACGAATTGAAAGCATTTCTCAATCTTGACATACCTTACAGAATAATCCCTCCTGTTAAAGATCCCAAAAACATTGAAATGACAGATGAAGATCTCAGAACTGTGAACTGGTCCAAATATCCCACCTATCAGGCATATCTGACCATGATGGCATCCTTTGAAAGGGATTATCCCCTCAACTGCCACATCGATACCATCGGCTTTTCTGTCCGCGGAAAGCTCCTTCTGGCAGCCTGTATTACGGGAAATCTCGAAGAAAACAACTATAAACCCGAATTCTTCTATACCGCTCAGATTCACGGGGATGAAACTGCCGGATCGGTTTTTATGTTACGATTGATTGATTCTTTATTATCCTCGTATGAAAGTTCCGGAGATATTCAAAAACTTCTGAATGAAACCCAAATTTGGATCAATCCCATTGCCAATCCCGACGGAGCCTATTATTTAAGCGACAGCACGCTTATTGGTTCGATCCGCTACAATGCAAACAGCTTTGATCTCAATCGGAATTATCCCGATCCTCCCCATGTTTCCCAACCGAATACTCATAACAGACAACCGGAAACACTGGCGATGATGGTCTTTGCATCACAACGGAATTTTCGTATCTCCGTAAATTTTCACGGTGGAACCGAATGTGTAAACTATCCATGGGATTCAGATTCGTTAAGACACCCGGAAACAAACTGGTTTGAAAATATCTGCCATGAATATGCAGATACGGCAAGATTTTACAGTCCGGACAATTATTTCAGCGGATTTGACAGAGGCGTTACAAACGGGTGGGACTGGTATCCCGTTTTTGGCGGCCGGCAGGATTACATGACTTTTTTTCATCAGTGTAAAGAGGTGACAATTGAATTGTCAAATCAAAAAATGCTCCCGTCTTCAGAGTTAAGGACATACTGGGAGTATAACAAAAGGTCTCTACTGAATTATATCAAAAATATGAGACAGGGAATCACAGCGGACTGGAACCAGGAGGATTTGGTACCGGACACTGTGGAAATTGTAACGATTCCAGGTTTGAAAATACCTGTCCGAAAAAATAACGCGGTTTTTCATTATCCCCTTTCAACAGGAATTTATGATTTGTGTTTTCATTATGCCGATTCAACCGATACACTGAAAAATGTCGAAATTGAAAAAGATAAATTAACAGATTTGACGCCCAGGGCATCTTTTACCTATAAAGAGGTCTTTCATCCCGACCAATTCAGTTTAAGCCCGGTTTATCCCAATCCTTTTAACCCTTTCACTCGTTTCACATTATATTCTTCATCTCCAGGGATGCTTCACATCAGGGTATACGACATTAGGGGAAGACACATAAGCCTACTCTTTTCGGGATTCAGTCAGGCAGGTGAATATGATTTTACGTGGGATGGTACGGATTTTACCGGAAAAGAAGTATCATCGGGTATATATATCATTCAGGCTCAACAATTTAAAAGGACAGTCCGGCAAAAAGCCGTACTGATCAGGTAAATGGAAAAATTTGATTTGATTATCCGAAACGGTCAACTGCACCTTGGAGACGGAAGTCCCTCCGAAACTGCAGATATGGCAGTGAAACATGATAAAATCATCCGGATTGACAAAAATATCCCCGAAACGGGTGAAAGAGAAATTGATGCACAGGGTTTGGTTGTCTCTCCCGGATTTATTGATGTGCACAGTCACACACATGCAGAACTCCTGATAAACCAAAATGCCGAGAGTAAGATCCGGCAGGGTGTAACGACAGAAATATCCGGAAATTGCGGGATGTCTCCCTATCCTTTATCTGAATCAAACTATTCGGAATGGCATGACAGGAACATATCCCTCTTCGGTTTAAAAACCGCCTGGAACTCTTTAGGATCATTTTTTGAACAATTGGAAAATCCGGGGACAAGCATCAATTACGGCGTATATACAGGACACAGTGATCTACGGACTGTAGCGATGGGTAAAAATGATCGCCGTCCAAATTCTTCAGAGATGAAAAAGATGAAATCTCTTCTGAAAGAAACACTGGATCAGGGAAGCCTGGGATTATCAACCGGACTTGAATACGCTCCTGGAAGTTATGCTGAAACGGAAGAACTGATAGCTTTATGCAAAAGTATTGCTCCTTCAGGTGGACGATATGCCTCACATATGCGAAATGAAGGGGACTACTTGGAAGAAGCAGTTGGTGAGGTTATCCGTATTTGCCATGAAGCGGATATCCCGGTGCAGATATCCCACTTAAAAGCCTGTAACACGCCCAACTGGCACAAAGCAGAACATATAATCAATAAAATAAACGAACTGATTGAACTTGGATATCCTATTGGTGTAGACCGGTATCCTTATACTGCTTACGGTACCACACTGGAAATTTTTCTTCCTCTTTGGAGCCGGGAAGGAGGAACAGTTAAAATTCTGGAGAGATTGAATGACCCGGAATCCTGTAAAAATATAAAAAAATACACAAATATGAAAATTGCCCACATGGGCGGACCGGAAAGGGTTCTGATCAGTTATGTCCGACACGAAAAAAACCGTCAATGGGAAGGATATTCTATTAAACAGGGAGCTGAAGAGACAGGATTGGATCCATTCGGATTTATTAAAAAAATCCTCATTGATGATGATAACGGTGTAGAAATCGCCGGATTTGCCATGAGTGAGGAAAATACTGAAAGGATCCTTGCACAGCCATGGGTCTCCATAGGCAGTGACAGTGTAACATGGGCTCCTTACGGTATTCTGAATATTGGAAACCCCCATCCACGTGATTACGGGACTTTTCCAAGAGTGTTGGGATATTACTGCCGGGAAAGAAAGCTCTTCTCCCTTGAAGAGGCCATTCGAAAAGTCACATCCCTTCCGGCAAAGCAGATGGGATTGAATAAGCGGGGATTGCTCGAACCGGGATATTATGCGGATATGGTCATTTTTGATCCTGAAAAAATTCACGATACGGCTACTTTTGTTAAACCTAAACAATATCCTGAGGGCATTGACACAGTCATTGTTAATGGTAAAATTGTATTACAAAAAGGTATTCATTCAGAAATAAGATCAGGTAAAATCCTAAGGAACGGCGGTAATTAACGCCGTCGTCCCATAATTCTTAACATCATTATAAACAGATTGATAAAATCCAGATAAAGCCGCAGAGCACCTAATACGGCCACTTTTTGGTTTTCCTCAGAACCGGCACCGCCATAGGCATACATGTTTTTAATAGCCTGTGTGTCATAAGCTGTTAGTCCGGTAAAAACAAGTACTCCGATATAGCTTACAATCCAGTACAAACCCTCGCTGCGAAGGAAAATATTAACGACCGAGGCAATCAAAATCCCGATCAGCCCCATAAAAGCAAGGCTTCCCAATCCGGTCAGATCTTTTTTAGTGAAATATCCCCATGCGGCCATTACACCGAACATAGCGGCTGTAATGATGAAGGTTGATGCAATGGATTCATTTGTAAAAGCAAAAAACAAGACCGAAAGTGTCAGTCCGTTCAGTGCAGAATAACCTAAAAATGTCCAGGTTGCCGTAGCAGCGGACATACGGTTTATGGCAGCCGATAAATACACAACCAAACCAAGCTGGCCAATAATCAGTGCAAAAAATACAAAAGGAGTACCAAATATAAATTGCTGTAAAGCTTCTGAAGTAAAAACACTCCGGGCCACCACACCCGTGATCACAAGTGCCGCTGTCATCCAGCCGAAAACTTTCGTTATAAATTCTTTTTGTGCTTCCGCTTCTGCAGATGATCCGGCAAAAGATCTGCTGTATGCTGTTCTGTCGTAATTTCTCAAATTATGCATTCTATCCTCCAAATTTCTGTGAATATACAAAATTTATTAATAATTGTTTCAATTGAACGGCTGAAGATATTTAAATGTTGAGAGGTTGAAAAGTTGTGACGTGATATGTAAATTGGTTAAATGATTATTGTTTTCTTAAAGCTCAGCGCCTCTGCAGCTCTGCGGGAGGAATAACTCGGCACTTCCCGAACCGCTTCGCTCCGGCAACACTCAGAACTCAGACCTCAGCACTCAGAACTCAGACCTCAGCACTCATTTAGCCAACAACTCCAGAACCTTATCCGTTATCAAATCGGTTTCATTGGATTTCATCAGGTGTCCGTTTATAAGAAAAGAAAAAATCAACAGCTCACCATCTTGAGTGGTTACATAACCGGAAAGTCCGCGGGTATTGGCGATGGTGCCGGTTTTAGCATGCACATTTTTTTCAGCAGGGGTTCCTATCATACGGTTTTTCAAAGTGCCGTCAATTCCGGCAACAGCCTGCATTTCATACCAGACAGGCCAATAAGGAGAATTATACATTGCTTCAAGAATGGTCACAAGCTGAGCCGGACTCCAGTAGTTATATCGGCTGAGGCCTGAGCCATCGGCATAGACATAGGTGCCGGGTTCGATTCCCCATGCCTGTAACTGTTTTTCAACCACTTTCTGTCCATTGAAAAAAGAGCCCAGTCCGTATTCATCATATCCTAAAAGCCGTGTCATGGTCTCAGCATACATATTCTGGCTCCGTTTCATCAGGCCTTTTAATATATCCCTAAACGGCGGAGACTGATGAACGATGAGTATCTTCTGATTATGACGCCAACCTGAATCATCCAGATCATCACAATCCACCGGATTACCCTCAATCACTATTCCCTGCTCTTCAAGAACTTCCTTCAAAATCGTCGTATAGAATTTCGTAGGGTTATAAATTGTCGGAGATCGTTCAAATGACGAAGTACCGGCTTTAACATACCCCCGGACCTGAATAACATTTAAACCGAATTCCCGCGTAACGCTGATCCGGGTCCTGCCCGTATCACCAACAACCACATCCGAATCAATGGAAAAATATTCACTATTAATGTTGGGTTCAATCTGCAGTTGACCTTCCGGTGTCAAAGGAGGAAAAAACTTCAGATCCACATAATTTTCATTAAACTGCAGGGCATTTACTTCTGCAGCATACCAGATATCCAGATAATTCAAACTCCAGCCGTCACCGAAATTTTCATCGTCAAAAGCATCATCATCTCCAATAATTCTTCCAGCAATTTTTTGAATCCCAAACGATTTAAGTTCTTCGGCCCAATTAAAAAAGAGTTCGCGGGAATCAAAATAAAAGCGTTCATACAGTGTAGGGTCGCCATTACTGAAAACAATCAAGTCGCCGTAGAGTACCGAATCCCGGATTTCTCCGTTATGCGTTATCTGAGTAGTGAAACGGTAGTCAGGTCCAAAGTGTGTCAGAGCGACTGCAGATGTGGGAATTTTGTTATTTGATGCAGGCATGAACACTCGGTTTTCATTTTTTTCATACCAAAGTTTACCCGTATGAGCCGATTTTATCTGAACACCCCAGAAAGCATGATCAAAAAGAGGGTCATTGAATAAAGAATCAATTTTGGAAATCAAAGGTGAATGCTTCTGTCTTCCTTGAAGATGCATAGACATTGTTGAACAGCCGCTTAGAACGATAAATCCTGTCATTAGTAAGATTGGCATTATTTTTTTCATAAAAATTTCCTTTATTAATCTCTCCCCAGGGGAATTTGTTGGGTTATGCAGTGAATATTCCCCCCGCCTAAAAGGATTTCCCGGGCAGAAACGGGAATAATTTCCCTTTCCGGGAATATCTTTTTCATTTTTTCCACAGCAGCCCTGTCGTGAAGATCTCCAAAAACCGGCATTACTATCCCATAATTCGCAATATAGAAATTCACATAAGATGCTGCCAGACGATCCCCGGGAAGGCGCGGCAGTGTCCCTTCCGTCGTATCCACTCCCTTGCTTTCTTCCCGGCTGATTAATACGGGATCAGGCTGATGAAGCAGATGGATTTTCAGAGATCTTCCCTGTGCATCGGCAGTATTCTCAAGAATCACTTTTGCCGCAGCAGACCGGGAATACTGAGGATCCTCTTTATCATCAGTCCAGGCCAGAATCACTTCTCCCGGTCGAGCAAAGCAGCAGATATTATCCACATGACCATTTGTCTCATCCAAATAAATCCCCTCAGGAAGCCAGATGATTTTTTGGACATTCAAATAATTTATTAAAACATCCTCAATTTCTGTTTTTGACAGGGATGGATTCCTGTTAGGATTCAGCAGACATTCTTCTGTTGTAATGAGTGTTCCCTGTCCGTCAACATGAATGGACCCTCCTTCGAGAATTATGGAAGCTTTATACAGATCGATATTTTCAATATCACATATTTTCTTTGCCACTAAATCATCCAGATTCCACGGGAAATAAAGTCCTCCGGTTAAGCCGCCCCAGGCATTGAAATCCCAGTCCACACCCCGGACAATACCATCTTTATTCACAACACACGTAGGACCGCAATCTCTGACCCATGAATCATTGTAAGAAATCTCAATCACCCTGATTTGATGTGGAAGCTGATGACGTGCATTGTTATATTGAGCTGCAGAAACACCTACAGTTACTTTTTCAAACCGGGAAATGGCTTTAGCAACATCAATGAATGCCTTTTGTGCCGGCTTGGCACCATTTCGCCAGTTGTCTGTCCGCTCCGGCCATAAAATCCAGCATCCCTCATGACTTTCAAATTCACCGGGCATCCGGAATGCATCTTTCAACGGTGTTGAATTGATATATTTCATGATGTCCGCCTTTTCCCTGCGTGGGATATCAGCCATTCACCTATGGCAATTATCACAATAACACCGCTGATTACAGAAGCCGTAAAGAGGGGATCCATCTTTTCACCCGGTATCCAGACAAAAAGAATGATTGCCTGAAGGATAAACAGGAAACAGAGAATAGAGAGAACCCAGGCAACCCAGGGTTTACCGGGAAGTCTATAGGGTCTCGGCCGCTCAGCATCCGTAATTCGAAGTTTAATGAATGCCGGAAAAATCGCAAGATAAGGCATAAGAAAAATGATGGAACTGAAGGCAAAGAGACTCCAGAAAAGATCCTCGGCCGTTTGAGCAAAAAAGCCGTAAAGGATAATAACAATTGTAGAAATTATGCCCGTAAAAACAAAGGCATTAACCGGGGTTTGATTAACCGGATGGAGTTTTCCGAGGGTTTGGGGCAGCTCTCCTTCCTCCGCTGCTTCTGCAGCCGTACGGTTTGCCCCCATATTCCAGGTGACTACATTGGCGAAAAAAGTATAAAGAATGCCAATACCAAGGATCAGAACAAAAATATTTCCTCTTGAACCGGAACCGAGAAAAAGTCTTAATGTATCGATAAAACCATCAATGAGTCCAATACTGTCAACAGGAAGTGCCAGAAGAATTCCCAATGTGCCTAAAAGATAAAACGCTGCAATCATTATACCCGATTCAATAATTGCTTTTGGAATATCCCTACCCGGATTTTCCATCTCATCTCCTGCACCGCTCATGAGTTCAAATCCCATAAAACTGAAAAGAATCGCAGGCAGGAATTTGAGTCCCTCATTCATTTCAGGCATCATTGCCCGGAGTGTAAATGTATTGGCCGAACCGTTTCTCATGGCATATACAATCCCCGCTATGCCAATAAAACTCATAATAAAAACCTTCAGAAAAGCACCGATATTGGGAATCCACTTTCCTGTATCAAGGGATACAATACCCATCCATACAGTAAGCCAGGTCATGATAATACCAATTACTATCTGCATGAACATGGATAATCCGGGAAAAAAGAGCTGTCTGAAAACCCCTGCAAACATGATATATACGGAGGGCATCCACAGGGCTACATTTACCCAGTAATACCATGAAGACCGGGCTGCCCACTTGTTTCCGAATGCTTTCTTAATCCAGATATACAGTCCGCCCTGTTCCGGATAGGCTGAACCCAGTTCAGCCGTAATCAGTCCATAAGGTATAAAAAAGAAAATCAGCATGATGATCCACCAGGTCAGGGAAGATACTCCTACTGATGCAGCCGGTGTCAGCGTATCGATAACCAGAATGGCACAGACCGTAAAAAGGGTCATATCCAGCTTTTTCAGAACCTTATTGAACTTAATCTTCTCAGACATATTGATTATCTCCGGTAGTTTACAGATCTTCCGCCATCATACGGCATGTATTCTCCCAGGAAATTTTATCTAGCCGTTCCGGTTTCTTCAGGATAGGGTAGAGAAACTTCACAAGCAATGCTTTCTGGGTATGGAGCCTGTTCTCCGCCTGATCAAAAATAATGGAATGCTCAGAATCCAGTGCTCCATCAGTGGCTTCAACATTTCGTGAGGCCGGCAGACAATGCATGAGTTTAACGTGAGACGGTGCTTTTTTCAGTAAATCCGTATTTACCTGATATTTTGGCATAAAAGCCTTTCTTCTGTCAGGAATTTCATTTTCCTGTCCAACCCACCACCACAGGTCCGTATAAATAAAATCCGCTTTAGATACTGCCTGATCCACGTCATCAGTAATGTGCAGGGTCCCCCCGGATTTCAGGCAATTTTCTTTTGCAATATCTATCCATGATTTAGGAGGCTGATATACTTTGGGAGCGGCGTGGGTAAAATTCATACCCAGTTGGGTACATATATGCATCAGTGAACTCAGAACATTCGTTGCGTCACCCACAAAGGTAACATTCAGATCATTGAGTTTTTTTCCCATAGGCATGTGTTCCTGCATAGTGAACACATCACACAAAACCTGTGTGGGATGATTGTAGTCCGTCAGTCCGTTCAATACCGGAACCGTGGCATGTTTAGCCAGTTCAAGTATTGTTTCATGCTTCAGAGTCCGAGCCATAATAATGTCACACATGCGGGATAAGACTTTTGCCGTGTCAGACAGGGATTCTCTTTCACCCAGATGGATCTCTCCTGGTTTCAGGTAGAGAGCGTGCCCGCCCAGCTTAGTCATTGCCACCTCAAAAGAGACACGTGTCCGTGTTGATGGCTCCTCAAAAATCATACCCAATGATGTTCCATCCAGAAGTGGCGGCAAACATCGGGCATTGTCCGCATCTTTCAAAACCCGGATTAAATCCAGTAATTGAATAATTTCAGTAGCGGTAAAATCCTGAGTGTCCAAAAAGTGTTTAATTTGCATGGAAGATCCTTAGATAAAGATTAAGATTGAGATTGAGATTAAGATTGAGATTGAGATTGAGATTGAGATTGAGATTAAGCCCTGTGAAATGAGTGAAAAATATTTCACGGGGGAGATTGCATCTCGATACGTACTTTGTCCGCTTTTGGCGGTGCGGAGGCCTACTCGGTAACCGAGATTGAGGTTGAGGTTGAGGTGGCACCTATCCTTCACACCCGCTCCCCTCGTACTCCCGTACCCTCGTACTCCCTTTCCCACTAAATTTCCCGACAAAATTCAATCTCATCTTTTATAGGAATGTGTTCATAACCGTAAGGCTGAATTTCAGGCTTTACTTTTCTTGAGTATTTAACGACTTCATCCTCATAGACTTTCACTTTTTTGAAACCGGCATTTTCAAGAAATTCCATTCTCTTAACATTATCATTGGTCGTCAGCATCCGGATTTTATGGGTTTTTTGTTCTTGCATTAACTCGAGGACTTTCTCAAGTAACGATATCCCTATTCCTTTGCCGTGAACAACAGTATCCAGAGAAATAATCTGACATGCCTCATCTTTGATTCTGTAGGTGATAACACCAACTGGCATTTTATGCATAAAAGCAACAAAACCGGGTAATTCTGCAGGAGAATTTTTTTCTCCGCGAAAAACAAGGGTCTCGGTTCTCCACCGCTGACTGATCCAAACCGGAAGCCAGATACGATCCGTATCACTAATCGGTTTAATCGTAATCAGATCTTTCATTTTAATGACTCCATCTTTGATTGTACTGCTTATTGAGATGAACAAAAAAAGCCTCACACGAGGCTTGTGTGAGTGTGGAAGGATTCGAACCTTCGACCAACGGCTTAAAAGGCCGCTGCTCTACCAACTGAGCTACACACCCGATATTCAAAAAGCCCGAAATAATAGGAAGATTAATTTCAAAGTGCAATAAAAACATTCTTAAGATTCACCTTCTTCAGGCTGGTTATCCAGTAATTTTCTATATAACGTCGGTTCACTGATTTTGAGCTTTTTTGCTGTTTTTCCTTTATGACCTTTATTCTTTTCAAGAACTTTTCTTATATAAATATACTGAAATTTTCTGGTAGCTTCATCCAAAGTGAGCCCTTCCGGGATATTTTCATCCATTGTCGGTTCATGAACAGTCAAATACTCAGGTAAAGCATCAACGTCCAATATATCTGATTGTGTAAATATCATTGCTCTTTCAACGATATTTTCCAGCTCACGAACTTCCCCCCGCCACTGATGCTCTTCAAGAAGTATGATGGCTTCCCGAGACATCCCATGGACATTCTTTCCCATTTCTTTATTGAAACGGTTTATGAAATGACTGATCAAAAGTGGAATATCCCCCTTCCGTTCAGACAGTTCAGGCAGATCAAAGTGGATAATATTAAGACGGAAGTACAAATCTTCCCTGAAATGCTGATCCCGGATATCTTTCTGAAGGACCCGGTTCGTAGCACTGATAATTCTGACATTGATCCGAACGGGAATGGTACTGCCGACAGGCATTATCTCTTTTTGCTCTATTGCCCGCAACAGCTTCAACTGCATATCTAAAGATAAGTCACCGATCTCATCAAGGAAAAGAGTCCCCTTATCCGCCTGTAATAAGAGTCCCGGTTTTTCAGGAACCCCCTCTCCGCATGTCCGGCCAAAGAGTTCCTCTTCCAACGATACCTTTGGATAGGCGTTACAATTCATAACGACAAAGGGATCGTTTTGACGTGGACTGTGATAGTGGATTGTTCGGGCAAGAAGTTCTTTACCTGTCCCATTTTTCCCACTTATTAAAACATTACTGTCACTATCCGATATTCTGCGGATCATCGTAAAGACTTTCTGCATCGCCAGAGAATGCCCTACAATATTATTAAAATCATACCGGCGGTTTATTTCCTGTCTGAGCCGGATATTTTCAAGAATCAGTGCCTTGTGTTCAATGAGCTTATTCAGTTTTACGATAAGATTTTCAAATTTAAAGGGCTTGATAATGTAATCAAAAGCACCCTGCCGAAGGGCTTCTATGGCTGTTTCCATTGATCCGTAAGCAGTGACAATGATGAAGAATATTCCGGGATTAAAAGCCCGGACAGCCTCCATCAGTTTAATACCATTCATACGGGGCATATCAATATCCGAGATAATGATGTCATAAGGCCGTGATTGAACTTTTTCAAATGCCTCCTGCCCATCCTTCGCCTGATCACACAAAAAACCGCGTTTCTGCAGTATTGTCAGCAGAGATTCCCGAAAAATTGTATCATCATCAACCAGAAGAATTCTGAAAGCCAATGTTTATCCTTTATAAGCAGGAATGGAAATTTTGAATGTACTTCCCTTCCCCGTCTGACTTGCTATATCAATCGAACCATTCAGGGATTTTATGATATTATGACACACCCACAAGCCCAGACCTGTTCCCTGATCTGCACTCCGGGTGGAGAAAAATGGTTCAAACACACGTTCGAGATTCTCTTCAGATATCCCTTCCCCGTTATCGGTCACTTCAATAAAAACCATGTTATCCCGGTTGTATGTCTTAATCCTTAACATGGGTTCATCTGTTTGTCTCATGGCATACCCTGCATTCAGCATTATATTAATAAATACCTGCAGCAGTTTATCATAAGCGGAATGGACAGGACCGATATCATATGCCATTTCTTTAAGGGTTTTAACATCTTTAAGGTATGTATCGAATTTGACAATTCTCAGACTCTCTTTAAGAACCGAATTAACATTCAGGATTTCGTTATCACTTTTAATGGGCCGGCTCATATCAATCAACTGTCTGACAGTCCTGGACAAATAATCAATCTGATTGGAAATAAGTTTCAGTGTATTCTCTGTTAATTCATCCCGAACATGATCTTCCAGCATTTGAACCAATGAACTGATAGAAACCATAGGTTTGGAGACATCATGGGCTATTCCTGCGGCAAGTTGTCCCAATGCCGCCAGTTTTTCACTTTGGGCTACCTGTTTTTCCAACCGGGTCCGTTCTGTCATATCATGGCCAAAAAACAACAAAATTGACCGTTCATACTCAAAATCCACAAAGAGCTTAATATTCCACAAAAGACGTTTTTCTTCCCCACCGGCAGTTCTGTATACCATATCAAATTCCTGTAACTGTCCTCTTTTTTTCAGACTCTTTGTCAGGTTATTCCTTTGTGTTTCCGATAATTGTAAAAGATCAAGAATATTTTGGTCCAACCGTTCATTTTTCTTAATACACAGCATTTTTTCAGCCCAGTGATTCATGTCTTTAATGGTAAAGCGGGCATCGGTTCTGAAAAAAATAATATTAGCAGTGGAGATGATTTCATTCGTGTAACGCTTCTGCTGCTGCAGTTCAATTTCTAGTTGCTGCTCGTGGGGAATAAACTGTAAAAATAATACTATATATCCGTCAGCAGAAAGTTCATGCAGGAATATATCAAATAAAACCCTGTTTGTTTTGGACTTCCTGAAAAAAAGATTCACAGGGGTATGAACAGTTAGGTTTTTAATAAAATCTGAGTAACTGTGATACGGACTTTTATGCCAGTCTATGATTGTTTGAAATCTTGCCGGAATTTTATTCGAAAAGAATGATTTCAGTTCACTGCTGACAGATAAAATTTTACCCTCGGGACTGATAGTCATTTTGCCGCTCAATGCCATAAAAATTCCCATTTTTAAGCTGTCACAGGTTAATAAAATATTTTATTCTTTTCAATCACTGTTTCCTTTATTTTGATATTATTCTGCCTTATCTTGTCATATGGACATTCAGTCTTTTAAACCTGTTAAACTATTATTTGCCGTATTGTACAATACTGAATTGAGCCCGAATGATTTTATTCCGTATTTGAAAAAGGTCTTTTCTCATATTGATTTTCAAAGTTCTGCCTATTCATTCGAACACACAGATTATTATACGGAAGAGATGGGACATCCTCTTAAACGGATCCTGCTTGGTTTTGAAGAATTAATCCAACCTGAATCCCTTTCAGAGATTAAACATCTGACACGGGCCATGGAAAATCAATTTCGTGTGGAAGGGAAGCGCACATTAAACCTCGATCCGGGTTATCTGGATTACGATAAAGTTATTCTGGCCTCTGCTAAATACGGACGGCAGAAAATTGCCCTTGAAAATGGTATATATGCCGATCCCACCCTTGAATTCACAAATCATAAATTCTGTCCCTACGCCTGGACATTTCCTGATTTTTCCACCGATCTTTATTATAAAGACTTACTAACAATCAGAAACATTTATAAGCAACAATTACGAGCACTACTGTAACCGGATTGTAAAGGTGCGTTTATCCTTATCCTTATAAACCCCGGGAAAGCGGAGCAGCCTGTTATGCATAACCACATAAATACCTGCATCAATTAAACGAGCGGCAAGGAGACTTTCAGTAACATTCTGCATGGCATCGGAATCCCGGAATTCGTAGGGCCGCATGGCTCCCGTAAAAATAATGGGACAGGATGGTTCAGGTATTCCCCGGTATAAGAGATCTCCGGTTAACTCCAAGGTATCCGTTCCGTGTAAAATAATTACAGCATCTGAATTCTTCATTTCAAGTCTTGTCAGCCGTAATACCAGATCCCTGTCTTCATCGGTCATATCCAGGGAATCTTTAAAGATAATATTTCTCTGTTGAATTTGCAGATCAGGCAGACGAAGTGAATCCAAAATTTTAGTGAGAATTGAACTGAAGTTTTTCAGGGATCCATCCTGTTCATTATAGGTCTTTTCGATCGTTCCGCCTGTTGTGATAAATGTTATTTTCATTTTTTAGCTCACTTTGTTCGCTCTTCATGAGTTCATGTGCTCATGGGTTTAAAATTCCCGCAACCTGAGGAGAGTCAAAAGCAGCGTTCAATACATTACAATGCTCCTTGAATCTCAACCTCAATCTCGGTTACCAAGTAGGCTTCGGCCCTCGCTCCTCGTTACTCGTTACTCGCTACTATAAATTACTGATTTCCATAGCAAGATGAACTTGAAATTCTTCGTAACGGTTTGCTTACAAAAGTGTCCAATAAATAAATGGAGAAATACAATGAAAACAAAACTCTCAACTCTTTTTGCAGTTATAGTCCTCATCGCAGGATGCGGCCTAACAGAACGGTCAAACACATTAAACCTCTCAAAACATGGAGATAGTATGTTAAAATATCCTTACAACCGCGCTGAATTACCATTCGGCATCTATGATCTGGAACCCTATATGGATGGGGCTACCGTGGATATCCACTATAATAAGCATCATAAAGCTTATACTGATAACCTGAATGCGGCTGTTGCCGGTACTGAACTGGAAAAGCTGTCCATTCTGGAGATTTTTGACAACGTAAGTCAATATCCGACCGCCATTTTAAACAACGGGGGCGGGTTCTATAACCACGAACTCTTCTGGGCCCATCTGAGTAAAGACGGAACAAAAAAGCCCTCTGGTAAACTGGAAAAAGCCATTGTGGAAAGATTCAGTTCCTTCGAAACATTTCAAAAGATATTTGAACAGGCGGCTTCTACCCGTTTCGGAAGCGGCTGGGCATGGCTGAGTGTTAATAATGATGGACAACTTTTTGTCAGTTCAACACCCAATCAGGTTAATCCCCTTATGGATATAGCCGAAGAAAGAGGCATTCCGATTCTGGGTATTGATGTCTGGGAACATGCCTATTATCTGCTCTATCAGAACCGGAGACCTGAATACATTAAAAACTTCTGGAATATCGTGAACTGGGATGTGGTTGAAGCCAACTATGAAAAAGCGATTAATAAATAATTTCGGATTATGAATTCTGGTTTCTGAGTTGAATGACGAACAATGGATTTGGTTTATTCGTTAATAGTTCAGGGGGGGGGCACGAAAGCCTCCCCTCAAACCTTAACCTCAACCTTATTCTCAACCTCAATCTTAATCTTAATCTTAATCTTAATCTTAATCTTAATCTTAATCTTAATCTTCTCTTGACTTTCTGATAAATAATTCTTGAATTTTAATTAAATAAAGGGATGCATTATGAATATCCGCATACTTATTTGTCTGACATTTTTTTGTTCTCTGTTAACGGGACAGGATTTTGACCAGGCTCGTAAAAAAATGGTTGAACACCAGTTGCTGCGTCGTGATATTCATGACAGTGCAGTGATCCGTGCGATGGAAACCGTCCCCCGTCATTCATACGTACCTTTTCAGCAAGTCCGTTCAGCTTATGATGACCGGCCATTGCCAATCGGGTATGGACAGACAATTTCCCAACCGTATATTGTAGCATATATGACGCAGATTGTAGAACCTAAACCGGATCACCGGGTTCTTGAGATAGGAACCGGGTCAGGATATCAGGCCGCTGTCCTGGCGGAAATTGTGGATTCTGTTTTCACCATGGAAATTATTTATGAACTGGCTGCACGTGCTGAGAGAGATCTGAAGAAAACCGGATATGAAAATACTGTAGTTAAACACGGTGACGGCTTTTACGGCTGGGAAGAAAAAGGTCCGTTTGATGCCATTGTGGTTACAGCCGCGGCAGAATTTATTCCTCCTCCCCTTATTGCCCAGCTTAAAGAAGGCGGTAAAATGGTTATACCCGTTGGTTCACCCTTTATGATTCAGAACTTGATGCTTATTGAAAAAAAAGGTGAAAATATTCGGACTAAATCCCTTTTTCCGGTACGATTTGTCCCATTTACACGGGCTGAATAATGTCTGATAAAAAGATATATTCATCCCATTTTGTATCCCTGTCTCTTCTTTCAGGATCAGTAATTGCTTTTCAACTTACATTAATGAACCATTTTTCTCATGTTCAATGGCATCATTTCGCATCCATGATTATTTCCATAGCATTGTTGGGTTTTGGAGCGTCAGGCACTTTTCTTGTTGTACTGAAAAAACAGCTGATGTTAAAAGCCCATTTAGTTATTCCCCTTTCTATGCTTTTAAGTGCCATTTTTATGGCTGTTAGTATTCCACTCACCCAATTGGATATAATTCGATTCGATTCCTATCTCCTTTTTACCGCATCTATTCATATTATGAGATTTATTACAACTGTTTTGATACTGTTCCTCCCCTTCTTTTTTGCCGGCCTGTCCATAGGAATGATCTTTACCCGTCACGTAAAAAAAATCGGATACCTTTATGCCTTTAATTTAGGTGGATCGGGATTAGGCGGATTTGCGGTCCTTTTGCTTTTTCATCTTCTGGCTCCCTCCAGAGCAGCCTTAATCATTGCATTTTTTCCCCTTACTTCCAGTTTTTTATATATGCGGAATACTGCCGAAAAAAAAATACAGACAACACTGATCATTTCCGGTGTTTTACTGCTTATCTTTCTGTTCATACCGTTACAGCCGAAAGTCTCTCAGTTTAAAAGCATCAGCAGGGTGCTTCAAATGCCGGAAAGCGTTTGCAATTACAAAAAACCCTCACCTTATGGAATCCTGCAGATCGTTCATTCCCCCTATATCCGCTATGCACCCGGTATAAGTCTGAAATATGATAAGGCTTTTCCCGTCTATCCGGTTTTATATACTAATGGTGAGTGGACAGGCCCTATGACCGAAATGAGTCCCAATAATTTTGAATACCACTTAAACTGGTCTACTCTCGACCTTCCATATAAGATCAGGAATGCAGAAAAAATTCTCATACCCGATGGGGGAACCGGTGAATTCATTGTTCATGCTCTTTCCAACTATCCGAAGAAAGTGACTGTTACAGAAGCAAATAAAGGCATTCTTACAGCAATGGACGATTATTTAAAAAATAAATCTGTTTACAATCATCCGCTGGTCGAACTGAAATATCCGGATTCATATACATATCTGTTATCAGCAAAAGAAAAATACGATCTGATTCAGCTTCCTATTGCCGATTCATTTGGAGGATCTGCAGGTATTTATGCCCTGAAAGAAAGGTTTTATCTTACCACTGAGGCATTCAATTCAATGTGGGATCTTCTAAATTCTGACGGAATGATAACAATTTCCACATGGATGGATTACCCTTCACGTTATCCGTTAAGGATTTTGGCAACACTGAAGGATATTCTTGATTCTAAAGGAATTAGGGATTACGATAAGCATATTACAGCCATTAAGAATTGGAATATGATCACTTTTTTACTGACTAAAGCGCCCCTGACTGATAATGAAGTAAACACCATCCGTGAATTTTGCCGGGAGATGAATTTTGATCCCGTTATTCTGCCGGGGCTTAATACTGAGGAAAGAACCGAATATCATGCTCTGCAGGATAATGATCTGTTTAACTATATTGATGCAATTCTGGGCGACAGTCCGGAAAGCTTTTACCGCGACTATGACTTCAACATAAAACCGGTAACAGAAAATAAACCTTATTTTTCCCAGTTCATCCGTTTAACAAAATTATCACGCCTTAATGAATTTTTTACCGCCCAATCCCTTCCCTTTATTGAACTTGGGTACATCGTCTTGTTCCTGACCCTTTTTCTGGTAAGTGTCCTTGCCATAATTCTCATTTTTTTTCCACTCATCTTTAGAGGAATCTGCGGAAAATCTAAAGTTTGGACTTTTATCCATTTTTCAGGTCTTGGACTCGGATTTATGTTCGTTGAGATTGTTCTGATACAGCGGTTTATTCTTTATCTTGGAAATCCCCTTTATGCCGCATCTGCCGTCATAAGCGGGATTCTGATTTTTTCAGGTATTGGCAGTTATATTTCATCCGGAACACCGGCAGATAAACAGCATATCATCCGTGCGTCCCTGAATGTACTGATTTTTATCACACTGTATGGAATCTTTCTAACGCCCATCCTTAAATCAACCATAAATTTCCCTGTACCCGTCAAACTGTTGTTCAGCATAATAGTCCTTGCTCCCATATCATTTTTTATGGGTAAGCCGTTTCCTCTTGGATTGCGGTTTCTGGACAGTCATAACCCGCAGATTATTCCGTGGGCATGGGGAATTAACGGGTGTATGTCTGTTATCAGCAGTGTACTTGCAGCTATTTTAGCTGTTGAAACCGGGTTTACGGGAGTGATGATTATTGCAGGAATTATGTATTTGGGAGTAATTCTGAATTCTGAATTCTGAATTCTGAATTTTCCGGCTATCGGCTACCAAACACCCTAACCACCCGCTCCAGCAATCCATGCACTTTAGAAATTATCACACCATAATTGGTAATGGGAATATTCTGGCGATGTGCAGTAAAGAGACGGCGTTTAAATTCCATCCCGGTGATCATACAACTGCCGCAATGTATAATTAGTTTATATTTTTCCAGATTTTCAGGGAAATCATGTCCGGTATAGATATCAAAATGGAGGTCTTTGCCTGTGTATTGTTTAAGCCAGCGGGGAATTTTCACCCGGCCTATATCATCGGACTGCACATGGTGTGAACAGGCTTCAGCAATGAGAATTCTGTCTCCGTCATTCAGATTATCAGCCGTGTTCGCTCCCTCAACCAGCATATCCAGATCCCCTTTATACCGGGCAAAAGCGGTGGAAAAAGTTGTAAATGGGATATCATCAGGCACGCTTCCGGCAACTTTTAAAACCACCTGTGAATCGGTAATCACCAGTGCGGGAGGTTGAGACAGTTTTTCCAGTGCTTCATCCAGCTCACGGTCTTTAACCGTTACAGCAATGGCATCATTATCCAGTACTTCCCTGATTACCTGCACCTGGGGCAGGATAAGACGGCCCTTTGGTGCTGCCAGATCGATGGGAACCACCAGGACCACCAGATCTCCGGCCTTTATAATATCCCCTATAATTACCGGTTCACGCCGGAAATATTCAGGGACTGAAGCAATGATCATTTCTTTTAATTCATGAATACCTAAAAATGTTTTAGTGGAAACCCGCAGAGATTTTTCCATTTCATCTGACGGTATTTCCGGAGAACCCAGGTCAGATTTATTAAAGGCAATCAGATAAGGGATCTCCATATTTTTCAGTTCATCTATTATTAACCTGTCTTTGCCGGTAATCCCCATTTCATCGGTCACTAAAACGGCTATATCAGTCCGAAGGAGCACTTTCCGGGTTGCTTTTACCCTCATTTCCCCCAACGTTCCCGTATCATCCAGCCCGGCCGTATCATAAAATGTAACCGGACCTACAGGAATCAATTCATACGCTTTAGCCACAGGATCTGTTGTTGTCCCGGGTTCTTCAGATACAATAGCAATATCCTGTTCTGCAATGGCGTTGATCAGGGAAGATTTTCCCGCATTCCGTCTGCCGAGAAAAGTAATGATAAGTCTTTCACCACGAGGCGATTTTTTCATTATGAACTCCTTAATCCAGATCAGCGGGAGTAAATCCCAGTTTGAGCATATTTTGCGGAGATAAGAGTTTTTTATGCTGTTCCGGTGTCAGGTATTTTTTTTCCAGAACCAGATCTTTGAATGTTTTATTTTCAGACAGGGATTCCTTAACCCAGTTTTGAACGGTTTCATAGCCGAAATAAGGGACCAGAGCAGTAGCCAGAGTCCACCCTTCCCCGATTTTAGACTCACAGGATTCACGGTTCGCCTGAATATCACATGTACAATGTACATTCATGGATATGGTAACAGATGTCAGAAGTTTCAGGGATTCCATGAAGGTATGGCTGATCACCGGCAAAAGATGATTTAACTCCAACTGTCCCATCCCTGCAGCAAGGGCTATGACCTGGTCATTACTTATCACTCTCAGTGCGATCTGGACAGCCGATTCAGGAATCACCGGATTCACTTTGCCCGGCATGATGGACGATCCGGCCTGCTTTTCAGGCAGACAGAGTTCGTTATAACCACCTGACGGACCTGATGAAAGAAGCCTCAGATCATTGGCAATTTTCATCAAATTCACGGCATAGCATTTAAGAATAGCCGAAACCTCAGCAAGGCTGTCCAGATTCTGTGTAACATCCACCAGGTTCTCAGCCCGGGCAAGAACGAGCCCGGTCACTTTTTTCAAATACTCCGAAACCTTAAAAACATACTCCCGTGGAGCGCCAAGACCGGTTCCAACAGCCGTGCCTCCCAAGTTATGAATCTTAATCCGTTCACGGGCTTTGAAAATGCGCCACCGATCCCGTGCGACAGCTTCCGCCCAGGCACTAAATGTCATTCCCAGAGTCATAGGAACTGCATCCTGAAGTTCGGTTCTCCCAAGTTTTATTATATCCTGAAAAAGTGATTCCTTTTTCTGAAGATCTGTCTGCCAGTCTGAAATCACACACTCCAGCTCTTTCAACCGCAGTAAAATCGCCACTTTCAAAACTGTAGGATACACATCATTTGTGGATTGATGAAGATTTACATGGTGCAGAGGATGTATTATCTTATAAGTACCGGGAGAATAACCGAGTTTCTTCAGCGCAAGATTGGCGATCACCTCATTAAAATTCATATTGGTGGATGTGCCCGCTCCTCCCTGCCATGGATTGACTACAATCCATTCATGGTGTTTTCCTTCTGCAATTTCCATGCAGGATTCAGCCAAAACACGTGCTGTTTCCGGTTGCAGGTATCCTGTATTTTCATTAGCAAGAACACAGGCTTTTTTAACCAGAGCAAACGCCTTAATAAAGACTGTATCCAGCCGTTCCTCACTGTAAGGAAAATTTTCAACGGAGCGGTGTGTGTGAATACCGAATAAGCAATCCTCATTCAGTTCACAGCTTCCCAATGCATCTTTTTCTATTCGGCTCATTTATTACTCTTAATTTTTCCCTAAATCTAATCAAACGGTAAGACGAGTGCATTGCTTTCCGTTACAAATCAATAAATTCCTTCAAAATTATTTATCAGATTCATCCTTTACGGCTCATTCAGGATGAAATCCTTCTTTTTACTCATAACTCTTTATAATTTCATAAAGAATAATAAGGAGAATCATGGCCGAAACACGACGGGAAATACTGATGCGGGGCTTTGACCCTATTGCTTTATTAGGCGTTAACGATGAAAACCTGAAAATTCTGGAAGAACATTTCAGTGCTCAGATCATTGCCCGGGGGCAGAGTATAAAAATATCAGGGGATCCCATTGAAGTTGAACGGATTCACCACATTCTGAATCAGTTAATTCAGCTTATTCCAAAAAAAGAGTATATCAAACCATCAGATGTAAAAACCGTCATCAACATTGAAGCGGATGCAACAGACTCTGTTTATTCCGTCCCGGAGGAATCCATCATCTTATTCACACCCAACGGACTCATCCGTCCCCGGACAACAGGACAGGCTGAATATTACCGGATTGCATCAGAAAACGACATTACCTTTGCCATAGGTCCGGCCGGAACCGGCAAAACATATCAGGCTGTGGCCATGGCTGTTGCAGCACTTAAAAACAGGGAGGTCCGTAAAATTATCCTCACCCGTCCCGCCGTGGAAGCAGGAGAAAATCTGGGATTCCTCCCGGGGGATATGAAAGAGAAAATCGATCCTTACCTTGCTCCCCTTTACGATGCCCTGAAAACCATGATCAGTCCGGAAAAACTCAAGGTCTTTTTTGAACAGAAAACTATTGAGATCGTTCCCCTGGCTTATATGCGGGGACGGACTCTTGACAGTGCTTTTCTTATTCTGGATGAAGCACAGAACACCACGCCCCTTCAAATGAAAATGTTTCTGACCCGGATCGGGGTAAATTCCAAAGCCATTATTACCGGAGATATAACCCAGATTGACCTGCCGTCCAAACAGAGGTCCGGACTCATGGATGCAGTAAGCATTCTCAAAGGGATCGACGGAATCGGGTTTTCTTACCTGACGGAAGTTGATGTGGTCCGTCATCATCTTGTTAAAAAAATCATCAAAGCATATTCAGATGCCGGAGATGACCTTGAATAACCTTTCTGATCTTCTGGATAAAGCTGCTGATTTAATTTATCATTCTAAACATACCACAGCTTTTACAGGTGCAGGCATTTCCGTGGAAAGCGGTATTCCCACCTTTCGGGGTGAAAACGGTTTATGGTCCCGGTACGATCCGGGATGCCTGGATCTTGATGCCTTTTACAGCAATCCGGCTGAGACCTGGATACTTATTAAAGAAATCTTTTACGACTTTTTCGGTCAGGCAAAACCCAATCCGGGACATGGAAGTCTGGCTGAACTGGAAGAGGCTGGGCATTTGCAGGCTGTTATCACCCAGAATATCGACAATCTTCATCATTTGGCAGGAAACAGGAATATTATTGAATTTCATGGTACATCGGGCCGGCTGAAATGTACCCAGTGCCATGAAGTTGTCACTTTTAAACCATCATATCTCAGCCAACTTCCACCATTATGTAAAACATGCCGCGGGGTTTTAAAACCGGATTTTATATTTTTCGGTGAATCCATACCCTATGCTGCCTATGATGCCTCCCTGCAGGAAGCCCGGATTGCCGATGTTTTTCTGGTCATTGGTACCACCGGAGAGGTGGTCCCTGCATCTTCTATTCCATGGCAGGCAAAAACCCACGGAGCGGCCATCATTGAAATCAATCCGGAACCGTCAGCCTATACCTATGCAATTACAGATATTTTTCTGCCGGGTAAATCTGGGGATATCCTGCCGGATTTGGTACAATTGATCAAAAAATTATCGTTTGAATAAGAATACTTTAATCGTTTCATAAATGATGAAAGAAATACTAAGAATTGAACACCCTGAATAAATAAAAAATTAAATTCCGAAATAGACAGTTTAAAACGGAAAAAGGAGATACACATGAAAAATCAGGAAAAACAAAATTACAATTCATTAAATGATGAACTTCTGCACAAACGGAAAAATGTATGGGACAGGCTGACAGACCGGGACCAGATAGAGGTTTTCAATAGGGAATATGCATCTTTTCTGGATTCATCGAAAACGGAACGGGAAGCCGTTCGCTACGTCATTAAGCTTGCCGAATCCAAAGGATTTAAGAATATACTCTCATCCTCTGATACGAAGGATAAGCTCTATTATCCCCTTCATGGTAAATCCATCGCTTTGTACCGTAAAGGTGAAAAACCACTGACCGAGGGATTGAACATACTCATAGCTCATGTGGATTCACCACGTCTGGACCTGAAACAGTATCCGGTCTATGAAGATCAGGGCCTTGCTTTATTCAAGACACACTATTACGGCGGTGTCCGGAAATACCAGTGGGTCTCAATCCCCCTTGCTTTGCATGGCACTTTCGCCATGAAAGACGGCAGCATAAAAGACGTGTTGATCGGTGAAGATGACAACGATCCCGTTTTTACCATTACCGATCTTCTCCCCCATCTGGCAGCAAATGCACAGAATACAAAAAAAGCCACTGAATTCATACCCGGTGAAAAGCTGAACATCCTTGCAGGCAGTCTGCCTGTTAACGATGATGAAAAACAGGATCAGCGGTTTAAACTGAACATTCTGAAACTCTTCAAAGATACATACGGCATTGCCGAAGATGATTTTTTAAGTGCGGATGTAGAACTGGTTCCGGCAGGAAAATCCCGGGATGTAGGCCTGGACAGGTCCATGCTGGGCGGATACGGACATGACGACAGGGTATGTGCTTACACGGCGCTCCGGGCAATTCTGGATGTAGATAATCCGAAAACCTCAGCTCTGGTATTTCTTATGGATAAGGAAGAAATCGGAAGCGAAGGGGCCAGCGGTTCCCATACCTGGTTTCCGGAAATGGTTGTGGGAGAAATTCTGGCTCTGGAGGGAAAAGACAGCTATACATCCATCCGCCGCGCTTTATCCAATGCACATTGCCTCTCTGCCGATGTGAATGCAGCCGTCCATCCGGACTGGACTGAAGTCCACGATCTGAGAAACGCAGCATATATTAATGGTGGTCTTGTATTGACAAAATTTACCGGTGTCCGAGGAAAAGCAGGATGCAGTGAAGCCAATGCCGAATTTGTAGCCGCATTGCGGAAAATCTTTGATGAAAATGATATTACCTGGCACATGGCAGAACTTGGAAAAGTGGATGAAGGCGGCGGCGGAACCATTGCCAAATTCATGGCCTATTACGGCATGCAGGTTATCGATGCGGGCGTTGCGGTTTTGGGCATGCACTCCCCTTTTGAGGTTGTGAGTAAAGGGGATGTGTATGAGATATACAGGGCCTATCGGGTAATTCTGAACTCTCAAAATTAAAGAACCCGCTTTATCCAGTTAAAATATTTAAACGGGACATATTTAAAGGGCAAATCTATCCATGTGGGAGTGTTTACCACAGCCCTCTGATTACTGAAGGCCAGAAAACTGTAATGGCCGTGATACTTGCCCAGGCCGCTGTTTCCCACACCGCCGAAGGGCATTTTATGATTTACAATATGCATAATCGTGTCGTTGATACAGGCACCGCCGGAGGTAGATTGTAAAAGGACATTCTTTGCCTGGCAATTTTTACCGAAGTAATAGAACGCCAGCGGTTTTTCACGGGCATTGACAAAAGATAAAGCCTCATCAATGTGCCTAAAGGTCATGACCGGAAGAATGGGACCGAATATTTCATCCTTCATAACCGTATCATCCGGTTTTACTTCATCAAGAATAGCGGGTGCAATAAACCTTTCCTCTCTGTCCGTTTCTCCCCCGTAACGGAGGACACCCTGCTTCAAATATTCCATTAAACGGTCAAAAGCCTTTTCATTCACAATCCGTGGAAAATATTCACTCTTTTTGATATCCGGGCCAAACATCTTTTCAATATGAAGAGTAATTTTCTCAATTAATTTTCCTTTGACGGACTCGTGAACCATGAGATAATCAGGGGCAATGCAGGTCTGTCCCGCATTGATTGTTTTTCCCCATGCGATCCGTTTTGCGGCAACATCAAGGCTTGCGTCTTTATCCACGATACAGGGACTCTTTCCTCCCAGTTCGAGCACGACCGGTGTTAAATTGAGGGATGCGGCTTTCATAACCACCTTACCCACAGCCGGACTTCCGGTATAAAAAATCATGTCAAAACGCTGTTCAAAAAGGATTTGGTTGACATTCCTGCCACCCTGAACAATACTCACATACTTTTCATCAAATGTTTCACGAATCAGTTCTTCCATGACCTGAGCCACATTCGGTGTGTAGGGTGAGGGTTTCAATACAGAGCAGCATCCGGCAGAAATGGCTCCAACCAGAGGATTCATGAGCAACTGGAAAGGATAATTCCAGGGAGACACAATAAGGGCAGCACCCAGCGGTTCATAATGAATCCTGCTTTTTGAAGGAAGTAACTGAAGAGGTGTGGAAACCCGCTTCGGCCGGGACCAGCTCCGGATCTTTTTCAGATGATAATCAATTTCCTGAAGAACAATACTGATTTCAGTCAGATAGGCTTCCTTATAGGACTTATGTAAATCAACCCATAATGCATCAGTTATCTTTTTCTCATATCTTAGGATTGCAGATTTAAACGCTTTCAGTTTTTCGATTCTGAATCTCAGATCTTTTGTCTTCTGAGAAGCAAAGTATTCTTTCTGTTTTTTCACAATTTTTTCAATGATTTGTTCAGACGTATCTTTCATGATTCTTCTCCCTTAATCTCCCCTGTGAAATACGTATCACTCATTTCACAGGGCTTAACCTTAACCTCAACCTCAACCTCAATCTCAACCTCAATCTCAACCTCAATCTCAACCTCAACCTATTCCCAATCATCTTCCCTTAAAGTGTTCCATTGTTCTGTAAACGCCCAGAACTTTCCCTGTAAACCAGTCAAAAACGGGAATGGGCAGGAGTCCCTGACTGATGCGGACAAAGTGGTAACTCCAGGGCATGCTTTGGATCACCCTGTTTTTTTCTATGGCACGGATGATCTTTTTTGCGGCTTTTTCCGGTTTAAGCAGGGGTATCCGGGAACGAACCCCGTCAAACATACCCGTATCAATGTAGTAGGGTGTAACAGTTGTGATACCAATGTTTTTATTCAGTTGTTTCATTTCCAGGCGGAGACTGTCCGACCAGCCTACCATGGACCATTTGCTGGCAACATATACCGACATTTTCGGATTGGATACGAGTCCTGCAGAAGAGGCTATATTGCAGATATACCCTGAATTCCTTTCCATCATATCCGGTAAAAATGCCCGGGTAACCGTCATGGGTGCCACGGCATTCACATTCATGGTACGGTTGATTTCAGGCACTGTATGCTCATGAAAATATTTACCCACAACAATGCCCGCATTATTAATCAGGACATCCACAGGACCTGTATCCTTTTTGACCTGTACGGCGGTTGAATGGACCTGAACGGCATCGGAGACATCCACCTGATAGGTTTTCACATTTCCCAGGGAATAAAACTCACGGACTGTTTCTTCCATATTTTCCCGGTTAATATCCCAGATGATCAGTTCAGCACCTTTTTCCAGTACCAGCCGTCCCATAATCTTACCGATTCCGGACGCACCGCCGGTAATCAGGACCTTTTTTCCCTTGAAATGTCTCATTGTTCCCCCTTTGATAAATGTCATTTTTTTACCCTATTACGCATCAAATCATGAATTATACCAGCCAATTCAGAATATACAGGCAAAGCCTTATCCTGTCTTAGAGGAATGAAGCAGGCAACGATATATCTGACTGTTCCGTCATCAACAATTCCCACGTCATGGGTCCAATAGGAAAACCACCCGGTTTTATTGTAATACATGGTGTTTCGGGGAAGTCCGGAATAGAATTTGCTTCGGTCAAGCTGCCGGGACAGGCAGGATTTCATCTGCATACTGACCCATGGATTATGCAGGCGGTTTTGATCGATGAGAAAAAGAAAATCCACCGCATGGAGGGCGCAGGTTTCAGTCCCATGGATATCTTCATATCCCGGATCTTCAAATTTCCGGCTCAGAAACTTCCGGGTAACCTCGCTCCCCTGCCATCCGTATTCATGCATGAGTTTATTGATATTTTCTCTTCGGACAAGATCAATCAGGCAATTGGCAGCGGTATTATCGCTCCGGGAAATCATCAGATCCAGTAAATAATTAACTGAAACTGTATCTCCGTCCTGAAGGACAGGCCGTTTGTCCGATTCAAATGCCACGGAACCCTGGACAACATTCGGGGATTTGACCACCATCAGGCTGTCCAGAGAATATAAGCCCTGTGAAATCTGATGAAGGACTTCGGCAGCCACATACATTTTATACACCGATGCCGGATAGATGAAATTATCCATATTCACCCCGCCGATCCGGGGAGGATCCATATTCATATCAATCACCGCAAGGGAGATCTGTTCGATCCCATCCTCTCCCACATCAAAATCCCCGTCCAGATCAAGATAGGTTATAATTGTATTCAAATGACTGGACAATTCATGATCATGCATCAGGTAAGATGGAACAGAAAGTGCCTGTCCATATAAAAATGAACAGAAAAAAACCAGAATTAAACATAGAACGGATTTATTTATCATGATTAGCTCCGATTTTTATAAATATAGTCAGGAATGACATGAGGTTCAAGAGAATGATCATAAATGGTAGCCGGTAGCTGGTAGAATGCTGAGTTCTGAATTCTGAGTGGAATGAAGAGTTATTGAATTTAATTAGTTGACAGTCGACTCTTGTCCCATGAGCCCTATGCCAGAGCGCAGCGATGGTCCCGGAAGCGTAGCGCATCGGGAAGCCCCTATACAGCGAACGAAGTGAATCTCAACGTCTCAACTTTTCAACCTTTAAACATTTAACGGCGAGTGCAGCGAGCCAACTCAGCACTCAGAACTCAGCACTCAGAACTCAGTTCTCCAAGCACCACTTCCACATCCAATTCCTTTCCTGAATATTTTTCAGGATTCAAAACCTGTGAATCATGAGATTTGCCATTAACGGTCATGGATTTGATACCCATATTAACATGTTTTGGATTTTGAATTCGGATATGAAGGGTTTTACTCCGGAATTTCCGGGTGATATTTACGTTATCCCAGTCTGCCGGTATACGGGGATCGATGAGGAGTCCCTCGGGGACAGGACGGATTCCCAGCAGATAACCATAGGCAATATACAACATCCATACTGCAGAACCGGTAAGCCAGGAGTGGCTTGCCTGTCCCTGAGTAGGATGTTCGGGACTGGTGATATATTCTGAAAAAACGTAAGGTTCAGTTTCGTACCGGTCAATATCCGCACCGGAATTCACAGGAAGCATTTTCTGATAGATCCGGTATGCGTCATCTACCTGTCCGTTTATCAGAGCTGACATTACAAACCAGGCGGAGGCATGATTGAACACAGCACCGTTCTCTTTTTTGCCGGGCACGCAACGGCTGATGAGTCCAACCGTATCATCTACCCGCCGGTAAGCCGGCTGGCAAATCTGCATACCGTAAGGCGTTTCCAGTTTATCAAGGCAGCTTTTCAGGGCCGAATCACCCCGTTCTGCCGGTGCCATCCCTGAAATGACGGACCAGGTCTGGGCGTTCAGGAAAATTTGTCCCTGATCATCCTCAGGTGTTCCCACCGGCTGACCGTTATCCCGGAACGCCCGGAGGTACCACTCCCCCGTCCATGCCAGTTCATTGATGGTTTTTGCGAGTTTTTCATACGCTACCGAATACTTTTTCGCCTGTTCATGTTCTTTACGGAATTCAAAAAGGGAAATGGCTTCCTTCAGGATATATCCCAGGAAAAAGGCTCCCCAGATAGTTTCACCCTTTCCTTTCGGACCGATATGATCCAGGGTGTCATTCCAATCCCCGTTCATGATCCGGGGCAATCCCCTCTCTGTTGTTTCACTGATGGCATAATCTATGGCCCGGATCATGTGTTCATAGACCGTTCCCCTACCCTCATCGTGATAAGACACCGTTTCCTCAAAGATGGAGGTATCGCCTGTTTCTGAAAAATATTTCACAAGGCCGAAGGGAATCCACAAAGGAGTGTCGGAATGCCGGGTCCGCTCGCCTGTCCCAGCCAGTTTGAAAAAATTATGAAGAGTCGATCCGTCATTGAACTGATATTGCAGAGCATTCAGCAGGCGTTTCCGCACCCGGTCAGGTTCCACCATCACAACACCGAGAATATCCTGAAACTGGTCCCGCATACCCGTTCCGAAAAGGAGTCCGCCGTGATAATACCCCGAATTCCGTGCCATGTCAAAGGTGACCGCAGCCTGATACGGGTTCCAGGTATTCAGCATGGTGTTTACCTTTTCATCGGGGGTTTCCACATGCAGAACGGAAAAATAATCCTTCCAGTACCGTTTAAGCCCGGCAAGTTTATTCTCAACATAATCGGTTGATTTCCAGTTATTTATGTCATTCAGTTTTACGGAATCTTTCTCAGATACTTTCATAAGAATGGAAAAATTCAGCGTTTTACCGGCTTCCAGTTTTTCTATAGACTGAAGAGCAGCCACGGGATCGCCGGCAGTGATTTCCGTATTGTGCATGGTTCCCGTTTCAACCGCCTGTGGATTGGCCTCGGAACGCCATTTCCCGACAAAGGTATCCAGGCTGGCATCAAATCCGGTTACATTCAGTGTTGATGCAAACTGGAGGATGTATTTCCAATCGATATTAGGCTGAGCCACAGAGACTTTCTTGTTCAAAACCCAGTAGCGCCGGGTAGCCGCCAGTGACTGGGTATCCTTATCAAAAAGAATATTGGTAAAATGTTTGTCGTTGGGCTGGTTAATCAGGTCATTCAGGGCATTTCCCATCAGGAGTTCTGTAAAGGCATAGATTTCCAGATCCCGGGGACGTTCGGACAGGTTTGTGAGACTGACTTTCCAGATCTCCCCTGTTTCATTCCTGGGAACAAAAAAAGTGATTTCTCCGCGGATACCATTGTATTCCGTGATAATGCGTGTATAGCCCATCCCGTGGTGGCATTCGTAAAGACTGTAGTCGATATCCAGTGTCGGTGCCCAGCTCAGGGACCAGTATTCCCTGCTATCCGCGTCTTTCACCATCACATACCGGCCGGGACGGTCCCAGGGAAGAGTGTTGTAGCGCATGCGGGTCAGGCGGTTGTCCCGGGGTGAATCCAGATAACTAAAACCACCGCCTGTATGAGAGATAAGTCCAGCATAGCGGTCATTCCACATGTAGTTGAACCAGGGGCGGGGTGTGCGCGGGTCCGTGATAACAAATTCCCGTTTTTCCGTATCAAAATAACCGTATTTGTTCCTCAGCATAAAACTCTCCGAATCCTTTAAGTCATTGTTTTAATTTTCAAAGTGACGATTTCCCTGTTTTTCAGTGTGACTCTCCATTGTCCGTCCCGCTTTCTCAACCTGCTGCCGCTACATTCTTCCAGCGTGGTTATTTCGATAGATTTAACGGGAAATGGGAAGGTAAGTCCTGTTGTCTGACGAATTTTTCCCGGATTAAAGAGCCGTAGGATATATTCATTCTCTGCCCGGGCATCGCTCTCCTTCAAAGCTGATAGGATAACTTTTTCATTATCTATCGTCAGGAATGAAAAATCCGGTTTTACGTTTCCGAGGGTCCGTCCGGTCTGAAAAAAAACAGGCGGATAATTTTTCCGCATGGCTTCAGGATAGACGCCTCCATCCTGCCAGTCCCTCCTGTGAGGCATCAATGAAAATCTGTAAACAGATTTTCCCAAACACTGTGAACCTTTATCCTCTGCATAATCCTGTCTGGAAGCAGGCTGAATCACATAGTGAAACGCCCTGAAAAGGGTTAATGCCAGTGTACTCCGTTCATCAACCTGCAGTTCGTACTCTTTCAATCCGTCTACAATCAGGGATAAACCCTTTTTACCATCTGTTAGCCCGGCAAAAAGGTACATGGGATAATCATACATGGGCTTTTCCACCCAATCAGATGTATCCTGACGTTCAACCGGACGCTCCACCACATCGAACTGTCCTTCGGCAAAATGATATTTAGCATTTAAATCCGTGGGGAATAAAATCCGAAGCCGGTGGTCCTCAGCAGGATTGTCTACTTCGACAGCCATATCGAGCCGCTTTGATCCTTTTTGTAATGCAAGGGTAAGTGTTACAGGCATGACGGTCGTATGCTTGCCCTGTCGCCGCTCTTCCAGATCTTCAGGGATTTTTAGCTCGTAATCAACTTCAACAACAGCCCGTAACCAACTGTTTTCCCGTAACGTTATAAACTTCTCTGAAAGCCGGCTGTCTACAAAGGGTTTTACCGGATCATGGACCCATGCATGTCCTGCTTCGCCTTCATCAATAAAGTAACCCAGGTCTGTATAGCGATGATTATGCTCTTTATCAAGCAGTGAAAATGTGCCGTTATCACGGATATCAATCCTCAGAAATTCATTTTCTAAAACTTTACCACCCTTTGATGCGAGAGGTTTTACAGAAGGAGCCGGTCTGTCTACAACCGGAATTGCCTGAAAAGACCTGAGTGTGAATGAAGAAATAACGGGTATATCGGCTAAAAGGTGATAGCGGATCATTCGGTAGTACATGGGACGGTCTTCCAGTTGTTCAAGAACAGGTTCGGATTTATGTCTGTTCATGATGACTGTATGGACTTCTTCTCCCTGATTATCAACGAGTTTCACCGATCCTTTATCAAACTTTTCGGGGATATCAATATACAGTTCAAAGGGGCCGTCAGTTTGAAACTGCACCGGGTTCAGAGCATGGATATGAATACTGTGTTCCGGAGTGTGGGAAAGGTCCAGTTGTTTAGCCAGATACTGACATGCCCGTTCAATCACACCATCTGCGATCTCCCCGATCTGCTTGTAGCGGTTCATCATATCGGTATGGACCGTATCCAGACTGCAACCCCCGATGGAATCATGGGCGGAGTTCTCCAGCAGCTTACGCCAGGCCATATTCAGATATTCATCCTTAATATTGAGTCCATAAATCCCGGCGAATGTATTAAAAGGTTCGGCATACTTTTCCAGCAGGCGTTCTGCATGGAAATTGGCCTGTTTTAAATACATACGGGCGGATGTGATATAACCGTAAAGATTTCCGCTTCTTCGGTCGAACTGTGCACTGCGCCGTTCTCCCGTTACCTTGCTAAGCTCAGTTAGATCTGCATCTGCTTTAAGTCCGGCCACATAATCTTCAAGGGTACTATGGCGGACATCCACATCGGGCATGAGGCGGCGGATATCTTTGATAATATTCGGTGTCTTAATATTCGGACCGCTGGAATCGTGTCCTTCCATCCAAATCACATGAGGTGTTGTGAAATCATGTACCTGTTCATCAATGAGTTTTTGAGTCCAGCTTTTAACATTCTTCACATAATATCCATCTTCCGGAAGAATCATGCAGTAATCATGATCCACCCGTTCAGGATCCGCAAAGTGGAACGATATTTCGTGGTTATCCCATGGGTGTGCCACCATATCTGGTGTTTCATTGTGAACGACGGGACGATAGACGTAAAAGTAGAAATTATAGCGGGGCATGGTGGAGAAGCGGGAAGCCAAAACAGCGGTCCCGTCTGCTCCTTCCCAAAGGAATTCGGCTTTGGGGCTGTCCAGGGAATTCATCCCCCGGTAGAACAAGATCACGTCAATGCCGAATCCGGTATAAATCTGGGGCAGTTGGGATATCTGTCCCCACGAAAAAGGCGAGTACCCCACCTTAGATACCCGTCCGAATTCCCGGCAGATTTTGTGTCCCAGCAATAAATTACGGATCAGGTTCTCACCGCTGACCATAAATTCATCGGGGAGTATAAACCAAGGTCCGATGAAGAGTCGTTTTTCTTTCACAAACCGTGAAATCAGTTCTTTCTTTTCGGGCCGGACCTCCAGATAATCCGTAAGCACAACAGACTGGCTGTCCAGGTGAAAAGCTTTGTAATCCCGTTCTTTTTCTAAAATTTCAAGTACATTATCCATCATTTTAACCAGCATCTGACGGTTTTTCTGGTATGGATAGCGCCATTCACGGTCCCAGTGTGTATTGGATATGACGTGAAAAATGCGTTTCATACTAAATCCTCAATAATTATAAAGGCCTTATATTTTAAAATGGTTTCAGGTACACCGCCCTGCAGGATAACAGATGCCGCATTCAGATCATGTCCTTTTGTTTCATGAAAGGGAACGGCGCAGCAAAACCCGATACCTGCAGCACGGATAGCGATGGTTCCGCTTTCACTATCCTCAAAACCGATGACTTTATCAAAATCTTTTTTAGGTATTCCCAACTGATGCAGGGCGATACTATACAGGTCTCTATGGGGTTTCAGACGGATTTCATTGGAATCGCTGGCGGTAATAAAAGCATCATAGATATTTTCAAAGGTGGAAAATGCTTGTTGAATCCGGATCTTCCTGTCTTGTGTAACAGGCCATGCTTCAACATCTTGTTTTAATATTTCAAATACTTTCGTCATCACAATTCGGGCTTCATAATAAATAGAAGATGTAACGATGGCTATTTGTGCCGGGAATTTCTCAAAATGGCGGGAAAGTTGTATTAAATGACCGGATATACCCTCCTCTTCCGGATATGTGTCCCCTGATTTTTTTTCATATTCCTTTTTCAGCAAGGGTATAAGTTTCTCAATTTCATCCCCCAGGAGACCTTTGATCAATGCCAGATAAATTCCTATCCCGGGCATAGGTTCGATTAGTGCTTTACTGCTGTCCAGACCGGGGACTGCCTCATGGCGGCCAATGGCAGCCAGAATTTCATGATATCGCTGATAGTAGATATCCACTGCCATTTTAACCGTTTGTGTAAATGACGGGCTCTGAGAGCCCGTAAAACAGCTTTTTAAAACATCATCAGTCAGTTCATTCCATGCAATTTCCGGATCATGGGTTTGTTTTTTAATTGTTTCGGCAAAAAACAGAAAAGCCTTACAGTTCAGGGCTGTCAGGTTTTGCCGAACTTCACTGTTCCTTCGTTCATCCCGGCCAATAAGTAAAAACCAGAGTGCAGATTTGAGAAAAGACTGTTTCAGTTCATCCTGAATGATACGGTTACCGTATGTTTCAATCAGGTATTCCACATGCCGGGTTGTGCTGTTACCGATAATATGCGGGTAATCCTTTAACGGATCCAGCCCTTTCCATTCCCGGCGATCCATCCGGCCTGATATCATTCGAACCATATATTCAAGGGCGTGGATACATAGCCCTTCCGTTGTTGTTGTTGTGCCGTCCATATCACAAACCACAGCTTTCAGTTGTCTCAGAGGCATATCTCTTTTATCCGCCAGGGGAGCAAATTCAAACGGAGGGAAAATACCTTCGGGGTTTTTAATCACTGCAAAGGTTTCAGCCTGTTTGGAAAAAAGAAATGCGGCATCCTCTTTATTTATAAATTTCTTCATTCGTAACTCCGGAAAATTCGTGAATTAATGCAATACCCTTATTTAAGAATATTTTGACTTCATCTTCCGTTTGTCCTTCGGCATAGATGCGCATTATGGGTTCGGTTTCGGAGGATCGGAGGAGCAGCCACCGGCAATCCCCCTGCAAACGGATTTTCACACCGTTGATTGTTCCACGGCTTCCGGTAAAGGTATTTATACCGGCAACCGGTAAGTGGTTAATATCTTTTAAACCCTTATTAACCAGATTGGAAAGGATGGTCGTTCTGCCGGGTAAATCAAATATACAATCAATCCTGTCGTAATGGAGGATTTTATGTCTAATTCTGAATCGTCTCACCAGATCTGACAATTTTTTATACCCGGAAGCCGCTAAAAGCTCTAAAAACAAAAGGGCAGAAAAAATACCATCCCGGTCAGGAATATGGTGTCCGAAACCAAATCCGCCGCTTTCTTCCACCCCCAAAGCCACCGGCATTTCAAGCATTTTTTCAGCAATATATTTAAATCCAACCTGAACATCATAAACAGGCTGCAGCCGGGACTCATACAGCATGCGGAGTTTATCCGTAACTGAAGAAGTTTTTATGATTGCTCCCGGAAGTCTTTTCACCTCAATCAGATAATCAGCAAAAAGGAGAATAGTTTCCTGGGCACTGAGCCATGTACCCCCATCCATCATTACTCCCAGACGGTCAGCATCTCCGTCTGTTGCCAGTCCTACACCAATATCCATATTTATTCTGAGAAAATCCTTCAGCGGTTCAAGATTCTTTTCAATGGGTTCGGCCGACCGTCCTCCAAAATCCGGAAGGAACTCCTCATCAATTCCATAGATTAAGCATTGGTTTTTTTCAAGTATATTTTTTAACAGGCTCCCTCCTGCACCGTGCATGGAATCAACCGCACAACGAATTCTTGAATTCCGGATTGTTGCAAAATCGATCAGTTGATATAATCTTGATAAATAGCCGGGCAATAGATTTTCAACAGAAATATTTTTCCGGTTACGGCTGATAAGCGATTTACCCAGCAGGGCTTCAACCTTTTGTGTTTCTTCCGTAAAAAAGGGACCGCCGTATGATGCTTTGAATTTTATACCGTTGTATTGAGGTGGATTATGGCTGGCCGTTATCATGGCACCGGCATGCAATCCCCTGTGTTTAACCGTAAATGAGATTACCGGTGTGGGAATAATCCGATCGGATAGAATAACTTTAATACCGTTACCGCTCAGTACCTCTGCAAACATTTTCCCGAATTCAGAAGAATTCTGCCGTGTGTCATAACCAATAACACAGGTGGGAGTTTCTTTGGGTGATTTTTTATTCAGATAGTCTGAAAAGGCCTGGGCCACAAGGGCTACGGACTCCATGTTTATCTCAGAATTAATCAGTCCCCGCCATCCGTCTGTACCGAAATGTATCGATTTGTCGCTCATTTCACTCCCTTTTAAAATAATTTATCAGGGTTTCCGTAAAAACCGGGGTTTGCCAGTTATACGCAAACCAGGAAATTCCTGCAGACCTTTCTGTAAGTCCGTCTTCTATGAGTTTTTCCACATCACGGGAATTTTTCACACGGTTAATTGCCAGTCCGATCACAACCGGAACATTGGATAATTCCAGAGATTCACGGATTTCCTCTTGTCTTGTATTACCGGTATATCCGTAGCACATGGGAGTAATAAAATCAAGCATATCCCCTTTTACCCATGCTGCCCAGTCCTGAAATTTACTCAGGGATTGGGGATCGTTACGGTAGGAAGGAAAAATCGCAGCAGATATCTGAATATGAGTATTGACAGTTTTTAATTCTTCTACTGTCCTCCGGACAAATTGAGTTACCTGATCTATTTTCCATTCGGAAAATCGATTGAATATCATATCATCCCTCACTGTCACAGGGGTCAGTTCCAATCCTGTCTCCTTTAGAAATAGTTCCCGTGACACAGAATCAAATCCGAATTGCTTATCACGGGAATGTACGGGGTATCGGATATAGTCCAGATGTACACCATCCACCGGATAAAGCATTAACAGTTCTTTCATCATGGATACAAGATAATCTCTCACTTCCGGATGAGCCGGGTTGAAATACAGTTTTCCCTCTTCCGAGAATGGATCGCCGGGATGATTGGATTCCAGAAGCCAGTCCGGATGCTGTGTCAGAACAGGTCCCATAGTTCCGTCCAGATAATCCGGATTAAAAGCATAAAACACCTCAATCCATGCATGGACTTCCATATCATTATCATGAGCATATTTCAGAGTCATCATCAGGGGATCCCAGCCTAAAAATTCGGGTCTTTGAATTGTTTTCTCTCCGGGATAAATAGTCCAACTGTGATAAAAGGTTTCAATAAACACAGTATTGATCCCAAGAATTTTCATATTCTCAAGAGATAGCATTAATTCTGCAGAATCTGCCGGCGGGCGGAACCACATTCCGTGAATACCCTTCAATTCAGGCGTCACAGTCTTACAGGATGACGTCATCAGAGCCAGAATAGTTACAAGTACAGTAAGGAAAATTTTATACTTTAACATAAGTGATCTCCCACACACGAAAATAAGACTTTTCGTACGAATTTAGAATCATCTTCAGGAATTAATTATTGAACTCTACATTATGCCTGATGTGAGGCAGAAGTTCGGCATAGGAAATATTCCTCAGGGGAATACTATTTTTTACTGCCAAAGCCGCAGCCGCACCTGCGGCTTCACCGGTTGCAGCCGATGTGGGCATAATCCGGATGGCGGCATGTCCTTCTCTGGTAGAAGAAAGGGAACGTCCCGCACTCAGAATATTCCGGGCATTTTTATGAATCAGTGACCGGTACGGAATGGTATAATAATCCCCTTCCTTCAGTTCATCCATCCGGTCTTTTTCTCCTTTTGCCCCATGGATATCAATACCGTAGCAAGCGCGGGCAACAGCATCTTCAAATTTTCGACCTTCAATCACATCCTGTCCTGTCAGACAATAATCCCCGACAATTCTCCGGGTTTCCCGCACACCAACCTGACCGGCCGTTTCAATAAGATATGCCTCATGAAAACCGGGGATTTCATGCTGCAGGAGTCTGACAACGTCGGCAACCTGTTTCCGTCCTTCCATTTCAGCACGGGTCATGTCTGATGAGCTTGTTCCATCAAACTCAAGAATATTGGATGTATTAAAAGACGCTTCTCCGCTTGAAGGGAGCGTTGTAAAAAAAATATAACGGACATTTTCCGACAATCTTTTTTGAAGATGTGCTCTTTTAACAAAACTGAAAAAGCCGCCGACGCTGATGATTCTATTAAGATTGAAATTGTAATCCATCCACTCGAAAAAATCCTGAGGATTTTCAGTAATATATTTCAGAGCCCTGGGAATATCAATATTGCCCATCCTGAAAAAGAGTGTCATAGCCTGAAGGCGTCCGTCTTCACCCTTTTCGTACGGGAGCCCGGCCAGATAGACAAGCTGGGCATCGCCCGTTGTATCAATAAATATTTTCCCGGAAACGGAGACCTCATTCTGTTCATAAAGGACTTTAATCTCTTTCATCTGATCCTTATCCAAGTCTGTATCAATTAAAAGAGCATTGGGAAGAATATCCACACCTGCATCTTTCAGAAGTTCAAATGCAGAAAGACGAAAAGCTATACCGGAAAAACCGTTATCAATCATGCCGTCACGTTTTCTCATACCTTCTTCAAGATCTAGGAAAACACCCTTTGTCAAAGGTATGCCATGGACCGTATGTTTCATAAATGGAGACACCATTCCGGCAGTTGCAGAACCACCGGTAAAACCATATTGTTCAATGAGAAGAGTCTTAACACCGATTCGGCCGGCTTTTACGGCAGCGGAAATACCTGCAATTCCACCGCCAACAACAACAACATCATATGTTAATTTAGTCATTATCATATTAACCGGCTGTTTCCTTCATTTTTTCAACATACCAGGCGGCAATCTGCACCGGACGTGTAATTGCCGTACCGACAACGACAGCCCAGGCACCTGAGCGGAGTGCTTTTGCCGCATCATCCGGTGTTCTGAACCGGCCTTCAGCGATAACTGGAACACCCGTTTTAGACGTAAGATCACTGATCAGTTTGAAATCAGGTATTTTATGGCTTTTTCTCTTAGTTTGAGGAGTATATCCGCTGAGAGTTGTAGACAAACAGGTCGCACCGGCTTCAACGCAGGCAAGTCCTTCTTCAACTGTTGAAATATCCGCCATAACCGGGCAAAGATAACGATTTCTGATCTTCCGGATAAAGTCCGGGCCGGTAAAACCATTAAACTCTCTGAGAGTCCCGTCAATGGCAACCATGTGAGCACCTGCGGTTAGTATTTTTTCCACATCCGTAAATGTTCGTGTTATACAGACCGAGCCATCCGGATAGGCGCTTTTAATCAATCCGATCACGGGGACATCCACAGCCTGAACAATAGTAAGTGTTTTTGATTTGCCTTCACTCCGGATGGCAACCGCCCCGCCCATAACCGCCGCTTTGGCAAATAAAGCCAGTCTTTCAGGCGAATTAAAGGGATCATCTCCTGTCGCCTGACAGGAAACAATCAGACCGTTTCTAATGTCGGTCATAATTTTTGGTATCATATATCTCCCCTCCCAATGTATTTAAAAAGATCTTTTCTATATCTTCACCTTTTTTTACCAATCCCCTGTATATGGATAAATCATTATCGGGTATTCGAAAAACCTGTTCAGGTATCATGGGGATTAACTGAACAACAGCATCCTGCATTACCATTGTTTTGTGCAATTCATCCAGGGATTCGTGCATTCCGACAGAAGGATCCTGATCTTTAGTATTATCAAAATAAACAGAAGCCCACCAGCGCCCGTCTGTTAAGGGCAGGATCTTTCGAAATTTGTAAAAGCGGGGTTCATGGCCACTTTTTATAAAACAGTTATATATACAATGATCAGTTTTTTCCAATGGCCTTATCAGTCTCAGAATATCTGCTGATTCCGAAGCATCAATCAATTGCGAACAACGGTAATCCCGTCGGCCTTCACGCTGAATAAAACTGACTGTCCAGTCAGATTCATTCTGAATCACCTGAACCGGCACGGAATAAAACAGAACCGAACCGTTAATTTGCTGCAGGATTTCCATCAATTTCATCTTATAAACTTCAGGATTTACAAGTATATGCGTATCATCCCGATAAAGGCAGCCGCCTTCTTCTGACAATATCTGTTTTAATGTTTGAGCGCTCAGCATGTCCGTATCCAACAGTTTAAAATCAATCTTTTGATAAACGCTGAAAGATGTGCTGATCATACCGCCGGGAAATCCGTACCGGTGAAACAGTGCCACATTAAGCCCCTGGCCGGAATAGTGCTTGGCAAGAATTATACCCTGAAAGGAAGCGCCATAAATTATCATATCAAATGAATGCATCTTACGTTTTCCAGAAAATCCTCTTTTTTGTCAGCCAGCCTACACACAATGCCAGCAGACTTGTTTCAATTACACTCCAGATAAAACCGGTCCACGGCGCAGAGAAGATAGCTGCGGCAACACCTTTAATACCCGTTAAATGAAGAACAGGCCATATAAAGTTTGCCATTCCCACATAGGCAATCATGGGATTCCGGCCGTTCCTGATCAAAACAGTAAACCATTTTTGTTTTTTATAGATATCAAAAAGCACGGTAAATAAAGCAATCAGATAAAACGCTAATCCACTGGTAATAAAATAATAGCTGAGAGTGGAATTGTCTTTTTTTATTCCCCCTTCAAAGGGTTCGAACAATAAGCCCAGTATCAACCAGTAACTGCCCCATAAAACCAGGGATTTAATATATTTTTCTGTATCGGATACCGGTTTTCGCACAATAAACAGGGCAGCCGCAACAATTACTGAAGACAATAAAAACGTAAGTAGAACCTGCCTTAACTGGAGACCGGCCAGTACAACAATGACACTCAGAAACATTAAAAGAGCTAAAACGCCATAATTAGGCGAACATTTGCTCTTTTCAGCACCCAGATCTTTGGCTTTCATCCAATGCAGTGTAAGATCACCGGCAATTGTCCCGGGAATTACTATAAGCAGGTACTTCAGAAAGCTGAACCGGTAGAGCCAGGTTAAGGGCGTATAATCCCACACATGGATCATCCAGTTTTTCACGTTTTCGGAAAAAATAAAAAGAACCGATCCGATATTACGGACAGGTTCCGCCTCCGAACCTACGGCATTCATAATATCCCACTGAGTATGAACCAGCCTGAAAGCCAGAAAAAATCCCATTATTCCAAGTCTAAAGAGAAGAGTATTCCGGGTAAAAAGCCAGATCAGTGCACCAAAAACGGCCATATTGGTCAAAACAATAAGAATGATATCATTCCGATGTAAGGAAAATGAACCATTATCTGGAAATTTCATAAAAATAACCCACAGGAGCAGACCGGCCCACCCTGAAATCTTTAGAAAACGTCCGAGGTTTACTGGCCAGGATTTAGGTGTTCTCAGAAAGACCGTAAACAGAATTGCAAAACCGCCCAAAGCCGTCAGCCATGTCCAGGCATTGGGATCAGGATTCAGTTTATAGGGCCGGATATGCATAACAAAAACGGCAAAAAGAGCCAACATGAGCCCCCGTCCCAAAATGGACAGAATAATTTTACCCTGTGACATGCCTTGTTCAATTCTTTTTGAAAGGGCAAGAGGAAAAGCGGCACCCATGGCAAAAAGAAAGAACGGAAATACCAGATCCACCCATGTTATACCGGGCAGATTGGGATTAAAGAGGTGGTCCGGCGGCGGAACCTGGGCATGGTACATCCAGTTTGGAAGAGTCCCCCAGGGAACCGTTCCTGACAGAACCATAGTCAGAATGGCAAAACCCCGAAGGGCATCCAGATTATAAGCTCTACGGTTAATTTCTGTTTGATGTATTGAATTCATTGTCATCCTTATCAGTTTTTCGGAGCAACAATCAGTACAATATTTTCTTCAGGGAGCAAAGATTTCAGTTCAATATCAACCAGAGCCTGAATCTGACTTTCTTCCACGAGACCGGTCATATTAATCACCTTGCCGCCGATCAGCAGAAAAACATCCGGGACCAGGGCACCGGCATCGCCGAATGTGGTTAATTCCTGAGCCAGCTCTTTCAGACTCCCTTTCACTGTTTCAGGTGTGACCTGACGAGTTTTACAATTATTAACCTGAAGTTTGATCACACCTTCATGATCAATAACCCTGACCATTTCCTGTTCACTTGTAAAGAGCCCGAAAAAGTGTCTTAATTTCTTATGTGTAACAACGGCATAGAGAAAACCGGTCCTGCCTGATATTTTAACATCTTTTTCATTTGCTCTCATAGACAGTGCGGCGATCCGGAGTATATCTTCTTCAGATTTCGGTTTGATAACCAGATCCCGGGTACGCATTTCACTTGAACCTGAAGCCGTGGCGATGACCCGTTTATTCCGGGAATCGATTTCCACGGTTACTTCAATACTCTCAGGGGCCGCACCCATAGCCTGAACCGCATTAAAAGCTTCCTGGCGGATGGTAATGATATCTGTCTCCGTCGGATTCAGGATTGTTTTTTCCACACTGTCCTGAATAATTCCCAAAGCCGCTCCGATGGCGGATACAACTTCAGTATTCTCGGCGATTCTATGAGGGACATTCATATAATTTGCCGTAAAAGGAACGATAGCAGATGCACCGCCGCCGCCGCCGATGAATTCCAGAAAGTTTTCATCCAGTTTATATTCACGGGTCAATTGTTTTATGACCGGTTTAATTTTCTCTGCCGATAATTCAAGAATGTGTTCGGCAATTTTTTCCGGTTTCTCCTGAAACAGACGGCCCAGAGATTGAAACAGGCTGTTCACGGCCTTTGTATTCGCCCAGCCGTGACCTGCTTTTTCCACAAGTCCTAAAAAATAAGAAGCACCGGTGGGAGTAATGGTATAATCTTTTTTATCTTTTTTATTGCTAATTTTAAGATAATCGGCAGGATCACCTTTTTTCGGACAGATATAATCGAGGGATATTTCTGAAAAATCATCCTGTTCGGAAAATGCTGTATAAGCAAGTTCGGCAATATGGGCACTCCGGGGACCCACATCAATAATTTTATGATCTTTAACCCGGGGTGTTGAACCGCCTGCAATCCCCAGGGTCCGCACATCCAGCGTTCTCAGATAGAGTCTGTTCCCGCCGATCTGGGCACTTTTTACCTGGGGTTTGCCATTTTTAATGACAGATATATCGGTGGAAGTCCCCCCAACTTCAATAAAAATACCGTCCGAAACTTTTGCATACATGAGAGCGGCCGCCACACCGGCGGCAGGACCGGACAGCATGGTAAGAATGGGGCGTTTTCTCATTTCATTGATATCCATGATACCCCCGTCAGAACGCATAATCATCAGGGGTGCCTTAATGCCGCTTTCCCGCACAGCTTTCTCCGTCATATCGGCGGTTTCCAGCATCTTGGGGAGCATACTGGCATTGATCATGGCGGTCCGGGTCCGGACTCTAAGGCCGTAGAGTTTGGATATGGAACTTGCAGCGGTTGCAGGAAATCCCATATCACGTGCAATATCTCTGACCTTTATTTCACGTTCCGGATGATCCACACCGAAAATCTCGGTAGCCACCATTACTTCCACTCCCAGTTCCTTAAGTGAATTCAGGGTTTGGCGTATTGCATGGTCATTATAATCCTTAAGTAAATCAATATAGGCAGTATATTTATTCAGAAGTTTACCGGGTGCCAATTCAATCCGATCATTTTTAACCTGTTTAAAACCCAGCCTGCCTTCTGTACCCCGTCCTAAAACAACTACTCCGACCGGGGCTACATCCCCTTCAAGGAGGGCATTGGTTGCCTGAGTTGTGGAATGGGCAATCAGGATAACCTCTTCAGGATCAATTTTTGCATCAGAGACCAAATTATTCATGGATTGAATAACACCAAGGGCAACACCTTCTGATGCTTTATGTGTGGTGGGAACACAGGCTTTACCTAAAAGAGTATAGTCGGTAATATTCACGGCGACGGCATGGGTAAAAGTCCCTCCCACATCGATTCCGATTTTAATTTTTCGTTTTGTCATTATTCATTTCCGGTTCAATAAAAGATTAAGGATGCGGCAAGCAGTCCGACTACAGCCACAGCCCATGTATACGGAATCGTATTCCAGAGAACTTTCTGAACATCCTGCTGCATCTCATTGGCAAGCCAGACATTGTGTGTATTGGTGGGATCAGAGATACCCTGAACCTGGCCTACGGCTAAAAGAACACCCATAACAGCCCCGGCGGGCATACCGCTTGCCAGAAAAACAGCCGCTATTCCGTATCCCATTCCCCAAACATTCAGAGGTCCGCGATACAAAGCCAAAGGTGCGGCTAAAGTAAAAATTACGATATATCCGATTGGTGAATTCGGTGTAATAAACAGCATGAGGGGTCTTAGAACATTGAGAACCGGCCAGCCGTCTGGATTTACAGCATTCCATTCGCCGCCGGGTCCAATAATTGCATTGAGAAGCATTCCGATCCCCAGCATCATGACCAGAGCCGGCATCACAACGGCCCCGCCTTCAAAAATTGATTTTATAAAAAGATTCAGACTACCTTTCTTCCAGGTAGCCGTCAGACCGTATATCAAACCGCAGATAAATGCGGCAATAAAATCCATATTATAGAGTAAAATCAGAAAAAGTGGCAGGATCGGAGACAGGAAAGCACTCCAGTGAAGCCGGTAATCTTTAGTTTTTATATAAAATATTCTGGCAATATTATTGATAAATAATATTCCCATACCCAACCCAACAGCGGTTTTAAATCCTGCATTCAGCATGTGTAAAAAATTCTTTACGGCAGGATATTGCGTAAAACCCGTTTTTGTTATTAAAAGATATATACCCAAAACTGAAATAAAGAAAATGAAACTGTATGATATAATTTTTTTCAGTTTCAGGTCATGACCATCTTTGTAAAGCTGAACCGTTACATAAACCAGTGCCGTAATAAAGGCTAGTGCAAACATAATCAGGGCAAAAGACCGGATTTCCTGAACGGGCAGTTTCAACACGTCCACATAGATTGCCCAATTTCCGGCGTTAAGAATTCCGCCGATACTGAGTCCGAACAGAAAAACACCCACAACTGTCATGGGGCCGATACCTACCGATGTCATAATTGGTAAGACAATAGTTGCAACCATGATAATTGCCCCTAAACCACCTAATGTAGTGAACAACAATGAGATCAGCAAAAGCATGATCACTGCAATAATCCACGGATTATCTCCGGATAATTCGGCACCTTTTTTAATCAGATTCTCGGCTACTTTCGTTTTTTGCATAAGAATGCTCAGCATGCTTCCGAAAAGCATCACTGTATAGGCTCTGTGCAGTCTTAGAGCTCCCTGGCCGATAACAAGCTGCAGTGTATCGTTTAAAGAAACACCGCCGATCAGCGGTATTAAAAAAGCCATAATGGGCAATGCCAAAAGTGCCGGAATTTTACGAAAAAACATGGACAATGCCATGATGACAAAGACAAGAACAAAAAGAAGGGCCTGAATTGTTTCCATGAAATTACGTCCGCATTTTATACTGGAATTTAAGAAACGGGCTGCCAAAAGACAGCCCGTTTTCCTGAGGACTTACTTAAGGATCGTCATCTTTTTCACGGCTGTGAAATCATTGACTTTCACACGATAGAAATAAACACCACTGGACAGGCTGCTCATATGGAAGTTGAAGTTATGATAACCGGCTTCCATGTGCCCCTGATAGACATCGGCAACTTTCTGACCCAGAACATTGTAAACCGTGAAGTTTACCATTCCGGCTTCAGGCAGTGCCAGACGTATTGTGGTAGCAGGGTTGAACGGATTCGGATAGTTCTGTCCCAAATCGTAGGTTTCAGGCAGCATTTTATCTGCAATACCCACATAAGGACCGTCACCGTCAACTTTCAGATCATCCATGAACATACCACCGGCAATGGTTCCATCAACCACAAAACCGATATAGTAGTTTCCTGTATAAGGAACTGCTACGGAGGCATACTTCCAATCCAGATTGCCCGGATTGGGCAGAACTGCCAGCGTATCACTCCAGGTAACACCATCTTCACTCAGCATCACATGAAGATCCCAGTTATCGCCGGCAACACTGTATTGTGCATAGTAGAACGTAATATGTGTAGGATTCACAACACCGGAGGTCCGGATCGAGTGAGCCTGACCCAGGCTGTTCGCACCCAGATATTTTGTACCGGAGTGACTGTAGTTGTCATTGTAAAGTGAGATATTTGTTGTGACCCAATTTGTCGGAATTGCCGTCCATGATTCGAAATCTTCATTGATGGCTGTTCCTTCGATGGAAATGCCGTCACCATCAATTTTCACATCATCGAAGAAAATACCACCGGCTACTGTTGCCGATGAAACAAAGGCGATATGGAATTCACCGGCTTTGTCAATAGGCAGGACTGCCATTTGCCAGTCAAATACTCCGGGAGCAGAATAAGTCCCCAGTGTATCTGTCCATGTTTCACCGTCTTCAGTAAGAACAACATCAAAGGACCAGTCATCGCTCCCACCGCTGTATTCGGCATAGTAGAACATGATTTTTTCAGGATTCATGACTTTAGGTGTCAGTAATACAATGGGCTGATCCAGTCCGGAATCGGGTGAACCAATATAATTGGCATCACCGTTCCCATAACCATCCGTCCTGAGACCCACATTTGTGCCGCCCCAGCCATGTCCGTATTCAGTCCATGTGGAGAAGTCTTCATCGATCACATTTCCTTCAACAGATACAACCTGACCTTTAACGGTAATTTTATCCCAGCCGTTTTCGGCATAGATAACAAGAGACGCCTCAAATTCGCCGTCTAAATCTTCGGCTGAAACCGTCAGTTCATAGTTATTGCCGGAACCGGGTTCTACAAGTGCACCCGGAATCAGATTGGTTGACAGAACAGAGCTTGAACTTCTTACACTGTCAACGACCAGATTCACATTACCCAGATTCCATAATGTGAATTCAAGAGTTTTTTCATTAATAACAACATCAAAATCAAGAACCCGGGGTTCAACACTCATAACTGCAATATCAGACAACACGTAATTATCAACAATCTTATTGAGGCTATAAGAGGAAATTCCGTTATTCGTAACCAGCTCTACGATACTATTGTTGAATGAATTATAGACAGACATGGCTGTGGCGTTTGCATTGCTGATTGTGGCATAATCCGGCGTGGGAGCATCCATATAGACATAATCTGCACAAAGACTGTCACCGGGATCTCCCAAGAGTTCAACAACATTAACACCGGAGGACCAACCGCTTGTTAATGCAATGAAACGACGGACACCCTTTACTTCAACTGTAGGAACTTCAAAGTATTCCACGGATGTTCCCCATGATTCGAATTCATGAATCACTGTTCCATCTTTTTTCATGTAAAGAGGACCGGAAGGACCGGTTCCGTTTACAAAGACATATTCACCGTCACCCACGGGGCTGATACCGTAATTTGCATCACGGGGAGCGGGTAGCTGTACAACTGTTTCTGTCCATTCCACAAGATCAGTAGTTTCCAGTACCAGCATTTTGTCTATTTCACTGTTATTGCTGTTTGTTGACCAGTGACCTGCCGCATAAACAGTCAGGTTTGTTCCTGTTCCGGCAACAGCCAATGCATCACCAACCGAGAGACCCACATCCTTACTGAAAACCATAGTGGGTTTGGACCATTCATTCTCATAGTGATAGAGGTTGAACTTATTGGGTGTACGACCAAGAGACGCAACAATGATCTGACCATCATCGGTCACATCAACTGTATTCACATGGAATGTTGCCTCATTTTGAGCAATTCCTGTATTGTCCAGTTCACCAATAAATTCACCGGTTGTTCCGTTCAAAACATAAATATGGGGACCGCCGATACGGCTGACAACATAGAGATGGTTATTCAATTTGTTATAACCGATTGAACGAGTATAGTGTTGATTAACAGTGCTCCAGAACCATTCCGTACCCGGATCACCGGCAGAAATTCTCCAGTTCATGGGCCAGAGTTCATAACCGGAACCGCTCATGGTCAGATAAGCCAATCCGCCGGTTGTGACCACAATCAGATTGTCTGTTACCTCATCTTCCAGTTCAGGTGTAAACCTTACACTCAGAACAGCAGAATCACCGGGAGCAACAACAATCTTATTGGCTGATGCTGCAAAAAATTCACCATTCCCAAAAACCATCTGTTCGAAAACAAGATTTTCTGTTCCGTTGTTATAGATTTGAGATGTGAGTGTTTTTGTAGAATTCAGAACAAAGGGACCGAATGGAAGATTAGATTCAGAGGCTGCCAGTTCAGCATCCGAAGCAAAATCATCCATATGGAGTGCTTTAACGAACACTTCGGAAGGGTTTCCGTCATTCATGCCTGCAATGGAGACATATCCACTGCCGGCAAGATCAGCAGTTCCTTCAAGAACGATAACGGAATATTCATCAAGGGCATTGATTGCTACAGACTGAGGTGAAGAATCAAGTCCTTCCACAGTTACCGTCAGTTCATTGGTAGTATGGGTCCAGGCGGTTGTCTTCACAATCATCGAAAGTCTGTATGGAGCGCCTTCCGTTGCATATATGGGTCGTTTTCCCAGGAAACCCCAGCCTGCATCATTCATTCTCAGGGCTTTTTCCGTTTCATCCCAGGTGAATGTTGTATAAGCATTCGCACCATCATGATGTCCCCAGTTGGCAACATCGCTGCTGTCATTGAATGTGATCAGCATATCATTATCATAAATGGGCGGTGTAAGTTTCCACCTGGCAATAACATTGTTGGAAGACATCTGAAAAACAGCCAGGGTATTGTCTTCATTAATAGTATAGTGAAGATCACCGGTAACATTTGCATTGGCATTCTCAAAGTTACCGGCTTCGGCTGAAGCCCAGAAAACCGGGTTGGCATCATCTTCCGTAATATCATAAACGATAACTTTCCGCCGGTTGCCCGTATTATGATTTGTATTCATGCCCAACAGTTTTTCACCGTAAGGACCAACCATAATCCGTACATTTCCATACCAGGCATCAAGTGTACTGAGCTCTACCAACACTTCACCGCTGGAATTAATTTTGCGGACATTGTTCCAGGCTGCATTTAACCAGATATTATCCGCATTTTCCACACTGATTCCGCCATTTGCCCAGCCTGAAGTAATGGGTATTTCAGATTCTTCGGCAAAAGTCAGACCGTCAGCAGTACCAAAAACTTTTATCACGGTACCATTATTGGCCGGGGCATAGATTTTAGTGTCTGTTCCCGATCCGATTAGATCCAGATTATCGCCAAACCGGGCTGTAACAGCCTGTGTTAAGGCAACTGTCGGAACAGCAGCTTCATTCTCCCAGCGATAGATTTTAAAATCGCCGCCGCTTGCAAGGTTACAGGCATATATAACGCCATTTTCATCTGCAAGAACTTTCATCAGGGCTATACCATAGAAACCACCGGTAACATTGGTCATATCAAGCTGACCGACAACACCACCGTCGGCTGCATCCAGAACATGAATGATTGGAGCACCGGTACGGCTTGCTACCAGAAGATGATCCGTAACAGGATTATATCCCATTCCTCTGCTATTGTTGTCATTCTTGAAAAAATCCAGTACATCCACGTCAATCTGCCATTCTGATGTCATATTGATGGGTTCTTCCGGCATTACAGGAACGGTCATTGCATAGGCACCAATACCATTATTGGTCATCATGGCAAAAACTTCTACCACTCCTGCACCTTTATCGATATAGGCAACATCACCGGTCTGGTTTGCATTGTCACCGGAAGGACCATAAGCAGTGGGAGTCATTCCCCAGTGGCGCCAGGCGTTGGGAATCCCATTCGTCCATTCGAGGACCTGAAAACTCTGGGCACTCCAGATCAGGTTCTGAACAACAAACTTCCGGCCGTTGGATTCAAATGCCACAAAAGCATTCCCGTCACCGGCAATTCCTGTAGAGAACTGATCGCCCCAGACACCATCGGGAGTAACGTGCGTAATTTTCTGACCGCTGGCGCTGAACAGAAAATCATCTGTATCGGGCAGTGGAACAACCTTTGCCTGATTGTCAGTTTTTACAAATGCAGTACCTGAAAACGTAATTTCTTCAGGTACTGGGTTCATTTCCGCGCCTTCCATGGTAAACTTGAAAACACGTTTGCCCCACCATCCCGAATCCACCAGATAAACCACCAGTGTTCCTTCGGTATAACTCCCGGAAACGGTCATTTTATCACCGAGGCGGAAGTATTCGGAACCGGTTGCTGTTGTTGTATCCGGCATAAAACGGAACAGGGTATCCCGTTCACCGACAGCCGGATCCCACATGTAAACAGTTACCGGAGCCACAGGCAGCCACTGACCATCGTGACCCACTATGGAAGAGCCATAGAGCATACCGTCCTCATCCACTTCCACATCACCCAGGGCAACACCACTTTCTCCTACGGTGTCTACCAAGGCTCCGGAGGCAATGTCGAGAACTTTTATTCCTCTTGCCCGGAATGACCCGAGATAGAGTTTACCGTCTGCCGCGGCAATTCCCCGGACATCATGGTCTGTGGTAAACCATGCCGGTAAATTGTCCAGACCTTTGGTAATCTCCCATTTGGGGGTCATAACCTGGCCGAATGCCAGAGGTACCAGCAGCACCAAAAGCATTCCAATCATACCAAGCTTCTTCATACCTTTTCTCCTCTTTAATGAGTTTTTCCTTTATTATCAAACAGGCAGAATTTTAACCGCCTGATCTTCACCAAAGCAGTGCCATTTTCTGGACTTGTCTCCCCGCACCGGATACGAGTGAATAGAAATAGACTCCTGATGAAGCTTTTTGACCATCATCATTCATACCATTCCACTTAAACTCATAATATCCCGGGCTTAGGGGAGCTGCAAAAAGAGTGCAGATATTTTCACCCCGGACAGAATATATTGTAAGTGAATATTTTTCATATGTATTAATTGTCAAAGGAATTACAGTTTCTGCATTAAAGGGATTGGGATAATTATTACCTAATATAAAGCTGTCAGAAATACCAGGTTTATGGTCAGATGATATTATTTTTGTCACTGAACTGTCCACATCCAGAAAACGAACAGCATCAGCCACAACATAAAAACCGGAAGTGGCTGCATCGGAAATGATTACATTCTGAGTGCTGTCATATGAAAAATGATACGTCCCCAGATAATTCCACTGTTCACCGCCTGCGGTTTGATTCATCCGTACCGTATCCACACCGTCACGGTGGTTAATCACAAAAGGAGTATCGGTACAGCGATTGCTGGCCGGAACCCACCATGCGTAAACATGATACTGTTTTTCCATAGGCAAGAACGGAGTATACACAGCCTGATCAAGTCCTTCCCCTTTAACATTCAGCTGAGCAGGGCTCAGACCCCAGTAACCTAAATTTGCCGTGGGAAACCAACCGCTCCCTAAAAACTCACATCCTGTATCTTCCGTATCAATGATCACACCGCTGTCATCATAAACAACCAATCCTAATGAATCATAATGAACAACAGCCAGAATTGTGGGAACGGACCTGTTTTCTGAAGGAGTATTGATATTTATACCGGGGACAGCCATTTGTGTGGAACCGCCTCCATCCAGATTCATGGCTTCAACACAGCCGAATGTTATCATGATCTGGGCCAGTTCGGACAGACTCACACCCTGACTGACTGTCTGGCGGCCATCTGCCGTAACCATTATAACGTGATTTTCTGCCGTATAACCGACGGCTGTCCGGGGATCGGAATTGTCCAGACCAACTCCGGAACCCCACATGATTTCCTCGTTATAGGTAATATGAACCTCACCGTTCTTAACCAGAGTCGGGCCGCCACCTATTCCTACGAGAATATCACTCATGGGAGTCCCGTCAGAACTTGAAGGTGCAGGTTTTGGATTTGGATCATTATAGGAATAAGCCATGGGTTCATCAAAACGGTATGTCTGTTCCGGATTGCTGCCATAATGATAAACCCAGTCCACTGCCGGTTGTCCCTCATCGTTCATGCTGAAAAGACTGCGCATCAACGGGTAGGACTGGCTGTTCCTGGTTACGGCTCCGATGTTTTTTGCTTTCAGTTCATTGGGATAAATCACTGCTGAATAAGAGGTTGCCCCGCCAAAATATCCGCCGTTTACGGCTGCATAGACATTAAAACGCTGAGCCAGTGTCCGAACAGTTGCTGTTGATGACGTCATATACGGTCTGACAGCCAGATCCTTTTGATTCAGATCTACATCAAGTACCCAGATATTCAGGGCAGGACTGTTGCGACGGCCATAGAATAATTTAATACCCGGTGGGAATTCAAAATGAGCCGTCGTATCAGTCCAGGCGATCGGTTCGGCTGACAGCGAAGGGACAATCAACAAAAGACATGCCAGAATAAACATCACATATTTCATAGCCCCTCTCCCACCAGTCTGTCTATAAAAGGATTCTCCTGGGTAGGATTGAAAAGGGTCTGTAAAGCCATAACAACAGCACCGCGTAAACCGGCTTCAATTTTAAGTTCTCCCACAAGAATCCGGGATCTGAAAGTGATAGGAATATTTTTCAGGCTTTTTTCTACTTCATGATGAACCCTGTCTACAAGGTACTGTGAATTTTCAACCACAAAACCATTCAGAATAATAACACCGGGATTCAGTGTTTTCTGAAGATTCAGACAAAGGGATCCCAGAACATATGCATATTCATTCAGAACACGGCAAACCAAAGAATTCTTGTCTTCAGCCATAGATAGAAATTCGGACATTCTGCTTCGTTTAAATGGTGTTTCAGGATCCAGGCTTAAAGATTTATTGATGCCTTTATAAAGGTTTTTTTCAGACAGAATATCACCATAGATATTATGACCGTTTAAAATAAAGTTTAAGGGACGGTCAACCGAACGGATAAATTCGATATAACCAATTTCACCGGCGGCTCCCTGGGCTCCCTTTACCAGACTCTGATTCTGGATAATACCAGAACCGATACCATCACTGATGGCGATACAAACCAGATCTTTTTCATTTTTACCCACACCATACAGATATTCACCCAAAGAAATGGTATTCACATCATTTTCCAAAATGACGGGCACGTTGAATTCTTTATGAAATACTTCAGATAAGGGTTCATGAGCCCAATTTTTAAGAGTATCTGCCACCAAAAGGTTACCTTGCGTGTAATTGATCTGACCGGGAGCACCAATACCAATGGCAATCAATTTATCATGAGGAATATTCTTTGTTTTTAACACAGACTGCATTTCTCTAACAACTCTGTCAAGAACAAGATAAGCAGGTGAACCGGTTTCATATTCCACAACGGATGTACTAAGCAAATCACCGTCAATATTGGCCAGGGCAATTATCGTCTCGCTTCGCTTAATTTCGAGCCCAAAAACATAACCCCTTTCAGGATTCAACTTAATCAGGGTCGGCCGCTTACCCCCTTTCGATGTGGATTGTCCCTTACCCACATCCAGAACCATCCCTGCATCACAAAGACGGTTTATTATTTCGGATACAGCTGCTTTGGACATGTGGGCTTCCCGGGAAAGATCAACCCGGGAAATGGGCCCTTCTTTATAAATAATGTAAAGCAGGCGTGTTTCATTGACCTTTTTGAGAAAGGACGAATCACCTTTTTTAATGAAATGGGTTTCAGGTATCATTTTATATAAACCAATTTTTTTGTATTAAGGACTGTATCATACTGCTTAATCCCCACCAGATATATACCGCTGGATAAATCATTAACTCTATAGTTTAACTCATACGTCCCCGCATTTCGATAGCGGCTGTCAGGGATATCAATTAACCGTCCGTTCAGATCCCAGATTACAATATCCGTCAACCCATCATTCATAAGAGTATATCGGATAGTACATTCATTGTTGAATGGATTTGGATAGACCTCTAACAGATTAAAGCTTTCCGGAATACGCGGATTTTGGACAGATACGGGTGCACTTACACCCACACGGTTAGTTTTCAGTAGCATAATTGCATCGGCAAAAACAAAGTTTCTGTCCGTATCTTCCGTTGATAAGCGAATCACTTTCTTTTTCAGTCCCGGTTCAAGATAAACATCGGATAATTTCACCCAGCGGGATTGTTTTATATTCTGATTTACATGAAAGAGGGTCTCTCCGTCTCTGTGATAGACTGTATAGGGAGCTTTAGTTGTTGCATAGGCTTGCTGATAATGAAAAACATAGACCTCATACCAGCCCTCTTCGCTGATATTGGCATGATAGTCTATCCAGGCCTCATTACCTGTTTCAGTATAATATAATCCCCCTTCATAACCGTTGTATCCCTGGGCGGGTGTCCGTTCATTCCAGTTATCTGATTTTTCCACCAGTCTTGCATCGTTTTCATTGACAACAATAGCGGGATGTCTCCAGCCCGGTTCACGGTAAGGAACTTCAACTTTTTCGGAATAAACCGACGATTTGAGGTCAGCAAGATATGTACTGCTGAAAACCAGCGGATAATGATACCAGAAAACATTTCCGTTCAGTCCCCGGCTTCGGGTTGATTTTACCATTTCTATCAATTCTGAAGGCGTGGTTATATTTCCGTTGGCTTCCGTTGAGATTCCAGGATAGAGGATACTCTGATCGGACATTTTCACCCGTTCCGTATCCAGACGCCAAACATAAGAGGAATTGGTTGAATTATACATCTGTACCTGAACAGCATCCAGGTAGCCGTTATTTGCCCACGGGACCCAGTCCTGGCAGAACTGATCATATCCCCATGGAAGAGGGGCATTGGATATGATAATATCGGGGTTTACAGATTTGAGGGAATCATAGAACATGGCAACAAATTCCGTCAGTTTATCAGCACGCCAGCGGATCCAGCCGCTGTCTGAAATATTTTGAGGAGGTTCATTTCCGTCATTTTCAGCTTTATAAAGCTCAATAGTTGTACTGTCGTATCCGCAATCCAGTCCGGGGTAACGGACACGGTCAAATTCGATACCGTCCACATCGTAATTCAAAACCACTTCTTTTGCCAGTTCAATGAGAAATTGTTGAGCTTCCGGGTGGGTATGGCTCAGGGACATTCCGCCGGCTCCATAGAGAGGGACATTCCCGGCTTTGTCCTTGGCGAACCATTCCGGTTTTGCCTGATACATATGTTGGTTCGATCCCTGTGTAGCCATAAATCCCGCTTCAAACCACGCATCCACTTCCAGTCCGGCTCGGTGTCCCTCTGCTATCATTTCTGCCAGAATATCCCTGTTTCCCACAGCAGGATCGGTATAAAGTCCGGTATACTTATAAAACACTTCACTTTTGAAATAGGGAAAACCAAAACGCCATACGTCCACATAGACAACATTGAAATTTGCGTCTGCAAGCGCATCCATTGCCTGGGCAATATGTGTATTTGTGGGAATATTGCTCCCCGCCCAGGCAAACCAGACCCCCCGTAATTCGGGGGATCCGGCTTTGAGCGTTATTGAGAATCCAACAAGAAGGAAGAATGCAGAGATCTTTTTAATTAAATGTTTCATTTACTTCAACAAAACCATTTTACCAATTCCTGCGGGAGTCCCATTAGTGAACAGCCTGTAGAAATAGACACCGCTTGACAGACCGGAACCGTCAAAAGACCGGGAATAGGTTCCGGCTTCAAGCCGGTTATGAACCAATGTATGGACTTCTTTACCCCGGATATCATAGACTTTAATTTCTGTAAAAGCTCCCTTCGTAAGAGTGAACATAATTTCCGTTTTCGGGTTAAAAGGATTGGGATAGTTAGGATACAAAATAAAATTTGATGGTCTGTACGGACTGTCTTGGATATTTACACCTGTATTGATTATGCGAACATGATCCGGATTGTTGGGATACATGTTTTTTCCAAGACTGTCCGCTTCAAAATAAGCCGTAAAAGCAATACCTGTTTCAAGGTTGTTTACATCGGGAAAAGCACAAAGAATTTCACCGTTGTTTCCCGCTTCGGCACTGTAAACCATCATACGGATCTTAGAAAAATCTTCTCCCAGGCCGGCACTGTTAAAGGCTACAGCCACTTCAGTCAGGGAAGTATCCGTATCTCCACCGACCCATGCCATGGCGCCGTATCCGATATCAAATCCGTCTATATCCGACACGGCCCAGTTACTGCCGTCCCATTTATAGATCCAACCGGTTGTATAGTCTATTTCATCCCAGGGTTCCAAATGAACAACCACATCCGCTTTGAAAGGCAGGGCAGATATTCCTCCCGCATCCGAAGGAGGTGTTGTGCTTCCGTTTTCGGTTTCCGGATCCAGATCAAAAGCCAGGAAAAGCTGGTTGGTCAGCGTCTGGTCGTAAAGGGTAGTACCTGTAATTCCAAAATACAGTGCATTGGTACCCCATGTCATATAGAGATCCCGATCATTAACTGAACCCACATGATCATAATAAAAATACTCTTTCTTCTTACCGTCAATCTGAATTCTTGCCGCTCCCTGATCCCGAGGTGTGGCGATCTGAAGGAGTCCGTTTAGATCCAGCGCAGCAATACTGTTCACACCGTTTAAAGCATAGAGAACATGCCGTGACGGATCATAACTGAGTGCTGAAGAACCGTTCTGATTATTGACAAGCTCTGATCCCATATAACCCAAGAGAAGAGAATCGGAATTATCGCCGAAATAACCAAAAGTAACTGTCCCCAATTCATCCTCATAATACCGGGCAGCCTTAATTGCATTGGTTAGAAACACATTGATAACAAAAACTAGATTAAAGGATCCAAGCGTCACATGATGGACCGTAGCCGAACCGCCGGGAGAAATAATACTGTCCGGAACGGTTGCAATAATATTCCCTTCATTGCTTATCAGCCGTGCAGGCGGAAAACTGTCACCTGCACCGTTAATCCAGAGATTTCCTCCCGGCTCAACAGGAGAAATACCCTGACGGGCACTGTTGACCGACGGAAGATCAATGTAATGATCCAAAGCTATGCCGCGTGAACCCATTTTCAGAACGGCCATTTTATCATTCTGGTACCCGGATGTATAAAACCACGTATTTTCACCCTCACCGATTACTGAAAACGAGTCCCCAAAACGCAAACCGTCCAGAGCATCGTCAAAGACCAATTCCGGAGCGGCATTTTCATCGGTATAACGGTAAATCCGAAATTTATCTCCGGGTGAATTCTGTGGGGCACTTAAATTACAAACGTAGATTGTCCCGTCGTCTGCAACGGCAACCTGATTCAGGGGATAAATGCCGCCGGAAAATCCTGTATCCGTTGTATCCAGCATGCCAATGATATACCCTAGTTCCGCATCGAGAACAGCCACACGGGCACCCCCGAAACGGGTCGCTACCAACACATGATCCGTATGGGGATTATATGCAAGACTGCGGGTAACATCATTACTTCTGTCAATCAGATCGTAATTTGCCCATTTCAGATTATACTGTCCTGAATAGAGTACGATCGTAAACAGAAAGAGCAATAAAATTATTTTTTTTAACATTTGATACCTCGACTTTTTTATTTGATCAATACCATTTTTTTTGTTTGAACAGGATTATCATTCACTTTTAACTGATAGAGATAAACACCACTGGCAAGCGTTTCACCATTGAAAATGGCCGTATGGAAACCTGCATTCAGCATTCCTTCTTTGAGAACAGAAACCTGATTCCCCCGGATATCATAAACAGAGAGTTCAGCACGTGCTTTTTCCCTCAGTTTGAATTGTATCTGAGTCCGCGGATTGAAGGGGTTGGGGAAATTTTGCCGAAGTTCAAAGTCCCCGGGAATTTGGCTAACCGGATCTACAGCTACGGCACTGTTTACAATACGGAGATAAGCGGGATTGGATGGAAGCATATTTTTACCGAGGCTGTCTGCTTCAAAACAGGCGGTAAAAACACTGCCGGTTTCCAGTGTGTTAACATCAGGAAAAACACATACGATATCACCGTTGCTTCCTTCTTCAGCACTATAAACCATCATACGGATTTTTGTAAAGTTTTTTCCCAATCCGGCATTATTGAAAGATACAGCCACTTCTGTCAGCGTGGAATCCTCATGGCCTCCAACCCAGGCCATGGCACCGTATCCTATATCAAACCCGTCAATATCAGATACGTTCCAGTTACTGCCATCCCATTTATAGATCCATCCTGTAGTATAATCCACTTCATCCCAAGGTTCCAGATGAACCACTACATCCGCTTTAAAAGGCAGGGATGTAACACCTCCCGCATCCGATGGAGGGACCATGCTTCCGTTTTCCGTATCCGGATCCAGATCGAAAGCTAAAAAGAGCTGATTGCTCAGTGTCTGATCATAGAGGGTTATACCCGTGATTCCGAAATATACAGCATTGGTACCCCAGGTCATATAAAGATCCCTTCCATTACTGGATCCCACAAAATCATATTCACAATACTCTTTTTTCTTCCCGTCAATCTGTACAGCCAGAAGGCCTGTATTACGGGGTGTTCTAACTTTGATAAAATCATCGAGATCAACAGCAGCAACACTGTTATTTCCCATAACAACATACATCCAATGCCGGGTTGGATCATATTCGAGTTCCGCGGAGCAGTTCAGATTCATATTCACAGATGTGCCCATATACCCAAGCATCAGGGAATCGGAATCTCCTCCGAAATAGGAAAAAGTCACCGTTCCAAGATCGTCTTCAAAATACCGGGCGGATCGGAGGGTATTGTTAAGAAAACCATTGACACAGGTAATAAAGTGATAATCACCCACGCTCCAGTGTTTGATGGTACTGGTACCGCCGGCGGAGATAATGGAATCGGGGACCTGAGCGATCACCGTTCCGTCGGAATCGATCAGACGCGGCGGAGGCGTGGAATCTCCGGCGCCATTGATCCAGAGCTGTCCTTCCGGTGAAACGGCGGATATTCCGTGACGGGCACTGTTAATGGAAGGCAGTTCAATAAAGCGATGAATTTGAAAATCTCCCCGTGCACCCATTTTCAGGACCAGAATCTTATTGTTCTGCCAGCCGGACGTATACAAATATTTTTCCGTTCCGGAACCCACAACATCAAGTGAAGCCCCGTACCAGTCATAATAACCGCCTGTGGGGTCCTGACTGTCCACCAATTGATCAAAAACGACTTTAGCCGGACTGTTTTCATCATCAAATTCCCAAACAATAAAATTCCAGTTCGATTCTTTCCAGCCCAGATTGCACAGATAGATTTTCCCGTCATCAGCCACATCAATCAGCTCAATACCTTCCTCTGCAGTACCTCTTTCTCCCAATCCGGTAGAATCCATTTCACCCAGAACAACACCTGTTTCAGGATCCATGATCAGAACACGGGGATACCCGAAACGTGTTGGTACCAGCAGATGGTCAGTAACAGGATTCCGGGCCACACTCCGGGTTACATCATCACCGGTGATAAAGTCATAACCTGCCCAAACCAGTTTATAATCCTGTGCCTTGCATACGATGGTAAAACTGAAAATCAGCATAATCCAAAGGATCTTTCTCATGTGTTATCCCCGGCTTATCATTTAAAAGTAATAACGAAGTTTGGCATTTATATGCAGAATTTGAAAACCATTTACCTGCTCTATCTGAATATGTTCCTGCATTACAGGCCAAAGAGATCCGATAAGAATTCTGTAAACACCTGAAATTTCCAAAGCCATGGACGGAGTTACGAAATACTGAAGTCCTGCCCCCCACTGAAAAGCCATGTTCCATTCTTCAAGGGTTTTTTGTGGAATATTAGGAATTCCCAAAGAATCATTTTGTGAAATTTCACTACGAACACCCTTCCAATAAAATGGACCGGCTCCCACGATGGCATTTAAATTTATGGGACCGAATTGAGCAATCGGTCTATTCCCAGCAAACATGAGTCCGGCATATTCAAGTGACATGGTAACATTATCTCCGGCATAACCTTGCAGCTTCGTTTTCTTGAAACGGCATGCGTCAATCTGGCCTTCAAAATACCACCCGTTGTCCAGCACTCTTCCCGCACCGGCTTTCAGATTAAACGAAGGTTTATAAAGATCACCCAAATCCGAGACGGGCACTGCAAAAGATCCACCTAGGGATATACCGTAATACCCGGGCTGCTGTGCCTGAAGGACTGAGAATCCTGCGATGAGGATCAAAAGAGTAAGGACTTTTTTCATCATATTCATATCTTTACTTAATAATTGAACGTTAAACTGACAATGAAAGTATTTTTTGATTTATAGGGAAACCATCGTTCACTCTCTTTGGCAAAGCGGAACAAATCTTCCATTTTCTCCACATTCTTCAGATAGAATATTCCATAGTACCCCAGATCGAGATCAACGGTTTGATTTAAATTAACCCGCAATCCCAGAAAAGGTGAAGCAAAAAAACGGCTCCCGGTTTTAGCCGGCGAAAAATGTGTTACCTGAACATCAAATGCATACCTGAACCGGTAAATTACATTTGATGAATCGGCATTGTATTGATATTCCAGAGGATAAGTATCCGGAGATTTTTCATGTAACTCCATAAAGACATCAAATCTGTCCCGGGCATGTTCATCCAGAAGATTGTCCGCCAGTTTTGTACTGTCGAAATTAAAGGTGAAGTTCTTTGTCCAGTCTTCGATAATTTTTATTCTTCGTTTGTATATATTCGCTCCCATATTCAGTCCGCCATACAGAGAAACACGCTGAACGACGGGGACATTGAATTCAAGGCCGGATGACAACATAACCTCACCCAGTGTCTGCACCGGATTAAAAACTCCGTGAAAAGAAGAATCTGTGCGCCAGTATTCTTTATAGATACTCATGGAATCGATCTCCTGCTGAGTGGCACCCATCAGCATCCAGTCAATATACTGTTCCCAGTAGTCCCACTCCCATTCCAGTAAGACCGTATCCTGATCCAGATAGCTGTAATCATACCCGACTCTGAAATTCCAGTCCAGCCGTTGTGTAATCTCACGGTTCAACTGCATTCCCACAAGAAAACCCCGGGCTTCGGAAGCACGTTTTTCGTAACTCTGTTCCTGATAACCCGTAAACAGTTTTACTTTATAGGGTGCAAGATCCTGTGCCGGCAAAAAAGATATAAAGAAGGTTAACAGGAGTATTACGCAGAAAAAATATCGTATTAATTTCATTTATAGCTCCATTGACAGGGTATATCTCATGGTTGTTAGTAAATAGTCATGATCCATATAGGCCATATCCAGTTGAAATTTCTTCATTTTATAGATAAACCGGATTCCCATGCCCAGTGTAAACTTTTCATAATCACTGCCAATCTTATAACCGCATCGCAGAGTGATCAGATTATTCCAGAGGCCTTCCAGTCCGGCATGGATTTTTTCCGATTCATCATTGGGATGTTTTGCTTCAAGAGTAAAGGAAACATAGTTTGGCGAATCATAACTTCCCAGCAATTCGCCTGAGAGTCCCAAGGTCATGGTCTGGGGCATTTTAAATGTCTCCGTCACATATTCGGTTTCCAGTCCGAAATTCTGAAGATAAGCACCAACACGAAGGGATTTAAAGCCTGTAAAAAAAATAAAACCGATATCCGCAACCATATTGTCCGCAGCGTGTATGTCAATGGTTTCCCGGACGTATTTGATGTTGGTCCCGATTGAGAATTTATCCGTTAACTGCCGGGCGTATGTTAATCCCACAGAATAAGCCCCGGCGGTAAAGGTTCCAAGGTCCATATATTTATTGTTATCACCTTCCTGAATGAGATCTGCCTCATAGGAAGAAAAAACGCGGGTTTTGCTCATCTCGCCGAAGTTATAGTTCAGAATATGAAAACCAAGGGTCCCTAAAAGGTCCATATTTCTTGTATAGGAGAACGTTTGATGTTGTGTATCCAGATACCAGTCCCCATAGGAAAAAGACACACCGTTTCGCTGAGGAATCAGAGAAGCGAGGGCAGGATTGACAAAAATTGCATCGGATCCCGCGTTTGGGAGAGCAATTCCTGTTTCACCCATGCCTATCTGCCGGGCTGAAGCGGGTATTTTCAGAAAAACAAATCCTGTGGTGCCGGTTTTTTCCTTCTGCTCCGCCAATCCTGCCGTCACTGCTATCAATAAGACAAGTACGGATCGGTATAGATATTTCTTCATATCAAAAGACATCCTGTATTTGAATTAATTAATAATCGCAAACTTTCCCCGGGTTATATTTCCGTTTGTATCTTCAATATGATAAAAATACAAACCGCTTTTTATATACTGTTTATTCTCACTGATCTGATTCCAGAAAGCCACACCGGATGATGGGTCCTTGTGTTCAATAACCTTAACCAGATTGCCTTTAACCGTAAAAATCCGGATTGTGCAGGGTGTGGGCAGGTTGACGAACTGAATATTTTTCAGATCCCCGCCCCGTTCAAATCCTGAAGTAACATAGAAGGGATTTGGCACAACTGCCACATTATCCAATGCCCCTTTTGCCTCTGAAACGGGAACCAGTGTTGAATAAAATGGATTCTTGGTTTTATTGGCAAAAAGTGATGACTCCAACGGCGGAACGGATACAGACGGATCCACAGCCCAGGAATCATGACCTGTATCATAGGAGGTTACGGCATAATAGTAACCGTATCCAAGGGCAACACGGCTGTCCTTGAATTTATAGACCTGATCGTTATCATCCCAATATGACGGATCTTTTATTGTAATTTCTGCGATTTTTTCCCATGGACCAAAGGGATATTGTTTGGATTTATAAATCCGGTATCCTGCAATGTCAATCACATTGTGCTGAGGATCGGGAATGGTTTCCACCGAGTCGTCAAAGAGAATGATATTGGCTACTGACCCGCCGGAAGTATCAGGTTCAACAGTAAATTCCGGTGCAGGGGGCGGCAGCGGAACGGTAAAATTGTGACTGTAATTGAATTTCAGTCTTTCATTCAGATATGCAGCGGCAGAATCTGCCGCTTCCCTGATTTCCTGAACTTTTTCTGCCTGTATTGTCTGATCAATTGTATCAAGAAATGTCCTGCCGTATGGGAGTCCCCCAACAAACTGTCCCACCACAATGACTATGGAGTCCCTGCCTCCTCCTCTTAGATTATACGGGCCGAAAGACCAGTTTGCGTAGAGTCTTTGTGATCCCATACGTATATCGTTGGTATCGGTATAGGCATCGAAAAGACGGGAAACGTCTTTCATGGCATCATATTTATTTTTCATGCCTGCAACGGCGGTAAACGGACCTTCATAATCACTGTCGGGAGGTCCGGCCGACCATGTAAATCCGTTGATTTTATCAGGATTTGGTCCATGATCCGGAGTGACTTCAAGAAGTTTTATACCCACAATACCGGGAGCCATGAATTCTGTTACGGGTCTTTCCACATTGTCGATGGAACTGTACCTGTAATACTCGTACGGATCGTATGTATCGTCAATATTAGGAGTATTTTTAAAGTTTCCTGCCCATGCCGTTAACAACTTTTCTTCAGGATCCCAGCGGCTGTGTGAATTTCTGGCACCGGAACGGTATGAAGGATAACTGTATGTCCACCCCCTGTTATTGGGAGAAATGGCATACGTCAGAAGAACATAGGCACTGTCAATTCCTACCCGTCTTTCGCTGGCCAGACTTTTAATGACATATCGGACAATTACATAATCCTGATCTGCGGCAGAACCGGACCATTGACGGACTTCCCGTTTGATGCTGACGTTAAATTTCTTGTTGCCGGTTTTGGAGTCATCATACTGGGGATCTTTTTCCAGATAACTGTATATCAGTTCTTCCGCTTCGTACGGATTTGTCAGTCCCCAATAGTTTTCACCTCTTGGCCATACTTTTTTGTGTTCACGGGAAACAAAGGGCTGCTGTCCCAGTTCTTTGCTGGTGTTTCTATCCCCGTTCAGGGCAAAATCCATCCACCCTAAAACCGAATCAGGGTCAAAATAAGTATTGTTAGATGCATCTTTGAGTGGTTTCAAAGCCGTTAAAAAGATACCGCCGGCTACAAGGTGGGAATAAGTACCCCCCAGATTCTCATTCAGTTCGGTTGGTTCAAAACCGGGCCAGTCAAGTCCTTCGGACATCTTCTGCCAGTCTGCAAGGGGTGAGGATTCCTGTGCATGATGAAAAGAGTGCCACAGACGTCCCCTGTTCAGTTTGATGATTTGTCCCCAAGCCGTATTGACGGTCAGACCCGTTAACAGTATCATGATGAGAAGATGTTTTATTCTATTCATTATCAAGTCCATTCATTGTCGGTTTAAAAATCAAATCCAAAGGTCAGATATATTTCTCTCGGCACATTCTTATATGTCTGCCAATAATTAAAAATATGGTAATCCCTTTTCGGATTTGGCTCTGAATCGATATAGGTAATGCTTTTGGTAACCCATTCTGAACGTTCAAGGTAGTTGTCCATGGGTGTTAATTGTTTATTGTTAAACAGATTTCTGATTTTCAAGTTTGCCACAAAATCGATTGAACTGACAGTGAAACGTTTTTCAATTTGAAAATCCGTTACGGATTCAAGAGGATAACGGCGGTTATTCTGAATATTCATTTGGGTTTGATAGGACGGACTCCAATAGTAGGCAGCTCCACTGGACACACGGTAAACGAATCCGAAGCTTGTCTGTTCAAAGGGATATAAACCAAGGATAATCGGGCCGGACTTTTCAGGGATAAGATAGGAGAGAGAAAAATTGAAACGGTGTGTTCTGTCTTCACCGGAAATAAAATCGGATGCTGAATATGTGTATGTCTGTTCCTGCTCCGGCGTCATATCTCTCAGATCCAGATAGGGACCGTGGTACCCGGATTTTGTCTGGCTGAGCGTGTACGTCAGATTATAGCGCCAGTTTGTGATGACCCTGTTCCTGAATGTAAGCTCTACACCCTGTGAATTTCCGTAACTGTTGTTGCTGTATGTCATATATGTGCCGTAATACTCATTTGTTTTTTTAATGGAACCTGCTGTTGTATGCCGGTGAATAGCATGGGTTTGATTTTTCAGGTCATTGTAATATGTAACAATATCCAACTGATGAGTACCCCAAAGATTCTGCTGAATACCGATTTCATAGTTGATACTCAGTTGAGGTTCAAGATTGGGATTGCCATAGGTTCCCCATCCGTGATTGGTCTGGTTATCCAGAGCTCTGTGGATAAGAGGCATAGATCTGAAATGTCCGTATTGAACCCTGAAAGCGGTCTTGTCAGCTATGGGAAAAGAAATACCTATCCGGGGGGAAAGCGTTACAAAGGTTTTGGAATCATCCCATGCCGGAATTCCGATTGCCGGGAATCCCTCATTTTCTGCGGGATAAAAGACTTCATACTCATTGACCGGGACTTTTCCGCCGAAATTATAGGCATCCAGGCGGAGTCCCAGATTTCCAACCATTCCGGCAAACTCTATTTTATCCTGAACATAAGCTGCAAAATAGCGCGTTTTCGCTTTATAATTGGTTGAAAAACCGGTCCGCCAGATATAGGAAGAAACAGTTAATGAAGATGATGCATTGTAATCCTGATCCATCAGCCATGCTTCCGCACCGATTTTAATCAGGTTCGTAGGTGTCAACTGGGCAGTGAAACTGATATTTCCCTCATAATAATGGGTAATTGAAGCCTGATTGTAGAGACTGGACCATGTGTAATAGTCACGATAATTTTCGAACCACGGTCCTCTTTCTTCCAGGAAGCGTGTTTCCTGGCGTCCCTGTGCAACACGCTGTGCATCCTTCTCAATACCGGGAACAGGTAATTGAAGGGCAAACAGCACCTCACTCTGATGTGTTGCCGACGCTTGTAAAAAGGATTTGGAGGAAAAAATATATTTATAATCAAGATTCTGGGCCAAGACTGTCTCTTCTCTGAGGGGATCATAGATCAGTGTATATTTTCTGCGGGAACCATACCAGCCCCACAACCCTGCCCAACGTACATCTTCAGAACCGGAACCCATACCGGACCGGTAGAACTGATACATATTGGTAAATTTAAAATTGTGTTTGGTCGTCGGTTTCCAGGAGACCATGAAGGAGAGATTCTCCATATCCTGCGTTTTTTCCCGGGTAGGAAGCCGGGTGGGTTTGCTTTTCAGTTCACCCGATAGAAAAAAATTCATTTTACGGGGATCATTACCCAGCGGTCCGCCGAAGCTGAACATAAACCGTGTGGCAGGAATTTGCCTGTAATCATATACCCCCATAATGTTTTCTCTGTTATTAATATCCTTCAGAGTCCATTCTTTACGATAAAGTGTTTCACCATTATAATTCACCGGGACCCACTCATAACCATCAACCACGGCAACCTGTTTATCTCCGGGTGTGTGATTCATAACCCAAAGATTATAATTATTCACTGCCGCACTATCATCCACATTATAGGCACGCAGAGTATACGAACCGTTTGTTTGTTCATACAAATTATACGGTACATCATCTATGGAAAAAGGATCCGAACTGTTTCTGACCCATTTTACATTTTTCAGCCATGCTTCGTAATTGCCCCAGTTCTTCCACTCAATCTGATCTTTTGAATAGAGATAATCCCCCCAGTGATATTGTCCTGCAGGGCGGTATTCCATACGGAAACCGCCGGAGAATTTTTCGCCTCCCTCCCGTGTAACCACTTTAATCACACCGGACTGGGCATTCCCGTGTTCCGCATTGAATCCGCCGGAGATTACTTCCATCTGGGCAACGGCAAGAGGATTTACGTCATATTTCCAACTGTTATCCGCTTTGTCATTCATTCCTCCGAATGCAGTGGCACCAGTATTGGTTGTCATGGATTTAATACCATTCACCTGATAATTAATTTCATACCCGCTCCCCCCCCTGATGCTGATAGTGCCGTCTGCATTCCGGCTGATACCGGCTGTGAGTTCCAAAACATTTCTTAAGCCTTCAACGGGAAGATCGCTGATATCTTCAGAAGTGAGATGAACCGATGAACCGGTTTTATCAGCCTCAACAATGGGGCGCTCCGCCGTAACAGTAATCGTTTCACCCAATTGAAGAACATCCTCTTCCATAAGGACCTGAACTCGGACGGTACGTCCCATGAGGACTTCCACTTCTGTGAGCGTAACCGGCTTATATCCGATATAATTTATCAGCAGAGAGTGGGTCATGGCCGGAACATTCAATATAACAAAATCCCCGTCAACTCCCGTAGCCGCCCCAAGCTGAGTATTCAGAACAACTACATTGGCTCCGATCAACGGATCACCTGTCTTTGCATCTTTAACAACACCGCTAATCTTACCGGTTGTCTGGCTCCACAACAAAATAGGCAGTAAGCCGGCAATTAAAATTGTTAAAAGGCGTGTTTTCATACGTTGCATCTCACGTCTTAATTAGTTCGTTTAATTTACAAACTAAATTAAAACTGTTATTCCTCATTTTCAAATATTATTTTTACACAAAATATTTTGATTACCGAACACATTCAGGCTGACCTTCAGGAGGAAAAATTATGTTGAAAATTCTCTTTATCGGCGACAGTATTACCGATGCAGGTCGGACCAATGACACCCCCCCTTTAGGTGAGGGCTATGTGCTGAAATTCAGCAACATGATGAAGGCAGAATTCCCGTCAGAGAATGTTTCCATTATAAATAAAGGAATATGCGGCAACACGATTGAAGGATTGAACCTGAGATGGCAATCCGATGTGATCCGTCAAAAACCAGAACTGCTTTTTACTCTCATCGGAATAAATGATGTTCATATTACACAGGGACATCCTCTACCGGAACGTCAACGTATTACCCATTTTGAATCGGTGTATTCATCCCTGATTCATAAAACTAAAACTGAGATACCCGGCTGTTCAGTTGTCCTCCTCTCCCCTTTTTATATTTGCAGCAACATTAATAATCCGGTTTTTAAATCCACGGAAAAATATGGCGATGTGGTTAAAAATATGGGCATTCTGTATGAATTGCCCTTTATTGATCTTCATTCCTTATTTCAACGGGAATTGATCAAAAGTGATGAGAATAAATGGTCCCCGGACAGGGTTCATCCTACACCGGAAGGTCATCAATTTATTGCCCGTCAAATATTCGATTTTGTAAAACAATCCTCATTATTCAGGAAAACATTATGAAACATTTAAAGTGCTCTCTTATGATTTTTCTCGTTTTACTCACATCCTGTATGGGGGAAAAAAAGAATTCACCCGATCTGTCAAAAATCAAAGGCGTCTGGATAACCAATGTGGACAGCAGAGTCCTCGAAAGTCCCGAATCTATCCGGGAAACGGTGGATTTTCTTTATGAACACGGATTCAACACGCTTTTTCCCGTTGTCTGGAATCAGGGAAAAACCCTGTATCCCAGTAAAATTATGGAAAAAGAGTTCGGGATGCTTATCGATCCGGTTTTTGAAGGGCAGGATCCCTTGAAAACACTGACAGAGCTTGCCCATGAAAAAGGGTTCCTGGTTGTTCCCTGGTTTGAATTCGGTTTCTCTTCTTCGTACAACGCAAACGGCGGACACATTCTTGCCAAATATCCCCACTGGGCGGCTAAAGACAGGGACGGAAATCTTCTGACGAAGAACAATTTCGAGTGGATGAATCCCTACCACCCTGAAGTTCAGGCTTTTATCAAATCCCTGATTCTGGAAGTTGCGGAGAATTACAACGTGGATGGCATACAGGGGGACGACCGGCTGCCGGCCAATCCCATTGAAGGGGGTTATTCAGACTATACGGTTAACCGCTACAAGTCCGAACACAACGGCGCTGAACCCCCTTATGACTACCGGGATCCGGAATGGCAGAAATGGCGGGGCGATATCCTGAATGCCTTTGCAAAGGATGTATACAATAGCGTAAAAGCCGTTCGGGAGGATCTGATCGTAAGCTGGGCACCCAATATCTATCCGTGGGCGTATGATGAATACCTTCAGGACTGGCCAGCCTGGATTAAAGGAGGGTATTGCGATCTTATGATCCCTCAGATTTACCGGTATAACTTAGAAGCCTATAAAAACACACTCAAAACAATGGACCCGGATATTCTGGGACTTCCGGAAGACCACTGCCCCATTATACCCGGCGTTCTTCTGAATCTCGGGAAATATACCATGGATAATCAGTTCCTGAGGGATGTTATTGCCCACAACCGGGAAATGGGTTATGAAGGCGAAGTTTATTTCTTCTATGAGGGATTGCGTAAGGAAAACAACCGCACGGCCAAATTACTAAAGGAAGAATTTTATAAATGAAAAAAACTGCATTACTCCTTCTCAATCCACTCCGTGAAATACATTTCACTCATTTCACAGGGCTTAACCTCAACCTTAACCTCAACCTTATTTTTATTCTCCTTCTCCTTTTCATCCCCTCCCCAACCCATGGCGATGTTCTTGAGGAATTCAGAGCCGTTAAAATCACCAATGTGGCCAGTGATGTGATGTTTTCTGATGCAAAGATTGCAGAATCCATGGACTATCTCGAATCTATCGGTATAAACACCATTCTTCTTGTCGTCTGGAACGCCAGCGGTTCAGACGGTGTCCATACACTTTATCCCAGTTCTGTTATGTCTGAACTCTTCGGCAGCAGCAGGAAAATCCATCCATCCTTTACAGGCAGGGATCCCATTCTGGCATTTATCGTGGAAGCCCATGCCCGGGGCATGGAAGTCCTGCCATGGTTTGAGTATGGTTTCGCCACATATTGGACGGAGAGTTACCGTGAGAACCCTGATTATATCCTCAAAGCCAAACCTCACTGGGGACTCCGGGCTTCGGACGGAAATTTGGCATGGAAAAACAACTTCTACTGGATGAGTGCTGTCAATCCGGAAGTACAATCCATGATTCTTGACCTGACCATGGAAGTGAGCAGAAAATACGATATTGACGGACTGGAGTATTCGGACCGGATTCCTGCCATGCCTGTTGAAGGGGGATATGATTCGGTAACCGTGGAAATTTATAAGTCCGATCACAGCGGACAAGCGCCTCCTGCCGATTACAATAACAGTGCCTGGAAACGGTGGCGCGCCGATAAAATGAATGACTGGTTCAGAGAGGTTCGGGATTCCGTTAAAGCTTATGACCCGAATCTGAGTTTTTCTTCCAGTCCCAGCGTTTATCCGTGGTGCTATCATGAGTACCTGCAGGATCCCTACACATGGATGAATGAAGAAATCTGCGATGACGTAATCCCCCAGCTCTACAGATATTCATATTCTGAATATTTAAGCACACTGGAATCTTCCCTGCAGAATTATCCAAATCACAGGCATGCTTATTTTGCCGGAATTCTGATGAATGTTGGTTCATACATTATATCCGAAGAGTATTTAATGCAGGCCATGCAGGCAAACCGGGACAGAAATGTAAAGGGTGAGGCTTTCTTTTTTTATGAGGGATTACGGAAAAATAATAACCAGTTGGGTAATAAACTGAAGGCTACCTATTATAAAAACCCGGCCATCCCTCCCTTCAGGCAGGGAAAAACATGGCGCCCCAAGTCCGGTATAATCCATGAAAATTCCCGTCAGACCTCTGCCACATCCGGATGGAATTCGTATACAGGAGATATTCCCCTGCACGGAGGTCATTGCTATTATGCTTCTGTCAATTCAAATGACACACTAACCTATTTTGCCGACCTTCCTGAGAACGGCTGGTATAACGTCTATATTTATGTAAACAGGCAGATCAATGCAACAACAGAAGCCAGCTACTATTTGTATCATCTTGACGGTATTGATACATTAATAATCAATCAGAAAAACCCAGGCCTTACGGGGTGGAATCATATGGCAACGGTCTATCTCCGTCAGGGACTTCGACAGCCTGTTCTTCAGCTTGTCACAGAAGCTGAAAATGGAAATTTTGTCTTCGGAGATGCGGTTTCCATTCAAATTAACAGACACCTCACGCCTGAAGGCGATCCGGTTTCCGTCAGGGAAGTTAAACCATTGATAATTGATGATTTTAGTCTTCTTTCAACCTATCCAAACCCCTTTAATTCACATCTGAACATTCAGTATCAAATTCCTGAGCGGGGATCTTACAGTCTGAAACTCCTGGATATAAACGGTAAGGAATCAGCACTGATTAAAAGACGGTTTATGGAGAAAGGTGAATATACGCTTGCATATGATTGTGAATATTTAAGTTCGGGGCTGTACTTTCTGGTATTAAGCGGACCCGGTATTCATCAGTCCCGGAAAGTAATTCTTTTGAAATAGCAGATATCTGAACACAAGTCAATTTATTAATTAAAAAAACTTGAATGCAGTACTGATTATTGTAAAAAAGTAACCTTCCGAACATCAACTCATCTTTGTTATATGAAGATATTTCTTTAATTTTCATTGTATGGAATTCATAAGGGGATTAAAATGACAAAAACAGTCTGCCTCCGCCACTCCAGGGTCTTTACGGGAGTTACCGTTCTTGATGATTCAGCAATCATTATTATTGACGGTAAAATCTCAGACGTTATGAATGAAAAACGTTTCAAGCAACGAACCTGGCCTAAGGATATGAAGGTTTACGACATGGAAGGCTCCTGGGTATCTCCCGGTTTTGTAGATACCCACATACATGGAATTCATGGATTCGATACATCCGATGGAAGTGTCGATGCCATTCTGGAAATGTCCAAAGCCTTGGTTGAATACGGTGTTACAGGTTTTTGTCCCACCCTGTATCCACAGGGAGATAAAGAATTTATCAACTCGATTCGGAATGTAAGGGTGTCCATAGGAATTGAACCCGGAGCAAAAATTTTCGGACTACACATGGAAGGACCTTTTGTTTCCCGTGAAAAGCCGGGTGTTCTTCCGCCCCAAAATATGAAAGAAGTGGATCTTGATCTGATGGATCGCTTAATCCGGGAATCAGGAAATAACATAGCGATCATGACCGTTGCTCCCGAACTGAAAAACATGCATGATCTGGCACTGTATTGTACAAAAAAAGGAATTGTTTTGTCAGCCGGTCATTCAAATGCAACCTATGAACATATGCTGGAAGGTATACAGGCAGGCATTCTGCATTCAACCCACTTCTTCAATGCCATGCGCCGTTTGCATCACAGGGATCCGGGTGTGGTAGGTGCCATTATGATCCATCCAAATGTGTCATGTGAAATCATCGCGGACGGTTATCATGTTCACCCCGCTATCGTGAAACTCCTCAGGGAAGTCAAACCAATCAATAAAATGGTTTTGGTAACCGATGCTCTTAAACCTACAGAACAGAAATCCGGATGCCTGATGGCAAATAATGAAGAAGTCTACTGTGATGAAGGTGTTTTCAAACGTAAAAGCGACAATACCATTGCCGGGTCAGCCCTTACGATGATTAAGGGCGTACAAAACCTTGTCGGAATGGGTTTTGATGTTGACGATGCTTTGAGGATGGCTTCCTGTAATCCGGTTACGGTACTAAGCCGCCAGATTTCCACTGGATACATACTTCCCGGCAGAACTGCCGATATCACATCCTTTGACGATGAATTCCGCATCAAACTCACCATGATTCAGGGTGAGGTCAAATACTTTAACATGGATAAACCGAAAAAGCGTCTGGTAAAAACAGAAATTCCGATTGAAAACAAGAACTGTTAAGACAATTTCCAGATGATAACTCATTTCCATAAAAAAAGACAAAAGAACTTTAATTTATATTACAATTATTTAATATCTTCATTAATCATATCCGGATTTTTATTTGCATTGATTATTCTTCCCCAAAAAATATACGGAAATATTGTGATCAATGAATTTCAGTCATCAAATTCTATAACGATTCAGGACGAAGACGGAGAATACTCTGACTGGATAGAATTATATAACCGGGGAGATCATTCTTTCGATCTTGAAGGCTATGGCATTTCTGATTCCTATGACAATCCCTTCAAATGGGTTTTTCCAAAGATAAGTCTTGAACCGGATTCTTTTATGCTAATTTGGGCCTCCGGAAAAAACCGGACTTCGGGGTTTTTTACTCCAAAAACTCTGATAGAATATGAATCCTCATGGAAATATCTGGATAATGGTTCGAATCCCGGTACAAACTGGCACCAACTTTCCTATGATGATTCCTCTTGGCCTGAAGGAGAAGCTTTATTTGGGTACGGCAGGCCTTCTGAACATAATTACAGAACGGTCCTGAACTATGGTCCGGATGAAGGAAACAAATACCCTGCATATTTTTTTAGAAAGACTTTCTATATTGAAGATGTTTCAATCATTGATAAAATGGTTCTGACTTTACAGGTGGATGACGGAGCCGTTGTGTATCTGAATGGTGAGGAAGTTATACGTCACAATATGCCTTCCGGTGTAATTACATACCAGACATATGCCGATGTGATTGTTATCTATCTGGATATCAGCCAGCATACTGTTCCGGGAAATCTTATAACAAATGGAGATAATGTTTTAGCCGTCCAGGTCCACCAATGCAATGCAAGCAGTTCGGACATGGCATTTGATTTGAAACTGGAAACAGTCGCCATGAATTTACATACCAATTTCTCTATCAAGGCAGAAGGAGAAGAATTGCTTCTTACCCGGCCGGATGGTGTTATTGCAGATGAAATCCCCCCCCTTCCCGTTCCCCGTGATAATTCTTATGGAAGAAAACCAGATGGAAGTGATAATTTATATTATTTTGAATTCCCCACACCCGGTAAGGCAAATCTGACTGAAGGGTATGAAAAACTTATATCACCTCCGGTGTTCTCCATAGCGGGAATGCAGTATAAGGATCCGTTTTACTTAAACCTGACACATCCGGAAGATGTAACAATCCGTTATACAACAAACAGGTCATACCCGAATGAAGAATCAACATTGGAATATAACGATTCGATATTTATTGATAAAACAATGGTCATCAGCGCACGGGCATACCGCCCCGGTTCCCTGCCGAGTCCTGTTGTTACAAATATGTATGTCCGTATTGCTCCCAATCTTCAGTCATTTTCTTCCAACCTCCCCCTGATGATCCTTCATCAGTTTGATACATATATTACCAGCGGCGATAAAACACCGGCTTATCTGACTCTGATCGACAAAGATACGGATGGCCGGTTTGGTATTCAGCATGAACCTGCAGTGCAAAGCAGAATAATGGCTGATATAAGAGGATCCAGTTCCCAGATGTTCCCTAAAAAAATGTTTGGTTTTCATCTGGTTTATGAGAATGAAAACAACCGGGATGAAGCTTTGTTGGGCATGCCTGCAGACCATAACTGGATTTTGTATGCTCCATACAGTGACAAAACACTCATGAGAAATGTTGTTTCCTATGCATTATCAAAAGATACGGGACATTATTCTCCTCGGACCCGTTTTGTTGAACTATTCCTTCATTCCGGCAGCGGAGCGGTCAGTTCATCCCACTATCATGGTGTTTATGTTCTGGTTGAACGAATAAAATTGGGTGAGGGCAGGGTTAATATTCACAAAATTAGCCCGGGAGATAATTCTGAACCTGAAATTTCCGGTGGATATATATTAAAGAAAGACCGGTTTAATGAAGGTGAGGAAGGACTGCTTACAACACGCGGAACTCATCTTGCTTTTGTACGCCCCGAAGAGAGTGATATCACGGATTTACAAAAAGAATGGATTACAGACTATTTGAACCAATTTGAGAATGCTCTTTTTGGTACGGATTTCAAAGATCCGGAGAATGGTTATGCAGCATTTATCGATGTGGGAACATTTATTGACTTTCATTTGATTACGGAACTGGCCAAAGAAATAGACGGCTTTCGTCTCAGTACATTTATGCATAAAGACCGGGGTGGAAAACTGAAAATGGGGCCGGTCTGGGATTTTAACCTGAGTTTCGGTAATGCAGATTACAATCAGGCCTGGATGCCTGAGGGGTGGTACTATACCCAGATTACACAAACACAGTATTTACATGGCTGGTATACCCGTTTATTTCAGGATCCGGCTTTTATGGATTCATACAAGAAAAGATGGTGGGCGTTACGGCGCGGACCTTTTTCCGCTGAATATATAATAAATATGATCAGGGATAATGCAGATCTGCTGGCAGAATCTCAGGTAAGAAATTTTAGCCGGTGGCCCACATTGGGAACCTATGTCTGGCCAAACTGGTTTATTGGCAATACCTATGAAGAAGAAATTGACTGGATGTCCGAATGGACTGAGGCACGGTTAGAGTGGATAGATCAGCAGTTGGGTCCGCCCCCGGCCATTGCCGATACTACGCTCCTTAATTTCTGGTGCTTTGGGACCTCACTTGCCAACGACACACCACTGGAATCTGTGGATGCTTCTTACAGTGTTTCGGGATCGGGTCACATAGAATTTCAGTCTGCTTTGACAGGCTATCCATTCACATCTTCGCATCCGAATTGGCGTAAAGCCTCCATGGAACGCCGGAATTCTCCCACGGATCTGAATTACAGACCGGAAGGAAACAACGGACTGGATTATAATGCAGGAAACATGAGGGGATTGCAAATCAAACAACCCTTTACCGGAGACGGGGGAGAAAATATCCTGATCTTTCATGTTCCCTCTAGCGGCTATAAAAATCTCATTTTCCGCTTCGCAGTAAAAGATGAAGGAGCGGCAGATTCAATCCTAATCGATTATTCAGTGACAGAGGAAAATTCAGACTGGATCAGTCATGGACTTGATAATTCTACATTTACTCTTTCATCACTCTATCAATTGTTTGAATTGTCACTTTCGGGCATTCCTGAAACCAATGACAACCAAAATCTGAAAATACGCCTTCGTTTTAATGGTGCAAACATGGACGCAGATGACGGGAACAGGGTCACTTTTAATAACATCAGTCTGGACGGTATTGCCGTGAACTATCAATCCATAAACCAAGATCCGGAAAAACCTGACATATTTCAACTGTTCCAAAACTATCCAAACCCTTTCAATAGTTATACCAGAATTGAATTCTACTTACCGAAAGCTGCACATGTCAGTATAGATATTTTTGATGTTTCTGGAAAGAAAGTCGGTACCCTGACAGACTCATATTTAAATGGAGGCAGTCACAATATAACCTGGAACGCATCCGGCCTTACTTCAGGAGTATATTTGTATCGAATGAATACCGGCGGTTTTGTTAAAACAAGAAAAATGCTTTTTATTAAGTAATACGTCTGATTTCCAAAAAATAATATACTTTGAGTTAAAACCATTTGTTACCGGATACTGTAAAAAAAGCCTGGGGGTCTTATAAGAATATATTAATAACAATATAAAATTGACAAAGTCACTTTCAGATGGTATATTTCCCCCGGGGTGGGGGACGTCAGTTCAACAGAATTATATATTAATCTCTTCTTATCATGGAATACTCAGGGCAGAAAGTGTCTGTTTTATCCCCGTTTCTCATTCGTTACAATCATTACCTGTACCTGCCAGCCAGCCGGCTGGTCACATCATCTCTCTTCGTTTGAGCAGGTATTTCATTAAAACGGTTCTTATATCATCATCGGTTCTGAAGAAAATATAATCAACACCCATATCACCCAGTCTCTCAAGATAGAAACGACGGAGTTTTTGTTGAGTATGTGTATAGTCATCCCGGATTCTCCGGTTATCTGCTTTCAGTCTTTCTCCCGTTTCCATATCAATAAATTCAGTTTTTTTTCTATATTTCAGTTCTATTTCATCCTGATGCCAAATATGGACAACGATCACCTCATGACCGTAATGTCTGAAATGCCGAATACCGTTAAGGATCTCATTTTCATCATCAAAAAGATCGGATATGAGTATAACCAGCCCTTTATGAATAAGCATTTCGGCCAGTTGATGGAGTGCAGATGCGGTAGCGGTCTTTCCGTCTGCAGATACATTGGAGAGGACTTTCATAATTTCAAACGGGTAGGATTGTACAGCCTTAGGCGGCATGATTTCTACCAGTTTATCCTGAAAAAGGCAGAGACCGGCAGCATCGTTTTGCCGAACCAAAAGCATGGCAAGCGATGCGGTAATTACAGACGCGGCAAAAAATTTATTGAACGGCTTGCCGAAAGCCATGGATCGGCTGGCATCAAGCAGCAGATAAGCCGTCAGATTTGTGTCCTGTTCATATTGCCGGATATAGTAGCGGTTCGTCCGCCCGAATACTTTCCAGTCCAGTCTTCGGATATCATCCCCCGGATTATAGGCTTTATGCTGGGAAAATTCCACGCTGAATCCATGGTATGGGGAACTATGTAATCCCAGAATAAATCCTTCCACAACTTTTTTTACCTGAAGGTCCAGTGTGTCAAACAGGATAAGATCCGATAAGCGGATAGCCTGCGACGTATCCAAAGCGGCCATGGGTCACTTGCTTTGTGTTATATGTCTGATTATGTCCACAATTGTCACCTGTTCAGCCTCAGCCGCAAAAGTCCGAAGGACTCTGTGCTGGAGAACAGGAATCGTCAAAGCCGTAATATCCGATTCATCAGGTGTGGGCCTTCCCTGAATGGCTGCACGGGTTTTTGCCGTGCCAATCAGGTATTGTGCCGCCCTGGGGCCTGCACCCCACTTGACAAATTTTCTGATAAAAGGATCTCCCTCGGCATCAGGTCTTGTCTTTCTTACAATATTCACTGCAAAATCCACAACATGATCCGAAACAGGAATTTCACGGGTAAACTCAATGATTTTAATTATTTTTTCTTTTTGAATAACCGGATTCAATTTTGTGTTATTAATCCGGACCGTCTCGTGAACAATCTTCTTTTCCTCTTCAATGGAAGGATAATTCAGATTTAGCTGAAACATAAAACGGTCCTGCTGCGCTTCCGGTAAGGGATAAGTCCCCTCCTGCTCAATTGGATTCTGTGTGGCAAGAACAAAAAAGGGTTCTTCAAGTGTGAAAGTTCTGCCTGTAGATGTCACCTGATGTTCCTGCATTGCTTCCAAAAGTGCAGATTGGGTTTTGGGCGGTGTACGGTTGATTTCATCAGCAAGAATAATATTGGCAAAAACCGGTCCTTTGATAAAACGAAAAATCCGTTTTCCCGTGTCCCGTTCCTCTTCAATTACCTCCGTTCCGGTAATATCAGAGGGCATCAGATCCGGTGTAAATTGAATCCGGCTGAACGAAAGATCCAGAATATCGGCCAATGACTTTACCAGAAGTGTTTTTGCCAGACCGGGAACACCCACAAGAAGGCAATGTCCTCCCGATAGCATGGCTATGAGCAGATTTTCTATTATTGTCTCCTGGCCAATAATAACCTTTGAGATTTCTTCCCTGGAAGTCCGGTAAAATTCAGCGGTTTCTTCAAGAAGCATACGTGTCGGTGAAGTCATGCGATTCCTTTTTACTCTTTCTGCAGTTTGGCCATTGCTTTTTTCGCATTGGCAGATACGGAAGCATCCGGATACTGGCTGATGATTATTTCATAGAGCTCAACAGCCTTTTCGGCTTTACCCATTTTTTTCTCTGCCAGTACAGCCGCCTTCAAAAGCTGTCCCGGTACATCTTTATGTTCGGGATAAAGTTTATAAAGTTCCTCTCTTTCAAGGACAGCTTTGGAAAAGTCACCCTGTGACTCATAAATTCCTGCAATTTTTATCATGGCTTCTGCAGCTTCAGATCTGAATTCTGAATACTCTTTTTTAATTCTTTCATACTGCTTCAGGGCAAGATCCGGGCTTTTTGAGAGTGTCTGATAAATTCTTCCCATATTATTCAGGGCGGATATGGCCTGTGAGGTCCCCTTATAACCTGATATAATTCTTTCATACTCCGTAAGAGCCGCTACCTTATCCTTCAGGTCAGTATCATATATTTCACCACGGATAATCAATGCATCCGGCGCTAATTCATGTTTGGGATATTTCTCGGCAAGTGTCTGAAGCTTTTCCAAGGCTCCTTTACTATCCTTTAGATCATGTCTGCATATATGGGCGGATTCCATAAGGGCTTTAGGTATGTAGGGACTTTCAGGATAAACCGTTACAATCTTTTCTTTTTTCCACAAAGCAGCTTTATAAAGGCCTCTGTTTCTCAGAATATCAGAATACCATAAAATCGCCAGATCTCCGTATTCATCCGGATCAGATTCCTTTAAATACAATTGCATCTCCCTGTCCATAAAAGCAAGACCTTCTGGAAATCCCATATCTGTCAAAGCCCTTATATATTGAAACCGGGAAGAACCGGGAAGTGAAATACGGTAATCATCCAACAGGTATGATATCAGGATTGAATCTCTTGGACTTTTATAAGTATCTGTCAATTTAAGAATTTGTTCCTTAATGTAAGACTGATTCGTCGACTGGGGAAAGTAAAACAAGTACTTTAGATAGATCAGTTTAGCTGCATGACCATCCTTTTGATCTTCATGAACCCGTGCCAAACGGATTAGTATTTCACCGCTGTTCAGGTCCGGAAGATATTTTTCCAGATAAAGATTCAGTTCACTGATTTTCAGGTCATATAATTCACTTGTTTTCCGCAGTAAAAAAGAACCGGATTCTTTCTGTTCTATCAGCTTTAACAGATATTGATAATGTGCCTGTTCCAGGTTGATTTCATCCTGACTGTATCCGGAAATAATTTCACCGGAAATTCTTTCCATCAGCTTCTGCATTTTTTGCAGTTCTGCCATAAGGGAATCCCTTTGCACCACCACCCGTTCATCTGCAATAATCACAGGATCCGCCCCATCCTGACTCTGTAATTCATTAATTTCTGTTTGTAAATCAGACATTTTTTCAGCAACACTGATGCGAATTGAATCCACGGCACGGCTTAAACGGTATTCATAAGATGTTCTGAAATTTGCCTCGAGCCGTTCCTTCTCAAGATTAAATATATATTCCATGCTGTCAATAACGGCCTGTTGAAAAGTTTCTTCCAATTCTCCAATCCCTGCTTCATGTTCACTGTCACCAATTTGATCCGGAATCTGATCGAGATCCAAGGGAGCAAGGGCTGTTGTTGTATCTCTCCTTTGTATACCCTGCATAGCATCCATGTTCTGTGCCGGCAGCATGGTACTCAGTACTATAATCATCAGCATTATTACATATTTTTCAGTCATGATCTTACCCCGCCTGTTGTTTTTTATTTAAGTAATGTAAACAATTGATATTTTAAAATCATTAAAACAATAAATGATCTGTTAAGACATTCTATCGTTATCCTTTTTAAAAAAAATTCACTCATATTATCAGACTTTTATCATTTTTGAGAAATATCAATAATCGATACACGGATCTTTAATCTTTAACAGAGAAAAATATCAATGAATACCGACGAAAAAAGTCCGATTTCACAGGCTTTTAAAAAAAATTCTTCCTAAGTTTCGCAGTGACTAAGAAATGGCATGTAAATTGCCGTAACCATTATATCAAATAATCAGGGAAGATTTTGAAAAAGCATAATCGTTTTGAAACACTGTGCATACACGGAAAGGGAAAGTGCGACACACTGCATCATTCTGTGATCCCTCCAATTTATCAGACAACGGCTTTTGCTTTTGAATCAGCTGAAGAAGGTTCAGATCTTTTCAGCGGTCGAAAAGAGGGGTATTTTTATTCCAGGATGGGCAATCCCACCGTGGAAGCCTTGTGCCGTCAATTATCCCGCCTGGAAAATACGGAAACCGCGCTTGCTTTTGGATCCGGTATGGCGGCAATTTCTTCTGCCATCATGACCCTCGTGCCGATAAATGGTAAAATACTTGCAAGTCATACATTATACGGAGGCACACACTGCCTTCTGACACGATCTCTTCCGGGCCGTGATATCACTACAATTATTGTGGAAAATGATAAACCTGAAACATATAGAAAATATTTGTCAGAAGAATCGTTTGATCTCATTTTTCTTGAAACCCCATCCAATCCGACCCTGAGTCTTGTGGATATAGAAGCTGTATGCAAACTTGCCCGGGAATATTCTGTTCCGGTTATGGTTGACAATACATTTGCCACACCTTTTTTTCAACGACCTGCAGAATTGGGAGCGGATCTGATCGTTCATAGTGCAACCAAGTATATTTGCGGGCACGGGGATGTAATAGCAGGAATGGTTACCGGACGTGAAGAACTTGTAAAAAAAATAAGAGATGAGGTTTTATGCCGCTTTGGTCCAATAATCAGTCCGTTTGATGCCTGGCTTTTACTTCGGGGACTCAAAACACTGGCAGTCCGAATGGAACGTCATGCATCCAATGCAATGAAAATTGCCCAATTCCTGCACGATCATCCGAAAGTTCATAAAGTCTATTATCCCGGATTACCCGACCATCCCGGATATGATATTGCCTGCCGTCAAATGACCGGTTTCGGCGGCGTTTTATCCTTTGACGTAGAAGACAAAACGGCCGGCTGTTCTGTCATGAATAAAGTAAAGCTGTTTACAAGGGCTGTTTCTATTGGCGAATGTGATTCTCTGATCCAGCATCCGGCTTCAATTACCCATTCCTCTTTAAAGGATTGTGAACTTGAAGCGGCGGGTATAAATCCGGGGTTGATCCGTCTGTCAATCGGACTTGAACACGCAGATGATCTTATAGAAGATTTGAATAATGCATTAGAATAGCGAAACATAGAGAACCCGGAAAAATTTGGAGATAAAAACGGGTTTTAACACAAATAATTTATGGAGGAGAGAATGTCCAAAACACAGAACATCTTTGAGATGGCTCAGCAGCAACTTGATGAAGCAAGCGAATTGTTGGGATTGGATCAGGCAACGAAAGAATTTCTTCGCTGGCCCATGAAAGAAATTGTCGTAACCCTGCCTATAAAAATGGATGACGGCAGTGTGAAAGTCTTTCGGGGTTACCGGGTTCAATATAACCGTGCATTAGGTCCCACAAAAGGCGGCCTTCGCTGGCATCCCGATGAAACAATTGACACAGTTCGGGCTCTGGCTGCATGGATGACATGGAAAACAGCCGTCGTGGATATCCCGCTGGGCGGTGGTAAAGGCGGTGTTACATGCAATCCGCTGGAATTGTCTGAAACGGAAAAAGAACGGCTTGCCCGTGCTTATATTAGTGCCATTGCCAAAGATATCGGTCCAACGGTTGATGTTCCGGCTCCCGATGTATTCACCACTCCCCAGATAATGAGCTGGATGATGGATGAGTATGAAAAGATCAAAGGGGAAAGCATGCCCGGCGTGATCACCGGAAAACCCATTGATATTGGCGGTTCAAAAGGCCGTGCTTCCGCTACAGCCCGGGGCGGACTCTTTATTGCGAGAGAAGCTGTAAAATCCCAGGGACAGGAATTAAAAGGTAAAACCGTTGCCATCCAGGGTTTTGGAAATGTGGGCGGATGGGCAGGTGTCCTTTTTAAAGAAGTGGGATGTAAAATTCTGGGGATCTCCGATATCAGCGGCGCATACTACAACATGAGCGGTTTTGATACACCGGCAATGTTTGACTATGTTGGTAAACACGGCTCTTTGGCAGGCTATACTGAAGAAGGCATGCATGCCTTTGAAAACCCCATGGATGTTCTGGAAATGGATGTGGATATTCTGATCCCAGCTGCCCTTGAAAGTCAGATTACAGCTGAGAATGCAGAACGGATCAAAGCACCCTTGATTGTTGAACTGGCCAACGGCCCCACAACCCCTGAAGCTGATGCAATTCTCTTTAAAAAAAATAAATTTCTTGTCCCTGATTTTCTTGCCAACTCAGGTGGTGTTACCGTTTCTTATTTCGAACAGGTTCAGAATTCTTATAATTTCTATTGGGAAGAAGCTGAAGTAAATCACCGGCTGGATCAGAAAATGACTGCTGCTTACAAGGCAGTCTATGATATGTATTGCCGATATGAAAAGAAAGTGGATATGCGGAAAGCGGCTTACATGGTCTCAGTTGCCCGAGTCGCAAAGGCAGCAAAATTGCGCGGCTGGATCTGATACAGCTAGTATTCATTCAGAGGGTGTGAAAACACCCTCTGTAATTTTAGCCGGGTTTTTTCGGCATAAACTTTTTTATATTACCTTTAAAACATGAGGAACTCTTGAATAAGACATACGAATATCTGCAGACTGCTTTAAACAAAGCACCGAATCTTGCAGATAAAATTATACAGAATCTGTTGATCCAACTCCATAACCGTAAAATTGTATCCATCGAAAAGATCTATCAGGAAAGCAGAAAGATGGCTGAATCACTTTCTGAATCCGTCAGTGAAAAACGAAAAAATCCAAACGCAGGAATTGTTCATCAATGGGGTAAACACGAAAAAGAGTATATTCGGGAAACAGTCATAAAATATGCTTCCAGGAATTTTAATATAAAAGAAATTGATCATACCGTAAACTATGTGGCTAAAACGGAAAAAGCCTTTGCCCTTGAAAATATTGCCAATTTGCCGGGAGTTTCGTTCTGGCTCTTAGCCGAAAAAGTCCATGAATTTTGCAATCTTCCCGATTCAGAACCCATTCCCCTGTCCATGGCAACCGGCATCCGTGTTGCTTTACTTAAAAATTTTATTAGCGACAACCTTCAGTTTATTCGTATCGCAAGAAAATATATTCGGATTACAGATCTTGATCCGATTATCAAACGTACACTGGGTTCCGAAACCGGAACGGGAAAAATTGGCGGAAAGGCTGCCGGACTCCTGCTTGCTTATAAAATTTTAACTGACGAATATTCCGGTGATGAAGATTATGAGTATTTTCAACAACATATTTTTATTCCCGAGTCCTATTACCTTAGAACAGATGTTTTTGAAGATTTTCTTGCTTATAACGGATTGGTGGAGTATCAGAATCAAAAATATAAAAGCATTGATGAAATTCACGATGAATACCCTCTGATCCGTGAACTCTTCAAAAACGCAGACTTCCCATCAGCCATAAAACGGCAGTTGCGGGGGCTCCTTGAGAAAATCGGGGAAGTTCCCCTTATTGTCCGAAGCAGTTCACTCCTGGAAGACAATTTCGGAACCTCTTTCTCAGGAAAATACGACAGCATATTCCTTGCTAACCAGGGACCTCTGGATCAGCGACTGTCAGCTCTCATTGCCGCGATCGGAGAAGTATACAGTTCCGGTTTGGGTCCGGATCCGCTTGAATACAGAAAAGAACACGATCTTCTTGATTATTTTGAAAGTGTGGCGATTCTCATACAAAAGGTTATTGGTGAACGCTTCGGGGATTATTTCTTTCCCCTCTGGGCAGGTGTGGCTTTTGGAAGAAATGAATACCGCTGGACCAAACAACTGAAATATGAAGACGGCCTTATCCGGATGGTATTCGGAATGGGTACCCGCTCTGTGGACAGGGTCAGCGATTATCCGCGAATGATCGGATTAACCAGACCTCTTCTTCGGCCTGAAGCAACTCCCAAGGATATAAAATTCTACTCACAGAAAAAAGTGGATCTTATCGATCTGAAGTCAAACACTTTTCTCACGATGACGCTTGACGAACTTCTCGATAAAATCCGCACTCCAGAACTGACAAAGATCTTCAGCACATACAAAGATAACCATATATCCGATCCCATCGGATCCATACAATTCGATATGGACGGGATTCCGGTTGTTACATTCAACAATCTTCTTAAGGACAGGAAATTTCCCGAACTTATAAACCGGATGCTGAAAAAACTGGAAAAAGCCTATAGCAGCCCGGTTGATCTAGAATTTGCTTATGCAGATAAAAAACTCTACCTGCTTCAATGCCGTCCACTGGCGCAACGTATGTCTGAAGAGATGATTCAACTTCCTGAATCAGTTCCGGATAAAAATGTATTCTTCAGAACAGAAAGAGATGTACCAAACGGAATGCTGAAGAATATTGAATACATCGTGTATTGCGATCCGCTGGATTACAACCAGATCCCGGATAATGATAAAATGCTTTTAGCTCGGGTCATCAGCAAAGTTAACAGACTTCTTGAAAATAAATCCTTTATCCTTTTAGGTCCGGGTCGCTGGGGAAGCAGTAATTTAACACTGGGAATTCCAACACGGTATTCCGATATAAACAAGACGAAAATGATTATTGAAATTGCACGGGAATCAGGCGGATATACACCCGAAGTATCCTACGGAACTCATTTCTTTCAGGATCTTGTGGAAGCCAATATATTTTATATGCCCCTCTACCCGAATCTAAGCACTACCTTCTTCAATCCGGATATATTCCAAAATTTTAAAAATAAACTATCCGAGCTGGTTCCTGCATATTTGCGCTTTGAATCCATACTTCGTGTCTACCATATTCCCGAGTGTTACAAGGATCATTACTTTCATGTCTATATGGACAGGGAAAATCAAAAATCAATAGGCTTTATCGACCTGAAAAAAAATTCTTAATTATGATAATTTATTATCAACTTTAGTCTTGACGATTATTATTAATGAGAATTCCGGCATCTCGTGATTCCATTATAATCGTCAAAGTCAGTGTATATCAATGAACGGATCTGGCATGAATTTTGAATCAGTATTAATTGACATTATAATCAGCATGAATGTTTTTCGGAAAAGAGAGAGAGAAAGGAGAGATAATGAGTCTGTCGAAAGGACATCTAATAATTAAAGCATCCGAATGTAAGGGATGTCGTTTATGTATTGAAGCCTGTCCGGTTCATGTTATCACATTATCTGATAAACTGAATCAGATGGGTTACAAAACGGCGGAGTATTCAGGAGAAGGTTGTACCGGTTGCGGTATTTGCTATTATACCTGTCCAGAACCCGGAGCAATAACTGTCTTTAAGGGTTGGGATAAATGGGATCATAAAGCATTCTGTCCCGTTTGCAATTTGGAAACCAATGTTTATACAGCAAAAAACGGGAATGAAAAGATAGTTTGTACCCGATGTTTAAACCCAATTTCATGAGGTATGTATGACTAAAGTATTGATAAAAGGAAATAATGCAGTTGTCCGTGCCGCATTGCTTGCAGGCTGCCGGAATTATTTCGGATATCCCATTACACCGGCCAGTGAAATTGCTGAAGGGTCTGCCCTGCTTTTTCCCAAAGTCGGTGGTGTTTTCTTACAGGCAGAAAGTGAAATTGGGGCTATAAATATGCTCTATGGTGCCGCTTCTAGCGGTGTCCGCTGCATGACGGCCAGTTCAAGTCCGGGAATCAGCCTGAAAATGGAAGGCATTTCCTATCTTGCAGGTTCGGAACTGCCCTGTGTCATTGTAGATATAACCCGCGGCGGACCCGGACTGGGAAATATTGCACCTGAACAGTCCGATTATAATCAGATTGTCAAAGGGGGTGGACATGGTAATTACCGCCTTATAGTACTGGCTCCCAACAGTGCTCAGGAAATGTGCGATCTGACAATGTTGGCATTTGAACTGGCAGATAAATACAGGAATCCCACCGTTATTATGGCTGACGGAACCATCGGACAAATGATGGAACCAGTTGAATTCCCGCAGCCTGTTACGGTCTTTCCAAAAAAAGACTGGGCTGTGAAAGCAACCCCTGAAACCCGAGAAAATCTCATTTCATCCATTGAACTGGATCCGGACAGATTGGAAATACACAATCAGAAACTCCAGAAAAAATATGCCATCATTGAAGAGAAAGAAGTCCGCTGCGAAGAATACCGGAGCGATGATGCGGAAATTATTCTGCTGGGTTTCGGCATTGTGAGCAGGATTCTTCATACAGTGGTTGATGACCTGAGATCGGAAGGAATTGCCGTAGGCCTGTTACGCCCCATTACCCTCTTCCCCTTTCCGAAAAGAATCATAGAAACCTATACTCAAAAGAAGAATATCCGATTCTTTAACGTTTTTGAATTAAATAACGGCCAGATGGTCGATGATGTAAGACTCGCCGTAAATGGAACAAAACCCGTTCATTTTTATGGCCGTATGGGCGGAAATGTGCCAACGGTTAAAGAAATTATCGGGGAAATAATGAAAAATATGAGGCAGTCATGACAATAATAAATAAAAATGTTCTGCAAAAACCATCCTCTTTTTATGATACCTTTGTCCGTAAAGGCGGATCCGAATTGAAATCCACTCACTACTGCCCGGGTTGCGGACATGGCATTCTTCATAAACTGATTGGTGAAGCCCTTTCGGATTTTGGTATTCAGGATAAAACCATTCTTGTCAGTCCGGTAGGTTGTTCCGTATTCGCCTACTATTATTTTGATGTTGGTAATATTCAGAGTGCACACGGCCGTGCTCCGGCGGTGGGGACAGGTTATAAACGTGCAAATCCCGATTCCATTCTGATTTCCTATCAGGGAGACGGAGATTTGGCAGCTATCGGTGCCAATGAAATTATTCAGGCGGCAAACCGGGGTGAATCCATGACGGTTTTCTTTATCAATAATGCCATATACGGCATGACAGGCGGGCAAATGGCTCCCACAACGCTTATTGGTCAGAAAACTACAACAACACCCTACGGAAGAAATTCTAACACTGAAGGCTATCCTATAAGAATGTCAGAAATAATTGCTACCCTTGAAGCGCCGGTATATGTTGAACGGTGTATGCTCACAGATGCAAAAAACATTGCAAAAACCCGAAGGGCTGTCCGTAAAGCAATCATGAATCAAATTGATAATAAGGGTTTTTCCTTTGTGGAAGTTCTCTCCGGATGCCCTACTGGCTGGAAAATAACACCCCGGGATTCAAAAAAATGGATCGAATCAACCCTGTCAAAATACTTCGTGCCCGGTGTTTTTAAGGATGTGTCGGAAGAACGCGAATCCATTCCCATAAAACGTGATAAACCCTTACCGGAAAATTATCACAAACTTATGGATATTCACCATATTGCAGATCGTGAGGATACAGTACCGACCCCGGCTAAAACAGCATTATATGAAGAATTGAAAATTGCCGGTTTCGGCGGACAGGGCCTGCTCAGTCTGGGATATGTGATAGCTTCCGTGGCAATGGGACACCAATACGAAGTGAGCTGGCTTCCAAGTTACGGCCCTGAGATGCGGGGTGGTACAGCCAATTGCAGTGTAAAAATATCCGATAAACGGATCGGGGCTCCTCTGGTAGCCAATCCAACGACACTGATTGTGATGAATAAACCGTCTATGGATCGATTTGAAAATGAAGTTGTCAACGGTGGTGTAATTATCTATGACAATGGTCTTATTGATACACCGCCCAAACGAAAAGATATCCGGGTTGTCGGTTTACCTGCCACAGAAATCGCAGATAAACTGGGAAATACAAAAGTCGCCAATATGATTCTTCTTGGTATATATGCAAGTCTTTTCACACATGTATTAAGTGATGCCTATATCCGCTGGATCCTTCCCTCAATCCTGGGAAATAAAGCATTTCAGGAAATAAATTTAAAAGCATTTGATTACGGCTTTAACTATTTAAAGAATAAATAACACTCCAATATATCGTAAGCTCATCAGACCGGCTCCAGCCGATCGGATGGGCTTTTTTTATTTTCGACAGTAAAAATTGAAACAAGTCATTGATTTAAAACCCTTTTTTTTATATTATAAATCAGGAGGGTCAAAAAAATGAAGATAAATAAAATATTATTAACAACAGATTTCTCAGAATATGCAAATTTTGCATTATCCTATGCAACAGAGTTTGCTCATAAATTCAAGTCGGAAATCGGGCTTCTACATGTTATAGAACCCATTATTGCGCCGACTGATTTCACCTGGGAAAATTATGATATTGCAGAACTTGAAAAAAAGTCCCGGGAATACACCCAGCAATCGCTTGAAAAAATAATCAGGGAAAAAATTCCGGAAGATATCAAAGTATACCCGGTCGTTCGGTATGGACGGTCTTTTGAAGAGATCATTCGCTGCGCAAAAGAAGATAAATATGATATGATTATTATGTCCACACACGGATTAACCGGTATATCACATATACTTTTTGGTTCAACCGCAGAAAAAGTCGTACGGAAATCCCCTGTTCCGGTTATGACCGTCAGGGATCCGGGACATAAATTTGAAATGCTTTAATTATCTGCTTGAATTACAACATTGTCTTTCATTCTTTTTAAGCCAGAGAAAACCCCAAATCGCAGCAAAACTGAAGAGTGAAAGAATGAACCATAGAATTTTCGGATCGTGAAAAAGATCCATACTTATTCCGCCGATAAAGGGTCCCACAGACCAGCCCATTGTGGTTGCAAGACTGTAAATTCCCTGATATCTGCCATGTTTACCTTCAGGTGACATATAACTGACTATGGCATTACCCGTAGGAACGCCGATGATCTCACCGGCGGTTATAACCGTTATCATAAAAAGGATCATATAAAAAGTGCTTACCCATCCAAGTGCCGCATAGGCAATAAAATATAAAAATGAAGAAATAATCATGAGTTTAAACATATTTATTTTACGAATCAGACGGCTGACAGGTATCTGAAAAAGTATAACGAGCAGTGCATTGTATGTATAAACCCATCCAATATTTTTTGAAGAGAATTCAAGTGTTTTACTCATGAAAACCGACAGTGTGGATACAAGTTGACCCATGGTCAGGAATAACAGAAGGGCGGAAATCATAAAAATACTAAGGGTAGGGTTGTTCTTCAGAATACTAAAAGATACCAATATTGATTCCCGGTTATTATTACTTGCATTCTGATGTGTCTCTTTAACAAATATCCAAATCAGGATTCCAGAAATAATTGCACTGATACCACAGAAGTAAAAGAGGTATTCATACCCGAATGCAGAAAGAAAACCGCCGATAGCAGGACCTGTCCCCCATCCTGCATTGCCGGCTGTGCGAAGGATGGAATATCCTTCTACCCTTTTTTCTCTGGGGACCAGATCCACGACCATTGCACTGGCTACAGGCTGAAAAAAAGATGATAAAAGGTAATTAAAGAGCAGAATCCCGGCTATTACCCAAAAACTCTGATTGAATGCTATGGCCAGACCGGTTCCAATAAAAACCAGAGACCGGTTTACCTGTGAAATAATCAGTAATCTGCGCCTGCCTATACGATCTGATAATTCTCCTCCGATAATCTGTGAACTGCTTCTTAATATGGCTGCCAGTAAAAAAAATGAACCAATAAGGCTCATGGGTATTCCCAATTCAGTATGGAAATAAATACTGACGAAGGGAACAACAGCACCAAACCCAAGTGAACTGATGAACCAGCCCAGCATTAATACCCAGAGCCGACGGTCAAAAGAGCGGATATAGTAAAATATTTTATTCATGACCGTCCAAATTCATCCATTCTGATCCTAATATACCAAAAAGAAGCTTATCCCAGTATCTGCCCTCTCTGAAAAGCCATTTTGACAGCTTACCTTCCAGAGAAAATCCCAGTTTTTCCAATACTTTACGACTGGCAGTATTGTATTCGTACACCTCAGCTCCCACCCGGTTCATACCCATATCAAAAAAGAGATAATCCAAAAGAGTTTCCACTGAATCCGTACCATATCCCCGCCGTTGAAAACGGGAAAGGATTTCAAAACCGATCATGCAATTATGGTTATCCCTGTCAATTTTACCCGCATGAACCTGTCCCACAGGTTCATCCGTTTCTATATCCATAACAACAAATGGAAGATATGTTTCAGTTGCAGGCATAATCTTACTTAAATAAATGAATAGAAAGTCTTTTACAGTTAGTTTATGAAAAGGTTCATCAGAACTGTAATACCGCAGTTTGGAATCCGATGCGAGAGCATAAAACAATGAACTGTGTGATTCATCCGGATTTTGGAGATAAATCAGATCTCCGGGTATTTTGATTTGATCGGAATTTATAGATTCCATAATTTTTCAACTGATAATTCGTCCCAGCGGTCAATAACCATATCCGCAGTTTTTAGTTCATTACGATTGTGGGTTGTCGTAATGGCAATAACATATGCACCCGAATTTTTACCACTGGCCACACCGCGCAAACTGTCTTCAATAACAATGCAATCCTTAATGTCTATACCCAGCATATCACAGGCTTTAAGATAGGGCTCCGCATCCGGTTTGGTGTTTCGGACATCATCTGAAGTAATGATCAAAGAAAAAGTGTTTTGAATGTTCGTGTTGATGAAGATCCAATCCATCATTTCACGCCGGGAGGATGTAACAAGAGCTGTTTCAAAATGGGGTGATATCTGATTATAGAAATCCTGAAAAGAAGGGGTATAGGATAGTTTATGTCTCATCATTTTCCGAAGTCCAACCTGCCAGTCTTCTTCCAGTTCCTGAATGGTAATATCAGGCAAATACCGGCTTTTTACCAATCTGAAAAACACTTCACATGAAATACCTTTAAAAAGGGACCACTCTGAATCAGGAAGATGAATACCATATTGCAGAAACATCTGCCGTGTATATTCTTCATAGATTTGCTCGGAGTTTACTACAACTCCGTCAAAATCAAACAGGATTGCCTTCTTTTTACGATTCTGTTTCATGTCTGTTTTTATCTTGGTTCACCATTATAATATGATGCTCTTTTACCTGTCATATACCATCGTTGTCAGCATAATCATCACATAATTAAAAAAAATCCGTTCATTTCACGATAATCAATCAGGATTCTTTTCATGACCGCGGTCTATTTCATCAGCAAGGATTTATTCTTTGGCTTATAGGCCAGGGCCAAAGGAAGAAGAACAACATATCCTATAACAAGCATTACAGGCCCAATGGTAAGAGACCATACACTGTTTTTATCACCAATAGCAAGAAATATGTATCCCAAAACTATACATATTAATCCAGCAATAAAGAATTTTGCATTGGTCCCTGATAATCCAAGCCGCTGAAAAAGTTCCGGTATGTTATGCGCGTTTTTCATGGTGGTGAATATAAATAAAATGGTTAAAATATAACAGTAAAAACCCTTACAAACCTGTTCGTGATATAGATAACCTGGGAGAAAGAATGAAAAAACATAATCCATTGATTGACCTCTCATTTTTTAAGCCTCACCATGCTATTCCTTTTCAGGATATACATCAGGATGACTTTATACCTGCAATTAATATAGCTATTGATGAAGCTTATAAATCTGTAGAACAGATATCCGGATCGTCTCATACTGATTTTAATTCAGTTGTAAAGGCGTTGGAATTCACATTTGAAAAGATTGAAACGATTTCCGGACTTTATTCCAATCTTTTAGGTGCTGAATCCGATGATTCATTTAAAGAAATGGCCCGGGATTTTTTTCCTTTGGTTTCCGTTTTTTTTAGTAAGGTTTATATGCATGCCGGTCTGTATTCAAAAATCAAACACTTATATGAATCCCCCGAATCCACTCCGGATATGGAAGACCGGCGGTTAACGGAATACTATTACCTGAAATTTGTACGAAACGGGGCTGAACTGGATAACAGTAAAAAGGAAAAATTGCTGAAAATCGATCGTGAACTGGCATCACTGTATCCGGCTTTTACACAAAATCTGCTGGGTGCAACCAATGCATACACCTATCATACCCTGGAATCTGGAGATATAGAAGGCCTTCCCCCCCATGCATTAACAGCTGCAGGGGAAGAACGGGAAAAACGCGGTCTGAAAGCCGGCTGGGTTATTACGCTCCAGGCTCCGAGTATCATACCCGCATTAACCTATATCAACAACAGATCTACACGTGAGACTTTATACAAAGCCTATTCCTCCCGGTGCTTAGGCGGGGTTTTTGACAACCAGGCTTTAATCAGGAGAATTATATTACTGCGGCAAAAAAGAGCCGGACTCTTGGGGTATAAGAATCATGCAGATTATACATTGAAAGAACGCATGGCTGAAACACCGGATGCTGTTTTTACTTTTTTGGAAACCATTGCCGATTATGCTATGCCCGCAGCCCGGAAAGAAATTGAAGAAATAATGATTTTGGCTGATAAGGACGGTATCAGATCAGTAAAACCCTGGGATCTGTCTTTTTACTCAGAAAAGATTAAAGAACAGAAATACGCATTCAGGGATGAAGATCTTCGTCCCTATTTTAAGATGGAAAATGTGATTCAAGGACTTTTTACCGTAGCAGAAAAACTATACGGGATCACATTTAAGCATGTTACCCATATCCCGGTATATCATCCTGATGTCGTTACATATGAAGTTTTTGATCAAGATGAAAACTATTTAGGACTTTTTTATACGGATTTTTATCCACGCAAAACAAAAAGCTCCGGTGCCTGGATGACAGCTTATACTGCACAGGGACTCTCTTCCGTACACGGACAGGAAAGACCTCATATATCCATTGTGGCTAATGTAACACCATCAACAAAGGATACTCCCTCCCTGCTTCAATATAGTGAAGTTAAAACTCTTTTTCATGAATTCGGCCATGCCCTGCACGGACTTCTCTCAGAATGTAAGTGGAAAAGTCTTTCCAGTCCCAATGTCTATTGGGATTTTGTTGAACTACCCTCACAGATCATGGAAAACTGGACACGGGAAAAAGAATCTCTCTCCCTTTATGCCCGGCATTATGAAACAGGGGAAACTATTCCGGAAGACCTTTTGGAGAAAATGAATAAAGCTGATAATTACTATAAAGGAAATCAGAATTTAAGGCAGATACGATTTGGTTTGCTTGATATGTACTGGCATACTCAGGATATTGATAAGGAGGTTGATATAACGGCATTAGAAGAAAACGTACTTAAGAAATATCAATTGACCGAATCTGTTCCCGGAACCTGTATATCTACGGCTTTTTCCCATATTTTTGCAGGCGGATATGCAGCAGGATACTATTCATATAAATGGGCTGAAGTTTTAGAAGCAGACGCTTTTAATGTATTTCTGGAAAACGGTATTTTCAACCGTAGGATTTCAAATGCATTCCGGCATGAGATCCTTAAAAAAGGAAACTCTGATCATCCGATGAAATTATACAGATCTTTCAGAGGGAAGGATCCGGATCCAATGGCATTGTTAAAACGCGACGGTCTGTTCATGGAAAAAGAATAGCAATGAAAAACGGCATTACAAACTGTCTGATCATACTTTTTATAGTATTATCCTGTAAACCTCAGACTAGCTGGGATGAATCTTATGCAAGAGGACAAGTGCTTTTAAGGCAGAATAAATTCCGTGAAGCCCTCCCCCATGCATCCGCATCATTAAATGCAGCAAGAAATTTTGAAGAAGTGGATCAGTTCAGAATTCTACAATCCCTCCATCTTCTGGCTAGTATAAATGACAAACTGAATAAAAGGGAAACAGCCGATCACTTTTATATGCGGTCATTATCTGTTATCAGTACTCTTCATAAATCCGATCCTGTGCAAATTTATAATATCATGCGGGATTACAGCAGATTCCTTCACAAACAGCAGGATTTGAGAGGCGCTTTGGCAGTTAATGCCGAATTACTGGATTATCTGAAGACGTTGAAAACATCCGTAGAACCTTACAAGCTGGGATTGTTATACTATGATCAGGCCCTTAATTATGCGGCTTATGAAAAATATGAAAGTGCTCTGATCTTTATTAAATGGTCTGTAAGAATTTTTGAAAATCATTACGGGGCCAGTTCTCTGCGTCTGGTTGATCCTCTCTATCTTCTGTCAATGGTATATTACCATACGGGTGAGTTCCGACTGGGACGGCAGACGGCAGAATTGGGTCTAAAAATCATTGAGGACAATAAGGGGACATCCAATCGTGAACAGGCCCGGCTGCTGCTGATCGCAGCTAAAAACATTCGGGCTCAGAAAGCCGTACTTACGGCAAGAAACTATTATGAAAAAGCCTTGTTAATCATGGATCCCTCAACAGGAACATACACACCCGAACTTGAACAGATCTATTCCGGATTATCAGAACTCAGCCTTCTTCTTAAAGAGCCGGTAAAAGCAATCAGTTATCAGGTTTTAGCTGCCAATACAAGTGAAGCACTTTATGGAAAAACCCATACAAATACACTGCGTCAACTTGTAAAACTTGCTGATTTATACAGACAAACCGGCGATGAAGAAAAAGCATTAAGAATTGAATTTGATGTCCGTCAACGGCTTACATCCCTGATTAATTGATCAATTTCTTTCATCAGTGCAGAAATAATATCAGATTCCGGAATAATATCTTTTTCTATTCCTTTAACATATAGTCTTGCTGTACCTTTGCCGAGGCCGGCAATCCCCAGATCGGCTTCCCGGGCTTCCCCGGGCCCGTTTACAACACACCCCATGACAGCTATTGTCAATGTTTCACTAATCCCTGCGGTACGGGCTTCAATCTCTTCGGCAATCTTCATGACATTGAAACTCATACGGCCGCATGTGGGACAGCTCACGAGATTGATACCGTGACTTTTAATTCCCAGCGCTTTCAGGATTTGAAATCCGGCTTTAATCTCTTCTATCGGGTCGGATGAAAGGGATACCCTGATGGTGTCACCAATCCCCTCAGATAAAAGAGCTCCGATCCCAATGGCGGATTTTATGGAACCGCTGCCTTTTGGACCTGCTTCCGTTACACCCAAATGAAGCGGCACATCATACATTTGAGAAAAAAGCCTGTTTGCTTCAATCATCATGGGGACACTTGAAGATTTTAAGGCCACAACAACATCATGAAAACCAAATTCTTCACAAATTCTCAGATGACGCTCACCGCTTTCCACCATAGCCTGAGCCTTTGGTTCACCGTATTTCTCAAGGATGTCCTTCTCCAGTGAACCGGAATTCACACCGATCCGTATTGGGATATGTGCCGCTTCACAAGCCCTTAAAACCTGACGAATTCGATCACCTGAGCCGATATTTCCCGGATTTATACGTATTTTGTTCACGCCGGCATCAACTGCCATTAAAGCTAAATGATAATCAAAATGGATATCGGCAACGAGAGGGATTTTTATCCTTTTAAGGATTTCCGGTAAAGCCATAGCGGATTTTTTATCCGGTACAGTTACCCTTACTATCATACAACCGGCTTCTTCAAGCTGCTGAATCTGACGAACAGTCCCTTCAATATCCGATGTCAGTGTATTGGTCATACTCTGCACGGTTATGGGTGCATCACCACCGATTTCAAGGGATCCAATTTTAATTTTTCTGGTTTTTCGTCTTTGAACCATGAGATTCTCCGTTCAAATTTTCCGAATATAAAACTTTCCCGGTAACTGCTGAATATATCCTTTTAATTCCAATTGAAGAAGAACACTCATCAATTTACCGTGATTCAGATCGGATATTTGGAGTATATCATCCACATAAAGAGGTTCTTTGCTTAAAATATTCAGAATAAGTTTACCGCTTTCTGTAATATCCTTTAAATCGGCAGCTTCCGTAATCAAATTTAACTGGGGTGAACATTTCTGCATCAGAATGGGCAGTTCTTCCAGAATATCCTCGACTTTTTCAACAAGTTTTGCACCTTTTTTAATCAATCTGTGGCAACCGTCATGCAATCCGGTATATATATTTCCCGGCACGGCAAAGACTTCCCGGTTTTGTTCATTAGCACTGAAAGCAGTGGCTAAAGCACCGCTCTTATCACCTGCCTGAGTAACAATAACACCCCGGCTCAAACCACTGATTAGCCGGTTCCGGCGGACAAAACAGCCGGGGGCGGTTTTATGTCCCACAACAAACTCCGATAACACAACGCCATTGTTACAGATCTGACGCACGAGTGCCTGATTTTCTGCAGGATAGATAATATCAGGCGGTGTTCCCAATACAGCGATTGTCCGTTTCCCTGAGCGGACTGCCGTATAATGGGCAACTGAATCAACCCCTTTTGCAAGACCGCTGATTATGGTTATATCCAGATTGACCAATGAGTGGGTAAAATCACGTGTTATTCGTTTTCCATAATGATCCGGATGACGGGTTCCCACAATTGCAAGGGCATTGTTGTCTTTCAGATCCCACTCCCCTAAAAAAGTAATAAGCGGCGGCGGATCATAAATATGTTTAAGTATATCGGGATACAGTGGATCTTCCAAAGTTAAGATATGAGCACCGCTCTGTTTCATCCACTGTCTGTGCTTATTGAAAAATTCAAGATATTTTCCTGAATGAACCGATGACAAAACACCGGATGGAATTGACTTATCATCTGTAGAGAAGCTTTTCAGACGGGGTATAATTTGTTCAGGATCACCAAATTTATCTATCAAATTTTTATACAAACAGGGCCCCATGCCTTCAATTGACATGATCTTTAAAATGTCCATAGGATCATACATGCATAAATCTAACAAAACTAACGATAAATATAAATATTATTCAGTAATTATTATGTTTATTATAAATATTGTTTTATCTCACGAATAAGGAGTTTCAGGTTTCTTCCTGTAACAGAGGATAAAAAAATCAGATTTTTTTCAAATGCTGAATCTGGAATCAGTTGATCGTCCTCTTCATGATCACATTTTGTTACACAAACAACCCTTGGTTTTTCCAAAAGTCCGGGATCAAATGAATTCAGTTCTTCCAAAAGGGTTTTATAGGTCAAACCCGGATCCTCATCGTGAAGATCAATAAGAAAAACCAGGACGCGTGTTCGTTCTATATGTTTCAAAAAGCGGTCACCCAGGCCTCTGCCTTCATGGGCACCTTCAATAAGACCCGGTATATCAGCCATAACGAAAGATTTAAATTCCCCATACTTTACAATGCCCAGATTGGGTATGAGTGTGGTGAAGGGGTAATCGGCTATTTTGGGTTTGGCCGCGGACAGAACAGATAAAAGCGTGCTTTTTCCTGCATTAGGAAAACCCACAAGACCCACATCAGCAAGAACTTTCAGCTCCAGTTCAATTGTAAGGCTTTCACCTTCCAAACCCGGTTTTGCAAAGCGGGGCACCTGATTGACGGATGTGGCAAAATGCTGATTTCCCCAGCCGCCTTTACCCCCCCTTGCGATTATGATTTCTTCTTCGTCTCGGGTCAGATCACATAAGATCTCGCCTGTTTTGTCATCTTTAATCAAGGTGCCTGCCGGGACTTTTATAACCACATCTTTTCCTTTGGATCCGGATTTGTTATTCCCCTGACCGGGCAATCCGTTTCCGGCATGATATTTTTTATGATACCGAAGATCCTGCAGTGTATGAAGCTGAGTTGAGGCGCGGATTATTACATGGCCGCCGTCACCGCCGTCACCCCCGTCCGGTCCTCCTTTGGGTTTAAATTTTTCCCGGTGGAAACTAATACAGCCGTTGCCGCCATTGCCGGCGTGAACAAATATTTTGGCCTGATCAACAAAGTTCATTGGTGAGGACACTCCTTACAGGGAGATGTATCACTTCCTGCTGAAGTTTCATTTCCTGCCTTTGCCGGACAGGAAACCGGTTTTTTCTTATAGTCATTGGCATAGAATCCGTCACCTTTGAATATAAAACCACCGGGAGCCGATACCATTTTAATCAGCTCACCACCGCATTGGGGACAGATTTTCAAGGGAGAATCCGAAAACTTTTGAAGTCTTTCCGTTATCAGAGAACAGGATGTGCATTTATAGCGATATGTAGGCATATGATTCCTTAACCGATGGTTTGAAGAGCTGTTACGGCAGCCAGGTTTACAATATCTTCTGCACTGCATCCCCGGGACAGATCATGCATGGGTTTATTCAGTCCCTGAAGAATGGGACCAACCGCTTCATAACCGGCAAGGCGCTGTACCAGTTTATATCCAATGTTGGCGGCATTTAAGTCGGGAAAGATCAGAACATTCGCTTTTCCCGCTACGGGACTGCCCGGTGCTTTTTTTGAACCGATGGAAGGGATGATGGATGCATCCAATTGCAGTTCGCCGTCAATTAAGAGATCGGGATATTTTTCTTTTGCGATTTTTAATGCCCTGACAACCTTGTAAGCCAAATCATGTTCCGCGCTGCCTTTCGTGGAAAAGCTCAGAAGAGCCACAATGGGTTCCTCATTGAATATACTCTTATGGGTCATGGCACTGGCATAAGCTATATCTGCAAGCTGTTCACTGTTGGGATCGGGATTCACGGCACAATCGGCAAATGAATACACGTTGTCTCCACCGGGTGAGAACATAAGAAAATCACTGGACATCAGGGAAATCCCGGGTTTTGTCTTAACGATCGTCACTGCAGCTCTCACAACGTGGGATGTGGCATTTGCGGCCCCGCTGATACACGCATCGGCTTTATTTTCCCGAAGCATCATAGCTCCAAAATATGTAGGATCATTCAGGGCATCCAAAGCTGCCTCAGGGGTCATTCCCTTTTTCTTTCTCAATTCATAATAGACCGTGGAAAAAGATTCCAAATCACAGCTTTCCGATGGATTCAAAATCGTCAGGTTCTCAGAAGGCAATCCGGCATCTTCTGCTACTTTGGACACAGCATTAACGTTACCTAAAACAGTGACCCTTGCAATTCTCTCTTTTTCAATAGTCAGTGCCGCCTGCAGCACACGGAGATCCTCACCCTCGGGCAGTATAAGATGAATATCTGTTTCTTCGGCAGCACGCCTGCGAATATCTTCCAATGATATCATATTTTAAATTTCTCCTCTAATTTAAACTGAACATATTCCGGTACAAAATGGGATACATCTCCGTGAAATGATGCAATTTCCCGAACAACGGATGAACTGAGATATGTATTTTTTTCAGTAGGCATCAAAAAAACGGTTTCGGTATTTCTTCCGATTTTACGATTGATCAAAGCCATTTGGAATTCATATTCAAAATCGGAAACAGCTCTCAGCCCGCGGATCAATGCAATGGCATTCATTTTCTCGGAAAACCGGGCACTCAACCCCTGAAAGGTTACAACTTCCACATTTTCAAGATGCGTAATGGATTTCTCAATCATTATTTTTCTCTCATCCACATCAAACAATGCGGATTTGTTTTTATTGACAGCAATGGCAACAATTACTTTATCAAACAGTTTCACTGCTCTCTCAATAATATCCAAATGACCGTATGTAATGGGATCAAAAGTCCCGGGATAGACAGCAACTCTTTTATTTTTCATAGATTCGGACTCCTGTTTCTCCGAAAAATTTCTCTTTAATGAGTTTTAGTTCCGGATTTATCTGTTCTTTACGGTGTATTGAAAACTCAATAATAAATAGTCCCCCTGCTTTCAGGGCTGTGCCGATTGATTGAAAAAAACTATCCGGCAGGGAGAGTGAATATGGGGGATCTGCCAGTATTCTGTCATATCTTCCTGCAGAGCGATTACAGAATGTCAGAGCATTGCTTTTATAACACCTGACATTTTTCGTCTCATGAGAGGATAAACGCTTTAACGTTGTCCCTATGGTTTGGACTGAATCATAATGCCTGTCCACAAAATCCACCAATGAAGCACCTCTCGACAATGCTTCGAATCCTAATGAACCGCTTCCTGCAAAAAGATCGGCAACAACCATTTCTTCCCAATCCCGGATAACATTAAAAATAAATTCTTTCACTTTATCGGATGTTGGGCGAAGATCATAACCCGGTGCTTTAATTATCAGTCCGCCGTATTCTCCAGAAATTATTCTCGGCATCACTTTTTTTCAAATAAACATACAAACAGAGTCAATTTCAACGGGTCAGGAAAACTGTCCTCAGGTCTTCTGCCCGCAATGACCTTGGTTACAGTAAATGTTGCAGGAATATCCATCAATCCGTGAGAAAAACGGGACAACTGGCTGACTGTTCCGAATAAGGTGAGTTTGAAAACATATTGTTTAGTTCCCGGGATCATTGATTCAACCGTATTTACAGACTGATCCGTAAAATTTATTTCCGCTTTTTGTGCTGCATAAGCCACATAATCAATAAAATCTTCCACGCTCATTGTATAGAGCGGCATGGGATCTCTTTTTACATCAGAGATATAATGCCCTGCAAATACACCCTCCAGCGAATCCCAATACTTACCGTCATAAGAAAAAAAGTTAAGATTCTTAAAAAGTTTTTTCTCCATGACGCGTTTAAAAAACACTTCGAAAACACCGACTTTTGAAGCTTTTACTTCAAACATTTCATAATTGGCACTGTTTGAGTAATAAGACCAGAATAATCCTTCAGGGAATTGGGCAGACAGAATAAAAAACCGTTTAAGCCGTTCATCGGAGACAGCTTTTTGCTGCATTAGAATAGAGATATTTTCCGGCATGTCATAAGAAGAACTATCGATTGCCTGCTTAATCCTTTTCAAAGTATCAGCAGCTTTTTCATCTTCAATGGGAACAATGGAAAATTCCGGTGTCTCTTCTTCAACAACTGTTTCTAAAGGTGTGATTGTCAGGACTGTATCCTTTGAAAAACTCAAAAATCCCGGAACCTCTTCTGCTTTGTTCCAAAAAAGGAAGATAATAATCAGAAGAATTAAAACAGCAACAGCGATGTAAAAGGGAGTGTTTGAGGATTTCTTTCCATTCCCTGGGGTACCTTTTGGTTTTTTCTTTTTAGGTTTTGGATCATCCGTTTCACTTACAGGTTTTCCCTGGTTTTCTTCATCGGGCAGGCTGTCCGTTTCTTCGCTTTCTTCGCTTTGAATCTCGGGCTTTTCCTTTAAATCAGGCATTTTTTCACCGGAAGAAAGATCATCAGATAATTCTTCTGCGTTTTCATCGGATATCTCTTCAGATATCTCTTCATTTTCAAGCAAGTTTACATCAATTTTCATAATTTCATCCCCGGTTAATAAATCCTGCGGATTCTGTCCACAGGGATAATAACGTTTCAGAAATTCCGGACATTTCCTCATCTTCCGGATTCATGGTTTCAAGTCCGGTAAACGGATTAATTATTTCGCAAAAACCATAGGATTTAAAGGTCTGAAGCGGATCAGGATCCAGCTTCTGTGTAGCATAAAGAAAAATGGGACCGGTATAATCATAGATTCTTTCGTCAAAGGAAGCCGGATTCAGAAGGGACAGCAAATCATTATCAAACGTTCCGCTTTTACTTAAAAGCAATATTTTATCATCCACTTTCCGGAAGCAGGCGTACCCGATGATGTTCTCATTTCTTAGAAAGAGGATCTCTGAGTAATTTTTATCCCATTTCAATATGGAATATAACTGATATTGTTCTGTTGCATAAATTTCGTGGACAATATTATAAGCATTTATAATTCCGGGGGTCACTTTAACAAGATCAAAACCTTCAAAACGAGCAGCTTCCGTAATCTTATTAATTACATTACGGTTATACCAGACCGTAAAATTACCGGAGCCGGTCTCATAATTTCTACGCATCAATGTTGATGCATAATCACTGCCCAACCGGATTTCATCAGCCCATACCGGCGTATCATCCTGGGCAAAAGAATACGTTAATAAATTGGGGCAAAGTGATAAGAAAACCTCTTTAAACGGGTTTTCAAGATGCTTTTTTAAAGTTCTGAAAAGACCGGATAAGCTGCGAACGGCATCATTTTCTGTAAAAAAGGTGCGATTGAGAGTAAATGGAACCGGTATATTCCCTGTATTTTCAACAATACTCCCCGCATCATCTTTAAGTAAAATATAGGATAATATATCCGGATTCAGGGATACATAGAGCATTATTTTATCCCTTCATTGTTATTGCCAGCTTCGCTTTCCGTCCTGTATGTGACCATGCCCTGTGTCACTGAACGTAAAGAAATAGTACCTGCTGTATTCAACACCGCCACGAGTTGGACAATATATGGTCAAAACACTGTCTTCAGAAAGATTGGCTGTATACATTTCTTTAACCAGAGGACATATTAAAAGTGAATCAACAAGATTATAACGATCATATTTCATTACCCGTTCAATTCGCATTTCAACACTGGTATCGATGACACGCCCTTCCCATAGTGTATCAGCATACATCCATCTGTCCCGGATTCTATTCAGATACATTGTATCGATTAAACCGGTCTGGTCGTTGGGCACCAGTGCGGTATAAATGATCTCTTCGGTTGTATCCTGACCGCTGTAGGAATTAGCAAATGACGTATCAAAATCTTCATGCCAATATGGGGGAACGAAAATTTTTAACCATTCATTATTAAAATTAATTCTCTGATCTCTCACATACATACTGTCAGCCAGAATAGAATCACGAACCTGATCAATAAACTGCAATGCTTCTCTAAGGTTGGGATTGTACTCTTTTCTGAGATCATGGTATAAACGCTGGGAATCCCACAGGTTTGTCATTTTCCAGTGACATAAATCCTGATAATATTTTTCTTCTTTCCAGATAGACCATGGAATTACAATAACAAATAAAAGGACAACAAGAAGCAGAACTGTTATCCATTTAACCACGAAAGACCATTTTTCATTATAAGCCTGTTGTTCCACAAGACCTCCCTTTACTCTGCACAAATATATTCATCTATTAATTCGAGTAATTTGGGTCCAATACCCTTTACATTAAGCAAATCCTCTTTCAGGGTAAAGGTTCCATTCAATTCACGGTAATTAACAATATTGCGTGCTACAGGCAGGCTGACATACGGAATGTTTGCCAATTCCTGAACATCAGCAATATTAATATTTACAAATTTTCCAGTAGAATCATCACTGTAGCTGTTCTCAGCAAAATCCTCTCCCTTTCCTTTTCCACAGGAGAAACCTGTATGGAACAATTTCCGGAGGATCAGTCCCACACCACTTGCAACAATGACAAGTGAAATCAGGGTCACAATTTTTTTCTTAATATTTTGTAACATGGTTATCACCTCAAGTATCGTTCTAATCTAATGATTCTATTTATATTTTTCGATTTTTATTTTTCTGTTTTGATACAATTTCATTAATTGCCGGATCAGGTCTTTTTCATCTTTTGATAAATCGGAGGGTGTTTCCACCTGAATGCGTATCAGTTGATCCCCGTTTTGGCCGCCTTGCAGATCAGGCATTCCCTTGTGACGCAGTCTGAGAATTTTCCCGGACCGGATTCCTGCCGGGATTTTAAGACTAACATTACCGGAAAGGGTCGGGACAGTTATTTCATCCCCCAAAACCGCCTGAGGCCATGTAATTACAGTACTGATATATATATCCTTGCCGTGACGTGCAAACAATGCATGTTCTTCTTCCTGGAATTCTACGATGAGATCACCGGGAACACCGCCTCTGGGAGCGGCATTGCCTCTGCCCCGGAGTGTCATATAGTTTCCTGTGGTTACACCTTTTGGTATATCAATATCAACCCTGGATTCTGCTTTAATCCGTCCCTCACCGCCACAGGACCGGCATGGTTTTTCAATTACTGTTCCCTCTCCATGACAGTTTGGACAAGGCCTTATATTTATCATCTGACCTAAAAACGAGCCAACTCTTTCACGGATCTCTCCCGTACCATGACAAACCGGACAGGTTGATGTACCGTACCCCGGTTCAGCACCGCTGCCTTTACAGGTGGGACAGTCTTCATAATGACGTACTTTAATACTTTTATTGATTCCGGAAAAAATTTCTTCCAGTGATAATTTTATGCGGATCCGAAGATCAGAACCTTTTCTTACGCGCTGACGCGATCCACCTCCAAAAAAATCACCAAAGGGACTGCCGCCGAAAGCACCCCCAAAAATATCGCTGAACTGAGAAAAAATGTCTTCCATAGACATACCGCCGCCACCAAAACCGCTGAATCCGGAGTTTTTAAGTCCATCTTCTCCGAACTGATCATATCGGGAACGTTTTTCTTTATCCGATAAAACGGCATAGGCTTCTGCTGCCTGCTTAAACTTTTCTTCCGCTTCTTTATTTCCAGGATTTTTATCGGGGTGATATTTAAGGGCAATTTTTCTGTAAGCCTTTTTCAACTCTTCCTGTGAGGCATCCTGACTGACACCGAGTATATCATAATAATTTTTCGACATTTCATTTTATTCCGTTGTACTGACAATTACACGGGCATGTCTTAAGACCTTGTCATTGATCATATACCCTTTTTCAAACTCATCCACAACCGTAGGAACATCATATTCATCCGACTTCTGTGTTAGCATTGCATCATGTTTATCCGGATCAAAAGGTTTACCTACTGCATCGAACGACATTACTCCAAATCCGTTAAGAATTTTGATAAAATTACTTTTTATAAGTTTTATTCCGTCAAGGGATACATTTTTATTTTCTTCTTCATGTTGAAGAAGTCTGTCCAGATCATCTAAAACCGGAAGAATACTCATAAATATTTTCTCGCGGATCATGTCAGACTGCCGTTCATAATCCCGGGCCATTCTTTTTTTATAATTTTCAAATTCTGCAGCCAGACGCACAAATTTTTCTTCAGCTTCTTTTTTCTGTTCCTCGATTATTGAAACCTGTTCAATCAATAGCTGAAGAGGATCAATTTCCTTTAAATCAGATTCAGGCTCTTTTAGATCATTTACCTGCTCTGAGGCATCTGATTCCTTTGTATCAACTGTTTCCTCTGTAAATATCTCATCCTGTTTTGCTGCTTTATTCTGAATTTCTTCTGATTGTTTATCCTTGTCTAAGTGTTTCTGATTCTTTTTCATAAACCGTATCCTATTCTTTTTCTATCATTTTATGCATTTTATCATTCATTTTCCGGTTAATAAAACCCAGCAAGGGAATTATATAATCGTAATTCATTCTTGAAGGACCCACAACAGCCAGGGTCCCGTCCAGATTCCCCATTGTAAATCCTGACATTATAACACTGCAGTTGGAACCTGTAACAAAATCAATATCATCGCCTGTAAAAAGCGTAAACAGTTCGGCGTTGAGTCTGTCCATCATTCTGCTTCTGAGCCTGAGCATCCACCCGTCTGTCATCAGAAGCTGTAAAACAGCTGAATTTGACGGTTCTCTGAATTCCGGTTTTACAAGAAAGGAAAAATTTCGGCTTGTGTGAATCCGCGGTATCATCTGCTGTTCGATCTGATGACATATCAGTTCAACCAAACCTCTTTCCCGGACAGGTATGTTGGACAGATAACTGTCAAGTTTCTGTTTCATACTGTAAAGGTTATATCCCACAAAAAGTTCTTTAAAAAAAGAACGAATAAAGGACAGACTTAGAGCATTCATCCTGTTCCGGGTTTCAACCATGACTGTTTTGACCAGACCGTTTTCTATTTGAAATACTAAAAGAATTCTGTCTCCCGGGAGTTCAATCAGTTGAACATCATCCACTATCCCCTTCATAAAGACAGGTGTCATGGCAACTCCCACTTCATCGGTAAGAGTTCCTAAGAGCCGGGATGTAAGATTCAGAAGCAATTCAATATCGGAAGGCGTCTGATCAATCTGTTCATCTATAAGGGATATCAGATCATTATCCGGTTCTTTTCGGGACATGATCGTATCAACATAATATTTATAACCGATATTGGTGGGGATTCGTCCCGATGATGTAAAAGGATGGGTGATGAAACCTTTACGTTCAAGATCTGCCATAATATTTCTAACAGTGGCCGGTGAAATATTTGGTATATATTTATCAACAACAGCCTTTGAAGATACAGGTTGTGCCGTAATGACATACTCCCGGATCACAGCAGCTAAAATATTATTTTCAAGTTCTTTTACACGCGCCATATTCAAACCTTTTAACCATCAATAATTTTAACAATAATAATAAGCTTATTCAAGCTGTAATAGTTACATGACACTGAATGAAAATTTCCCATAAGTATTTGTTATTATTAGTTTTATGAGTTTTTTATAATGAATAACACTGTTCATATTTCAAGATCATTGTAGGCATGATTATATTCATAATCTGCAATATACCGACTTATTTGTCCGGGAATATCATCTCTGACAGATTTTGCCGCGAGTTTTAGTGCGTTTTTAATGGCTTTATGTGTTGACCTCCCGTGGCATTTAATGATCATTTTTTCAAATCCAAAGATAGGGGCGCCTCCATATTCTTCATAATCCGTAACAATTTTAAGTTTTCTAATACCGCCCGATAACATGATAAGTCCCATTTTCCATAGCATATTTTGTTTAAAAGCGATCTTACCCAGACGTTTGACCGAACTGGCCATTCCTTCCATTACTTTCAGTGCGATATTTCCTGTGAGTCCTTCTGTAACCACAACATCTGCCAGTCCGTGCATGATCTGATTACCTTCAATATTTCCAATAAAATTGATTTCAGGCAGGGATTTCAATATAGCATGGGTTCTGGACAGTTTTTCGCCTCCCTTATACTCTTCTGCTCCAATATTCAGAAGCGCAACCGTAGGACTGTCAATTTTCTTGATTTCCCGGGCATATGTTGCTCCCATATAAGCAAAATGGACCAAATCATGATGGGAATTCTGAATATTTGCTCCCACATCCAGAAGCAGGGAAAAAATATCGTGTCTGTTTTGGATATTATGAGTGGGGTAGATCGCTGCCAATGCTGTTTTATGGACCCCCAGTATCCGGTTGATATGTTTGGCCGCCGATAATATGACGGCTCCTGTGCTTCCGGCAGAGACCAGGGCATCTCCCTTCCCTTGAGCTACCAGGCGGGTAGCCAGAACTATAGAAGCATCAGGTTTTTGTTCTATGGCAATTTTGGGATTATCTTCCATCGAGATAATATCCGAAGTATGTATTATCTCTATTTGACCGGGATTATACTTGTGTTTTTGCAACTCTTTCTGTATGGCATCCCGATCCCCTACAATCAGGATATGCAGAGGGGATTCAAGGGTTGCCTGTGCAGCTCCGTGAACCGTTATTCCCGGGGCATTGTCACCGCCCATGGCATCAAGAACTATGGTGTAATCATTATTTTTCATATTATTTTCTCAGTATGATGTGATTTTTTCATTATAAAATGTACGGATTAATCATATTCTTAACAAGCCGGCGATTTTAAATTATTTTCAATGTCATGGATAATAAAAAAAAGGATGACTATCAACCAATATTGATTTCAAACTGATACCCGGTCCCCCTGTCTCTGATTATTTTCAAGGTACCGTTAACCTGATGGATCATCATGTCTACAAGCTGGAGTCCGAAACCCGGTGACGTTTTGGGTTTGACAGTCTCCGGTATCCCGATCCCGTTATCTTTAATTAATAAGATTATGTGTTTATCCAGAACCGTCATTTTGATGCTTATTTTTTTTTCTTCAATCCCCCCAAACGCATATTTTATGGCATTTGTGAGAATCTCATTCAGGATTATCCCGAGGGGAAAAAGAATTTTCGGCGGTAACGTATAATCAACAACATCAAGATCAACAGTAATATCACGATTGAAATCATACGCTTCCATAATATTATCAGTCAGTGAATGTATATACTCTTTTACCGAAAGTGCTGAAAAATTTTCTGACCGGTATAACCTGTCATAAAGGATCAGATTTATCTGGATACGGTCCCTTGCCGCAAGGATTTCATTCTTTATGTCCTGACTTTTGGCCCGGGAAGCCTGAAGCTTAAGGAGTCCCATAACGGATCCCATATTATTTTTAATCCGGTGATGCACTTCTTTCAGGAGAAATTCTTTTTCCTGTAGAAGTTTACGGATTATATTTTCTTTCTCTTTTAATGCCGATATATCCTGAACATGAAACAAGCGCCCTCTATACTGGTTATAACTGTCATAAAGAAGTTCAACTTTCAGATTATAATAGATGGTTTTAACACCATCATGATATTCAAGTTCGAAAGTAACAGGACTCATAACCGTCAGTGATTCAGTTGGAATTTGAAGAGTATTCAGGATACAGTCTGCCGGTCGTGCAAAATAATGCTCATCAATATTAAATATACGGACTGAGGCCTGATTATAATCAATAATCCGGTTCAGATTATCTATGACAACAATACCATCCGTGAGGTTTTCAATCAGATGTTCCCGTGCAACAGGAATGGCTTCCAGCAGGTGATGACGTAATAATCCAAACGTGAAGATCAACATGGACAAAGATAGCAGAACTGAAGTAAGATCCATTCTGAGTTCGGGAAAAACCTTAAATATATACAGAAAATTCCCTCCCCACGGAAAGAATATGCAGGCCAGAAGAAGAACAATTTGAATATGATGCATTTTAGGAGGTTTGAAAATACGGTCAATGAACATAAGTGTCCCGGCAAGCATCAGAAGATTGTTGTATAGTGTGGCCACCCAGAACCAGGGGCCATAACTTTTTGATATGATTGAATAGGGCCCTGATGTATCAAGAGTGATATCGTACCGCATCAGATGATGATAACTGTTCGTCCAGATCAGAATCAGAGTAACAACAGGGATAATCATTAATAACATTACATATCGGATTCGAATCAGAGACTTCCGCTCTGTATATAACGCAGCCAGCATAACCCATGCTACCGGTATAGTAACAATGGACATATATTCTATATTAACAAAAAAGATTTTTACTTCAAGCGAGTTAAAGCCATATTCCAGCATATTGGCAGCCGACCATAAAAAGCAGGCACTGACCAGATATAGAATAGTTTTAATAATCGTCTGGTTTCGGAATTTCCATATACTGATTATTATAAATGCGGAAAGAGCCATCGCTACGATGAAAGGGAAATAGGATACAGAGAAAGTGAATATCATTTTTAATTCTTGCTTGGAATACCATTAATAATAATTTTTAACAAGGAAAATTTATACCTTAAATATTTTCTGAACAACAGTAATAAAACACCATCATGTGATTTACATCTCATTAATTCCGGCAATCGATAGCTGGGAAATGATGAATTTTGGATGATGAATGATGAGTTGAATTAAGAATGATTGAATTGGGTTTGGTCAGTTATTAGTCCCCGAACATCCTTCCAATTTATCGGGGTCAACAGTCGAAAGTCGAAAGTCGAAAGTCATGGGACGTGACAAGTAACGCGTGACCCGTAACGAGCCAGATCATGAACGTCTCAACCTCTGAATCCTTGAACTGCGAGCACAGCGATTGTTTACTTTTTGATTTATACAATGTTTTACATTATATTTGTTTCAAACTAGTATTTGGGAACATTGGGGGTATCAGGATGAGGATCCTGGTGATATTCGTAGCTTTCCTCTCTTTAAAAGCAATGGACTTTAAGTCTTTGAGTGAAATTGAACCGCCTCTAATTTTTGAAATTCAATCCGACACCCGTCTTTACGACACGATTGGTGAGAAATCTCCGGAATATCTCAGAACGGATACCCTGTGGAGTCAGAATGAAAAGGTTCTGAGTCATGCAGTTCAGATCACACTGAATCAAAAAAAATACTCCCTTATCTTTGAGTCCCGGCCTGACGGGACTCTTCTTCATTCGGGCCTGTTACTTTTTCCCGAAAGACCTTTTGTAATCAATCCGGAGATTCAACGATTCATTGAACGTTATTTCTTAGAATTATTGCTTAGTGATAAACCGAAAGAAGCACTTGCCCAAGACAGAATTTCATTAAGTTATAACGGACAGTCATTCGGCACGATTCTGTTCAGGGAATTGGATATTATTTTGCCCAGTATGATTAATGCCGGAAAATTCACCATCTATAATAAAGGCTATAACTATATTGCAGAATGGGTTCAGGAAAAACATGTGATCTGGTTTTCTTTCCCTGCCAACCTACAATTGATTTCCGGAAAAGATAAACGGGAACTGGACGGGACACTGATCAGGGATCTTTTGGATCAAATCGTCACTTTTACCCATCCCCTTATCCTTTTTCAAAGTGATTTGGTTCAGGATTCCACCGGTTTGTTAATCCAAACCGGCTCAGAATATTTCCCCGGAATATCTCAAACATCCTATTTCATTCATTCAGATGTGGATACATTGCTTGTTTTTGATATAATATATCCAAGGGAAAGCCTTATCAATTTTCTAAAATATCCGGGGGCTTTTGATGTAAATTTTACGGTTGAATTGGAAATTAAAACCCGGAATCCCCTGTCAGTCACAATCCCTTACGACACATTCATTCAGATCATAGGGCAGGATTATGAAATTTTCACAGGTATCGAAGAGGAAACAACCGACAGTTATCAATCCATTGTTCTATTTAAAAGTAAAAAATATGACCATATCCATTTATGTATTTTAAGCATCCCGTCAGATTTTTTTGAAAAGTCTGAGCAAAAATGGACAGGTTTACTTTATCCATACATACGACAGGATAACCTCACAAATCTCTTTGCCAAAATTCGACCGGGAACCGTTTCAGAACCTGTACCGATTAAGCTTGAAAGTAATCATTGACATATATAAACACCGGAGAAATTATGTTTCGATTCTTATTAAGAACAGCGGCAATCAGTATAGTTTGTAATCTTTTTCTTATTGCTCAAACCGAACAGGAAATCAAACTATCCGGAGAATATTACTGGGGTGAAGGCGAACATGACAGCGAAGATAATGCCAAAAGCGCCGCCATGCAGGATATGCTCTTTAAAATTCAGGTCACGGTACGGACTGAATTAACAACAGAGCTTCAGGAAACAGATCAACAGGTTCGTGAAGATGCCCGTTCTCTGGTACAGGCACACACTCAGGTCACACTGAAAGGACTGAATTTTCTTAGCACAACCCGGCGGGGACGATTCCGGGTGATTGCCTATATCTCAAAAAAAGAATATCAGAAAAGCATCGATATCCTGGCAGCTGAAATTGCCGCCGACGCAGCCAGTATTGAACTGGATGAACAGAGTAAAGGACTGGACCGGACCCTCACCCACTATTACTTAACCTATCTTAAAGCGTTTCAGTGTCCAAAACCGGTAAAATTCACAACACTCCGGGGAAAACAATACGACAATATTCAGATTTATCTGAAAAACAAGATTGAATCCTATCTTGCCGATCTTCAGATCACAGTTGATAAAGTGATTATAGATGCATCCATTCCCATGATTACAATTCCTGTCGGTGTGAGTTATGGTACCAAACCTGTGAGCCGAATTCAAGCCAGACTGAATCATCAGGACGGAGCGGAAATGATTGTAGTGGACGGCAGTGTGAAGTTTTTCCTCTATACCCTTCCCTCAAAGCTGAAAGAGGAATACGAAATCATCACTTCTGTATACCTGGATCCGAAAAACACTCCGGAGGATCTGATCCGCATGGATCAGACTTTCAAACTGACATATCCCAAGAAAATAGCAATCGATTACTCGGACATCGTAAAATTAAATTTTAATGTTTATCGGCAGACATCCGGTGCCATGCTGTTTACACCGATTTACACCAATATCAGTATTTCGGCTTTTGAGTGGGATTTCGGAGACGGGGAGATGAGCAGCAGCCAGAAGCCCCTTCATACATACAGTGAAAAGAATGATCATATCGTTTCTCTCACTTTCAACAACAATCCTGATCTGCGGATCATGAAAACACTCTCCCCAGATGGCAAAGCCACTCCCTACACTCCCCCACAATCTCAACCTCAACCTCAACCTCACATCATCTCCCACCCAATCCTGAAAGATCTTTCCGAAAGTCTGACGTTTGACGATCTAAGCCGTAAACTGGCTCTATACAAAAAAAAGCGTCAATTGATGTATGGCAAAGAAAATACTTTTTTAAAGCCTGAAAACTGTTATGTCTTTATTATAAATCCTCAGACAAAAGAGGTCCTGGCATTGCTGGATAAGGGACATGCTGAACGTCAGAACATGCTAACGGGAGAATCAGTGAAAGAAATTACCCGTCAATACAGAGGAATGGTGACAATTTATACGGAGGTTTACTGATGATTAGAGGAAAATCATTACTAACATTCATTTTATTTACAACTCTATTGAATGGACAGCATCGGACAAACGTGTATCTTTCTCCCACAGGAAATCCATCCCTGTTAAATAAAATTCAAACCAATGCTACCTATTTACTGACAGAATTTAATGTGGCATTCCATGAGAATAAAATGCCCGTTATGAATGATATCATGTTTTCAGAATCAGCCAGGCAAACCATTGCATCACTTTGGTCCACAAAACCGTTTTATTGTGAAGAAACGGAAATAATTACCAATCTGGTAACCCGGACGGACAGGAATTATGAAATCCGGAATATTTCTCTGGTTTTTCAGATGGGAGATGCAGGAGACCCCCTCCATTATGAGGAAGGCGTCATTATACTGACTCCGACAGGTCTTGTGGATAATTTTTATTTTGGACTGGAACGTCATCAGTATCAGGATTTGTTGAATGCCGGGAATACAGTCACTGATTTCCGTCGCCGGCAGATCATTCTGGATTTTGTAGAGAACTTCCGGACAGCCTACAACCGGAAAGACCTCCCCTACATCCGGGATGTTTTCAGTGATCATGCCTTGATTATCGTCGGTAAAGTGGTTGAAGTGGACGAAAGCAGTCCTAACCTCCTGGAAAGCAGTTTTGAAAAGAAAAAGGTTGAACTCATCCGTCTGAACAAACAGGAATATATTGATCGATTGACACGAGTATTTGCCGTGAACCAGTTTGTCAAGGTAGGATTCAACGACATAGAAATTTTCCGACATCCTTTACATGACCGAATTTACGGAGTGACTCTTCTTCAGCACTGGAACACTTCCTTATACTCGGATGTGGGATATCTCTTTCTCATGATTGATTTTAAGGATGAGAGCAATCCCATGATCCATGTCCGTACATGGCAACCGGAAAAATATACATCCGCTGATGAAGTCATCGGTTTGGGTGATTTTGAAATTGTCCATTAGTTCAAACATTAAGGAGAGAATAGATATGAGGATGAAGCATTATTGGTTGATTATGATTTCTTTATTTCTCATGTGTGAAACTACGTTGGGTCAACTGAAGGAGTTTGAAATCAAAGAGGTGGAAGCGCCTCCCGGTATCCCGGTTTTTATCGATTATCCGGAAAATGCAGCAGTCTACATTTTTTCTTCCATGAGCAACCTGGATATCAGTTCAAATTTGGGTATAGTCGCTGATAAAAGCACTCCCCGGGAAGGAAAATATCTTTACATCGTCCGTCTGAACCGGCAAATCCTCACCGTGAAAGCTCCCGGTTTCAAGGAGGGTAAAATCCCCCTGCCGGCTTTGGCAATGAGAGACCGGAAATTCTTTCAGGTGGAAGAACTGATAACAGACGGAACACTGATTATTCAATCAATTCCTACCGGAGCAGAAGTTTTACTGAACGGGACGCAGTATGGTTTTACTCCATATGAAGGCATTCTTCCTGAAGGGGATTATGAACTTGTTCTCAAAAAGGATATGTATCATGATAAGGTTGAACAAATTGTCGTTGAACCGGCTGACACCATGTCTTATACATTCCGCCTGACACCCCGCTTTGGAAAGCTTGCCCTTACATCCGACCCGCCGGGCGTGGAAATCTTTCTTGATAACAACCTGGTAGGTAAAACCCCAATCAACATTGACAGGGTTCCTTCCGGTACACGGGAAGTCTTCGCGCGTCTGGAATTTTATGAGGATGTTTCAAAGACCTATGTCATTGAAGATGATAAAACAACAACCGACAACATCATCATGCCAAAAACACAGGATGCGCTGAATCTGGAAAAAAGAATCCGATGGAAAAAATTCCGCTCGGCCACCATGTATAGTTCACTGGGAACCGGAGCTGCCGGACTGGCTTTGAAGTTTCTCTCCGATTCGAAATTTGAACAGTATAAAAATGCCACATCCACGGCTGAAGCTACAGATCTGCGGAAACAGGTGGAGAACTTTGATTTGTATACTAAAATCGCTTATATAACCTGTGGCTCATTTGCCGGGTGGACACTTTTCAATCATATGGTTGTTGTGAGAACGCCGGAACCCGTCCGGTCTGTTCAGTTATCCGTCCACCCCACACCCAATGGTATTGGCTTGTGTGTGAATTTTTAATAATAAATTCATGAAAAACCTGTTCATCTTCCTCCTGTCGGTGTTGTGTATCAGCGGTTGCAGTGAACGCAACTGGACAAGTATTTTTGATCCCGAAAATACACTGGATCCTCACGCATGGGCTCCTTTGGATTTAACATTTGAACAGATTTCCGATAATAAGGTGACATTACTATGGGAGAACCCGGATCCGTTAATTGACGGTTTTGTGTTGGACCGGCAAAAAAATGGCGGTCTGTGGGTCAATGATTATACTTTATCGGAGATTTCCATGAAGATGTGGACCGATACCATAACTCTGGACAAAACATATAAATATCGCCTTAAGTCCCGGGCGGGAGATTCCCGTTCCGCTTATGCAGAGGGACAGATAACTCCTGTTTTCCCTCCTCCCGAAGATATAACGGTTGAAAATCTGTCATCCTCATCGGTCAATATCCACTGGCCTGCCCATCCCTATTCTGAATTCAGCGGATACACCCTGGAAAAGGCAACATTTCCGGGATTTTTCAAAAACATAGCAACAATCGAATCCAATACACAAATTCATACGGATAATAGCCTTTCCGCAGACAGTATTTATGCCTATCGCTTACGGGCTTTTACGCCCAGGAATATATCCCCCTGCAGTGATACATTACAAATTCGATGGGAAATCATCCGGTTTTTAAATCGTTGGGACAATTCTTTCAGTTCCAGTGTAAATAAAGTGTGTATCAGTCCGGATGGCCTGTTTGCCTATTCTGCCGACAATGATGGGATTCTCAGAAAACATAATCTTTTGGATGGAACTCTTGTATGGCAGGTTTCACACAGCAAACCTTTATCCGCTCTGGCTGTGAGTCCCGATGGAGAATTCATTGCCGCTGGAACCAGAGACTGGAGCAGCACCACATTTCAAATCCGGGATAAAGAAGGCTGGGTGAAAATTTCTATCCCTCACGCAGGGACGGTCAACAAAGTCATCTTTAGTTCTGACAGTCAGAAAGCCGCCTCTTGCAGTGAAGATAAAACAATCGTTGTCTGGGACAGGGGTTCAAATACCATTTTATGGACCTTCAACATCGCCGAACCGGTTTATGATATCTGCTTCACCCCGGACGGACAGAAACTGATTTCAACAGGACCTGATTTTTCTGTTGCAGTATGGGATTTAAACACCGGCAGCCGTCAGAATTTGACAGGACATACCGGACAGATTACCGCAGTGGCAGTGAATTCAAGCGGAACACTCATGGCCAGCGGTTCCATGGACTGGCGTGTCAAGGGATGGAACAGTAACGGTGAAAACCTTTGGAGCCATGACCTTTCCGGTGCAGTGACCAACGTGATTTTTTTCCCGGAATCTGATACCCTTTTATCCACCGGTGAGGATAAAGTGCTCCGTTGCCGGGATGGATTGACCGGCGAAAAAATCTGGGAAGGCAGTTTTTCCGGGATTATCCGGGATATTGTTATTAATAAAGCCGGAGACCGGATTTTAGTCGTCACGGATGACGGGGTTCTGACCTTTATGGAATCAGAAACCGGAGTCATTATCTGGCAACAAAATACAGGGCTGACACTACAAAGTTTAAGTACTTCAGAATGTTTTGATTTTGCTGTTTTCGGGGAAGCAGGGGGCAAACTGCAGTGTCTCGATGGTATTTATGAATGGTTTTCGGGTATTACACCTGACTGAGAGGATCAATGAGAAATTTTTATAAAATTTTCACAGTGATGATTCTATTATGTTTATCCGGTTGCACCGATCATGTCTTTGAAAACCCTTTTGATCCGGAAGTCCCCACCAGTGTCTGGGCACCGGTAGAACTTATAGCAACAACCGATTCCGAGTCCAATATCCATTTAAGCTGGGAAGCACGGGCAATTATTAAAACCGGATATAAAATCCAGCGTCGGGAAAATGACAGCGATTTTGTGACCCTTGATTCAACCTTTGAGAATTCATACACCGACATACCGCCAGATCATTCCCGGACATACAGTTACCAGGTCCGGGCCTGGCTGGAGGATAAACTGTCTACCCCTACAAATATACAATCTGCCCAATGGATACCGTTGGGAGATTTGATCTGGAGTTATCCGGCAGGACACTATGGCACATCGACACTGACTTTCAGTCCGGACAGCCGGTATCTGGCTACCGGCAGTACGGGACTGGTAGATAATCAGTACTGCGGTCCCGTGATACTGTTTGATGCGGAAAGCGGTGGGATTCTCTGGACGGGTTATCACAGCTGGGGTGTAACAGCCCTGGCTTTTTCCGAAGACAATTCACGCCTGATTTCCGGTTCGGAAGATACCCTGATCAAAGTCTGGGATGCTTTCACCGGAGATTTGCTCTGGCAGGCTGCTCATCCAGCCCGTATAACGGATGTGGCATTCAGCTCAGATGGTAAACAGGTGGCTTCGGGAGGATATGGGGGTTATCTGCGGATTTGGAACGCAGAAAACGGATACAGACTCTGGCAACACCGGCATACCCACCCCACATGGCGTGTAGCGGTTTATGATCTGGATTTTCATCCGGAAGCCCATCAGATTGTATCTGCCGGAGGAGAATACACAATCAAGTGTTTTAACAGCGATAACGGCAGTGAACTGTGGTTTCAGGATATTGGTATTCAGATCAACCGGATCATGTATGGCCATTCGGGGAATTCGGTTATCGCCGGCGGCGGCGGGTATCAGTCCGGATGGGTCAGTATGATGGACTCACAAAACGGAACTATTTTATGGACCGTTAATCTTCCTGATCAGGTCTCTGCGATTCATATGACATCAAATGACAGCCTCATCACTGCTGCCAGCACTTCCGGACACATTTGGATATTAAAAGCTGAAGACGGAACAACACTCCGTGAACTTCAGCACGGGAGTCATGTTTATGCCCTCCAGTTCAGTCCGGATGCTTTTAAACTTCTCTCTGCCGGAACCAACAACACGGTGAAAGTCTGGGATGTGGGAAGTGGACAGCTTCTATGGTCCGGCACACAGAACCGTGAAATATATTCCGCCCACTTCAGTCCGAATGGTCAAAAACTGGCCTCCATAAGTTACGAAGGACAGGTGAAATGTTGGTGGGCACTGAATAACTGGATTATTAGCGATGGAGAATAAATGAAGTATCTAAGTAATTTTGTGATATTGATTTTGTTAACTCATGCCTGTTCCCGGGATTTCACCAATCCCTACGATCCAGAGGTACCCCCTGCGGCCTGGATACCGGAAAAAGTCCTCATCTCGGTGGAATCCACCCGGGCAGTCACCCTTTCATGGAAACATCAGGGTGATTACAAAATATCTGCAATAGTTGAACGACGGGTGAATGTAGGGGAATATGAAGAAATCGTCCGGACATCGGCCACCGTATACACAGACAGTACCCTTATTCCCGGGCGGACTTACACATATCGCATACGGGCGGCCATCGAAGACAGGAGCTCCGATCCCAGCGAATCTGTAACACTTGTGTGGAAAGATGCCGGAACTATCATATGGGAAACAATACTTCAGGGCGGAATTTCATCTGCCAGGATAAGTCCGGATAACAAACTGATTGTAACAGGTGATGGAAAAGGATTTGCACATGTCTTCGAAACAGAATCCGGAAATAAAAAATGGAGTAAAAAGGTGGATGATACAGGCTTGGGGACCCGGATTGAAGACCTCCATTTCAGTTATGACAATAAAAATATTGCCTATGGACTTTGGGGAACCAGTTCTGATTATAACGAAGTTGGTGTTGTAACCGCAGATAATGGCTCCAGAAAATGGTCCAATGAACAAACCCGGCAGGTTGTTGCCGTACGGTTCAGTCATGACAATACCAAACTTGCCAGCGGAGGATACGACAATCGGATCCGGATATGGAATGTATCCGGGGGAAATGAGTTATGGAATGGTTATCACACGTCTTTTGTCGAAAAGGTTCTTTTTACAGAGGATGACCAATATGTATACTCTGCCAGCTGGGATCATACCATCAAAAAATTCACGGTTTCAGATGGGACGGAAATTTGGACAGCCAATCATGATTATGAAGTGTGGGATATTGATTTAAGTCCCGATGAAACCCGGCTTGTGAGTGGCAGCTCCGACAAGACTCTTCGGATGTGGGATGCGGCAACCGGATCAGAATTATGGTCTCAGGCAACCCCGGCAACGGTCATGTCGGTGGATTACAATTCTGACGGACTTATGGTAGCACATGGGTGCACGGATGAAGTAAAAATATGGAACGCACATGACGGAAGTCTGATACACATACTGAATCATCCCAGCTTTATTCACACCGTGGCTTTCAGTCCTGATGCATCACTCCTTGCTTCCTGCGGACGGGATGGGATGCTGCGTGTCTGGCATGTGAATGACGGGACTCTTTACTGGCAATCCGCTTTTGCCGAAGATGCGGAATTTCTTGAATTTACAGCTGACGGGCAATACCTGTATTGTACAGACCGGAGTGGGATTCTCCGTTTTCTGTTGGTAAATGATTCGTGGCATATCCAGGAATAATGCGAGGGAACCATGCATTTTCAACGTGTATTGACACCGCTCTTTCTGATTTTTCTCTTATTAAATACTGCCTGTGACCGGAAATGGTCCAATATTTACGATCCGGAAAGTGACATCACCCATGAATTCGCCCCGAAAAACCTTCAGGTGAGTCAGGTGGCAACCCACGAACTGAAGCTGGTTTGGGAACATGGCGATGACCGGGTGGGAGGATTTCTGCTGGATCAAAAAATCGGGGAAACAGGTTCCTGGAATGAGGGGTACCGGCTAATTGACAAAGATTTCCGGGAAATCCGTGAAACAGTGGAACAATTGGAAATACCCGTCATATTCCGCCTTTATGCCTTTGCCGATGAAGCCCTTTCCCTCAGTGTCCTTGATACCCTGATTCCCTCTTTTCCCCCACCGGAGTCCCTGGGATTTTATACAATCAGTGAATCCGGAGTCATGCTGAGCTGGGATCCTCACCCCTACACTGATGTGAATGGTTATCAAATTGAACGGAAAAAAGGGTCTAATCCGTACATCATTCTGGATACACTTGGCACTACAGCATACCAGGATACAACCCTTTCATCGACAGAAACATACACATACCAGGTGAAAGCAAAGGCAGGAACCCTTTTATCCGTTCCAGGCCTTGAAAAAACCATCTATTGGCAAACCGGCGACTACTCCCTGGCCTGGGAAACCAACAATCCCAATGGAGTGCACAAAGTCCGGTTTAGCAGCCAGGGAGACCGTCTGGCGGCCATCGGCGGGTGGACATTTAATGTGTATGATGTATATTCCGGGGAAGTCTTGTGGTCAGGGAATCACCACTCCGGCACAAACGATCTGACATTCGTTGGTCATGACAAGGTCATTTCTACAGGTTTTGACGGACTTAAAGTCTGGGAAGGAGAAACAGGTACTTTGCTCAATACACTGGAGGATTACCAGAATATTCTGGGACTCAGTCCGGACCAATCAAAAGTATTTGTTACCAGACAGCAAATCAACGGAGTCAGGATAAGCTGTCTGAATACAGATGATCTGACTGTCCTGTGGGAGGATTCAGAAGACCGTTATGTTGCAGATTCAGACCTGAATAACGATGGAAGCATTCTCCTGGTAACCATTCAGTCAAATCCTGCCCCTGTTTTGTTTTTTGATGCAAACACCGGTACTATTGTACATGAAATTTCTGATTTGGATTATACAGGGGAATGTCGGTTCAGTCCTGATGGATCTCTTTATGCTTTGAAAACCAACAGCATCCTGGCTATGTATCAATATCCTACCCATTCTATGCTTTGGCAAGTCACTGATTATCAAAATTTTACAAATAAACAGTTTTCATTTTCCCCGGACGGGAACACATTTATATTCTCCCGCGGGGATACACTTTTGGCAGTCGATCCGCTGACGGGTTCATTGCAGTGGAGTAACACACTGACCACTCTGGCAATGATCAATGAAATGGATTTTAGTCCGGACAGTGAAAAACTTTTGGCAGCGCACCGGGATTATATCCTTCGCCTATGGGATGTTCAAACCGGTGCGGAATTGTGGTCTTTTCCCTTTGAAGCGTGGAGCTCCTGTATCTACTCGCCGGATAATAACCGGTTTGCAGGCGGTGACACAGAAAGTTCACTGAAAATGTGGATTGAAAAACATTGGATGGAAACTGAAAGGAATTAGAAAAGGAATGAAAGTAACACTTCATCTGTTAACTGAATTCTTACTCTTAATCTCCCCTGAAAAAAATCCCAAAAAATCGAAACTTATTTCACGAATCTCAACCTCAATCTTAATCTCAACCTCAATCTTAATCTCAATCTCAATCTTAATCTCAATCTCAATCTTAATCTCAATCTCAATCTTCTTCATTTCCTGCTCAGATCGGGACTTTTCCAATCCCTTTGACCCGGCAATATCTCCCCGGGACTGGATCCCTGAGGATTTGTCTGTAACTGTTTTATCAACATCAGCAGTCCGGCTGGACTGGAAGCGTCCGGGAAATTATAAAATATCAACAATTATCGATCGAAAAAGTAACGACAATGCAGATTATGATGCAATAACGAGGGTTTATGGAACATCGTTTACCGATAGTACACTATCACCCGGGGGAAGCTATACCTACCGGGTCAGGGCTGCTATTGACGATCGGACATCTGATCCTTCCCAGAATATAAAAATCCGATGGCTTGATCAGGGGACTCTTCTTTGGGAAAATAATTTCCCCGCCTATATGAGAAAAGTCAGATTCTCTCACCAGGAAAAATCTCTCGTCGCAGGCGGTATGGACGGAACCCTCAGGGCCTATGATGGAATCAATGGTAATGTTTTATGGTCTGTCAATATACCCGGGGCTATTGAGGATATTGATATCAGTCCCGACGACAAATATATTGCAGTCGGCACTTCTGAAACAGCTGGTTCAGGGACCTACAACATTGTTGCCATATATAACTTACCTGACGGGACTCAGCTCTGGCAGGAAACCTACAACCGGCAGATGATCACAGTAAAATTCAGTCCGGATGGAAATTCCCTTGCCACCGGGAGTTATGACAACCAAGTAAGGCTTCATCAAAGCAGTAACGGAGCCCTTTTATGGGAAGAATACAACAGTTCCTATGTTAACAAGGTTGATATCAGTCCGGATCAGACTTTTATGGTAACGGGAAGCTGGGATTATTATTTGCGGGTCCGGAATTATAGCACAGGTACCCTCGTTTGGGAATCTTTGAATGACCGGGAAGTGTGGGATGTGAAAGTCTTTCCCAATAACACTTTAATTGCCGCCGGTGATCTGACAGGGGCAGTCAAAGTCTGGAATGCTGTCACAGGATCTCTTCTCTGGACTTCGTCCAATACCGGCTTTTTTAATTTGAATGTTCATCCCACCGGTACTTCGGTTCTATCTTCACATAGGCAAGATCTGAATTGTTATCATGCTGAAACAGGTCAGATTATGTGGTCATATCCAAAAAGTGGATTCTGTGGCTTTAATCACAGTGGCAACAGGACAGCTTTGGTAAGTAATGATGGAACTCTAATCGTATTTAACAGCAGTACGGGCGATTCCCTGTGGACAGGTCATCACGATGATTATGTTGGCTCTTTCAGTTATTCCGGAGACGATTTGCTTATTGCCACAGGAGGAGCAGACCAGATGATCCGTGTATGGGCAGCAAAAAATGCATGGGTTCATGCAAACGAGTTCGGAGAATAAATTCATGAGGAAATTCATTCATTCGCTGATTGCAATCATTTTTTTTATATCGTGTAGTGAACGTGAATGGAAGAACATTTACGATCCGGAAGGATCAAATCCCTCCGAATGGGCTCCTCAGACTTTTATTGCCCAACAGATATCAGACAGAACTGTCAGGTTAGTATGGGAGCAGTTTGACGAACGAATTGACGGCTTTCATCTGAACAGGAAAACCGGGAATCAGGAAATGGTGGAAAAATTCCGGAGTTTTGATCCGGATCTCCGGACATGGATTGATACTATTACCCACATTGGAGAGAAACAGACATATGAGCTCTATGCCTTTGCAGATCAGGCTGTGTCTGCTAAAATGGCCATTGAATTCAACCCTGTTTTTGAAGGCCCGGAAATAACGGATATGACTCATATCTCCTCTTCTGTAATTAAACTCGAATGGGATGTGCATCCCTATCCAACAGTCAGTATGTATTACATAGAACGCAGCGAGAATGGAGGAGATTTCCAACTCTTTAAGCAGACAGATGCCATCATGGCTTATGACAGCACTCTGAATCAGTCTGATACCTATGCCTACCGGGTAAAAGCAGTCACAGATCTCAATATATCGGATCCGGGTGGAGAAACCGGCATCAGGTGGGATCACATTGGTTATACAGAACACTGGAATAACTTTCTTCCATACTATCATGGTGAACCTGCGCCTGATGGTCTCACAATTGCCGCATGGAAGCAGGATGATCTGTCCTTGTTTGATTCTGAAACAGGAACACAACTCTGGTCTGTTGACCCGGGCATGTACTATCCCGGAACAGTCATCTTCAGTTCAGATAATTCCTTAATCATCTCCCTGACACGTGAGCGGTTTTTCAAGGTCTGGAACAGTTCAAATGGACAGGAATTGTGGACCGGAGAGCATCAAAATATTGCCAATAACAGGGTTATTGCTGCAGATATCAGCCCGGATGCTACAAAAATTGCGTCTGGTGATCATCATAATCAGGACCAGGAGGCAGAAATAAGAGTCTGGAATGCATTGGACGGCTCTATCCTTTGGACTCAAACCATGTTAAGAAGCATCGGAGCGATTGCTTTTAGTCCTGATAACATGAAACTGGCCACCGGTGATCTGGCCGGGAATGTATCCCTGTGGAATGTTTCCGATGGAAACCATATCCGAACGGATACATACCCGTCAACTGTAATCAATAGCCTTCATTTCAGTCATGATAATTCCAAACTTGTGATATGTACTGAAAAAAATGACACCCAGGAATACCATTTTTACGTAACCACCGTAAACAACGGATCTGTTGTATTCAGTAACGGTCACGGATGGTCTGTTCAATCGATAGATTTTACTCATGATGATTCTTACCTGATGACCAGCAGTCATGATGATACTCTGAAGGTCTGGAACACAAGTACCGGAGCATTGATCTATACAAAATATGGCGGTCCGCCTGCCTGGTTCAGTCCGGATGAAAGTAAAATCATTGCAGGCGGCGATGCAGGACTCAGGGTTTATAACACCTCTGATGGATCATTGTTCTGGCAGGTTAATACATTAGGTTACTCGTGGAATGTAAAATTTGTTGGAGATGGATTCAGGCTGCTCAGTTCCAGTGAAACAGGTTTGATGGTCTGGACTGAAAATTATGGTTGGAAGATAATTGATCACGAACACTGAACAAATAATGAGAATTTTAATATTATTATTATATTAATAATTAAATATTAAATAAATGGATAAACTTAGAGAAGAAATCCTGATGCTCTGCAGAGAGGGCAAAAAATTAACAGCTATTAAGCTCTACTGTACAGCAAAGGATGTTGATGTTGTATCTGCTAAAACGCATGTTGAAGAGTTAATGTATCGGTACGGTATCAAAGGTCCCCGGGATAAAACCACAAAGCATAAAAAAAAGCAATAATCAATTAACCAAGAACTCTCATCGCTTCGTCATACCCTGTCTTTATCAGTTCTTTCACATTATCCGTATCAACCATATTATAGGCAGAAAGGTCAGGAGAGATCAGGATATCCGCTTCTTCTGTCTGAAGTTTTGTGGCAGTCATCAGTGTAAAATCCACCGTATTGAGAATGACTTCAATGATATTTTTAGGTCTACGGTTGGATCGTTTGGATATTAGATCCACGCCAATTATAAAATCAGCACCCATGTCCTTCAGAGGTGTAACAGGGACATTCTCAACAATTCCACCATCCACAAGAAGGCGGTCTCCCCTTTCAACAGGCACAAAAACACCGGGAATACATGTGCTGGACATAACAGCCGTGGCAATATCCCCCTCTTTCATAATTACTTTCTCACCGTTTGAAATATCCGTAGCGATCATGGCTACAGGGATTTTCGCCTGATCAAAGGTCACTTCCCCTAATGATTCTCTTATAAGTTTTCCCATTTTTTTATTTGACAGAAGTCCGTATTGTGAAAGCGAAACACCGGACACATCCAGCCATTTCAGTTCGTTTGCCAGTTCTTCAATCTCATCCCAGCGTTTCCCAAAGGCCACAAAAGCAGAAACAAATGCACCGATACTGGTCCCCGCGACATAAGAAATAGGAATTTCCAATTCTTCCAGTGCCCGCAAAACCCCGATATGTGCTGCACCTAAAACGGCCCCGCCGCCCAAGGCAAGTCCGATCTTTTTCTTACGTTTAAGGTGAATCATAGTGATACCAATATTTTTTGTTTATGCCTCGTGAAATTAATCCGATATATCGTCACATTTCACAGTGGGTTGATTGTTACTTACAAATATAACATGAACTGCGGGTTCTAATATCAATTATTTGAACTTTTTCAAAGGTAGTGGACAATTCCTGCCGTATAGTATGAATAAAATTAAAATAATCGCCACCTTCCAACCATTCGATAATATCACTTAGAATCGAACGATGTTGATTGTAATCAATAATAACAACCCGACACCTGCTTATCCGGTTCATTTCTGTAAACATGATTTTTCGTTCGGCTTCTTTTAGCCCATGCGCCACATTGGACGAAAATGATACATCAAAATGATTATCTTCAAAAGGCAATCTATTTAATATACTATTATAAATATAAGTGATGTTTTTATTCTTTGATTTGTTCGCTGCAATATCTAACATTTTCTGAGAAAGATCAATGCCGGTAACCTTCAACCCCTTTTCATTCAGGGCCGCACAAAGTGCCCCTGTTCCACATCCAATATCGATAACATTTTTACATTCTTTTAGTTTAATGATGGACTCAATTTTATTCAAAGTTATTTCAAAATTTCTTTTTTGATAAGAATAAAACCACGCATAAGCCGGGGCGATATAATCAAAAAGATTTTTATTTATTTTATGTGTCATTTCAAATATTGCTTATTTTACTTTTAATATATTTTATTTACACGTATGAACATAGTTTTTCATTCTTTTCCTCCATCTGATATTTACTTCCAGATTACTATAAAAGATTATAATCTTGACAATAACCTGATTTTCAAGATATGAGGGTTTTATAAAAGTTACAGGACCGTACCGATTTAACCGATGATTAATAAGGCAATATATGGAAAGAGGCAGAAAAGGATAAAAAGAGTTTTGTAAAAAACGACTACAGCATAAATGATTGTATTGAAGGATTCCCGGGAGAGTGTGTACCATTTGTTATGCATTTTATAAACCCAATCACCAAAAAAACCAAAAATAACAGATGCAAAAATCAAACCTGCGGCATTGAGTATTGAACACCACATAAAAAAATCACGGAGCGTAGAAATATCCATGATATGATCTCCTTTGATGTTAACTGACTTATATCAGTTTAAAGAGTTACTGATAATTTATCAATTCTTATTTCAGATTAACAGCCACGCCGACAAAAATCCGAATAAAATACTATAGAGAATTGCCTCAAACTGGATAGTCCAGAATACCTTTTTCTCAACAAATTCCTTTTTCAGATAAACAAGTCCTTCAATCGTATTGGAAAATGGTATGGCACTGCAAAAATCTGCGTAGACAAACATAAGTCCGCCCATGAACAACGCCTGCATCCCAAACGAGAGTTCTCTCAAATTCGGCAGGACAGGATATAATACAGCAGACATGATTATGGCCCTTACAAACTGGGAAGGAATAAGCAGTTTCCCGATTCTTCCGCTTTGCTCTGGATCATCCATATCCCTGAAAAAAGCTTTGTAGAGACGATTTTTTCCTGAATACATTTTTTTTGCCAGTTGTAAATCAATGGCACCTGCAACATTGTAGCATACAAAATGGATCGCAAAAAAAACCAGGCTGAATTTAACATATATCCACATGTTAATTTTCCTTTATAATCAATTTCTGTCAAAATAACCAATATTTATGACTATCATTTTTTATCCTGAATGTTCCCAATAATATTTATTATCAGTGCTATTAAACAAATTTTATAGTTTACTAAGAGTTTATATTTGATATTACTCACCATTTTAAAACCTGAGAGGGTGTATATTATCAAACGAATTCCGGAAAAAACCTGTGAAAGTTTTGACAGAACAATGAAAGGTCAAAGATGACTCTAAAAAAATCACTTTTCATCTTCTCAGTCATCCTGTTCATATCATCAATGTCTGCATATGCGGCAAATATCAGTGGATATATTACAGCAGCCAATACGGGGGAACCTTTAAGTTATGCGAACATTGTGTTAGTTGGTACGGATTACGGTGCAGCAACTTCAATACACGGTTATTATGTGATCAACGGCGTACCTCCCGGCAGCTATACACTCAGAGCTATGATGATGGGTTATGCAAGTCAGGAAATTGAGTTAGAATTGGAATACGGCCGTGATCTCCGCTTTGATCTGAGTATGGACGTGCGGATTATTCAGGGCGAGACCGTAACAGTAACGGCCGAGCGGACTCGTTTTGAAACACAGGTGGATGTCAGCCGTATCAATCTGAATTTACGGGAAATTAAATCCGCACCGGCTTTCATAGAAAGTGATGTATTCCGAAGTCTTCAGCTTCTTCCGGGAATCAGTTCGCAAAATGATTTCAGTTCGGCACTCATCGTGCGGGGCGGAAGTCCCGATGAAAACCTGATTCTCCTTGACGGCAGTGAGATTTACAATCCGTATCATATCGGAGGAATTTTCAGTACGTTTAATGCAGATGCCATTGCGGATGCAGAATTCTTTGCCGGCGGATTTTCTCCTGAATTCGGAGGCCGCCTAAGCTCCGTTCTTCAGATCAGCACCCGTGAAGGAGACTCCAAAAACGGCCGTTTTTTTAAGAATTCTTTCCTTGGTCCCTACTTCGATATCAGTCACATCAAAGGTGAAATTAATATTCTCAGTTCCAAACTTCTTCTGGAAGGTCCATTGCTCAAAGGGAGCTGGCTCCTGAGCGGACGGCGGACCTATTTTGACAAGCTGGCTTCTGTCTATTATTGGGCAAAAAATGAACCTCAGGACTGGCAGTATTATTTCGGAGATTTGCAATTAAAAATTACCCAGAAGCTCAACAATAACAATCATCTTTCATTCAGCAGTTTCGGCGGTGATGATGTTTTGGCTTTTTCGCTTGAACCCAGCAAAGTAAATGAGATCAATTTCGACTGGGACTGGGGAAACCGCACAAACAGTCTGAACTGGCGGTGGGTTCCCAATTCCATAATTTTTAATGAAGTCATACTCAGTAAAACAGAATATCTCTTTGATGTGGATCTTTCTTTTACTCAGACAGATAGTTTGGGCCGCAAATCGGAGACTCGTTTTCTTGTCGATAATTCAGTTTATGACTTAACATTTCAGGATAACCTGACCCTTTTTGCAGGCAAATCCCATCAGATTAAAACCGGACTGAGTCTGAAATTTCTGGATATGAGTCTGAATTTCAATCTGAACGGAACCTCACTCTTTAAAATCGGACATAAACCCTATGTTCTTGAAACGTACCTGCAGGATCAATGGAAAATCAATGCTCTTCTCACACTGCAGGGAGGATTCAGGATCAGCAAATATGAACTCCATGACAGAATATACTTTCAGCCCCGTTTGGGATTGAAATACAACCTCACGGAAGACTGTAAGGTGAAGTTCAGTGTTGGAAAATACAACCAGTTTATTTTTACAACCAATGACGAGAATGAAATCCTCCGGGTTGTGGATTTCTGGGAACCTGTCCCCCCGGAACATCCTGCACAGAGCAGTTGGCATACAATTGCAGGACTCGAACAGTGGCTGGGAAACGGATTTACATTTTCCATTGAAGGGTATTTTAAAAACTATCTCTCCGTTATGGATGGAAATCCCAACAATGATCCATCCGATGACAAGGATGATTTTATTACCGGTACGGGAAAGGCATACGGCGGTGAAATCCTTGTGAAACGGGAAAGCGGTAAATTGACGGGATGGATCGGCTATGCCTATTCACGCGTGCAGAAAAGCGTTGATCTGAACCAGGATGGAATAATATCCCGGAAAGAGGGGGAAATATATTATCTGAAATATGACACCCCGCACCGTGTAAATATCCTTCTGAATTACCAGTTGAACGAGAAAAACAGCATATCCTTCACGTATGTTTTCCAAAACGGTCAGCGGTATACACCTGTCGTGGGAAAAGTGTTTCACCGGAGCGGATTTTCCGACCTGTTGAACCCTTACGGGAGTTTGAACACACTGAACGGAAAGGTCAATTCCGCCACATTCCCCAATTATGTCCGGGCGGATATGGGCTATGTTAGAAATATTCAATTATTCGGCATCAGCGGAAAGCTTAAAATACAGATCATTAATGTTAGTAATCAATTCAACATTCTGTTATACAGTTGGGATCACAGTTCGAGCCCAAGCCGTGTTACGGCTGTGGGAATGTTCCCGGTAATTCCCTCTCTGGGATTGGAGTTTGAGATATGAAAAAATTCTTAATAATTATCACTACTCTGATTATGCTGACAGCCTGTGAAAAAGAGTTAAGCATCACTGAATTTTCGGAATTTTTTGATCAGTATGAACCGGAGTTACGTATTGAAGCATTTCTCGATGCGAGTAATCCCATGAGGAGTATCGTTATGGTGGACAAAAGTCTGCGCGTAGATGATACGGACGTATTCAGCGGTTTCGATGAAGAAAACGCCTGGGAGGATTCAGTGGAACTAATCGGCAGAAAACTTGCAGACAGTACGGCACAGGTTTATATGACTGAAATGAATACCGGCCTTGTTATACCCTTCGTCTGGACTGCGGAAGCCGATTCCTTTCAGTATCAGTTCTGGACAAGTGAAGAGTCCCTCCTACCTGACAGTTTCGTAACAAAAATCTACGGTGCCTTCAAACCTTCAATTCTCTTTAGTGTCGATTTAAACAGTGATTATGAATTAACAGTTATCAGCACTGTGTTTGGTAAAGAAATCAGGGCACAAACAAGGCCGGTTTCCGCTGTAAGGATTTTAAGTCCCGAATTTAAGGTAGTACTGAATGATACCCTGACATTTACATATGGAGAGGATAATTTTTTATATTGGTTCTCAGATATTGAAGCATCTTCCTACTATATCAGCATTTACAAGCAAAGTCCGGAAGGACGTGCTCTGATCAGTTCAAATCCAAGTTTTTCCCTTGAACTCCAGGAATATGTAGCCATAGGATTTATTTTTTTCCCGCCTGTAATCACAAACGGATTCTATGAAATGAGTATCCTGTCCATGAATCCGGATCTCTCCCGTTATTATGTATCATCTCTGCCCATCGATAATCCGCAGGTTACGAACCTTCGGGATCAGGATGGAATGCCAGTCATGGGAATTTTCGGGAGTTATACATCTGTGGAAAAAATTATCGTGATGGAATAAAAACTGTTTTAAATGCTGCTATGAGACAAAAGAAAAATATCCTCATTAACTATGAATTTTCAACATTTATAATATCTAATTATTATATTATTTATATGTCTACAAAATATGCGATCTGGCATAATACCAGTTTATTGTAACCCAAACATCTGTATTAAGATGATCTTGAATAAATGAGTTAACCCTGTATTCAAGTCCCAATTCAATTTTATTATTATCCGTAAATTCATATCCCAGTGTTGGTACAAAACGGATTTCCAGATCGTAGCTATTGCCCTGAAAATTGTTTAAATACTCATGACTAATTTTCAAATAGAACTCTTCAGGATCCACAGTATCTCCATTTAAAGCAAAATCAGCAGCAAGACGGTATCTGAGACGGATCTCTGTATATTCATAATCGCTGAAGGTTTGATCGGCTGAAAAACGGTGCCCAAGTCGAAATGTATCATATCGTTTAACAATGGTATACTGTTGAATCGCTGTATAAGCAGTTTTATCACCTTCAACACGGATCAGATATCCTCCCGCAAAAGAATTATTCAACCCGGATTTTTTTGAAACAACAGCAGAAATCTCCGAAAAAGCATAATTAAAACATAAGTTTGGTTTACCGGACCAGTTCCCTTCTGAAATAACCAGTCTGGATTCCCATTTCAGATTGATTTTCCAATTTGATGACAATGCCTGATTAAAATTAATTCCGGGAATAAGACCTGATTTATATGTTGCCTGGGAAAGGGCAACAGAATACTGAAGAATAATTAGTATAGCAATTATTTTTACTTTATATAAAATCTTAAAATTCAAGGTTATCTATATTCCTGAAAATGATTTGTGAAATTTTAACAATTTGTCCGTTGTCAGAAAAAGTGATTTGGTAAGAGTGCCATTTTTTATCTTTTTGGCCATCAGTAATAATCTCATATTGAGTTAAATAGTATTTATCTGTTTTCTGACCCTTAATCAATTTTTTCAATACTTTTTTATCGCCACTATACTGAATCTGAATTTTTCCAACCTTATGGGTATCAAGAACCGAATCCAGCTGAACCTTTATCATTTTTCTTACTTTATCAGGAAGATCACGCCATTCCATTTCAATTTCCACATCCCGTATCTTACCAATTGTATCAAATTCAATACTATATTTTCTTTTATTATGCCTGATCTTGGCTTCTATTGAATTCTCCTTTAAATCTTCATCAAAATACCATTTAACATCATCCTCAAAGTCCAATGATTTAATAAATTTTAATGCTTCGTCTGGCACATCCTTTTCTTTTATTCGGTATTCTTTTTCGTACTTAGTATCAGAAGCGTAGATATTGACAAAAAATAACAACATAATCATGATAACTTTAATGAACTGAGTGTTATTAATGAGTAATTTTTTCATTACCTTCATGTAATTCCTTATAAGCTTTTGAACTTTGTTTTAATTGTAATTCAGAGGTTACAACTTAAATAAAATAATTTTAATTTCAAGTGATAATATTCAAAATAGTATCCATTAATAATACTGCTCTGATAAGGTATTTTGAATATTTATTTTATCGGTTCGCTTTTCCCAATTAATTCACGTAAAAAGTGATAGGGCATGATTCATTCCTAAGGACAGAATACAGAAATTTATATAATCGATCTCAGGTTTATTGAGTAGTTCAGGGGTTGTTAGAATTCCGGAAAATTCATTGAACAAATTTGTGCATAATCCTGGCTCATATACCTTGAAAAAGTGATTTTTTTCCCATCATGAGACCATGAAGGATTTTCATATGCTTTCATCCAGTAAGCATTTTCCATGATGTCATTGTTTAAACGAAACAGTACGGTACCATCAAGGCTGACTGCCATAAAATGACTTGAAACATCATAAAAGACGACATAAGGCTCCTTTGGTGATACTGCAGGTTTTCCCATAAAATTTGCAGGGGAATGAAGAATAAGGTTTTCCTGTCCTCCGGCTGGGGATATGGAATAAAGTTCATCACCATATTTTACATAAATAATTTTACATTCATCAAAAGACCATTGCGGATATTCCCTTCCACCCCAATCGTCAGCACTGTTTTCTGCTATCAGGATTTCACTTTTATTCAGGACATTCACAATGTATAGCTTATCGCCATAATTATAAACGATTTTACTGCCATCTTCTGACCAGCGCAGTGATGGATTATAGCCGTACACTCCCTTATATTGGGTCAGTGCTGTTTCATTCCCGCCGACGGCAGATACTGTATAGATTCTGGAATCATGAAAAAAAGCAATTGTTTGTCCATCGGGAGACCATTGGGGTGATACGCCTGGTAAAGATACCAGATTTTCAACTGTGTATGATGCCACATCCACAACGTAAAGATATGCGTTATAGTTGCTTTCAATATTAGCCAGAAATACAATTTTTTGTCCATCCGGGGACCAGCAAAGATCACGGGCATGCTGGCTGTTGCTGGTTAAAACAGTTTCATATCCTATAGTGTTCCCAGCCTGAACAAGGCAAATTTTTCCATTACGTGAATAGGCAATCATTGTTCCATCCGGTGAAAACACAGGAAAATCTCTCCATGCTTCACCGGATGTGAGAACTTTTTCGGTATTGTTGATAATCCGTATCGTAAATGTACTGGTTGATAAACCAAATTGAGCACTCACCGTTACCATACCCTGTTTTAATCCACTGATTCTCGCATGGGTTGAAGATGTTCGGGTTATAGTAGCGTAGGACGGGTTAGATGATGTCCAGGTGATTTGTTCATCATCTTCATATAATACAGGACCAAATATCAGTTCATCGTTCACATTAACATAATAGTCTGCAATCATCATGATACTTGACCCTGTGAATACAGTGGAAAAGCTGCTTTCTTCCGGTTCAATCTCTATGCTATATTCAGGAGGAAGGTTTTCAATACAACCCGTTAAAAAGAGACAGAATAGAATCAACCTCCACATACCCTTCGTATTTTTCTTCCTATCAGACATTGTTACCTCATCATAAAATTCATTCCGGCTAAACATTGAATTGTTGCCGGTATTGTTGATATTTCCATTGCCTGAGACCAGCATGTCTCCAAACGGATGAAAGGTATCAAGGGCCTTTTCTTCCCGGAATGGATCTTAATATCTGTTCCGGCAATTATCAGAGGATTCAATTGTTTCATTCTTTCAGGTTCATATCCTTCAGCTATAACAACCAGAGAATTGATTCTTGCCCCTAATCCAAGATATGGACTCACCTTCTTATTATTCTTTTTAAAAAGATGATAAATTCCACGAAAATCAATTGATTGCATGGCAGTATTTGTCTTTTCAGTATATCCTGTTGAAGCATCAGAAATAAGTTGGCCTGTGTTGCTTAATTTCAGGGAAATTTGAGATATTGATATTTCTGAACTTACACGGCCCTTTAAAAGCAGAGGAAAAGTATACCCTATACTCAGGCTTAGTTCATAGGAATCCAAATAAAACGTACCGGCGTTAAAACTATATGGTTCAAAATCCCATAATGCAGGACCATGAACTTTACCTGAAGGAATAGCCAGTCCGTTTAACAAAGAAATATTTATTTGAGCATAGATCTTAATAAAAGTGAACAGAATAAATATGATTCCACCGATGAGCTTCTTATGAAATGCATAACCCATAACAGCCCCCTAAGCAACTTGTGATGCCACTTGAATTTATTATTTACTTTGTTGGTTAATCCCCTCCTCTGAAAAGGAACCGGGAACCCCGGTGGAATTAATGTATGGGGTATTTAAATTTCATTCAAGAGAATCTTTTTTATAAATATCAGAATTTTGAAACAAGTAATAAAATCGAAAAATTTATTAAAAAATCTAATATGATTATATTTATTTTAACATAAACTTGACTTGATTATCTCATCTTTTTATTTTATACCTAAGGGGCTTTTCAAATAGAATTCTTATTATATATAAATTTACATAAAACTCGTACCCACATCCTCTCATCATAAAATTTTTTCATACTTACCATATCCATGGTATTAACCGAAAGCGAACTTTTTGAGCATATGCATCATAACCGGTCAATGCTTTTCGGAGTGTATTATCCTCAAAGGCTGTTCTGATCACAAGGATAATTATTGTGAACCCAACCGGAATAAGTGTCCACCATGAATCCAGTAGAAATGGTGTCGCCAGATAGGTAATCAGAGCACCGGTATATCCGGGATGACGAACACATCCATAAGGTCCTTCACTGACAACATAATGTCCCCGTTCGGTTTGAATACGGACCATACCTGAAAAAAACCGGTTTACCATTAAAGCACGTGTTCCTATGAAATAACCTGTTAGAATAAGAATTATGGCAATAATTTTTATTGTCAGACAAAAGGAAGCAGAGGAACCTCTGATGGCATCCAGACCGATGGTTAATGGAATGAGTCCGCCGCCGATACCAAGCAAAGGTGCTAAGATTTTATCAAAGGATTGGACATTTTTATGACGCATAAACTGTGATCTTTCCCTGATCAGGTCAGGAAAGCGTAAACCGGCAAGTATCCTGCTGATAATAAAACCAAAAATTGATATTCCGGCAAAGGTCCACCCTTCCCACCAATGCCAGCGGCCGGAGATAAGTACCGGAAACATGGGCAATCCCACGATTACTATAATTATGAATAGTATTACCACAAGAGAAAATCTGTTATTTTGTTTTCCCATAGGATCCCTCATGAATTTTATAACGTACACTAATTTACTATAAATGAATTTTTTGATAATCATTTATTTACAATAGCTGTTACCCAAAGAAAAACTTCTCCGCCAATTTCCCTGTAAACGGCAGATTCTGTTTCAAACCCGCAGGTTTTAAGTTCTGAATAGAGTTTTGCCGGTGTAGTATGACTGTAATACAGTTTTTGCCCCATGAATTCTTTATAGCCGTCAAATTCGGGACTGCCGGTGTATTCTTCCGTAGCATAGGTAAACAGGAATTTTCCGCGGGGACGAAGCCATGTATGAGTTTTGTTAAATAAAAGCCTGTGATCTTTTCGGGGAATATGAAAAAGACTATACACGGCTGTAACTGCGTCAAACGAACCGGACGCGAAGTCAATACTCCGAATATCCGATAGATATGTTTTCATTTCCGGAACAAATTTTGCAGCCATTTCCAGCATACGCCGTGAGAAATCCACCCCAATCACACGCCACCCGTTGTCAATAAACAACCGCGGAATAGGTTCGCCGGCTCCGCATCCCAAATCCAGTAAATGACCCTTCTCATGTTCTAAGGATTGATAAAAGGTCTCAAATATTTCAGACATGTCAAACAACCCGCGCTGATCTTCATAGGTCTCAGCAAAAGAATCGTATATATCCTGAAGATTTCTTGCCATTGTATCAGTTTGGATTCCGTTGTTTAGTGAAAGTAAAAATTTTTGTGATAAGGACACATGATTATATGAAAAATTTTTTAAAATCATCGGGTTTTGAAAAATATTTCCGAAACTGATTACTATATTGATTAAAAATTGAATTATTATCCATAATTTTATTTGTAGAAATTATCATATGAAAGTGTAATCTGCATTTAAAACTGATAGATAGTATATGACTCTATTAACCCTTGAACACTGAGATATTGAGTCTGAGATTAAGGATGAGCATGCCCCTTCATCCATTATTGGGGGGATGGAGTATACTTCTCAGTGATCATTGTTGAACTCGTTACTAATAAAATTTAACTTTCAACTGTAACTACCAACTACCGATTGCCAGCTGTCAATTCCCGACTGCCTACAGTCAATATATGACCGATGTAACCTACTTCGTCTTATCCCACTAATAAAAAAATGGAGCATAGCATGAATTCATCACATGAGACAAAAATCAGATTAAATAATGGAACGACTATGCCGGTTTTCGGACTGGGTGTTTTTCTGGCCAAAGACGGGGACGAAACCCGTCATGCCGTATCCGAAGCTTTAAAGGCAGGGTATCGCCATATTGACACGGCATCCGTTTATAAAAATGAACGATCGGTGGGAAAGGCTGTCCGTGAGAGCCGGATTCCCCGTGAAGACTTATTCATTACAACCAAACTCTGGAACAAAGACATCCGCAAAAACCGGGTAAAAGAAGCACTGCAACGGAGTCTGGACGATTTAAAGATGGATTATGTTGATCTGTATCTTGTCCACTGGCCGGTTGAAAACAGGGTTGCTTCCGTATGGCCGGAAATGGAAGAACTTTATAAAGAAGGCAGGGTTAAAGCCATTGGTGTAAGCAATTACCATATTCATCACTTAAAAGAATTGTTGCCTATTGCCAATATTGTTCCTGCTGTAAATCAGGTTGAATGCCATCCCTATTTGCAGCAACGGGAATTACGGGCATTTTGTAAGGAAAACGGTATTGCCTTTGAAGCCTGGGCTCCATTGATGCAGGGACATTTTCTTAAAGTTCCGGAAATTTTGGAACTTGCAGAAAAATACAAACGTACTCCGGCTCAAATCACTCTGCGCTGGGGTTTACAAAGCAATATGGTTCTCATTCCCAAATCCGTTAAGAAAGAACGTATCATCAGCAATGCGGATGTATTCTCGTTTGAATTAGCACCGGAAGATATGAACATCCTCAACAATCTGGACAGAAACCAACGGATGGGACCGGATCCGGATAATTTTAATTTCTGAGTTCAGGCTCGCTGCTTAAAAGTTGAGAGGTTGAGAAGTTCAGAATGACACAGCTGTTTTTGTCATGTACATCAGATGTGGTCTTTCAGACTTTCGACTTTCGACTGCCCACTGACAACTGTCGACTGATCAAATTCATCCTTCATCATTCTTAATTCATCATTCCCGGTTACCGGTTACCGGTTACCGGCTACTGGCTACTATTCATTCCCCCGTCATTTTCCTCTCATAGCTTTTACCCAAATCCACATTATGACAGTAATCAGAATTCCAGCTTTTCAGAAATTTTTCTGTGATTCGTTGGGAGATTTTTTCATTTTCAAGGATTATTCCCAGATTTCTTCCCTGATGAAAATAACTTTTAGACCAGTTTGAGGTACCGAGCCAGACAGATTTTAAATCAACAACCATAAATTTACAATGTTCAACACGGGCAAATCCAATATAGCCTTCGCTTGCTTCCGGAATTGTAGAAAATTTTATATCGATATTGGGGATTGCATGAAGGGATTTGATATACTCAATACGCGGAGAATAAAAATTCCAGTCCGACAATATCATTTGGACCTTAACACCGCGTGCAGCCGCTCTCCGAAGGGCAAAATCCAGCGCTTCATAGAGTTCACGACGGGATAGAGGGGAATAACTGAGAAGCTGTATCTGGATAGATTCTTGTGCCGAATCAATCATTCTGACAAGTTGTGTTTCATCCCAATTCGGCAGATGATAGATTATTTTCGGATTACTGGCAGTGGGAATGACTGTAATTTTCCCATATGTTTTTGATTTAACCTGATAGCTTTGGAGCTCATTTGAAGGTTTAACAGATTGTAAAATTTTCGCTGTGTCTGCATTTTTTGCCGAGAGTTGCCAATCCAGTCTAAAAATCTGCTTATAATAATCCGCCACCCTTTTATCGGCAATACGGAGTCCCAATTCATTTATGTGTTTCAGTGCCCGCCAGTCGAAATTCTGTGAACCGATAAACAGTTCTTTGTCATCCACGATAAAATATTTTGCATGTAAAACACCGCCGGTTATATGGGAAAGATTGTAAACATGGACTGTAATATTCTCATGTTCATTTAATTGATCAGCGGTTTCGGGATAGGTCTTATACATATTCCCATCCACAATAAACCGTACGGAAACACCCCGGTCAGCCGCATCATAAACGGCCGATAAAACCGGTTCAAGAGCTTCACCTTCCTTATGTGAGATATAAAACTGGCCAAAATCCAGACTCTTTTTAGCAGAGCCGATCATTTCCAGCCATACGTCTGTTGTATTGCGGATATCCGGATTATCCAGGTTCGTTTCAACCGGTATACTTTCAACAAGTTCTATTACATCTTTTCCATTCACAGGGAATGACAGCAGAAAACTGATTATTAACACACTTAACATTTTCATATCTGGTCCTTTTTTTATCAGCAGTCGATAATCATCTCTCTCCCTCTACCGGCTACTGTTATAAGTATCGAGTAGCGAGGTCCGAGTAACGAGAATTTTCTCAAACCTGTCCGCTTACCGGTCATCGAGTAGACCACCGTTTCGGTCGTATCGAGCTACCGGCTACCGTTATAAGTATCAAGTAGCGAGGTCCGAGGGGCGAGTGGCGAGGGGCTTAAGAGCTCAGAGAATCAGGGAACAACTGTCGGCTATCAACTGATCAAATTCAATCATTCTTCATTCAATTCATCCCGACAGTTATCGGGAAAAATTTAGAATTCCCTGTCTACCGACTGCCAATTTTAAGCAATTTCTTATAAAGAATCATGCCATAAATATAAACGAAATATGCACTTTTATTATATTTCTCAACATTAAATCCATCAACCGGCCTTTGAATATTTAGTGATTTTTGCTATATTTAAACAAATTGAAATAATTATAAGGGATGCAACATGATAAAAAAATATCTTATTTTGTTTTTTATTTCTTTCAGCCTTCTATATCCCATTGGCGCTTCGGAAAAAGGAAAGGTTTATTTAGTTGTAGGATCGGATACATCCATCTGGGACGGACTCAGTATATCCATATATGATAACCGTTATTTTCGGGGAGCTTTATATGCGGATCCGGCTGGTAACGGATATACGGTTATGGATACATCTTTCAGACACGAATTACGGGATTCATACGGAACCCCCATGAAAATGACATGGTGGATGATGGCCGGCAATGTCTTTCGCCTTTCCAGAAACTGCAATATTCCCATCCGTAACAACATTACACTCTACCTGATGAAAAAATATCATCTGGATGCCATAAACGAATATGATGATCAACTGACCCTGCATTACCACAATTATTACTGGTCCGATTTTTCGGGCGACGGGTTATATCACTACAATCAGGGACTGGATTTCAACCTGAATCTGGATGATTATGAACACACCCTGAATACATTTCTCATTGAGGATGACGTCTTCCCCATCTCTTTCCGAAGCGGCTGGCACTATATGGACAACTCCTGGCAGGCGTATCAGGAACGGTTTATTCCATTTGATATGTCCAATGCTTATCCGCATAAAGGAGGGGATTACAATGAACCGACCAACAACATCATTGACTGGTCCGAATCACCCTCTGCATTTGTGCCTTATCATCCAAACGAAAATAACTACCAGATCGAGGGGGATCTGAGACAGTGGCGCTTGCGTTCTGTGTGTTTTACCAGCATCAATCGAACCCGTCAGGAAATGGAAATCATGTTTCAGGAAGCAGCCAACGGAAATGATCAAATGGTCTGCCTTTGGTCTCACCTGCCCCAGACCGATTTTATGTACGGAATGGAAAAACTGAACGAATTTGCCCATGAATTCGCCGGCCAATACGGTGTGGAATTTATGTACTGTAAGGATACCGAAGCGATGCGTCTTTGGATCAATCCGGACGATACCATCCCTCCCGCTATGACCGTTAATGAAATTATTGAAGCTGAAGGAATCCGTTTTGCCATAGAGACAGACGGTCCGGTCTTTCAGGTTGATGAACCCTATATCGCTGTAAAAACAGTTTATGAAACCTACAAACGTCTTGACTGTAATATAACCGGAGAAAACCAGTGGGAAACCATTGAGCCCATTCCTGCCGATCAATTGGCTAAAGTCTCTGCGGCCGTTTGCGACAGCGTGGGAAATCAGGCTAAAATCCACATGAGTTATATTCCGGATGATTTATTCTTGGATAACGGGGATGCTGACTTCCAGGAAATATCCGGCACATGGGAAAACCATACAAGCGGTGAATTATGGGATCTGACAGCCCGGAAAGTCCAGGGTCCCGGAGCCGTAAAAATTACACCGGATATTGAAGAATCACGTATTTACAGCATCTTCTTTCACGGACCCGGCAGTGATACGGATTCAGCCCGCTGTATCATCCAAACAGGATCTGTTACAGACACGGTCCTTTTCACATCCCGACTGGAGGGTATGGATAAATGGCAGCATGTGGGATTTTTCGAACTGAACGAGGGATCTGGCAACATAATCACATTTGAAAATCTTTCACCGGATAAAACGCTGGGGCTGGATGTGGTCCGGATAACACCTCTGGTTGCTGATAAATTTTTCAGAACGACTCATGATGTAGTTGCGTTTGGCGAAGTCAGTGCACAGGATACTACAGTAAGAGTTATAACATTTTCCAACACAGGCAGAGAAGAATTGACTATTACATCAGCCTCCTGGGAAGGTGAAAAAATGTCTGTCCCTGTCACTTTCCCTCTTACTTTGGGACCCATGGAAAAAATTGATATACCAATTATATTTTATACGGATGAATTTTGTGAATATTTCGATGTACTCACACTGGAAACAGATGATCCGCTGCATTCAATTGTGGAAATTCCAATCAGTGTTTTTGCCATGTCCTTTTTTAAACTGGTTGATAATGACGATCCCAAGGGTTATGTGGAATATGGAAGCGGATGGTTTACAAGTGTAGCCACGGCATACGGTCCCACCAGCCGTTGTGTGGGAATATCTGCTTCCGGTGTAGCAAATTATAAGTATGCTGATTTTACAACCCGGCTGAATTTCAGTGGGACATATGATATTCAGTTTATCGTTCCCAAAACCGTGAATGCTCATAATCGTGCAGATTATATTATCCTGATTGACGGTGTTCCCCAGGATACGTTCATTGTGGACCAGAATGCGGGCAGCGGTGCCTTTGTATCCGTATGTGAATATGATCTGCCAAAAAATCTACCCATAACCCTGCGTATTCAGGATAATGGCGGGAATAGCAATGCAGGCAGTGTATTACGGGCGGATGCTGTAAAATTCCTCTTGGTGGAAGAAAAGTATGTGTCCGGGATTGGTGATCCGGAAATTCCCCGGGCATTTCGTTTAAATCAGAATTATCCCAATCCATTCAATCCTGTTACAAACATTAGCTACTCCCTTCCAGAACGGGCGACTGTCCATTTGTCCGTTTATGATATCACAGGCAGAATCGTAAGAGAGTGGGAATTGCGCGATCAGGAAGCAGGACGATATGAAATCAGTTGGAACGGAACAAATAGTCTGGGACAGTCTGTATCAACCGGCGTATATATTCTCCGGATGAAAGCAAATCATTATACCGGAACAAATAAGATGATCCTTATGAAATAAAAAGATCATTCTAATTTAATACATATTTTACTTTTTAATAAATCGGTCCGGAAAATCCGTGACAATAGCATAGGGTTTTGCCTGAGACATAAGTTCCATTTCTGAATCAGTATTGATAGTATAAAATATAAGTTTTCTGCCTTGCTGTTTAACAGCTTGAATCAGATAATCATTATAACTCTGGACAGACATAGTAACATAATCAGGATTTACATATTTCAGGTAATCGTCAAAACCTACCGGTACTCCTTCCAGCATTATTGATGTTTGCATGTTTGGATACCTGATTTTAATATCCTGTATCGGCTCATGAAAAAATGAACCAATGATAAACGCCTTTTGGGACATATTGTTCTTCAGTATACTCAGGGTTTCATTGATAGCATCTTCGGACTTGACTTCCACAAGCAGTTTTATGCCGTGAGTCTTTGCAATAATTATAACCTCTTTCAGGGTGGGAATGGATGCATTATTTTTGAGTCTTATTTTTTGAACGGATGCGTAATCCAAATCACGGATAAATCCCTGATGGCCGGTAAGCCGTTCCAGATATGCATCATGAAAAAGTACAATTTCACCGTCTGTTGTCATCCAAACATCAATTTCAACACAGCACACACCTGCACGGATTGCAGTAAGGATACTCTCTGCTGTATTTTCTAAAACCAGCCCTGCCGCCCCCCTGTGACCGAATATTTGGATAGAGTTCGATTGTTTCATTAAGCTTAATCTGGGTTAACTTCTTATTTTAAAAAAATTAATTTTCGATTTTGAATCCTGTTTCCCAGTTGTAACCGAAGAATAAAAATGCCGGATTCACTTTGTGGCAGGTTGACAGTCGGGTTATATTCTCCCGGATCCAGGAACTGATTCATAATGCAATTCAATTCACGCCCTGAAATGTCAAAAAGGCAAATTTTAACATTCGTTGCCTCATGCAAAGAAAAGGGTATGGTACATTGATTATTGGCAGGGTTTGGATAGACCGTTTCCGTGATGGATATTATTTCTTCATTCAAGACTGCATTGTTCTGTGCCTCATAACCAAAAACATAGAGAATTGAAGTATTGTCTGCCTGATAAATATTTACAAATATTTCATTTAAACCATCGCCGTCGCAATCTCCTGAATAAGGACCGAGCATATAACCTGAGAACAGGATACTTTCATACGCCCTGTCACCTGTATGCCCGTCCAGTACATAAAAACGACTAGAATATTCAGCACCCGATTCATTCCAAATATTCACTCCAATTAAAATTTCTTCTCCTTCCTGGCCATTCAGATCATTAATTACAACGTTGGAATAGTATCCATCCATAGCGGGAGAGCTCCAAAGAGGTGTATTGTTAAAAGCAGCGTATGCGCTAACCGTTGTTGAAACCTGGTTAAAGATTATGGTTGCCAGACAGAGAGCAGTTTTATTTCCATTGAGTTCATAAAGATCCCACAAGATAAGTTCATCATAATCCGGAGCATTCAGCGTCCATATAATACTCCAATTTTGTCGCCCGTCATAGAATGTAAGTGTATTGCCCAGATACTTGGTCAATTCAGGATAACCATCTTCATTAATATCAAAATAAGGCAGACCTGATTCATAATAATTCTGAGAAACCTGCCATTCCATAACGTATTGCCCTTGTAACAGAACAATTGGTATGAGCAGCAGAAGAATCAAATAAACAATTTTCATTTTATGCCGTCCTTCTTCCATTTAAACGTCTATAGATTATTTTAGTTATGAAAAGAACATAAATCAACGGTATAAAGCATGGATGTGATGCAGCAGACAAGAATGTCAAAAATTTTTCCTTAAAAATAACCGCATTATCAAATTAAATTGGTTATTATCAACTAATCGAAATTGCAAGGGAGGAAATATGAAACCAAAAATTGCTCAAAAAGGTCCTTATGCTGTGGAACTGAAAGAAGGCCAGGGATATTACTGGTGTGCCTGCGGACGAAGCAACACTCAGCCTTTTTGCGATGGATCCCATACCGGAACGGGTTTCAAACCGGTTCTTTTCAGGGCAGAAAAAAGCGGAAAGCAGTATCTTTGCGGATGTAAACACACAAAAACGGTTCCGTATTGTGACGGAACACATAATACATTAGAAGACGAATAATCCAAGACTGTTTATACTCCGGCAACACATTGGAATATTGCTTTTTCCAATAAAATATCTTGTGACATTCTGCCATTTAATTAAAACCAACCATAAAAAAATCATAACAAACAGGATTGAATACTTAACTTTATCATTATTTTCACTTCCAATTTTCATCCGGACATTGCCTTTAATTAGCCTCCAATCATACCCGTGAAATATCCCGATAAATTTGGAATTATTTCACGGGGCTCAATCTCAATCTCAACATATTCATTTGCTCTCTTTAAATAATTCATTAAATTATTATTGGCATATGCTAATAATGGAGAGAAAATGCCAAGACCTTACAAAAACCGGTGGATATATGGTTCCTTTGCAGATGAGTATTTTAAGCCGCGTGGCAGGCGTATGGCTGAACTTGAAGAAATTCAACTGAGGGCAGATGAACTGGAGGCCCTCAGACTGGCGGATTTGGAAGGTTTATATCAGAATGATGCGGCAGATTTGATGGGTGTATCCCGTCAGACATTCGGAAATATACTGAAGCGTGCCCATCAGAAAGTAGCGGATGCATTGATCAACGGTAAAGCCATCCGGATGAACTCCGTGTTACATGGCAGATACCGGTGCGGGCGGTGCGGGCGGGGATGGGGACAAACCGTTCATGAGCCGGAAAATACGGAATGTCCCGAATGCAGTCACGATTCAACTAATGATCCTGAACATGAATAGGTTAACAAGAACAAGAGAAGAGAAATAAAAGAAAAGGAGGCTTATGATGCCACGAGGAGACAGAACGGGACCTGAAGGAATGGGTCCCATGACAGGCAGGGCTTTGGGATATTGCCGCGGGTCTAAAAGTCCCGGCTACACCAAAAATATACCTAATTACGGCAGAATGGGCATGGGAAGAGGTTTCCGACACGGTTACGGCTATTGGCGGGACAACGATCCCGAACCATATATGTCCGATCCTGAAGAAACCCTGCCGAAACAGGCGGACAGTATGAAAATACTTCAGGATGAAATGCAGAAACTGAATAAGAGTCTGGAAAACATAAGCAGACGCCTGGAAAAGCTTGAAACAAAGTGAGTCCTGATTACAAGAGTCATAATCACCAAAACCAAACATATAGATGGCAATGAAAATCAGTATTGCCAGCGGTAAAGGCGGAACGGGTAAAACCACACTGGCTGTCAATCTGGCAGCTTATCTCGCCTTGGAACATGATGTGATTCTCGCCGATTTGGATGTGGAAGAACCCAATTCCGGACTCTTTATTCACGGTAATAAAACTTATGAACAAGCAGTCTATCGAATGATCCCGGAATGGGATTCTGAAAAATGTTCTCTGTGTTCTCTTTGTACGGAAGTCTGTGCTTTTCATGCTATATCAAGGGTTCATGATGATATACTTGTCTTCCCACAACTCTGTCACAGTTGCTATGCCTGTTCTGAATTATGTCCTGTCAATGCGTTACCCATGGTACAGAAGAAAATCGGCACACTGAAACAGTTTGAATCCGGAAAACTTACTCTTATCGAGAGCATACTGGATATTGGCGAAGAACAGGCTATACCATTAATCAAACATGCCATACGATTTGCAGATGAGAGTTTCCCTGAAGAAACGATAAGAATTTTCGATGCACCTCCCGGAACCTCCTGCCCCATGGTGGAAGCGGTGAAGCATGCAGACAAGGTTATTCTTATCACCGAACCCACACCTGTTGGATTGTATGATATGCAACTGGCCGTTGAAACACTCCAGGCCTTGCAAAAGGCTTTTGTAGTCGTTTTAAATCGGTATGACATCGGAAATTCTCATATCAGTGAATTTTGCAGGGATAAACAAATACCTTTAATTGCAACAATCCCTAATCAGCGGAAGATAGCAGAATGTTATTCCCGGGGTGAACTTTTATACCATACAATACCCGAAGTAAAAAAGGCTCTGGATCAAATACTGGAATATTTTCAAATTCCTCTTCAGGCATCACGGGTAAGCAAAGAATAAAATGAAAGAAATCGTAGTCATATCCGGCAAAGGCGGAACCGGGAAAACATCAATAACAGCATCATTTGCCGTTCTGGGGGGAAATGCGGTAATAACAGCAGATTGTGATGTGGATGCTTCGGATATGCATGTTTTCATGCAGCCTCAACCTTACTTTACAGAAGATTTTTACAGCGGGCAATATGCATCGATCGATCAGGATCTATGCATAAACTGCGGAAAATGTCTGGATGTCTGCCGTTTTGATGCAGTCCGGGTTATAAGTGGGCGCTATTCAATTGATAAAATGGATTGTGAAGGCTGCGGATACTGCACCAGAATCTGTCCGGCACATGCCATCCGGAACATCAACAATCACGTTGGTTGGTGGTATATCTCAAAAATTAAAACAAGCTCCAAGATGGTTCATGCCCGGATGAAAGCAGGTGCAGAAAACTCCGGTAAACTGGTGGCAAAAGTTAAAAACACAGCCCGGGAGATTGCAGAAACTGAAGAAAAACCCTTTGTACTGATTGATGGTTCTCCGGGAATCGGATGTCCGGTAATCTCTTCCCTTTCCGGCGCTGATTATGTGATTCTGGTCAGTGAACCAACAGTATCCGGTCTGCATGATCTTAAGAGGGTTTATGATCTTGTACAAAAATTTAAAATTCCAGTAGGATGTATCATTAACAAAGCTGATATCAACCGGGAAAACAGGGACAGGATAGTGACGTTTCTCCATGAAAACAGTATCGATCATCTGACGGATCTGCCTTACGATTTGACCTTCACAAAAGCAATGATCGAAGGAAAAAGTATTGTTGAATATGATAATAATATTTTAAAGAAAATTCTCAATGATACATGGAAAACATTGATTAAAAAGTTGAATTATCCGGAATAAAACAAAGGAAGTCTTATGAAAATTGCATTTACGGCAAAGAATACGGACTGGGATGCAGTGATTGATTCCAGATTTGGCAGAACAAATTACTTTGTTATCTATGATGAAGAAACCCGGGATTTATCATTTATAGATAACAGGGATGTACAAAGTGAAGCCCACGGTGCCGGACCGAGAACGGCACAACGTTTCATAGAGAGTATTGCATCCATTCTGATAACCGGTAACGGTCCGGGAGATAATGCAGCCGGAGTGCTGACTCATGCAGGTGTAAAAGTATATATTGGTGCCGGAGGAATGAACGTCAAAGAAGCATATCAGGCTTATCTTAACAATAAACTTAAACAGATTATATAAATGATAACTTTAAAGTATTAACCGCTGAATATTAATAAGGAGATAATCAATGGTAATTGCCATTCCCATTCACCAGAATCAATTGTCCCAACACTTCGGACACTGTAAGATTTTCCGTTTTTATCATGTGTCAGAAGACAGGGAAATCAGTTCAATCCGCAATCTGACTCCACCGCCTCATGAACCTGGAGTACTGCCTAAATGGCTGGCTGACGAAGGTGCAAATATCATTATTACAGGTGGTATGGGCATGCATGCACAAAATCTTTTTCATCAATATGGTATTGAGGTCGTTTTGGGTGCCGAATCCGGAGATCCGGATTGTATTGTTAAAGAATGGCTTAAGGGAACACTGGCAACCGGTGATAACCGCTGCGATCATTAAAATGAAAAATATGACTATCCGCATCGTATATGACAATATTAAAAACCGTAAAGACCTTACCGCTGATTGGGGCTTTTCCGCAGTTATCGAAACAAAGAACAAAAAAATCCTGTTTGATACAGGATCAGACGGACATATTCTTTTGGAAAATATGAGACGCATGCAGATTGATCCGGGAATAATAGATACCTTTTTTATATCCCATTATCATTTTGACCATACGGGTGGATTGGCTGCTTTTCTCCATGAAAACTCCGATGTGCAGGTTTACGTACCTCATTCATTCAGGGGAGTGCGTCGGGCAAGGGAAGTCATATACATTACAGAAGAATACAAAATAGATGAAGGTCTGTATTCGACGGGAGAACTTAAAGGTATTGAACAATCATTAGTAATAAAAACTCAGGCAGGGGTAGTTGTGGTTGTTGGCTGTTCTCATCCCGGACTTGAGGAAATTATTAATGTTGCACAAAAATTCGGCCATATTCATGCGTTAATCGGTGGGTTTCACGGGTTTAAAAATTATGAAATTCTGAAGTCTGTCGATTATCTTTGTCCAACACATTGTACACAACATATCTTGGAAATATCCACACGATATCCGGAAAAATATTTATCCGGAGGTGTGGGTACCCGATTATCATTTCCTAAGGAGACCTGAGGATTTTTACTGTCTGTGAAATGAATATTCCCTATAACGGTAAAGATGCTGATTCTCATAAAATAAGGATGAACCATGGAAAGTGAGAAAATCAAAATTGGTATAATCATCTGTCAACGGTATCAGTTATGTGCCGGAGGAAAATGTTTCAGGGCTTTACGTGAAAGGGCCGGGGCTTTTAAGCACTATTCAAAAGATCAGGATGCAGAGATTGCAGCTTATACAAATTGCGGCGGTTGTCCCGGAGGTAATGTTGAGTATTCTCCGGAAGAAATGATAAAAAACGGAGTGCAGGTTATTCATCTGGCAACCGGTCTTATTGTAGGGTATCCCCCTTGCCCTCGTCTTGAATATTTTAAACGTTTCATCGAGGAACGCTATCAAATACCTGTTATCATTGGTACCCATCCCATTCCGGAAAAATACTATCTGATACATCAGAGATTAGGAACCTGGAATTCATCGAAATGGACTAAAATACTTGAGCCTGTGTTAGATTCCCTTGAAATCCGCGAAGCTTACAACTAAGAAAGGTATACATGGCCTATCAGTATCTCTTTGGCCCGGTTCCATCAAGACGGCTGGGAATTTCCCTGGGAATTGATTTGGTACCTCATAAGATATGTTCACTCAACTGTGTTTATTGTGAATGCGGATCCACAACAAAGCTAACAACCGAACGGCTTGAGTATGTCCCGTATAAAGACGTAATCGAAGAATTGAACGATTTTTTAATTGCCAATCCTTACCCTGATTATATTACATTTTCCGGTTCCGGTGAACCAACATTAAATATCCGGATTGGTGATCTTATCCGTTACATCAAAAGAAATTTCTCCCGAATTCCACTTGCTGTTTTAACGAATGGAACCCTTTTATCTGATCCTGATGTTCGTAAAGAACTGCTGGATGCAGATATAGTCCTCCCTTCACTGGATGCGGGTACAAACTCTGCATTTTCAAAGATTAATCGTCCTCATATCGCACTTGATATCGAAACATACATTCAGGGTTTGATAGATTTTAAAGAAATGTTTTCCGGAGAGATGTGGTTAGAAATATTTATTTTACCCGGATACAATGATGATCCGATGAATTTGAACGCACTGGCAGATGCAATTAGAATTATTCAGCCTCATCGGATTCAACTCAATACATTGGATCGTCCGGGAGCAGTACCAGGATTACAACCGGCTGATGTATCACTTTTAAAAAGAATTACTCAGGACTGGAATCTTCCGAATTGTGAAATTATCGCATCCGTTTCCACACGAAAACAAAAAAAATCATTTCGTAAGGATATTGAACAGGCCATCTTCGAAACGATAGCACGACGTCCATGCACACTGGAAGACCTGACCCGAATTTTAAACCTGCATGTTAATGAAATTAACAAATACCTTGATACACTTGAGTCTGATAACCGTATAGAAAGTATCTCTATGAAACGAGGAACATTTTACCAATTAAAAAGAGATTAGGTTTTAAGGATTTACATAAATAAAAGAGTTAGAAAAGGAGTAATGATGAAAACAGATATTTTGATTATTGGCGGCTCTGCTGCAGGACTGGTCAGCGCCATGACCGCAAAATCAGCCCATCCCAAAAAAAACGTAACCCTTATACGCCGTGAAGAAAAGGTGATGATCCCCTGTGGCATTCCCTATATATTCGGGACGTTAGGATCCTCGGATAAAAATATCTTACCGGATGCCGGACTGGAAAAACTAGGGGTTAACATCTTCATTGACGAAGTCCTGACAGTGAATAAAGATGAGAAGATCTGTAAAACAAAAAAGGAAGAAACACTCTCTTACGATAAACTCATCTTTGCCACCGGATCAGAACCAATGATCATGAAATTCATACCCGGACATGATAAAGAAAATGTATTCACTATCCCAAAAAACAAAGTCTATCTGGATGTATTACAGCAGAAACTTGATAAACTAAGTAAAATAATAGTGATCGGTGCGGGATTTATTGGTGTGGAAATCTCGGATGAACTGAATAAAAAGGGCAAGGAGATCACTCTGATCGAACTGCTTCCCAACATCATGGCCACAGCGTTTGATCCTGAATTTTCGGGGCTAGCAGAGAAAGCTCTGGCAGAACGGGGAGTAAAGGTTCTGACAGGTATTGCCGTTAAAGAGATTACAGGGGATAAATCTGTTAACGGAGTCATCTTGAATGACGGCAGTAAAATTGAAGCCGAGGCTGTTATTATGTCATGCGGATACAAGCCCAACACTTCTTTGGCTAAAGAAACCGGTCTTGTTTTGAACGAATACGGATTTATACAGGTGGACCGTTATATGCGGACAAACATAGAAGATATTTATGCCATCGGTGACTGTGCGGAAAAACGGGAATTTTCAACAGGAAAACTCAGTAAAATCATGCTGGCATCCACGGCCTGCGCTGAGGCAAGGGTAGCGGCACTAAACTTGTATGAACTGTCAACCGTTAACACATTTCGCGGAACCATTGGCATTTATTCTACTAATATCGGGAATACATCATACGGAGTTGCCGGCTTAACCGAAGCCATGGCCCGGGAAGATAAATTCGACATCATTACCGGATCCTTCACCGGCGTTGATCGTCATCCGGGTTGTCTGGAAGATGCTTCACCACAAATGGTAAAATTAATCATTCAAAAAAAGAGCGGTGCCGTACTGGGTGGTGAAGTATATGGGGGTAAAAGTGTGGGTGAACTGATTAATGTTATCGGTTTTGCCATACAGGCAGATATGACCATTAATGATCTGCTGGTTGCACAGATTGGAACCCAACCCATGCTGACCGCATCCCCTGCAGCCTATCCCCTGATCAAAGCGGCTGAAATATGTGCTAAAAAAATGCCTTAACCATACAACAAAACTAAGGATAATAAAAAGGGGCGAATTCTTTCGCCCCTTATACTATATATCACAATTGTTATGGAAGTAAAGATAATCCTTCCAGTGCCGAAGTATCACCCGGATTGGCCATTAATGTTTTATTGAATAAAATTTTTGCTTCCCGAAATTTCTGTAATCTAAGCTTCGTCCAGGCCATCAGTACCAAGGTGTCGTAATCAAATGGGTAAAGATTGAGTACCTTTTCCAGATACCGGTCAGCCTTTTCATAATCTCCCCTGTTGTAGCAAATCAATCCCATCCTGTAATTAACTAATGTATTCAGTGGATCTGTCTCCAGGATTTTTATATACATTTCTTCGATCTCTTTCCATTGTCCCTGTGCTGACAAGGGATATGCAAGTCCCAACCGGGGTTCAATAGCATAGGGGATGAGTTTTACGGCTTTCCTGTAATGCTCTTTTGAAAGATCCATTTTACCACCCAGATAATAAAGCCATCCCAGGCGGAGATTTATTTCGTACGATTCATCATCATATACTGCTTTCACAGCATCAGCAGCCTGAATATATTTTCCCTCTTTCTCCAGATTATAACTGCTTTCAAAACCTTTGATAACGTCTTCCTGTGCTGAAATCAGTTTGAAGTTAATGAGGGTAGCAATAAAAATAATCCGTATTCCGTATTTTAAAAATTCCATCGTAATGCTCCCGTTATGGAATGACTTGAATATGTAAAGGGGTTCACCGGCAATAAGGTTGTATTCTCGGAATTAAAATAGCTTTCATGATTCTGATAAACATAATTAAGTGTGATACTGAGTTCATGAGAATATGTAATAATAAACCGTCCGCCCATACGTTTTATAACAGCATCCATTCCGTTATATATAACATATCCCTGATAACGGGATGCGTTTTTCAGGTTTCCATATGTTACATAGATTTCCGACCACAGTTTATTCACCACCTTTCCACCTAACTGATATTCCGTAATAATCTTTTTTTCATCGGGATTTTGGTAATGGTACGAAAGAGTCAATCCAACGTAGAGATTTAGATTTCCCAGAGGATAGAGAACACAATCAAAATCCCCCTGCATTTGCTCTTTATTATTCAAATAACTCGTCAGAGCTGTAACACCCGTCGTAACATAAGGAAAACGGTGAAATAGAGATATAAATGCCAATCCGTCATATTCCGAGATATCATCTGTCTCAATACGTCCGCTCAATCCATTCGTTATATACTTGTCCCTCTGATACCGGATATTGATAAAATGAGCACCTATAGTCAAATCCGTATTCCGCATCAGATGATATGCACCGGACAGATAAACCTGATTCAAATGTGTTTCATATACCGGCTTGATCACGGCATATCCATTCTCCTGCGCATAAAGAAAGGACGTTTTTTTTATGCGGGAATAGGCGGCAAAAGCAGACAGGCGGGGTGTAAGAATTTTATGGATTCCAAAATCAGCATAGACAAGATTTTTCGACAGAAACTGAGCTCCGTTAACAGCCGGATCGGTTGAAGAGGAATAGGAATCTGTAAAATCCTTGTCTGCCGGAAAGCCATAATTGAAAGCCAGTGTGAGGTAATCACCAGGCATTTTTTCCGGAATACCTGCTCTCTTTCTCATATCTCGTGATAAACCGGAAGCAAACAAACGGGCCTCCGAAAAATTGCCGGCATAGTAGTATGCCCAATACACATATTCATTCAGTATGGGATCTGAAGTATTAATTTGAATTGCCTTGTAAAAATGACGAATAGCCTCATGATAATTTTTCTTATAATAATAAGCCATACCCATTCTGTACCTAAGATTGTAAAAATCGATTCCCTGTTTAAGGGCTTCTTTCCCTGATTTAATCACTCCGTTCCAATTACCGATTTGAACATATCCGGCCGTTTCCCTTTCCACGGTCAGGGTGTTTAGCGGAGATTCCTTTGCAGAAAGACTCAGGACAAGAATTAAGCTCAAAAAAATACTTATTCGGCAATACATAAAGCCTTCCGTATTGATTCTTTTTGGAAAATTATAAAATGTTTTATTCCATTATTGTCAATTTCAAAGGAATATGTTATTTCTGATACGACCCTGTTAAAGGATGAGGTTAAAAGAGAAGTCTTCATCATGAGCCCTGTGTCAGATAATGTTTCTTCCAGTCCGGCATATTCAAGACGATAGGTTCCTTTTTTATATCTGAAAAAGGGTGCCACAAAATCCTGGAGTATAAGGGCTTGCCATGGAAAAACGGTACTGAGGGGAAAAGAATCCTCAAGTATAAGTTCTTTATAATAACCAAAACAAACACGGTAAGCGGCACAATAAAAGTGATACAGCAAAGATTCCCGGTCCCCTTCGAAATGAGTGAAATAAAACATGGCATCATCGGTTTTAAACCAGGCTTTTGAACCGGTTTTTTGACATTCGATATACTTATTCAGGAATTCATTGATTTTAACATCCCAAATCATTGGTTCTGAAGAATTTTCAAGAGAAAAACGTATTTTTTCACCGGGAATGAAATGAAATGCCTTTTTTAGCGCTGAATTCACCTGTACAGAGGATATTCTGTCCCCTTTGCGTGGAATGGCATAGGTTTGAAGTGCAAATCCTTTTTCTTTATGAAGCATATAATTACTGATGGGATAATCTGTTGTTTCAGAGCCGATATGGGGTGTTCGCTGAACCTGAAAATGGAGATGGGGATAGGGGGAATTACCTGAATTGCCGCATCGGGCCAGAATATCCCCTTTTCGAACCTTATCACCAATTTTAACATTTATTGAACCGGGTTTCAGATGACTCAATTTCGTGTATAGATCCTCTTCATGTTTAATAACGATGGTATTTCCCCAGTTCTGTTCCAGATTACGTTCACCGATGGTGTTGTCCTGAATATCATCCACAACGATTTCGATAGTACCCTCTGCAGGAGCAATTACAGTTTTGTCATAACAGTAATAATCTTCCCGGAAATCGCCTGATTTTTTCCAGGTTTTTCCCTCTTCATCGGCCATTTCAAAATCCCAGGCATGGCGCCAGCGATCTTGATGTGTGTACTCCCCATCGTGTCCCTGGGTTACGATCCATTCCCCATAAAAAGGAAGGAACACGGGAACCGGACTTTCCTTCCCGAAGCGCTCCATAAAATTCTGATAGGAGTACAGGTTTTTCTCCGGTGTGTTCTGCTGAATTACAACCGGCGTCAATTTTGCCCTGTTATCCACCCGGAACTTCAGGACATACAAGAACAGAAGTGTTACAACATTAAACGGGAGGGAATAGACCGGCAAATAAAAGACCGATAAGATTCGGGAGAGACCGATTGTTAAAACTGCAACCAGTGGAATTACCAGAATTGCCCACAAATAAGATTGTCTATTGGGTATAATAAAATAGCCGCCTGTTGCAATAGCCGTCAGGATATAATTAAAACCGATATAACTATAACTCACTTCCGAAAAGGGAGCTCCAATGAGAATGTAGAAAAAATATGCAGTATAAAAACCAATCAGAGAAAGGGTAAAGGCTATGCGGGAATAAATAAGAAGTCCAATAGCCACCATGATTCCCGTAAGCATGTTATACTGAAAAAGAATGGCACCCAGAGAGAGAAAATAAGCCCGGATGGATGGATGAATGGCCAGTTTATTCCACCAGTCATACATTTGAACCAGAGAATTTCCGCCAACAATATAGAGATCATTTAAAGTATAGATACCTCGTTCATTTAAACCCAATGCCTGAAACTCACGGGAAGCAAGTGTCAGAATCCACATGGACAAAACAAAGGGCAGGCTCAGATACGGCAGGGCATATTTCCCGATAATCCCTTCACAGCTTACAGATATAAAAAGTGTAAGGATGGATGCTAAAACAACAATAAAAATCAACAGGGGTCCGGGCTGGAAAAAGATTCCCAGTCCTAACCCAACCAGAAGGGAATTAAATCCGTAATATCCCTGACGGACTTTGAAAGGATGGAAACCAAGGTAACGGGCCAGAAGGGTTGTAGTCAGAACAGCTATCAATCCGAAGAGTCCTGCATAAAAATCCACAAATGTCACCAGTATGAGAATACCGGCAAATACCGGATTATCAGAAAAAAATATTTGGGAATAGCTGTTTAAAAGGCTGCCTGTAAACCAAGATTCACGTTTCATATACAGGTTCCCTCATCAGATTAGATGATCCGGTAATTTTTCTGAACTATTCAGGATTTCAAGCGTTTCTTTTTCACGGATCACATGGGATTTGCCATCCATATCAATCAGGATCACATTGGGACGGAAAGTAATGAACTGGAGCCACTGGGTATTGTTATAGGCACCTACGCGGCGGATTACATAGTGGTCTCCCTTTTTTAAAAGGGGAAACTGGATATGATCACGGATTACGTCAATATTCATGCATAGAGGTCCGTAGATGGTTGCATCCTCAGTCTGCTCGGAAAAGTGTTTGACAGGTCGGATATCATGTGCGTACCAAAAAGCAGTAAAGAGAAGGTTCACACCGGCATCGATAATAATTGCCCGACGTCCGTCTGCCATGCGTTTATTAGCCACAACTGTTCCAGCAAGCCATCCCGCATCATCAATCAGGGCTCTTCCGGTTTCCAGAATCAGAATGGGCAAATGATCCGGTTTAAATTCTGATTTCATCAGGGCAGAAACAATAGCTTCAGCAAAATCATCAAATGAGGGTGTTGTGTCCGTTCCGGGGTAATATGCTCCTTTTAACGTATTTTTAGATGCAAATCCACCCCCCATGTCTATGTATTTAATTGTATGTTTGTACTTTCTCTGGAGTCCAATAGCAAGATCTGACAGTTTCAACGCAGCTTTTTCATAAGCCTGAGATGTCATCATGTAAGTCCCGATATGCGTATGGAGTCCCAGTAAATCCATTTTCTTACTGACCATTATCCTGTTAAGTGCATCCCAGGCCTCACCATTTTCATAATTGAAACCAAAACGATCCCACTGTGGATAAACGCCTGTATCCATATTGACCCGGATTGCCACTTTTGGACGTTTTTCCATAGTTTCAGCAAGATCAAGCAATTCATAGAGTTCATCAAAATGGTCAATATGAATTAAGGAATCATTAATAACTGCCTTTTTTAGTTCATCCCGTGATTTATATGGTCCGTTAAAAATGATTTGAGAACCGGGCACACCATTAGCAAGTGCTTTATCGTATTCGAATCCGGAGACCACCTCAGCCCAGGAACCTTCCTGATGAAATATTTTACACACAGCATTCAAATAATTCGTTTTATAAGACCAGGCAAACTGAACCTTGGGATACCGTGAAGAAAAAGCTCTGTGAGCTTCTTTATATGTTTTCCTAAGGATTCTTTCAGATAGTATAAATACAGGCGACTCGTATTTTTCAATCAAAGATTCGATAGAAATTCCTTCAATCTCTTCAATGGATTCCGGCCGTGTGATCATCCCGTATTTACTTGGAATCCCGGCGTTAATCTTTTGAATTATCGGACGTTCAAAAGGTTTTTTTGCCATTTTTTACCTCTATGTTATTGATAATTCTAAATTCTGAAGTCTTAATTCTGAATTGAATTGAGAGTTGAGAGTTTGGGTTGTTTTGTCAGGGGTGATCAATTGTCATCACCTTCTGTTCTATACATGTCAATTCTAAGAATGCATATGAACATTTTTAAAGTTCTCCGATTGTTGAAAATTTTTGAAATTCATCCAGAGAACAAATCATATCATAGGAGTACCGAATAAAAAGCATACCAATCTTATAGGAAGTATAAGATTCCACGGAATAATCCATAGCAAGTTTCACCAGTGCTTCAGGCAGATTCTGCCCTGCCCCTACTGCAAGATAAACCCATGCAGGAAGACGCGGGTTGATTTCAATCAGATACAACTCATTCTTATCTGTCCGTATCAGTTCCAGTTCCATTCCTCCACGCCATTGGGTTTTGGCGATAATATGATGTGTCAACTCCAGCATGGCAGGATCATCCAGTGTAATGCCGCCCCAGGCTTTACCTTTGTCTGTGATGTATTGTTTTTTCATGGGAACAGCACCGATCGTATTTCCCCGGCCATCTCCAAGGGCAACCACATTCACTTCGGTCCCCCGGACAAATTCCTGCACTATGATAGGAAGTCCCCACTTCGAAGCGATTCTATTGAAATATATTTGTGCCTGTTCAAAAGAATATGCAATTGAAGCATCATAAAACTTCCCTTTTATGACCATGGGATAATCATAATCTTCTTCCAGTTCCTTCAGTTCTTTTATACTCGTTATAGCCTTGCTTCCGGGAACATGTACATTATATTTTTCGCCAAATTCAGGAAGATTTGATTTATGGCGTTCCTCGAACTGTTTCAATGTCGGCAAAAAAGTATGAATACCCAGTTGTTTCAGAACCGGTTCTGCTTTCATAAAAGCATAAAGTTCCGAATCAAAATTGGGGATGAGCACATCAATAGATTCCTTTGCATGAATCTCCCGTATCCTTTCTACAAGAATATCAGTCCCTTCTGAGGGATAAGGAACTTTATAGCTTTTATCTACATGATCGTGCATATAGGCACCGGGTTCCAGATTCTCGTAGACAAGGCCTACAATGCGGGGCTCAAAATGTGCCGATTCCCGGATGCCGCGAATAACCGGGATACCCGGCCCGGGACTATCTACATTATTCAGGCCGGAGACGGCAACCGTAATTTTAGTTTTCATCATTGTCATCTACGAGTTGGTATTGCTTCAGGTATCCAAGAAAATCATAAAGATATCTTTCAAGGACACTTTTTTCAACATCATACTTCTCATACATTTTTTCTGTGATGGAATCTATATTTAGTCCCTCTTTAAGATAATTAAAAATTTCTGTTCCCACCGAATTAAGGGAATAAGAATCTCCACTGACTGGATTAAAAACAAAACCAGTTTCACTCAACGCAATATTTTTTTTCAATTTCATAGGAATCCCTCCGGAAAATTACACACTGTCAAGGACATTGTGATTTAATGTCAGGAACATGACAGATCAGCAATTTTGTTTTCATTTAATACAAATATATTAAATAAATAAAAAAAAACCGTGTTTTATGACACATAAAAAAAGGGAACCACTTTAAAAGAAGTGGATCCCGGGTATGGAGATGTGAAATATGATCTATTTTATGAATATCATCTTTTTTGTCTGAGAGTACTTTCCGGCTGTGATTTGATATAAATAGATACCGGTACTGATTTTATTTCCATCCTTGTTATATCCATCCCAGACAACAGAATAGTAACCGGCATTCTGACCCAAATAATTCCATTCAGTAACCGTGTTGCCTTTAATATCATAGATGATCAGTTTAACATCAGATTTTTCAGGCAATGCATATTCAAGGATTGTGCTTGGATTGAATGGATTGGGATAGTTCTGGGCTAGTTTAAATCCATCAGGCAGTTCTTTTCCGGGTTCAACCGAACTAATATTCTGAAGTTTACCCCAATAGGCATTGTTTCCGGCATACAGTTCAGAAGCGCGCAGAAAAAGCGTATCACCAGAAATATCATAGAAATCAAGTTGAGGATTATTTTCCGATAGACCCTCTAATAAAACCTTATCCCAGTTATTACCAGAATCTCTGGAAATATATCCTCCATTGCTGGAACCAAGGATAATATTTGCCCCATCACATAATAATGTAGTCATCACTTCTTCTTCGTTATATCCGACTTGTAAAGAATCCCACGTATTGTTTGTTTCATCAAAGCGATAAAGTGCTTCCTGAGTCAGAGCAAATATGTAATCATGATTGGATTCAAGATTTAACAATAGATTGGCATAATACACATTTAAATCACTTTCAATTGGCTCCCATAATTGTTCCGCATCATTGAAAACGTATAATGTATTACTTCCGTTATTACGTTTACCATAAAAATATAATTGATCATTATGAAAGGTTAAATCATAGGCGTAAGTAGTGACATCCATATTCAGATCAGCCCAGGTATTCCCCATATATTCACTAATGAAAATACCATTACTACCTGCTACAAACAGCTTATCATTATACCAGGTGATGGAAAAGAGTCTTTCCCCCCAACCACCGACTATTTCTGCTGGTTTTATCCAATTGCTATCGGGGTGAACTTTTCTGAATATTTCATTTGAATCAAAATTTCCACTGCCTGTACTTCCAATAGCAAAAAGTGTATCATGAACATTTAAGATTGAATGAGCTTTAATAGTCAGTCCGCCGCCAAAGTAATCCCAGGTATCTCCATGGTCCTGTGTTTGGTATATACCATCTACATTCATAAAAAAGATTGATTCGTTATTTTTTTTAATATCAAGAATTTCCCGGTTAACTTTTGGAAGCCCGTTTAAAGCACTTTTCCATGAATATCCCTTATCTGCGGAAATAAAAACCCCCGCATCAGCAGAAACAACTAAATATTGATCATTACCTGTTATATTTTTCAATCCATATTTGGGTAATCCCAAATCCAGAGTACTCCAGCTTGTTTGTCCTTCTTCAGCATGATAAAACCCCGTTTCACCTTTATAAATCAGCACATAAATATCATCCTGATTAACATAAAAACTTTCAGCTGCATGATAAGGGAAATTTCCCATGGAGACTTTAGTCCAGGCAGAATCGCTATCTGTGATATAAAAAACACTGTTATAGGATAAAGCATAAACACGATCCCGGCTTTGTTGCAAACGGTAAAGTGTTTGTTGTTCCAGTCCTGTACGCATTTCCTTAAATGGTTTACCGAAACCGTCTGACCGATGAATTGTGCCACTCATAAAATAAATATGGCTATCTGTGCGTATCAAATCTTTTGCACTAAAGTAAGTATTAATCCCCTCCATCCAACTCACCCAGTTACTTCCCCTGTCTGTTGAATAATAGAGTGAGTCTTTTGAGGCTATCACCAGTGTATCGCCATATGCTTTAAACAACAATACATCATTATAGCTTGGTGTTATCTGAGTAGTGACCAGATGAACCCAGGTTTGTCCCCAGTCATTGGAAGTATAGAAAGTTCCTGTTCCTGATCTCTCATGATTTAAACCGTAAAGCATGGTACCGGATGTGGCAATTTTACTTACGGCTTTACTGTCATCTGATACAGACAAACTCCATTCACCAAATGGTTCCGGACAATAATGGGTAAAGGAGTTCATTCCCTGGCTCAGAATTTCGTTTTCCTGATTAATATAGGCCTTTTGCATCAATCCATTGCCGGGAGGAACTATCAGATTCCAATCCCCACACAGGTTTATTGGTGATATAATTAAAATAAGTATAACCAATCTTGAGATGGTTTTAAATATCGTGGAAACATGTCCGTTACCAAAGAATAACTTTTTGAACAGTAAGCGGTGTGCAAAATAATTTTTAAACATCTCAACCCTCCCATTGTGTTATGTTCATATAATACATAAGCGTTTTACAAACTTTTATCCTTATCAATCGCTATCTCATTACCTTACAATAGTATTATCAAGCATTCTTAAAGCATTGTATTTAGTTTGCTAATTAAAATCAATACGTCATATGCCATATTTTGATACAGAAGAAATTTAAAATTTATGAAAAATCTATCAAATAATGTGATGTTTCAAAGCTTTTTGAACGGCCTGCATTTTGTTATGAACATTCAGTTTTTCATAAATATTTTCAATATGCTTGCGAACTGTCGCCGGTGCTATAAATAAATTATCAGCGATTTTCTGATAATCCAGTCCCTGACTTAACTGTTCCAATACCTGAATTTCACGCCCGGACAACTTCATATCATTTACTGATTCATTTTGGGAGGCGGTTGATGGTTGTTTTAATATTTTTAACGTTTTCATAGCTATGGAGGGGGACATTGTAGCTCCCCCATTAAAAACCGTTAGAATTCCTTCATGAATTTTTTCCGGCGTCTCGTCTTTCAACAAGTATCCCGTAGCCCCAGCCAGAATAGATTTGAAAATTTTTTCTTCATCATCAAAAACAGTCAACATAATTATTTTTATCTGCGGATATTTTTGTTTTACGAGTTCTGTCCCGCGAATACCATCAATTTCAGGCATCTCAATATCCATTAAAATTATATCCACATTATGATCTACATCTAATTTTTCAAGCAATTCCCGGCTGTTTGATGCTCTGAACTTAAACTTAATATCATGGGCAAATATCTCCAGCTTTTCCTGAATAGACCGTGCCAGGGGTTCATAATCTTCTGCTAATGCCAATCGTATTTTATTCATGATCATCTATAAAATAGGGTTAAAAAATATTTACAACAATAAGGCATCTGTCCTATTTTTCAGTATCATCAGTGCTTATATGACAGCTAATATTTGTTCCCTTGTCTGAGCTAAATATAACAAAAACACCGCCAGTATTTTCACATCTGTATTTCATGTTTTTAATTCCTTCTCCAGCTATGCATTTCTGTAGATTAAACCCTCTGCCATCATCTGTGATTTGCATAATAAATCCGTTTTCGGCAACATCAAAAATAATTTGTACTTGTGTGGCTTCTGCATGTTTTATTGCATTTTGAACAGCTTCCTGTGATATTCTGAAAAGGTTTAACATTTGGAGACTATTCAGAACAACGGGTTCTTCAATATTGTTTAACACATGAATACGGGGAGATTGTATCGTTTTTTGTATCTGATGTTTATATTCATTCAGTTTTATAATGAGTTTATCAAGCTGGCCCTTTTCTTCTTTCATTGCCCAGATGGAAATGCGGAGTTCCCGGAGGGTATTTCGACCAATATTACTTAATTCACGAAGTCTCTCAGAAGTATTATTTCCACTTTTATTGTATATCATATTATCTAAAGAGCTAACAATTAAAGTCAGGTGCGATCCGATATTATCATGTAATTCCCGGGCAATCCGTAACTTTTCCTCGGTTATTTTCTTTTTTAGCCCGGCTTGCCTGATGTTGTTTTTAAGTTCCATCTCCTGATGAATCTGTTTTCGTTTGAGAAGTTGAATTTTATAGATTAAAAAAGTAAAAACAGACAAAACAATAATAAAAATACTAGTAAATCCAAGAAGAGTAGTACGGCGGCGGATTATAACTTCATTTTCCATTATTTGCCGGTCTTTTTTTTCTGTTTCATAAGCAATTTCAAGTTCGGCAATTTTTGAGTTTGTTTCAATATTCAACAGACTGTCATGATAAGCAATAAAGCTCTTCTGACACAAAAATGCTTTTTCAAAATCCCGTTGCAATTCATAAAGGTTTGTCAGCCTTGAATAACAGTAACGAATAAGATCCTTATTCTTATTATAAAGGGATTTATCCAGACAATCTTCAAAATAACGGGTTGATGATTCAATATCCCCCATGTTATTATAAATTTCTCCATATAAGACCAGATTCAAGGCACGTCCGAACTCACCTTTTTCCTTTTCCCGGTATTTATCTGAATCGGCAAGATATTTCAGAGCTTCTTCATAATCTTTCTTCAAGGCAAATATTCCTGCAATATGATTAAGACTATAGGGGATTCCTGTTGAATCATTTAATGAATGTTTAATTGATAGCGCTTTTTGGTAGTAATACATAGCACTGTCAAGATTGGATTCCTGCTCATGAATAACTCCGAAATTATCATAACTCCCTGCCAGTAATTCCTTCAAATCAATCATTTCGGCAATGCCAATTCCCAGTTTCATATACTCTTTTGCCCTGGCTAAATCCCGTTGTTTTATCTGATATCCATACTGGGTATATATTCTGGCCAGTTCAGGAAGCATATTTCCATCTTTAAATATTTTTATTGCCCGGATAGCAGCTGATGTGCTTCTTTCGTAATCACCCTTTAAATAATATGCTATGGACAAATTGAACAGCCCCTCTGCTTCGCCATACTTGTAATGTACAGATCTGGCGATATTAACATTGTGGGTCATAGAATCTATGGTTGCTTGAAGGTTTGAGACAATAAAGTCATAAGAAAGAGTATTTGCTAAATCAATCTCTCTTTTAAAAAGTTCGTTTTCAGCAAATATCTTATTGCCCAAGAGAAGAAAACTAATAAGAATAATTAATACATTCCGACTCATAGGATGGCATTAGTAAAGATAGTTGTAAATATATTCAAAATAATTTGACGGGTATTTTCGGAATATTTTGATAAACAATAGTTAATTCCTTATTACCCCCTGTATTTCCAATTAACATAAGTATTTAGAAAATTACATACAACTGGTTTCATGAGTGCTTTTACTTTAGTTTTTTTATTTAATTTAGATTTATGTAATCCTTACGTTTTTCCATTTCCACCTGAATCAAAACAGATTTCGGGATATTGCAGAGTAGTTCGTGAATACCCAAACTGCATATCTGCAGGCTTTTTTCTATCAGTCAATCTTGTAAATGATCATTATTTCAAAAGCATTACTTTCTGCATATGTGAACGATTATCAAAGCCTGTCCGAACAAAATAGACACCGGAAGCCAGATCATTTACATCCACCGTGACGTGGTGTGTTCCTGTCCCAAACTCACGGTTGACAACTGTCATAACATTTTGTCCTGTCAGCGTGTAAAGTTCCACCGTAACCTGCATAGGCTCTGTTAGTGTAAACGGCAAGGTGAACCGTGCATTGAATGGATTGGGATAGGCCGGATTCAGGGAATAACCGTCTGCCACGATTGCTCCCTCAGCCTCCCCTGTGAAATACACTTCGCTCATTTCACGGGGCTTAACCTCAACCTCAGCCTGCCGGGTTTCCCGGCCTTCATAATCCACATCATACAGGGTATATATGTATGTCATTCCCGGCTGTACTGTCTTATCCACCCATGAATACCGTGTCGTTTCCGTTGTTGTCCCCTGCCCTTTCAGCGCCTCATCCGTGGTAAAACTGGCAATCATTTCCGACGTTTGACTTTCGACTGTCGACTGCCGACTGATCAAAAACCCCTGGTTTTCCACTTCCGCACTGGTTTCCCATTCGAGCACCACGGTTCCTTTGACTTCTTTCGCTGTGAAAAATGACAGCGTCACAGGGAGGGACACATCCTCACCATCTTCCCAAAAGAGGTATGGATAACCATTGTTGATATTTCCGCTCAGATCCATATCCCAGATATCTGCCGTTCCATTGTTTGTTTCTGCTTCAAAATCCCAGCCAGCGCCGGTGAAGGTTGCAAGCGTTTTCATTTCTTCCGTTGTTTTACCAATAGCACCGCCACTATTAGAACCACTGCTTGTTGTTCCTATATTATCCGTTTCCGCATCAAAAAAAGAATTGGATGCCCCTCCGCCATATCCAACAAATGCACCGAATCCTTCACCCCAACCGCTTACTCTTCCCGATGAAAAACAACGATAAATGCAGAAGCCTTGATCACATTCTCCCGCAAAGCCTCCAACCCGATTATTACCGCTTGCATTTCCGGTAGAATAGCAGTCATTGACTTTGCTGTAGTTTGGGGCATTATTAGGAATAATTCCAGCAAAACCTCCACACTGGGACGCCGTGCTGCTTGCAGAAGCATTTCCGCTTGCATAACAGCGGTTTATTGTTACAGAGCCTGATATAAGCCCGACAAAACCACCGGCTGAACTGATGTCAGAAGAAACCCCGCAACTTGAATAACTGTTGCTTACATTAACAGATTGCAGTTTGCCTGCTAAACCACCCGTAATTTGTCCAGACGAATGCACCGTGCCGCTGCTGTAACAGGACGTGATACTGCCGCCCTCCGCATAGCCTACCAATCCGCCTACATAAGTTTTGCCGTCAATATCAACATTTGTAAGACCCAGGTTCATAATGTCGGCACAGTGGGTTTTGCCGAAAAACCCGACATAATCCGTTCCCGTTCGGTTAATGTACAAGTTGCTGATCACATGGCCCTGCCCATCGTAAGAACCCTTAAATCTATAATCACCACCAACATCATTCCCTATCGGCGTCCATCCGGCACCGCTGCTCCAGGTGCTGCATGCTGCCACATCGATATCTGCTGTCTGTTCATAACTATAGCTCCAGCCGGCTAAGTTCGTACTGATCCAGAGCAAATGATCCAGCGTGGAAACCTCTCTTTTCCCATCACCATCACCGTCGAGCGGTTCGGTTCCGGAAGCCAACAGCTGCACGATGACGGTTAAAAGTGCAATTGAAAAAACAAGTATTTTTTTCATCACTTAATTCTCCCGTATTTTAATAAATCACCTGTTTAATACAATCTATCATATAGACGTATATGTCAAATACCCACATTATTTCATTAAAGCTATCTTCTGCACATGAATCGCATCGTTGATTTGGATCTGCACAAGATAAATACCGGTAGCCAGGTTACCGCCGTCGATCTGCAATGCATACGAACCGGCGGGCATATTGCCGTTCATGAGTTCTTTGAGCGCATAACCGCGGAGGTCGTAAATAGTTACCCGTACCGACGCATCCTTTGACAGGATCAGCGGTACCACCGCTGTTGGGTTAAAAGGATTCGGATACGCCGAACCGATATTGTAATCCTGCCCTGCCCCCTCAACCTCAACCTGCTCCAAGACTGTATTAACCCCTTCATAATCCACATCATACAGGGTATATATGTATGTCATTTCCGGCTGTACTGTCTTATCCACCCATGAATACCGTGTCATTTCCGTTGTCGTCCCCTGCCCTTTCAGCGCCTCATCCGTGGTAAAACTGGCAATCATTTCCGACGTTTGACTTTCGACTGTCGACTGCCGACTGATCAAAAACCCCTGGTTTTCCACTTCCGCACTGGTTTCCCATTCGAGCACCACGGTTCCTTTGACTTCTTTCGCTGTGAAAAATAACAGCGTTACAGGGAGGGAGTTGTCATTGATATCGCTGCCTACACCAAATTCAGAGAATCCGCTCAGGCCTGTTCGATGGAGGGTTGGATTGGCATTGCTGCCTGTTCCCGCAATATGTGAACCATCCAATGTCCATTGGCTTTCACTATCCGCTCTTTTTAACAGACAAAGGGTACTGTAATTCTCAATTCCCTGAAATCCTTCCGCTGTAATATCCAGATTATACGTTCCGCCGGACAGGCCGTCAGCCGCCGTCAATGTCCAGTAACCAGTCGGACTCACTTTATTTATGGTATAGCCACTCCCTTCCTGGAGGGGCAGTCCGCTGCTGCCTGGATCAGAAGCTGTAAACAAGGCTGTCAACGTGCCGCCGCTAGGCGCTGATGTATAACTAAGATTGACCGGCCGGTAATGGTCTGCCGTGCCGAGCGGGAATAAGACGTCATCCACCGTCGACGCCCCCAGCCAGCGCTTAAAATTGCCGATGATCTTCCCGTTCGTGCGAGTCAGTGTCCCCACGCTTCCGGCGGAGCTCCCCAGCGTCAGCGTGTTGGAACCCGTGATCAGAGCACCCTCGCTGAGGGTAAGATCCGTGCTTGCGGTAACATTTGAACTGAGCGTCACACCGCTGCTGTTTTCGATCATGAGCTGCCTGACCGTTGCGGGCAGGCCGCCGCCGGTCACCTGTGCGGATGTCCCGTTATAGTGATACCTGCCGCCGGTATGGAATGTCCGTGTCCCGCTGCTCTGAATATTCCCGCTGCTGCCGGATGACGTGATCCCGTCCGTTGCAGCAATGATCAGCCAGGCATTGTCTGCGTTCGTAAAATTACCGCCGCCGGAAAAGATATTTGTCCCGCAATCCAATGTTCCGGAATTCGTAAAAGCCCCGGCATCAGTTGAAAAATTACGGCCGTTACGAAGGGTCAGACTTCCGTCGGAAGAAATTGAGCCTAGACTTACCATGGCATTTCTTTCTATATCTGAATTTGTCAGTAGTATTTCGGAGGAAGCACCATCCAGAATGATTGTCGCTTTATTTTGAATGATAGTATCATTACTGTATGGAGGTTTGTATTTTAATTTACCCTTAAGGTTATAAGTCCCGCCTTCAAGCCTGTCTCCGTTATCATTGTCATTTTTATAATTTTTAAAACCCGAACTGATTGACAGGTATAGTATTCCGGTTTCAACTGAAAGTGTGCCGTTATTGGTCAAATTCACTTCTAATGTTGACGTGCCGGAACCGGCGGATTTTTTAATCAAACCATCGTTTATAACTGTCCACAATCCACCGCTGGCATCTAAGGTTGCGTTATTCTGAATATCGATTACACCGCTGCTTTTGTTATTGATCGCACCATAACTCCCTATTGCTCCCGTACCTGTCCAGGTGATCGTTCCGTAGTTGTCAATTCTATTGGTACCATATGGATAGGCTCTGTAGGCTTTCTGACTGTCGCCGCTGATATTGAGCTTTCCGCCCTGGCTGATTATGAACGCCTCCACTTCAATTAATCCGGTTGATGTCCATTCAAAGGTCCCATTGACATTGAGTTTGCCGCTCCCGTTAAGTATGGAATTTCCTGAAAGCTTGAACGTAAGATCGGAGCCGATCACCGTGCCGTTCGTAGTTCCGTTTACCGCGATCCGTCCATTGGTAATTTCAAAGGTTCCGGCGCCGTTTATGACCGAGCCTTCGTTGAAATTATGATCGGAATTATCATCCGTCAGGATATTCGCTCCAGATGCAACGGTAAAGGTTCCGGTATGTGTTCCGTCTGCGTAAGCTGTGAACTTTAAGGTGCCTGTTTGTATATCTACCGTCCCGGTATTGTTAAAATCCATTTTGTAAACCGTCGTTGTGCCCGTGCCGGTCTTTTTTCTGAATGTACCGGCATTATTGAATACGGGCATGTTACCAGAACTTAGATCATTCCTGTGATATATCGATTCATTTGTGCTTGCTTCAAAAACGCCGCCGCTTTGATTGTTAAATGTCCCATTGTAATACATCACGAATGCCACACTTGACTTGGCGAAATTGACGGTTCCGGCATTATTGACGACACCATCCCAGTTGATTCTGCACTCGCCGCTGCCTTCCATATTCATCACACCAGCGGAACTGATATTAAAATCGGTGCTGGTAATATGACCGCTGTTCCAGTTGCAGGTGCCGTTGATGACCGTTTTGCCCGAACCGGTCAATCCGTTGCCTCCATTCGAAACAATATGCGTCAAATTCAGCGTGCCGTTCACGGTCAGGTCATCGCCCGTGCCGTTGTTGATAGTCAGACTTTCGGAACTGCTCAGATCCACCGTCAGGGTCCCGCCCGCATCCACGACCGTCTGGTCGATGGTCAGGGTAGAGTTGATCGTGACCGTGTGGCCGTTCAGAACGGTCACCACACCGGATGAGCTGTTGGGCGCTGTTTCAGCGTCCTGCCATTCACTGCCGCTATAGGTCTCCCAGGTGGATGTTGACGTCCAGTTGCCGCTGGTTTTCGAGCGGTAATCACCGGAAGTCTGCCCTGTCAGGGAACAAACCAAAAAAAACAATGATAAAATCAAAATGCACTTTTTCATTATTCCTGCCCCTTTTTAATTGGTTTATGTGTCATACCCACTCATATCAGTCATGGGATGAATGAGTGACCCTATTAATCAATAAACAAGGGAAATAACTCAAAGGTCATGTGACCTCTTTTCCAATCTGTATATCAAAAAACATTTCAAAAAAAATTCTCTAATAATATAAATATTATTATTATTTACTTTTTCATTATTTAGAAATATGTCCTTATCATGTTATAGTTATGACATTGTCTTTTTCATAATAAAGTGTTTGTGAATGTTAATCAATAGAAAATATCTTTATATGCTTTATGTCACATTACCCGGCAATATATCCGGATAAAAATGTAAAAACATGAAGAATAATTTTTTCATTTTTTCGGCAGGCTGCTTTTTCTTTATGATTATGAAATTCCTGTTTTACAACTGATCATCATCCCTGCCGAAAGGAATGGAGAAAAATAAATAAATCCCATCAATCAATTACCAATTATCAATTAATCCATATGTTTCGGCATTTTAACAACCGGCTCCTTACCCATGAGAACCATGCCAAACTGTTCAAATTTTTCATTACTGCCTGTATCAATGTCATGCCATCTTGCCAGAAATTCCCTTTCACGAAGCCATGTTCTGTGAAATGAAGCAGGATCTTCAAACAGAAGAACGCCTTTCACATAATCAATGACAATTACATAGTGGCCGTCATCGTAATTTTTACGCCATTCTTCAAGTGTCATAAACCGGTCAGCCCACGCCTGAACAAGGACAATGACAGGGTATCCCAGGGCAATCATATGTTTTAATTCTTTGAGAGTCCACTCGTTTTTTGCCACAACCTTAAATCCATAGTCTTCAGCAACCCTTGTAAGACTGAAAACAGGTGTGCCGTCTTCACCGGTGCCAAGGGCTTCCATTAACACATCCCCGCGAATATTTACACCATAATAGGCCATGACCAGTTGCAAAGCCGTTGCCCCGCAATCATAATCAAAGGTTTGTCTTCCAATATGCAGGTTTATCATTGAACGTAACTTCCTTCTAATTGTTATGAACACGTTTCATCGTTTCGGACAGGGATTCAGCGAACGCCCGGCGTAAGCGATTGATGGCAAGTATATCCGGTGTTTTATCCGGATGCTTGTACAGACGTTCATTTGTTTCCTGAAGGATGGCCGGGACCCTGTTACCCACGCGTTTTATGGCGTTTACTGAATGGACCGAGCAAACATGCCCGTAAACCGTGTAGTATTCGGAAGCATTAACGGTTACTTTAACTTCAGGCAAACGTTTCCGAAGTTCAGCAGCATAGGTTTCTATATAAATATCGGGACAGAAATACCGTTTTTCTTTATCAAGACGGGAGTGCTGAAAATTCATCAGATCGATCTGATTATCGACAACTCCCCGGGCACTGACCGTACTGTGTCCGTCAAAAAGAAAACCTGCCCCTGAGAGTATATTCTTCTCAATATTTTGATGAAAGACTTTCAGATACTTATCGGATATAAGCCTTCGAGTATTTACAGATAGCTTAAAATTTTTCCGGTAGACAGGATGGTCATTTACATCTGTCAGCGGTACACAGTCATCAAGAATATCAGGATGACGATTGGCTTCAACAATAATACTGCAATAAGGAAATACCATATGACGGTTGTCAAGAATGTCCCTGAAATCATAAAGCCAGTTCGTATACCAGTCCACATTCTGGGCAAGACGTGTAAAATCTTCCGATAAGTATTCAGGATTGATCTCGGCAGGAATCCCGATACCACTGTGGGGAATGACAACAAGAATATCTTGGTTGTTCATATCAGCACCCTTTCCCATCAACCAATTATCAATTAATCCCCTATTTGATAAACATCATTTTTCTAAAAGTGGATTGAGATCCGGCTTTCAACTGATAAAGGTACATTCCCGTACTGACAGTTGTGCCGTTTGCAGACAGTCCGTTCCATTGTATGCTGTATGATCCTCCCGGTTTAAACTCATCAATCAGCGTGTTTACCATCCGACCGTTTATATCATAGACCCTCAAAGTGACAAATTCACCTTCAGGAATGCCATAATCGATGGTTGTTAAGGGATTGAAGGGATTGGGATAATTCTGGGATAGAAAAAAATATTCAGGGACTATGTTTTCTAAATCTTCAACGGCCGAGGGCTCAGCCTGAAAAAAATCCCGGATTTTCATCATCATCGTATTCCGGGTTTCTTCCGGATAGACGGTTTCAAAAGGAAAACCCAGATATACAACTTTTCCAACAGCCGTTCCACCGGGAAAAGGTCCCTCATAACTCACCCCGCCTATGGTATGAGTGCTGACATATTTATACTTTACAACATTAGTCCCGCCGTTCACGCCTGTGATGGCATCAGCCCATTTAACATCAATAGTACCATGAGTCCCGTTATCAAAGCTGATACTGTTCAATCCATCAAACAATCCGTCTTCAATTCCTTCAGCCGTATAATAGGTTCCGGAAACATTACCCGGAGCATCGGCTGTATACTGGGCTTTGAGATAGTTTCTGAAAAAATCCTTATCCGACGTTGAACCTTTATAATCCAGATCCCATGCAATTTCAGCACCGGAAACAAATAAAGAGCCCCCTTCCTTGAGAAAATTCTTTACATAGGTCTGCTCGGTACCCGAAAAAGTCTCATCAACCGTGGACTCATCTCCCAGAATATAATCAACAATTTTATAGTCCCGTAGATCAAAGAGTCCATCAGTTATGGCTTCATTGGTGGCAGAATCAAAGGCCATACCGTTTACAGCCATGGCATGTCCGTGCTGACGGATAAAATTATACGTATTTCCCGTTGAAGCCCTGTCAAATCCATAAACGATGAGTGCTTCCGGACGTTCTTCCGGTTTAACATGTACGGCAAGTACTTCCGTTTCGGCCGAATATCCTGCCGTATTACCTGCCTGCAGTTTGAAAAAAAGTATGGAATCATTGCCGGTCAATTCAGGGGCGTACTCATTCCCTTCAAATGTCACTGGATCATTAAAAACCAGTCCGTCCGGACTCATATAAAGCCTGTAATAATCAACTGCAGGATCGGGTTTTATCAAAATTTTTACTGAGCCGTCAATTTCGGTCCTGACTCCGAATGATTTGGGTTTGGCCGGAAGGTTGGTATCTGCTATATAGGTTGGTTGTGCCATCACGCCTGTTTCATCACTTAATACTTTATACAAAACCGGATCTCTGAGAATATCTCTTGTATTCCGTTCCTGTCCGTCAACCGTGATATTTACATTAAGTAAACGGATACCATGGCTGTAATCAACATAGGACGCAATATGGCCGTTATAAAGAGGCTGCCAGGGTATGCCGTCCAGTTTGTGCCAGCCGTAAATCACAACATTGTTGGGACGATCTGCTATCACATTACTGATCACAACATCTTTTTTGAGTCCGCCCATGAGCTGGCCCAAAACACCCCCTGCCTGGATTCTTAAATTTTCTATATCTGTGTTATGCTGGATAAAACGGGTCACTTTTATACTTTCTTCTGACCACGGATAGGTAACCGGTTCGAGTTTTACTTCAGCATTTACGTAAATATGATTTACCAGTTTTCTTGTGGGCATCGTGGCACCGAACAGATCAGCAATTTTCTGGGCAGTAAAGGGACCCATGGGAATCCGGCAAAAATCACTGTCCGAACCAATGGCCAGATAATCCGGCATGACTTCATAGGACAGAGGGTGGGAATAGCCGTTTGCATCTAAAAACGTTGTTTCCAATGTTTTCAATTCACGAAGGAAATTTGGAATATTGCCCTTGGAAATTTCGTTGAAAATTGCATTTTCCCGGTTATCAAAACTCATATCCATAACAGATTGCATAAATTGTGATCCGCTTACTGCGTTTGAGGACCGGGGTGGTATCATCAGTCCTTTGTGTTCATAAATACCGGATTGTATCAGATCGGAATAAATCCTGTTTCCATAATACGTATAATTAACACTTTCACGGTCAGTACCGGTCAGCATTCCGTGAATAAATCCATTTTTTTCAACCTGAACCGTATGAAGAATAAGCTGCTGGGGATTTTTCTTCAGTTCAAAACGAATCCGGCCGTTCAGAGCACTGTGCCGGATAAAATCTTCATTTTCCTCATTGGTAAAGGTGAAATAATCCGAAAAATACCGCTGCATGATCCGGCTTCGATACCAGGTCCCTCCTGTTGCCGAAACGATGGGCTGACCGTTATAGAGTGCTACACTATCATTATATGCAATCACGGAGAGATAGTGATCAGGGGAAGCATTGAGCCAGTGGATCATTTTATCACCATAACTGTGTTCATATCCGTAATTGCTGTCTAAAAAACAGATCCTGTCAACATAGTCCGGAATATCACTGACAGCATCCATAAATGAAAAAGTAAAACGTCCTCCGCCGCTGTGACCGGTCAGGATTACAAAAGGATCATATCTGCTGAACGTTGATTTTAAATATTCGACAAGGGATTTAACAATAGTGGCATGGTTGGTGTATTGACTTTTCCATGAAGGCCAGCTTTTCTGGGTTGTTTCAAGATAAACGACCACAAGATTATAGTCGGAAATTTCATTTCTTAAAAAACGTGTCTGTGCTCCGATATGCTGGATATCAAAATGCCAGTCATCACCGGCTTCCATAACCTTGCCTACGGTCTGGTGGGTAGTATTCCCGTTCGGTAAAGCATACAATGCCAGTCCAACCGGTTTATTGACATCAAATTTATCTGCAGACGGAGCATTGACATGGATAAAAATATCCGGTGAATACTTAAACGTAATGACCTGTTCATTAAAATAAGGACTCTCAGAATACCCGGGAAGTACACCCGATTCTTTCGTTAAAGTTAAACCATAAGCAGATGAATTATATAGTAATCCAATAAGTACAATTATTATTATCCGTTTTGATTTCATGAATGGTCACCTCTGTAGTTATGTCATTGACAGGTTACGAATTATTTTTAAAGATGTAGATTTTAACAGATTAATTTAACTTTTTTTTAATTGAAGTTCACCGCCCTTTTATAGGTTTTCTGATTATAATTTTAATTCATCAAAGATGGAAACAATTATTTTAAATTTGTTCTTGAAAAAAATCTCTTAATCTCTTATCATAAACTGAAGAATAAAAAAATAATTAGAGGAGGTGTCATGAGGGTAAGGTTAATCATTTTAGTTATGGTAACAGTTTTACTGTACGGATGTTCGTCCATGGGTTTTATACCGCCTAAATATTCACTGGCCACAACAGACTATGTCAATGCTGCTGTTGGTGCAAATCTTCAGGCAGCTTTATCAGAGTTCAAAGAGAATTCTGATAAACTGATTGATGAAATTAATCAACAGATTGAAGTCATGAACTCTGAAATGGAAAATCAGAAACAGTCTATGGACGAGGCGATGGCCAGCATTGCCCAAATCCAGGATTTATCCAATCAAATCAGGATTATGACAGCTGATTCAAAGAATGAATTAAAGTTGGTGAAAGAGGAATTATTAACAAACCTGGAAATAATCACAGTCAGGGCAGATTCCCTGACCCGGACTTTGAATGATTTGCAAGAAAAAGATAAAATCATAGAGAGCAAGGCACAGGAGATTGAGCAAAAGATCCGGGATGTCCATAAAGAAACACTGAATGAATTGAGTAAAGCGATTATTTCATATTATAATCAATGAAAGTTTGTTGAGAGATTCATGATCTGACTCGTTACACGTCACGCGTTACTTGTCACATCCCATGACTTTCGACTTTCGACTGTTGACTGACAACTGACGACTAACCAAACCAAATTCAATCATTCAGACATTCAATTCTTCATTCTTCATTCGCCTACCAGCCCCTGTGAAATAAGCAGAGCGTATTTCACGGGGCAGGCTACCGACTACCATCTAAGCGAATTAATATACATCATCAGTGTAAATTCCAGATCTTCACCTTCGGAATATCCGACTTTTTCATAGCGAATATTACCCTGGGGATCGATTACAAAGAATGTTGGGACACCCTTGATACCCAGGGATTCGGATAAGCCGCCACTGTAATAAACGGGAAATGTGTAATTGTTTTTTTCAACAAAAGGTTGGACCTTTGATCTGTCCTTATCTGTAGAAATAAACATAAAAACTACGTTATTATCTTCAATATAATCATCATAGATCTGTTGCATTTTAGGCAGGGCTCTCCTGCAAGGGCCGCACCATGTGGCAAAAAAGTCCATAACAACGATTTTACCCATTAACTCCTCGGAAGTAAGCTTCGATCCGTCCATTTTTTCAATGGTAAACATGGGCAAGGCTTTATTCATCTGAATTTTTGATAAACTTTCAATCACCAGATTTCGAGCGCGGGCAACAGCTCCCTCTACCATACTGTCTACAGCAGCCGTGGGATACGCCAGATTATCCCCGTATTCATAAGCAAGTGACAGGGCTTCTTCATGGTTTGGAGCATGCAGCAGTGCCTGAACAACCGATTCCAATGCCTGTTGGTAACGGTTTAAAGAAGCCTGTGCTTTAGACAGATTAATCAGTATTTCCGGATCTTCATATTCTTCCAGAATTTCATTATAAACCGACAAAGCTTCTTCCATCTTGTCTCTTTTAACCAGATAAAAGGCATAAGTATCAAGAACCATACCCCGGTATTGAGGTTCCGCATCAATAATTTCAGCCGGTGAGTAGCCTCGTTTTTTAAGCTGAACAGATAAAGCATCAATAAATGCATCTGTCCGGCACTTTTCGGATGCTTCAAAGATCAGAGAAAAGAGACGGTCTTCATATAATCTATTGTCCCGGTTTTTCCATACAATGTTGTTGGTCAGAAGTGCAAATTGCAATTCATTATGTGTAATACGTGTTGCATCCAGGACTTTTTGATATATTTCTTCATTAGAACTCCAGGTCAGTGGAAAAAGTCTGTCCATCAGACGAAATTTTAAGTCGGTTGATTCCACTTCATCCATGATTGAAAGAGCATTTGCAACAAACAGAGAATCCGACTCATAAGACAGAATTTTATCGACTCTATTTTCAATCGGTTTAACGGCACAACCTGCTGCAAATATAATGAATGAAAAAAATAGAACACTATTTCTCATAAAATACATCCTTTTATCTGTTAAAGATTTCTTACCCCGATATCCAGAATAAATTTCTCACCGTCATGCTGAACATCGAGGATCTGAACAGCCTGTGAATATTTTTCCATAGCAGTTTCCGTATCGAAAATTAAATAAGGCATTTTAACAGTCAGTATATTATTGCTGAATTTTTGAAAAAAATGGCTTGCTATAGGAATCAATTTATTCAGCAGTGTGTTTTTTGACAGCACTTTAAATATTACATTAGGTTTCAAATATGAATCAAATGTTATGGTAACAGGTATATCAATGGATAAAGAGGGGATTTTAATTTCACCTCTTGCAGTTTTTTCATCCACAGACACAATATTTCTGACAGGAATATTTTCTGCTTCGAAATATCTGGTGTACAAATCCAATATTTCATCAATCGTCACTTCGATCTTTGCCATGATTCCCTCCTGTATCCTGACCCGATAAATATCCGAAACTTTTAAGACAAATACAGTACCGAATTAAGTGTCTGTCCTGTCACCAATCCCCGGGGTTATTCCTCCAGCCAGTACTCAGGATATGGAAACAATTCACGGCTGAGTTTTAAATCTACCTGATAAACATTGGGATCCGGAGCATAGCGGATATTATCCCTGAGATGGGATGTATTGGATATTCCAACAAACATATCACCCAGGACGTCCCGGTTTTTATCTGTTAGAATTAATCTGAATGCTCGTTGTTCGGTTATATTGTATTGGGTATAAAATTCAGGATTCGATGACAGGAAATTACCCCGGTTCATCTGAGTGATGACATTCAGAAAACGTTCAACCTTTTCCTGGTCAACCCAACCTGAATCCGGTTCTACGAACACCCACACTGTATCAGACAATCCTATTGTCACTTTTTCAATACCCCGCGTAAGAGTAAATCCGTGGATATCTTCTTTGGCGAAATCGAACACCGGTATAGTCCTGGCTTCAAATTGCTTTTCCCGTTTCTGAACAATCCAAAGTACAATAAGTGCTGTTAACAGAATCAAAACATATCGTAACCAGTTAATGCGTTTATCCATAGTTTTCCTCCAGCATACGGCGTTTTTTCTTTTTACGTGCCGACATAATTACAGCTAACACAATAACTAAAACAGACGGCAGGATAATATTCAGCCATTTCCAGAACTTACGGGCTGTTTCAGAGGCAAGAACCTCCGGTTTCAGGGGGCGGACACTGAGACCACGGCTGCGGATGGCAACAAGTTCCTCATCACCAGCCAGCACATCCGTTGCATTAAGAATAAAAGCCAGATTTGCCGGACTCCCTCCACCCCGTTTATCGTCAAAATAGCGATTGTCAGAAATCAGCAAAATCTGTGTATTATCGGAATATGATAAGTATTCTTCACGTTCTGTAAAGTCTGTGCTGTCTTTAAAGAAGCTGTCTGCCGGACCGGACCTCAGGGCCGCTACAACGGCAGATTGCCTGTTGAATTGCTTTATCTGGGCATTTTCAACTGGATAAATATTATATCCCTGACGCAGTGAATAATTCTCGCCACGTCCCGGAACAGGGAAAAATCCTTCTGGTATTGAACCGCTGTTATTGGACGTCCAAAGCAAGGGTTCGAACCCGATTCCCTCCCGTACCGGCGAAATTTCATGGGCAAAAAAGACCCTTACTTCATCAAGTCCGGCCACAATGGAATTTGCTTCATTAAATTTCCGTATGATGGGAATAAAAGGATAATCAATGGCATTGGTAAATCTGAATATCCCCTGCTGCTGCTGGATCTGGATCTGACTGCAATGTTTATCAATGATGATATCCGGATGAATCTGGAATCCATAGTGCTCTAAAAAGGAATAGACATTTGAAGCAATGGATTCGGCAATCCCTTCCTGAATAATAGCTTCCTGCCGAGCCTGGGATATAAATAACCTGCCGCCCCGGATCAGAAATTGATCCAGATTGTATAATTCTTCAAGTGAGAGTGAATCTAAAACTCCATTCATAAGAATAAGTTGAAGATCAAGGGGAACCGGCTTTTTCAGGTCGGGATTCGTAACCATATAGGTCTGATTTAAAAATTGATTTACATTCTTTACTGATACTTCTTTACCCGTTCCGGCGATCATGCCTATCTTTTTCAGATCCTTCGCAATGATCTTCTTGATGGATGCGGTCAGATCGTATTCAAGTCCCTCTGTTGACTGAATGACCGGAAGTACTTCCCGTCTGTCCTGATATAGAATGACCAGTCCCATATAGACATTTTTAATCTCAAGTTTATCATTCTCAATCACACGGAGTTGTATGGGAGGAATCTGATATCCCTCCGCATCCTGCTTGTTTTTTTCACTCTCATCGGGATTGACAAATTCAAAATGGAAATTGCCTTTGGAATATGCCCTGTATTCCTCAAGAATATCCTGAAGATAGCGTCTTGAATTCACATATTCTCCGGGAAGATCGGCAGAAAAATAGACTCGTGCCGTCATTCTGTCATCCAATTTTTCAATGATTGATTTACTGGATACCGAGAGAGAATAAACCTTACCCTGCGTCACATCCCGGCGAAAAAACAGAGAACGAGATATGAGATTTATGACAATAAGAATAAGGGCTAACAGAAATATGTTCAGAACAAATTGCTTTTTATTAGTGATATGAGCCATACTTACCTCCATTTCCGAATTTCAAGCACTCTTATCGAGAGCGTGAGAAAAAAGAAGATCATAGAGAAAAAATAGATCAGATTCCGGGAATCGATCACACCTCTTCGAATATTGCTAAAATGATATTCCGTACTTAAAAACTGTAAGATTCCTGACAAAAAAGAAGGAACAAACAAGAGAATTTTATCAAAGAGAAAGAGGATAAAAATAATGACAAAACTGATAAGAAACGACGTTATCTGGTTGTTCGAAACAGCACTGCCAAAGAGTCCGATCGAGGCATAAACGGCACCTACAAGCAGGAGTCCGGCATAACCGGCAAGAATGGCACCCGGATCGGGGTTAGTTCCAACAAACAACAGCGTGATAAAATGAATCAGCGTGAAAGACAGGCCAATTCCCATCAGTGCCACTGAAGCAAAAAATTTCCCTAAAACAATATCAGAATCCTGCACCGGCAGTGTTGTGAGAAATTCCATGGTACCGGCATGATTTTCCCTCGCCAGTAAACCCATGGTTATGGCAGGAACAAAAAAGAGAAAGACCACCGGAATCGTATTAAAGAGAATTCTCAGATCGGACTGGCCTACAAGGAAAAAGGAACTGGTAAAAAACCAGCCTGTGATCAACAGGAAAATAACAAAGGTTATATAAGCAACAGCGCTGTCGAAATAAGTGCCCATTTCTTTACGATAAATCAAACGGATATTGTTCATGCTTCCCCTCCTTCTTTCACTGTGAGTATTCTGAACATATCTTCAAGGGATGTGCGGTGGCGTGTCATCTCTAAAAGAGTCCACTTTTTTGTTACGGCAAATTTGAAAACATCACTTCTTAAATCCAGTTTATTGGGATATTCCAGTACAATTTTTCGCACAGTCCCGTTAGTGACGGTATCAACAATTTTGAGATCTGGGTGCAATTTGGATAAAGCATTTACATCTTCAACATCTTCCACTTCAAGATTCAGCCGGGTTAATCCCATAAAACTGCTCATTAATTCATCAATCGTGCCATCGGCAGCGATTTTTCCCTTATTGATAATGATCATCCTGTCTGCCGTAGCCTGAATTTCCTGAAGAATATGGGATGATATCACAACTGTTTTTTCTTTACCCAGATGTTTGATCAGATTCCGGATCTCCACAATCTGATTCGGATCGAGCCCGGTTGTGGGTTCATCCAGAATTAAAATTTCAGGGTTGTGAAAAATTGCCTGAGCCAGTCCGGTACGTTGTTTATATCCTTTGGACAATTCAGAAATTTTTTTCTGAACAACGCCTTTCAGTCCGCACAGATCCGAGACTTCTCTCAGTCTGATTTTAAAGCTATTGCCTTCAATGCCCCGGACAGCAGCAGTGAATCTTAGGAAATCATAGACTGTCATTTCGGGATAGAGGGGATTATTTTCAGGAAGATATCCGATAACTTTCCGGATATCAAGGGAATCATCCAGAACATTCATGTCGTTGATGTGAATATTTCCCGACGTAGGTGTCAGATAGGATGTCATAATTCGCAACGTGGTGGATTTACCCGCTCCGTTCGGGCCTAAAAATCCCAGAATCTCTCCATCCCTGACTTCAAACGAAATATCATCCACCGCGGTCAGGTCTCCGTAGTTCTTTGTCAGATGCTCAACTTTGATCATAGTTTCCTCTCAGTTTCTGAAAATTCAAATATAAATAAGCAATATATTGAACCGGTTTTTTCACAAAATACTTAACAAAAAGTTCCCGGACTTTTTAAAATCCGTGAATCTTAAATTTATTGGATATTTTTTGTATTCACCGGTTGATGTAAAATTCCAAGGATATAAAAATACTTTCATCGTTTCATCCGTTTTCTTGTAAACCAGAAATGTATTTTCTTAAGGAGTTCGTCTGAAGATCTAACATAGGAATACCGGCCGGGCAGGGAATCCATGAATAGTCTCCCGTAATGTTTGAAACTCAGACGGTTATCAAGAAACAAAGCTATCCCCGTATCATTCCTGTTACGGATCAGGCGTCCGAATCCCTGTTTGAATTTAATTACGGCTTCCGGAACAGAATATTCCAGAAAGGGATTCTTTCCGCTTGCTTTAATCTTTTCAGTAATAGCTTCAATAATGGGTTCTGTCGGTACGGCAAAAGGAAGTTTAAGCATAACGAGCATTTCCAGTGCATCCCCCGGGATATCCACGCCTTCCCAAAACGACTCGGTACCGATAAGGGTTGCGTTTCCCGAATCCCTGAACCGGGTTAACAAGGCAGTCCGTGAAGCAGAACCGGCCTGATAAATAAGCGGGACATTTTCTTCTTTATAGGGAAGATGCATCCTTTCGCTTAACACCTTAATGGATTGATAGGATGTTGTTAAAACCAGCATCCCCGGTTGGTACCGGGCAGCGATTTCATTGAGAAGAGCGGCAACATTCTCTTCAAACTTCGGATTGCCCGGATCACCTAAGAAAGTTGGCACCCATACGGCACACTGGGCAGCATAATCAAAAGGACTTTCATAGATATGGGTGTTGAGAGAAGAAGGATCCATACGGGAAAATCCGGTACTTTGAATAAAATAATCAAAAGAACCGGCAATGGTCAGTGTAGCCGATGTGGCAATTACTGTATGCTTTTGTTTAAGTATTCTTTCATATATGTAGGCATCAACAGAAAGGGGAACCGCATACAGTCCGATGTTGATACTTTTCTGATCAACAGGGACTTCATACCAGTAAACCCAGTCCTCCTGATCCGGTTTTAAGATTATCTCAAGGTTGAGTATGAGTTCTTTAAACGACTCCAGTGCTGTATCAAAATCATCCAGAAGGGTATTTATTTTCAACCGTTCGCTAGCACTGAGTTTGTCCAATGTCTCCTTGAATGATTGATAGCTGTTCAGAACTTTTTTCATATCCAGGATCAGTTCTTCGCTGATTTGCCCCATAATTTCCCCTGAAAAGGGATTAACTCCGGGTTTATACCGGATTTTCAGGCTATATTTCTGAAAAGGATTCCGCACATTGCTGTTGATGTAATCCAGAAAATAGCTGAAAAATTGTCGTGATCTTTTTTGGAGAGCGGCTGTTTCAGTTTCCAGAGCAGTGATGCGTTTGATTAATGACTTTATCAGTGCATCGGATACAGTAAGTTTATTAATCTTCCGGTTCAGGAGAACCAGGAGTCCGAAATTATCCCTGCCGGGCCGGAAAAAGCTTTCCAGAACCTGATCAATAACCCATTGTCCCGATTCAAGTGCGAAATATTTATAGGCACTTTTTGTCAGATTATGGGCTTCATCAATGATAAGGATCGGATGATCGGGCAGAACCTGATTATCCGATGCGGCATCGCTTAAAAGCAGGGAATGATTGACCACAACGAGATCTGATTTCTGTGCTTTCCAGCGGATTTTTCCAAGATAACACCCATTATGAGTCGAACACCGTTTCGTGGTACAATATCCTTTTTCACTGCAGATTTTACTCCAGATCGTCGTATAGCGTGAAGCCCTGAAACCGCTGTTTTCTTCAATATCACCGGTCTTTGTTTCCCTCATCCAAACAATCAGCGGCATAATATCAGGGCGTTCGAAAAGATCGACAGCACCGTCCATATTGGTATAGAACTGTTCCCAGCGGGTCAGACAAATATAATTCTTCCGGCCTTTTAAAAGACTGGCGGTAAAATCGTTGTCAATATGATCCCGTATGAAAGGGATCTCTTTGTTGAAAAGCTGTTCCTGCAAGGCTTTGGTATTGGAGGAAACCACTACGGAAAAACGGGCATCCCGGTTCTTTTGAACCCATTTAATTGCAGGGATAAGATAAGCCAGCGATTTACCCACACCGGTACCTGCTTCAGCAACAAGGCTGTCCCCTTTGTTGAGTGCCGTAACAATATCAGAGGCATACTTTATCTGACCCAGACGCAATTCATAACCGTGTAATTTTCTGGATAAGATACCTTTCATCCCGAAAACATCCTGAATATCTCCGGGATTCACTTTTTGAAGGGTTAAGCTGTCCGGATCTTCTCCCGATTCGTCATCTTTCTTATTAAAATCTCCGATAGCATTTGCCGGCATGGGAAACAAGGGATCCAGAGCTTCCTTCTTAACACGGCCGTGCTCCCTGTAAACCTCAAGAAAACGATGAAAAAGCCAGGTATTGGGTGCTTGTACAAGCGGAGCGGAAATGGCGGCAAGCTGATCGTAAACGGGATAATCGTAATAGTACATAATATTCAGAAGTTTCAGCAGAAGACGGCCTGTATTTTCCGTATCCACATCGGCCCGGTGTGCCCCTTCAGTCTGAAGTCTAAAATGAGCAGCAAGAGATTCAAGCTTCCTATCCGGCAGATAGTATAGAAAGATACGCGACAATTCTACCGTATCTAGAATGGGGTTGGTCAGGGGTTCGGACAGATGGGGTGTAAGAAAACCCAGATCGAATTTTACGTTATGACCCACCAATGGTGCATCACAGAAAAAATCAAGCACTTCACCGATACGATCCGAAAACGGTTTTTCATGCATGACCATATCATCCGTTATCCGTGTTAACTGCTGAATAAATTCCGGAATCGGTTCTTTGGGTTTACAGAAAAACGCTCGCGTTTCTTTTAAGGCACCATTTACGAAAAGAGATCCGGAAAATTGAATAACATCACAGCTTTCCGGTTCCAGGCCTGTGGTTTCAAAATCGAAGGCAATAAAACGATCAAGCGTGATTTCTTTTAAAAATGTATCAGGATATCTCATAGAACTCCACTTATTTTAAATACCCGAAAAAGCCCGGGCAACGTCCAGGATAAGGCGCGGCTTGTTCCAGACCACTGCTTTGAATATCCGGGTCAGGCTTCTTTTTTCTTTTGGAATAGAAGCCATCTTTTCACCCAGGGTGTTCAAATCCTCATCAGTCAGTTTATTCACAATTTCTTTTAACCGGAATAATCCCTCCTGGTTTTTACCGGATTTTTCATGCCAGGCTTTGGCATATCGCTGCAAAAACTCCTCGGATACATTATTCTTCTCAAGGGCTTCCACGGCCGTATCTGCTGCCAGCTTTCCGCTGACCATTGCGGTATGAATACCTCCGCCGCTCAGGGGATTCACCATTCTTGCCGCATCACCGACTACCATTAAACCATGGGCAACAATACGGCTCAGGGTTTTATCCGTCGGGACACCTCCCGCCACCAGTCCCGACCATGAAGCATTCGGGAATGTGTCATCGAGAAATTTCATCAGCGAGCGGTACGGACTGATAAGATGGGTATTATTTCCGCTGATTCCCAGTCCCACATTTGCAGATGTTTCACTTTTTGGAAAAACCCACACATATCCCCCTGGAGCATATTCACGTTTCATATAAAAGGATAAAGCATCCGGGTTAAACTTAATACCGTGTGCCGTCACCTGAACGCAACTATCAATATTTTCAGGCCTGACGGCAGTTTTTAAACCTGCCTGTCTTGCAATACGGCTTTCCACGCCATCAGCCGCAATAACTATCTGTGATTTCAATTCATACTCTTCATTCCGGATCAGCACTTTAACACCGGTTACAAAACCTTTTTCAAGAAGGAGTCCGGTCACATTTGCCCGGGTTTTAACAACGGCACCTGCCTGAACAGCCAGATCAGCCAAATCCCTGTCAAAAAGCCGTCGATCCAGAATAGCACCTTTTATGGAAAAATCGAGTTCAACCAAACGGCCATCCGGAGCAAAAAAATCAACAGAACTGATCTCTCTGCAGATCCAGTTGGGATTGACAGGTGTATACATTTCCAGTCCGCGTATACTCACACCCTCACCGCAACGGACAGGTAATCCGATTTCACGGTCTTTTTCAAGAACTAATACGGATACTCCTTTTTGAGCGGCATACCGGGCTGCAACAGATCCGGCCGGACCACCGCCAACCACAATCATATCCCAGTTACGCTTCATCGGAATCTCCTTCACTTAAAGCTTCCATCGGACAGACCTGAATGCAGAATTTGCATAAAATACAGGTCTCTTCGTCGATTTCAAGTGTTGTATCCGACATGGATATACAATCCACCGGACATACGGCTACACATGTCCCGCAAAGATCACAAAGCGCATGATCAATTTTTATCATTTCTTTTCACTCCAAAGGATACATTTTGAGTTTAAGGTTAAGGTTAAGGTTGAGCTTAAGCCCTGTGAAATAAGCGGAGCGTATTTCATGAGGGAGGTTTAGGTTGAACTCATTCCTCTCAACTCTCAACTCTCTACTCTCAACTCTCTACTCCCTACTCTCAACTCTCAACTCTCAACTCGCTCTCCGTTCCTCTTTCCTCATCCCTTTTACCCAATTATCAATTATCAATTAACCTCTGATACAACGGTGTAAGCCGTGACAAACTGCTAATCACTTTTAATTTAAAATATTCGAGCCGGGGGATTTCCGGATAAAAAAGCTTTTTCCGGATTGACCGGATACTGTCAAAGCGATAAACAGGTATACGGACAAGCATGTATTCAGATTCGGGTAACTGGTGTCTTTTTAAAGCACCGCAGGCATACTGATAACCTGCTCTTTCAACAGCATCTTTAACATCAGAATTGTACCGTCCGAAAGGATAGGCAAACCCTGTGGTTTTCACATTCAGAAGTTCTTCGAGAAGACGCCCGGATCTTTCAGCCTCCCATTGAATCTTTTCAGGAGACATTCCGGTAAGCGGTTTATGGCTCATGGCATGGGAAGCAATTTCCCATCCTTTATGATTGAGGTCTGTTAATTCTTCAGAATTCAAATGCCGTACGGAACGGGGTTCAAGTGATAGATCCCACGAATTCCTTTTCCCGACATATCCTGCGAGCATAAAAACAACCGCTTTGAATCCCGCTTTTTCAAGAATCGGCAGAGCATATCGGTAAATGGCTTCATAACCATCGTCAAAAGTTATAACAACCGGTTTATCAGGAAGTTTTGAATTGTATAATATCTGCCTGAATGTAACCCCCTCATACCCTTCCTTTTTTAGAAAGTTTATATGCTTTTCAAACAGACTTGGTTTCACCGTATTGAATCCGCCCGGTTGGATATGGTGATAGAGAAGAACAGGGACTTTTTTCAATAGAATTATACGATCAGTCACGGTGCAACCGCCTTCAGGATCAGAATTCCGCATACGGTTCCCCCTGCATCATATAATAGGTCTTTCCAACTGAATATTCCTTTCGGTTTTTTTCGCACATCATAGATCTCTTTCAAAACGCCCAATGACAGGCTGAAACCGGCAGAATACATCAAAGTCCTTTTATCCGGTTCCGTTCGGACCCACGTGTCATGAGACAGAGCATACCCGGTCTGGACCGTTAACATGAAACTGAATGAAAAGTGCTGCCATTTATCGAAACTTGTCCACGAATCATCCTGTTGTCTTAAAGAATAAGGACCGGCAGAAAGATCCGCAGTAAAAAAGAATAAGAGAAAAACGGCTATAACTGCAGAACGTTTCATTCAGATAATCCCGATTGATTTCAAAAAGACCAGCAGAATAATTACGGGGGCAATATACTTTACAACATAGAACCATACATTACCGATGGTCAGATATGAAAATTTCTTCTTTACCGGTGAAAAATAATGAAAAACATGAACATCAATCCAGCCGCCGGCTCCTTTTCTGAACTCATCAAAGAAAACGGTCTTTTTCACTCCCCAGCCGATAAACAGAGCTGTAAAGAGGCCGCCGACGGGTAATAAAATATTTGAACTGAGATGATCAAGAAAATCGAAGAAAGTCCGCTTAAAAAAGATGGTTTGACCAAACGAACTAAAAGACAGAGCAGAAGGAATACCGAAAAGAAAAACAACAATTCCTGCTGCCGACACCACTTTATGACGGGACCATTTTTTTTCATCCACGAAATAGGACACAATAACTTCCAAAAGTGAAATCGCAGACGTTAACGCAGCAATTGCCAGCAAAATAAAGAACATCAAAGCAAAGAGGTTTCCACCGGGCATTTTACTGAAAACAGCCGGTAACACACAAAAAACCAGTCCCGGGCCGGCATCCGGACTGAAACCCATGGCAAAAACAGACGTAAAAATGGCAACACCGGCCAGGAGGGCTATCAGAGTATCAAGAATGACGATCATAAATGAGCTGCTCAGGATACTTTCATCTTCCCTTAAATAGCTCCCATATGTAAGCAGAGCTCCCATTCCCAGGCTCAAAGAAAAAAATGCCTGTCCCAACGCTTCCAAAACCGTTTTACCTGTTACATTAGACCAATCCGGCCGAAGCAGAAAAGCCAGGCCTTCATCCGACCCTTCAAGGGTTAATCCCCAAACTACCAAAAACAAAAGAATGAGCAGAAAAATGGGCATCAGAATCCGTGAAAATCTTTCAATTCCCCGGGCAACACCATAATAAACAACGGCCAGAACGAGAAGAGAAAAAAGTGCCTGAAATCCAATAATCCAAACCGGATCGGTAATTCGGTTTTCAAAAAAGAGTGCGGCGCTTTCCGGGGATGCAAATGAATGATAAGTCCCCCGGAAACCTTCAATAAAGTATCCCAAAGACCACCCGGCAACCACGTTGTAATACGAAAGGATGAGGAATCCGGTTAAAACACCCAGATACCCGACGAGTGTCCAAAGACGATTACCATTTGAAATCTTTCGGAATGCACCCACGGGGTTCAACTGGGAACGTCTTCCAATCAGTATTTCTGCAATTACTAAAGAAAGACCGATAAAAAGAATACTGATCAGATAAATTAGGATAAAAGCAGCTCCCCCGTTTTTACCGGCCACGTACGGAAATTTCCAGATATTTCCCAGGCCGATGGCACTGCCAGCAGCAGCCAGAACAAAACCGATATGGCTTCCCCAATGTTCCCGTTTTGTATCCATTTTAAAACTCCAGTGTTAGAACCAAGCAGACACTTCTCCTGTCCGGTTCAAAAACAAGACTGCCTTCCGGAAAACTGCTGAGATGGGCATCAACCAGGGCATCCAGCATGGCATAAACATAGATACCGGCAGAATACCACAAGTGTTTATTCCGGTTAATCTGTGCCAGTTTATCCGATCTGTCTCTGTCGAACATTCTGTGATATTCCCGGGATTTATACAGTGTATATGTTTCTGCCCCCATCATCACAGCCGCTTTTCCCCATTTACCGTTATAAATCTGGCCTGCCCCCGGTAAAACTGCCGATAAAGCCACAGCCACCCGGGGATTCTTATAATTATTATCATCTGCATTGTCTTCCTGGCTCCATGCACAGGGAGCTTGAAAAAACAAAACCAGAACCAGCAGGGCTGTAAATATTTTATGTATAAGTCTGCTCCAGTTTTACAACCTGAAATTTAAGTCTATCAAACCATGATAAAAAGCTTATCGTTTTTAAACTATATCACCGGAGGGGCGTAACGGGACAAAACGGACATCGAGAAGATCGGTCTCAACAATTCTTCCGTTTTTCTTTTCAATTTTTTTAAGAATTTGAGAATCTTTTCCAACGGGAATAATGAGCGTGCCGTTTTCTTTTAACTGATCGAAAAGAATCCGGGGTACGCTTGGCGGTGCAGCAGAAACAAGAATAGAATCATACGGTGCGGAAGGTGCATAACCTTTATATCCGTCATGACAAATAACATGAACATTATTAATCTTCAGTTCTTCCAGAAAACGCCGGCTTCTGTCCGCCAAAGCTTTTTCCAGTTCAACGCCGATAACTTTAAACACCAGAAACGAGAGAAGAGCTGTAACATACCCGCATCCTGAACCAATTTCCAGAACCTTTGACCGGGGCTTCAGATTCATATGTTCCATCATATAGGCTACAACATATGGTTGTGAAATGGTCTGGCCGAACCCAATGGGAAGGGGTGTGTCTGCATAGGCTTTATCATCATATTCCTCCGGGACAAAAATATGGCGCGGAACCGTTTGAAAAGCATTGAGAATCTCCGGATTACGGATTCCGTAAAAACGCAACGTTTCCGTCATTTTCTGACGTTTGCTAAATCTGCCATACTCTGAATATGGTTGAATTAATCGTTTTTTCATAAAAAGTGCGGGTGAAACCGGTTTTTAATTATTACTTACAGGTTTGTGCCTGTTTCTGTTACGGTTATCTGTTCGTGGCGGTCTGCGGGTCTTTTCAACCCGGACAATCCGCCCATGACTCAGATTAATGATTATATCCACGAGCCTGAATCTTGACAGACTCTGAGCCGAGGCAATGATAACTGCCTTTTTTTCATTACGGATCATGATCCGTAAACGATTATTGAATTTCTTAATAAAATCCTCATCCGGAAGTGCATAGGGTTCATCAAAAATCATAATATCACTGCTTGCCAGAAGGCATCTGACCAATTCTACCTTCTGAAATACACCGGGAGATAAATCTTTTCGTTTAATATTTGCATATTCTTTCAAACCAAATTCATCCAGCTGTGTCATAGCCTGCTGATAAGCAATTCCGGATGAAATGTTTCTTTCTTTCAGAGTTTTCTCCAAATAAGAAAGAACAGTTCCACGTATCCATCCCTCAGGTTTTTGCCGAAAATACGCAATGCGTTTTTTTACAACAGCCGTGGAATACTCTTTTTTTGAACCGGATTTGTTCTCAAACAAGAGTGTTCCCGAATCAAGGGGCTGTCTGTGGGCCAGAACATCAAGGAGAAGAGATTTTCCCGATCCGTTCTGACCAAATATCTGGTAACAAACACCGGAATAAATTTTCATGGAATAAATTTCGAGTTTCTGAATACCGCTCTTCACGTTTAGATCCTGAAGTTCGATAACAGGTGTTTGATCACTCATAAAATTACCTTTCACATTAGATCACAAAAAATATGGTTTCACCCGCTTTTCAAAAAACATGAAAATATACACCGTTATTTACAGAATTAAAATGAATCACAACAAATTCTTTCAGGAATCCTGACCTGCAAAAAAATTATTAACAGCTTCTTCCCAATAGCTGTCGGATATAACATCCGGGTCCAGGGCTTTCATCTGCCAATACATCTTATTGTTTGTAGAATCAATTGCAGCCTGCTGACGAACCAATTCCGATTCATACCTTTTAATCGTATTCAGTAAACCGGGATTATCCTTATAGTATTCTTCCAACGATGTATTCCCTGCCCTGTTTTTATATTCCTTAAGTCTGCTTCCCGCGAAATAAAGCCGTTGATACGGTGTACTCACATCTGCTATCTTTGATGTATTGTCTGCTTTTACAATATTTAATATGCCTAAATATTGTCCTTCATTTCCTATGGATACATATAAGGCATTACCACCGGTCTGGCGGGGAATCTGTACCCGGGATCTGATCCGGGAATTCATTATGAAATCAATTTCATGAAATGATTTGGCTATTTCTTCCATAACTATATCCGGTACATCGGCCAGTAAAATTATGAGATCCGCCTGTTTACGGATTTTGGGAAGCTGTTTACGAATGCTTTCATCAATTTTATTCAATCGGACAACTGCTGCATGTTCTCCCAATAAATGAGTAACCCCCATAACAGCAATATTTATATCATTAATTTGAATTATTTTATAAGGAGAAAAGATAAGATTTCCGTCTTTATCTGTTATATTTGTTGAAATCAGAGGTAATTTCAGTGTTTTCTCAAGACTGTCAAGGTAGGATAATCCAAACGATAAATCGGTATGCCCTACATTTATCACTTGATATTTCAAATCAGCATAGGCAAGAGCCTGAAGATCAGCTGCGCCTTTCCATTTATGAGGCGCTGTTCCCGGTGCATTAAATGCGGGAAATAACCAGTTTCCCCCTTCTAATTTTATTACATGATCCTGCATCTTCTCCATAGCCCGGATATAACCGGCTTTACGGGGCAAACCACCGGTGGGTATACGACATCCGCACGGATCCACCTCTCCTCTGTTATTGCCGGAAAAAATGACTTTTACTGTTTCATTATCTTTACTTTCAACACTTCCGCAGGATAACGATAGAAAAAGTATGAGTGACAGAATAAAGATTTTTTTCATGAGCTTGTATCCTTATATCTTATTTTTTTACAATAACAATATACGACAAGAACTGCAACTAAGGTTAAAAATGCAGATTTATAAAGAACCGGTGTCAACAAAAGAAATCCGGCTCCTAAAAGAATTGCCCCTGCCCCAATCTGAACAGGAACAAAACGGTCAAAGAAACCAAAGGAAATTTTTTGAATTTTCACTTCCACAGGATTTTTATATGATTTCCCTGTATTAAAGATTCCGTTTAAAAACTGAATAAAAAGAAAAAGTATTAAAATTATCTGCAGATGCAGAATAAGTGATGAATGGCTTAATGCTGTTTTCATGACAATCAGAACCGTATGAAACATATAAAAAAGAATCTGAAACGGAATAAAAAATCTAAGATATTCTTTTAAAGGGAGCGTATCGGAACTATTTAAATAACCCCGGCCTGTAATAATAAGCAGTGATGGAATAAAAAGATAGAGAATCAGGAAAAAGAGAGATGTGAAATACTGATCCACGAAGATCCGGACAAGTTCGGGACCGTTAATATTCTGCAGTGCTTTAAGACCTATCGAATTAATCAGTATGATCACAAACAGAAATGAAACAAGAAGATTCAGATTTCTCAGGGTTTGTGCACGGATCAACCGGCAGGAATTAGAAATAAAGATCAGAATCGCAGGAATGATAAAAAGCGTTGAAAACGCAATTTCCTGATTAAAACCGGGTATCAACAACAACAAAAAAGCTCCTCCGGTCCAAACAGCCATGAACAGACCGAGTATCAAACAGCGATCCCTGAAACGGCAGACCCTTTCTGAATGAAAAAGACCTGACAGAATAAACAAAATCCCCGGAGTTATGAATATCCCCGGGGATCGTATTATCCAAACATTGTAACCCGTTTCATGGATCACGGGAAAGGCGAAAATAACCAAAAAAGCAATGACTTCAAAAAAAGAAGCCTTACTGATTTTATTCATACAGATATGCAAAGGCATTGAAGGAATTTAAATCGTCAAACGCCTGTACCAGTCTTTTTACAAAACCTTTTTCACCCTCATGAAGCCATTTCCGGGGATCGTAATATTTTTTGTTGGGTTTGTCTTCACCTTCAGGATTACCGATCTGAGCCTGCAGATAAGCGTCTTTTTCATCCATGTAATCTTTGATGGGTTTGGTAAAAGCCCACTGTGTATCCGTATCGATATTCATTTTTATCACGCCGTATGTAAGAGCCTCACGGATTTCTTCCTGCGTCGAGCCCGAACCGCCGTGAAAGACAAAATAAACGGGTTTTTCACCGGTTTTATGTTTTTTCTCAATGTATTTCTGGGAATTGTCCAGAATTTTTGGGGTCAGTTTAACATTTCCCGGTTTGTATACACCATGGACATTTCCAAATGAGGCGGCAATCGTGAACATAGGGCTGATACTGCTTAATTCTTCATAGGCAAGGGAGACATGTTCCGGCTGTGTATATAGTTGGGAATTATCGATACCCGTATTATCCACGCCATCTTCTTCCCCGCCGGTTACGCCCAGTTCAATTTCAAGCAGGATTTCACTTTCCTTCATCCGTTTCAGGTATTTTTTACAGATCTCGATATTTTCTTTCAGGTCTTCCGCAGACAGATCCAGCATGTGTGAACTGTACAGCGGTTTGCCGTGGGTTTTATAGAAAGCTTCATTGGCATCCATCAATCCGTCTATCCATGGCAGAAGTTTTTTAGCCGCATGATCCGTATGCAGAATGACGGGAACACCGTAGGCTTTTGCCAGTCTGTGAATGTGTTCGGCACCGGCAATGGCCCCTTCAATCGCGGCTTTTTCGTTTTCATTGCTTAAAAACTTACCGGCCTGAAAGTGGGCTCCCCCGTTTGAAAACTGGATCATAATAATGGATTTAGCCTGACGGGAAGCCTCCAATGCGGCATTGATGGAATTGGAACTCACAACATTCACGGCCGGGAATGCAAAATTATTTTCTTTTGCATATGCCAGAACTTCCATGAGTTTCTTTCCGGTTATTACACCAGGTTCAAGTTTAGGTTTAGGTAATGACATGTCTATTCTCCTCGTTACGTTTTATTTTTTTCTAAAGTTAGTGTTTCTGTTTTTTGATCGGTCACCCTGTCCGGACCGAAATACTGTATTGGACCCGGATATAGGTAAGATGTTTTTTCTGCCCATTTCTTTCTTTTATCGGCAAGCATTTTAAAAGGTTCCCCTGTCAGATCCACCAACGCTTTTCGAATCACCGGTTTATCTTCACCGTGCCGTCTTTCCACATTCATCATCATGGTCAGGGGAACGCCCCCGGCAATCCAGTCCTTCGGCTCTTTTATAAGATCCCGTACGGATGACATATACCCTGTTTTACCCGTGCCGATCAAAGCCGCGGCAGTATATCCGAGAGAGCTGGCATAATCCGCATCAAAATTTGACGGGGCTGCACAACGGCCTTCATAACCGAAAAAATGGCTTAATGCAGAAAATTTCCCGCTATACTTTCCCTGGACTTTCCTCTTTTTTAATGTATCCGTAACCATTTTAATCAGCAGTTTTTCCGTTTCAATCCGGGATACCTGGACATTTCCGTGAGGATCACGGTCCATAATGAGCTGATCGGCGATATCCACCGGCAATGATGCATACAATTCAGCCGATTTGTCAGATACTACGGTTAAAATATATTCCCTTTTTTCTTTCTGAGTATTTAGCGATTCCAGTTTATCTGACTGCCGGGCCATGGTATCATTCAATTCTGAAATGAGGCTCTTCATTTCAGGAATGAACTCTATTAAACCTTCAGGGATAAGCACAATTCCAAAATTATCGCCATTTTCAGCCCGCTTAGCAATAACATCCGCAATATCATCCACAATGCGGAATAAAGGCATGGCTTTGGCTTCAACCTCTTCCGAAACCAGCGTTACATTCGGCTGTGTTTTAAGTCCGCATTCCAGGGCGATATGAGAAGCCGAACGCCCCATGAGCTTTATAAAATGCCAGTATTTTTTTGCTGAATTGGCATCACGGGCAATATTCCCGATTAATTCGCTGTAGACTTTCGTTGCCGTATCAAAACCAAAAGATATTTCGATCAAATCATTTTTCAGATCCCCGTCGATTGTTTTCGGACAGCCAATAATCTGAATACCTGCATTATTCTTTTTATAATATTCTGCCAGTACACCTGCATTCGTATTAGAATCATCACCGCCTATAATGACCAGTGCCTTAATATTCAAAGCCTGCAGATTTTTTAATCCTTTTTCGAACTGTTCGGTTTTCTCCAGTTTTGTTCTGCCGGAGCCAATGATATCAAAACCGCCTGTATTCCGGTATTCATCAATCAGTTTATCTGTCAGCTCTTTATAATGATTATCAACAAAACCGCCGGGGCCGCCTAAAAAACCATACAACCTGTTATCAGGATTGAGCATTTTCAGGCCGTCAAACAATCCGGAAATCACATTATGTCCGCCGGATGCCTGCCCCCCAGACAGAATAACACCCACATTTAACGGGTCAAATTCACCATTCCCCCCTTTTTCAAAATGTATCAGGGGCAGTCCGTATGTTTCGGGGAACATGGCTTCTATCTCTTTTTGATTTCCAACGGATTCAGTCTTCTCTCCCTCAACAGTACAAATATTTTTCCCTTCTGAAAAGATTGCAGGCAGCTTCGGTTTATATCCGGCCCTTTCTTTCTGCAATAATGAAATTTTCTCCATATCAATCCTCTGACTGGTTTTACGTTTCAGTTTTTAATGTACTCAATTTTACCCTTTCAATGCGAGTATTTCCTGAACGTTCCTTTTGCATATTTAAACGTTGAGAGGTTGAGACGTTGAGTCGTTTAGACGTTGAGGCTCGCTGCGCTCGCTGTTCATGGGCTTCCCGATACACTGCCTGACGGCAGCTATCGGGACTAACGCCAGCATATAAGCACAGTAGTTCAAACACTTGCAGTGTTCAAGAATTCAAGCGCCTGACGGCGTTCAAGAATTCCAACATCTCGCTGTGCTCCATGTTCAAGCCAACTGTTACCTATGTCCTGACACACAACTGGTTCAGATGACTTTGGACTTTTGACTTTTGACTTTGGACTGAATTCCAATCAACCAATCTCCCCGGTCACCGAGTGTCCGTCCATCTTGATGGACGGATGTATCGAGGTGCCGGCTACCAACTACCGACTACCGGCTATCAAACCAAATTCAATCATTCTTCATCCTATTCAGACTTAAGAATTCAAAATTCAGAATTCCCCAGTTGCCGCCTACCATTTTTTTGTTGAATATCCACGGGGAAATGAGCATCTTTAGTCAAATGTCCAATTATAAAAATCCACAGGTCATATTTCTGCTTATTCTGCTGTTCGTCAGTTCTCTGTCCCTGTATGCCTCAGATAAAAGAGATTATCATATTCGTTTCGGTATTGATGTCCTCAGGGATATCCATTTCGAACCGCTTGAGTGGAAACGAACTGCTGTCATGTGCAATCAGACCAGTCTGAATGCGGAGGGCAGACACATTCTTGACATTTTAAACTCATCCCCAGTTACACGCATTCCGTTTGTATATTACATGGAAGCTCCCGTATGGAAAAAACACTCCCTTGTTGCCAACATCGTCTTAAGTGACAGCATGGTCATGCGAATACTGACGTATCCTGAGGTTTCCTTTAATACACTTGATCTCTTATCCATTGATGCCCTGCTTTTTGATATTCAACTGACCGGAACCGTGGATGATCCGGGATTATCAATGCTTCAGGTTGCCGCATCACTGGCTGCACGGTATGATCTGGAACTCATTATTACTGATCGTCCGCCCATGTCGGTCTCGGATGGCTTTGAAGGGCCCTGGCATCCGGGATTTGAATTACCTTATCGCCATGGCATGACAAACGGAGAGCTGGCGATATATTTTGGTACTCATTTTTTTCCCGGACTCCGGTTGACCGTTATACCTCTCAAACAGTGGCGGCGTTCATATTCATCCGCAGATGCGGATTACTATAAGACTCCTGTGGATTCGGTGATTTATCATCCGTTACAGGGAGCCCATATTCTTGAACGAAACATTCTGAGGGCAACAAACCTCTGGATTGATAAAGATCCTGAACAATTATGGTTTGGGTCACCGTCTGCCGATCCGTATTTCATTAAAGCAAAACTCTCCGATATTGATCCGGCATTCGGAAAAATCCAAATCAAAACGATTCAAACGGACTCCATAACATTTTCTTTACTAAGCCTTGATCCGGTTCAACTTCCACCTTTCTATAAATTATCCGCTGCCATGAGGTTACTGTTAATTCTGTATCCGGGGCAGGTAACACTCAATTTCAAGGAATTGCAGTTCAATACAGGCAGTCCGGATTATGGTTTACTGCTTAAAGAGAACCGCCCCCTAAACCATTTTATAAACTACTGGAATCCGGAATACAGGGAATTTGAAAGCAGAAGAAATAAAATTTTGATTTATGATAACAATAAGAGAATTGAAGATACACTCACAAATTCTCCTTGATGTAAAAGTATAAATAGCGCGAAATTACACTATTAAAAAAAATAGAGGAGTTGGCAATGAATTCTTTTCACATTTTAAGAAAAATCATGCTTTTAGTCATGATTGCATTGTTTGCCGTATCCTGCGGCAGTTCAACAGCCGTACAACGCACTGCAGCAGACACCCAGACAGATCTGAGCGGATACTGGAATGACACGGACTCAAGGCTTGTGGCTGAAGAGATGATCCGGGATATGACAAGCCGGCCATGGCTCAGCCGTTTCACATCAGATAACGACAGACCCCCAAAAGTGATTGTAGGACGAATCCGTTTACGCGACGCAACGGAGCATATCCGTACCAATGCTTTTGTAAAGGATATGGAACGGGAATTGATTAACAGCGGCCAGGTTCAGTTTGTTGCCAGTTCTGAGCAGAGAGAAGAGATCCGAAGTGAACGGGCAGACCAGCAGCAGTATGCATCTGAAGAAACGGCAAAAAGAGTTGCTCAGGAACAGGCATCCGATTTTATGCTTCAGGGATCCATTACAATGTTTGTTGATCAGGCCGGAGGCGAACAGGCAAAATATTATCAGATTGATCTGGAACTCATAGACGTTGAAAACAATCAGAAAGTCTGGATAGGAACAAAGAAAATCAAAAAAATTATCAATCAAAAGAAAGTAGGGTGGTAACATGAAGGCAACAAAACGGATTGTTGCCTTATTTATCATCATTACAATTCTCCCGGCATGTTCTTCAATGATGACAAAGACATCTGTATATGAAGGAATGGATGAAGCAATATCCCAAAACAATTTCTCCATTCCCATTCAGCAGTTGGAAAAAAACAAGAATAAGGCATACTCAGAAAAGGACAGAGTCCTGTATTATCTCAATATGGGAATGCTTTATCATTATCACGGAGAATATGATAAAAGCAATCAAATGCTTTCACAGGCAGAAAGGGGCATTGAAGAGTTATTTACAGCCAGCGCATCAAAAATTGCCGCATCTTTTCTGCTCAATGACAATGCTCTTGATTACAGCGGAGAAGATTATGAAGATATTTATCTGAATGTCTTTAAAGCTTTAAACTTTGCTCATCTGGGTGAGAGTGATGCCGCATTCATCGAACTGAACCGCCTGCATCATAAGATTCAGCAGTTGGAAGTAAAGTACACGGATATGAGTGCAAAATATCAGCAGGCTATGATGAAGCAGGTAAAAAAAGACGAAAAGAAAGATGACATTGATGATGAGAGTTTGCCTGAATTCAAACCGGGAACGCTGAAATTTCACAATTCAGCAATCGGTAATGCGTTAGGAGTCATCCTGTATCGTTATGAAAGAGATTATGACGATGCCGAAATGGATAAACGGAAAATGCTGGAAGCGTTTGCCGGACAATCCCATCTTTATTCGTTCGCCCCCCCTTCCATATCAGTCAGACCTGTTAAAAGGGATAATGCCCAGGTTGCCCTCTTTTCCTTTCATGGTTTGGGTCCCCTGAAAGAATCGGCAAACTTCAGAATAACAACGTTCAGTAATTATGTTGTTATCTCTTCCGATGTACCGGAGCCGTTTTCGCAAACCCTGGCATGGCCAACCAAGGGGGGATATCACTTCAAATTCTCCCTCCCTTATCTGATTGACCGGCCTTCCGTTATACATCAGGTTAAAGTTAAAATCAACAACGGCAACCCCATTCCCTTACAGTCTTTGGAAGACATGAATAAAATTAGTGCAACCACATTTGAGATAAAAGCACCGCTTATTTATCTTAAATCGGTTTCACGGTCAATAATCAAAGGAATTGCTGCTGAGGCCGGTAAGGAGAAAATGAAAGAAGAAATTGAAAATCCTTATTTGGGTCTTCTGGCCGGTTTTGCAACAGATGTTGCCGTTGATGTGAGTGAGAATGCAGATTTGAGAATATCACGTTTTTTTCCGGGATTTGCATCCATTGCCGATTTGGAACTGCCGCCGGGTGAACATCAGATCGTTGTTCAGTATTATGACAAATACAATAATATCGTTCATCAGAATGATTTGGGGCTAGTAAAAATCGAACCGGGAAAACTGAATATTCTGGAATCTTTCTGTTTACAATAAAGGAGTTTGTATGAAACGACTATTAACTACAATTTTGCTGCTGTTTGCAGTTATTCTTATTGCATCCTGCAGCGGCAGTAAAAGTACAAGCGGACCCAAAGGGCGTCCCGTATGGATGGATAATCCTGCTGCAGCCTACCCTGAAAAGAGTTTTCTGTCAGCCCGGGGAGCCGGGGACAGCCGTGAAGCAGCGGAAAATAATGCATCCGGTAATCTTGCAAAAATCTTTAAATCAGAAATTACCGTTGATCAAACAACGAGAGAACGGTATTCAGCCTTCACAAAAGTCGGAAAATCCATGGAAGAAGAGCTTCAAACGGAAATGGATCAAATTGTCAAGGTTTTAGCCGGTGAAACACTTTTCAATGTAAAATTCAGTGACAGTTATACAGATGAGATGGGCCGGGTTCATGTATTGGCTTATCTGAACCGGCGGGAAACTGCAGGTATTTATGAAGAAAAAATCAATGCCAACTATGAAAGAATAAGCTTTCTTACTGAACAGGCAAAAGCCGGCTCTGATCCTGTTACCCGTTATGCTCTGTATAATGCTGCCTATACCGTCAGCCAGATAAACAAAGCCATGCTTGATCAGCTTAACTTTATTGATGCATCAGCATATTCCATGCTTACAATTGGTAAAGAGGACTTAAGTTTCACCGTTCTGGGAAAAAAATTATCCGACGCAGCGAAAGGCCTGACTTTCAGTGTTACTCTTGACGGTGACGATGGCCGGGTGACTTCCATGACATCCGAAACCATTAGTAAAATGGGGTTCCCATTAGTCCAAAGTAATGCAGTTGTTATGGTTAAGGGTGAGATCCGGTATGAAGATGTGGATTTAAAACGGGAAAACATGGATTTTGTAGGTTGGAATCTGGATCTGAATGTTACAGGCCCGGATGGATCAACATTTGTTCATATTGATGCTAAAGGCCGGGAAGGCGGTGTAAGCAAAGAAGCTGCCAAGCGCATCGCTTTAAGGGAAATTGGTAAAAATGTTGGGAAAAAACTGGAAAAAGAATTAACGGCCTATTTTGATACACGGCTCGTGAAATAAAACTTTACATTCTGCGGGATTTGGTTGACTCATTGAATCAAATTCCGCAGCTTTTCATTCCTCTCTTATACAAATACTTTTGATGATATTCTTCGGCAGGATAGAAAACTGCTGCTTCTTCAATAACTGTAACAATTTTATTTTTTTTAAATTTTTCTGATCGGCCAAGTTCACGTATCATATTTTCAGCCATGGATTTTTGTTCGGACGTATGATAAAAAACAACCGACCGGTATTGTGTGCCGAAATCGGGTCCCTGTCTGTTTAATTGAGTTGGGTTATGCATAGCGAAAAATGCATCAAGCAATTGTCTGTAGCTTATTTTATTTTTATTAAAGACAATATGAACGACCTCTGCATGTCCCGTCTTGTCAGTGCAGACCTCTTGGTATGTGGGATTTTTAAGATGACCTCCCATATACCCGGATTCTGTTGAAATTACACCGTCCATGGTTCTGAAATGCTCTTCAACACCCCAAAAACATCCACCGCCGAATGTGGCTTCCTCCTGCATTGTTTCTCCTTTCAGATTCATAAACAGAATCAGTATCATAAGAAAAATTTTCATGAATCTTTTATGTCATATATTAGGTAACGGTTCCATAAAATTTATTTGACAATAAATATGATTGAAATGTTTGAGAAATAAAATATATTTCCATGAGGTTGATGAAATATGAAATATCATATTAAATATCTTACATTATTATTCTGCATCATCATATCTGTCACTTTGGCTGCGGGAGACCGGACTGCTAATGATCATTTAAAGGCATTAAAGATACTCCGGGATTCGGTATCCTTTTATCAGGATAAGAGTCCGGCTGAAGCTTTACCCTTTTATAACCGTATTCTAAATACATATTTGGATGAAGACGAGTTAGGTTTTGAGGCTGCTTACGGAACGTCCGTCTACTATTTTTATACGATGTCCATTTTAGACAGTACCTTGAAATATAGTAATAAAGCATTAGAGATAGCATTATCACTGAATGATTCTGTAAAAATTGCTCAAATTTATAATGTTTTAGCCAATGTCCATCTTCAGCAAAACAACTTTGACGAGGCATTAAGCTTATTCACCAGGGCATCGAAAATTTTTGAACGGCTTGATTATCCTGAGTCATTAGCAAAAATTTTACTGAATACCGGCAGTGTCTACTCCTACAAAGGAGATTTTTTAAAGGCCATTGAATATTATAACAGGACAAGAAATATTTACAGATCGTTGAATGATACAGAGGGCGAAATTGCCTGCCTGAATAATCTTGTTGTTATTTATGTTCAGTTCAATCAGTACAATAAAGCGAAAGACTTCCAAAAGGATATTTACAATAATTTTATTAATTCAGAATCCATTGTAAAAATTATTACAGGTACAACCAACATGGGTGTTGTACATTTTTATCTTGAGGAATACGATTCTGCTCTCATTTATTTCAATAAGGTTTTGGAACTGAGCCGTGAATATAATAACAATTACATGTATGCCAATGTTCTGAACAATATTGCCGAAACGAATATCAAACTGGGTAAACTGTCAGAAGCCCGTGAACAGGCCCGGGAATCCTATGAAATGTGTGTGGAACTGAATGATATTTACGGACAGGCATCCGCATTAAAAAATCTTGGACAGATATATTTTTTGGGAAATAATCATACTTTAGCCGGATCCTACCTGGAAAAAAGTCTGCCCCTTGCCCGGAAGGCCAATGCCATAAGTGAACTGGAAGATATTTTATCGGCATTAACAACGATTTATGAACACCGGGAAGATTATAAAAAGGCATATCAAACCCACAAGGAATATATTTCTATTCATGAATCTACAAATCAGGAAGAAACCCTTTTCCGGCTTGAAGAAATGCAGTTGCAGTATGAACATGAAAGGAATAAAGCCGAACTGCTGGAAAGAATGGCTGTAACAAGACGGGAAAAACAGATTCGAAACATGCTGCTGGTGATAGTCTTGTTTTTGATGATCCTCATAACTACACTGGCTGTGGCAAACCGATCCAGAAAAGTCTATTTAAAAACTTTGAAAAATAAAAATGATATAATTAAAAAGGACCATGAACTATTAGTCCGTCATCAGGATCATTTGTCAATGATCAATAAAATACTGCGGCATGATCTTGCAAACAATAATACTGCTGTGATCAGTGCTGTTAAACTGTATAACAGAAAAAATGACCGGCAATACCTGGATGCAATAACCAAAAAAGCAGAATCCAGCCTGGAGCTAATTGATAGAATGAAACAACTGGAAAACATTACTGCCTCTCATTCAGTCCTAAAGGCCATGAATCTCAGGAATGTCCTGCACCGGATTTTTCTGCAATATCCCATGATTGAATTTTCTATTCAAGGACAAGGCAACGTTATAGCAGATGAAGCACTTCACTCAGTTTTTGACAACATAACCCATAATGCCCTTATTCACGGTGAAGCAGATAAAATTGACGTAACGATTGGATCCTGTACTGATAATGGCTTCAATATGATTGAGATTCGCTTCGCAAACAACGGTTCCAACATTCCCGATGACATAAAAGATAAGATATTTACTGAACATTTTTCCTATGGTCCAAAGGCCCAGACCGGTCTGGGACTCTATATTGTCAAAAAGAATATCGAGCGTTACAGCGGAAAAATCCGTGTTGAAAATAACCCTTCCGGTGGTGTTTCGATGATTATTCACCTGCCTTCAGCCGAGTCAGAATAAAACGGTCCGCCAAATATTCAAACTTATAAAATATCTATATCCAGCTTTTGTATTGATCGTGCAGTTTAGTGACTTTCTGTATGTAATTCCGTGCTTCTTCCGTGGACATTTTGGTCTTAAGCTGATTAAAAGCCCTGTCCGGAGTATATTTATTGATAACCGGTACTGCTTTGGGCAGATTTGTATTACCGGTAAAGGCACGGCTTACATTACCCGCTCCTGCATTGTATGCTGAGATAGTACAATAATTCTTGACCACAGGATTGGTGACATTTTTAAAATAACGGGTTTGCAGTATGTGAATATATACGACACCAAATTCTATGTTTCTGTCCGGATTATATAAAACACCGGCTGAAACATCCTCATCTTTATTAAATAAAAATCGGTTCACGTCTTTTGCAGCGCTCCACGGAACAAGCTGCATGAGTCCGTAGGCAGGTATATGGGACCGTGCTTTGGGATTAAAATGAGATTCGGTATGGATAACAGCCAGTACAAGTGCAGGATCAATATTGTATTTTGTAGAGTATTTCCTGACTGCGGGTATAAAGTCCTTAGCCCGTGTTTGAATATGATCCGGAGCAAGTGCCAACGAAATCTGGACTTTTACTTTTTCTTCATTTCCTTTTACAGGAACCGGTTTGACCGCTTCTTTTTTCACCACTTCTTTGGCATAGGTCTGGGCATTCTGAGCCGTAACTTTCTGTCCCGTGGATGTTTTAATCTGGTCATGCAGAATCGGTTTGGGTGTAACCGGTACTTTCTGGGCTGTCTGTCCCGGATAATCCTGAGCCTTTCCCTTGGTTGTAGCCACATGTTCTACGGCTTTCTCAAGTTTTTGCCGGATTACCTGCTCGTTTTTCGCATCTTTTTTATCAACGAGGACCTCAATAACTACCTCACCCTTTTCAAAATCAACTTTGGACCGGTTTTGCAGGTCGTCCGAATATTCAACCCAGTCTTTTCGGGAAGGAGCGATAAAATCACCCCATTCTTTCTCCACTTTCTTTTTATATGCTTCAAAAGCTTCCAGATCTTTCTTCTGAAAATCAGAAAAAGCCTGCTGATCCTGTTCCAGAAAACGCTGATAATCATCCATATCATCCTGCATGGATCGCTGTCCGTATAAGGATACAGTCAAAATCAGAATAAAGAGAAATATACTTTTCTTCATTTAAAATGCTCCCCTTTTATTTACTAAGAAGTACTTCGATGCATTCAGAAGTTTATTTGTGAACATTAAAGTTTGTCCAGCTCGCTTTTTTCTTCAACAGTGACCATCTTTGTTTTGAATTTAACTCCGGAATTGACTCCTTTTACAGGTTTATATACTTTGACCAGAATTGCATTGCTTTTATCTTTTGATCGGTGAGCAATTTTTGCACCAAAACCTTTTGCACCTTTAGCCATCATAACCTCCGTTTCTTGATTTTTTATATAGAACAAAATACAATAATAAGAGTTCCTAAATCAAGTTTTTTCAACAAAATGGGACTCCGGTCACATGAAAGCAGGATTAAATAAGGGGTGTAATCCATATCGGGCTGCTCCATGCCATTTCACCGGTACGGGTAATCACTCTCAGATAATACCAGCTCTCTTTTCCCGGTTCAGGATTGGGATCGGTCCACGAAAAACGGGATCTCAAGCCATCTCCGCCATATTCATAAACATCTCTGTTGTTTTTTACAATAATGATTCTTAAAACAGGATCGGGTGATATACATTCCACATTGAATTCCGGGACTTTGTCCGTGGATATCACATATCCATGCATACCGTTTTCACATTCAAAACGAAGAAAAAGTTTGATGCCGGATGTGGCATAGGTATGGCGGTTTTTCATTGCCATGAAAAGACTCTCACGTGTTAAGGAATCTGCCATAACAGCCGTGAGTCCGCTGCGGATGCAATTTCTTTTATAACCTGCTCTGTGATGCCAGATCAGCCCGTGAGAATCCGAACTGCCAATAACACCAAATTTACGTCTCAGTACCAATCCATCCTGAATAAAGCAGCCTTTAATCCCTCCACGATGATGGATTGGCCGGTTTCCCATGTATTCATAGGCTCCGTGATTGGAAACAATTTCACACAGGGGCTGGCTATGATCATCGGCATTCTCCCAGTCCGTTCCTGTCCATCCGGTATGATGTGGAACGGCTATTCCGTTGAATTCCCTGATCTCCCGCAGAAGATCAGAGGATGTTTTCCAGGGTTCCCGGGTATGATCAATCAAGGGCATATCCGGATTGATACTATATATATTCCGATGCCCGTAGCCACTTTTTGGATACCGGCCGGTGGTCCATTCAATACCGTAGAAGGTTACAAACATCTCTTCGACATTATAATGGTCTGCCACATCTTTCATCATCTGCCAGTCTCCGGGCTGCATGGGTCTTCCTACAAAATTATCGTGATCCGTCAGACAGAAAAAATCATCACCGAAAAGATCCCGGGCCCGGGAATAATATTCATCCGGATCTCCCATCCCGTCGGAATAAGCTGTATGATGGTGCAGATCACCAAAAAAGACCGTTTTTCCGTGACTTTTCGGATAAAGACTTCCAAATTTTTCATAGTGAGGGTTCTTCAGGGCCGGGATCACGGCCGGGACCGGTAATTCCCTGGCCGGCCGGACTTTTTCATGAGAATCACTGATTTTTATTTTCTGCAAAACGACCTGGCCAAGATCTCTGCGAACTGTATATACGGTATCATCATTCGCAACTGTTTCAACAGTCAGCCCACGGCCACCCCAACCATCTTTTCCCAACCGGTGAGGCATCTGAAAACCATTGTTCCCCTGAAGCTGAAGAAAGAAATTCTGAGAAGGCCGTCCGGTAAGAAAAAGACGATCGGATGCAAGCATACATAATCGTGGATATTCCAGACTCTGATCCGTAAGATCTTTTGCAAGATCCATCCCGGAAAGGGGTTCCAGTTGTCTTATACGCCTCCCGTCATACGTATTGAGATAAATCCACCGGGGCATATCCCAACTGTCTATACCTTTGCGTGGACTATAGGATGCGATAAATAGTTTTCCACCGGATGATGCTGCTAAAGACGGATGCAGACTCCCTGCAGGATGTGTTGTAACCGGCACCGGATTCTCCCAAATACCATCTTTTTTCATCTTTCTCAGATAAATTTGCGACTGATGATCTTTCGAATACTGCTCCATTGTAAGATAGAAAGAATCTCCGTTCCAGATTACATCCGGATGACGGCAGGACATTTTTTCCGGCACCGTTTGCACCGTACCCGCCTTACCTCTTTCAATAAAACAATATCTGCATTCATATTTCTTATTTGAATCATCCTGCCATACGAGCAGAATTCTTCCCCCCGGATCTGACGCTGATCTTATCCATCCGCTGTTTCCATAAACCTTAGAGACCACAGTGGGTGCTCCGGCCGACAGGTCATCAACAGAACCGAAAAGAATTTCTCCGCTTTGGTAAGATTTTCCCTGCCAAAAAAGGTAAACCTTTTCTCCGTCGGCAGACAATGAGGCATGAGCATTGAAAGAGAATGGTGATGGTATTGAAATTGCCTTATTTTCTCTCAAATCCTTATTATAAGTATAGATTCTGAGAGATTCCGATTCACCGTTTTGTTCCGTAACAGCCACATAAACCTCATCACGGAAAAGACATATAACCGGATAGTTTGCAGAGGCACCCTTCCCGACAGTAATTTCCGGTGATAACTCCCAAAAGAAGGATTCTGAGGCTTTCCTGACATTGGCATGTTCTTCCCAAAAGCCACCAGTCAGCAATCGTCCCAAAGGTAAAAAAAGCAAACCACTGCCGGCAAGTCCGGAACGTATTAGAAAATCCCTGCGGGTCATACATCCCTTCATAATTCTCCCTCTTTATTCTTATCGGCCTTTTGAACAATTTATTAATGTAAATGACAAATTCAAAACAGTGGGAAGGTTTTCTTTCTCTCCGGTTAAAAATAAGCTGGCGGATTGGACAGAAGTCAATAAATTTTAAGCAGTAAAAAACAAAGGAACTCATGTGAAAATTCCGGTTGGTATATTGGGTGCAACGGGTAGTGTGGGACAACAGTTTATCCATTTATTGAGAGAGCATCCCTGGTTTGAAATAACCGCTTTGGCCGCATCCGAACGATCCGCGGGGAAAAAATATAAAGAGGCGGTGAATTGGTTCTTATCGTCTCCTGTGCCGGAAAATATCGGCAACATGGAAATAAGCACGTGTGAACCGACCCTTCCCTGCCGGATTGTCTTTTCCGGACTGGATGCATCGGTCGCGGGGGAAATTGAGACGGACTTTGCCCGGGCAGGGTATATTGTTATATCGAATGCACGCAATCATCGGTTTGATGAGGATGTCCCTCTGGTTATTCCTGAAGTGAATGCCGGCCATCTGGATCTGATAAAAAGGCAGAAATACGGTAAAGGATGCATTGTTACCAACCCCAATTGTTCCACGATAGGATTGACACTTGCCCTGAAACCACTCTTTGATACATTCGGTATTGAATCCCTTCATGTAGTCACATTTCAGGCATTATCCGGTGCCGGTTATCCGGGAGTGTCATCACTGGATATCATCGACAATGTAATCCCCTATATTTCCGGGGAAGAAGAAAAAATCCAGAAAGAAACAAAAAAAATACTGGGGACTTTGGAGGATAATCATATTCAACCTGCTTCCATAAAAGTCAGTGCTCAATGTAATCGCGTTGCCGTTATTGACGGTCATCTGGAATGTGTTTCCATTAAATTAAAGGAAAAAGCATCTGAAGCGCACATTATTGAAGCGTGGAGATCCTTCACGGCAAAACCTCAGGAGCTGGCACTGCCAACCGCTCCCCTGAAACCGATCCATTATTTCACGGATCCCGCTTATCCCCAGCCAAAACTCCACCGAAATCTGGATAAAGGCATGGCTGTATCCATCGGCAGACTGCAAAAATGTCCTGTTCTGGATTATAAATTCGTTCTTCTTTCCCATAACACAATCCGCGGTGCAGCGGGTACGGCTATACTTATTGGGGAAATGATGAATTCTGAATTCTGAGTGATGAGTGCTGAGTGATGAGTGATGAGTGCTGCACCTCGATACGGCTGCCTTCGGCAGTGGACAGTCGAAAGTCGAAAGTCGAAAGCCGAAAGTCGAAAGTCGAAAGTCGAAAGCCGAAAGCCGAAAGTCCCCGAACGTCGTTCCGACTTATGGGGGAAAGTCAGGGCGCAGTTTTTTTTGAACGTTGTGTAACAACGATTGAATTTTTGAACATCGAACAATGTGAGATGCTTGAATGCTTAAGGTGTTTTAATACCGCAACGCGGTGCTTGAAAGCCACGCAGCGGCTATTGAACCCCATGAAATGGGGATTGAACGTCATAAGACCGGCATATCGGGGTGCCCTCCCTCTCCCGGTCTCCCCATCACTCCTCTCCTTCGTACCCTCATCCCTTCGTACCCTCGTACCCTCATCCCCTCACCTGCCCCTCTCCCATGACGATAAATTTTTTCGTTGTGAGCGATTCCACTCCCATGGGACCATAGGCATGGAGTTTGGTGGTTGATATACCGATTTCGGCACCGAGTCCCAGTTCACCCCCGTCGGAAAAACGGGAAGAAGCATTAACCATGACAACGGATGAATCAATATCCCGGATAAACCGCTTTGCTGTTCCAATATCCCGGGTTGCTATGACTTCCGTATGGTTTGAACCGTATTTTTCTATATGGTCGATGGCCTCATTGACGGAGTGAACAATTTTTACTGCAATTTTCAATCCCAGGTATTCAGAATAATAGTCTTCTTCCGAAGCAGGTTCCGCTGAAGACAGGATTTTGCATGTTTCGGAACAACCACGGATAACAACTTCTTTCAGGCGCTTCTCCTTTTCTACACATTTCAGAAAAGTTCCGGCAATATCATTGTGAATAAGAAGCGTTTCCAAGGCATTGCATACGCCCGGGCGGGAAGTTTTACCATTCACTAAAAGTTCCATGGCCACATCCGGGTCCGCAGCCTTATCCACATACAGATGACACACGCCTTTATAATGCTTTATCACGGGAATCCGGCTGTTTTCATCCACAAAACGAATCAAACCCTCACCTCCCCGTGGAATAACCAGATCGATCTGTTCATTCATTTTCAGGAGTTCAACAATACTCTTACGATCCGTCGTGGGAACAAAAGAAATAATCTCTTCCGGAAGTCCTGCTTCTTCAAGTGCCTTATGAAGTATTTTCACAATCTGCCTGTTTGAATGAAAAGCTTCTGATCCGCCTCTGAGAATTACCGCATTACCAGCCTTCAGACAGAGTCCGGCAGCATCGGAAGTAACATTGGGACGGGCTTCATAAATAATCAGAATAACACCCAGAGGAATGGACATTCGTCCCACCCGTAAACCGTTGGGACGGGTACGGAACTGAGATATTTCCCCAACAGGATCCGGAAGCATGGCGACATCCCTCAGCGCCTGCGCCATTCCTTCTATACGAGACTTGTTTAAAACAAGTCTGTCGATAAGTGCGGGCGTTTGTCCTTTTTTTTCAGCCTGCTCAACATCCTTCCTGTTTTCATTCTCAATCCCGGCAGCATTCTCAATCAATAAATCTGCCATTCTTTCCAAAAGGGCATTCTTCTCTTTTCCGCTCAGACGGGAAATTTCCTGTGAAGCTTTCCGGGCTTTCTCTGCCAAACAGCTTAATTCCTGAGAACTCATTATATAACATCCCCTTTTTTTACATTGCTGATAATGACCATATCGTCACGATGGACCAGTGAACTGCTGGAAAAATAGCCCAGAATATTCATAATTTCGTGGCTTTGTTTCCCAATCAACCGTTTCATGTCTTCAGAATTATACTGGGTCAGTCCTTTGGCAATCAGGTTTTTCTCAGATATGCTTTCACGATAGATTTTAACTGCATCACCGTGATCAAATTTATTTTTGATGTCAAGAACACCGGAGGGCAACAGGGATGCGGATCTGTGAAGAAGTGCTTTGGCTGCTCCATCGTCTATCACAATCGAACCGCTGGACGGAAGGGCATGGAGTATCCAGTGTTTTTTGGCCGCCCGGGGACTCATGGTCCTGTGGAAAAGCGTCCCAACAAATCTTCCTCTTGCCATCAAATCGAAATTTTCCGCTTTTTTGCCGTGAAGGATAACCACATCAATCCCACGGGTTGTTGCTTTTTCCGCAGCCTGTATCTTGGTCCGCATGCCTCCCACTGCCATGGGATTAACGGAATCGCCGGCCATTTCATAAACAGATTCATCAATCTTTTTAATCTCCGGAATGAGGCAGGCTTCTTTACGGACATTGGGATTAGCCGAATACAAACCGTCAATATCCGAGCATATAAAGAGAATGTCGGCATCCACCAGATCAGCAACATGGGCTGAAATATTATCATTGTCACCGACTTTAAGCTGCTGTACTACCACCGTGTCATTTTCATTGACAATGGGTAAAGCTTTCAGTCGCAACAATTCCAGAAGTGTATTTTTTACGTTAATAAACCGCCGCCTGTTCAGAAGGTCATCCTGAGTGATCAGCAATTGTGCACAGGGATAATCAAACAATTGTTTCCACAGAAAAAACATCATGGGCTGCCCGATAGCCGAAAAAGCCTGTTTACGGGGAATGGAAATGGGTGTATTCCGGGGATACTGTGGTTGTGTACTCCAGCCGGCTGCCACCGCACCGGAAGACACAACAATGACTTCTTTACCATCCTGAATACTCTGATTGATAAAATTTGCAATCGGTAAAAGATGTTTGGTGGCGCATCCCCTCCCGTCGGGAGCAATAATCGAACTGCCGATTTTAATTACACACCGGTTCCATTTGGGAAGACGAATCGATTTGTTTTCCACCATCATATCTGAAATTCCTTTTATAACGTCTTTACAAGTGCATTCTTTAAAGCTCTGAGGAAAAACTCCGTTTCTTCTTCTGATATAATGGTCGGCGGCAGTAAACGCAGGTATTCACCGGTTGACAGACTGGCCATCACACCCTCATCTTTCAATACTTCCAGGACAGCATGCACTTTTTCTTCAGATCCCAGTGAAAAGGCGATCATGAGTCCCCGGATCCGGATATCCGTCAGGAATGTATACTTTTCTGCAAGGCTGTTCAATCCCTGTAAGAATTGCCGGCTCCGTTCTATGACATTGCCCGTAACATCTTTTTCCCGCATCTGCCGGGTGGCGATAAAAGCCGCCGTCATGGCCATGGGGTTGCCGCCGAAGGTCGAACCGTCATACCCGCCCGTCATGGCCTGAGAAATTTCTTTCCGGCTAACAACAGCCGTCACCGGGTATCCGCCGCCGAATGATTTGCCGATTGCCATAATATCCGGAATAACATTGTACCCCATACAGGCAAACCAGTCCCCGGTTTTAACGGCTGTTCTGCCAAAACCGGTCTGAACCTCATCGGCTATGACAAGAGCTCCTTTTTCGCCGGCAAGTTCAAACAGTTCATCAATAAAAGTCTGAGTCGCTCCACGGTTCCCCGCTTCTTCCCCCTGAATCATTTCAAGTATGATAATTCTTGCATCGGTTTTATCCATCAGATCCCGCACACTCTCAATATTATTAAACTCAGCAAAATGAACCCAGTCCTCATGGTCCAGTCCGAATGGTTTCCGGTACTTTTCATTCCATGTTACGGACACCGCTCCATGGGTCCGCCCGTGAAAACTGCCTTTAAATGCGATGACATGGCGTGAACCAGTATAGGCTTTTGCAATCTTCAGGGATTTATCAACCGCTTCCCCGCCGGAATTCTGAAAATAAAAGTAATGTAAACCTTTGGGCATCATGGGCATGATAGTCTTAAAGAAACGGGTCCGGGCAATCTGAACCCTGTCCTCTTTCATGGATATCAATTGGGACGCCTGATTAAAAAGACCGATGGCAATTTCCTGATTGGACATTCCCAGATTGGTTGCGCTGTAGTTGCTGTCCATATCCAGATATTTCTTTCCCTTTGTATCCATAAGCCAACACCCATCACCCCAAACGGGAATCAAATCTTTTTCAAGTGTTGAAACAGGGATTTTATACTGTTCATGAAGGTCAATCGCTTCATCAGTTGCAATTTCCGAATACATAAGCTGTTGTGTTATAATCGATAATTCTTCTTCAGAAATCTCAGACTGAAGCAATAAAGAAGCTGTTTTCTCAGCAATATTTTCTGTTAATTCATCCCTGTTTCCCATCCCGCCAAAGATATCTTTTAGAGATTGGGAAAACCTTTGTGCTTTTACGCCAAAAACATTTTCCAAAACTTCAAATATTCTTTCCGGTGTGGCATTGAGCCGTTCCGGATGTTTTGATCTGTCATTGATCAACGCGTTCATTAATTTTTTTTTCATTGTATTTTCCTAATATTTTAATTGAGTCGAAAGTCGAATGTTAGGAGCGAGGAGCGAGGAACGATGGCTCTTAATAGCGTACCCTCATATACTCAGCACTCAGCACTCAGCACTCAGCACTCGAATTCAGAATTCAGAACTCAGAATTCAAAATTCCCTGAGCTACCGTCTACCGGCTACGTTCTTATACGCTTCCCGAAAACTCATCCCCTGTTTCACCAGTTCATAGACTTTTTCAGTGGCATAGAGTTCTTCAGTCATGGCATTTTTACAAGCCTCTTCATTGACGGTCAGGTTATCAAAAACAAGCGTCATAATCCGGATGGTATTAAGAACAGTCTCAAGTGATTTCATCACCGGCTCTTTCAGAAGCTGAAAATCCCTGTGATAACCGGTTATAAGGTTGGATATAAGTGATTTAACCTGCATTTCATATCCCAGAACCACGGAATAATCAGCCCGGGCCAGTTCCAGCACATCCGGATTTTTTTTCTGGGGCATGATGGAACTGCCGGTCAGGAAAGAATCGGGAAGTTCAAAATATCCGAAGTCAGGCAGTGTAAAAAGGATAAGATCACCGGCATATTTATTGATATCAAACAGTATAAATCCTGCCAGATGAAGCAAAGCCCCTTCGAATTTTCCCCGGCTGTTCTGGACATAGACGGGATTGCTCTGAACCTTTTCAAATCCCAGATCGCGGGCAACCCCTTCTTTATCGATTTCAAGAGGAATACCATACCCGGCTCCCGAGCCCAGTGGACATTGATCAATAAGTTTCAGCGTACTTTTCAACTGTATCAGGTCATCATCCAGAGCTTCCGAGAGTCCTCCTGCCCAGAGGGCAACACTGGAAGGCATGGCTTTTCGTGTATGGGTATAACCGGGAAAAACCACGGATCCGTATGTTTTTATCAGGTTGTCAACGGATTTTTTTAAGTTATTCAACTCTTTTTCAAGTTGAGAAAGGCAATTTTTGTAATAAAGCCGTAAGGCAGCCAGAACCTGATCATTTCTGGACCGTCCCGTATGAATTTTTTTACCCAGTTCTCCCAGGGATTCCGTCAGACGGTTTTCAATTGCCGTATGGCAGTCTTCATCGTGAATTGTTATGGGAAACCTTCCCTCTTTATCCAGTTCAATAATCCTGTCCAGTTCATTCAGGATCAGTTCAAGCTCTTCATCAGTTATAATACTGATCCTGTTAAGCATTGCCGCATGAGCTTTGGAGGCAAGGCAATCGAACTGAACCAGAGCCTGATCAATCAGATAGTCGTTCCCAACCGTAAAAGACTCAATCTGACTGTCCAGTGAATACCCTTTCTGCCATAATTTCATCTTCTTTTTTTCCTCCATTTATACGGATCATGATTTCTGAGAAGAAGGTTATGTGCTTTAAGGCGGATGGCATTAATATTGATAAATCCGAGGGAATCCACCGCATTAAACCCGCCTTCCACATCCATGCTGGACAGATCTTCATTGTACAGGGATGTGGGAGATTTTCTTCCCACCGGCTGCACATTCCCTTTAAAGAGTGACAAACGGACGGTCCCGTCGATTTTTTCCTGACTTTTTTCCATGGCCGCCATAATAAAATCCATTTCGGGAGAGAACCAGAAACCGTTATATATCAGTTCCGAGAATTTTGGAATCAGCATATCCCTCAGATGCATCACTTCTTTATCCATGGCAATTCCTTCCAGATCCCTGTGAGCTGCCCATAAAACGGTGGCACCCGGTGTTTCATACACACCTCTTGATTTAATACCGATGTAGCGGTTCTCCACCATATCCACCCTGCCGATGCAATGGAGTCCGGCGATTTCATTCAGATATAAAAAGAAATCCAGGGGTTTACTGATCTCCGTGCCGTCATTAAGGTTTTTTACACGAATGGGAAAGCCGTCTTTAAATTCTATTTCGATGAGTGTTTCTTCATCCGGTGTATCTTTCAACGATTGGGTTAGGGTAAACATATCCTCGGCAGGAGAAAGGTCGGGATTTTCCAGAATGCCCGCTTCATGGCTTATATGCATAATATTTTCATCTTCACTGTACGGCTTTGCTTTGGAAGCAGTAACCGGAATCCCGTATTTTTCCGCATAGCGGATCATATCACTTCTACCTTTAAATTCTGAAAGAAAGACAGGGTCTTTCCAGGGGGAAATAACGTTTGCATCGGGATGCAGGGCATAGAAGGCAAATTCAAAACGAACCTGATCATTTCCCTTTCCCGTGGCACCGTGGGCCAGGAGATTGGTATTTTCCTCTTCGGCAATTTCAACCTGCCTTTTTGCAATCAGGGGTCTGGCCAGAGCTGTTCCCAACAGATAACGTCCTTCATATAAGGCATTTCCCCTCAGGGCCGGAAATATATAATTCGTAACCAGTTCCTCACGGAGATCTTCAACATAAACCTTGGAAGCACCGGTCATAAACGCTTTGTCCCGGACTTTTTCAAAATCATCGTTCTGTCCCACATTTGCCACATAGGCAATCACATCATAACCCTTGTTCGTAAGCCATTTAAGCAGAACTGATGTGTCCAAACCACCGCTATAGGCAAGAATTACCTTTGCTTTCTCACTCATCGTATCACCTTTCTTTTTCAGGAATATTGATCAGGGAGGGAAGCAGACCGTCAGATCCGTTCCCTTAATCGTGGAATACGTTCCAGCAAGGAACGCATAAATATATCACGTGTTGTATTTTCATTCAGTATAATCAGAACCGTATCGTCACCGGCAACAGTCCCGGTCACCTCTTCCATATTCAGCTTATCCAGCATAAGCCCAACCGTGGGAGCAAAAGACGGCAATGTCTTCAAAACACCCAGATTTCCTGAAAAACGGATATTGCGGATACTTTCAACAGGAAAATCCTCCGTATATACCGCTTCGGCCTTTTCCGACATTTGATCAGGCAGTGTATAGATATATCCGGCACCCGGATGGGAAACCCTGCTGACCCTTAAAGCACTCAGATCCCTGGATAATGTAGCCTGGGTAATATGAATCCCTTTCTGATGTAATAGGGACAACAATTTTTCCTGCTGCTTCACTTTATGAGTCAGCAAGAGCTCCCGAATAATATGTAGTCTGTTGTGTTTGTTCATTTTATCTGCATTTATTTTCATTATTACTGCATAATTATACATTTTAAAAATAATGATAACAAGAAAAAGATTAGAATTTTCGAAATTTTTATCTTTTTTGGCGTTTTAAGGCATATTTTATTTTTTTTAATTTTTTCTGTTGACATATTTATTCTGTTTTTATAAACTCAATTAATTAAGAAAAAGAAAATAATGCATCAGACACTCCTTCACATAGTACCCTTAACCATTATCCTAATTAAGGACAAGAAGGGGTTGACGTAATTATTTTTCACATAATTCACACTAAACCCCTTCCCAAAGAAGGGGTTTTTTTTTGAGAGAGGAATTACTCATGCGCAGTGACGAAATTAAAAAAGGCGTAGACCGGGCCCCTCATCGGGCACTGCTCAGAGCCACCGGCAAAAAGAGTGAAGACTTCAACCGGCCGTTTATTGCTGTGGCCAACTCTTATACGGATATTGTCCCCGGTCATGTCAATTTGAATGACGTGGGAAAAATTGTGAAAGATGCCGTATACGATGCCGGTGGACTTCCTTTTGAATTCAATACTATCGCTGTCTGTGACGGTATTGCCATGGGGCACATGGGGATGCGGTACAGCCTCCTCAGCCGTGAACTGATTGCCGATTCCATGGAGACTATGCTGCGGGCACACTGTTTTGACGGGCTGGTTTGCATTCCCAATTGCGATAAAATTATTCCCGGTATGATGATGGCTGCCATGCGTGTCAATATTCCTGCCATCTTTGTTTCCGGCGGTCCCATGAAAGCAGGGAAAACCGGTACTAATAAAACCGTGGATTTAATTTCGGTTTTCGAAGGGGTGGGTGCTTATAAGGAAGGAAAAATTTCCCATGAAGCACTGAATGAAATTGAAGCCTGTGCCTGTCCCGGCTGGGGAAGCTGTTCCGGAATGTTTACGGCTAATTCCATGAATTGCCTTTGTGAAGCCCTGGGACTGGCACTTCCGGGAAACGGCACGGTTCTGGCAGAGGATCCCCGGCGTGTGGATCTTTACCGGGAAGCAGGCCGGCGGATTATGGATCTTGTACGGGAAGATATAAAACCACGGGATATTGTAAACAAAGAATCCCTTGATAATGCAATTGCTCTGGATATGGCTATGGGAGGTTCAACAAATACCATTCTTCACACGTTGGCCGTGGCAGCAGAAGCCGAAGTCCCCTATTCACTGGACGACATTGAATCCATCTCAAAAAAAGTAAAAACTATCTGCAAGGTCTCCCCTTCCAGTGCTTATCACATAGAAGATGTAGATAAAGCCGGCGGTATCAGTGCCATTCTTCATGAACTTCTGCAAGAACCCGGAATGATTAATGGAGCGTGCCTGACTGTCACCGGAAAAAAACTTGAAGACAATGTAAAAAATTCAGAAATCACGGATGAAAAAGTCATCCGAACACTTGATAAAGCTTACAGTTCCACCGGCGGCTTAACAGTACTCCGGGGGAATCTGGCTCCGGAAGGCAGTATTGTAAAACACGCCGGTGTGTCGGAATCCATGCTCACATTTACCGGTAAAGCCGTGATTTTTAACAGTCAGGAGGAGGCGTCTGAAGGCATTTCCAACGGTAAAGTAAAAGCCGGAGATGTGGTTGTTATCCGTTATGAAGGACCCAAAGGCGGTCCCGGCATGCAGGAAATGCTCTCCCCCACATCTCTGATTATGGGGCTGGGGCTGGGAGAAAAAGTTGCCCTGATTACGGATGGCCGTTTTTCCGGCGGAACACGTGGTGCCTGTATCGGTCACGTGGCTCCTGAAGCTGCAGCCGGAGGTCCAATCGGACTCCTGAAAGACGGTGACATTATCCGCATCAATATCCCCGCCGGTACCCTGAATGTCAGCCTGAGTCCTGAAGAGGTCACTGCCCGAAAAAAAACACATTCCCACCCCGAACCCCGTGTCAGAACAGGAGCTCTGGCACGATATGCTCAAATGGTTTGCTCTGCCGCTGAGGGTGCTGTGTTAAAAACAAATGACATGAAACGCTGAGGTTATTATGAATGGCGCTGAAATTATACTTGATGCACTGAAAAAAGAAGGGGTTGATACAATTTTCGGCTATCCCGGCGGGGTTGTCATCCCTCTTTTTGATAAACTTTACCAGACACATGATATACGCTTTCTGTTAACCCGCCACGAACAGGGAGCTGTTCATGCCGCTGACGGCTATGCCCGGTCAACCGGTAAAGTCGGCGTTTGTCTGGTGACTTCAGGTCCGGGAGCCACAAATACCATTACAGGTATTGCAACTGCCAGAATGGATTCCACACCTCTGGTTATCCTGAGCGGGCAGGTTCATACAAACAGTATCGGAACCGATGCATTTCAGGAAACGGATATGGTAGGACTCACACGCTCAATCTGCAAACACAACTATCTGGTAAAAGATATTGCCGACCTTCCTAAAACCATGAAAGAGGCATTTTATATTGCCCGATCCGGAAGGCCGGGGCCTGTTTCCATTGATTTACCCGTGAATATTCTGAATACACGCCTTAAAAATTATTCCTATCCGGAAACCATCTCTCTTCCGGGCTATAAACCTGTTATTAAAGGCAATCTCATGCAGATTGAAAAACTGGCAAGCGCTATCGAACGGTCTAAAAAACCCCTTCTGTATACAGGAGGCGGCATCATCAGTTCGGGAGCAACGGATAATTTGCTGAAACTGCTGGATAAAACCCGGATTCCGGTTGTTGTTACATTGATGGGACTGGGCAGCGTTCCCTTTAACCACCCCTGTTTTCTGGGAATGCCGGGAATGCACGGTACCATCGCGGCCAACAAGGCATTGAGCGAATGTGATCTGCTGATCGCAGTGGGAGTCCGTTTTGACGACAGGGTAACAGGTCCGCGCCATGTCTTTGCCCAGCAGGCTGCAGTAGCACATATCGATATCGATGCGGCTGAAATCGGAAAAAACATAAAAACCGATCTGCCGATTGTAGGAGATGCTGACTATGTATTAAAAGAACTCAGCAATCTGGTTAAACCCCGGTTACGCGATACATGGAATGAAAGAGCCGACTACTGGAAAGAAAAATATCCTCTGAAATACAACCAGACGGATCACGGAGACATTATACCCCAATATGTTATTGATTCATTGAACAAGATGATTGATCAAAATGCCATTTTGGTTACAGATGTGGGACAGAATCAGATGTGGGCAGCCATGTATCACCAATACCGTCATCCCCGTCATTTCTTAAGTTCAGGCGGACTGGGAACCATGGGATTCGGCTTACCCGCAGCCATGGGTGCTTCATTGGGGAATCCGGATCAACAGGTTATATGCATATCAGGCGATGGCGGTATTCAAATGAATATTCAGGAACTTGCAACCATAGCCATTAACCGGTTTCCCGTAAAAATCATTGTGATTAATAATGCCTATCTGGGTATGGTCCGTCAATGGCAGGATCTCTTCTGGGATAAAAAATATTCCCAGGTTTGCCTGAAACGGGGAATTGACTGCCCGCAGGAATGCAGGGGAGTGAATGAAAACTGTCCACCCGACTATATACCGGATTTTGTCAAAGTGGCGGAAGCCAACAGTGTCAGGGGTCTGAGAGCATCCAAACCTGAGGAAGTTATTCCTACACTGAAGAAAGGCCTGGAAGATCCCGGCCCTGTTCTTATGGAGTTTATTGTCAGCCGGGAAGAAAACGTCTTTCCCATGGTTTCTGCCGGAAAACCGCTCACAGATATTATCACAGGAGAATAATAATGGTGGAAAAACATACAATTATCATTACGGTCATGAACAGCCCCGGTGTTCTCGCCCGGATTTCCGGACTCCTGTTCCAACGGGGATATAATATGGAAAGCGTTATCGGTGCTCCGACTGAAAATCCCGATGTATACAAAATCATTATTGTTGTTCAGGAGACGGATGTTCATATTGAACAAATAGTTAAACAATTAAATAAACTCATCGATACGATACGGGTTGTGGATATTTCACACAAAGACAATTATATCGTGAGAGAGTATATTATTCTCAAACTGGATGTTAATCAAAAGAACCGGACAGATCTGCTGAAATTATCCGAGCATTTTAATGCACATGCCATTGATATAGCATCGAATCATATGATTCTGGAATTATCCGGAAATCCCCGGAAAATTGACCGCTTCCTCGAGTTGGTGAGTCCCTTCGGCATTAAAGAATATGTGCGGAGCGGAGAATTTGCCATGGCAGAATATCAAAAATCAAAAATAGGAGATAAAAATGGCGATTAAAATGTATTACGATCAGGATGTTGATAAAAATATTCTGAAAGAAAAAACCGTGGCAATTATCGGTTACGGAAGCCAGGGACACGCCCAGGCACAGAATTTACGGGACAGCGGGTATAAGGTTATCGTTTCAGATCTGAAGGATTCGGATAACTATAAACTGGCACAAAAACACGGTTTTGAACCGAAAACCGCCTATGAAGCCAGTGCTGAAGCAGACATTGTTCAGATTCTTCTTCCCGATGAACTCCAGAAAAAGATTTATACCGAAGAGATAGAAAAAAACATGACAGCCGGGAAAGCTCTGGTATTTTCCCATGGCTTCAACATTCATTTCGGACAGATTGTGCCTTCCAGTGATATTGATGTGTATATGGTTGCTCCAAAGGGACCGGGACACCTTGTCCGGTCACAGTTTGAAATAGGTGCAGGCGTTCCCTCCCTTATTGCTATCTATCAGGATGCGACGGGAAAAGCCAAAGACCTGGCATTAGCCCATGCTTCGGGAATCGGAGCCGGACGCGCCGGTATCATTGAAACTACATTTAAAGAGGAAACGGAAACAGATCTTTTCGGTGAACAGGCTGTTCTGTGCGGCGGAATAACCGAACTGATAAAAAGCGGCTTTCAGACCCTGGTGGATGCAGGGTATCAGCCGGAAATCGCCTATTTTGAATGTCTTCATGAGATGAAACTGATTGTGGATCTCTTCTATCAGGGCGGCATCAGCGGTATGTACTACTCTGTAAGCGATACGGCTGAATTCGGAGGAATGACACGGGGCCCTGTGCTGATCGATGATACGGTAAAAGAAAAAATGAAATCCATCCTGAAAGATGTTCAGAATGGAAGCTTTGCGGAAGAATGGATCAAAGAAAATCAGACCGGCAGAAAAGTATTAAATGCAAAACGCCGTGAACATGCAGATCTGCTTATTGAAAAAACGGGCAAACAACTCCGAAAAATGATGGCGTGGTTACAAAAGGATTAACTATCATGACACAAATATCCCTGAAAATCTTCGATACAACCTTAAGGGATGGTTCCCAGAGTGAAAATATCTCTTTCTCTGTGGAAGATAAACTCCATATCGCCCATAAACTGGATGAATTTGGTGTTCATTATATCGAAGGCGGATGGCCCGGTTCCAATCCAAAAGATCTCCTTTTCTTTAAACAGGTGAAAAAGGAAGTCTTTAAAAATGCCCGTATCGTTGCTTTCGGGTCTACAAAACATGCCAAAAACCCTGTAGAAAAAGATCCGAACATTAAAGCCCTTTTGGATGCCGAAACCCCGGCAGTATCCCTGTTCGGCAAAACATGGATCTACCATGTGGAAGAAGCTCTCCGGGTTACGCCCGAAGAGAACCTGAATATGATCCGGGAAAGTGTGGCTTACCTTAAAAAACACGGCCGTGAAGTGATTTTCGATGCTGAACATTTTTTTGACGGATACAAGGATAATCCGGGTTATGCCCTTGCCTGCCTGAAGTCTGCAGAATCGGCCGGAGCGGATGTGCTGGTTCTCTGTGATACGAACGGAGGAACACTTACGTGGGATGTTGGAGACATTGTTAAAACAGTTTCCGGTGAAGTAAAGCTTCCCCTTGGCATTCACGCTCACAACGATTCCGAACTGGCCGTTGCAAACAGTATCATGGCAGTTAAAAACGGCTGTACTCATGTTCAGGGAACTGTAAACGGGTATGGTGAACGATGCGGAAATGCCAATTTGTGCAGTATTATTCCCAATCTCCAGATTAAAGCAGGTTATCACTGTGTTCCTGATGAAAATCTGTCCCGTTTAACCGCACTGTCCCATTATGTCAGCGAAATATCCAATCTCATCCTGAGCAATACCACACCGTTTACGGGAAAAAGTGCTTTTGCACATAAGGGCGGTATTCATGTAAGTGCCGTAATGCGCAAACCGGATTCCTACGAGCACATACAGCCTGAACAGGTGGGTAACAAACGCCGTGTACTCATATCCGACCTGGCGGGAAAAAGCAATATTCTTTTTAAAAGCGATGAACTGGGACTGGATCTTGAATCGGATAAAGATAAGATCGGTGAGATTGTAAAGAGGCTGAAAGAGCTGGAACATGAAGGCTATGAATTTGAAGCGGCCGAAAGTTCACTCGAACTGCTGATCAAACGGATGAAAGGTGAATATCCGAATTTCTTTTCTCTTCAGGGATTTCGCATACTCAATGAAAAAGATGAAAACAATGAGATCCGTTCCGAGGCTACTGTCCGGGCTGTAGTCGGTAACAAGGAAGAACATACGGCTGCAGAGGGAGTGGGACCGGTCAATGCATTGGATAAGGCTTTGAGAAAGGCTCTCATACATTTCTATCCTGAGATTCAGGAAATGAAACTGACAGATTACAAGGTCCGTGTCATCAATGCGGGAGCAGCAACATCAGCCAAAGTGCGGGTTCTTATAGAATCGGCTGCCGACGGGAAAACCTGGAGTACCGTGGGTGTTTCTGAAAATATTATCGAAGCAAGCTGGCAGGCTTTAACGGACAGTATTTCCTATTATCTGATGAAACGGCATCAACAAAAAAACATGGAGAAAACATGAAAAGGCGACGCATAATTTTTTTCGACACAACACTGCGGGACGGTGAACAGAGTCCCGGAGCTTCGCTGACAGTTAATGAAAAACTGGTTATCGCCTATCAGCTTGCCCGTTTGGGTGTGGATGTGATTGAAGCAGGTTTTCCCATTGCTTCCGATGGCGATTTTGAAGCGGTAAAAGAAGTGGCCAGAAATATAAAAGGACCCATAATCTGCGGACTTGCACGGGCAAATGACGCAGATATTGACCGGTGCTGGGAAGCTGTCAAATATGCGGAAAAACCCAGGATTCATACGTTTATTGCCACATCAAAGGTCCACCGGGAAGAAAAACTGAAAAAATCCAAGGAAGAGATCATCGAACTGACTAAAAGAGCAGTTAAAAGGGCAAAGAGTTATTGCAGCGATGTGGAATTTTCTCCCGAAGATGCTGCCAGGACAAGCCTGGAATATATGTGCGATGTTGTCCGGGCTGCCATAGAATCGGGAGCAACGACCATAAATATTCCCGATACAGTGGGATATGCCGAGCCCCGGGAATTTGGAGACCGGATCCGTTATCTCTTTGATCATATACCGGAAGCAAAAAATGTGGTTATCAGCGTTCACTGTCATAATGATTTGGGAAACGCCGTGGCAAATTCCCTTGCGGCAGTGGAAGCCGGGGCAACTCAGATCGAAGGATGTATCAACGGGATCGGAGAACGGGCCGGTAATGCATCTTTGGAAGAAGTTATCATGAATTTAATTACCCGGAAGGACTACTTCAATGTAGATGTAGCGGTCAATACCCGGGAGATATACAAAACCAGCCGCCTTCTCAGCAATCTTACCGGACTGGAAATACAGCGCAATAAACCCATTGTAGGTACCAACGTTTTTGCACATGAAGCAGGCATCCATCAGCACGGTGTCCTCCAAAACAGGGAAACATACGAAATCATGAAAGCTGAAGACGTGGGTTGGACCGGGGAAAACCTGGTTATCGGAAAGCACTCGGGAAAACATGCTGTAACAGCAATGCTGGAAGAAGAGGGTTTCCGCCTTGACGGTGATCAAATCCGTCAAATCACCGAAAAAGTCAAAGATCTTGCCGACAAGCAGAAAATGGTGGAACGGGATGATGTAATTGCCATTGCCCGGGATGTTACCAATCAGCTCTCTGAAGAAGAACAATATGTGAAAATTGAAGAATTTGCTGTTTTTACAGGATCGAATATGACACCAACAGCATCCATAAAGCTCCGTGTTTACGGGGAAGTAAAAATTGCATCCGGAACCGGTGACGGTCCTGTTGATGCCGTGAGCAATGCTGTCTGGCAGGCAATCGATCCGTCACTGAAACTGGTGGAATACAATCTGAAAGCCATAACGGGCGGGACAGACGCTCTTGCGGATGTTTCCATAAAACTGTCTGATGAACAGGATAACATGTATATGGCCCGGGCCTTGGATGAAGATGTTATAAAAGCCAGTGTTAAAGCAATTATCAAAGGAATAAATAAGGCACTGAGTTATAAAGAAAAGAGTATGCAAAGAAATTAAATACCGGAGATTAGAACGTGGGATCAACAATAACTGAAAAAATACTGGCTGTCCATTGCGGCCGGAAGGCAGTGAAACCGGGTGAGCTCATCAATGCGGAGATTGATGTAATCATGTGCCACGATGTAACAACCACACCGGCAATCGATATGATGAAAGCAAACGGAGACCTTCATGTGGCGTTCCCAGAAAGGGTTGTGGTCATGCCTGATCACTTTGTCCCAAACAAAGATATCAAATCCGCCGAAATGGTGGCAAAGATCCGCCGCTGGGCCAAAGAGGAGAAAATTGATAAGTTTTATGATATCGGAAGGCATGGTGTGTGTCATGCCCTGCTTCCCGAACAGGGACACGTGCGGCCGGGAACAACCATAGTTTGCGGGGACAGTCATACCTGTACACACGGTGCCCTGGGTGCCTTTGCCACAGGAATCGGCAGCACAGATCTCGCCGCGGCCCTGGCCACGGGTGAACTCTGGTTCAAAGTCCCTGAATCCATCCTTTTCAGAATTAACGGCACTCTGCCTAAAGGTGTTTATGCGAAAGATGTTATTCTGTATATCATCAGTCAGATTGGGGTTGACGGTGCCCTGTATAAAGCCATGGAGTTCACAGGAGAGGTTGTTGATGCTTTGTCGGTTGAATCACGAATGACCCTGTGCAACATGGCTATAGAGGCCGGGGCAAAAACCGGTGTTATCAATCCGGATGAAACCACACTTGAATATGTCCGGGCTCATTCAAATGAACCTTTCGATGTTTTTCACAGTGATCCGGATGCAGAATACAGCGAAATTATCGATATTGATGTGTCCAGTCTGGAACCGATGGTTGCCCTTCCCCATCTTCCCAGCAATGGTAAACCCGTTTCTCAGGCGGGAAATATCTCAATTGATCAGGCCTGGCTGGGAAGCTGTACAAACGGACGGATTGAAGATCTCCGTAAAGCGGCGGCTGTGATGAAAGGAAATAAAGTGGCTGAAGGTGTTCGGATGATTGTGGTCCCCGCCACTACGCAGATTTGGAAACAGGCCAGCCGGGAAGGACTGCTGGATATTTTTATGGAATCGGGTGCGACTGTATCCACGCCCACCTGTGGTGCATGCCTTGGCGGGCACATGGGAATTCTGGCGGCAGGAGAACGGTGTATCAGCAGTACGAACCGTAATTTTATCGGCAGGATGGGAAGCCCCGAATCGGAAGTCTATCTTGCAAGCCCGGCTACGGTTGCCGCATCTGCCATCGAAGGAAAAATTGCTAACCCAAGCTCATACAAACAGGATTGAATATGAAAGGATCAGCACATGTCTATTCCCGGGCTCACATTAATACGGATGAGATCATTCCGGCCCGGTATCTGAATATGGATAAGGAAAAAGACCTGGCGTGTCATGCCATGGAGGACATTGATACAGAATTCGTGAAAAAGGTCCAAAAAGGGGATTTTATCATTGCAGGGGTGGATTTCGGCTGCGGGAGCTCACGGGAACATGCCGTCTGGGCACTTCGCGGAGCCGGCATTCAGGCTGTAATAGCCGAAACATTTGCCCGGATTTTCTACAGGAACTGTATTAATAACGGTTTCCCGGCTATTGAGTGTCCCGGTATCGGTAAAAAGATAAAAAACGGTGACAGACTGTCTGTAGACATATCACAGGGGAAAATTTACAATGAGACACAAAATGATGTGTACAGTTTCCCTCCCATACCGGATTTCGCCCGAAAAATTATTGAAGCAGGCGGACTTTTAAAAGCCATTGCCAAAAAGGGAAATTCATGAAAGAGAATAAAATAATTGCGGTTTTACCCGGTGACGGCATCGGTCCCGAAGTCATGATTGAAGCATTAAAAATTCTGGAAGCCGTTTCTGAAAAAACCGGTATAACGTTCACTTATAAAGAAGCTCCTGTGGGCGGTGCCGCCTGGGATGTCTATAAAGAACATCTTCCGGATGAAACACTTCACATTTGCCGTCAGGCCGATGCAATTCTGTTCGGCTCGGTGGGAGGACCGGTCCGTGAACAGAACACACCGAAATGGCAGGGTGTGGAAGTCAATTCCCTTTTGGGTTTGCGGAAAGCATTCGGACTCTATGCCAATCTACGGCCGGCAAAACTCTTTCCCTCCCTTGCATTCGCCTCTCCCCTGCGCCGTGATGTAGCGGAAAAGGGATTTGATATTCTGGTAGTCCGCGAACTGACCGGCGGCATCTATTTCGGCCAGCCAAAGGGCCGGGAAGGCGAAGGCGATGATGAAAAGGCTTTTGATACCATGGTTTATTCACGGAAAGAAATCCGCCGTATAGCTAAGACCGCATTCGACATTGCCCGGAAACGGCGGAATAAGGTTACATCCATCGATAAAGCAAATGTACTTACGACTATGGTCTTTTGGCGTCAGGTTGTGGAAGAGGTCGCTTCAGAATATCCCGATGTAGCGTATGAACCTATGTATGTGGATAATGCGGCCATGCAGCTTGTAAAAAATCCCCAGCAGTTTGATGTGCTTCTCTGCGGAAACATGTTCGGCGACATTTTATCCGATGAAGCGGCTATGCTCACAGGAAGTCTGGGTATGCTTCCCAGCGCCAGTTTTGCCGATACGGGTTTCGGCATGTACGAACCGGGCGGTGGTTCGGCACCCGATATTGCGGGACAGGCAATTGCCAACCCCATCGCACAAATCCTGAGCGCAGCCATGATGCTCAGATATTCCCTGAATATGGAAAAAAGTGCTTCTCAAATTGATAAAGCCGTTGAACAAGTCCTGAATGAAGGATACAGAACGGCTGATATCTATCAATCAGGTAGTAAAAAGGTCAGCACTTCAGAAATGGGTGATTTGATTACTCAGGCCTTTAAAAAAATGTGAAACGGACAACTATATGAAAAATAAAAAACTTACAATCATCGGTGCCGGCAATATCGGCACATCCATCGCGAAAGGAATTGTTAAAGCCGGACTTTTTAATCCTGATCAGGTTATTCTCACACGGCGTCACGTTGAACTGCTTGGTTCACTTGCCAAAGATGGTTTTGGTATTATGTCGGATAATGTATCCGCCATTAAATCATCGGATTTTATTATCCTTGCCGTTGAACCCCAGCAGGCTAATCCTGTTCTGAAAGAAATAACAGATCACCTGAAAAAGGATTCTCAAGTCTTAATGTCAGTAGTTTCCGGTCTTTCTATTACTGATATAAAATCCATCATCGGCACACAGGTTCCTGTTGTCCGGGTTATGCCCAATACGGCTATTGCCATACGGGAATCCATGACCTGTATAGCGGCGGAAAACAGTCAGACTCCCGCTCTGAAAATTGCTGAATCCATATTCAATACAATGGGGCAAACCCTTATCATTGATGAGGAGCAAATGAGTGCGGCAACGGCATTGGGAGCCTGCGGAATCGCCTACTTCCTCAGGGCTATCCGTGCAGCATCACAGGGGGGTATAGAAGTTGGTTTTTCTGCTGGTGATGCTCTTAAAATCGCATCCCAAACAGCCAAAGGCGCTGCATCCCTCCTGCTCAGTTCCGGTAACCATCCCGAACAGGAAATCGATAAGGTGACCACACCTCTGGGTTGTACCATATCGGGACTGAATCAAATGGAACATGAAGGATTCAGTTCCGCCATGATTCAGGGAATCCGTTTATCAGCAGAAAAAGCTGCCCGTCTCTATAAGAAAAATGATAAATAATAACTGATGTGCCCGGAGACAAAATTTTCATGAAAGTAATAAAATTCGGCGGAACATCTGTCGGCTCGTCTGACAATATAAGACAGGTTGCGGGCATCATATCCCGTCAGGGAAAGAGTGATCCACTGCTATCTGTTGTAGTTTCAGCATTTACGGGTGTAACCAATCAGCTTATTAAAATCAGTGAACTGGCACAAAAAAGGGATCATGCTTATAAAAAACTGCTGGCTGAATGTGAAAAACGCCATTTCAGGGTTTTAAAAGATCTGATCCCTCAACCCTCAGCAGACATCAATATGCATTTGAAAAAAGAATTTGAGGAATTATATGATGTCCTGCACGGTGTTTATCTGCTTAAAGAACTGACACCCCGTTCATCTGATCTGATTATCGGGTTTGGTGAACGTTTGTCTGCTTACATTATCAGTCAATATATGAAATCGCTGGGTATTTCTGCCGACTATACTGACGCCCGGAAACTGATTGTTAGTGATGATTCTCACGGACATGCCATTATAGACTATCAAAAATCCGCCCGGAAAATCCGCCGGTATTATAACATATATCCGGGAATTAAAATTATTACCGGATTCATTGCCGCTGCCGGAGGTGGAATTTCAACGACACTGGGCAGAGGCGGGTCTGATCTGACTGCCTCATTTCTCGGTGCTGTTTTAAAAGCTGAGGAAATCCAGATCTGGACAGATGTGGATGGTGTGATGAGTGCAGATCCGGGAAAGGTTCCGGAAGCATTCTGCTTAAAAACCCTCAGTTATGAAGAAGCCATGGAACTCTCCCATTTTGGTGCCAAAGTCTTACATCCTCCTACCATTCAGCCGGCATTGGAAAAGGGCATTCCCATACGCATTCTGAATACTTTCAATCCGGATTTTGAGGGGACACTTGTTCAAAAAGGGTTTATATCAAACGGTTTTCCGGCAAAAGGCATAACATCAATTTCCAATGTTTCACTCCTGACCATACAGGGCTCCGGCATGGTGGGGGTTACGGGTATTTCCGCCCGTGCTTTTACGGTGCTGGCAAAATCCGGAATAAATATTATTTTGATCTCTCAGGCATCTTCCGAACACTCCATCTGTCTGGCAGTGAAACCGGAAAACGCCCTGCCGGCTAAAAAGGCTATTGAAAAAGAGTTCGCACTGGAGATAAAGGCACGTATCGTTGACAAAGTCCTTGTGGAAAAAGAACTTTCCGTCGTTGCCCTGGTTGGGGAAAGCATGCGGAAAACACCGGGAATCTCAGGCCGGCTTTTCCATGCTCTGGCGGACAGAAATGTGAATGTTGTGGCCATTGCACAGGGATCATCCGAACTCAACATATCTGTAGTCGTGGATCAAAAAGATGAAACCAAGGCTCTTAGAGCCATTCATAATGCCTTTTTCTCCCATACAAAACGGATAAATTTGATTGTTTGCGGGACCGGACTGATCGGGCAGGAATTCTTATACCAGCTTGCAGACATCCAAAAAATAATTCTACAAAATAAAAACCTGAATCTTTGTTTAATCGGTTTAGCAAACATAGACAGGGCTTTATTTCGACCTGAGGGCATTAATCCCCAAGAATGGGAAGAACTGTTGTCTTCCGGTGATCAAAACCCCGATCCGGCCTATTTTCTAAAAAAACTGAAAGACCTCCCCGTAGGAAAAACCGTTTTTGTGGATATTACGGCAAGTTCGGATATCAGCCGTACATATATGGATTACTTTAAAGCAGGAATATCCGTGGTTGCAGCCAATAAAATCGCCAACACCGGCGATTATGAGGAATTCAGTGCTCTGGGGAAAGCATACCGGGATAATAAGGTCACTTTTTTGTACGAAACCAATGTGGGTGCGGGGCTGCCGGTTATCCGGACACTGAAAAGTCTTATTGATACAGGTGATAAAATCCTCAAAATTGAAGCTATTCTCAGCGGTACGCTCAGTTATATTTTTAATTCATTCAGAACAGGCCTTTCTTTCAGCCGGGTAATACGTGAAGCACAAGAAAAAGGATTTACGGAACCGGATCCCCGGAATGATCTGAACGGACTGGATTTTGCACGAAAACTCCTCCTTCTTATGAGGGAATGCGGTGAAAAAGTCAACCTAACCGATATTGATATCAAGCCTGTCCTGCCTGCCGATTGTTTTTCAGCAGATTCCATTGAAGAATTCTATACAATCCTTAAAAAGTACGATTTATCCTTTGATCAGAAACTTGATGATGCCGTGAGTTCGGGAAAAGTTCTCAGGTTTGTAGGAACGTATGAAAACAGCCGGGGTAAAATCGAATTAAAAATGCTCTCCCCCGATCATCCCTTTGCCGGACTTAAAGGCAGTGACAACTGTATCGTTTTTACGACAGAACGGTACCGGGAAAATCCTTTAATAATACAGGGGCCCGGAGCCGGTGCAAAAGTCACAGCCGCAGGAATAATTAATGACTTGATAATTGATAATTGATAATTGGCTCGCTGCGCTCGCTGTTCAAGAGTTTCCCGATGCGCTACGCTTTCGGGACTGTCGCTTCGCTCCAGCATGGTTCATGGGTTCAGAGGTTGAGAAGGGCTTTACCGCTCTAGTTACGCGTTACGCGTCACTTTCCCTGACTTTTGACTGCTCTTAATTCAATTCAGCACTCAACACTCAGCACTCAGCTCTCGAAGCAATTATCAATTACCTTGCTCCCTTCCAATTCTCCTCATATATTTATTGACGTGTAGAAATAATTAAATTATTAATAAGTTGACAGGTGAAAGAAAATGAATAAGACAGGTTTTCACATTTCAGTCTGCATGTTTATCTCAATGCTTGTTTTTTTTACAGGATCAATTTTACATGCCGACCATCTGGACAGTCTGCAGGCAGGGCCCGGCGTCTGGTATTATTCCGAATCACGGGACAGCGGGCCTTTTCAGTTTGATGTGCTGGTCATTGATATGACCAATCCCTACATTACGTTCAAATCGGTAAAGGCGAATGACAGATTGCAGGCATTTGAACGGACTTCCTCCATGGCTGCCAGAAACAACCGTGAGAATCACCGGGTTGTGGGCGGTATAAACGGTGATTTCTACAATACATCAAACGGTGTTCCGGTCGGAGCTCAAATCTCCAACGGGGAAATCGTGAAAACGGATGAAGCCTGGCTTACCATTGGTGTCAGTGCCGATAAGGTCCCCATGATTGCCGATGTTGCTTTCTCAGGTGCCGTCATTTCGGATTCGGGATCAGCGGCTTTATCCGGTGTAAACAGTGCCAGAAATACCGATCAGATCATACTTTTCAATTCATTCTTTGGAATATCCACGGGAACAAATGCCTACGGATCAGAGGCTCTCATAGCTCCCCTGACGGACTGGTTTGTAAACGATACCATCCGTTGTGTTGTTCAGGATGTCCGTCCGGATCAGGGAAATATGTCCATACCCAAAGGTAAAGCAGTGTTATCCGGACACGGAATATCATCGGCTTTTATTAAAACGCTGGCTGTAGATGACACATTGCTGTTAGTCCAGAATATGCTTCCCGGACCGAAAAGACTGACCCAGCTCATCGGAGGCAATACCATTCTTGTGAACAATGGCGTCAATGTGGGGGCTTCGGGGGATATTCATCCACGGACAGCAGCTGGTTTTAATGCTGATTCCACGAAATTTTATCTCTTTACGGTGGACGGCAGGCAGCCCGGATACAGTATTGGTATGTCATACAACCAACTGGCAGCCTATATGATGGAGTGGGGCGTTCATAACGGGTTGAACCTTGACGGCGGCGGTTCATCAACCATGGTTGTCCGCGGTCAGGTGAAAAACAGTCCCTCTGATCCCGGAGGAGAACGGACGGTTTCAAATTCATTTCTTGTCATCAGCACGGCTCCCGACGGAGATCTGTACCGCCTGCGCATTACTCCGCCCCTCGTTTATGCCATTCCCGGTTCTGCCGTTAAATTCAGCGTTCAGGGATTGGATGAACATTTTAACAATGTGAGCCTGACCGGTGAAACAGTTATTTGGAGCTGTGACTCCACACTGGGGACTATAAGCGAAAACGGACTCTTTACGGCTTCCGGTGATACAGTGAGCGGTTATATTTATGCTCATGTGGGAGACATTTCTGATTCTGCCATGATCAGGAAAAGTATGTTTACAACGCTCACATTGACACCAGATCCTGTCATTCTGAATGTGGGTGCTTTTCAGCAAATGGCTGTGGAAGCCCGGGATAACTATGGCAATCTTATCTCTTTTGCCCTTTCCGATTATGAATGGCGTGTTGAAGGCGGGGTAGGGACCATTTCAGAGAGTGGATTTTTCACGGCTTCTGAATCAGGAGAAGGTTTTATTATTGCCCAATATGATTCCATAACCGGTTCGGTTCCCGTTACCGTGGGAATATCCACATCCGTATTGGTGAATGATTTTTCCAGTGTTTCCGCTTTTACACTGACAGGCCTTGTCGTGGATATGGGCCAGTGTTCTTTAACAACCGACGATTCAATCTATATCTCTTCCCCCTCTTCCGGTAAACTTAGTTATATGCTCACAACCGGAGGAACCAGCGCTCTCTATATGAACTGCAATATTCCCGTATCCGGTCACCCGGATAAGGTGGGAATTCATGTTTACGGCGACGGAAACGGACACTGGCTGAGAGGCGAGTTCGAAAACAGTACGGGCCAGAAATTCCTTATTAACTTCACAGAGGCCACACCCGGCATTGACTGGGTTGACGAATGGAGACTGATTGAAGTTGAATTGAGTGATGCCATACCCAGTTGGGCAAACCCCACGGCTGTTCTGACTTATCCCATCAAATGGACACGCTTTTATATCGCCGAAACGAAAGATGATAATAAAGGATCCGGTGTGATTTACTTCGATGACTTCATTATAGATTTTATAAGCACCGAAACGGATAAAGAAATCAGCGTTCCCGGTTCCTTTAAGCTGGAGCAGAATTATCCAAACCCTTTTAATCCGGTTACACAGATCGCTTATACGATTCCAGAAAATTCAGACGTATCCCTGGTTATTTATGATCTGAACGGCCGGTTCTTAAAGGAGTGGAACAGGAATAACCAGGCTCCGGGTTCCTACTCCGTTGAATGGGACGGGTCTAACCATGGAGGTATGAAAGTCAGTACGGGATTATACCTGTATAAACTGACTGCGGGAGAGTATTCGGATACGAAGAAAATGATTATAATTAAGTGAGTGCTGAGTGATGAGTGCTGAGTGATGAGTTGAATTAAGAATTATCAACTCAATTCAGAATCCAGAATTCAGAATCCAGAATTAAAAATCGGTGCATAGGATGAAAGAAAAAATAATCACACAATGCATTACCATTTTATTTTTAATTACGATGTCATTTAGCGGTCTGGCAGCCCAGCGATTTACGGCGGACGAGGATATAGCTCTTCAGGTTGTAACAGCTAATGAACAGAAATTAAAGAATATCCGTCAGCTTCTGGTTGCCTTTAATGAATCCCCTGAAAACCCGTCAACCAGGCTTGTTTTATTGGAAAAGCGTCCGGAAGGATGGCAAATTATCACCGATCCCATACCGGGATATATTGGACGAAAGGGATTTGCCCCGCCCGGAAAAAAACGGGAAGGGGACGGAAAATCACCGACGGGATTGTTTCGGCTGGGACTCTTATTCACATATAATGAAACCGTGAATACCCGGATGCCTTACCTGCAAAGTACGGAAGAAGACAAATGGATTGATGATCCCAAATCAAAAGATTACAATAAGCATGTCCGGGGTGAAACGGATGCCCGGTCCTGGGAACGCCTGCTTCTGCAAAGCAATGCATATAAATACTGCATGGTTATCGAATACAACACAAACCCGGTCATCAAAGGCCGGGGATCAGCCATATTTTTACATCTTCATGGCAGACGTGAAGGAGCAACTGCCGGCTGTATCGCCATCAGCGAAAAAGATATGGTAAAGATTCTAAACCGTCTGGACCCTGCCAAAAATCCGGCTATTCTCATGGGAAATAATAATGTTCTTTTGGAGGGAGTTCTGAATTCTGAGTTCTGAATTCTGAATTCTGAGTGCTGAGTGCTGAGTGCTGAGTTGCTCACTTCGTTCGCTGTTTAAGAGTTCAAGCCTCCCTTCGGTCGTTTCAAGAATTCAAGCACTGCTTCGCAGTGTTCAAAAAGGCATTCTGTTAAGCATTATATTAAAGGCTTTTCAATTATTGAAAACTACACAGTGGCTATTGAACACCGATAAAAAATTCTTCAGCACCCGGATGCAAAGGAATGATCGTTTCACCGGCCGTTTCTGCCCGGAAGAAATTGGCTACCGGATGAATAGCCTTCAATTCGTTGATTGCGGTCTCATTAAAAATTGATCCGAGGATATCCTTGACCAGATCAGCTTTCATGTTTTCATGGACGAACAAGAGATTATCAACCATTATGGTTGCTATATCCTCTGTTAAATGATAGGTGCCTGAAGGAATCACACCGGCTGTAAAATATGGATATTCAGTCAGAATATCATTGATAAGGCTTTCCGGAAGAGGTATAAAACGAATATCCAGGGATAGCAGAAGCTGTTCGACAACAGCCCCGGGATAGGAAAAATTATAAAATACGGCATCCACCGAACCGTTTATCAGTGCTTCTGCCGCATCCTGCTGCAGATAGTTCACACGGGTCACATCTTCCAGAAGTCCGGCAGTCTCCAGAATAATGACCGCCGTCACTTCCCCACCGCTTCCCTGTGCATCCATGCTTACGGTTTTGCCTGCCAGATCCTGCACGGTATAAATATCCGAATCTGCGGACACAACCAAATGCTGAGCGGAGGGATACATGGTGAACACAGCTTTAACAGGCAGGGGATTTCCGGCAAAAATTCCCGATCCCTGCCACGCTTCGAAGGCAACATTGGCCATGGCCATTCCAATATCCGTATCCCCATCCGCAACCAGATTCACATTATCTACGGAGCCTCCCGTGGCCTGTGCCTGGACAAAAATACCGTCCACGCCATCCGTAATCACTTTTGCAAGACCCACACCCAAAGGAAAATATACACCTCCGGGACTTGCGGAACTGATCGTGATTATTTCCAACGGATCATCGTCCGATGTGTCACAACCGGTCAGAATAAAAAAGAGCAATGAAAATACTATCAGAACTATAGTTAAAGCCGTCAAATGATTTTTCATAATATTATCCTTCATTATTGATTAAAAAAATATACTGATAGTATCTTCAAATATCAACTGACTAATATTTCAAGAAAATAAAAGGAATTATACGGACCCTTTTCGAACGGGTCTTACGGATGCCTGGGTTCGTATTCTGAACACACCCAAATCCGATATACTCAGCGTCCATTCCTGGAAAAGCATGATAAGTTCGGAAAAAGGGGGTTCCTGTTCCTTTAAGGCCAGATCCCGGAGTTCAACCGATTTCCAGAGATCAACAATAAGAAAACGGTTCGGATTTTCCGAATCCCGTAAAACGGATGTACCTCGGTAGCCCTCACAACGGGAAAAAAGTTTATCCCAGGCTCCGCCGGGACCGAATGCCAGTTCAAACTGCTGGCAATAATCCGGTTTTGATACATATTCGCTGATATGTTCGATCATGATTTCCCTGAAGAATTGGTTAGTCCGGTTCAGATCCTGCAGATTTAAAAGATGCTGTAGGTAATTATAAACATAGTATTTAATAACATTCTGTTTCTTTTTATATCGGTATCTGTAGAGCTATAATGGGTTGAGTTATAATTATAACCATACACAGATGACCATACCACCCGCAGACGCGGGGAAACGTAGTAATTAATGTCAAGCACAACCGGACTTAAAGCACAGGTAACGGATTCATTTGTACTATTCGAATATTCGTTTTGATATTTTTCCCAATATCCGGTTATGCCAAGAGCCACAGATGTGCGGGTGTTGGGCAGATATATTAGTGATGCAGACGCTTCAGCGTATATCAGATTTTGTTCATAATCACTGTTTTCATTATTTGGATATCGATAATAATACTGTCTGTACCCTACCGTTACATCATTGGATGATTGCCAGTATAAATTGATGGGGTTTTCATACCGGCTTCTTACAAAAGGACCGAAAGAGGAAATATTCTCTTTGTACTTTTCATCATCAGGTGTTTGCACATTATTAATATCCGTATAATCACATAACCGGGACATCTTGTTATCAAGCCCTGCTTTTACATAAAAACCGGATTCCCTGACAGGACCGGAACCATAATTCCACTGATCATTCAAAATGTTAAAGTAGCCGATGTCCTTTGAGGCAATGATTCCACGGGAAGCGAGAAAAGCATCCATTACTTCCAGTTCCCGCATTAACCGAAGCCGTGAATCAAAAAAACGTTCACGTTTGACTTTTGAGATTTCCCGGGCCATTTCAAGCAGGACTTCCTCAGATGGGAGTTCCTTTATCTTACCGTGTTTATTCAGTTCTTCAAGAATGTATATGGCCAGTCTTAAATCCTGCACCGGTTCAATTCGTCCGTATCCTATGGAAAGTGGCATTGCCAATTCGGAATAGTATCTCCTGCTTTTTAGTTCACTTACATTTTCAGGATCACTTTTATTTGTATAAGCACTATACTGTGGAGTTGTCCTGAATTTTGGATTAATTTCAAGAAAAAGGGTCTGATTATTATATAATCGATTCGAACTGCTAAAAGAAAAATTATAATATGAATCATTTCTTAATGTATTTATCAAATTTGTTTCATTCTCAGTTCCCTGTCTGTAACCCTGCATTTGCGCATTTATCAGGATATCTTCCTGATACCTTTTGGAATTGACATACCGGCTGAATGACAGATTTAAACCACCGATTGTATGTGCTTGATGGTTCTTATATTTATCACCATTGTTATCTATGGATTCATTCTGAAGATTACTATTGAAATTAAAGCTTACATCCAGCTTGTTTAGTTTTATATCCGGCAACTTATAGACAGAGAGATCCACATCCGAATATTGCCCATGCAAAAGGGGCGTGAGAATAAATCCACATAAAACCAAGAGCCCTGCAAATTTAATCCTTAATAAATGATTGCCAGTTGACATGTCTGCCTCCTTGTTTTATATCAATTATTTTATTATATGCAATACATTTTAATTTAAACAGATTTTATCTTTATTTCATAATATAAATTATCAGGATTATCAGGTCAATCAGATTCAACAGGCAGTGAACAATGATTCCCAACAGTATATTTCTTTTACGCATGACGATATAAATCAAGGGCAGAACACCAACTGTCCGGGTGACAAACATCCAGGGAGTCCACACGTGATAGAGGGCGAATAGGGCGCTGTGGAGAACGGGGGACCACCCTCTCAGCCTTTTCGGCATACGGGGCAGGAGATATCCCCGGAAATACAATTCTTCCGTTACAGGCAGAATGACAACGACAAAAACAAAAAACAGGATAGCCGTCGTGATCATATTTCCTTTTGAAAATCCCCCGTCCAGTCCCATATCCAGGTGCAGATGCTCCGGTATCCATGAAAAGAAAGCCATCAGAAGGTCAGAACTGAAGTTGAAAAGCGTAAAAAGGAGTCCGGACAGGAGGAAAACTACCGGAACCCAGATAAAATAGTCCCGCAGGGGGATCGGGTTGCTATAGGGTATAATCCCTTTGAAAAAGGATTCTCCCGACTTTTTCTTTTGGTAAAGCAGATACCCCAGTTCAAAGGGGATCAGGGCCAGGATCCCGGCCAGGATCAGGGCCATGACCGTGGGAAATCCCTGTGAACGGACAACCGGTGCCAGGGCATAGTAGACAATGCCTGTTAAAATTCCGGGGAGCAGATGAAGAAGGACCGATTTCTGAAACGAATGTTCACGCGTGTTATTCATGTCCGTTCCTTCCGGGATAATGTGTTGATTTTTTGAATAAAATCCCCTTTAGCATGGGTATAACCGTCCCGGTCGTATTGGTATTCTTCAGCCAGCCGGATCTTCAGGGCTTCATATTCCAGCGTTTTGTCCCTGTGGAGTCTCAGATAATCCCTGAAGCGGATCTCGTCCCAGTCCCCCGGATAGCGCACATGAACGTGAAAAGCCTGTCCCCGGAATCCCTCCGGAGCATACCCTTTCACAAACATCATGTGAGGCGGCGGGTTTTCCGGTTTGGGGAGAAAGTGATAATCCAGGGGGTGAAAAGCATCAATCACGCATTTTGTATCCGAATTTTCCGGAATCTGCATCAAAATATCGATTGTCGGTTTGGCTTTCAGTCCGGGAATTGCCGTACTGCCGATGTGTTCCAGACTGATGATATGTACTTTGGAACATGCCGCAGTAATTCTATCCCGTTCCTGACGGAACAATTCCGGCCAGGCCGGATCCGGTTCGCAAATAGAGACGGGAAAAAGCCGTCCCAGTTCTTCCGGGGTCATATCGTGGAGTTTTTTCTGTGAAGATGGCATACGTTTTGTTTTCAATTCAGGTAGAATTTACAAGGATTCAGGCTGGATAGAATTCGTTTTTAACAGAAAATATTTACTTTAAAGAAAAGATCTGATGAGGAGTATAATCGGACAATGGAATTAACAATAACTTTAAAGATAAACAATTTTGGATTGAGATCAGTTTCAGTATGAGGGCAGCGGGATCAAAACCGAAAAGACTAAGAAACTTTACCTGCATCCCGGCAAAACCAGATATATTCCGGAAACAGTCCAATCAGCAAATATTCTTAATAAAATATTCATTCAGTATTAAAACAATATTCATTTTTTTAAGCTACGTTTGGCCCCAGGGAAAGGAGGATTCATGGAAGCCATCATCAACAGACTGAATATTTTTGATACCTATCTGTTCAATGCAATTTTCCGGTATTATAAGCAGTCATTTCTAAGAACCGTCATATACATAATCACAAAAAGCGGAGACGGCATCTCATATCCTCTGTATTTTCTCATCATGTATCTTTTGGAACCGGAGATTTTTCCGCTTTTTTTCAAATTGATATTCATCGGTTTTTGTATTGAAATTCCCATGTACAAATTCTTCAAGAACAGTGTAAAAAGGACACGGCCCATACACAGATTCCATCATGTTGCCAGTCTGGTAAAGCCTTCGGACCAGTTCAGCTTTCCTTCGGGACACACAGCAACTGCATTTATGACCGCCTTTTTTCTGGCTCTGCTCTTTCCCCACCTGAAAATCCCGGTATATTTCTGGGCTTCTCTTGTAGGTTTTTCCCGGGTTTACCTGGGCGTTCATTATCCGGGGGATGTGTTTGCAGGTGTCTTTCTTGGAATGAGTTCAGCATTCCTCAGTCTGCAGATGCTTCTCCTGTCAGGATGGCTTTGATGAAAATTCTCTATGGGATTCAGGCGACCGGCAACGGCCATATCAGCCGGTCCCGCGAAATCATAAGAAAACTGAAAAATCACGGGCATACCGTAAAAGCACTTTTCAGCGGAAGAGAGCCGGAACGGTTATGGGATATGGATGTATTCGGGGATTATGATGTTTATAACGGCTTAACATTCAAAACATACCAAGGGAAAATTGATTATTTTGAAACCATCCGCCATCTCCGTCCCCTTGAGTTCGTAAAGGATATTCTCACCATTGATACTGCAGATTATGATCTGGTTATATCAGATTTTGAGCCCATTTCATCAAAGATTGCCCGGCGTTTTAAAATTCCCTGTGTGGGAATCAGCCATCAGGCGGCTTTTTTACATGATATTCCCCGGGCCGGGTCAGATGTCCTATCAGATATGATTCTGACCAATTTTGCACCGGCGGATGTCCATCTGGGACTTCATTATTACCATTTCGGTTTTCCCCTTCTTCCCCCTCTCATATCCGGTCGTCTTTTATCTGCCCAAAATACGGTGCTTGAAAAAAAGATACTCGTATATCTTCCCTTTGAAGATTTAGGATCTGTCATGGATATTCTATCCGCCTTTACCCGATATGATATAAAGATCTATCATGATATTGACAGGCCACTGAAGAAAGGTTCCATCCGGGTGTATCCCTTATCCCGTGATAAATTCATGCAGGACCTGCTCACATGTGAGGGAGTCATAGCCAATGCCGGATTCATGCTTTCCGGTGAAGCCCTTCATCTTGGTAAAAAACTTCTTGTTTGTCCCGTAAGAAAACAGTTTGAACAAGAATCCAATGCGGAAGCGCTGAAAAAGCTCAGGGTGGCAGATGTCATGGGTGAACCGAATAAAGGATCTATTTCTCGATGGCTTGATAAGGAGGGCATCCCTCCCTTGAAATATGCGGATCTTTCATCGCTCATTGCAGATTTCATCCATCAGGGTGACATCAATGAAAAAGCACGTTGTGATCTCATCTCTGAAGCCTGGCGGGGATTCCGCCTGCCCTGATAGTTTCTTTCAAACAGGGAATTTTAATTGACGTTATGATTTATTCCACAATGTGGTTAAACATGAAATGCACTAAACTCTGTGTCGGCAGACGGGCCGGTCTATTTCTTTAGATCAAACCGGTCAGCATTCATCACTTTTACCCATGCACGCACAAAGTCTTTTACAAATTTTCCTTTGTTATCATCCTGTGCATACAGTTCTGCATATGCACGCAATACCGAGTTGGAACCAAACACCAAATCAACCCGGGTTGCTGTCCATTTTATCTGATTTGTCTTTCTGTCAACAAGATGATAAAGATTTTCAGAAACAGGTTTCCATGCGTAATTCATGTCCGTAAGATTTACAAAGAAATCATTCGTCAGTATGCCTTCTCTTTCTGTAAATACACCGTGTTTTGTGTTACCGTGATTTGTTCCCAAAACACGCATACCTCCAATGAGTACGGTCATTTCAGGAGCTGTAAGTCCCATAAGCTGAGTTCTGTCGAGCAGCAGTTCTTCGGGTTTTACCACATAATCTTTTTTAAGCCAGTTCCTGTAACCGTCATGAATCGGCTCAAGATCTGAAAAAGAATCACTGTCGGTCATTTCGGCGGTGGCATCACCTCTGCCCGGACTGAAAGGAACGTTGATATTCACACCTGCTTCCCGGGCAGCTTTTTCCAGGGCTGCACTTCCTGCAAGTACGATTAAATCGGCAATACTTACTTTTTTGGTCAAGCCTGCCTGGATATCAGCAAGTTTATTCAGAACTTTCTCAAGCCGTTCAGGCTCATTGCCCTCCCAGTCTTTTTGAGGGGCAAGGCGAATTCTGGCACCATTTGCACCACCTCTGTAATCGGAGCCTCTGAATGTTCGTGCACTGTCCCATGCCGTATTGATCAGCTCGGTCCGGGTTAAACCGCAATTCAGAAGTTTAACTTTCAACTCTTCGATTTCCGGTTCCGAAAGGGTGTAATCAACGGCCGGAACAGGGTCCTGCCAAATCAGATCTTCATCCGGCACATCGGGACCGAGATAGCGGCTTTTGGGTCCTAAATCACGGTGGGTCAGTTTAAACCATGCACGGGCAAATACCCGGGCAAAATATTCAGGGTCTTTATAAAAACGTTCTGCAATTTTCCGGTACTCCGGATCCATTTTCAGGGCCATATCGGCATCTGTCATGATGGGATTGCGGCGCACGCCGGGAATGTGGGCATCAAAGGGCTTGTCTTCCTCTTTAATGTTGATGGGTTCCCATTGCCATGCCCCTGCGGGACTTTTTCTGGATTCCCATTCGTGATTGAGCAAAAGATGGAAATAGGTATGATTCCATCTGTCAGGCTTGCTCGACCATGCACCTTCCAGTCCGCTGGAAACAGTGTCTTCAGAATGGCCCTTCCCTTTGGGATTTTTCCAGCCAAAGCCCTGCTCTTCCAGGTCTGCTTCTTCCGGCTTTGGACCCAGAATCGAAGCATCGCCATTTCCGTGGCACTTACCAACAGTGTGGCCCCCGGCAGTTAAAGCAACGGTTTCTTCATCGTTCATGGCCATCCGCCTGAATGTCATGCGCACATCCTTTGCGGTTCTCAGCGGGTCAGGGTTTCCATCCACCCCCTCGGGGTTAACATAAATCAAACCCATCTGAACGGCAGCCAGGGGATTTTCCAGCGACTCACGGTTCTGATCATCGGAATAGCGGGATTTTGTGGGTTCAAGCCATTCTTTCTCAGCCCCCCAGTAGATATCCTTTTCAGGATGCCAGATGTCTTCACGTCCGCCTCCAAACCCAAAGGTTTTAAAGCCCATGGATTCATAGGCCATATTTCCGGCCAGAATAAATAAATCAGCCCATGATAGTTTGTTGCCGTATTTTTTCTTGATGGGCCATAATAACCTGCGGGCCTTATCCAGATTCACATTATCAGGCCAACTGTTGAGGGGGGCAAACCGTTGGTTGCCGGTATTGCTGCCGCCCCGTCCGTCGGCGGTACGGTATGTGCCGGCACTGTGCCAGGCCATTCGGATCATAAAACCACCGTAGTGGCCCCAGTCGGCAGGCCACCATTCCTGACTTTCCGTCATAAGTTTTTTCAGGTCATTCTTTAATCCTTCAAAATCCAGCTTGTTAAATTCTTCGCGATAGTTGAAGTCCTCTCCCAGCGGATTTGTTTTTGTGTCGTGCTGATGCAAAATGTCCAAATTCAGTGCTTTGGGCCACCAGCTCATAACGGAATTTTCCGTATCCGTATTTGCCCCGTGCATTACCGGGCATTTCCCTTTTTTAAAATCGTCCATATGAGTTATTCCTTAGTTTTAGAAGATCCATGATTTGTTATTTGTCAAGATTTACTGCCAACCCGCATATATGTTAAATCCTTTCATATCCCGCCCAATCGACTGGACAGGGATGATCGGGATTGATGTTATATCATGATGCTCTGTTTTGAGAGAGTTTCATGAGATCGTCAGATATTGTCATTCCAATCAACATCGCATTTATATTTAAGTTAAATATACTTCATCCGGCAAATATCAATCAAGGGTAAAGTGGGGATCACAGAGTTTCTCATTTTACAATGTCGTTAAACAACAAATTCATCTGTCAGATATTAACGATTTTCAGGGCTGTTCATTTAAGATGATTTGATAATCCTCATGAGTTCATCAGGATCGTATACATTCACAGAAGCGTATTTGAAGTCTTTGACATTACGGGTTACAATTCCTTCAATATTGCTTAAACGGGCGGATTCATGGAGTACGGCATCTTCATAATCGTTGATTTTGTGATTGCAGGCTGTTTGAAATATTGATTTATTCAAATCCGTTAATTCAAAAATATTCAGAAGATTCTTAATGAGTCTCTTTACTTCCTTTGGCCCTTTTACTTTTGTGATTAAATATCCGATAGTTATGACACTTGTGGGACAAAGCCAGCCTTCAATTTTTCCCTGTTCAACCTCAGACAATAAAAAGGTAGTGGACGTAAAAAAAGGTTTCCGCAGAAGTAATACATCCAAAATGATATTTGTGTCAAACAAGATTTTCATAAGTATTTATTTTCGATGTATTTCCTGTAATCGGATTCATCCACATGTGAATCAGCCAGGGCCCCATACAAAGATTTTACATTGGGTGGTAATTCTGTCATAGTGTCAGTGTTTTCTTTCTTCGTCAGTATTCTGAAGTAATCTGCAACCATTTTTGAGAGAGACTTCCCTTTTTTTTGGGCGACAGATTTCGCCGCATGTATGAGTTCATCTTCCATTCTTAGTGTCAATTTTGTTTGCATCTCACCTCCCTATACGTATCTTTTTCATAAATTAATACGTCATTAAAAAAGGCGCAAGGATTTTATCTATTCTGATGATAATTTATTTTGGTCATTAGCTCATCAACATTCAATATTTTCAAACGTGTTGAAATATTAAATATCCCATTTTATTTGATTCAGTCGTGATGCAATTTTAGAAAGTGTGTTGATCAAATCTTTTTCTGCAGGAAAATCCACGAAAACCAAATCCTTAAAACGGGACCTGTATTCTGAACGAAGCTGTTTCCAGGTTTTTTGTGGTTTTTGAAATATGAGTGCTGTGGAAGGATACTGGTTCTTGTTTTAAGTCAGCCGGATTACAGGTTCGATGATTTAACAGGGAATTTTAGTTGTCGTTCAAATCCTTCTTAAGATAAATCATATCAACAAGTTGTATGTCGCCCTCGAAAATTGGGTGGTCGTAATTGTCTGTAAAAAAATTCTTTACCCGATATGACTTTTCAAATCCACAACTTTCATAAAACGACAAAATTGCCGGCGTTTCGCCTGTCCCGACAAGCATTGTTTTGTAGTCGTTTCTGTAGAAATCAGAAATGAAATTTATCAATGTTCTGCCGTACCCTTTGCCTTGATATTTCCCGTATGTCGCTATGTTTTTCAACTCGCAGGTTTCGCTGTTTACCGGCACTACGACGCAAACACTTTTCAAATCATCGTCATATAAAGCAAACAAGTCTCCACCCGGCAAATACTTGTCAATCATATTTTCCTGCTCGTCTGCCAACAGCAGCAAGTCAAGGAACTGTTTCTTATTTTCGATTATTTTTTCAATTTTCACCATATCTCTGATATTTCCTGATTTCTCAAGTTTATTTTCCGTCGTATCGCCTTGCATTACCGCTAACATTCTCGGCTATGCAATGTTGCGACCGTAGGGAGCGTATAGCCGCTGTTGTCGGATCGTTGGTTGCCATGTTTCATTGATTAGCCTTTATTATTCCTTCTGCCCAGAAAGTGTCAAATATATTTGCTGCTCCGCTATGTTCTACAATTTTATTATTTATAACGCAATCTATGTTAACTCCAGTAAAGGCTAATTTTTTTCCTGTCGGTTTAATGCCGAGCCATTCACCAAGATGTGTTGCCTCTACCAATATTTCTGAAATTACATAATTCTTATCTATATGCTGTCGTATAATTTTAATTTTTAAGTCGGGATATGTTTTTTTTATATCAATTACATGTTGTTTCATACCCTCTATACCATAAGGAATGACATTCTCTCCATTTCTGGCGGTGCAGTCATTAGATACATATTTTTTAATTTCATCAATTAGATTATTTGATACAACATTTTCATAAAAATATTTAATCATTTCACTTTTGATCATACGTAATCCTTTTTAGAAAAATAATGGCAGCCAATGTCCGACAACGGTAAATTGTATGAGTAGTGGCAGGTTGCGTGGTAGTTTCCTGTCAAACATTTACGAAGTTTGAGCGGGCTACAAACCATGATATTTAGCACTTCTCCTGCCATTACCTATACAAAATATTGTGGGTTGTTTTTCATTCTTTCGTTAATATTTCTCTTAATATTTTATTAAATCTATCCGGTTCGTCAAAAATCGGGCAATGTGCAGAGTTTTCAAAAGTAAAAAATTGTTTTTCGGGGGCTTTCAATTGATCATAAAACTCTTTTGCTACAATATAAGATGTTTGATAATCATACACGCCCTGGAGGAAATAAACAGGAATCTGAACATTGTCGATGGTCTCAAAAAGGTTGTCGGTGATTACATCATCCCATAAATGCTTTAAAGAGAATAATGAACCTATTCCATAATTCATTTTGTCACGTAATGTGTATTCTTTGGCGTTAATTACAGGCAATAGTTTATCCAGAGTACCGTTGTAATCACGAAAAAGCCCTCCGCCATATTTATCAACATAACTTCTCTCTACCATTAAAAATTTTAGCCATTCTTTACTACTTGCATTAATTTCAGGAAAATCAAGCGCCCCCAGTTTTTTTATGGCTTTCTTATCTTCTTTTTTCTCTGCCTGGTTTTTTGCCCATTCATAAGATATTCTTTCACTTCTGTATTGGTCTGCAACTTGCCCAATCCCAAAATAACAATAGTATAATTCAGGGTGTTTTTCTATGGTTTTTATTCCGAGATAAGAACCCCAGGAATGTCCCATAATGTAGATTTTATCCTTATTGAAGCGTTTTATCAGATATTCGCTTAATTCTTTTGTATCTGAGATAAATTGTTCAATAGTCATACTTTCTATGGAAATATTATTATTGTATGATTTTCCTGAACCTCTTTGCTCCCAATGTACTACCACAAAATCGTATTCTAAATCTGGATTGAACTTTTTAACGAAGCCCAATTCGGGACTTCCCGGACCTCCGTGTAGGAATAGTAATACAGGTTTGGTCGAATCAATACCTCCTATTATCAGGTATTGCTCTATTCCTCCAAGTTCAATTCTTTCTATTGTAGAAATGCTTTTGCTTATTGTTTCTCCATTCTCCTCAACGAATGGTTCAGTTTTCCCTGGACTTTTAAAATGTAAAATAAGCAACCCTATTAAAGAAAGCGTAATTAATCCTCCAACGAAAATTAATAAATACTGTCCTACTTTTCTTATACCTTTCTTTATATTCATCTGTGTTCTTTTTCAATAACCCACAACGGTTACGTATATGAAACGTTTGGCATTTCGAAGCGATTTCCTGTCAAGTTACAACTACTTTTGATACGAGCTGTACCGCTTGATAAACCACTGACTGCCAAATGTTTTATACACGATGTTGGGTGCTGGTGTTCTATTTTTCTTGTCATTTTTAATCCTTGTCAATTGAATAAACTTCCTTGGATAGGTGTCTTGTTATTAGTTATCTGATTTTTCTGCATTATTTTTTTAATTGTATCAGAAATATTGTTTTGTGTAATAATTGTAATGTCTTTCTGTTCCTTGATAAGGTCTCTATTTAAATCAAACATTGGATTATTATTGTCGATATGTTCGTCATACATTACTGCTCTCGGAATACCATAATCTTTTGCGAACCCCATAGCTAAACGTGCTCCACTGTCAAGTTTTTGACCGAACATTTTCCAGCGTTCAGCGGAATTCTGAGCATAGCTTGCAGCTAAAACAATCGTATCGCAGAACAATGCTTGTAAGCGGTCTCTTTCTTTATATCGACTGCTTAGTTCCATTTGGTTTTTAAAATCATTACCGTATTCCGTAACAAGTAGTCCACCTTCTTCCACAATTTGAAATGCTAAACCTTTGTTTTTTGTTGGCATAATACTGCTTAAAGGACTTGGTAAAATTGCTATTGTTTTACCATTTGAATCTAACGCTTGTTGATGTGAAATGCTGTCGCAACCAAAAGCCAAACCGCTTACTATTGTTGCATCATTTTTAACGAATTGTTTAACGATATTTCGTTCTCTTACTTCAATGTCGCCTTCAGGATTTAAAAGTCCAATAACTGTAATGTTTTTGTTGTAAATGCTCAATAAGTCAATATTCCCTTTGTAATAAAGAAAATTAGGTCTTTCGCTTTCTTTTACATTACCACGGTGTTGTGGAAAATCTTTATCTCCAAGCGCTACAATTCCATCGCACAAATCATTGTCAAACTTTTCTACAAGTATTTTTTCAAACTTATTTTTTAGACTTTCAAACTCATCTACACTTGTTGGCTCTCCTTTGATTGTTTTGTTAAGATAAGACACAATTGTTTCGACACTTTCGCTGCCTTTCAAATTTTTCGCAATCCAAGCATTGCCAATTCCTTTGTAGAACTTGGTAGTTAAAATATTTAATGCGTTATCACTATACTTCATAATTGCAAAATTATTGATTTCTTGATACGGTTTTCCCAATAGAATAAAAAGTAACAGAGTTAGCACCTTTATCAAGTAATGCTTGAATGGCATCCTCGTCAATGTTTACAGTCTTTGTGTATAAATCATCAATGAGTAGAATATCTTTACTTTTTACATTATCAGAAATTGTGCAAGTATCTTTTGTAATTCCGGGATATGGTAAATTTCCATCGCCACCTTCTCCATTTCTGTCTAAATGCGTTGTTCTAGTGTTTGTATGGCGAATAATGTATTTTGTTCCATTGTCAAAATTCGTCAACTTGTCCACAACTAAACTAATAATTTCCCTAAATAGTAGTTGGTCTTTTCTATAATGACTTTCTGCTTTTGAGCGAGGAATAACACAAACGGTAAGATTGCTTTTTTTCGTTATTTGTAAAATTTGAGGTAAATCTTGTTGTAAAATTTTACTAAATTGATTTGCTACATTTTGTAATCGGTCAGGAAATGGGTCAACATCATTTTTCAAAGTCCAAATCAAATTTTCAATACTATTGAGAATTTGCCAAGAACCACCACCATTATAGTCAGCGTGGTAAAATGCCTTTGTATCCTGTTTTAGAAATGTCCCTATCAACCTAATTTCATCAGAATCATTTACAAAAAATCCTGTGTTCATTACTCTACCTTTTCGTCTTTCGCCAATTTGATTTCGAAAAGTGGCTTCTCTTTCTTCTGGGATTTTATACCATTGTTCTTCTGATAAGATTGTAAAACTTACCATTTTTCAAAGATATATAGGGTTTATAATTGAAATACCTGCCTTTTTAGCGTCTGCAATTTCGCTTTCTTCATTTTCAAAAGCGATAATAAGATTGGGCGGAACGCCCAAACTAAAAATTGCGTTTTGAAACTTGTTTATTTTTTTATCATTGTCTTCAATCTCTCGGAAAAAAATATTACTGAATTTGTCAGTAAGACCGAAATAGTTTAATGTTGCTATTGCTCTGTCTTTTCTGCAATTTGAAACTAAAACAGTTTTGTTTGTTTTTGAATATTTAAATAAAATTCCTGCAATTACTTCATTAAGTTTGGTTTCTGATAGAAAGTCTATGTAATATTCTTCTTTCTTTTGAGTTATTTTTTCATAATCAGTATGGTTTAGATTTGGTATTGCAATTTTCAAAAAACTACGATTAAATCTGACTTTGGGATTATATGATAACTCAAGTCCATTATTTGTAACTGAATGAATTGCTTTTTTGTATGATAAGAAATTTGCATAATCTGTATTAATTAAAGTCCCATCCATATCGAAGAATAAAACAGTATCAGAATTTATTATCGTATCAAAATTGTGTCCAGTATTCATTTCTTAATAATCTTCGTTCATTTTGTAGCACTATCGTTTCTTACACTTGCACCCAACGTTTGGCGGTATGGTTAGTTGCCGATTTCGAAGCACTTTCCTATCAAGTTACAACTGCTTTTGATACGAGCTGTGCCGCTCGAATACCCACTGCACCGGCAATTAACTATACCGCGTGTTGGGCGTTCGTTCTTCTTTATCTTCTTATTATTCATGTCTTTAACTTGTAATTATTGGTAATTTAATCGGCATTTTATAAAATTTTGAAAATCCATTTATTTTGTCAGACTTTAAATTGTCAACTAATGTCTCAGAAGCATTTTGGTCTGGAAAAATTATTAAACAATCAACAGTAATATTCTGCTCTTCCTCACTTGCAAAACCAAGTTGTTTTAAAATCTTTAAGTCTCGTGAGTATCCACTTAATTGCCGAATATCCTCTGGAAAATACTTCTCTTGTTGATACTTTCTTTTATATTTTGTGTCAATTATCATTTTATCCGACTCTGTAACAAGTAAAAAATCAGGTTGACCATAAGTACCTTGAACTTGAAATAATATATTGTTTTTGTATTTGTCCTTTAACAAACCGAATACATATAATTCAAATAGTTTTGACATATCAATCCAAAATGGAGGAACTTTAATTGTATTATTTTTCAAGCCCTCAATCTCTTTTATGTTATAGCCAAATCGTTTTAAAATGAGATTTGATAAATAAAGTGCGTCTTTATACTCTTTATAAAAGGAATTATGAGTTATGTTTTTCAGTAATTTATTATCAATATTTTCATCCACGTTATGAAATGCTGGCATACAATAATTAATTATCGGATTTGCCAGTTTGGAATATTCAGGAAAAAATGAAAGATACCTTTGTACAAACAATAGAGTTTGTTTTAACGCCCTATTTTCAATACAATTAATACCAAACTCATCATATTTGCAAAATGTTTTAGAAGGCCTATTCTTAATGATATTTTGTTTTAGTGATTGAGAAACAAGCACTTTTCCTTTAATTTTTGAATTTAGATTCTGTTCTACAGTATAATATGACTTTTTCAAACCTTTACGCACGATGCTTTTCACTAATTGCAAAAATTGAACAACTAATAAAGGTGTTAATGTGTCTTGTTTGTTGTTGATTTCTATTAATGGCTCGCTAAACTTAATTTCAAATAAATCATTTGTAAAATTGGAAACTTCTGTGTGACTTAAACATGAAAAAGCCATTTTCAAATAGTCAATATAAGTAATACCATCATTCAGTTTAGGAGCAACATAAACCGCAATTTTCTCTTTTACAAGCCAATCTGTTCCAATGTAATAATTCAAATTCAACAACTTGGATTCTCGCTCGTGAATTATCTCAACACACTTGCAATCTGGTTTTTGTTTAAATAACAATGCCAATGGATTGAGTGTGTCAATTGAAGAAATATCTTCAATTGCATGTTCAGAAAAAGCCTTATTTAAAAGTAAACTAGACATTTAACGATTCTATTATTTCATTAGCATTTTCTAAAAACACTCCGTCTTTTAAGTATTCTCGAAGTATTGGTTTTATTTCAAAATCTAATTTCAATTTCAAATCTTCATCATTGTCTACAAGAAAATAACTGTGTCCAATCATAACTTCCTTTGCTTTAAAGTCAGGTGATAGGCATTCAGAAGTAAATAGTTTTTTGGTCTCGTTGAATAGTTTAATTGCTTTATCATACTTTATTACAGAGTCATCAGGTAGGATGTCAATAAATGCAAAACGTCTCCTAATTGCATAATCAATATGGCCGACCGAACGGTCGGCTGTATTCATTGTTCCAATTATAAACAAATTACTTGGTAGCGATATTTCACGCTCTCCTTCGAACTCATATAGAGAAGATACAGTTTCATTACGATATTCAAGTGCATAAATTAGTTCACCCAATACAGCGGGTAAATTAGCTCGATTTATTTCATCAATGATTAGTACATAATTTCCATTTGGATTGTCAATTGCTTTCTGTGCAAATTCAGCTAAGATTTTATTCTCAACTTTATACGCAATGTTTCCCTTATCATTAGTCTCGGCAACAATTCCTCTAACAAAATCTTCATAGGTATATGCAGGATGAAACTGAATTAATTCCTTTTCTCCTTTAGTAACAACTGTGTTGTTAATGTCAATATTTTCACCTGTTTTTAGGTTGAAATTATTGAAAAGAAAACTCATAAATTCAAAAGCACTAGCATCTGAATTTAATTCTTTCTTTTTTGCGAGGAATATCTCGTTTAGTTTTCTGTTCTTTTCAAATTTGTTAAGATGAGAAGCATCAATCCCGAATAATTTTAAGGCATTATCTAAAGATTCTCTGCCATTTATAGGGAAATATTCTAAAGGAAAGTATGAATTTAAAATTTTCAACAAAAAACTATCACCCAAGTATTCTGATGCCTTTTCTACATTTCTATTTTTGACAACGTCATATAGCAACTCTGCTATTTTTTTCATTGCCTCTTCATCATCCTCGATGTCTTTGATTAATTTTCCATGTTTTCGATATTCTAAATCATCTTTATTCCAATAAATCAGATATGAACGAGCACTACCGGGTGAATATCTACCAAATGTTTTTAATCCAGTTTCAATCCACCAACAGAAATTATTACGGTCGCCTTTACCTGCACAATAATCATCAAGGGTAAGATTTCTTAGGTTTTCAATGGGAAAACGTTGTTGAAAGTCTGACAATAGTTTAGTTTCAATTTCTCTGCTTTTTTTTAATTCCTCCGAATTTTTTGATGATGAAATAAAGAAATTATTAATTATCTCTATTGGATTACCAATAATACTGGGCTTTATTAATTCATCAGCAATTATCTTTGCAAGTCTTGTTTTTCCAGTTCCTGGAGGTCCTTGCAATATCACTTGATGTTTGTATTTGAGAATTTTAATCGTATTATTCATAGCTGTATTATGTATAATTCTTTGATGCCAATTGATAATTACCTTTGAAGTTTCTGTGTTTAAATCAACACATTTTGAAAAAGTTCCTCGTGGTTGTGGAATGTATAAATCCTTGTCATTATTAAAGTCTAATATTTCAATTTTCCTCCTATTTTCAAACCAATCTAAGTCTTTGTTTGGTTCGTCTTCATATTCAAATTCTCCAACGATTTTAACAAGAGCTATTAGAGTTGCACCACTTTTAATTGCTACAATATCTCCAATTACAACATCTTCTCTAAATTTTCTAATTTGTTCTTCGCCCTCTGGCCATTCTCCTAATCCAATATAAGAAGTTTCATTTAAAACTTTTCTTACTTTCTCAGGTGGAAAAGCTCCTTTATTATCAGGATGTAATTGTATATGCCAATAATTCATTTTGTAGTTTTGATTAGTCTTATTTTTCAGTCACTTTCATGGTTGCACGGTCTTTTTAGAATGACGCCCAACGGTTGGTGTATGAAGCGTTGGGCATTTCGAAGCACTTTCCTGTCAAACCGCTACAAATTTTAATGAGTGTAACGCGCTTGAAATTAGCACTATCCGCCCAATGATTTATACACTTTGTTACCGCCTGGTGTTGATTCATTTCAGTCATTTTTTCTTTCAATTTGCTATGCATTTTCTGTCTGCCGTGCGTTGGGCAGGCACACTCTTTGACAAGTTTTGGTTGTGTGTTGGCTTGTGCGACTTGGCAATGTGTGTGACTGTTGCGTTGGCTCATTATTGTCTGTTTTTCTTAAAGTTTTCTGCCTGTTCAAAAATCTCAACATAAACTTCGTCTCTCTCAACTGGTGGATAGCCAAACTCGTCTAAAATCAAAATCAATTCAACTTTTAATGCTGATTTTATGTCGTCTCGTTTATTCCAGTCTGGGAATTTTGCTTGACTGTCAACGATAATTTTAACTGCTTTTGATAAGTCAATCAATTTATCGTCGGGATAAGTGAAATCGTATTTTTTGCAGAGTTCTTTCAGAATGTCGTAGAAGGCTTTTTCTTCAAAGTCAATACCTAATTCATCGCCTGCTTTAAATTCCTTTTGAACATCCCAAATAAGGTTTGTAAGGGCTTCTGCCATTTCTTCGTAAACTTCGCTTCTCAAAACGTCGTTTGCATCACGGTTGTTGTACCTGTCAACGATGGCTTGCATTTTTCTTGAAAAGTCAATTCCTTTTACCCGGTTTACTTTTTTAATTTCTCCGATTACTTTGGCAAGTAACTGTTGCAGTAATTTGATTTTGGTATTCGGCAATTTGATTTTATCAATTTTAGCCAGGTAATCTTCATCAAAAATGTCTTGTTCAGATGTGGCTTCTTCACCCAATTTGAAAATTTCTTCAACTCCGTCACTTTGTAAAGCATCTTTTATCATTTCCCGAACTTTGGCGTTCATTTGTGCCGTATCAGGTGCATTGCCTTTGGTAAGTTTGAAAACAATGGAGCGAACCGCCAAATAAAAATGCGTGTAATCTCTTTCTAATTGCGTTAATTGTTCACTTCCGGCACATATATCATAAGCGGCTTTTAACCTCTTAACTAAACCCATAAAACGGGTTTCAAAGTCTTTTGATTGTTGCACATATTCGGCAGCTAAATTCAAGGTGTTTAACTGTTGAATGGTTGTGCCTTTGAAATATTTTGAGTTGTCAAACTTGTGAAACAGTTTCGCTAAAAGGTCTAAGTGATTGCGAACAATGATTATGGATTCTGCAATATCTTCAAAATTATCTTTATCGCCTTTATTGTATTTGGCAAGAGCCAGATTCATTTGTTTTTTGATGCCTATATAATCTACTGCCAAACCTTTGTTTTTCCCTTCAAATTTGCGGTTGACCCGTGAAATGGTTTGAATCAAATTGTGTTGCTGAATTGGCTTGTCAATGTATATGCTATCTAAGAATGGAACATCAAAACCTGTGAGCCACATATCCACTACAATGGCAATTTTGAAGTTAGATTTTGAATTTTTGAATTGGCGGTCAAGTTCTTTTCTGTCGTCAGAAGTGCCTAACATATCCCAAAGTTCTTTCGGGTCGTCTTTTCCTCTGGTCATAACCAATTTAATGCGTTCAATCGGTTTTAATTCCCGCTTGTCTTTGTCGGTAAGTTCTGCTCCTTCTTCGGCTTCCCTTATTTCATTCCATTCGGGGCGAAGTGCGATGATATTTTTGTAAAGTTCATAGGCAATTTCACGGCTACTACTCACAAACATTGCCTTGCCTTTTACCGTTGCACCTTCAGAAATCCGGTTTTCGTAGTGGTTCACAAAATCTTCTGTAACGGCTTGCAAACGGTCGGGGTCGCCAAGAATGGCATACATATTTGCCGTTTCCTGTTTGCTTTTGTCTATCTGATATTCGTTAGCGCCTAATTCGGCAGCTTCTTCATAGTATTTTTCAATCTTTTCTAACTCACCATTTTTTAAAGCCACTTTTGCAGCCCTGCCTTCATACACAATCCGCACGGTGATTTCATCTCTTACCGATTCGGTCATTGTGTAGGCATCAACCACTTTTCCGAATACATCAAGCGTTGCATCAATGGGGGTTCCTGTAAATCCAACATAAGTGGCATTGGGTAAAGAATCGTGCAAATATTTAGCAAAGCCAAATGTTTTCTTAACTCCTTCTTCTGTTACTCTTATTTTTTGGTCGAGGTTTACCTGACTGCGGTGTGCTTCGTCCGAAATGCAAATCACATTATTTCTTTCAGTGAGTAGCTCGGTATCTTCGGTAAACTTGTGAATGGTAGTCAGGAAAACGCCTCCGCTTTGTCTGCCTTGCAGTTTACTTCTCAGGTCGGCACGGCTTTCAACACTCTCGACTGCATTGTCGCCGATAAAACCTTTTGCATTGATGAATTGAGCTGCAAGTTGGTCGTCTAAATCGGTGCGGTCGGTAATTAAAACAACTGTCGGGCTTTCAAAATACTCACTTTTCATTAACAAGCGGGTAAGATAAAGCATCGTGTAGCTTTTACCGCTTCCAGTGGCTCCAAAATAAGTTCCACCTTTTCCGTCTCCTTCGGGCTTTTGGGCTTTTTTGATGTTATCAAATAATGTTCTTGCAGCGTAGTATTGCGGATAGCGACAAACAATTTTCTCTTCTTTCCTGCTCTTGTCGGGAATGTAAATAAAGTTTCGGATAATATCACGCAGGCGGTTTTTATTAAACATTCCCTGCACAAGTGCAAACATACTATCGATTCCGTCAACATCTTTTGCCAAACCTGCCACTCTACGCCAGGCATAGAAAAAATCGTAAGGGGCAAAAAACGAACCTGCTTTGTTGTTAACTCCATCGCTTATAACACAAAAAGTATTGTATTTAAACAGTTCGGGAATATCCCTGCGGTAACGAACCGTTAATTGCTTAAATGCATCAAAAATAGTGGCTTCCTCACGGATAGCACTTTTAAATTCAAAAACCACCAAAGGCAAACCATTGATGTAAACTATGCCATCGGGGATGCGTTTTTCAGTTCCGATAATTTCCAGTTGATTGACAAACCTGTAAATATTGGTATCGGGCGGATATTGTGCTTCGGGTTCGGCTGCTATTGAAATTAACTGTTCAGCTTCTGGCTTGCGGTGTTTGTTTAAACCTGCGAAACTTATGAGTTGAATGTAAATATCTTTTTGGCTGCGGTCTTCTCTTTTGAGAATAAAACCATCTGAAAGCATTTTTAAAAAAGTTTTGTTGCTTTCGTAAAGGTCTGAAGCTGGAAGCGTTTTAAGTTGAAGAATAATGGAATTGACTTCGTTTACCGTAATGCCTTGCGGTGCGTATTGGCTTAAAAGAAAATCCCTCAAATCTTCTTCAATCAATACTTCGTCTGGTTTTCGGGCAATGGTAATACCCAAGTGATGGGGAAAACCTTCCTGCCCCAATAACTCGGTAAACGCCTTTTCTAATTTTTCTTCGGTGAATTTCATAATATAACTATAATTCCAATTGCGTTTTTAATTGCGTGCCAGTAGACGTTAGACAATATTGCTTTTTTTTCTTTTTTCGAAAAGTTTCCATTATTAACCCTTTACTAAGAGCAGGATATAAAAAGTCAGCTTCAAAAACATTATGATTTTTAATACCTAAAAGATTTTTAATTTCCAAGCAAGACTTATTTCCAGTTAAAATCTTTATTAAGGCCTTTAGCTTTTCATCAATAATGACAGGCTTATACTCAACTGACGAATTATTTGTTTCTGTTATTTCTACTCCAATACTTATCAATAATGCTTCATATTGGTCATTGTCTTTTTCTTTAATCTTGTCTAAAATGAATGCTGCGGTTTTTTTCATTTCAGGAATATCAACAGGCATCATACTACGTTCAAATAAGCCTTCTAAATGTGAAAACTCATTATTTATGCGGTCTGTCATGCTTGATGCTTGCCTGTTATCTCCAAAGAACCTTGTTAATTTATCATCTCTATCAAGCGCATTTGGATACTTATAAAAAAGGAAAGCTTCTAAAAATTTTCGAGTATTATTTCCAAAATTATAGAATAGACCATGCTGCGTTTCGTCTTCTGTATCAGCATTTGCACACAAATAAATTTGGTGAAACAAGAAGTTGAACTCTGTTACATAATCTTTTAAATATTTAGGCATCAGCTTTATTTTACTTATTTCATGCTCCCTGGCTATTAAGAAATATCCCCTTTGAGCATTATTTGCAGCATGAGGTAACCTTTTTAGATATTTAAGAAAATCCAGATTATGAGTTGAAATAAAAAGCTGTTCAAAGTCTTGTTTGGCAACAATTTCAGAATTGATTAGACTATAAACAAAAAATATATGATTACTATCTAAACTTGAGATAGGGTCGTCAATCCAGATTATTGGTTTGCTCCCTTTTGTTTCAATATCTTCAAGTTTTGCCATAAAGTAGCAGAAAGCAATTAAGCTGCATTCTCCTTCACTTAAATGGTGAGCTTTTTTACCATTTCGTATTATTTCAAAACGTATTTTTTTGCCGCCTAATTGGTCTGCTTCTTCTAATGCCTGTAATGTAAGAAAATCATGTCCGAAGAAGTTATTGAGATATTCGTTTACTTTCAATGCTCCCTTTTCTTCATCGTTCATTAATCGTTCTTTATCTTCAATCAGTTTAATTTGATTTTGAATTTTTTGAATAATATCAGTTTTCTTCTGTTCTTCTGTATCCGCAATGGTTTTTAATCCTTGAATTTTTATTATCTCATTCGAATACTGGATGGTTTTAACAAAGTCACTTACCTCCTTCAAACGCAATAACTTTTTTGCTTCTGTTTGTTCAGTACCGAGTGAATTACTGTAAGAATTAGCTTGCAATCTGAAATTTTCAAAAATTATCCAACACCATTCAAGTCGCTTAGTATTATCAATAATCGGAGTATATATCTTGGTATTCAGCACGTCATCTCTACGCCCCTGCAATTGTCCAACTATTTTGTTTAGTTCGGTTTTTATTGCGGTTATAACCGATTGCCTAATAGCTATTAATCGCTCTAAGTCTTTATGATACTTTGAATAGAATACTGATTTGTTAATTGGCAAACAAGAATCAAGGGTTACAGCACTCTGCTGAATTTCTTTGATTAAATTATCGATTTCTTTTTCAAGCTTTTCTGATTCTTCATCAAAATGACTATCAAGTTCTTTCCAGCGTTCTGTAGTAATTTCATTACCACAAAAAGAACATAGTTCTAATTTATCTTTATGTAATTGCCTACCTTCTTTAACCCTTCGATTTAAAATTGAATCCTTAACCAGTTGCTCAATTTTATCAGAACTGCTTATTGGTTTTGTAACAAGTATTTCAGCTTTACTACTGAATTCTTTTAAATCAATATTCACTTTTGAGATGGCTTGAATATCTTGATTAACCCTTTCATTCAGCAATGTAAGTTTTTCAGTTACTTCACTATCAGATAATGGAATGAATGAATCTTTTAAAACCGTCTCAATATCAACTTCAAGTTTTGGTTTAGTATAGTTTTGGTCGCCAAAACGTTCAGATTTATATTTTATACCATTTGGATTATTTGTAGCCTTATAACTTAATTGTTGATTTAGTGTATTGTTTGCGCTTTCGTATGCCTGTTTCGTTGTATCTGCAATCGTCTTTGCGTTTCTTAATTCAAGATAAAATCCCGTTTCAGCTTCTTCATCATTTATACCAAGTTCAGTTCTTAATGCTGCAATTTCTGCCTCAATTGTTGCATTTCCGCCTAATATTGCAAATGAATTAATGCTCTCTTCAGGATTAACAATAAACCGTAGATTATCTCTAACAAAATCCTCGTTGAACACTCTAATCTTTTTTCCGTGGGCGGTTAAGTTTTCTTGTGTTGCATCCGCAGAATCCTTAATACAAACTTCAAATACAGGATTTTCATATTTATCGGAAATTAATCCTTTTTCTAATGCCCTTACAATTCTTGCTAAGGTAGTTTTACCCGAATAGTTCCTTCCATAAATCACATTGATGTCTTTGAATAATTGAACATTGCCAGCTGCATCAAAAACCGAACTATCCCAAATGAAATTTTGGAATACAGCCAGATTCTTTATGGTTTTGAACTTCGTTATCATATTATTCTGCTGTCGCTAATTTAGAAAGAAGCAATTCTTTCAGTTCTGATAGCTTTTGGTTTTCTTGGTTTTTGATTTCAATTTCTTTCATTATTGATTCTGCAACTTTATCAAATTTCATTTGCAATTCAGTTGGTGGGAGTATTGCATCTTGAAAATACAAATCGCTTGTTGTAATCATAGATTGTGCAGAACCACTATCTAATGATTTTAAATCTGAATTCCTTAAATAGTAATAGAGATACATTTTTGATACAGAAGGGCTATCAATTTCAACTACTATACTAAGATTTGTAATGTATGAAAATCTTGGCGACAATCGAACTTCACCTGTTCCACTTACACCTCGACATAAAACTAAAATTTGTGGTTGTTCATACATATACTCTGAATAATATCCACGAACTCCGTAGCCAGAAAACACAGGATAACCTTTTTCTAAAAATAATTCAGAGGAAAGCATTTTACCATACTTCATCTTGGTGAATTTCTCTAATTTTTCAACTCCCCACCCCTCATGCAAATTCTCCAAATCAATTCCCTCCACAAACCACTCCCTATAAATCGCCTGTGCGGTTTCTTCAAGTTTTTGGATTAGTTGTTGGTTTAGGTTTATGCGGTTTTGTATGGTGTTGTATTCTTTTACGATTTCTCGTTGTTTGTCTGGGTGAGGTATTGGTAATTGCAAATTTTCAAAATCTTCCCATTCCAAACTACCTCTTACACCTCCAACAGCGTGAAAACAAGCCTCACGGTCAAACTCTGAACGCTCAAACCACATCATTAAATACTCGGGTAAAAGCTCTTTATCGTCTTTTACTTCAAAAATTGGATAGGCCTGCGAAATAATGGCTTCATCTACTTCCTGCAACAAAGCAACAGGCATTTTTTTATCACGCCTTACCTGCATTGTACTGCAAGCAAATTGGTTTTTACGGATAATTTTATAGTTCTCCATATCTGTACCGACTATATTGGCAACAGAAGGAATAAACTGTTTTGAAATGCTTAAACCTAAAAGCTGTTTTACTTTAAGCCCCTTGTTTCGTTCATCTAAAAGCCGAATATGTTCGCCAATCCGCTTATAATTTGATTTCATACCCCAACTCTTTAAAAACGGTTAACAAATCATTTTTGTTTTGTGCTTCAGCTTTTAGCAAATCGGCAAATTCGTTTTGCAGGGATTTCATCTTTTCGTCAAAGTCAATGTTTTCATCACGATTTACAAATTCAATGTATTTGCTTGGAACGAGTGAGAAATCTTTTTTGACTACTTCTTCAATGGAAGCGGAATAACAGAATTCAGGAATGTTTTCAATTTCCTTGGTTTGCCATTGGTGGTATGTACCTGTTATTTTTTTTATATCATCTTCGGAGAACTGAATGTATTTTTTCTCAAATGGAATTCCCATTTGCCTCAAATCCATGAACAGAATTTCTTTTTCCCGATCACGGAAGTTTCGGGTTTCATCACCAATTTTACGGGTTTGGATTTTTTTGTTTTTGTTCAGAATCCAAAGCGTAACGCTTATGTTGGTGGTGTAAAACATATCTTGTGGCAATACCAAAATGGCTTCCACTAAATTGTTTTCAACGAGTTTGCGGCGTATTTTGTATTCTTCGCCACCGCCACTTAAAGCACCGTTTGCCAAAATAAAACCTGCTACCCCGTTGTCGCTGAGTTTGCTCACCATATTCAAAATCCAGCCGTAGTTGGCGTTGCTTTTTGGTGGCACATCGTAACCACGCCAACGTGGGTCGTCAATCAATTCGTTTTCGGCTCGCCAGTCTTTTTGGTTAAAAGGCGGATTTGCCATAATAAAGTCGGCTTTCAGGTCTTTGTGTTGGTCGTCCAAAAAAGTATTGGCTGCTTTTTCTCCCAGATTGCCCGAGATGCCACGAATGGCAAGGTTCATCTTTGCCAGTTTATAGGTCGTGTTGGTGTATTCCTGTCCGTAAATGGAAACTTCTTTTTTATTTCCGTGGTGTGCCTCAATAAACTTTACCGATTGTACAAACATACCGCCCGAACCGCAGGCAGGGTCATAAATAATGCCCTTGTATGGTTCAATCATTTCGGCAATCAGGTTTACAATGCTTTTAGGCGTGTAAAATTCTCCTTTTCCTTTTCCCTCTGCCAATGCAAACTTTGAAAGGAAGTATTCATATACTTTTCCAACCACATCTTGTTTGGGGTCTTTGGTGGTGTCAATGTCGTTTATGGTGTCAAGCAAAGAAGCCAGTTTGGTAACATCCAATCCCAAGCGTGAAAAATAGTTGTCGGGCAATGCACCTTTCAGGGCTTTGTTGTTTTTCTCGATGGTGTGCAATGCTGTGTCGATGAGCAATGCAATATCATTTTGTTTTGATTTTTTAATCAGGTAACTCCAGCGGCTTGTTTCGTCCAAAAAGAATACATTGCTCATATTGTAGAAATCAGCCATCTTAATGTACTTTTCTTTGCCTTCGGCAATGAGTTTGGCTCGGTGTTCTTCAAATTTATCACTTGCAAACTTCAAGAAAATAAGTCCTAATACTACGTGTTTGTATTCAGCAGGTTCTACGCTTCCTCTTAATTTATTCGCGGCATCCCAAAGAGTAACTTCTATTGGTTTATCGTTTCCGTTCTTTTTTGCCATTTTATATTTTGAGTCCATTAATTATAAAACCCAAAGATACTTAACTCAGTGGGTGCGTTGGCAAGAAAACAGCTCTTTTGCAAACTTTGGTCTTGCGTTGGTTTGTGCTGTTTGCAAATGCGCTGTTTTGTGCGTTGGCTGTTCATTATTTTGCTTTTCTTCTTTTGTCTTTTAGTAGTAGTTTTTCTGTCATATTACACTTGGCGCTAACGTCTTTGTAACCCCAATTGTATTTATCCCGCCATATTGAAGGGCTAAACCCAATTGCATATATTTTTCTTTTTCTATCTGATGTATTCTACTTAAACCAAAGGTTTCTATCAGATGCTCAGATACAATCAAACTTTTCATTATTATCTTCTATAGCTTTTAAAGAATATACTTTATCTTTTATTTGGTTATCAAGGGAAAAGTGGGATTTATGATTGTTATTCTAATTGGGTTTCTCGGAATAATAAAAATACTCACAAAAAAAGCAGGATCTTTCGCAAGGGGATGGGCGCTCCACTGAATGGATTGTTATTGCATTTAAGCAGTCGTCCTGACGCCCTGAGACAACGATCCCGAACTCAGTTTTGGACCAGCGATAAGATCCTGCATCTTTAGTATACGAGTTCTTAACAAAAATTTCAATATCAGTTATTTTTCACCTGTATTCCGAAGAAGAAAATCCCTCACGGCGGACAGGTATTCCTCCGGTTTTTCCAGATGGTGCTGGTGGGAGGCATCCTCAAGGATGAGGAGTTCGGATCCGGGGAGTTTTGTTTGGAAATATGCCGTACTTTTGGGACTTGCTTCATCATAGCGGCCGCATGTTAAGAGGACAGGAATTCTGATGTCACCCAGCCGGCCGGTCCGGTCATAGTCCTTGAGTGTGCCGTTGACCGTGAATTCACTGGGTCCCCACATATACTGATAAATGTCCAGGTTGATTTTTTCAAAGGTGCGGAGTATGCTTTCCGGCCAGGGATCCAGACGGCATAAATGCCTCTGGTAAAAGGCCATCATGGCATCTGCGTAGTCCGGCGAATCAAAGTCACCCGCTTCTTCACACCGGAGTATGGTCTCCTGAATATCCTCCGGAAGTCCGGCAATATATTCCTTTTGATCATCCTCCCAGCGGGATGTGCTGAGCAGGGGAGCGGATAATACGAGACTGATTACACTTTCCGGCTTTTTTGTGAGGATATATTCAACTGCCAAAGTGACGCCCCATGACTGACCCAGGATGTGGAGTTTTTCATACCCCAGGGAATGGACCACCTGTTCCAGTTCCTCCACATACCGCTCCAGAGTCCACAGGGATGGGTTTGCCGGCCTCTCCGAGTTGCCGCATCCCAGTTGATCGTAGAATATGACGGGACGTTCATCCGACAGGACCGCCAATGATTCCAGATAGTCGTGGGATGCTCCCGGTCCGCCGTGTACCACAAGAATGGGAATTCCCGCCTGATCCGCCCCCGATATGTGATACCAGACCTTACCGCCCGGGACCTCAATCATCCCCTCTGCCCTGTCATTCAGCGGCCTGGATTTTGTATGATCAGACTTTTGAATCATTGCACACCCTCCCATGATGATTGCAAGCACGATGCTGATTGTTTTCTTCATGCGGACTCCCGAAAATTCTGTTTAGTAAGACGGGATTTATGACAACCACGTTTTCGCGGACCGTTTAAATCCTTCCGGTTCGGCGTTTTTATCAATGAATGCAAGGATTTTTTCCGCAGCCTCCTCCGGTGTCAGTTTGCCCGTATCGAGAAGGAGGTCATAGGTGAAATCCGGATCATAAACCCGGTCATAGAGTCCTTCCGCCAGTCCGGGTATCCGGTCCCCCCGGTCTTTTTCACGCCGGATCACCACATCCTTATCCGGTTTGATCCCGAAGAAGTAGACCGTTTCGCCGGCCAGTATTTCAAAATAGGGCGTGATTCTGTTCCGGTCGAACAGGACCTCATCCACAATCACGTTGTATCTCTGTCCGGAGAGCATTTTATAGAATTGGACCGCTGCACGATATACCGGATACATATAGGGAGAGACAACGAGTTCCGCACAGGGCTTCTCATCCGTACCCCGGTTGATGAGCCGGATGGCCTTTTCATCAAAGGGCGGATAGTCGCATTTTTCGGGAAAGACAAGCTGAACCATGGTATCCACACCGTAGAGGAGCAGAACCTCCCGGTATTTTTCCTGCATGATTTTTGCGATGGTCGTCTTACCGGCGGATGATGTGCCATTTAAGAGTATGATCATGACGGTGCCCCTCCTGTTTAGTGTTCGGCGAATGTATAAACTTAAAATTGCCGTACTTGATATTCAATTCATTTGATGTGAGACCCAAAACAAATAAAAATCCGAATCCGAAAGTATTAACTTGCAAAAATAAAATAAATTCATATATTAATAAAAAGAGGCAGGGATTAATATGTCGCAAAAATATGATGATTATGATATTGAGATAACGCTGCAGATTTTAAAATATGCAACCCGTCAGCTTGTGGCTGAACCGGAAATCAAACAGGTTGTATATCATTCAATAGCCACTATGGCCGATTTCAGTTCAAGTCAGAATTTATCGCTCTTAACGCTGAACGAGGACGGAAACGGTGCAACGGTGCAGGGTTCTATGGTCCGGGGTATTTATTCGGAACAGTCTGTTCAGGTTCCGGTAAAAAACACACCTTTTATGGAGATCATTGAGAAAAAGTCGGCATCCGAATACCATTGCCAGTTGAAATATGACTATCCCATGCCAACTGTCAATATTCTATCAAAAAGCAGCAAATGTATGTGTCAGCCGCTTATAGGGACAAACAACAAAGTGATCGGTTTTATCAATTATGAACAGCAACCGGGGAATAAAATTTATCATGAGGAAATCATTTCCGTTATATCCACACTGATTTCGGCTGCCATTGAAAATGCACGCTTGTTCCAGTTGGCCACGATTGACAGTTTAACCGGCCTGTATGTGCGGCGTTACTTTGATATCCGTCTTCAGGAAGAAATTACCCGTTTAAAACGTATGGATTCCGATCTGTCATTGATTGTTTTCGATATTGATCATTTCAAAAAGATCAATGATACATACGGACATCAGCAGGGTGATATTATTCTCCGTCAGCTGGCCGACATCATGCAGGCTGCCATACGTAAAGATATTGATATTCCCTGCCGGTACGGCGGTGAGGAGTTCGTCCTAATTCTACCCGGCACCGATCTTCAGGGTTCCATAGTTCTGGGTGAACGTATCCGCAAACACTGTGAGGATTTCACGTTTGATTCGTTGTCGGAAAAGAAAATCAACATAACGATCAGCGGAGGAATCGCAACGATTGATTCAAATTCCATATTGAATAAAGAAGAATTCTTCGGGTTGGCGGATAAGAAATTATACAAAGCCAAGAAAGACGGGCGGAACAGGATTAGGTTTTAGGTTAAGGTTGAGATTGAGATTGAGATTGAGATTGAGATTAAGATTGAGATTGAGATTGAGATTGAGATTGAGCCCTGTGATATGAGTGAAACGTATTTCATGGGGGAGGTTGCACCTCGATACGTCCTCCGTCCGCCTTTGGCGCAGCGGAGGCCTACTCGGTGAACGGTACGAGGGTACGGAAGTACGAGGGTACGGAAGTACGAGGGTACGAAAATATGATGTGTTACCCTGGATCTTGATAGTTTATTTCTGAGTAAGTTTTAACAGTTCTTTAATGATTCTTCCTGCCATGAACTGCAGGGCTTTTCCCCGGTAGGCAAAATCGTTAAATGTCCCCATGATGTATGATTCGGTTGCCGGATGATAGAACATGAATGCGCCGGTTACACCCACACATCCCCAGGCATAATATTCTTTGGGCATGATCACGGGGATTGTTTTCGTTTTCCAGATGGAATATCCGTAACGAAAGCCAAGCGTGGGAAAACCCATGTTGACATCATCATCCAGCATGATTTCAAGGGTCTCTTTTTTGATGAGTGTCTGGTTCAGCAGTGCCTTCATGAAGATCAGAAATTCATCCAGGGGCGCCAACACACTGCCGCCGGCGTAATCGATCTGATGGACGCCTTCAACGGAACGGAAATCAATATTCTTGAAATACAATCCGGCCTGGGGAAATTCGGATTCCTTTTTCGGTTTGGAAAACCCGAACATACAGGCATGATCCATTCCCAGGGGTTCAAAAATGAGTTCATGCATCACGTCGTGAAATTTTTTACCCGTGATCTTCTCTATGATAAATCCCAGAAGGTAATAGTTGGTATCGGTATAGGAATGCTTTTCCCCCGGGACAGCCACCGGTTTCAGATGGTCTTTTCCCCAAAGGACCGCCTCCCTGGGTGTTGTTTTGAATGTTGGATCTTTCTGCATTTTTTCCCACAGGTCATAAAAGACATCATATAAACCGGATGTCTGTTTCAGCAGGTGTTTGATTTTTATATCCTGAGAATACTCCTTGCCTTTATAGACATGCAATCCCTTCATCAGTTCATCATCCAGGTATTTGCCTATACTGTCATCAAAATCCAGCTTCCCCTGTTCATACAGCATGCTGATGAGTGTTGCCGTGAAGAGTTTTCCAACACTGGCCAGATGATTGGGCTGTTTGGGATTGGCGGGAATATCCCCTGATTGGCCTTCTGCAATATTCACATGGACATTTAACGTGTCGGAGTGGACCAAAAGGAAGGCATTTCTCACCCGTTTATCCTTTTGGACCTGATTCCGGAAATGGGATTCAATCTTTTGGGAAATGTCAGTATTGTTCATGTTTCTCCTTTCCTGACGGTGTGAAAATCAGGTTTTATAAACATTCAATGCTTTAAAGTTCCGGCCGGATATCAAAGTACATACGGTTTTCACCGGCATAAACTTAAGAAATAGAGCCGAAATGTCCAAATTTGCTCATTGTTGAAAGGCTGAGAATGATTAAATAACCGTCACAATCCAACATTTGAATTATCGTATGAGTCTTTCCTGAAGTAAATCTTCCAAATCTCTGCGGCTGTCTAGAACACAATGGACATAGACATGAGATCCAATTATCCGGTAGATGATCCTGTAGGGTTTGATATGAATTTCCCGATATTCATGAATTCCGATACGCTCCAGTTCCGGTGGTATATGTCCACGATTTGCCAATTCGCTTATAACTGTTACTTGCTTTTCAATTATATTTAGAATTTTATCTGCACTATGAACCGAATCATTTATTGCTATATACCGCCAGATACTGAAAATATCTTCTTCAGCATCAGAAATAATTGAGACTTTATACTTCATTTAAGGTTGCTGTTGTCGATCCGGTCACGTATGGACCTGAAGGAATCTGTAACAGGTTTATAATCATTATCCATATAACTACGGCTGCTTAAAGCCAGAATTTTCAGGAGTGCCAGGCTATCCTGAATTTGTTCATATTTTTTTATATCCTGCAGAATGGCTTTTGCTTCACCATTTTGAGTTATTACCAATGTTTTATCCGTATCGACGATATCTCTGATTATTTCTGATGCGTGTGCTTTTAAATAACTGATTGGCTTTACTGCTTCACTGACTTTCATTTTACCATCTCCCTATATACGACTAAATATAGTCTGAATTATAGTCTATATCAAGTTAAGGTTGAGGTTGAGATTGAGATTGAGATTGAGGTTGAGATTGAGGTTGAGATTGAGGTTGAGATTGAGGTTGAGGTTGAGATTGAGGTTGAGATTGAGGTTGAGATTGAGATTGAGACTAAGATTGAGGTTGAGGTTGAGATTGAGGTTGAGATTGAGATTGAGATTGAGATTGAGACTAAGATTGAGATTGAGGTTGAGGTTAAGCCCTGTGAAATAACCCAGGATGAAATTTTAGTGTCCGGATCACAAAAGTTTTCCAGCCTGCCGGGTTTTTCCGTCAGATTTTCTTGCCTTGCCGATGGCATCTGCTGCAAGTATGGCGTTAAGAACTTTTAGGGGAGTGATGATGCCCGCTTCGTGATGGACAGGCTGTCCGGGTTCACAGGTTTTTTCAGCTGCCACCATCAGTTTATCAGGTTCGGTATTTCCCAGGCCAATGTCGGCAAGCGTGGTCGGCAGTCCTACATCCTCACAGAAGGAGAAAACAGTTGCCGATTCTTCCACAGATGCGTCTGTGAGCTGGAGTCCGGCCAATACGCCAAAGGCTACTTTTTCGCCATGGTAGAATGAATGTGTTTCTGCCAATGCGGTCAGTCCGTTATGAATGGAATGGGCTGCCGCCAATCCGGCACTTTCAAATCCTAAGCCGCTCAACAAAATATTCGCCTCGACAATGTGTTCCAAGGCCGGGGTGACGATATGCTGTTCAACGGCGGCTTTAGCGGCCATACCATGTGTCAGCAGTGTTTCATAACAGAGTTTGGCGATGCTGAGTCCGGCCAGTGTGCCGTACCCCCCACACTCGTTCACCGACCAGGTGCGGCTGCAGGACCTGGCTTCGAACCATGTCGACAGGGCGTCGCCCATGCCGGCCACCAGATAACGTGTGGGTGCCGCCGCGATAATACCCGTATCAACAAGCACCGCGGCAGGGTTCGATTTCTGATAGAATACGGAATCGAAAATCCCGTCCTTTGAGTACAGAACCGCACATCCGCTGCACGGTGCATCGGTGGAAGCAATGGTGGGGATAACAATTATGGGGATTTTAACACTGTCAGCGACGATTTTCGCCGTATCAATGGTCTTTCCCCCGCCCATACCGACGATGACATCTACGTTCTTTTCCAGAATGAGGCCGGACAATCGGGCCACTTCATCCCCGCAGCACTCGCCGCAGAACAATTCAACATGGATTGACCCGTCACTCAGGTTGATATTGCATTGGGGAAGGACCTTTTCCTTCACCGAAGGTGAAACCAGTATCAGCCCCTTATTGCCCAGCAGCTTAATCAGTTCGGGCAATTCGCTTATCGCACCGAAGCCCTGGATATATTTCCCGGGAAAAACCGCTTTATTGAACATGTATACCTCCTGGCTTATAGATTAACTTAGTAAACATGAGTACAAATGGAAATAGCACATATCGCTTCCCATAACTATTTAATTTATGTAATTCTACCTCTGTTAATATCTTATTGTAATTTATTGAATACAATTTTATTCTTCCCCGGATACCCTTGATTTAAGTTCAATCCATTTTAGTAAAAAAAACAAGCTGTTGATCAATCCGTACTGTCTTTCCGACAGTGTAATTTTCTATCAGTAAAAAGAGTCATAATTATTCAGCTAAATGTAAAAACTAAAAGAATAACATAGCGTTTCACTTACTGTTGATTTCGGTTTTTTTGTATTGGGATGAAAGGGAATTCGGTGTGAAGTCACTTATTCTGAAGGTTTTCTTTTTGCCATTCATATCCGCACGTCAGGCATTCCGGTCTGTGGATACAGATCAGTTCTCTGCATTGGGGACAGGTCCATCTTTGTTCTTCATGTTTAATAAAAGAGCCTATTCCGACATCGCTGATCATTTTAAGATTATCGATCATACTCATGCCGTACCGGGTTTTGTAGCGTTTATCCAATTGTTTCAGCCGTGGACAGGGGAAACGGGGACAGCGGTCAGAGCAACAGGCGCTTTCACCCTGTTTGATATAGTCGCAGTTTCTGATTTTACATGTCGTGCGGTATTTTGATTTGGGACTCTCGGGGTTATCGTTCCTCAAGCACCCCGGACAGGTATTCTTTTCCCGGATGTATCCCCAGCAGAGCCTGCAGTTCATACCGCAGGGGGCAATTAAATCCTCAGGAATGGTTGTTGTTGGATTTTGGAGTGAATTTTTTATGATAGGGATTTCCAATTATTTTTCAGATAAACGGACAGAATGTAAAAACGGGGATCCAAAATAAAAGAGGGCAAACGTAAATCTGTCCACTTGTATTGGACGTGTAAGCTCCCTGTTTTCAAATCCTCTCAACCTTTCAACTTTTCAACATCGAGCGCAGCGAGATCACTTCTTCGGCTTAGGCTCGGGGAGTTCCTGCTCGGTAATGCGAATGAGTTCACTCAGCCATGCCCGGTCTTCCAACTGATCTTCTATCAGGAAGCTGTTCTTTGCACCGGGATAAGGCGGGGCTTCTTTTACATCGCCGATAAAGGCACGGCCGGCTTCCGTGGGCTTGATGAACAGCCGGTTGTCACAAATAAGAGCAACAACTTTACCATTTGCATAAAGGGCGTATTCTCCGAACATTTTCCGGTATGTGATTATTCCCGCATTTTCGATCTGTTCAACCACGTATTCAATAAAATCAGCGTGTGATGCCATTTGAATTCTTTCCTTTTTTAATTAGGCATGATGATTGATACTCTTATTTTTTCACTCCAAATTGTAAGACTGTTTTCCTGTGAAACCCCTTCTCTCCTGTCTGCACAAAATCTGAATAAGCTGGCGCCCGGACAGGGCAGACATGACGGTCCCGGCAAAGGGCAGTGTCCATTGGCCGACCATGTGAAAGGCGGATAGTCCCGGCAGGTTCCTCAGGGGAGTCTGTTTCCTCATATTTTCCGGAGTCAGGTACCACCCGTCCGGTGATCCCTGCCAGTTTCCCGTATAGCGGGAATATGTGGCGGGCGTTGGTACATCCACAACTTCCACCTGAGACGCAAAACCGGGCCACCGTTTGTCCAGTTCGGCGATGGTAATCTGGGCAATACGGTTCTTTTCTTCTTCATAGCGGACACGGTCACGGGCCAGTTCCTCCCAATAGTCATACCGGGTTGCATACCAAACCTCTGCCGCCGATTTTCCCGGAGGCGCCATACCCGGATCGAAGCCGCGGTGCAGGAAGTACAGCCAGGTGTGATCTTCTCCGGCGATCCGGACAGGTTTATCCAACTTGAAAATGAGGTTCAGCGGCTCTTTGGACATATCCCGGTCCACACCCATCATGACATGTGTGACCGGCCGGACAGGAATCCATTCTTTATACATATTTCGGATCGTCTCATTAATATAGCGGCCGCCCAATATGTCAAAGATGGCTGTGTGGCCGTCAGCAGCCCAGACTACATTGTCCGCCCGGTGTTCCGTGCCGTCCTCCAGCCGTATTCCCACAGCCCGGTCATTCTCGATAATAATATCCCTGACCCGGCATTTGTAATGAATATCGCCACCCAGTGTCCGGTAGAATTCAGCCATGCTGAAAAGAACACCCTGTGATCCTCCGAGGGGTGTACCGGCCTCAATTACGGATGTCTTCAATAAACCCGACATGCCGGCCATGGGAAACTGGAGCATGGGCCACCCCGGAGAGTCGATCACGAATCGAACGGCATCACGCAGGAACGGATTCCGGAAGCGCCCGGCAAATTCCTGAATTGTTTGCCTGCTATACTTGAAAAAAGTCCCTGCAAGGGGCAGAATCGCAAAAAGCATCTTCAGGGAATCGGTGAATCCGGTCATCTCCGACGGTTTAAGTGACATGGCATCTGCCATACTTCTGCCGAAGATCAGTCTAACAAACTCTTTGATTAGTCCGGCATCTTCCGGTGAAAGGGCAAGCATCTGATCCTGTAAACGGTGAGGATCCGTGCAAATACTCAGACTTTTTTCCCCGCTTTCGATACGTACCACCTCATCGCGGTAGTAGAACTCCCGGTTTTCCATCACACCGAGTTCCTCCCACATCTGCCGGAGCGGCCCTGATTTTGAGCCGAAAAGCATGTGCATGCTGATATCGAATGTATAACCCTTTCGTTTCCAGGCGGCGCACAAACCTCCGGGTATGGTGTGCATTTCAAAGATGCTTGTTCTGTAGCCGTTCAGCCGGGCATAACAACCGGTTGAAAGTCCTGCAATACCCGCACCGACTATGATCATACTTTTTTCCATAATCATTCTCCCGTGAACAGATGTTTAACCATGGTCAGGGAATCATCCGTGGTTTCTACAATTTCAAAGCCCTGTCTTTTATAAAAATCACAGGCATAGTTCCGCTTATCCACACTCAGGGAAACCTGCCTGTATTCCTCATATATCAGCCTGTCTGTCATTTTATTCAGCAGAAGGGTTCCGATTCCCTGATGGCGGTATTTTTCACGTACAGCCATACTCAGTTCCGGCGTTTCCGCATCAAAGAAACCATAACCTTTTTCTTCTTCGGTGAATAAACGTGTCCAGACCGCTCCCGTTAATAATCCCTGCATATCAGCAACCAGGCAGAGGTCACCCTTTCGGCCGAAAGCCCGGATATATTTATACACATCAGGATGAAGGATAATATCCTTTTCCGGTTTATCCTCCCCTTCAGGTATGAATATTGCCTCATAAAGCATATCTTCGAAAAATGGGTATTCGGATTGTTTTATGTCACGTATGTTCGGTATGTACTTCATTTTCTGCTGTAAAATTTACACTGTTACAGTTCTTTTTCCCGATAAAAACCTGCATGGGATATTCACCGTCATTAAGCAGGTACGGATCGTACACGCCGTCAAGGGTTGACTGATGCAGGGTGAAACCATTCTTCCGGAACACCTCTTCCCAGTATGACTGAGGGAACAAGCCCAGTTTATGAAGGTCCGTATGGATCGTGAGTTCACCGTTCTGCCGGATTAAATAGACTAAAAAAGCTTCGTAGGAATGGGGACAGCGGGTATCGATATGATTATTCTCAAAGAGGGTGATATGAATGCCGTCCTTCTCACCGGTATAGACAAAATTGTTGTTTTGGAAGGTTTCAGCCGTTTTACCCACAACCAGTAAAACCCCGCCGGGTTTCAGATGCCGGTGCGCTGTCTGGACAGCCTGATTCAGTTCATCAGGTGTAGTCATATAATCAATACTGTCCGGAATAGCCACAACGTCGAACTCCCGTCCCAGCCGGAGGGTTCTCATATCCCCTTCCATGTAGTCAATTTCGGGATGAGCGGCACGTGCCAGTTCAAGCATGCCCGGACTCAGATCCACACCCGTAACGGAGAAATGACGTTTAAAAACCCGGTCCATCCCGCCTGCACCGCTTCCCAGATGCAGCATGGTTTCGGGCGTGAATGAACAATGCTCTTTCAACAGAGAAACATAGTGTAATCCCTCATCTTCATAATCTTCAGGATCAATAAGCCAGTCCTCCGTCCAGGCAAGATCGTTGTATGCTTTCCAGTTTTCTGTCATAACCGTCTCCCGGTTTTAAATTCATTTTTTACATTCCTTAAAATATAAGGACTTTTACATTTTTATAATCCTCTAACATTAAGAAAGAGCGGCTGAGATGCTGAGGTTTGGGTTTGTTTTATCTCCCGCAGAGATGCTGAGATGCTGAGGTTGGGGTTTGTTTTACCTCCCGCAGAGATGCTGAGATGCTGAGGTTGGGATTTGTTTTACCTCCCGCAGAGATGCTGAGATGCTGAGGTTTGGATTTGTTTTGCCTCCCGCAGAGATGCTGAGATGCTGAGGTTGGGGTTTGTTTTGCCTCCCGCAGAGATGCTGAGATGCTGAGGTTGGGGTTTGTTTTGCCTCCCGCAGAGATGCTGAGATGCTGAGGTTGTTTGAATGCCGAAGGCAATTGAATTCTGAATTTTTCCCGACTTTATCTGGATTGGGATGAGTGGGTTATATAAGCTCAACCTTAATCTCAACCTGCAGGTTTGCTACCTTACACACTCCCTCTCCCAGTCTCCCCCTCTCCCCGTCTCCCCCTCATCCCCCCATGCTTTTAACAATCTCCTCCACCCGGGTGACACAGGCACATCCGAAGGCCAGATTCAGCAGGCTGGCCAGGTGCATTTCTTCGTTAATGCTCCCGGTGGCGTCTGCGGGAAAAAAGACCCGGTAATCCCGGGTATAGGCATCCCGGGCCGTGGATTCACAGCACATGTTGGTCATGATCCCGGAAATGACCACATCTTCAACATGAAGACAGCGGAGTATGGTTTCCAGATCTGTGTTGTAAAATGCGGAATAGCGGTGTTTGTAAACAATCTTTTCGCCGGGAAGCGGTGCCAGGCTGTCATGAACCTCACTGTCCGGACTCCCTTCCAGACACATTCCTTCCCACCACCAGCCCATGATTCCCGCATCCATGCGGTTGGGGTGGTGGACATGACAGGTGTAGATGACAGGACGTCCTGCATTCCGGAAAACAGAAATCAACTCTTTAACCGCCGGAAGAATGGCCAATCCGCCGCATGTGTAGGTGGGCAGGGCCGGATTCAGAAAGAATTTCTGCATATCTACAATCAGCAGGGCCGATTTTTCCCGGTTCAAGTCCATTTTATGCTGATTAAACGGTTCGATTTTCTTCAGCCATAATTCGGTTTTTTCTTTCAGACTGCTTTCATTTACATAACAGGTCATAGATCCCTCCTGTGTGTTTTTTTACCTGTTTATTATAGCTGAAAGATATCTATTTTTTCATTGAATTAACATTGGATTGTTGAGATTCCTCCCGCAGAGATGCTGAGATTTGGATTTGTTTTGCCTCCCGCAGAGTGGCAGAGATGCTGAGGGCACGAGGGTATGGGGGTACGAAGGGACGAAGACACAACTTTATGAACTCATGAACCAACCATCAGGAGCGAAGCGATGACCGGTCATCGAGTGATCTCGCCAATGGCGGGATTGTATCGAGATGCCGGTCATTGATACATTGGAGAACTGGCACGGGCATGCCTGTTCCTGTGTACGTGTCGAGATGTAATTCTCCCTGCGTCTTTGCGCTTCAGTGGGAGAAAAAAACTCATCTCTCATCACTCATCACTCAGCACTCAGCACTCAGAACTCTCCCTTTTCCATTCTCAATTATCCATTCATTTCGTACCTTTCAGCTTACTGAATTGAAAACAGAGGAGAAACGCATGTCCTATAAGACTGATGAGACATATCACGGATTTACCCTTCACAGGATTGAAGAACTGGCCGATATTCACAGCACTGGCTATCATTTCCGGCACGATCAAAGCGGTGCGGAGCTGGTTTATCTGGTGAATGCCGATCCCAACAAGGTGTTCAGCATTACGTTCCGCACACCACCGGGGGATAACACGGGACTGCCCCATATTCTGGAACACTCGGTTTTGTGCGGTTCCCGGAAGTTTCCGGTGAAAGAGCCTTTTGTGGAATTGATCAAAGGCTCTCTGAATACCTTTCTCAATGCCATGACCTATCCGGATAAAACACTCTATCCCGTAGCCAGTATGAATCCCAAAGATTTTATGAACCTTATGGATGTGTATATGGATGCTGTTTTATATCCCCAGATTGACAAGGTCCCGGAAATATTTTACCAGGAAGGCTGGCACTACCATCTGGAAAAACCGGAGGAGCCTTTGACCATCAACGGAGTGGTCTACAACGAGATGCTGGGAGCCTTTTCCACGGCGGAATCTGTCCTCTACCGCCGGTCCAAACAGCTTCTTTTCCCCGATTCCCCCTATGCCTGGGAGTCGGGCGGAGCTCCGGATGAAATTCCAACACTGACTTACGAAAAGTTTATTGAATTTCATAAAACCTACTATCACCCTTCCAACAGCCGGATCTTTATCTACGGGGACGGGGATATGGATGCCCACCTCTCTTTTCTGGACCGTGAATACCTGAACCGCTTTAATGCTATCGATCCCGATTCGGAGATCAGGGTCCCCATGATTTTCACACGGACAAAAGCCGCCGTTGAAACGTACTCCCTCCCTGCCGGTGAAAATCCCCACGGCAAATCCTACCTGAGCATTCACTACGGGTGCGGACAAAACCTGAGTCCGCGGGAATCCCTGGAGCGGGGCATCCTTATGCATTACCTGATGAACACACCCGGTTCTCCCCTGAAAAACAGACTCCGGGATGCCGAACTTGGACAGGATGTCTTCGGTTCTTACGAATCGGATATGGTCACTCCCTATATGTCCCTGATAGTCAAACACAGTTCTCCGGATAAAGAGGAACTGTTTGAAAAGATCGTCCGGGAAACCCTGGAGGAGCTCCGGGACGGCAAACTGGACCGCAGGCAGCTTGAAGCATCCCTGAACATTGCAGAATTCAAGACCCGGGAAGGCGATTACGGGTCCATGCCCACTGGACTCATTTACAACCAGGCCATGATGAACAGCTGGCTGTATGACGGGGATCCCTTTGAATACCTGAAATTTGACACGGCTTTCAAAACCATTCGGGAAAGTTTGAAGACAGACCGCTTTCACAAACTGATTGATGAGATTTTCCTGAATAATCCCCATACACTGAAACTGCGTCTGGATCCGGAACCGGGACTTTCGGAGCGGAAAATCCGGGCACTGTCCGAATCCCTGCAGAAAACGAAAGACACCATGAGTCCTGAAGAATTAAAACGGGTTGTGAAAACCACACAAAAACTTATACAGCGGCAAAATACACCCGATTCCCCGGAAGACCTGGCCACAATTCCTGGCTTATCCCGGGAGGATATCCAGAAAAAGGCCCGGACTTTTCCCGTGGAGGACATTCCATGGAACAACGGGAAAATTCTCTTCCATCCTGCCGAAACCAAGGGAATTCAATACGCCCATTTTTACTTCGATCTCTCTGCCGTCCCGGAGGACCTGCTCCCGGTTGCCGGGATCCTTCCCGATCTGCTGGGACAGCTTTCCACGGAGAAAAGAAGTTATACGGACCTGTCAAACGATCTTCTTTTTTATACGGGAGGATTTTCGGTTCAGACCTCTGCCTTTCTGCCGGTTGAAAATCCCGATGCTTTCCTGCCGAAACTTGCTGTAAGCCTCCGCTGCCTGTCCACCTTTACGGATAAAGCACTGGATCTGGCCGGTGAAATTCTCACCCAGACCCGATTTGACGAAAAGAAACGAATCCACGACCTGATCCGGGAGATGCGTTCCGATGCAGAGATCAACCTGGTGAACAGCGGTCACAGCTTTGCCGCGGGACAGGTCAATGCAGCCCTGAAGCATTACGGAAAATTTGAAGAGATCATGAACGGTTATGATTTCTATACATGGCTGACAGACCTTGACATGCATTTTGAGGATCGGTACCATGCCCTGAAACAGGATCTTGAAGTTTTGATTAAAAATATTTTCCGGAAAGACGCCCTCATTCCCGCCCTTACCGGCGAAAAAGATGATATAAAAACCTTTACAAACCATCTGAAATCTTTTAAATCCCGTCTGAATTCACACTCCCTGCCGTCACAGGCATGGACACTTCCCCTAAATCCCCCGAACCGTGGATTTTATACACCGGGGGATGTTAATTACGTTGTTTTCGGGGCCTGTTTGCCGGAAGAGATCATGCAGTTCAACGGAAAATATCATGTTTTAAAACACGTTCTCTCTCTGGATTACCTGTGGAACCGTGTGCGGGTCCAGGGCGGTGCCTACGGGGCTTTCTGCGCATTCTCAAGAAACGGACGGATTTTGTTCAGTTCCTACCGGGATCCCCATATCCGGAAAACCCTGGAAACGTACCGGCAGATTCCCGATTATCTCACCCTTTTTGATGCAGATGAACAATTCATGACCAATATTATCATCGGAACCATTGCCCGCCAGGATACGCCCATGAGCGTGTCCCAGGAAGGATCCATGGCCTTTTCCCGGTATCTGACCGGGCTTACCGATGACATGATCCAGAGGGAACGGGAGGATATTGTCTCTTGCACAGCCGAAGATATCAGGAAATTCGCCGAAATCCTCAAAAATGCCGTAACACAGGGGATTTACTGTACGTTTGGAAGCGAGAAGGCGGTGAAGGAAGAGAAAGAATTATTTTCGGAAATACGATATGCTTTGAAATAATTATGAATGATGAATTGAGTGGAGAGTGGAGAGTGGAGAGTGGAGAGTAAAGAGTCGTAGTGGCAGTGTGTGCTCTGCCCCTGAGATGGAGTTTTGAGTTTTGAGTTGCTGTTTCTGGAAATGGGCGGATTTTAGGACTTGATTTGATTGGATGATTTCGTGTCCTTTGAAATGGGACATTATTTATTGGGATATTTTACGGGGGATTGGAGATTTTTTGCTCATTTGAGGATGAGTTTATAAGAGAAATAGGATATATGATTTCGCTTAGATATTGCCCCCCACCCCGGGGGTAAAATACAGCGAAATGCAATATAACTCAAGATAATATTATTAATCATATAATTGGATAATTATGAATAATGAATGATGAATTGAATTAAGAAATTATGAATTAGGTTGCATGGTTCAATGAACATTCCTGACACTCGATTCTCGCGACTCGTGCCTCGTTAATCAATCGAAACCCCGTGAAACATCCCAATGAATTGGGTCCCTTTTCACGGGGCAGGCAATCAAATCAATCCCGCTCTTCATTTCCCACCACGCAGAGTGAAGAAAGTATAAATCCCACAGCAAGAAAAAGGAGTCCATAGCCGAACAGGGGTGTGGATGCGGGAAAAACAGAGGTCAGAAAAAAATACGGCAGGTTCATGACCCACAGCAGAAGTGCGAGTAATGCAATTCCCATCAGGCCCAAAAAAAGGCGTTTTAAGCGGTTTTCTTCGGACAAGGGATGAAAACGGCGTTTTCTCTGAATCAAACCGTAAATCACATAGCTGATGAGAAGTATTGCTGCCAGAAAAGTCAGGATAATCATGCCCTGAAAAATCCGGATGGCTGTAACAATCCGGCTCATTCCAACAGGAGGAATCCCTTGCCAGCGGGTCCATTCCAGGAGTATTCTACCGAAAAATGGCCAGCTTCTCTGGCTGTTAGTCAACAGGACGATTCCGTCTCCCCTGTCCGGTAAAAGATGAAAATGAGTCATCCAGCCGTGACCCTGACCGCCATGCCATACTGCATTTGTTCCATCGGACAGAACTTCAACAAAATGGCCCAATCCGTAAGCATCGGTTACAAAACCATAGAGTCCTTTAACTTCTGTCTGTTGAGAATACATCCTTTTCAGGCTTTCAGTATGAAGAACTCCAGGTCCGCCCCCCTCTCCCGCCGTCAGAAAGCGGGCAATATCATTCACGGTCGCCACGAGTCCGCCGGACGCGTGAGCCGGATACACATAGGGCGGCACCGGGGTTCCATCCATTTCATATCCCACAGGGATCATCGGAAGCTCCTCCGGACTGATTGTAAATCCTGAACGGGTCATCCCCAGGGGTAAGAGTATCTCCTCTTTCATAAATGAAGAAAAATCCTGACCGGACACGTTCTCAATCAGGACTTCCAGCATATTAAACCCAACATTAGAATACCAAAATTTTGTACCCGGGTCATGTATCAGGCAGACTTCACGGGCCAGGTAATCTTCTAAAGACGGCATTTCACTGAAAGGAGGGTATTCAGCGGCCGGGCCGATCGTCCCCAGGGGGAATCCTGCCGTGTGGGACAGGAGCTGGTGAATTGTTACAGAGCGCCAATGAGGATCGGTTTCCGAGAAATCTGTTTCTTTCACATACATGCCAACAGGATCTTCCAGGTGAATGACTCCCTCCTCTGCCAGTTTCATCACGCCCCAGGCTGTTACGGACTTGGAAATGGATTCCACACGGCAGCGGGTATCCGTTGTCATTTTCCGTGATGACTCGCGGTCAGCATAGCCATAAGCCTCAGACCAGATGATTTCACCATTTTGAATCAGAGCTATGCACAATCCGGAAATATCATATTTTTTCATTTCCACGGGAATCGTTGTATCAAGCTTTTTCCTGAACTGATTTAAATCAGAGTTTGCTTCCGGTCTGTTATGTGCCGGCAGATATGCGGGGTTTAAAAGAAACATCAGCAAAAACCCTATAATCAAGCGACTGATAAAACGCAATTTTCCAGCACAGATTCCTGTCATACTCTCATTCCTTTTCCTATATAAATTCGTTATCAATTTTTTCCTCATAGAGTCTGCCGACTGAATAGAATTGTGGTTTTCAGAAAGGTTTGTGGGGAAAGAAGCTGATCTGCCCCTGTTTGTTGCTTTCACGGATAAAATCCTGAAAGGCTTGACTTGAAAATTTCGAAAAATCTCCGATAATCGTCAGTCTGACCCGGTAATTGACAAATTTTTGAAGGATATCACCGGCAAGGCCGCTTTTCAGGTTAAAAAACTCAGGCGTAATATTTTTCTCATGGAGAACGATGTGTCTTGCACCGTGTTCATCGCATTCCGCTATCAGATTGAGAGCATCCTGCGTGCCGTTAATAATAATTTTATCAGATCTAATGTCAGCGATGACAGAATTATTTACTTTTTCAATGTTGATATTCATGCTTTCTCCATTGCCTGTTGTCTTAAATCCTGGGGCATTTTTTCGATGGCATAGCGCAGGGCGGTCCGGGGCATGACGGCTTTACGATCCATAACAAATGTAAATACAGCGTCCCGGTCTGCCTGACTTGCCGCTTTCAGCATCCATCCGTAGCCTTTTTGGACCAGATCATCCGGATCCATTAGGAGAATGTCGGCAATGTCAAGGATCTCTTTATGAAATTTCCCTTTACGGGCAGGGATAATAAGGGAAACTGCTGCCGCACGGCGCATCCAGCGGTTTTCGGATTGTGCCCATCGTTTGAGCTCATTCAAAAATTCGGGATACATTTCCAAGAATTCTCCCACCGTATGGTTGCACAATGTATCACAGGATGCCCAGTTGGAGACACATTTATTTATCCACCGCTCGAAGATGTGGAAATCTTCCGGTTCATACTGTTTGTGAATATAATATGACCAATGACAGGCAATAAAGGACTCTTCCAGTCGTCCGGATTTCCAGAGTTCTTCGCATACCTGAAAAACAATGGATTTATCTTCCTCCTTGATTTTCTTATAAACTAATTTACCAATGTTCGTCACCGTTGCAGTTTTAACTCCGTAAGGATTGATTTTTTCCTTAAAAAACCGCTGACTTGATTCCAGGATCTTTTCATCAACGTTTTTTACCAGTTCATTCCTGATCATTATAACCATGGTCTGTATATCAGCTTCTCTCATACTGTATCTTCTTCATCTTTCTAGTATTTTTAAGTTTCACCTTTTTAATATTTCTATCAGTTTTGTCACACGATTCCACTGATGAATCTGTTCTAACATACTATATAACTCATTCATTTATCCGGATGGATCACGGTTATGGGCATGTCTTCAATTCCTGAGTAGAAAACAATGATTTCTGCCGTTTCATTTCCTTCATTGATACCGTAATGAAGGGTATTCACCACTTCTACAATGGGATCTCCGGCTTTCAGTTTCAAAACCTCATCATTTTTAGTATAAACCGTGAGTTCACCTTTCGTGAGGACCCCTGCATTGATGACAGGGTGGCTGTGGGTTTCAAGCCGGGTTCCGGCTGGAATGGATATTTGTAAAATGGTAATTTCAGGCTGACCTTCCGGATATTCAGGCAGGCGTGTCCCGTTCCAGCTCTTTGTTGTTTTAACAAGCTCCTCAACACGGAGAGAGTCCATAACCTGTAAACTTATATTATCTACAGGTTTATCAGAACATCCCGCAGATAATAGCAAAAGGTAAATGAATGCGGGGAATAAGCAGAAACGCAGATTTTTCACCATTCTTTTCTCCTTATCACGGTTTTTATGCCATCAATGTCAGCACAAACTATAAAAAAAACCGTTTTACTTCAAAGTGAAAAAATTAAATGTCTAAAAGGAATCTTAATGCTCTATGACTTTTACCAGTCTGAAATGGGTTGCCGTCATTTCAAAATCATCCGTCAGATCATAGTCCGGCCAGCAGTTGCGGTGAGCGTCGCGAAAGTGTTCCGCATCGCGGCAGACCTCCTCTTTCCATAGTTTATCGGGGAAATCTCCAAATGCGGTATTATAAACCTCTGTAATTTCAATCAGGCAGCGGAGGTTATTTTTATTATCATAGACCTCCACCACATCCCCTACTTCCCAGCCTCCGGAATCGTAATCTCCTTCAGGCAGATAGTATTCATCGGCTTTACAAACCGTGGCTGTTTTTTTCCCTTCAATCACTTCAACAACGAGACTGTCGTCATCTTCATTCTCACCCCAGAACTGCATTCGTTTCACAGCATCTCACTTGATTTATATTTAAGATTTAAAAATTAAGATTCAAAACTCAAAACTCAACTCAACACTCAGCACTCAGCACTCAACACTCAGCACTCAGCACTCAGCACTCAGCACTCAACACTCAGCACTCAACACTCAGCACTCAACACTCAGCACTCAGAATTATATTTTATAAAGTATTTCTCCATAAACGGGAAAGGGCCAGACATGTTTAGGTGTATGGCATTCCAGCCAGTCTCCTTCCCGGCGAAGGGAAGCCATTACAGTCCGCAGGTGATCCCGGTAGGACTGACAGGCAGAAAAGTCTTCAAGGCTGCAGGGTTTTTCTTCCTTTTCGGTTTTTTCGAGTATCTCAAGTTGTTTGATAAAGTTAAGAACATGCTGACGGTATGTTTTGGCATATTCTTTCTCGGCACCGTGTGGAATTCCTGTTAAAATCTCGAGTTTTACCAGTTCCAGGAGCTCTTTTTGAAAGGATAAAACGGCGGGCAGAATTTCTGTCCGGGCCATACGGATCATAGTATTGGCTTCAATACTGAGCTGTTTCATATACATATCAATATGAATTTCAGCCCGTGCTTTCAGTTCAGACAGGTTATAGACTTTCTGTCTTTCAAAGAGGCGGATATTTTTTTCGGCAATAAGTTCAGGATAGACATCGAGTGAGGACGGATAATCCGGAAGTTTCCGGTCTTTAGCTTCATTCAGCCATTCCTCTGAATAGCCGTTTCCGTTAAAAACCACCCGTTTGTGTTTTGTATAGGTATCACGTACCAATGCTTCCGCTTTTGCCAGGGGATTTTCTGCTTCTTCGAGTATACCTGCAAATTCATCCAGTGCATCGGCAACAATTGTATTGAGAATAATATTGGGACGGGCAACAGAAGCAAGGGATGAAACCATTCGGAATTCAAATTTATTACCGGTAAAGGCAAAGGGGGATGTTCGGTTCCGGTCTGTATCATCCCGTAAAACAGCGGGAAGAGTGATGACACCTCCCTGCAGGGTTTTTGGGAAAGACCGTTTACTGTTAGTTCGGCGTTCCAGGTTATCCAGAAGATCGGTGAGAAAATCGCCGAGAAAGACGGAGATAATAGCCGGCGGTGCCTCATGCTGTCCCAGCCGTTCATCATTATCCGGGGTGGCGGCTCCGAAACGGAGCAGATCGGCATGACAATCCACCGCTTTTAAAATAGCCGTGAGGAAAACAAGAAAACGGAGTTTTTCTTCGGGAGTATAACCCGGTTCCAGAAGATTTACGCCGTGATCGGTAACGATAGACCAGTTATTGTGCTTACCCGAGCCATTGATTCCTTTAAAAGGTTTGGCATGAAGCAGGCAAACCAGTTCATTCCTTTCGGCAATTTTTGTGATCGTATCCATAAGAAGCTGGTTGTGATCCGTGGCAATGTTGCAGTTGTTATGGATGAGCGCCAGTTCATATTGACCGGGAGCCACTTCGTGATGCTTGGTTTTGGCGCTGATACCCAGTTTCCACAACTCCACATCCACCTGTCTCATAAAATCGGCTATACGTTCTTTCAAACTTCCGAAGTAATGGTCCTCCATCTCCTGTCCTTTCGGAGGGGGTGCACCAAAAACCGTCCGTCCTGTGAACTGCAGATCAGACCTGAGATTGTAGTAATACTTATCGATCAGAAAATATTCCTGTTCAGCCCCGACTGAAGCGTGGACAGCTTCCGTTTTGGAATCACCGAAAATTTTCAGTATCCGGAGGGATTGGGCACACAGGGCTTCCATCGAACGGAGCAGGGGTGTTTTTTTATCCAGGGCATCACCGTGGTAAGAGTAGAAAGCAGTGGGAATATAAAGGGTCACACCGGTGAGATCTTCCCTCAGAAAAGCAGGTGATGTAGCGTCCCAAACGGAGTATCCCCGGGCTTCAAAGGTTGAGCGGATACCTCCGGAGGGAAAGGATGAGGCGTCCGGTTCACCCTGTATAAGCTCTTTGCCGGAAAAATTCATCACAACACGCCCGGGACCAGCATTTTCAATGAAGGACTCATGTTTTTCTGCCGTTATGCCATTCATGGGCTGAAACCAGTGGGTGTAATGGGTAGCACCTTTTTCCACAGCCCATTCCATCATGGCATTGGCAACCTGGTCAGCAATATCCCGGTCCAATGGACGACGTTTATCAATGGTATCTTTCAATTTTAAATAGACATGTTCCGGCAGCCGCTGCTTCATTACATCATCACTAAAAACATGTGATGCATAAATATCAGTTACTGATTGTTTTCCGGATGCTGAGTTTTTTAATTCCATATGTTCCTCACATTATGTTTAATTCTGAGTGCTGAGTGCTGAGTTCTGAGTGCTGAGTTCTGAGTGCTGAGTGCTGAGTGCTGAGAGCTGAGTGCTGAGTGCTGAGAGCTGAGTTTGTGTATCGCATACCTCATCACTTGGGTCAAAAGTCAGGAATGAGTAGCGAGAGCGAAAGTGATTACGGCTACCGGCCCCTGTGAAATAAGCGGAGCGTATTTCACGGGGCAGGCAACCCTATTCCGGTTCAATGAACGTGGTTTCTTTGAAGGTGCTGAGAACAACATGGGTTTCGGTCCCTTTGACACCGGGCCAGCGCTGGATTTTGCTTAGAAGTTCCTCAAGTGTCGCGGTATTCTTGGTCCTTACTTTCAACAGGTGTGATCCTCCGCCGGTTATGGAGTGACATTCCTGAACAGCAGGGTCCTGCCTGGCATAATCGATAAGATCCTGATAATGAATGGCCACACTGTCAATCATGATAAAGGCAGTAATGTCTTTGTCCAGAAGTTTGGAATCCGCAACAGCGTGATAGCCTTTGATAATACCCCGTTCACGGAGTTTAATTATCCGTTCACGGACGGCGGGGACTGTCAATCCGGTTTCCTCAGCCAGCTCATGATAGGTAACGCGGCCATTTTCCTGTAAAGTCCGAAGGATGGTCTTATCTGTCTGATCCACAGCTTCTCCAAATTTTTGGGAATATTTATATAATTTTAAGAATAATACAACAATTAATTTATTATTTTAGGAATTATTTGATATTATCTTTAATTATTTATCATTCTAAACAATTATTCAATAGTATTTTAAATTAAATTATCCATTGCAAATTTTTAAAGATTTTGTGTATATTTTCGGGCTTTTTTCATATCTTGGGTTGTCGTCCAATGGCAGGACATACGGCTCTGGACCGTAGAATCGGGGTTCGAATCCCTGCAACCCAGCAGGAAATGGCGCGTTCGTCTAGCGGTTAGGACGCTGGCCTCTCACGTCGGTAACACGGGTTCGAGTCCCGTACGCGCTACGTTAAATCATGCGCCCTTAGCTCAATTGGATAGAGCGTCTGGCTACGGACCAGAAGGTTGGGGGTTCGAGTCCTCCAGGGCGTACAGAAAGCGGATCAAACGATCCGCTTTTTTTTATTTGAGAAGAATTGCTTTTCGGCTCAGTGATGCATCGGCAGTCCTCATCCGAATGATATAAACACCTGATGATAAATGAGTACCATTAAAGGTTATGGAATGTCTGCCTGCCGACAGAAAATCCTGTGAATACCGTGCCACTTCCTGTCCGGCCACATTGTAGATCCGGATATTCACTTCACCGGGAATACCGAGTTCAAAAGGGATCGTCGTTATTGGATTAAAGGGATTTGGATAGACAGGATGGAGTTGTGTTTTATAAGGAATGATAATATCCTCATTGGATGTGACGGTTTTATCCACAAGTGAGATTCTCGCCGCATCCCCCCGGAGCACATCCACCCTTGTTGCATCTTTCTGTTTTACGGTTAATGTCACCTCAGAAGAAAGAGGCAGATAGCGGCTGAATATCTCTTTCCAACTGCCGCTGTTGGTATTTTGGTTCAATCGTACACTATCTACAACGACCCCGTCAATTTTTAAAAGGTAATCTGTATGAGTACAGGCATTGACTGTCACGGGTATTATTTCCTGAATGGAAAAGAGGCCTGACAGTTGAGGTTTGAAAGTATAATGAACGGCTGTAGGGCCCTGACGTAAAAAGGAATAACGGCTGGATGCTCCATAAGCCTGCGTTACCGAAGTGTACCACGTTCCTTCTTCCTCATATCCCATTGGATTTTCATTATCAACGATCAGAAAATAGTTGTTGAAGTTTAGATCTATGGGAATCCTGATATCTTCATTCTCCCCTTCAAAAGAAATTACCAGTGTGTCTGTAAACCGTTCTTCTTCTTCAGTGTACCAGGCAATGCGTAATGTATCTCTGTTAAAAGGATGAATCTCGTTTGAAATATCATTCAGAATCCATCCGCTTTGCCGAATCAGATTAACATTTTCGATTTTAACGGGTGTTATTCCTCTATTTTGAAGAGGTATATCAATAAACAACGTATCAAACATACTGCAGGAGACATTTTCTATCATTTGCTTTTCTGAAATCAGATATCCATCCACATGACAGGCAGAAAGATGAATGACGTCCAGTGTTAAGGATTGTGTTTCTGCAGAGTTGTTGAAACCAACAAATTCCAGTTGAGGCATGAGGTCAGGATCCAGTTCCACGGTTCCAGCGTAAACCCATTGATGAGCAGGTATATTTTTACCGAAATTGTTCAGTATAGTCAGACCGTCTTCAGATGTCAGTCGAATGTCAAGCCGGTCGACCTGATTGCTTTCATTGGGAATCTGAAAAAAGATACTCCAGGTATTCGCCTGTAATCCGCCAAGATAGAAGGCAGCCTTCACAGAATCTCCCGGTACCACGGTTGCTGTCCGGGCTGTTGTGCCCCATGCCCAGTTATTGGTATGTTTCCAGTTTCCATAGATCTCGTAGTATTCCGGATCTTCATCATCAAGCCATACATCATCGGGGCGAAAATTATGATGGGCTGTACTGAGATTACCAACCGTGTCCGTTGCGGCAACAGCAAGCCGGTATAGCTTGTCTGCAGATATATCAAGATCAAAATACCAGGTATTTGGACCTGTTTCTGTTCCTTCCGGCATATAGAGCTCTTTTTTAACATCTTCAACAGCCAAAAAGGGATAAATCTGAAAAATGGGCTCATCGGTTGAAACCGTAACCTGAATTCCTGAACTAATGTCAGTAACCTGCAAATCCAACACCGGCGGGATGCTGTCTTTTGTTCCCAGCCATGTCTGCATAGCTTTCACACCGGTCAGATAATGATATTTTACATCCGGATATTTTTCGCCCAGTTTCCGGATAACAGAGTGAAGTCTGCCGGTTTCTGTTACATAATCGGATTCAGGCAAATGGGCCCAGATGCACATCAGACGGTCTTCACCGGCATTGACCTGATCAAAAATGGGACGCATATTTGATTCGCTTACCCATTTAAAATAGACAGACCGGACATTCCAGCCACGGCCGTCACCCGGCAATTGATAATTGTCCGGACTGGGATTGAAAGGTATAAATTCTTCGGGAGCATCCACCCAGACATAATTATTATCGATGGGTTCAACGTTATCTGTGCCCCATGGCCTGTTAACCGGCCAGTCGTTGTGCATGGAAAAAGGAATAAATTTATCCAGGTCCGCCTGCCAGTCGTTATCCATGAAGTGCCAGCCGCTTCGGAAGGATACGGGAAAAACATCTTCGTATAAAAGATAGTGTGCAACGGTTTCCCAGAAATCCAGTTGGCAATCCAGATAAAACTGTGTCTGATTCCAATAGTAGAAGCCGTCCCCTGAATAATCGGTCCAGTCCCATGTATGATAATGCATGGTTAATTCATCACCATATCTTTCAATGGCTTCACCATGATATTTCTTGATCAAATAGAGTGCCATGGAATTGTTCAGCGGGTAATTTGTATTCCGGGATACTCTGAACATATTTCCACCATGCATCCACCACGTCTGGGGCATGATACGCCCCTCCGAATCCCTGAGAGAATCCCTCAATACAGGATTCATGATACCATAAGCATTCCTGGACGGGTCCGTATAAAGATCCTGATGATAATAATTATGCTTGTTCTGCATACTGGCTCCCTGCCAGATTCCCGTATCAGAACCGATAACAAGATACAGATTCCCCCCTGCACCCAATTGATTTATTATCACGACTGTTAAAATGAGTATGTGTGATATTATTTTTCGTGAGTCCATGCTTACTCCTGTTTTTTTTAGAATATAATACACACCTTATAAAGAATCAGCCTTTAAAAGTCTTTTAATCCTTAGGACAATATCCTCGTGCAAATAATCGGGGAGTTCATCCACCACAACTCCGTATTTATGATTTATATGAATCCGGGTGCCTGCAAAGAGATTTTCCCCGCTGCCGGCAATATAGGACCACCGTTTGCCGAAAATTTCACAAATCGCCAGTGTTATTCCATATTCTGTGAATATTTCGCGGCAAAACGTGTTTAATTCTTCTTTAGATATACACATCCCTTTCTCCGGAGGATATTCGGGTCAGATAATTTTCAAAGTTTTCCAGCAGTTTTCCCTTTTTAAAAAAGGGAATGGCACGGATTTCGTTCAATTCCTGCTGAAGGAGTTTTTCACCCACCGCTTTTGTTTCTTCCGATGCATAATCCTCCAGATATTCCTTAAATGTAAGAACTGCATTTAACTTGCAGAACTTCCCTTCGGTACAGCTTTGGAGGAGTCCCATAATTTTATCACCGGTCCTGCCGCACCGGTACCCGGCTGTACAAAAGCTGGTGATCATACCCATATCCGCCAGTTCACGGATTACGTCATCCAGGCGGCGTGTGTCTCCCAGCAAAAACTGCTGTGCATCTTCATCCTGTTCACCCTGAATGACTTTATCCAGTTTCTTCAAAGCATCTGTATAACCGCCGATGCCGATTTTTGTTGATGCATCGGTTTGTGTACAGCCCACTTTGATCACTTCCCGGCGCAGTTCGGCTTTTTCCCGGGCTGTTATGATAAGTCCGGTATAGGGAACGGTGAGGCGAAGAATCGTGACCAGTTTTTTAAATGTATCATCATTGACCAGATAAGGGGAGTGGGTGCTGATCCATGAACCGCTGGCCGGTGTCATACGTGGAAAGCTGATGGTATGGGGACCGATTCCGAACTGCCGTTCCAGATCCATGGCATGATACAGAAGTCCCATAACTTCAAATTTCCAGTCATAGAGTCCGAATAACGCACCCGTAGCCACATCGTCTATTCCTGCATCCATGGCTCTGTGCAGGGCATACAGCCGCCACCGGTAATGGGCTTTCAGTCCGGCAGGATGGACTCTAGCGTACGTTTCTTTATGGTAGGTCTCCTGAAAAACCTGATAGGTTCCAATACCTGCTTCCCAGAGTTTTTTCAGATCTTCAATACTCATGGGCGCTGCATTCACATTCACCCGGCGTATCTCACCGTATCCTGTCCGGGCGGGAAGTTTGACACTGTAGATATTTTTAATGGCATCAGCCATGTAATCCGCATCGGATAAGGGATGTTCACCAAATACAACAATCATGCGTTTGTGTCCCTCGGAAACCACAGCCCGGGTTTCAGCCCGAACCTCATCCATGGTCAGTATCCGTCTTTTCTCCCGGTTATTCTCCGTTCGAAATCCGCAGTAAACACAACTGTTTACACACAGATTGCTGCAATACAGGGGGGCAAAGAAAACAATTCTGTTGTCATATACTTTCCGTTTTATTTCCAGCCCGGCTGCATACATCTCTTCCCACAGCTCCGGATCTTTCACATGTATCAGAGCCGCTGTTTCATCCGGATCCAGCCGTTTAATTGAGAGGGACTTTTGAATTATTTCCCGGATTCTGGCCGGATCGGGGTTTTCATTATCCTCCAGATTCTGAAGGATGCGGTTTTCATTAATAAAATCTTTTCCGTTGATCAGATATTTGTCAATCTGTTCCTGTTTTATCACCTGATCAATCCAGGATGCGGTCGATCGGACTGCCATGGATGTACTCCCTTAAATTTTAAGTGTGGAAACCTTGATATTAACCGAGTCCAACTGTCCCAGCCGTCCGGATAAAGCACCTGCTTCGTCACCTGTCATTTTTAGTATGAGAAAAATGATGGCTACATTTTCACTTTCTATGGGATATCCGACCCGAAGCAGAATTTCATCGGCAAAATCATGAAGAAGCTCACCGACTTTCCTGTAAGCTTTGTCCCGGTTATAAACGGTTATACTGAGTGTGTGGTATTGCTTTTGCATCGTTCCTCCCGTCTTTAATTCATCAGAAGACGGGAGCCCCGCGAAGGCGGATGCAGACCCGGTCCCCTGATGACAGATTACTCCCCCATCTCAGGATGGCTTTACAATATTAAATAAGACACGGACTAAAGTCAATATAATATCGCGAAATTTTTCTTTATTTAAGGATAATTACTCTTTCCTGCATGTAAAAAGGAATTCACAGTTTTTGCACACTGTATTATAATATTCAGGCTGAGCATGGTGGAAACGTCCCTCTTTTAAGCAGGCCGCAGCCTGGTGAAGAATTGCATCCACCTCTTCTTTTGAAAGACAATTTTCTCCGGAGGCATCCGTGACATTGAGTCCGAGAGATTTCTTTCTCCCGTCAGTGATAAATAGATTCTGTTTGCCCGTATCACCGGCTTCACCGCTCATTTTATAGGGATTGGTTTCTTTGGGAATATACTCATACACGAAAACAACATCATATCCCGGGTATTCCTGTTTTGCTTTCAGATAATAGATAAGCGGCTGAATTATCAGTCCATCTCTCACATGATTCAAAGTGCTTGATGTTCCTGTTTTATAATCCGAAAGAAGAATTCTTTTTCTCTCAGTATCCAGAAATATTTTATCAATCTTACCATGGATCAGAAGATTTTGTATTTCATCATGTGAATACTCTTTCCAGGCTCCTTCTTTAGCATTGCCGAATGACTGTTCAAAATAAGCATCAAATGCAGAAGCTCCCAATTGATGGTTTTCCCGGATGAGATTTCCCAGTTTTCCACCGTCTGCAGAATTCTCAAGTCCTTTTAAAATAAAATTAAACTGCTGATAATACCATGCATCGCTTTCAGGTTCACAGTGATTATTTTTGAGCACATCCTTCAAAATGGATCTCATTTTTTGAATTCCCTCTTCAGGACCCATCCGGAATCCGCCCTGTTTCCCAAAAGCTTCCAGTAATTCATGAACAATAATTCCTGTGTCAAGGATATCCTGAAGGGAAGTATCAGAATCAATCGGGCATATATTCAACAAAGTTTTAAACCAATACTTCATAGGGCAGCGGACCAGTGTTTCCAGATTAGTCACAGACAATTTGAACGACTCTGCAAGATCGGGGGTTACTTTTCCGTTGTAATCCTCTGTTTGAGGATCTTCGGAACCAAGATTCCCGCAGGATACAATATTCATCAGGGACAGTGCATTGTATCGCTTAATGCGGTAATCGTCAGACTCTGCTTGTATCAGATGATTGCTGTATTTGCCGTAGAAAGGCCGCCTGCCGGGATCGAACTCAACATCGGACGCTTTTCGGTTAAATGTTCTTAATAAAATGGAGGGCTCCGTAACCGTTCCGTCCGGAAGTGTTTTTGAACATAGGAAACGAACATTTTTCAACCGGAGCCAGCGATTTATCATGTGTTTACTCATGTACCACGGATTATATGGCTGTCCGTTGAGAAAGGGGTTTTTATTGGGAGGAACGGGGAAATCACAGAGATTAAGCCCGAGAACCCACAGCCGGCAGGGATAGAGATTCACCGCATCCAGAAAACCGGTAACAGGAATTCCTTCACTTTCTTCTGTTATGGATATTTCCAGTGCATGAATTCTTTCGCGAAGATACATGGTCACATTATTCATATCCGGTTTCAAACCGGCCAGTATAAAAGCAGGAATTAACTGATCCAGAACAACATCGATTTTATCCAGTGCCTTAATATTATCGTTGAAATTTTTTCCGGCTTTTTCAGCAGCCGATTGAATAGTATGGAGTTCTGTCTTCAGGAAAGTCAGGTAAGATTTTATACGGGACAGACCGCCTCCCCTGTTGAGGTGAATATTCTTTAAATACTTCAGAATTTCTTCACGTATCCCGGGATACGTCTCCGGATTATCTTCATCCAGAAACCTGCGGATGAAGCGGGGGTTCAGTTTTCTGACACATTTATCCAGAAGATAGTATTGATGGGAAGGCATTTTTAGAGGATGAAGTAAAACTGCGGCAATCATATCCCATTCCGGGTTTTCACAGTTTTCAGTGAGATTCAGAAGATTCAAAAAGATTTCGCCTGCAGGTAATTTTTTAACCGCCGTTCGTGTACTAAAACGGACAGGTATCCCATATTCATCTGCCATTCTGCGGATTAAGGGGTAATAATTGCCCGGATTGGATACGGCTATGTGAAACTGTTCAAAACTTTGTCCTGAAGAACAGGCACATATCTCCCGCATAAGGGTTCGTACTTCCTCTTCAGCACTCTGACACACTGTTACATCCCGGGAATACTTTATGGAAATATCCTGTATACGATTAGAACCCGCACCGGCATTCCAGGCTTTATCGCACAACTCATAATAACGTGCATCCTTTTTGAGTGTGTCAAGGAGTTCATTGTAAACCGGTGAATGCTGATACCAACCTGTAACAAGAATTGTATAATCTTTATACGAATGGTTGTTTCGGAGCCACTGTGCAATTCCTGCATCAGACATAAACCCTTTGGATTCTGCCAGTGTTTTAAAACACTTAAACAGATCACTTACAGCATCAACCGGTTCTAAACCATATAATTCATGAGACTTAAAAGCCTCAGAGATTCTGGAAGCCGTTCCTTTCCCTGACATTTCCCCCTTTTCTTTGTTCATCAGATCATAAAAAATCATCATCTGCATGACGGGATCAAGGCCTTTACCGGGGAAGGTCCCGGCTCTGAGCAATTCCTGCCAGGATATAATCCGGTGACCCGGGTAATACAGCCGGCGTTTAATCAGGCTGTGCCTGATTTCCTCTGCTTCTGTTTTGGCAGGACAAAGAACCAGCAGTTTTTTATTATGGACATGGCGGTATATAATGTCCAGATGATCCGGATCTCCGGTTCCCTCATGATGATCATAGGTCAGGGGTTCATGAACAAAATCCAGTCTATTCAGAATACCTTCTTCATAAGAAACGTCTACCACATCATTCAGACGTACGTACCAAATAATCCCCCGGGGGATCCTGCCATACACATTATTCACCATTTCCTGATAACAATGAATCTGGGCAGTATATTTATCCAAACGGCTTTTATCTTTATCCGTTTTGAAGTCCAACAGCATCCATTTTGGTTCTTTGATCATCAGAAGATCGGGTACGCCCTGCAGGACTATCCGCAGTCCGGAATTTTTAAAATGGGCCCTGAGAGGTAACTCGGTAAAAACTGTTTCGGGATCTGCTCTCTGAATCTCCTGGAAAAACTCGGATTCTCTGATCCGCTTCAGGTCATCCGCAAGAAGATTTAAGGTATTTTTTACCGGTACATCCGGCATTTCATCTTTCAACCACGCTTCTGCGGCTGTCAGGTTATCATACCATTTTTCTTCCATCACTTTATGGAAGAAAATGCCGTATTGGCGATTGAAATCATCTGTTTCGCCTTCATGTGTACCCTTATAAATTGGTTCAGGATACAAGGCATCCATTACATCGTGCGGTGTGAACGTTAAACGTTGAATTTTGTCCGTTTTTGGAAAAACTTCTTTCCACGGAAGATATGTGATTTCACTATCAGAGATTGAAGTTCTGAAAAATGTTTCTTTTAATTCATTCCAATCCTGAACCTGTATGTCAGTTGATAAGGAAAGGGCCGGATCAGCTTCAACGACTTTTAAAAAGGGACAGACAAACCGTTGCCACAAGCTGTTGCTGATTACGGCGGAATCCTCATCATTTTTAAAACATCCCAAAAAGGCCGCAAAAAAACGGGCACGGGTTGCCGCTACGTAAAAAACACGGAGTTCTTCAGCCTGCTCTTCCTTTTTTTGTTGTTCTCTGAGAGCAGTAAGCAATCCGGCTTTCTGCTTTTTTTCATTTTCATCCGTAATATTCAGGGCAACTTCCGTATATCCTCCGATTTTTGCATGGGTGATAAAACCGGAGATGCTGTTGGGTTTTCTGTTCATATCCCCGATAATTACCATCGGGAATTGCAACCCCTTTGATTTGTGAACTGTCATCATCCGGACTTGTGCTTCACTTTTATATTGCGCCTCTTCTCCGGCCTTATCCTGACTAATCTGATACCTGAGCCATTCCCGGGACTCCCGCATAGACATCCCCCCGTCCATGAGTCCCCGGATTATTGTGATTCCAAGATCCAGATTTGCGAGACGCCTCTCCCCTTCCGTCTCACCCAGAATCAGGAGTTCACGAAGGTTTTCTGACAGAATGTTTTCCAGAAGATCCGGAAGATATGTTTCCCTGCATAACGCCAGCCAGGACTGTATTTCTTTGGCTAAAGAATCAAAAGAATCGTCATGAAGGATAAAACTGAACACACTTTCATGCTCTTTTCTTTTACTCAATCTGTGAATACTGCTATCATCAAGAGCCAGCCACGGACTTCTCATGAGACTTACAAGGGCCAAATCATCGTACGGATTAATTAGAAAGGATATCAAATGAAATAAATCACCAATTTCCTGCCGGGCAAACAAACCGTTACCACTTACAATTTCCAGTTTAATATTTTTCCGTGCAAAAGCTGAGGCATAAAGGCCAATATGAGTAAAAGACCGGAGCAAAAAACCGATTGCCGGTCCGGTGTGGTCCGGAATATACCTATTTCCGATTTTTTCCCACCAGTCAAGCATCTTTTCTGCTGTTTCAGCTGCCTGAACCGCTGCTGCGGCATCTTGTTCAACCGAAGGGACATTGTTCAGCCTGCCGATAATAACAGCTTTCTCCGGACTTTTAACATGTTCAAGGGGTGAGAGACATTTTGTGGGGTAAAAAGGCGGTTCCCAGGAAGCCCTTTCTTCCTCATCACGGGGAAAAAGGCACTCAAACAAGGGATTGATACAGGAACTGACATAATGACCGGTTGATCGGAAATTGTGGTTCTGTTCAATAATCTCATTCGGCTGAAATATTTTTTTTATAGAATCCATGATCGTTACATCAGCCTGCTGAAATCCATAGATTGATTGTTTTCTGTCTCCAACGAGAAAAAGGCCCTGCTTCCGCAACTGTCCCTTTTCCTTGTCTCCGATCAGTCTGATGATCTGCCATCTGGGGTCATTCGTATCCTGAAATTCATCAAAAAGAATATGGCTGTATTTATCAGAGAGCTCTTTCCGGATCTTTTCATTTGAATCCAGCAATTCTTTCGTTTTAAGAATAATATCATTGAATGTGAGATATTTCCGGGACTTCTGGAAATTCTCCATCCTTTTCACAAATTCATGATACAGGGTAAGTGCAGGCCGGATAAGGGAGATGCTTTTTATATCCACATCATTGGGAATATACAGAAGACTCTCCGTAAAATTTTCAAGATCGGAGCACAATTCAGGATAGATCCGCTCTTTAATATCCATCAGATCCTGCGGGTTTTGCCAATTGTTTTTATTCCCGGGAAAAGCACCAAAACCGGAAGAAGATTTTTTTAGAAAATCCTGAAGCACTTCCCTGATCAGATATATTTTCTGCTGAGTCGGACTTTTATCCCCGGGAAAATCATTCAGTGCATTCTGAATGCTAAAGAGTTTTTTATATCCGCTGTCATCCGGGTTTTTCACGGGCGCAGACGTATATGAGACCATTTCTTTCAGGTGTTTCAAAACTTTGTCAACCGGTATATCAGGCGTAAGAGCTTCTTCCCACCGAATAAGCAGTTCATTTTCAGAGCCCGCATACAGGATACGTTCCATATCCGTAAACCAATCATTCAGGTAGAGTCTTTTTTCATAAAGATAGGCAATCATATTCTTCAGTCTGAAGGCAGATACGGAATCAAAGATCTTTATGATCAGGGCATCGTTCTGAGCTGATTTTTCCCGAAGGAACTGATCGAGTTCACGATCAAAATAGTATTGGGACCGCAGTTCTTCTTCCACTCTGAAATCAAAATCATAACCGGTGAGATAGGCATAATTTCTTAGAATACCCGTGCAAAAGCTGTCTATGGTAGAAATTGAATTATCCTGAAAATTCGCTTCAAGCCATTGCTTATAATCCGGAGGTGCGGTACGGAGTGTTAACCCGAAATCCTCCGGCATATCCTTAAGTCTATGGTTTAAAAGAAGACTTTTCAGATCTTCAAATATCCTGTCTGTCATTTCGCTGGCGGCTTTACGGGTAAAAGTAATAACAAGAATATTTGCAGGTCCCTTTTTGGGCTGGTTTGGATTCTGAATATACTTTTCGGCAAAATCATTCAGAATGGCACAGTATCTCTTAGTCAGTGTAAATGTTTTACCCGCACCCGCACTGGCTTCAATAAAGATATTCATATCCAACTGAAGAGCTTTCATCAAATTACTGATAACGTCAGAATTGCTCATAATAGCTATTCCAGATTAATAAACATTAAAAATTGGCCAGAAAGGTTGCCAGATCCACGAACTTCCCCACACCCAGTTTTTTTCTCAGGCGGTACCGGGCGATTTCGATACTTTTAACGGTTCTGAGTGTAAGATTGGATATATCCTTGGTTGTAAAGTTCATTTTTATCAGATCGCAAAGCCTCACTTCATTGGGAGTCAATCCGGGGAAATTATTCAGAAGCCGTTCGTTAAAGCCCTGATATATCTCACTGAACCGGATCTCAAACTCATCCAGGGTATGTTCTTCCAGATGATTCTGCAGTGACCGTATCAATCCAAGCAATTCCCGGTCAAAAATACTTTTATGCTTGTTTTTTTTATCAATGAGTGTTTTCGTCAATTTTTTTAATAATTGGTCTTTTTGAAATATTTTAAGTGATTTCGCCATGATCTGCTGATTTTTAAGGCGTAACTCCTTATTAAGCTTGCTTAATTCAGCATTCTGACGTATCAGGGAGCTTTCTATCTCTTTCCGGCGTTCAATTTCATGTCTTAGATCATAGGTTTTTTCGTTTACCAACTCCTCAAGTTTTTTTTGATACATCACAAGTTTCTTGTCTGTTTCAATCTTACGGACAGCCATATCGAGCGTTATGTGGAGCTGTTTAGGATCAAAGGGTTTAATGATATAGCCCAGGGGTGCGGTTATCCGTGCACGGTCCAGTTTAGCCTGATCCGAATGGCCGGTAAGGTAAATTATGGGTATTTGCAGGCGCCGGTTGATTTCATGTGCCAGTGTGATGCCGTCCATTGAGCCTTTTATCACGATATCCATAAGTATGAGATCAGGGGGATCTTCCACAAATTTATCCAGTGCTTCACCGGCATTGGCATAAGGACCGCACACAGAGTATCCGAATTGTTCCACCATATCGTGCAAAGTCATACTGATAACGGCTGAATCCTCGACTATGCCTATCTTAAAGGTTGGTTTTGGAGTGACTGTCATGTTTATTCCTGTTGAACACTTATAATGAAAACCTATAAAATTTTTCAACGAAATGGAAGGAATAAAAACAAAAAAGCCCGGTATAAACCGGGCTTAGTATTGACAATGTTATCAAAATCATTCCTTTATACGGTATAATCCTGTAGTAAGTCCGGCAACAATCACCGATTTAAAAACGGCACCGGGAATGAAAGGAAAAATCCCTTTCAGAACAGCCGATTCCCACGGAATGAAGCGGTTAAGCCAGAGTGCTCCCAGAAACAGAATGAACATGTGAGTAATCAGAGCAGCTGCACCAACAAAAAGGAAGCGTCTTTCCAGGGACCATTCCAGCCAGCGGGCAAAAAGAAAACCCATGGGTAGAAAGGCCAGCAAATAACCGCCTGTGGGTCCGGTAAGATGGTAAAAACCACCTGCGCCCATAGCAAAAACAGGATAACCGGAGAGACCTTCAGTCAAATAGAGAAGAACACTGATAAGTCCTCTTTTTGAACCCAGAAGAACCATGACAATCAGTACTCCCAATGTCTGAAGGGTAACAGGAACCATGGAAAAAGGAATAGGAACCGCAACTCTTGCACTTAGAGCAATAAAAAGCGATCCGGCAAAAATGAGAGCGATATTAAGGGTATGGATTTTTACACCTGTTTGAAACGCTTTAAGCTGCTGTGTTTTAATTTGAAACATTTTTCTTTCCATATTACTTCATGTAAACCATTTTATGGCTTTTAATCATTCGTCCTGAAGATTTCAGGCTGTAAATATAGACACCGGTACTGACCGGGATACCGGCATCATTCTGACCATTCCAGACGACATTGTACCAGCCTGTGGAGTGATTGCTGTTGACAAGTGTGCGAATCAGTTCACCCCTCAGGTTATAGATATGTATCTGAACCGGACCGTTTTCAGGAACGCCATAGCTGATGGTTGTTTCCGGATTGAACGGATTGGGATAATTCGGTTCGAGTGTCCATTTTTCCGGTAATCCGGATATGATTTTTTCTTCGATTCCGGATACATGTTCCAGAAAAATACCCACATCATCTATCAAAGCACCGATAGTTTGTGTTGTTTCATTTGACACAAACCGGAAACGTACCCACAATTTTTCAAGTCCGGCATATTCGTCCAGATTGATTGCCCGTTGTTTCCAATTATTATCCACACCGGAGAGAGAGTCTTTCACCGTCCAGTTGACAGAATCAACACTGGTTTCCACATAAAGGATGTCCTTACCGGCTTCCGTTACATACCAGACCCAGTATTTAAGAGTGACCACATCAGCCAGACTCAGATCAAACCCGGGAGAAAAAGTCATGGTAGAATTCATATTGGCAGCATAGGGGGCATTTCCGCCGTTTACATGAGCTGTAAACCGTCCGCTGTAAGCGGGATAAGATGATGTGGTTCCAAAACCACCTTCCATCTGCCAGTATGTTTTTTTCGTTTCAAAATCATCTACTATATTTCCAACTACGACTGTCTGGCGTAAGGTATCATTGTAATCGTTATAATCGTTTTCAAGGTTCAGAGGATAAACAATAAAGTCAAGCGTTCCCGTTTCCATGGGAGTAATGGGTTTGAAATTCACAACCCGTGACTCACCCGGTTCGATGGATGCAAGAACAGTCGTATCCGCATAAAAGGGTTCACCCTCTTTTGTAACATAACAAACAACGTTCAGATCGGTTTCCGCATTCTGTCCTTCATTATTAATGACCGTGCCGATCTCGATCGGGAAAAGGATAGAGAGTTCACTTCCGGGGAGGGAAAGCGTTTCCACATGAATATCGTGTTCAGGGGCTAACATATTTATTTCAAGAAATACATTGCGGTAGTAATTATCCGTATCATTCAGCAGAACCTGAAGGTTACCGCCGTAATTTCCGGCTGGTAAACCCCTGGAATCCACAGTAATGATAACATCCTGTGCTTCATCGGGATACAGGAGTCCGCTGGCTCCTTTAACAGTCAGCCAGTCAACCTCTTCCGCATTATGGGCATAACCCCGGGCAACAAAACCTTCAGCTTCTGTTCCATTGTTTTCCAGAAGGGCTGTTTCGCCGTCACGGATGAGAATATCATCCACAAAGAATCCTTTTAAAGACGGATCGTCGGGCGTTGAATATCCCATATCCGAGGCAAAGGCAAGACGGATAACAACCTGTTCCGCTTTGTAGCCTGAGAGATCAAATTCAACAGGGACCCATCCGCCGCTGGAGCCTGCCCAGCCTGCAATACCCGGACCCATGTTCCATCCCTGATCGGGATGGCCGAAAGCCCAGATACTTGCAGAGTTATAGGCAGGAGAAACAGGAGTCAGGACATCAAACGAAACGCCGTTATCCGTTGAAATCCACACATTGAGTCCGTCCCAACTGTCATAATCCGGATCGTCATTTCCGGGATCTTCAACATCCCATTTCCCTTTGAATAAAAGAGCGGGATTTGCCGTACTGCTCAGGTCGACTGCCGGGAGTAAGAGAAATTGAAGGAGACCGTCGGTATAACCGCCTACTGTTTCGTCACCGCACCACCAGGATGTTCCGTCGTAGGCTTCAAATTCACTTACATGGAAAAGCGGTTCGGGATTTTTAGCGCCGAAACTCAGTGTAAAAAATTCCATTATATCATCACCAATATTGGTAAATGTTATGGTATCGCTTAAAATATCACCCACAGTCAATGACATATCCACGGAATTTCTTGAGACAGCCAGTGGATTGGAAAGCATGGCACTGTAAACAAAAACACCGTTGTAACCAAATTCCATGTCATCCCAGGTAATCTTAAAATACCCACCATCACCCCAGGATGGCCCCCAGCTGTTTTTCACGATCCAGGCCCTTTCCGTATCATCCCATCCTACGATCATAACGGCATGTCCGCCTTCACGTGTAGTGGAAACACGACGATAGACACCGCTGGAATAATTGTAGAAATCAGAATATACCTGCATGGAAACACTCAGGGGATGAATATATACTGCCTGTTTGATGTTTTCAACATTGGGAACGGAGCCTGTGACAAAACCCCATCCCGGAAAGGTCAGGGCTTCACTTTCCCAGTCTTCACAGGCATTGCTGCAGGGAGCATCGTTTGCCGTATAGGGGAAACAGCTTTCCGACGGTACACCTCCCACTTCCAAAATAAAATCCAGGGCATACCCGGTAAAATATCCGCCGTTCGCCGTTGCATCATCATCACAGGAAATGAGAAATTGTTCGGACAGATCAATCAGCGTATCCGGATCATTTGTTTTAATTCTGTACCAGGATTCCAGTTGGGCTGTGGCTGAAAATGACCAGCAGGAACCGGCAGGATTCTGATTCTTCACCGGAGTTACCCAATTTCCATTGTTGTCCCGCCAGTCGAACTGAGACGGAAGATTTTCAACTTTGGGCAAATCCAGAAGCCGTTTATCAATATCTTTCTCTTTGGGCCCCGTATCACCTAAAAGATTTTTCCTTTCTTCAGGATTCATACGGGAAATCTCATTCTCGCCGGCAACCCAGTTGTATCCGGCTTCATCAATTTTTTTCTGAAGAGCCTCAACTTCACTTCCATTGCCAAAAGCCGATGTAGCTGTTACGAATAGCAGGATCACAACCAGCATATTTCGGATTCCATTCAGTTGTTTCATCTTTTTACCTCATCTGTCATTTTTTGAATTGCTTGGAATCTAAAAACATTATTTACACATTGTCATCTAAAAAGCGTCTTCTGTTTTCATTTTCATGCTTTTAGTGGGATAAACCAATGAAAAATGATAATTTCCACAGAATTTACAGGAGATCAGAATGGCATCAACCGTTGCAATCGTGGGCAGACCCAATGTTGGAAAATCAACACTCTTCAACCGTTTTTTACGGGAAAGAAAAGCTATTGTGGATAAAACAGACGGCGTAACCCGGGACAGGGCTTATGCAACTGTGGAATGGAGCGGCCGTCATTTTACGCTCATTGATACCGGCGGGATTATGATTCATCCAAAAGGCCAGATCGAAGATAATGTACGGAAACAAGCCCTGATCGCCATTGAAGAAGCAGATCTGATTCTTTTTATCCTGGATGCCCGTGCCGGAATAACCCATATTGATCAGGAAATTGCAAAGATCCTTAAACGATCCGGAAAAACCATACTGACTGTTGTGAATAAGGTGGATGATCTTCATCATGAACAACTTGTCTGGGAGTTTCACAATCTGGGTTTGGGAAATCCTGTAATGGTGAGTGCTCTCATGGGCAGAACCAGCGGTGATCTGCTGGATATCATTCTTGAGAAACTTCCTGCCGAGACTCCCAAAAGCGTAGGAGAATCGGATCTGAAACTGGCTTTACTGGGCATGCCCAACGCTGGAAAATCTACAATGGCCAATGCATTCTTAGGTATTGAAAGACATATTGTAACAGATATTCCGGGCACAACCCGGGACAGTATAGACAGCTACTTTAAATATCACGGGAAAAGTATTCAAATCGTGGATACGGCCGGACTCAGAAAGAAAAGCCGTATCAGCGACTCCATTGAATATTACAGTCTGGTCCGGTCTATCCGAACCATCGAATCCAGCGATGTTTGTATTCTGGTTGTTGATGTTTCCAAAGGTTTTTCCCGGCAGGATATCGCTATTGCCCGGGAGGCTCAGGATCGGGGCAAAGGACTTGTTATCGCTTTGAACAAATGGGATCTTGTGGAAAAAGACACACATACTTCCGGACAGTTTCTCAATGATCTGTATTATGAATACCCCCTGCTTAAGAATTACCCTGTATTTTTTATATCAGCTCTTGAACGAAAAAGATTGTTAAAAGTACTGGATGAAGCTTTGAATGTAAAAGACAGGCTTGAGTTGAAAATTCCCACATCAGAACTGAATCAGGTTTTCGGCAAAATCATTGAACAGAATCCGCCCGCATCCATCCGAAGCAAATACGGAAAAATAAAATACATAACACAAATCCGTATCAATCCGCCTCATATTGTATTCTTTTGTAATGAACCCTCCTGGATTCAGGATCATTATAAACGTTTTCTCGAAGCAAGGCTGCGGGAATTGTATGATCTTTCAGGCGTACCGGTTATTGTATCATTTAAAAAGAAATAATGAGAAATATTCAACGTTTTACATGCCTTTTTTTATTGGGAACACTCTTATATGCCGGTCCCGGAAGACTAATTCTGCCGTCAAAAAATGAATTTTTAACCCGTCCCCAGGGACTTGACCAGATGTATCACAGTCCATCGAACCATTTTGCCCTTCATTATACCAATACAGGAACGGATGCGGTTCCTCAGGATTATGCCCTGGATTCCCAGGTTCCGGATTATATAATCAAAGCGGGAATTTACCTTGAGGAATCCTACAATCTGTTGACAAACACACTGAACCTCCCGGTCCCTCCGGTTGATGATCCCAAAGATATGAAAATTGATTTCTATTTCAGGAAACTTCCCAACGGCACATACGGCCAGACAACCGCAGAAGCCCGGAAACCCACGGGAAACCGGCAGCAGTCTTATACCGCCTTTGCTGAAATACATCACACGCTGTCAGGGTCTGGTTTTTATACACAGGGAGATGATGCACTGAAGGTTACCTGCGCCCATGAACTCTTTCATATTTTTCAGGTGGGCATCGGGATCTGGGATTTGAATCAGGATATGTGGTTTTATGAAACCTCTTCCACATGGATTGAAGAGTTTGCTTATCCTGAAGTCAATGACTACCTCCAATATGTGAACCGATATCTGGCCAATTGGGGTGACCCTCTTTACGACTATATTTACGATAATGTCACATGGCTTATTCATTTGAACAATATCTATGAAGGCTATCCGGCCGGTCAGATCTGGAATGGTGTGGCAACCAACCCGGTTTGGCAGGCTGTCACAGAATTTCTGGAAGAAAAATCAGGCTCCAATCCATGGTCAAAAAATCTGGCAGCATGGGGCATGGAACATCTCTATGCCGCCTATGGAACACCCGGATTTTCAGTTTTTGAAGACGGTGAGTATTATTCGGATCTTAGCTTCCCGGCAGGAACCGTAACGGATTATCTGAACCGGGATTCGTTGAATATTCAAATGTCTTGTGAACCTTATAGTTCATCTTTTCACCGAATCAATAATATTGAATCATCCCACATTAAAATTCGTCTGACTAGTCCGGGATCGGCTTCAGGAAAGGCCTGGCCTGCCGGTTCAACACAAAATGCAGTCAATCTGTCCGGACAATTTACTTCTGTCACCGCTCATACCGTTCCATGGGATCTGTTCATATCCGTCGGGACAGATGATGCATATATAACGGATTCTCCTTTACAGGTTACACTGGAATTCAGAGAGGGAGATACGGGTTTGCTTTCACTCTTTCCCAATCCGGTCTCCGATGGAAATCATATAACAGTCAGTTACAATATTCAAGCTGATACAGTTAACGGCCGGATATATATATTTGATGTTGTCGGAAGAGAGATCAGCAGTCAATTCCTGACAGCAGATGAAATGACTTCAGGACTGCATCAAACCCGTTATCAACTGAAGAATAATATGGCTTCCGGCGTTTATATACTGGTTTTATCCGTCAACAATAACCGGTTTGCCTCAAAGTTCACACTTCTCAAATGAAATACAGAACCATAAAATCTTACTCAACAACCAAATTTACAGAGAAGGGGAGTAAATTCATCGGCCATGCCACGCCTGTTCAAAATGAAGAGGAAGCTGAGCAGGAACTTCAGAAACTCCGTAAAACCTATTACAACGCAACCCACAATTGTTATGCGTGGAAAATCGGTATGGGAACGGACACCCAGTACCGGTTCAGTGATGACGGCGAACCGTCAGGGACAGCCGGGAAACCGATTTACGATATGCTGGTAAAGCACGGTGTAACAAATACGCTTGTTGTTGTTACCCGGTATTTCGGGGGGACGAAACTGGGAACAGGCGGACTGGTAAAAGCCTATTCTCATTCTGCAGATATGACCCTTTCAGAGTCGAAAATTCTTACCAAAGAAGTAGGAGAAAAAATTAAATTCAACTGTTCTTATGAAGATCACCCCATAATTCTCAGGGTCATGAGTACCTTTCCCGTAATCCGCATAGAACAGACATTCACGGAGAATGTATCCCTGTTGATTGAAATCGATGAGGAATTTATACCTGCTTTAAAAACAGATCTTCGAAATGCCACGGGTGGGAGAGTTGATAATTGGAAGACGGGAAATTCTGAATTCTGAATTCTGAATTGAATGATGAATGAAGAATGAAGAAGGATGAATCCCATGAAATTCCCAATCCATGTTGGGAACCCTATTTCACGGGATAAATTGAATGATGAATGATTGAATTTGGTCAGTTGACAGTTGACTTTCGACTTGGGACTTTTAACTGAAGCCTGCCCCGATAAGTCGGAACGACGTTCGGGGACTCACTACTCACTACTCACTACTCGATAATCGATACGTAAACCGGTAGCCGGTAGCCAGTAGCCGGTAGACGGTAGACGGTAGCCGGCATCACGATACGATCGCCACGGCGGTCTACTCGATGACCGGGGAGATTGGTTGATAGGAATTCAGTCCAAGGTCCAAAGTCAAAAGTCATCTGAACCAGTTTGTCTGAACATAGAGCACAGCGAGATGTTGGAATTTTTGAACATCGCAGGTGCTTGAACCTGGAACAGGCATGCCCGTGCCTCCTTATCAATCAAAAACGGAAACGTCAATTTACGTACAATACCCTCTTGCTGGAGCGAAGCGACAGTCCCGAAAACTGCCGTTAGGCAGTGCATCGGGAAACCCTTGAACCCATGAACAGCGAACGAAGTGAGCCTCAACCTCAATTTATTCTTGCTTCTTTTTCTCAATCAAAGTAAAATACCACGCTTTTTGAGAAATGCGAGAGTAGCTCAGTGGTAGAGCCCCACGTTGCCAACGTGGCTGTCGCGAGTTCGAGTCTCGTCTCTCGCTCTAAATGCCCCGATTGGGGCTTTTTTTATTGCATAATTTTTTTTATCATAAACAGATGATATCAGGGAGCAGCTATGATAATACCGCGTAAAATTTATTTAACAGCATTCATGCTGATCCTCATTATTTCAGCCTGCAGCCGGGAAAGCAAATCCTTGTATGACAGGTATTCGGGATGGATTCACACAAACCGTGAAGAAGCCCTTGAGGAAAAAATTGATACCCATATCATGGCTATTCAAAAAACAGGAAAAGCCTCTGAACATGCGTTGAGTGATTTGCTGGACCTTAGCCGTCTTTCCACTGAAATGCGGGATGCGGACCGTGCCTTTGAAGCCGGACTCCGTGCACAATCCATGGCTGAAGTGCTGTACGGACCCAAAAGTGAAAAGACGATCCGTGTTTATATTCAGCTGGCGGATCATGCCATGACTTTATTCGAACCGCGGCTCGCCGACAACTATCTGAATAAAGCCATGACCGCAGCAGCCATGGCCCATCCGGACAATCATGAACTGCTGGCCGTAATCTATGGCCATTATGGCGATGTTTATGCTGCATTCAGAAAGAATGAGGATGCGGAAGCTCTCTACTTCAAAGCGATAGCCATGGAAGAACTCTCTGATTCGAACAGTATTTATATAGCTGAAATGGAAACGCGTCTCGGGATATTGAAAGAGTCCCGGCTTAAATTTGAACTGGCAGAAAAATTCTATCAAAAAGCACTGGCCCGTGAAAATCTCAGACGGGGATCCTTCAGCCCCCAATCCGCTTCCCTTCACAACAATCTCGCCTCAGTCTGTTTTATGACAAGCCGGCCGGATGAAGCCATTGAACACCTGAATAAAGCTCTGAATATCTGGAGCAGGCAAAAAGGAACCCATGCACAGCAGGCAGAAATTCACAGCAATCTGGCTGAGATTTACAGAGCACTCAATGACCTTGATAATGCTGAAAAACATTATAAGGTCATAAAAAAACTCCTGAAAAAAATTCCTGAAAATACGGATCTCTATCCGGCTCTTCTAAAAAATCTTTCCCAATATTATCTGCAAATTGATGAACCGGAAAAATCAAGAAAGATGGAAGATGAAGCAAGAAGAATTGAAAGAGTACTGAGAAATAAACATCTGGAGAATGTATCTGCACTGGAAAACAAATTCAGACGCATACCCGGAATGGAACTTACATGGGAAAGAAAATGAATAAGATCAAGACAATACTGTTATTACTACCGTTCATGACAAGCTTTGCTTTTACGGCTGAACCGGCAGGCATTATCCGCAAACCGGTTTCCGGGGATAACACTATAATGTTTACCGATAACAGGGGATCTGCCCTCTATACCCTCCGGGATGGTGAAGTTCAGGTTCTGGCAGAGGGACGGGGAATTGGTTATCAAGTGACTATTTCTCCGGTTTCCGGTATTCTGGGATCCAAATTAATTCTTGATAACGGCCTCCAGGTACCGGTTCTCATTCATCCTGATGGAAAAAAAATTGAATATCTTCAGCAACCCGTTCAGCAGGCGGGACAGGTTTCCTTCACGGATAAGGGTGTTGCCGCATGGACATCCGGCAGTACTCTGCACCTCAGTGACGGACGGTCCGTTCAACTGCCGGCTTATGCAAACACAGCCCCTGTTTCTCCCTGCGGTGACTATGTTGTATCCAATGATCATGAGGATCAGCTCTGGCTGACCCGCATCAATACGGGTGAACAAAGGCGCATCTCCCCTGTTCTGAAAACCGGCTGTTTCAATCCCGTGTGGAGTCCGGACGGAAAACATATCCTTTATTCTTCCCTTTCCGGTGTCCTGCATGTGTATTCATTGGGAAATGGGAGTGTAAAAGAACTGACGGAAGGACTCTCCCCCGTATGGAAAGACAATGAAACCGTGATATTTCACAAAGTGCAGATTGAAAAAGATCAGGCAGTCAATTCGGATATCTATTCGTGCAATATTAAGAACGGAACCGTTTATCCACTCACACAGACGAATGATATCTTTGAAATGGAGCCTTCATGGGACCGGCTTAACAACCGGCTGATTTATCACACATTTGAAAATAAGACAATATATACGCTTGCACCCGATTCCAAAGGACACGGTGAGATCCTGTTTGAGATGGAGAATGATCTTCCGGTTCGGTTTTTTGACGCACCTGAATCACGGAATAAAGGAGCGGTTTATTTTGAAATACCCTATGTCCATCAGGTCTATGATCCTCCGGACTGGTTCGGTGCCGGGAGTTCGGCCTGCGGCGGTACGGCTGCTGTCATGTGTCTGGCCTATTACGGCACTATCGAGCCCTGGCCAACAACCGCTTCCCGACCCTACTCTCATGAAAGCCTGTACGGCCGGTATATTTGCGATAAATATTACACCATTCTCGGGTATTACATGGACCGCATCGGATACAGCCGGGGATATTACGGCTGGGGAGCATTCGGGTATATCACACAGAACAACTGGGCAGATACTAAAAGCTATATGGCTGAATTTGCCTGGAAAAACGGCATGGCCCAAAAAACGGTGGACTGGTCACCTACACGGACTGAACTCATTCAGCAGGCAGATCTCCGTATGCCGTTTGTTCTGCTGAACTCTCTCACATCATCAGGTCATTACATCACAGTAATCGGCTATGATAACCCTGATGCAACCACAATCATAGTAAACGATCCTTATGGAAACAAAAATACACCCAATTATCCCAGTTATGACGGGATATTGACACGCTATGACTGGCCGGGATACAACAACGGATACCAGAATCTGAATACGGTTTGGTGTTATATTTACTTCCAGTCGGATGTACCCAAACTACCGGATCTGTCGCTGGAAACACATAACACCGTGGATGATACACTTCATACCGGCATTGTTATTTCATTTGAATTAACCCTTACCAACGACGGGGATACCACATCCTCGGCAACTCAGCTTTTATGGACATTGAAAGACAATGGTGTTAACAATCTCGGTTATGATAAAGCTCTGCATAGGATTGATATTGACCCCATTCAACCCGGTGGTGAACTTTATTTCAATTATGATCTTAATCTTCCGGATTCACTGGTTAGTGATACCTATCTGCTGTCTGTGGGTGTTCCCATCGATACACATTTCAGTGAAATCCGGTATGAGAATAACGCTTTCAGTAAAAATATACAGATTATCGGTTACCCCCACATTTACAGCCTTGCCCCTGTGGATTCTGCCGTGATCAGTACGACCAATCCTGTAATTTTCGCAAAATTCAGGGACAGAAGTTCCAAGGTGGATATTGATTCTGTGTCTCTTTTCATGAATGGTGTGAATATCAATGACCTGTGCAGTTGGAACACACGTGAAATCCGGCGGATATCCGGTCCGCCCCTGGATCCGGGTATTTATGAAATGGAAGCCCGTGTAGCGAATCTGGCTGGGTATGAATCCCGGATAAAATGGACCTTCACACAGACATCCGTATCGGTAAATCCGGATCTGCTGGTTCCGGCCGAATATACACTTTCCGTCTCGCCCAATCCTTTTAATGCAATGGGGACACTCTCATTCACACTTCCAGAAGCAGGCGATATTTCACTGGATATTTTTGATATTACAGGACGGCATATTATTGAGCTTGCCCGTGAATACAGGGTATCAGGAAGTTATGATATCGTCTGGAACGGTAACACTCAATGGGGTACACCTGCAGGAAGCGGCCTCTATATAGCACGGCTTATCTCTAATGCAGGAATAAAAACAACTCGTCTCGTTTTGCTGAAATAACGGGAAAGGAATAAGATATGAATGACAAGCAACACATTCGTAAAGCTTTATTGCTGTATGTTCTTTTTACAGCAGTCATATACCTGTCAAACCGGCTTATGGCAGGTTTTAATATGACCGGAGAAATGTGGATGCGAACAACATCCCTTATACTTATGGTTTTGATTGCCATACCGGTAACAGGAATCATTCTTCCGGTTTATCTGGCCAAAAAATGGGAACTTACCTATTCATACTGGCCGCGGAATAAAAATTCCTTACATGTCATGATGTTTCTTGCCTTCTGGTTTTTACTCATCAACTTTAAAACGCCGGCAGAAATCCAGGGTTTTCAAATTCTAAGCTCAGACTTCCTGGTTCATTTTATAAAAGCTTTCTTTTTTCTAATTGCAACCTACACGCTTTTTATGATTCTTCTTTTTCCGGTGTTACGTAAACGATACGGTTTATGGTGGTCATTGTTTGGAATAGCTGTGCTGTATCTGTTATATTTTCAGGCACAATACTACTTCTTTCCTGCGGGACACAGCCTGGTGGTGCGGGCCTACCTTTTCCTGACAATTATTGCTTACCTGTTGATTTATATCTGGAGCGAATCCATTATTCTCACGGCTTTTATTCACAGTTTAAGTTACGCTCTGATGCTTATGTCAGAAGATATAATGTTAATGGAAACCGATATCACATTCTGGGGCATCCTGATTATATTGATAGGAACGATCATTTATGCAAGCCGGGACTGCCTGAAAAAGTGGAAAATCCCCCAGGAAAATCCTGATTTCTGGATTTATATTAATTTGAAAGATTGAATGGGATCAGGGGTTCATGGGTTCATGGAAATTGATAATGAGTCGAAAGTCGAAAGTAAAAAGTCCCAAGTCGAAAGTCAACTGTCAACTGACCAAATTCAATCATTCTTAATTCAATTTATCCCGTGAAATAGGGTTCCCAATATGGATTGGGAATTTCATGGGATTCATCCTTCTTCATTCTTCATTTATCATTCTATTCAGAATTCATAACTCAGAACTCAGAATTCAGAACTCAGAATTCAGAACTCAGAACTGTCTACGTAAAAATAATCTCCGCCCCTGCAGATTTCTCATAGAATGTAGCTACATTAATGATATCATTGACCTGCGGCATAAAATGATCTTTAGTCAGGTGGAACATATCGACAGTCGCTTTACAGGCATAGAGTTCCGCACCGGCATCAGACAGCATTTCAATAAACTCGCTTACGGGAGGGATATCAAGTTTTTCCATTTCCTTTTTCATTTTGTGTGTGGCAAATGCGGACATACCGGGAATTATTCCCAGGAGCGAGGGTAAATGCATGGCCGGATTCCCAACTGTTGCAACCTTGATTTTATCCGCCTTTTTCTTCATAATAGCTTCCAGTCCGAAAAAGGTGAAGAAGACCGTTGCTTCAATTCCTTCCATCCGTGCACCATTTGCCATGATCAATCCGGGATAGACACCTTCCAGAGATCCTTTAGAAATAATAATGGATACTTTTTTGATTTTATTTGACTCAGACATAATCTCTCCTTTTTATACGCATCCCTGCGGTTTGGGCAATCCGGAAATTTTAGCTGCTTTTTTTGCAGGCCCATCCGGAAAAAGTGAATACAGATCTTTAGTGGAAATTCCACCCACCTTATTCAAGCGGCGGATTGACGGTGCTGTACCATTCTCGGAATAATCCTTCCGCATAAAAGAAATAACCTTGAAATGTTCTTCCGTAAGCTCTAATCCTTCTTCCTTGGCCAGAGCTTTGGCAATTTCCTCATTCCATTGGGATGCGTCCGTCATAAATCCTTCAGCATCCACATCTACGCTTATATTTCCTACCTTTTTTTCAGTCATGGTACGTCTCCTTTATAATTGACTGGTTTGATTGACTTGATTTGTTTGATTTGGGGATTGTGACCCCAGGGATTTGAGAACTGTGAGCAGTAGATAAAGACTGCGTTTCACTTCCGGCTGATTCATTGCTTTTAAAAGGCGAAAAAGCGAGATTTTTTCCGGGGCAGTCCATTCACCGGCAGAGTAAGCTTCAAGGGCATTTTCTGCAACAGTTTCTCCTTCCTTCAAGAGTCTGAAAACACCTTTCTTTTCCAGATCATCCGCTTTTTCAAGGACGGAATCAAAAACATCTTTACTCAGCGGTAACACATCACGAATCAGGTCCGTCATGCTTTCCAATTGTTCAAACAGTTTTATCAGTGTCCGTGTATTCCTCAGAAGCTTTTTGATCAGAAAAATCAAATCCTCGGATGAAAAATAAGCGGATACATCATCCAGCTCCTTAACAGCCGTCTGAAACAGATCGGAAAAAACAGGGGTCAGATCATCTTTCAGTTCTGCAAATTCATCCTGCCGGCGACGGGTGTTTTCTGCCTGCTCGATGAGAATATCAAGTTTTTTATTAATCTGCTCGAGTTCCTGACTCATTACAACCTCCATCAGCGGATTTTTCCGGCCATATTCATTTGTGCTTCGATTGGCAATTCACCGCCTTTGATCAGAATATTCCAGTAAACCCAGCGGAACATCATTTTTCCCCAGTGGTTCATTTTGGTTTCTTCTAAAAGAGAAAAAGGGCCAATACCGGGCAGAGGGTATTTTCCGGGCAGGGGTTCAACATCATAGTTAAAATCGATAAGCATACCTTTCCCGAATCCGGATTCTATGAAACAGTTGGCATGTCCGTCAAAATCTTCTTTCAAGGGTAATCCGTCAATCGCTCTCAGAAAATTTTCCTGAAGGATATCCGCCTGAAAATGGGCAACGGACCCGGCTTTCGAGCTTGGCAGATTGGTCGCATCACCGATTACAAAAACATTCTCCCAATTCTTGGATTGCAATGTTTTTGGATGGGTGGGAATGAAATTCAATTCATCTCCCATACCGGAGCGTTCAATAACCGGATCTCCCATATTTGTGGGAATGGTCACCAACAGGTCGTACTCAACCTCATTTTCATCCCAGGACCGGATTTTTTTCGCGACGGGATCCACAGATCCGGTACTGAATTCAGAGACAAGATTGATATTCTTTTTCTGCAGGAAATCCCCGAGTATTTGAGCTGCCCTGGGTTTTGTAAAAGCTCCGGGAAGCGGTGTTACAAACGTCAAATCAACTTTATCCCGAATTCCCTTTTCCGTAAACCACCAATCTGCAAGAAAGAGAAATTCAAGAGGAGCCACGGGACACTTAATGGGCATTTCGGTAATATTAAGGACCAGCTTTCCGCCTTGCCAGAATTTGAGGAATTTCTGAAGCTGACATGCTCCTTCAAGGGTATAAAAATCAAAAATATTTTTATACCATCCCTCACCTTTTAAACCTTCTGTTTCATCAGGATTAATCCGGGATCCGGTGGCTATAATGAGATAATCATAGGTCAGGACCTGTCCATTACTCAATTTTACACGGTTTTTATCCGGCTCTATGATATCAATATCAGACATAATCAATTCCACACCGGAAGGAATAAAATCCCTGCGTGGTTTAATTACATCATTCCGTGAATAGATATTGAAAGGTATAAACAATAATCCCGGCTGATAATAGTGATCTTCTTCCTTGTCCACGATGGTGATTTTCCATTCATTTTTATCCAAATGACTGACAAGTTTATTCGCCATCATGGTTCCTGCCGTACCGGCACCCAGAATCAGTAATTTTTTCATTGTGCTGTCCTGCCTTTATCCTTGCATTATATATATCTTAAATACCATGGTATAAGAAGCAATAAATTAAAATTGGTTACAATTCTTCTAAATATTCATGAGTGATGAGTGACGTGGAACGAGTCGAAAGTCAAAAGTCAAAAGTCGAAAGTGAAAAGTCAGTAGCGAGTATCGAGGTGCGAGGGACAAAGGACGTGGGACGAGGTGTGATGGTACGGGAGTACAATGGCACGAGAGAACCTGGTCAACCGGCAACCGGCTACCGTATATCCGACGCCCTGAATGGCATCGCTTATTATGAACAAGGACGCTAAAACGCCCTCTGACTTTCGACTTTGGACTTTGGACCCCTGTGAAATAAGTCCCGATTTATCGGGATATTTCACGGGGACGGCTACCACCTATTTTGTCCCAAAAACCCTGTCCCCGGCATCACCCAGGCCCGGTATAATATAACCGTCTTTATTCAGGTGGCTGTCAAGAGACGCAGAGTAGATCATAACCTGTGGAAAGTGTTCATCCATATATGCAGCACCTTCCGGGGCAGCAACCATGCACAGGGCTTTGATATTTGAACACCCTTCCTCCGTTAGCATTTCACAGACCTTAGCCATGGAATGACCTGTAGCCAGCATGGGATCGATAACAAGAGCGTCACGAATCTGAATATCCCTGTTAAATTTTTTATAGTATTCCACAGGATAGAGTGTATCTTCATTTCTGTATAAACCGACAACATTCACCCTGGCCGAGGGGATCAGAGCCAGAACACCGTTCAACATACCGATACCTGCCCGTAGAATGGGAACAACAGATATTTTTTTACCCGATATGCGCTCAGATGGTACCGGGCCCTGCCATGTCATCACTTCCCTCGGTTCAAGCAGCAGATCCCGGGTCGCTTCATAGGTAAGCATAATGGTAATTTCTTCCGTTAGCTGTCTGAAATGGGATATGCTTGTATCAATACGTCTTAAGAGTCTTAATTTGTGCCTGATCAACGGATGATCCACAACCTGAAAACCCATGCTTCACCTCATTTTTTATTAAAAGATATGAATTTTTATTAAAAGACCGGAAATAATTATAAAAAAACGGTTCATTCAACTGCTTCCGGAGACAGAATAAGCACAAATTCCCCTTTTACAGAATTTTCCGTAAAGAATGTCCGCGCCAATTCAAGCTTACCCCTGAACAATGTCTCATGAATTTTTGTCAGTTCACGGCCGATCAGGACCTCCCGGTTTCCGCAGATTTCCATTAATTCTTTCAACAGCCGTTCTATCCGGTGAGTGGATTCAAAAAGAACCGTGGGATGTTCCCGTTCAGCCATTTTTTTCAGACGCGTCTGTCTGCCCTTTTTATGGGGAAGAAATCCCTCAAATGTAAAAACATCCACGGGAAAATGGCATACACTCAGAAGGGTTATCAGAGATGAAGGACCGGGAATGGGAACCACATCAAATCCTTCCGTTACCGCCATTTGCACCAGACGGTTTCCCGGGTCGCTGATGACGGGCGTTCCTGCATCCGATACCAAAGCCACGCTATCACCTTCCTGCAGAATCTTCAGAATTCCACGGATACTGTTTTTTTCGTTATGCTGATAGTGAGATATCAATTTCTTACCGGTGATTTCATATTTATCCAGCAGCCTTCTTGTAACCCGTGTATCCTCACAGGCAATAACAGGAACTTCCTTTAGAATTTCCAGTGCGCGGACCGTAATATCCTTTAGATTTCCGATGGGTGTGGCAACAATATATAGTTTAGATGTTGTCATCAATCATTCTCCTGTGGATAATGTACAATTTATCCACACAAAAAAGAAAGGCCGTCCAAAAATGAACGGCCTTTCCGGGTGGGGGTAGGGAAATAGTTTATATTCTATCCAGAACAAGCCTGATTTTTTCAATACCGTATTTGATCTCATCGGAACTCACGTTCAGATGGGGACGGAAACGGATTGTTTTTTCACCGCAACCCAGCATAATGACTTTTTCTTTTTCCAGTTCACCCAGAAAAGAATTTCTGAAACCTTCATTCTTCAGATCAACGGCACACATAAGCCCTTTCCCGCGGGCATTGGAAACCTTGTCCGGGTAGTCCACGGCCAGTTTCTCCAGTTCACTCAGGAGAAGTTCACCCTGAACCCGGGCATTTTCAACCAGATTCTCTTCATCAATGATTTTAAGTATGGCACTGAAGCGGACCATATCAATCAGATTACCGCCCCATGTGGAATTGATACGGCTGGATTCGGCAAAGACATTCTTTTCAACCTCATCAATACGCGAACCGGCCAGAAGACCGCAGACCTGTGATTTTTTACCAAAACTGATAATATCCGGAACCACATCATAATGCTTATAGGCCCAGAATTTGCCTGTGAGTCCCACACCGCTCTGAACCTCATCAAAAATGAGCAGAATTTCATGTTCATCGCAAAGGGCACGCAAAGCCTGTATATACTCTTTTCTGAAATGATTGTCCCCGCCTTCACCCTGTATGGGTTCAAGAATGATGGCGGCAATATCATCCGGATTGGAGTCAATAGCCTGACGGATCTGTTTCAGGGATTCTTCCTCTGCTGCTTTTACTTTGGCAAGATTTTCGTTATTCAATGGAAAAACAACTTTTGGATTCAGCACCCGGGGCCAGTCAAAGGTTGGGAAATACTGGGTTTTACGCGGATCGTGGGTATTTGTCAGAGACAATGTATATCCGGTGCGGCCGTGAAAACACTGCTGAAAGTGGATGACTTTATATCCTTTGGGTTCTTTATATCCTTTTTCAAAATTCTTACGAACTTTCCAGTCAAAGGCAGTTTTCAGGGCATTTTCTACTGCCAGTCCCCCGCCTTCAATAAAAAAGGCATGGGGAAGTTCTTTTGGAATGCCAATCCGGCTGAAAGTATCCAGAAATTCCGCCATTTCTTCTGTATAAACATCAGAATTGGTCGGTTTCTGGACTGCAAGCCGTCCAAAATGATCTTTCATGGCTAGCAGTTTGGGGTGGTTGTATCCAATGGACAGGGAAGCAAACATGGAAAAGAAATCCAGATACTTGTCTCCGTTACGTTTGTCAACCATCCATGATCCCTGTGAATTATCCAGATCGATGATCGGTTCCATACCGTCTGCCAGCATGTGACGGGCTAATACTTTGCGAACATCTTTTGCTTGTACCATTAAGTCCTCTCTTTCTCCGTTTTATCTGTTATTAAATATCAAATTTTATTCCCTGGGCAAGGGGAAGTTCTTTACCATAGTTGATTGTATTTGTCTGACGACGCATATAGAGTTTCCAGGCATCGGAACCGGATTCACGGCCGCCTCCGGTTTCTTTTTCACCGCCGAAAGCACCGCCGATTTCAGCACCGGACGTTCCAATATTTACATTGGCTATACCGCAATCCGAACCCCAGGCACTGAGAAACGTCTCTGCTTCACGCATATTTGTGGTAAAAATGGAGGACGAGAGTCCCTGAACCACATCATTCTGAATTTCGATGGCATTTTGAACGTCACCGGCATACTTAATCAGGTAAAGGAGAGGTGCAAACGTCTCATCCTGAACGATGGGATAGCTGTTTTCCACTTCCATAATTGCAGGAACCACATAGCACCCGGATTCATAGCCCGATCCGCTCAGAACTTCACCGCCATACACCAGTTCTCCACCCTCTTTTTTCACTTCTTCAATGGCATCGGTGAACATCTTTACTGCACCTTTGTCAATGAGGGGTCCCACATGGTTTTTCACATCCATGGGCGAACCGATTTTCAGAGACTTGTATGCTTTGACCAACGATTCTTTCACTTTATCATAGACAGATTCATGGATAATCAGGCGGCGTGTTGACGTACAACGCTGACCGGCTGTCCCAACAGCACCGAAAACAATGGCCGGAACAGCCATTTTCAGATCTGCATCCGGTGTAAGAATGATAGCATTGTTGCCTCCCAGTTCACAGATGATTTTTCCGAAACGTTTTGCCAGAACCTCATTTGCATGTCGGCCTACGGCTGTTGAACCGGTAATGGAAATAAGAGAAACCCGTTTGTCATTCAGCATCCGTTCGCCAACGGTGCGTCCGCGTCCGATAATCAGATTAAAAATTCCTTCCGGAAGGTCATTTTCTTTCAGGACTTCCGCGACGATATTTTGTATAGCCACGGCTGTTAAAGGAACTTTGGAGGATGGTTTCCACACATTCACATCTCCGCATACAGCAGCAATCATGGCATTCCAAGCCCATACTGCTACAGGGAAATTAAAGGCGGTCACAATTCCTACAATACCCAAAGGATGATACTGGTCGTACATACGGTGTTCAGGACGCTCAGAAACCATGGTATAGCCATAGAGCATACGGGATTGGCCCACGGCAAAGTCACAGATATCAATCATCTCCTGGACCTCTCCCCAGCCTTCCTGGAGGGATTTACCCATTTCATAGGAAACCAGCCGTCCCAGGGGATCTTTATACTCCCGGAGTTTCAGTCCGATCTGACGCACAATCTCTCCCCGTTTGGGAGCCGGCATTTTTCTCCAGATTTTAAAAGCCTCTGTTGCTTTTTCAATGGTCTTTTCATAATCCTCTTCAGAACACTGATACACAGCGGCAATATGTTTGCCGTCGGCGGGCGATACAATATCCAGCATCCCCTCATCGGTCCGTTTCAGCCATACCTGACCGGTGGAACAGCCGAAATTTTCGGATTTTACACCCAATTGTTTCAAGAATTCCATCTATCTTCTCCTCTCTTTTATTATTCTTTCACTTCTTCCATAAGATCCGCAAGCGTAATTGTTTCCATCTTTGTTTCAATATCACTCTGTATCTCCTCAAAGAGTCTTAAAAAATAGTCATTGATCTTTTTGCTGAGTTCAGGCTGGCCGTTGTTATCACCTACGGAAAGATGGAAAGCTTTCCGTGTTTCAATGGCACAATATAGTTGTTGCAGATTAATCTCTTCCGGGGGAATATTGAGAATAAACCCGCCTCCTGCTCCCTGAATGCTCCGGATAAAACCGGCTTTCGTCAGCATGGATAAAATCTGCCGGAGCTGGGACGCATTTACACCCGTCATGACAGATATAGCGTCACTTGACAACGCATTCGGGTGGACTCTTGCGAGGCAGTGAACAGCTTTCGCCGCTTTTGACAGTTTTAACGATGCAGACATACTTATACCAAAATGTTTGAGAGAGTCTAACATTTTATTTTGAGAGAGTCAAATGATTTTACGTTGAGACATTTAAACATTTAAAGGTTTAAAGCTTGAGAGGTTGAAAGGTTGAAAATATTTAGCTTGGCAATAAAACAATATTAACCCGGAATCAATCCCAATATAATCATGAATATTCCTGTAATACGGTAATCAGGAAGGATTTTCTTAAGATAGGATATACTTTTAGGATACATAACAAACAGTATTCCTCCCGGTAGTATTCACCAGCTAATAATTGCTATAATTGTAACCGGGTTTTTGACCCATATATTGTGATAGGTCGTCATGATAATACCGAAGAATATTGCTATTGGCCCTTGTGTAAAGGGACGTGAAGATGATTTTTCGTATTATTCCGTCATTGCTTTCATATGTACCGTTTGCATGAAAACAGCTAAACCTGAAACAAGATAGATTACAGATATTATCCGTGCTATGATGATAGATAAAATCATAATTTCCCCTTTTTCGTATTACTTTTCAGAATAGAGATCCCCCCTGATTAAATTCAACAGAAACGTTATTATAAATCTTTTCTTGAAAAAACAAAATAAATATTCTACATTAAAAAAAACTCATCAAATGAAACACATGAAAAGGAATAAGAATATGTTAAAATTCAGCTTGCTGAAGATATGTTTGCTAATATATTTAATTACGATCTTTTCCTGTGATATCTTAACCAAAACAGAAAACAAACCACCTTTATGTAATATCACAACACCTCAGTCGTATACTCAGATCAGGCAGGGTAACAATGTAGTGATAGCTGCAGACATCAGTGACGAAGATGGTGATATATCTGATGTCCGTTTCTATATTGATGATACAGAAGTTCATGTTTTATATAATTTGCCCTATTATTATTCATGGAATACCACTGGTGCAGAACTGGATACACATAAGATTAAAATTGTTGCCAAGGATAATGATGGTGATGAAAGTACAGATCAAAAAGAAGTGATCATTATCCCAAATCTCTTAACTTCATCCCATGTGACAGATATTGACGGAAATGTTTATAGAACCATTACAATCGGTAATCAGGTCTGGATGGCTGAAAATTTGAAAGTAACCCGGTACCGTAACGGTCATGAAATCCCTCATGTAACAGATAACGAAAACTGGATTTATCGCGAATATCCAAATGAAGGTGCTTATTGTGCCTATCAAAACAATCAGGAATATACATCAATCTATGGATTGCTATATAATTGGTACGCTGTTGATGATCATCGTGGACTTGCTCCTGCAGGCTGGCATATCCCAAGTAATGGAGATTGGGAAATATTAATACAAAACCTGGGAGGTTATGAAATAGCTGGCGGGCTTATGAAAGAAGCAGGAACAGATTACTGGAAGGCTCCAAACACAGGTGCAACAAACGAAAGTGGTTTTAATGCTCGGCCAGGAGGCAGGAGACTTTCCGATGGAAATTTTAATGCAATAAACTGGCGTGGTTTTTTCTGGTCATCAACACAAGATATTGATGGTAACTGGGTTTATCAATTGCGAAATAATGAGAGTGTGATTTATGGTTGGCCTTTTTGGAACCTAGACGGATATTCTGTCCGTTGTATAAAAGATTAATAAATTTTTCTCAACCTTTCTTAACCTACTTAAACCACACAACCGAAAAATATTACGGTGCCACCGGCTACCGGTATAAGTAGCAAGTAATGAGTAATGAGTAGCAAGTAGTGAGTAGTGAGTCCCCGAACGTCGTTCCGACTTATCGGGGCAGGCTTCAGTTAAAAGTCCCAAGTCGAAAGTCAACTGACAAAATTCAATCATTCTTAATTCAATTTATCCCGTGAAATAGGGTTCCCAATATGGATTGGGAATTTCATGGGATTCATCCTTCTTCATTCATCATTCATCATTCTATTCAGAATTAAGAATTCAAAATTCAGAATTCCCCGGCTACCGATATATCACCCCCCACTCCGTCACCGTAAAACCTACCCTGTCAAATTCAGGTATAACCGGTTCAGGTAGAGTTTTTACTTCACTCACCTCTTTGATCACATAGAACAAACGCAGGATGGAATCGGGCGTTTTGCTGATGTTCAGTGTGATTACATCATCAATATGGGATGTATGCTGGGGATGGATGGCGTAATAGGGTGAACTTTTCAACAGGGGAATCCAATATTCCAGAAAGTCGTCAATCTCCCGGCTGTTAAATCCATAGGTGTTCAGGTTTTCAGAGAAGAATCCGGACAGATCTTCACGGGAGATCACCCATCCCTGTTCACGCTGCCACAGATCGGGGACCGATGCTTCATAGAACAGGTAATCATAGGTGTTGTCAATGCGCCCGTCGGGAGTCACGGTGATATCCAGCCAGGCATGGGGATACGGGGGATCGGAGATGACGACATCACCGCCCTGTGGAAAACCCAGGGATACGCTGAGCCGGCACTCTTCTTCCGGGTAGAGGTAGATGTTGGGTTTTCTGACAAGTAAAGTCCACCCAAAACCAAAATAAACCCTGTAATCTTTTACAGAGATGTTTTCTCCAGATCGGGGATGGGGTTGAATATCTAGAAGTACAAAATATCCTGTTGTATCCTGTATATATCCCTCTGCAGGTATGTAGTGTCCCTTTAGGGAGTCGCTGTATAGACAAAAATGATCGGTATAGTTAAAAAAGCCGACAGTAAAACACACTTTGGCATTACCAAGTATCCTTTGATCATTTTCATCATAAACCCGCGTATCTGTCGGGATGCTGTCCAGCCGGACCCACACCTCTTCACTTTCATAGAGGGTCTCACCGATCCGGATCACTACCGTGTCTTCCATGTTAAAATCATCATAATCCGGGGATGTGGGATCGTCATCGCAGGACACCAAACAAAAAACAACGAACCATAAAATCATAAGCCATCGATTCATGATATATTTCCTGACATGTTTCATCTCTTTATACTCTTGTTCTTATTGAGTGTAAGGCAGATATGGTTAAAATTCAAGCATAATTACAAGCCGGTCATGACCGGAATCATACGAAGCAAATAAACCGTCTTTCCGCTATAAAAATTATAAATTATCATAGCTCACAAAAATAAACGAACACCTTAGGAGAAAAATGAAAAAAAATCTCATCCTGCTCATTGTCATATTTCTGTTTTCCTGTGGGATGGACAAAAAGGATGACGAAGTAATCAATGGCATCATGATAGACTGTTCCCGCCTGCTGGAAAAACAGGATTACTATTATAAGCTCATCGACTTTATGGCAGATTGGGATATGAACACCCTGCTTCTGCATTTTTCGGATGATCATGGACTTTCCGTCGCTATCCCGGGTTTTGAAAAACTGGCGCATCCCCGTGCATTTACAGCGGAAAATATTAGCGAACTCAACACATATGCCGCATCGAAAGGCATAGAGATCATTCCAGAGCTGGAGGTTTTCGGCCATACACGTTACATTACAGACAATCCCGACTACCAACATTTGTTCCTTGGCGACCGATCCGGAAATATCTCTTTTAACGCTCTCGATCCGCTGAACCCTGAAAGCGTTTCACTCATGCGATCCATGATTGCCGGTGTTGCACCTATGTTTTCGTCCGAATATCTGCATCTGGGCTGCGATGAGGTCAATCTTTCCTCTTTAAATCTAAATAATACGACAGAGGAAGCTCAAGTCTGGACAGACTATGTGAATAAGATGATCGATATTGCGCATAATCAGAGTAAAACACCCATTATCTGGAACGATCATCTTCAGAAAAATGGAATGATCGCAGATCTACTGCGGAAAGATGTTATTCTGATGGAATGGAATTACATTCCGGATTATAAACCTAAAAACCTGCGCCGGTTCAGAGAGATGGGATATCCAACCCTCATCATGGCACCCTCCATCTCCTGTTATCTGCTGCGTGTGCTTCCCTCCCGGCCCGGACTCATGAATACAGATGCCATGGCCTCGTCAGTCCGTAATGGCACGGCAGAAGGATTGATCAATACGATCTGGCTTCCTATGCGCTATATTCAGGATGCGATGTGGTACGGGATCGCATACAGCGCATTTCTGATCAACAGCTGTCAGGAAATGGACCTGCACGCCTTTCACAGAACCTTTGCCCGTAAGGTCTTCGGAAGACCCATGAGCAAGGATCTTGAATATTATTTGAACCGCTGGCCGGACCTGCATCTTGATTATCGCTTTTATATCAACCTGGCAAACGGGAAAACAGACTTCTCCGGTAACCCCGAAGATATGGAAGAATTGCAGAATATTTACGCTTTGTCGTTACAACTTATTGAACAGGAGCCGCATTTTACTCCGCGAAAAAATGGTGAAATACTACAGGCAATGTATCTTGCCACGGACGTAATGCATGTTCTTAGCAAAGGATTGCTGATCCTTAGCGGAGAGGACTTTTCCCTGCAACAAAAACACAACTGGCATGAGCAACTGACAACTGTTATTGATGCTGTTGATGCGGAATGGGATAAAGGTCGTTATCCCAACGATCCCGCAAAGTATGTAGCAAAATTCCCGAATCAGGAACACTCACATCTGCTGATCCTGCTGAAAAAACTGGCTCAATACGGAGAAGATTATTTATTAAAAGAGTAAAAACTTTAAAAGAATCAGAAACTTTTCCTGTATAAACAGGGGTAAACTTATTAAACGAAACGTTCTATAATGAATTGGAATTTTATTACACCTAACTTAGAGTCTTTTTTACAGAAAGAAAATTACACTACCAGAATTCGAGCCACTATATGACGATTCTCTGCATAGATATTGTATATATATTCGTTTCATGGCAATATTCCTAAATGAACATAAGTTTTTCTTCATGTCATATCAAGCGGAAAGTTGAGCCTTTGTATAGAATTTGTGGAGAGTGACCGCACTTTCAAGGGTACCCCGGGAGGCTCGAAACGGGGACCGGGACAAAATACTACCTAATTATATTAACATGTTCAAATGTTGCACTTTTTTCGACATGTCTGGAAAATATGTCGCTGGCATCGACACATGATTTAATGCGCGGATTCAGTGCATATCCTCATATCATGCACTAAAACCGGTGCAATCAGTGGATTTATATTTAATTCCAAACCTTCCCAAAATGAAGGACTAACAAAACACGATGAGTATTTGTCTCTGATGTAAATACCGGAGCATAGACTAACCCTGTACGGTAAACGGGTAGGATCCGTAATGAAAGTTCGACTTCCAGAGGGATTCCAATGCTCAGTTTATTTTCTGTACCCCCAAGTATTTCATAGTGAGACCGGACTAGTGCCAGTCCGCCGGCTGCTGAGAGATACATCCTTTTCAGACTTTTTATTCGTCCCCAGGTTGCAGAGTATTCCGTCAAACTTTCAATCTTCGAGGATGTATTACAAGGTTCCATCATGCTATTTTCAGAAGCGGCATAGCGTATACCAAAAAGTCCCCATTTTGAGTTGTAATGAACACTGACTACACCTCCTAATCCAAACTTCCGATCAAGAATGACAGGTCCGGCACCACCACGAATCCAATAACCGGTTTCATGATGATTCCCAGCGTAACAGACAATCCTATTAAAGCTGATTAGTATAATTATTCCAATAAGAATTCTGAACCTGTTCAACTGACAACTCTCCACGCCCTTATTGATATATCTGCTTTAAATCTCCCCAACCTGCCTTAGTCATACAACCGCAAAATCTTGCATCTCTTCTGACTTTCGACTTTCGACTCGCCTCCTGATGACTGCCCACTGTCGACACCTATGAAATAAGCGGAGCGTATTTCACGGTGCAGACTGCCGACTACTTCATAAACACCATCTTCTTCGCCTGCATAAAATCCTCCGCCTGCATCCGGGCGAAATAAATTCCCGAACTGTATCGTGATGCATCCCAGGTGACGGTGTGATATCCGGCGGGTATATGTTGATTGACGAGTTGTTCCACCAGTCGGCCGGTGATGTCGTAAATGTTCAGGGTAACATGGCTTGCTTCCGGAAGTGAATATCGGATGGTTGTGGTGGGATTAAAGGGGTTGGGGTAGTTCTGGTAAAGGGATATCTTTTCGGGTTTAATGGTTTTTTCTTCATGAATGCTGACGATATTCATATCACGCCGGAATACGCCCCTGTCTGTGGCTATATAAGCAATCTGAGGATCATAGGGTGAAAAATCAATCTGATAGACTCTCATTGTTGGAAGTCCCCAGTCCATTTGCTGCCAAGTTTTACCCATATCCTGACTCATCAGTATCCCGTTTCCCGGAATAATGAGATACAAAGCCGACTGGTCCGGTGAAAGGCAAATATTCCCAAAGAAATTATATCTTTTGAAAATAGAGTGGTATGTGCGATCACTGCAAAAATTCACTGTTGTGGTTGTCCATGTTTTACCCTTATCAGAACTGTGACTAAGAACATTCCGGTCAGTAACAACAATGATACTATCCAGAACAAACCAGAAAATATCATCGCAACTTGGAATAAGATCAAGCGTTTCGATTGCTTCCAGACTATCTGGAAAAAGTGAAATCAGTTCCCAATTGCAGCCAAAATCAGGCATGTTCACCGTGTTAAGGACTAATCCGTCCGGGGCGAATCGAGAGCTGGTATACATATCATAAGAACTTTCATACCATGAATGGATTGACCATTCCCATTGATTTTCATTATCCGAATTGAATTGACCGTTTAAAAAGTATTCACCCATATAATCATCATCACTATGGCATGAATAATGAAAAATGACCTGATTGGCATCATCCGGATATATCGTTATATCAATGACACCGGTTGTAATATCCCAGCCATAGTAAGGAAGCAGTAAATCAAAGCTGCTTCTATCAATCGTTGACCAGCTTTCTCCTCCGTCACGGCTAAACAAAATCCATTCCGAGCCACCATAGAGTATCGTGGGATCAGACGGGGCTTTTTGAAGCATCCCCGGATTAACATGAATCGCCGGATCTTTATTCTGCCAGGTTTCACCACCATCATCACTGATAAAAACACCGGCAGGATTTAAAACGGCAATAAAGCGGGTTTCGTCATTATCACGTGGAATTGCCTGAACTGCAAATACCGGGGATTCTTTCATTCCCGTATTGCTTCGGAACCACGCTGCACCAGAATTAATGGTTTTATAGATACCGGTGAGAGTTGCAACGATCAATTCACCCTGATCCCAATGACGGATATCAAAATCCCTGATCTCTACGCCCAGATTACCGATAACTTCAACGGAATGATCTGTTTTATCAAAAAGATAAATCTTACCCGACTCATCTCCGGCGAACAGGTGTGTTTCATCTTCTGCAAGTGCTGTCACAGAACGGATCCCCGGTATTCCTGTCCAACTGATTCCCCCGTTGTGGGTCCAAATTAATCCCCCACTGCATCCACCTATCATCGAACCTAAATAAACATTTTCGGCACACATATAAAAAATGGAATCAGCTGCCGGATAGCAACTAAGGTAGTATGTACAGATCTGAAGGGATGGTTTATAAATTTTTCCCCAATTATTCAGATCAAGCCCCACGGTTTTATAGAGAGAATTACAATAGGTCATAAAAACCGATCCATCTTCGTGGAACATAAATGAATACGGCTTATTGCCCACACCGATAAAATACGGGTAGCTGCAATGGCTCGTATTGATATTCCATGAGCTGAACGTTTCCCCATAATTCATGCTGATCTGCCATGGATCTATGTCATTCACATGAACAGCAACAATACTGTCATGCAATACCACCTGATATCCCTGCGTATTAAAGACCGATGTCCATGTCTTGCCATAATCGTTGCTTTGATAAACTCCTTTTTCTGTGCATACCCATGCTGTTCCGCCGTTTCCTACAGCTACATCTGCCGGTTTTTCGTGCAATACCCTATTCCAGCTTTCTCCTCTGTCTGCACTACGGTAAAGTCCGCTATTTATGACGGTCGCAAGTATCACATCAGGCTGATCTGAAAAACTTTTGAGTGAAATTACCATTCCGCCGTCAGGTCCCATATTTACCCATTGCCCCTGAATGGTCACTGGCAGATACATTAGTAACACCAACACAAAAAGATGCATAATCAGAGAATGTTTTATATTCATCTTATGCTCTTGAAATCTGCGTAACATTTCCTGTTCTCCAAAGTCATTCATTATTTGGCTGCTGGTATAAGTATCGAGTAATGAGTAATGAGTAATGAGTAGTGAGTAGTGAGTAGTGAGTCCCCGAACGTCGTTCCGACTTATCGGGGCAGGCTTCAGTCAAAAGTCGAAAGTCCCAAGTCAACTGACAAAATTCAATCATTCTTAATTCAATTTATCCCGTGAAATAGGATTCCCAATATGGATTGGGAATTTCATGGGATTCATCCTTCATCCTTCTTCATTCATCATTCTATTCAGAATTAAGAATTCAAAATTCAGAATTCCCCGGCTACCGATAAATCACCCCCCACTCCGTAACGGCAAATCCTTCCCTGTCAAATTCAGGTATAACCGGTTCAGAAAGCGTTCGATAGTCTTGCACCTCTTCGATCACATAGAACAAGCGCAGGATGGAATCGGGCGTTTTGCTGATATTCAAAGTGATTACATCATCAATATCAGCCGTGTGCTGGGGATAAATGGCGTAATAGGGTGAACTTTTCAACAGGGGTATCCAATATTCCAGAAAGTCGTCAATCTCCCGGGCATTAAATCCATAGGCGCTCAGGTTTTCGGAGAAGAATCCGGACAGATCATCCCGGGAGATCACCCAGCCCTTTTCATGCTGCCACAGATCGGGGACCGACGCTTCATAGAACAGATAATCATAGGTGTTGTCTATGCGCCCGTCCGGTGCCACAATGATATCCAGCCAGGCATGGGGATACGGGGGATCGGAGATGACTACATCACCGCCCTGTGGAAAACCCAGGGACACGCTGAGCCGGCACTCTTCTTCCGGGTAGAGGTAGATGTTGGGCTTCCACACCATAGGTCCCATTCCCAACGTAAATATTACAGAGTAGTCTTTGGCTTGTATGTGTTCACCTGACAAAGGATGGGGTTGGACATCTGTCATCCTAAAATGGGCGACTGTATCAACTATGGAATCCACCGCTGGAATTAGATATCCCATGAGTGAATCGCTATACAGGCAAAAACTTTCCTGATGATTGTAAAACTTTACCGTAAAGCAGACCTTTGCCGTGCCGTCTATCCTTTGATCATTATCATCATAAACCCGCGTATCTGTCGGGATGCTGTCCAGCCGGACCCACACAACTTCACTTTCGTAGAGAGTCTCACCGATCCGGATCACAATGGTATCTCCCAGGGTGAAGTCATCATAATCCGGGGATGTGGGATCGTCATCACAGGTGGTGAGGAAAAAGGATAACAGGAGTAGAATGCTGACTGTTTTATTCAGATGTTTCATGGTTATAAACCTTATATCATTTATTCCGTGTAATTATAATCGTATTCATCCCAAACCCTGCCAAGCCAGATTCGCGAGTTATGTATGGTTCTATGATCTTTATCAATACGTATGGGTGTATTGTAATAAAAGTAACATTTATAGTTTCCTGGCGGTATTTGAGGGTATCCTTTCAAAGTAACCGTTCGCGTCATCGATTTGCCCTTGTCAAGCCTTCTGTACCAGTCCGTTGACCATTCTGCGTTTTCACTAATTTTATATTGTGACCAAAGATATTTACCGGTTGATTTATCCCAGAAATCAATACCATTTGTATAATAGTGAAAAACAGCGCTTCCCGCCTTATCCGGATCAAAAACATATAAATCTTCGGAATCGGTATTGGTTAATCTAAACGTATATTGAATCGTTGAAATATCACTGTTTTCCAGGATTAGAACATCAAGCAACTCCACTGATAATCCCCCGTGATATATATTGTCCTGGATTAACGCATTACGTATCCGGGGATCACGTCTCGGATCATCCTGCTCAGATCCAAATTCTATGGGTATTATATCATCCGGATAATAAAAAATCATCCCATCCGAAATAGTAGGCATTTTACCTATAGACATCGAACTTACTGCACTAAAAAATGAACCGATATAGATTCTTTGATTACCGGCATTCACGACAAAGGGTTTTGATGAAAAGTTGAACATATAGAATTGACTGCTGTCTGCAAGTTCATCAAAAAACCGACTTTTACTTTTATTCAGATAAATGTTGTGAGTGGAAAAATCGTAGAATTTGATGTCATCAGAAGAAATCCATGGATCGTCTTTCAGTTCCAGGTCATCAATATCCACATCTTTAATATCCAAATAGGATAAGCCGTCATCTTTCAACATATAAATGGAGAAATTCCCGGCAGAATCCTCATTTATTTCACAGGATATCACCAACAGTAATAACAGACTTGTTAATAAGATGATACGTTTCACAGATCTCTTCTTCAATGGTACACCTTTTACTCTTCCGGATAATCCAAAACAAACCCCCACTCCAGCATACGGTCTACATCTGCATCCTCAATGTAACAGTAAAACCGGTCTCCCCGTTTACATGCACAGGCAGCACACGTCGTTTCATACGGCCAGGTTCGTTTCAAATCATAGATCGTCACACCCTGTTCTTTATAATACGTCTTAAAAACGTCCATCTTTTCTGTTTCACTCAAGTCATGCCACAGGTCATTATTGTCGTCATGTTTTTCCAGCCAGTCCTGCTCCCAGGGATTTCCCATACACTGGATCGCATCAATGGATACCCAGAAGTATACTTCTTCTTCATCTTCAAGACAGGATATGGTCAGTAAAAGAGGAAGACAAAGAAGAATTATCCATCGAATCATGCTATGTTTTCTGACATGTTTCATCTCTTTATACTCTTGTTCTAATTCATTCTAAGGAACTTTGTTATATAAATCAAGAGGGGATAAATACTTTATACTAATTCTGCTTGACTTAAGATAATACCGGTTTAAAAAGTGTCAAAGATAATAACCCATAATGATTTTAGCTGTTTTCTGTTTACGCCATTCACCGGCCTGCATGGTATTTGTCATAAAAGCACAATCTATATCAAAATGATCAAAACGCAGGTTAATTCCCCCTAAAAGATACTGACCATAATAATTATAATTAAATTCTATATAGTTTTTATAGAGATGGGGGGTGGACAAGAATCCCAGTGAACAGGTGATTCGCTCCCCAATATCCCAGGATATTCCAAAACTAATATCATAAGAATCGGATAGAGAATTAAAATCATTGACATTAGAACGATATACTTTTGCAATTTCTGTTGATAATGTGATATTTTGATTCAAAGAACAGGTAAGCCCTAAAATCATCTTATCCGGTATTTTTTCACGGACTTCTCCAACCAGTTCGTCAATAATATACTCGTCATCAAAAAAGGAATTCTTTTCATAGAATAACCCAATCTGGATTCTTCCCGCTCTGTCATACAGAATGCCTGCTTTCCAGCTAATGTTATCGGTACTGTTTTCAATTTCCTGATAAATCGTTTCATCATCTAAATACATCGTATCATTTATATACAAAGTATTGTAATTGCCTTGTAATCCCATGCTTATTGTGTTTTTACGAGAGGCAAAAGGTTTGATGGCATACGAAAGGTTTCCGGCATAGGAAAAAACCCGCACATATCTTATCGGATGTATAAACTCGCCAGTTCCTTCCGGATGATCTATTGTAAAGATTTCCATCTTTGCACAATCAAGTTGTGAGTTATATCGCTGACTGAAACCCAAACCCAGCCGGACGTTGTTAAATGGCATAACCAATCCCACCGATTGAGGATATACATTGTGAATTCTTCTATGTTCAATATTTGCCCACCAGTTTGGCATCTTATAATAATCCCACTGGTAGGATAGTCCTGCGGACAATGATTCAAATGCATTTAATGCTGCCGGATTCATACTGTTTATATTTACCGGATGATTGATTCCTGAACTCTGAAAGCCTTTGCTGCTGATCGATTCAAGAACAAAACCCTGGGGTATGTTTATGCCGAAAACTTTAGTCGAAAGGCTTTGGGCAGACAAAGATATTGCGAATAGCAAAAGAATGAATAATAATACAGACTTTCTCATATTATGACATCTCTATATTTATTATCTCTACACACAAAATAATTAATGAATTTATCTCTTTTTAGCAAGGATAATATTCACTGGAAATCCATCCCCACTATCCCCCACCCATCCGATTCCGCCTTGACGGTGAAGTATTCCAGGTCGCCCTGTGCATCCGGGTGCTGGTAAATCCATTCGAGTAAAGCATTTTCATCGTGAACCGGTGCATCGTCGGGGAATTCACAATAGCGGATTTCCGTCCAGTGAAGTGTCACATGTTTCATGATTAATCTCCTTTTGCTGTTTAAATAGTGTCTTAAAGAAAGGTCCGGACCTTCTACATGTCAGATCATCCCCTCGATCATATCCTCCAGATAATCCGGCTCCAGGCCGAAAGTGTCCATACAGATATCATAAGCGGATGTGATGTCTCCGTGCAGCAGTCTCTCCGCGAAGTCGTCCATGGCCAGAGCGTTTTCTTTAGAAAGTATGCCAAAACACCCCTGTTTTTGACTCCCCCATCCCCGATACGTGCGACTATATCTGGCTTTTTGGCACATTTTAGTAGGACGTATGTAGGACAGTTTTCGTCGAAACAGGTCGTATTCCATCGTATTTCATCGAAATCGGGGGTAAACCGGGGAATTGAAAAGA